>ERZ836877.1-NODE-1-length-513855-cov-31.577178_pt1 | contig 513855 bp, 447 predicted proteins | sample MGYA00519469_ERZ836877 | MGnify/ENA primary metagenome ERZ836877 (study PRJEB31850, sample SAMEA3708809) | human gut metagenome | biome: human gut; feature: human-associated habitat; material: faeces | place: China | collected 2014 ... | reverse complement strand
AGATTTTAAAAAACATTTCTTAAAATTCTCATACAAGCCTAAAAGTGATAAGACACACAAAAAGGATGCAATTCGATTTTGAACAAGTCCGTAAAAAATGGACAATAGAAAAAAGAGCCCTCTTGATGTAGAATATACATCAGGAAGGAATTTTTATGCCAAGAAATTAATGAAAAAATCGTTTTTCTTTAATTCAATTTCTCTGCCATCGGCTATAAGCGTGCCTTTACCTTCGGTTACAAAATGCAGTTCATAGCAGCCTTTTGCGTGAACGTGCATCGGTATTTTTTCGCCGAGTTTGCCGCCATCCAAATCTGTTATTGCAAATTGTATTTTGTTCCAAATGAAATCCATTTAAATCACATTGCTTATTATAATATAATACGACATTTACATAAAGATAATGTCGTGTTGTTTTTTTATGTCTGTATGTTATAATTTTTACGAGGTGAGTTTATGAATAGATATGTAAAAAAATTACTTTGTGTGTTATTAACTGTAACTTTTGCTTTTTCGTTGGCATCTTGTTCAGGGGGCAAAGTCAGCGAAGGTGATATTAAATCTCTATTTAAAGATACTTCTAAAATTTCATTTTCATATGATTATACCGAGCTTAAAGATTCGAGAAAAAATAAAACTAAATCTTGGAGGCAGGGGATGGTATCCGGAAACGGACTTCAAGGGTTTATTACAAGCGGCAGTCCGTACAGCGACACATTTATTTTTCAAAATATGCATTTTATAATGCCTAATGAAAATCAGCGTACTTGTCCTCAAACTTATGATGAACTTGAAACAGTAAAGCAAAGTATTATTAAATGTAAAGATATTACGGATAACGCGAACTATGATGACGTATACCGTTATCACCCGGGCGGCCAATTACGGCTTGATTTTGATAAGAAAAGCACTAAAAAATATATTCGCTATACAGATTATGAAACATCGCAGGTCGGTGTTGATTTTACGGATAAAAACGGCACTTGGAAGCGTACATCATTCACTTCAATGGCAGATGATGTTGTGATTACCAAGCTTAATAAATCATCTTCCGGCAGTAAGCTTAATTTAACTTTATCATTTGATAACCTTTCAACTCTTGCAAATTTCGGCGACAGTGACGAAGCTAATATGAAGTATAAAAAATTAACTGATGATAATGCAAACTACCTTGCGCTTGTTTCACACTATCCTGATTATGAAAAAAGTGAACTTAAAAACGGCGGTTATGCAACAGTAACTTATGTAATTACTTCAGGCGGAAACAAAGAAAAAGTGTTGATAGATAAGAAAACAGACGAAACACAGTTTTTGGGTGAAAATACAGGTATTAAAATAACCGATGCCGACAGTGTTTATCTTCTTACCGTAAGTGACAGAACTTACGATATGGGAAAAATTGATGATTTTGAAAAGCAAAATGGTTTCAAACTTGTCGAAGATTGTATAGCAAAGCTTGAATGTGTAGCTGCAAAATATGCAGGTAATAATGATTTTGATTATGATAAAGCGTTAAATAATCACTTGGAAATTTATCAGCCGCAATTTGACAGTGTTACACTTTCGTTGGGTGATGATAATTTTGAGTCAAATGAAACACTTTTAAAAATGCAAAAGGGTAAAAAGAAAATTAATTCTGCTCTTGCACAGCGTACATATTATACCGGCAGATATGCGTATCTTTGCTGTTCGGGTTATTCCACAAGCCGACTTTACGGTATGTGGACAGGTGAATTTAACACCGGCTGGGGCAGTAAATATACAATGGACGCAAATGTTAATTTGCAAACTTCTTCAATGAATACGAGCAATATGTCACGCAGTCCTATCGGCTATGCATATTTCATTTTGCGACAACTTCCTGATTGGGAAGAAAATGCATATGCAACACATGGGTTTAAAGACGCTATTCAGGCTCCGGTCAATACCGATGGTGATAAAGCAGTAATCACCGAAACCTGCTATCCTTATCCTTTCAGATATTGGAACGCCGGCACATCTTGGATGATTAACCCGCTTTATGAAGCTCTTCTTTCATATGGTAATATCAATATTCCTTTAAGTGATGAATTTGACCTTGAAAATCTTAAATCGGTTCTCTCCGTTACCGAAAAAGACTTAACAGAAAGTCAAATTGAAGAAATTAAAAAGCGTGGATATTTAAGGCTTGAAGAAGATATTTTATATCCGCTTTTGGTGAAAAGTGCAAATTATTGGAGTCAGCTGATGAGCCCTGAATATTATACCGCAAAAGACGGTTCTATTCATTATGAAGAGGGCAAAACATCATTAAATGACGGTGAAACATATTGCATTTTGCCAAGCTATTCGCCTGAAAATAATCCGTCAAATTATAACAGCCCATCGGATGCTAACTGTGCTATTGATATTTCTGCCTGCCGTGATAATCTTAATATGCTTATTAAAGTTATGGGCGACGTTGATAAAAGTGCTGATACTTCTAAATGGCAGGAACTTGAAAAAAATCTTCCGCCGTATCTTTATGATGAAACAGGCGCTCTTAAAGAATGGGCAACAACTTCATTTGATGAAAATAATAAACATCGTCATTTAAGTCATCTTTACGGTGTATGGCCGCTTTTTGAAACGCAGGGAAATGATGAACTGACAAAAGCCTGCGAGCAGGCAATTGCAAACAGACAGAGTGAAAATGAAGCGTCACACGCACTTGTTCACCGCAGTCTTATTGCTTCAAGGTTAAAGGATTCAGATTCTTTAACAGATGCCCTCGTTAAACTTATGAACCATAAAATCAGGTACGATTCACTAATGACTAACCACGATTATGACCAAGGCAGTTGCTATTGTACTGATTTTGCGATAGGCTATCTCGGAATTATAAATGAAGCTCTTGTTTATTCACATAATAATGATATTGAGTTTCTTCCGGCCCTCCCGAATTCGGGTTTTGAAAACGGAACGCTTAAAGGGATTAAAACCCGTAACCGTGCTACCGTAACTGAATTAAAATGGGCAGACGGCGGTAAAACAATAAACGCAACCGTTACTTCGGATATTGACCAAAAGCTTAATATTAAAGCCGGCGGTAAATCACAAACAGTTGAATTTAAAGCAGGGGAGAGTAAAACATTTAGGTTTTAAGTGTTTAAAAGGATATAGCCAAAGCTATATCCTTCAGTTTGCCGAAAAGGGTTCGAGAAATCAAACCTTCCGAATTTTTGTCGATGGTGAAAATTGCGATCCTTATCGCTTAGCTGCTATGTTTGATAGCCTTAATGGTTATGAAATACAGAAGATTGATAAAGTAGTAGTTTATTATGATGAACTTAACTCATCAAAGGCTTGGCTGCAACTGAAATTCTTTACATATAATGTGGAAGTCGACCCCATTGCTGTTGAGCGTATTAAAGAGGACAAGTCACTTGTAGATCACAAGCTCTTGCCGGTGTTTCAAAAGCAGTATATAAGGATGATGTGGATTCTATAATTCTTGCTTCAAGTGATTCTGACTTTTGGTCTGTTATCGAGGATGTTGATGCAAATTATCTTGTTCTTCTTGAAAAGACAAAATGTGGTTCTGACTTCAAATCACTTCTTTGGAATAACAATATTTTCTATTGCTATCTTGATAAGTTTATGACACCTGAAAAGGACAAGTTCTTTGATACAGTGTTCAAGAAAGAACTTGAAAAAGTAATTGCAAGCTCATTTGTTTTGCCAAATGCGGAGCAAATCTTTAGAGAAGCACTTACGCAAACTCGTGCCTCATTATCGTCTACGGCGAGAGACCACCTTTACAACACTACAATGAACAATCTTAAGTTGGTGCTTAATAGCAATGGTTCTTTTTCAATAGAAATTACGGATTAAAAATTTGTCTTATGATTTTTTCACATACAAGATAGAGTTGGGGACAGCGACACCTGTGGTATATCAGCAATCACAAGGTCCCTTGTATGCCGAGCTACTGACTACCAACAAGCTGAGCGATTACCATACAGATCTTAACAAGCAGGCGGAAACAATGTTTTCTCGGACGGTTTACCCGCTAAATAGAAAAGTCGCTGTCACAGACGGCGGCTTTTCCTTTTCGGGAAGTATTCAAGAAGTCATACAGTTCCGTGAGTAATGGAAGAAGGCAATGATTTGAGAAAAAGAGAAGTGTAATATTCTGAAAACCTCTTGAGATTTCGGGAAAAATCTGCTATAATATTTTTGTGTAATTATATAGTGGAGGATTTATATCCTTTTTTCCTTAGAAATTATGGAAGGAGGACTTGACTATGGCAAACGGAAATGCGACAATCATTGTCGGCTCGGATGGGCAGGAGCATAGCGCCGTTTTTTCAGCGTGTCAAGTCTTATTTCATACAATTTATAACGAACCAGTTGCCGGAGACAGGGCGCATTATGCCTTGGCTTCGGCTTTTTGCGTTTGCCGGAAGGATGGTGGTTTGATATTGAAGTCCTAACCACCACCCGTAAACACATCTTTTCTCGGCGTGTCCGCTGCCGGAGAAAGTAAATAGCGGATAGAATTATTTTGGAGGAACAAAAATGAAGAAGAAAATTCTAAGCCTTCTGCTTGCGTTGTGCCTTGTGATGGCGCTTGTTCCGATGACAGCGTTTGCTGAAGGAACTTCAGTAGATAATTGGGACGGTACGGCAGATACAAGCTGGTACACCGACCATAAGACGGATACTGAATACCATTTCACCACTGCCGAACAGTTGGCCGGTTTAGCGCAGTTAGTCAATGACAAAACTGCATCTGTATCATTTGAAGGGAAAACGATTTACTTAGATAATGACCTCGACTTATCCGGCTGCCAGTGGACCCCCATTGGAAATGGCAGCAACTTTGGCAGATATTTTGCTGGTACTTTTGATGGGCAGTATCACAAAATCACGAATTTGCATCATCACTCTACTGGTGACGAACTTATTCGAAACGGACTATTCGGAGTTGTTTCTGACGGTGGTACATTAAAGAATTTACTTGTTATAGACGCTGATATTGCCTCAAATGATGGTTCGTTACTTGCCGGTATTTTGGCAGATTGGGTCGATGGCGGTACAGTTGAAAACTGCTATACAAGCGGAAAGATAGAAAACAATGTTGGCGACAAGATGGTCGGCGGACTGATTGGCCAATGCACTGGGAGCACACAAGTAAAAGGCTGTGGCTCAGACGCCACGGTTATCAGTACAGAATCCGATGAAGATCATGTTGATACCGTTGGCGGGCTGATTGGTCAGTGGGAAAACTCTGCGGACAGCTCGTCGATTACCGATTGTTGGTTTGGCGGTTCTGTTTCCTGCAATAATATCTATTCAGCTGTAGGTGGTATTCTCGGTGCAAACTTTGAAAACTTCTCTGGGAACAAGCCTGGCGTAATAATCAAAAATTGCATAGTTGCAACAAAAAAAATCACTGGCGCTGAGCCTGGCAATATCACTTGGATTACAGCTGTTGTAAAGACCCATGTTACCGACTGCATTTGGCCGGATACCCCTCCTGATGGTGTAACGCTTGATGAAGAAACATATCCTGATAATAAAGGCAATTACTTTGCCGTTACTAAGCTGGTGGTTGATTGGGATGCAGGTACTGCGGGTGCCGACCCGACCTTTGACCAGTCATCGTGCGGCACTGCTGTCTCCAACTTCACCTCCGCAGATGTCCTTGCTGGCTTGCAAACCAATGCCGGTGCGGGCGTTGAATGGGTTGCCGGAATCGGTCATCCAACTTTTGTGTGGGATGACAATAACATCCCCGCTGATTACACAGCTGTCGATGCAGCCATCGCAAGGGCAACGGCTCTTGATAGCAGCCTTTATACAAATTATTCTGCGGTAAAAGATTCCATTAACTCTGTTGACCGAGCAAAAAGCAAAGCCCAGCAAACAGAGGTTGATGCAATGGCAAAGACTATTGAAGATGCCATTGCTGCCCTGCAATACAAGGATGCAGATTACACAAAAGTAGATGCAGCCATTGCCAAAGCAAATGCACTGAACAAGGATAACTACAAGGACTTCACCGGCGTGGAAGCCGCTGTCAAAGCTGTTGTCCGTGGTAAAAATATTACGGAGCAGACCGAGGTTGATGCAATGGCTAAGGCTATTGAAGATGCCATTGCTGCCCTGCAATACAAGGATGCAGATTACACAAAGGTAGATGCAGCCATTGCCAAAGCAAATGCACTAAACAAGAATGACTACAAAGATTTCTCCGGTGTGGAAACCGCTGTCAAAGCTGTTGTCCGTGGTAAAAATATTACGGAGCAATCTGAAGTAGACAAGATGGCAAAGGCTATCGAAGATGCGATTGCTGCTCTTGAGAAAAAGCCTGCCAGTACTAAACTGGGAACATCAGATAAGAGTCCGCTGACTGGCAATACAAGCAACCTTGCACTGTGGATTTCCCTACTGTTAGCCAGCGGCGGCGCAACCCTTGCTACAACGGTTGCCAGCAGAAAGAAAAAGTACAACAGATAATTGAATAACATTCCCTTGCTCCATCTTCTGAGCAAGACAAAAGCGTCGTAGAAATACGGCGCTTTTTTGTTACCTAATTATTGAATAGAATATACGAGACTTGAGTTTGGATTAAATCTGATTGAATAATTAGCTTTTATATTCTTCGTCATTAAATTGCACAGTACCCTGCTGTAAAAGATGATGCGGATTTAGAGTTTCTTTCGACACCTCATTGTAAGGTTCACAATTCCTCATACGAATTTGCGGTTATAAGGAAAAATAAAATTCTGAGAGATTTTTGAGAGACGCAAAGTCTGAAAAACGGCTTAGATAGGCGGTTTTGAAAAAAGATTGCGAGGCTCTGGCTCCGCCATTTTAGGTTCGAATCCCTATTACGGGTTTATAATGCAATTAAACCCGTAAAAACGTTCTGTCAAGTCTTTAAGGTGGAGATTTGCAAAGCAAATACTACCGTGACTTGACAGGTTGTTATACCTCTGCCAAAACCTCGGAACATTCGTGTTCCGAGGTTTTTTTATGCCCGAATACCGCTTTTTACAGCAGCATTCGGGCATTTTTTCTTTGCCGTAAAATATCGTGAGGGTTTTTGAGAGATTCTAAGAGACAGCTAATTTCAAAAGTTCAAAGTCATTTTAGTGCGATTTAGGGCATTTGTGACTGAGACTTTTGAGAGACATTGCTCAAATCAAAATCATAACACGAATTGAAATGAGCAAAAAATTTGAGAGACATTTCAAAAAAATAAAGAGAGCTTAAAGTAATAAAACTTTAAACCCTCTCTTTAAGTTTGTCCTTTTATATTGTTTATCCATCAAAAATAGAAAGGTAAAATTATATTTCTATCAATTTTCTGCCGTAAATAATTTAATTATCTTTTTTCTTCCGAACAAGCAATACCGTTGCAAAGGAAAGAGCCGCCAAGGCTGTGAAAACACCTGTGTAGGTTTCACTGCCTGTCATGGGCGAAATAACGCTTTCGTTTTTGCTTGGTTTATCCGGTGTTGTGTTGCCGTTCGTTTTATCTTGTTCGGGATTGATAATCGGCTGTTCCTGCGGCTTTTCTTCAAGTGCATCTATCGCCGCAAGTATCGCCTTTGTTTGGAGGTCTACCTCCTCCTGCTGTGTGATATTTCTGCCGCCGACATCAACAGCTAATTCCTTTTCAACCCGTGAGAAATCAACATATTTCTCTTTATCAAGTCCCTTTGCTTTGGCAACCGCTTTGTCGTATTCGGTGTAATCCGCAGGCTTGTATTCAAGTGCGGAAATTGCGTTTTGCAGCTGCTCAGCGTAAGAGTTTACTACCTCCTGCTTTGTAATATCCAAGCCGTAATCAATGCCGTTTAATATTTCATTCAAGGCATTAACGGTTTTATCCGTGTAATATTCCAAATGTTCGGGAACGGTATTGATTTGCTCATTAACCCGTGAATAATCGGCAGGCTTCAAAACAAGGTTATCCAAAGCGGCTTTGATTTTTTCTGTCTGCTCGTCAACAACGTTTTGCTGTGCGTTTGACAATCCGCTTATGTCAGCCGAAAGGGCTTCGTCAAGCTCGGTCAAATCCGTGTACAAACTGCGGTCTATTGCATTTGCCTGTGCCACAACTTTGTCGTATTCCGAATAATCAGCGGACACAAATGTTGTGTTCTCGCAAACGCCTGTGCGTATCTCGATTGAGTCATATCCCACATCGGTACTTGTTACAACACAATAATAGTATGGGTATGCAGGATAATCGATAGGGTTAAAGTCCTTATCCGTTGCACCGTCAATGGGTGCACCTGCATTATTGTCCGCTGAAAAACTACCGTACCACTGATAAGTGCGATTGAAGCCGATTACATCTGCGGTTAAAACTCCGTCCGCATCGGTGTATTTTTCAGGCAGTGGAGTAAGCACAGCAGTATCCTGTGAAATTTCAACGAATATATGCTCGTTTTCGTTTGCCCACTGCTCCGCATAAGTCCCCTTTGTGCCGTACACCTTGTAATTCCTGCCTTTTGTGTCTTCGGTACATTCTCTAAATGTTGAGGGCATAGAAATTATACAGCCTTCCGTCTGTGGCAGGCTCTGTGCGGTTTCAAGGTGTGAAAGCTCTATGCGAGCAGTCAGATATTTTCCAAAAGCATCCTTTTCAATTTGAGTTATACTGTCAAAACGGAAAAAACGAGGTTTGGCAATTGGATTTACTCCGTATGAACCAAAAGCCTGTTTGGGAACGGTAAGAAGTGCCGGCATATTTACATACTTCAATTCAAAACAATTATAAAATGCTTTTTCTTCTATTGTTTTTATATAAGGAAAATCAGCTTTTAATATTGCTGTATCATTAAGTGCATAAGCGGTTAAATTTGTAATAAGCGGCATTTCTACACTTACTAATCGAGAACAGGAGTCGAATACACCATTATTTCCCCAAATTTCATTGATTATTGTGCATTGCGGGAAATATACCTTTTCCAATCTTGAACATTGTCCGAAAGCACTATCATCAATTTCTTGTACCTCTGGACCGTAGAAGGATATGATTCGTGAATACGAAAAGGCGTCCCCTTCAATGATTTTAACATTGGGGAAATAGCCTACGCAAAACTTTGCAGCAAGATTAAAAGCCTGATCTTGAATACATTCGGCGACAGGAAATTCGACATACATAATATTGGACTGTGAAAAAGCACCTGATTTGACAGTAACTATACCTTCACCACGAACAAATTCTATTGTTGAGTTTTTTGCGAAAGCACTTACAGGGATTTCTGTTACACTTTCAGGAAGCGTTAGTCCAATCACAGTGTTAAACGCACCTTTAGAAAATCCTGTAACTTCAATTCCGTTTATTGTTTCAGGGACATATAAATCGGAGATATTCCCATTATATTTTGTAACGATACCGTCATTAGTGATTTCAAAATTATCATCGCTGTCTGTATATTGAATGCGTGGCGTTGTCTCGACTTCATCGCTATAATATCCACCATCTGCATAATATGCAACTGCACGGATGCGTGTGCACTGTGTGATTTGAAACGGTTCTGTATATACATTGGCATTCTCTAAAGCAGGGTACATGCCGTCTGTTGTATACAAAATAATTGCATCTTCATCCGGGCAAGTGATTGTGCAGGTCTGCTCACCGACATAGACTTTATCCTTTAAATTAATCTCATTAGGTGCGGCGAGTTTTTTCAGACCGAGAGCATTACAAAACTGAATCATCCCAACACCGTCCCACAGAGAATGGTAATTATTCATAAATCTGCCCTGTGAAGATTGGCTTTCGTTATACCGTTTAACATCAAAGGAGGTTCCTTTTAATCGGGTATCTATCTCGTCAACTGTTATTTCCGGGTTAGTTGATTTTAAAATCGCACCCAAAGCAGCGGCGCACGGAGCCGAATAAGATGTACCCGAAAATCTGGCGTAACGATTTCTGGGAATTGCTACTGCTATATGTTCTCCGGGAGCAGAAATATCAGAATTTAAAGTCAAGGTATTCATAAATGTAGTTGCATTATTAAAATCAGTAGCAGATACGGCGATGCATTCAGGTATATTCGCAGGTGCAGCATGCGTTTCAATGCGTCCTGAATTTCCCACGCACGCAAAGACAGGAATGTTTTTGGAATAAGCTTTCAAAACACATTTTCTGATTAGTGATACATCACTCAAAGATGTAAGACTTGTGTTGATAATATCACATTTTTCAATTGCCGCTAAAAGTCCGGCACTAATTGCAGTAACGGTCAAATTTTCGCCATCACCAACTTTATATACAGCTACCTTCACGTTTTTTGGCGAATTATTTACAATAATACTGCTGACAGTTGTTCCGTGATAAAATGCCTCGGAATCCATTTCATCGTCTGCGTTACCGGAAGAAGACACATTAAAATATGTTCGCTCTACCCGACCTTCAAAAATTTCATGGTTGTAGTCTATGCCTGTGTCCACAACACCGACAATAACTTCTTTCATAGGAATGTTTGACTTTGCAAGATATTCCTGCAATCTTTTTGACTGTGTTCTGTCACGGCTCCAATCGTTTAAAAATTCATCTTTTGGGATAATATCTGGGTTATCAGGAGTACTGTCAGCGTAAGTACAAACTAAGTCCAAATCAACCTCTATTACATTTTTTTCTTTCTGCAACTGTCCATATGCACCCATAGCCGTTTCCGGACTTTCATATTGCAAAATATGAAAGTCCTCAAAACCGCTGACATGTTCTTTTGCGCCGAACTCGTCAAATTTACCATCAGCACGAATAATCAATCGGGCTGTTTGAAAATCCTGTAAGGTATATTCAGTTTCAGTGCTGTCTGTGACTTCTTCTGAATTTTGAGCAGAAAAAGCTTGAATTTGTGCCGTTTCATCCTCTTCGGGGGCAACAAACTCTTTCCCCGAATCATATTTCCTTGCCAAGTCTGCAATCCCGTTTGTAAATTCAGTTATCTTTTTTGATTCATTTGTATCTGCTGCACAAATCGTAAATGAGGGCATAAATAACATAATTATAATAATTGCAGACATTATAATACAGATTAACTTTTTCATAAAAAGCCTCCTACTTTACAAAAACATATAATCATTTATTCGCATAAATAATTATTGTTGTATTGTTTAACGAGATTTACAATACAGAAAAAATAAGAAAATAAAATCATAATAAGCGGCGGAAAAACGCCCAAAAACAATGCTGAAGTTTTATTAAACCCTGCTATGTAGGTGTCTGCTTCCCAATGTATAATATCATCGATAGCGAGTCCGCCAAAAACCGTTATTAACAAAATAAAATAAATTGTCCAAATAACCATCTGAGAAAAATAAAATTTCTTCTTCAAAAGCTTATTATATAATACAGAAAATTCCTCTTTCTGAACTTTTATATTTGAGCTTTGAACAATTACGGGATGCAAACATTTAGCCCTTATATAAAGGAAATTATTATAGCAGCTTGTTTTAATGGCAATTTCCAATTTTGCATTACGATGAATATGCAGCATGTATGTTACTTTGAAACAGGATAAATCATATCTGAAAGCAAACAAATGATTCAATATTCTCTTTTGAAATGATTCGGATAAAAACGAAAATTTCAATTTTCCTAATTGATTTTTCTCAAAAGGAATGCTTTCAAATGTTAAAATATGATTTCCGACTTCTGTTTCAAATACATAATTGATTGCTTTTCCCGTATTTTCAAAGTCCATAGGTTCTTTTCCGTCTAACAGAAGCCGAAAATTATTATACTCGTTAAAGTGCAATGTCAATGACAATTTGACCTTACCATATTCTACATTTACCATCGAAGCTACAATCCATTCTGCACATTATTCGCAATAGTCTTTAAAATACATATGTTTATTTCCGCCGAACGGCACGGCTCAAATTTTATTTTTCTGAATATTTTTCAATGAAGCTCTCAACCGTGTTCCAATAAAGCTCCGGCTCAACCGAGGATGAAAGCGCGTGTCCGGCACCATTGACGGTCAAACATTCCTTTTCGCAGGCCGCCGCCGAATACAGCTTATCGAGCATACTGTATGGAACAAGCTCGTCATCGGAGCCGTGAATAAACAGAGTCGGAATACGGCTTTGTTTGACCCTCTCAAGAGCGCTCGCTTGCTTGAAATCATACCCGTCGCGAAGTCTTGACATCACAGATGCGGCGTTGAGTACGGGGAACCACGGGATATGCAGAGCGTTTGCTTCGCATTTGAATTCCTCCCATTCCGAGGTGTAGCCGCAATCCGCAATTATAACCTTGACATTTTCGGGCAGCTCTTCACCGGATGCCATAAGCACCGTCGCCGCTCCCATGGATACGCCGTGGAGGATTATTTGCGCATTTGGCTCCCAAGAAATAATGAGCTTTATCCATTTGATAACGTCAAATCGCTCCGGCCAGCCCATACCGATTTTCGTGCCCTCACTGTCGCCGTGTGCACGTGCGTCTGCTGCCAGAACATTATACCCGAGTGAGTAAAATTTGTTTACAAAACCGGCCATATGCTTGGCCTTGCTTGTGTATCCGTGGCAGACAAGTACATATTTTGAACTGTTGTTTTTAAATATCTTACCGTGCAGACGAAGAGAGTCGGACATAATGTAAACATCCTCTCCGTGCTCATTGTACCATTTTTTCATTTCGGGCGTACCGGTAAGTCCGCTGTATTTTTCGCTCGCGTCTTCTTCGCTGCCGGATGTGTTCGTGACCTTTTGAACGAGATTGTTGAGCTTACTCATATGTATAGGTGATTTTGTGTTTATCGAGAAATTATAGAATATTTCAGCCGACATTGCGGTCAATGCCGTCAGTCCGCAGAGAGTGCCGAAAAACGCACCTGCATTTTTTCTGTTCATAGAAATTCCTCCGTCATTTTTTAAAATTATACCATACTCACGAATTTTGTTTCAAGTCTTTTGCTGTTTATATATTTTATACGGCAATTAGAACTGTTTTTTTGTTAAAAAAGCAAAGAGGCTCCAAGTAGACCGTTTCAAGCATTTTGCTCCGTATCGAAAATGTTGTGCGGTATTGATTCCGATTTATCGCTTTGATATAATAAGATGAGAGTAATAGAGGTGTATTATGAAAATAACATACATTAACCACAGCGGATTTTTGGTTGAAACCGAGGACTGCTACTATGTTTTTGATTACTACAAAGGCGAGATGCCGAGGCTTGACAAAAGCAAGGAAGCCATAGTCTTTTGCAGTCACTTTCACCACGACCATTTTAATCCGAAAATCTTTGAAATCCTTGATGATATGGCTATGAATTATCAGGCTGTTTTGGCGAAGGACATTAGCAAAAAGAAGTATCCTGCCGGTGTGAAAGTCACGACTGCTTATCACGATCAAACCTATATTCTTGACAACGGTACAAAGGTTACTACGCTTCTTTCAACCGACAGCGGTGTTGCTTTTATCGTCAAAACAAGCGATGGCGCAATTTACCACGCAGGTGATTTGAACGATTGGCATTGGGAGGGTGAGACGGAAGATGACAACCGCCAAATGGCCTCCATGTACCGTGCGGAGATTGACAAAATCAAGGGCGCTCATTTTGATGTTGCATTCGTTCCCCTTGACCCACGGCAGGAGGAACACTATGCCGACGGTATGCTTTATTTTTTGAAACATGTCGATTGCAATGCTGTTTTTCCTATGCATTATTGGAACGAGCCAAGCGTGATTGATAGGTTTATCACCGAATATCCGCAGTATAAATCACGAATAAAAAATACAGAATCAGCAAATGGAGAAAAAATATGAGTTTTAAGATGATTCACGAAAACTATAATGTTTCCGATTTGGATAGGTCGATTAAGTTTTACGATGATGCACTTGATTTGCACGAGATCAGACGAAAAACCACCGATGATTTTATTATCGTTTATTTGAGCAATGATTCAAGCGATTTTGAACTTGAACTTACTTGGCTTAAAGAACATCCGCAGCCGTACGATTTGGGTGAATGTGAATTTCATTTGGCATTTAAGGCGGATGATTTTGATTCGGCACATAAAAAGCACGAAGAAATGGGTTGTATCTGCTTTGAAAATCCTGAAATGGGTATCTATTTCATCGAGGACCCGGACGGCTATTGGCTGGAAATTTTACCGTAACACAGAATAAACCCAAAAAGCGTCGGAGATTAGCTTTCTCCGACGCTTTTTGTATGTTATAAAATAATGAATAGCGTTGTAAATATTTCGAAAATTTATAACAGTAGAAATTATTAGGGATTATTAATCATGACTCCGCTACCTATAAAGTGCGCCTATCTACAACAGTAGAAATTATTAGGGATTATTAATCGAGAGAAATAGAAAAATTAAAAGGAGACGAATCTACAACAGTAGAAATTATTAGGGATTATTAATCTTTCGCATAAAGCGCATAATGAAATACAATCTACAACAGTAGAAATTATTAGGGATTATTAATCTTCGATTGCCCTCCATTAAGGCTGAATTTATCTACAACAGTAGAAATTATTAGGGATTATTAATCCCTTGGATTGTTATAATTTACAAATTCATTTTCGACAATTTGTTAAATATATCCGTCATAAACGGTTTTGATTTTCTTTTTGCGTGCAGTTAAAACACCTGTTTTTTCGTCAAAAACATCAATTTTGCCAATCAAATTATATTTTTCGCAATACACGCTCACGCCCTGCAACACACTCTTTTCGGTTGAATATGTTGCAGAGTCGGAATGTTTATGGGCATTCGTTCCGTTTAATTGAAACGAATCCTGAACCATAATATTCTATTCGGTTTCAAGCGAATGAAAAAATATTGAAGCAGGGCAGAATATAAAATCATTTAATTGAGATATAGCTAAGGGCTGCTCGCTCATTTTTGCGTGTATTCAAGCCATTCGGCATTAGTTATACTGAGATTTGCTTTATTAAGCATATCTTCCGGAGTGCTTTTTAAAACACTTATTGCCCAAAGCGCCTTTCTCGCAATATTATATGCGCCGTTTGCATCGGCATCGCAAGGTAATGCAGCATTCGTTCCTTTATAATTACGGCTGTCATAGAATTCGCCTCTGTCATTTGCAACAGGGGAAATGAGGTAGTCATCCTCCGGCAATGTTCTGCCGGTAATGCTGTTTCTCATTTGAAGCGTTAATGAAAGAAGCTTTATCAATCGCCTGTAAAAGTCAGCATTGGAAATGCTTAAAATTGAAGTTTTAAGATTACCTTTATAATCAATGCCGAATTCGCCGAACAACGATTTGAATTCATCGGTAAGAACAATTTGCTTATTGTCCCACATATTATTCTTTTCTTTGTTTCGGCAAGTTAAAATCCTGCTTGAATTAGTGCAAACAGTCCAAGTTTTTTTGTAGTCTGAATTGCATCTTGGGAACTTACCGTAATCAATACAAAATTCAAACATATCGGTATTTGCATTATATTTAATGTCATCAATTGTTTCAAATAACTTTTTTGCTTCCGATACGCTTGTGTATTTTGGCTTCAAAAGATTAACAAAACCTGTTACCGGGTCTATTTTGCTTGTGTCCCAAGCCGGAACATAAAAGATGATGCCGTTTTGCTTGCCCTTATTTACGCCGTCAAATTTATTCGTAAGCTGATATGCTCTTAAAAGCCCGCCGTCTTCTGTTGGGTCTGCCTTTTTATCAATAAGCAAATTGAGTTTTGAAATAAGCATATTTTCGAATTTTTGATAAACTTGCTTTTCAACAGGGAATCTTCCACGCTTAAAGCCGAAGTTCAAATCCTCCATGGCAATAACAGCGTCATATTTGACGACTAATTCACAAATTTTGTGAACAACCTGACTGATATAGCCTTCTTTGAGTTCCTTTATATTTTCAACAGAAGTCCAATTTTTTCTTGCTTTATCTCTTTCCTTTTCTTTTGTGTCCAAAAGCTGTTGATAATCAACTCTGTGTCCGTTATCACTGATTATTTCATTAAGCGACATTTGTTCAACGATTTTACCGTTTGAATCAATAACGCTGATATAAATCAGATTTCTTTCGCCTCGGTCAATGCCGATGACATAATTATCATCTTTATATTTAACCGCCTTGCGAACATCATAATTCAAAAATTCCTGACCGTGTGCCTTAAAGTTGATTGTAATAGGCACGTGAAGCGAAAATTGCCTTTTGGTAAATCTTTTATCTTTAATAATGTCATACTCAAAAGTGCTTTCTTTTTTCTCGTTATCAGGATTTTTGTTTTTTATCGGTTGATTGGCTTGATGAGTTATTTTTTCCTTGTCATTTATACTTGCTTCACGGTAAAACATCTCGGCTTCACCGTTGAGCTTGTATACTACATTTGATAAGTTTCTCTCATCAAAAAGCATTTTGAAATACAGAGTATGTAAATTCGGAGTTCCTTTGCTGTACTTTGAAAAGTCTTTATTGTAGATTTGGAAAAGATAGATATATCCGTTGTCTACAAGTTTATCAACATAGCTTTTTGATATTTTATTAAAGCTTACAGAATAACCCTGATCCGAAATTTCTCGATAAAACTCGCTGATATCGTTATAGTTTTCGGTAGGAGTAAACTCAAAGCCGAATTGCGACCAATCATCGTGCTTCTCAATGGAGTTCTTAAAATAATCTATAAACTCATGACATTCGGATTTATTAAATGTTGCCCCTTTTTTGAAACTCTCTCTTTTGCGAATGTCAAGTATTCTGTCTGACGGTTGGAATGTGTCAATGTTTTTAGCGGCAAAGAAAACCTTTGGCAACATTTTATTGGGACCGGGTAAAAGCTTATATTCCATTTTTTCGTAATAATCCTCGTCTTCAGAGGTTTTATTAGGAGCATCAACAAAAGCTTTGCTGTGCGATTTGTCCATAACAGCAAGATAGTAAAAATCATCTTTGCGAAGAAGAACGGTTCTGTAATCGCTTTCTTTGTTTTTATCCCATCCACCGAGAAGTTGAGGATTGTCAAAATTTAATTTAATTTTATCTTTGGAATAAGGCTTTTGGGTAATGTAGTTTCTAACTTTATCGTAAAGCTTGTCAATATCTGCTATTGAGTCATAATACGAAGTGAGTTTGCCGTAAAAAAGTTCATCCTTGTTTTCTTCCTTACCGGTACCGTTTAACGACTTTACAAGATGCTGAAAATCCTTTATTGCGTCAAGCAGGTTTTTAACTAACTCTGTTGCTTTTCCGTTTTTAGAAAGTCTTTTATTGTAGCTTTTTTCATAATCGGATTTCAGCAATTCCCGTGCCTGCAAATAAGCTTCTTTGATTTTGCTGTTACATTCTTTGCTTGAGGAAATATACCAATCTGTTATTTCGTTGCCGTTTTCGTTACCGAGGCTTTGAAGTTCAAAAAGCGAAAAGCTTTTTATTGCTTTATATATCTTGTCTCGCTTTTCAATATAATTATCGAGGTTTGTTTTGCTTGTTACGGGATGCAATGCCTCGTATTTCTCGTTCCAAGCTAAACGTAATACGTTCCATGAATTAAATGCACCGTTTGAAATATCGGAAACGGCAGCGCCGGATTTTACAAATATTCCATTAGCATTATAAGTGTTTAACGATTGCAAAAGCTCTGTTAGCAAATCCAAATCGCCAATGTGGCTGCTATAATAATCTTCAATCGAAAGCAACACTTCATTGTCTGAATTAAATTTCTCGGGAATGAACGATACGCTGTCCTTTTCGCTCAAGATTTGTTTATATAACGGCTTCATCAATGGCAATCTTTTTGATTTTTCATTTTTTGCAGCCTGCTGGTTATAAAGATTTATGCATTCATTAAGACCTTGGATTTTTGTTCCGTCAGAGCAAGTATATCCGCCAATCATAGAATTATAAATATCAATACCCGATTGAGCCAAAACAAATTCAAAATAATCAACAGAAAAAATATCTTCAATATTTCTGCCGAATGTATTATATAAATCTGTGTTTAGCTTTGTGATAGTTTCATCAGAAAGATTATCAAATACTTTTTGAAAACTTTTTACATTATCTAAAAAGCGTGGCAGGTTGTCATTTATGCAACGGTAAGCTATTGCAGTTGATTTTTCATCACTTGAATACATATTTTCTCGATTAGTATTAAAGCCTTTGAAATACGTTGTAAAGCTTCTGAAGCACTCAACTGTTTCTCTCTCTTCTTTATCCGTTAAAAAAGACGGTAAATCTTCACATATAAGTTCTTTTCCAAACAGCCTTTTATAGCGTGCATTTGATTTAAGCTGTTTTGATATTTGCTTTCGCATATCATTTTCTAATGATTCCATAGCCTTTGCGTCGGAATCGTCCTTGTTGCTTTTCCAATACAAATCCGCATATTCATCGATTTTTTCAACCCTTGCATTGACTAGTACGGATTCAATATATTCTTTGTGAAAGCGGTCAATATAACCTTTAACCTTTTCGTAATTCTCCGCTCTTTGTTTATCCCTTTCAAGTAACAGCTTTTTATTAAAATTATCCTCCGTTTTTCCGACGGGAATTAAAGAAAACTGTAAAGTTTTGGATAATGGATAGCAATTTATAAACTGTTCTTTCATCTTTTTCCTCCTTGCTTTTTATTTTATGATATCATTCACTTATTATTGGGTCAACCAAATTCTGTTGTTAGACATTTATGGTACGTTTTTTTGTACATTTACCTTTAAATATAGATGCGTTGCGGTAGTTCCTACCAAACACATATACCTTGATTTATAAATTGAATTAAGATAAAATGATATTATAATTTAGCGGAGGTGAGTGACATAAACAAGATTTCAAGAGATATTTTCAAAGCGATTCATGAAGGTAAGTGGATTGCTGTGGAATACAGGAATAAACAGCAAAATGTTACAAAATATTGGATTGGAATTAAAAACATAAACCCGTATAAAAAATTGCTTATTGTTGATGGGCTCAATGTCGCTACATCGGAAATGAAAGAATTGAATTTGTATTATGATTCTATAATTGACGCAAATTTGATTGAAGGTTCGTTTTGTAAAATAAACTCTAAACTGCTTGAAGATATAGAAGAACACACCTCAAGGTATTCGTTTATTTTTAATAATGTCGCAAATTTGAAACTTCTTGATTATTATAGCGAATGTAATAAACTTGATAACACTCCCTATCGCAACGATTATAAACTTATTGATGAACTTGATGTTGATGTCATTGGTGAAGGAGATTACAATTTAAGCAATGAACAGTTTGATCATTTAGTAAAAGTTTATAATTATGATGCTAAAAATAAGAGTCAAAACAAAATGCCTCGTTCAGTATCTTTGTGTATGAATATATGTAGTATTCATACTAAAAAAGGACTTTATGTACTTGCTTATAAAAAGCTTTTGTTTGATGTCAAAAATCGCACTCTTACACAAGACGATGAAGTATCTGTTTGTCGTGAGTTCACGGTTGACGGTGTAAAGATAAGTGCTCATTGGTTTCTTGATGCAGACGAGTTCCAATTACTTGATAAGTTTGAAGAAAATGCCGAACTTATTAAAGATTTAATTACTAAGAATAATCCTGAATACAACGGTGTTGATGATATGCCATATGTTATGGCTTTATCAAGAGATTTTACAATAAATCTTGATAAAGAGTATAATGCCATTCTTAAAATGTATGAAGATAACACGGTGACATATCCGATTAAAGCATTTTTTGGTGACTTAACGGATAAACCAAGGAGAATTAAAAATTACCCTTTGGCTTTATATAATGATAAAGTAAACCTTGACCAACTTTTAGTAATACATAATGGGTTGAAATATCCTGTTTTGTATGTTCAAGGACCTCCCGGAAGCGGAAAAACAAATACGATTCTCAATACAGTTGTTACTGCGTTTTTTAACAATAAAACCGTTTTGATTTCATCGTACAACAATCATCCGGTTGATGAAATTTATCAAAAGCTATCACATCTTAAATATAAGGGAGATGATATACCTTTTCCGATTATTCGTCTTGGTAACGGTGAAAAGCTTAAGGATGCAATTAAACAAATACGACTTTTATTTAAAATCACTTCGTCAATGCAAGTGTTTGATTCGTCATTAAACAGGAAAAAAACCTATGAAGAACACAAAACAAAAGCTTTAAGCGATTTGCTTCGCAAATATGAAGAAAAACTTGATTTGAGTGAGCGAAAGGAAATGATAAAAACAATGCTTTCTTCTTCAAGTAACCTTCCTTTTCTTGCGAATTTGCAAGGTGAACAGCTTGTTAACGTAAATAATACACTTAAAGAAATCGGTGAAATTACAGATGATGATATAAAACCTTTAATCTCACATGACAGACTGGAGCTGTTTAAATTTTTGAATTTTACATCTGCTAAGTTTATAAAGAGATTATCTGAGCCAAAATATAAAGAACTTACCGATATTATATTTACTAAAGACTTAAATGAAGCGGTAAGACAATTAAATCAGTACCTTTCAAATGATGAGAATTTTCAAAAATTTCTTAAGATATTTCCTGTTGTTGCAACAACAAATATTTCCGCTCACCGGTTGGGCGAGCCCAAACAATACTTTGATATGGTTATTATGGATGAGGCTAGTCAGTGTAATACTGCGGTAGCACTTGTTCCGATTATCAGAGGTGAACAACTTTTACTTGTCGGTGACCCACAGCAATTAAAACCGGTTATTTTGCTTGATGAGAGGAACAACCTGATTTTAAAGAAGCGATATAACATTACAGATGAATATGATTACAGAAATAAATCTGTTTATCAAACGTTCCTTTCCGCTGATGCTGTCAGTGATGAGGTTTTATTGAGTTATCATTATAGGTGCCATCCGAAAATCATTGGATTTAATAATAAAAAGTATTATAACAATAAACTTAATATTCGTTCTTCCGATAATGAAAAGCACCCGCTTGAATTTATAGAATGTCATTCAAAAGACACAACATTAAAAAATACAAGCGAAAGCGAAGCAAAAGAAATTGTTCATTATGTTAAAACTCACCCCGACAAAACGATTGCTGTTATTACACCGTTTGTAAATCAACGCAATGAAATTCAAGAGGAGTTAAATCAAAACGGAATTGCCAATGTCGATTGCGGAACCGTTCATGCGTTTCAGGGAGATGAAAAGCAAGAAATAATTTTTTCTTTAGCACTTACCGATAAGACACATGAAAAAACATATTCTTGGCTAAAGAATAACAAAGAACTTATAAATGTAGCAACATCACGCGCTAAAGAAAAATTAGTAATTATAGGCGATATGGAACAACTAAACAGACTTCATCATCCGGGGGATGATGACGATTTGTTTGAGTTATGTAATTATGTTAGTTCAAATGGAATAACAACCATTACAGAGCGTGCGCCGGAATCAAGAGCACTTGGAATTAAACCTTACAGCACCGAAACGGAAACTGCTTTTTTAGAGACGTTGAATCATGCAATAAACGCTATGATGATTACCAAAACCAAATATGTAGTTAAAAAAGAAGTGCCTATTTCTCAGGTGTTTAATTCCTCAAATCAAGTGAACGACTTATTCTATACGGGTAGATTTGACTATATAGTATATGAGCGTGACGGAAAAGAATGGTTACCGGTTTTTGCGATTGAACTTGACGGTAATGAGCATACAACCGATCTTAGGGTGATTGAACGGGATAAAAAGAAACAGCAAATATGTGATGAACACAATTTCCAGCTTATTCGTGTTCCGAATAACTATGCAAGACGATATAATTATGCAAAAGAAATCTTGTCGTCATTCTTTGAAAAATCAAGAAGATAATCATAATTAAAAATTTTCGTGAGGGTTTCGTGAGGGGGCGTATTATGTCTATAAAGAATAATGACGAATTGATTGCACAAGCTATATGTGAATATGAAAAAGGTATTGTTAAAATACTTCTTTTATGCGTTGACAATCTTGAATTTGGCTTAGGCATAAACAAACTTGTGCAGATATTAAAGGGCGGACAAACTCGGTTTATAACGGACTTTTCTTTGCAAAACAATATTGGTTTTTCGTTGTTAAAACAATTTTCAAAGAAGGACATTGAATACATAACCCAAAAAGCGTCGGAGAAAGCAAATCTCCGACGCTTTTTGCGAGTATATATTCAGCTCTTTACGGGAAACCCGTTGCCCGATTGCTTTTACAATTCTAAAATCGTATATATGAATTTGCCCATTTCGTCTATCACGTCCTCTGCTTGCGGAAAAACTCCGGTTGCGTTTAAATATCCGTGGCCTAGCCCGTTGTATACGACAAGCTTTGTTTTTACATTTGCGTTTGAAAGCTTATGAGCCCAAGCAACGGCGTCTTTTTTCAGATAGTCAAGCGCGCCTACTGTAATAAATGTCGGAACATTGCCGCTTGCGTCGAAAATGTACGGATTATTGTATTCGTCGGGCGAGAGTATGCCTATCTGCTTGAAATTACAGCGTGTAAGCATTTGCATTTGTTTTATTACGCCTTTTGAAACAGATTTTTGTGACGGCTCAAATTTGTAGTCGAAATATCCTTTTTTATAATACTCGTCGGTAAAACCGAACATATTCAAGGTAGGATAGAGCAGAAGCTGCGCTTTGATTTTTCCGGTACCCTTGTATTTGGTAGAGCACGCTTGAGCAATATTTCCTCCGGCACTGTCACCGCAGACAAAAATTCTATCCTTGTTTATTTTGAATTCGCCACAGCCGCGGCTTATATATTCCAATACGTCAAAGCAATCGCTGTACGGTGCGGGATAGGCGTTTTCGGGTAAAAGCCTGTAATCTATGCTGATTACCTTAACGGCGAATTTATCAACGAGCATTTTTAAGCTCTCGTCATACGGCGCGAGCGTTCCGCCGACAAATGCGCCGCCGTGAATGAAAATCATTGCCGTCCTTGTGCCTTCACATTCCGCATTTTCATATATTCTGATCGGAATATCAAATCCGTCGGAAGCTTTAATGTGTTTGTTTTTGATTGAAACGCCTTTTATATGACAGTTTGCATAAGAAATCCTGTCGCAGCCCTTTCTGAAAAAACCGAGACTTCTCTCGGCTATTTTTAAATGAATACTGTTTAGAACAAAATCCGGGACAAGCTTTAGTTTCCTTGCCATTTTGCCTATGGGTCCGCCGAGCATGCGCGGATCTATGCCGTATTTTGATACGGCGTCGGGCGCATACTTGGCTGTGTAAGTTAAACTTCCGTCGGCTTCCGCGTAGGCTGTTCTCTTTAATTCGTTCAAGAACTCCTCGCTGTACCATTTTTTATCAAAGCTCTTTTTATTATTATTCATAATACACCTTCTGCCGATGATATGGTATAACTATATCATAATAAGGACGGTTGTCAATAAAATAAGTCAAGTGTATAATTATTAATATATTGATTATGCGAAAGGTTTTTTTTATGTCTCATATTATCCCAACTCCGTTATTTGAAAAAACAGATGAAACAAAAAGATTGTTCATAAAATCTTTGTCGCTTGATGAAAGAAATGTCAACGGTTCTGTTAAAGACGATTTTTATGATTTTATACGTAAACTCGAACTGCCGGTCGGGAATGATGTTATTGTTAGTTTTACGCATGATTTTTCGCTTGAAAATGAAGAATACCGACTTGAAGCAAACGAGAAAATCACCGTGTATTCGAGTGGGGAGGCAGGAAAAGTGTTTGCTCTGCAAACACTCAAGCAACTACTGTTTGAATATGGCCGAACGATTCCGTTTATTGCGATAAAGGATAAGCCTAAGTATAAAATCAGGGGCTTTATGCTTGATGTCGGGAGATATTTCTATCCCGTTGACGAGGTCAAGCTGTTTATTAGAAAAATGTCTCTGCACAAGCTTAATTTTCTGCATTTGCATTTGACGGAGGACCAGGGATGGCGAGTTGAGATTTACAAATATCCGTTGCTGACGCAAATCGGGTCGGTAAGGAAAAAGACAAATTTTAATCATAGGCAACATAAGGGCTATTACACAAAAGCTCAGATTAAAAGTATAGTCAAATATGCGCATGATTTCGGTATTTCGGTTATGCCTGAATTTGATATTCCGGGACACAGCAGAAGTGCTCTGGCTTGTTATAATTACCTCGGCTGTTTTGAAAGAAATTTACCGGTCGCCGACCATTGGGGAGTAAAGCATGATGTTTTGTGTGCAGGGAAAGAAAGCACATATGAATTTGTCAAGGATATAGTGGATGAACTTTGTGAGCTTTTTCCGGATAAGTATTTTCATATAGGCGGCGACGAGGTGCCGAAACACAGATGGCATCTTTGCCCGCATTGTCAGGCAATGATGAAGAAGCTTGGGTTAAATAACGAGGATGAGCTTCAGTGCTGTTTTATGAACAGAATTAATGATTATTGCGCAGGCAAGAATAAGCAGGCGTTTATGTGGAGTTGGGATTTGAAGGATGATAAGCTGCTTTCCGAAAATTTGGGCTTTACGAAATGCGGGGACATAAACACGGGCGACAGACCGTTTATCGATACAAGCTCAAAAGCATATTATATTGATTTGCCTTACGGGTACATAAGTCTCAAAGATACCGCCAACCATAAATTATACGACGGAAATTGCCTCGGTGCGGAAGCAACGTTATGGACGGAATATGTTCCCGATATGAAAAAAGCGGACAAAATGACTTATCCGAGGCTTGGAGCTATGTGCGAAACCGTTTGGCGCGGAGAAAATTCATATGAGCAGTTTCATAATAAGCTTGATTATTATTACTCATATCTTGATAAAAACAGAATCGGATATTCAAAGCTGCATTTTGCAAATCCGAACAGGGTACTTGGCTTTTTACAGAGGCTTTGGTTTGAAAAACGACAGCTCACATGGGAGGGCTTAGCTAATATCTTTGACGATTTAAAAGTTGAACATATTGCAAAAAAGAAGCGGTAAAATATAATGTTATACGGATTTAGACGAGTGTGACGCTGATTAAAAAACTGTTCGCTGTATGAGCAGACCGTTACATTTATTAAGCCGGAGGAGCGGCTCGACGAGATAACAGCATATCAAATAGGAAAATCGGATAAGTATACATGGGGTATAGGAAAGGTATAATATGGGGGTTATAGTTTGGAAGTGAAAAAAATTATATTTGTTTGCCACGGTAACATATGTCGTTCTCCTATGGCAGAATTTATATTTAAAAGTATGGCAAATAATCTCGGTGTGTCGGATAAATTTTCGGTATGTTCGAGAGCAACGAGTGATGAGGAAATATGGAATGGCGTAGGACAACCGATATATCCGAAAGCTAAAGAACAGCTTTTATATCACGGAATAGCAATAGGAGATAAAAAGGCGATTAAGCTAAAAAGAAATGATTATTATGAAGCGGATATGTTTATCGGCATGGACAGCGCCAATATACGTAATATGAAAATACTATTCGGCGGCGATGCGGATTACAAAATACACAAATTGCTTGAGTTTACGGAAAGCAATTCCGACGTTGTCGACCCATGGTATTCAGGCGACTTTGACAAAGCATACAATGACATTGAAATGGGCTGTAATGCTCTTCTCAGTTTCCTCCTCTTTGAAAATTCTTGACTTTGATTACAAAAGTTGATACAATACAATAGCTCACTCGGAGGGCTGGTTATCGTATGGAAATAACAAGCCGGATAAGGTGCAGGCTGAAATGCCCGTTCCATATCCGGTCTTTTTTAATATTCAAGGAGTAGGTATGGATCTTTTAAAGGATAATGTCGGTAAGCTTTACCGCAAATTTTTTATAGCTTCATTCGGAAGTGCACTGATAGCGTGCATTTACGGACTTGTGGATATGGCTATGGTAGGGCAGTATCACGGACCGGACGGCTCTGCCGCAATGGCGGTAATTGCCCCGATTTGGAATATTATATACAGCTTTGGACTTTTGTGCGGTATAGGCGGCTCGGTGATTTATGCCGTCGCAAGGGGAGAACGCGATGACGTAAAAGCGGCAAACGGATATTTTACCTCTGCATTTATACTCGGAACTTTATGGGCGTTGATACTTTGGGTCTTGGTGTGGGTCTGCGAGGAACCGCTTCTCAGGCTTTTCGGCGCAAATGACGCACTTATGCCGCTTTGCAAAGAATATATGGTAGCCCCAAAGCTTACTGTTCCCGTATATGTATTTATAAATCTGCTCTCGTCGTTTCTCCGTAATGACGGTGACCCCGGCAGAGCCACAAAAGCCGTTATTTTCGGCGGTATATTCAATGTGTTCGGAGATTATTTCTTTGTGTTCACATTGGATATGGGAATTAAAGGCGCGGGAATTGCAACAGCAATGGGAGCTTCAATGTCCGTTCTTGTGATGCTTACGCATTTTATCAGCAAAAAGAATACGTTGAAATTCGTAAAGCCTCTCAGAATACTTAACAGCTTTAAAATGATAAGCGTCAACGGATTTTCTTCATTTATAGTTGACGTGGCAATGGGCATAGCCACAATGCTGTTTAACCGCCGCGTAATGGAGTATCTCGGTACGGACGCACTTGCGGTTTACGGAGTAATAGTTGTTGTAGGCACTCTTGTACAGTGCTGCTCTTACGGTATCGGTCAGGCGGCACAGCCTGTAATTTCGCGTAATTTCGGTGCCGGACTTACAGACAGAATTAAGACAATGCTTAAGTACAATATCATAACTGCTGCCGTTTTCGGAGCAATTTGGACGGTTCTTTCTATGGCTATGCCGCAGGTGTTTATAAAGCTGTTTATGACGCCCACTCCCGAGGTGCTGTCAATAGCTCCCGGAATAATCAGAATTTATGCGATTTCATTTATACTGCTGCCGTTCAATATCTATTCAACGTACTATTTCCAGGCTATTATGAGAGCCAAGATATCACTTATCGCATCCGTTGCAAGAGGTATTGTAATAAGCGGTGCTCTGATACTTTTATTGCCTGTTGCTTTCGGCGGAAATGCAGTTTGGTGGGCAATGCCTATAACAGAAGCCGTTGTATTTGTGTATTCGGCTGTTATGATGAAAAAAGTGAAGCTGTCAAGATAGTATTCTGCTGTCGAGCAAAAAACGAGTCATTGCAAAAGCAGTCAAAAGGGTGTATGCTTATCTTGATTTTTACTGAAAAGAGGAGTTTTCGGTTGACTGTTGACGAAGCACTCTCAAGGCTTCAAAAATCTGCTTTCAGAGCTAAATTCCATCTGTCCGATGAGGATATAAATTATATCGACAAAAAAGGCTTGGATACCGTAAAAAGCCATGCGGAGGATTTTATAAAGAAACGTCTTGCACCGGCGGTTATACCAAACGACGGTAAGCAAACGCCGATGCGCGGTCACCCCGTGTTTAAGGCTCAGCATGCCTGCGCCTGCTGCTGTCGAGGGTGTTTAAATAAGTGGTATCATGTAGAAAAGGGCAGAGAATTGTCTTATGACGAGCAAAGGCGGATAGTTAATCTGTTAATGGCTTGGATAGAAAGAGAATACCGCAGTTATAAAAATAATACATAAAAGCAGTCCCGTGAAGGAGAGTAAACTTCACGGGACTTTTTCTTTATTCAATTATTTGCTTACTAAGTTTTTAATGACCTCAACCATCTTGAGCATAGCATTTACAGGTATTGCTTCATAAATACTGTGGAAGTTCATTCCACCGGTTGAAAGGTTGGGGCAGGGCAGACCCTCAAACGAAAGCCTTGCACCGTCGGTTCCGCCGCGTATCGGTGTAATTTGCGGCTCCACACCGGATTTACGCATTGCTTTTTTTGCTCGTTCTACTATGTCTATATGCTCTTTAATGACATCAAGCATATTGTAATAGCTGTCTTTAATTTCAGCCGAAACCGTGTTTTCTCCGTATTTGCGGTTGAAAAATTCAACAAGTACGGTAATAAATTCCTTGCGCTTTGCAAAGCTTTGCTTGTTGTGATCTCTGATTATCATATGAAGAGTTGCCTTGCTCTCGTTGCCGTTAACCGATGAAACGTGATAAAATCCCTCGCGATTTTCGGTGTGCGCGGGAGCTTCGGCGGCAGGAAGCATATTTATAAATTCCGCAAGATACAAAACAGCGTTTTTCATCTTGTTTTTAGCCGTGCCGGGATGCGTGTTGACTCCGTTGAAGGTTATTTTTGCACCTGCCGCGTTGAAGTTTTCATATTCTATTCCGCCAAGCTCTCCGCCGTCAACGGTATATGCAAAATCCGCGTCAAAGGTTTCAAAATCAAACTTGTCGGCACCTCTGCCTATTTCTTCATCGGGTGTAAAACAAATTGAAATTTTGCCGTGGCAAAGCTCTGCGTCATCGCAAATTTCGCGGCACGCCTCGATTATTTCGGCAACACCGGCCTTGTCATCCGCGCCGAGAAGCGTTGTTCGGTCGGTAACTATAATATCCTCGCCCGAATATTTGGCATCTATCATCGGCGCATTTGTGCCGTCAAATTTTATTATTTTGGCTTTGACGTCTTTTCCGCTGACATCGGGGGATGTGTCCATATGAGAAATTAATCCGATTTTGGGAAGCTTCTCAAATCCTTTTGTCGCAGGTATATGTCCGTAAACATAACCGTATTTATCACGGTAAGCGTCACTTACACCTATGCTTTTCAGCTCTTTTACAAGGTAATCCGCAAGAACTGTTTGTTTTTCCGTTGACGGTATGCTCTCGCTGTTTTCGTTTGAGGTCGTTTCGAATTCGACGTATCTTAAAAATCTGTCAATAACACTCATCTTATTCATTCCTATCTGAAGAAATTATGCCTTTTCGGTACAAAATGATTTTAACATACGGCTATTATCTTTTCAAGCATATAAAAACCGCCCGTATCTTAAACGATACGGGCGATCTTTTTTTGCGCTTAGTGTCTTAAGAGAAATTACTTCTCAAGGGTAGCATACTGGAAGTACCAATAGCCGTACGGGCTGTGCCATACGCCCTTAAGCTCGGGCTTCTGGAGCCAGAAGTCATTGTAATAAGCAACGGGGATGCAGGCGTAATCTTCCATCATGGTCTTTTCAGCCGCGTGGAGAGCCGCAAAGTGAGCTGCGGAGTCTGCAACCTTAGAGTTAGCAATGTCAGCGTCAAAAGCAGAGCTGTTGTATTTACCGTCGTTGTTGCCGTTGGTAGAAACGAAGAGCTCAAGTATATTTGAGGCGTCATTATAGTCCATTACCCAGCCGTTGCGAGCCATATCGTAATTGCCTGCACGACGCTGAGGAGTGAATGAAGACCATTCAACAATGTCAATCTTCATAGTGATACCGAGCTGAGCATAAGCACTCTGGAGATACTCTGCAACAGCCTTGTGGTAACCTGCATCGTTTGTTGAGTAGGTGATGGTCGGGAAGCCCTTACCGTCGGGATATCCTGCCTCTGCGAGAGCCTTTTTAGCCTCCTCGAGATTAGCCTGATAATCCTTGCTGATATAGGTCTCTCCGCCGTTTTCCTTAACTGCGTTATCGAAGAACATACCTTCGTTGTCAACAACGCCGGGACCTGCAAAGTTATAGGCGGGGGAGTATGTGCCCTGCATTATGGTGTTTGCAATGTAGTCGCGGTCAATTGCAAGGTTAAGAGCCTTGCGGACATTCTTGTTGTTGAAGGGAGCCTTGTTAAGGTTCATGCTGAGATAGTAGGTGCCGAGAATGGTGTCAACATAGAATTCTCCGCCGTCAGCAGCCTTCTTGAGAGTCGGGATTTCCTCGGTGGGAACATCCTTAATGAGCTGAGCCTCGCCGCTGTTGTATGCGGTGAAGGAAGCACTTGAGTTTTCGAGAAGCAAGAATGTGAGCTTGTTGTTAACTATGCGCTTTGAATCCCAACCACCTTTGTAGTTCGGGTTCTTTTTGCATACAATGCGCTCACGGGGAGTCCATTCGGTAATCATGTACGGACCGTTGCAGACATAAGTATCGGGTTTTGTAGCCCAAGAGTCACCGTTAGCTTCAACGGTAGCCTTCTGTACGGGGCTCATAGTGCCGAATGCAACGATTTTGTCAAAGTAAGAGCAGGGGTAAGCAAGCTTGACTGTAAGAGTTTTGCCGTCCTCGCTTGCTACAACGTTGAGCTTGTCGGGATCGGGAGTAGTGGTGGGCTTACCGTCTTTATCCGGATTGCCGATAGCGTCCTGATAGCCCTCAACCATACCGATAACAGTCTCAGCATAGGGAGCGGCAAGCTCTGTGTTTGTAAGGCGCTTAAAGGTATACTCAAAGTCCTTGGCGTTAAGCTCGGTGCCGTCAGACCATTTAAGACCGTCACGCATTGTGAAAGTCCAAGTAAGACCGTCTTCGCTTACAGTGTACTTTTCAGCCTGACCGGGCTGAACCTTGTTGTCCTCATCAATTATGAGAAGCGTCTCATAGAGCGTGATGAGCATATTGCCGCCGTCAACAGCACTGTTAAGAGCGGGATCGAGCGTTTCGGGGTTAGGTCCTATCTGAACCGTTATACCGGCGTCGTCCTTTTTGCTGTTGCCGCATGAACTCAGGAGTGCCATTGCCGACAGACACATGACAACTGCGAGTATCGCAGCAATAAGTCTTTTGGTTTTCATTAAATACATCTCCTTCTTATAGCAACTCGCGCTGCTTAAAAATATATCCATTGTGCTCCAGATGCACAATAAACAACTATTTTACCTTGTCAAGGTGATGGCAAGCTGCAAAATGGCCTGCCGAGATTTCGCGAAGCTCCGGGCATTTTTCGGCGCAAAGGCCGTCGGCATACGGGCAGCGGGTCCTGAAACGGCATCCGCTCGGGGGATTCAGAGGACTCGGAACATCGCCCTCAAGAGGAATTCTGTTAGAGGAGCGTGCAATTATCGGGTCCGCCTCCGGTATAGCCGAAATAAGGCTCTTAGTGTATGGATGCGCGCTGTGTGTTATAAGCTCGTAGCTGTCGGCGAGTTCAACGAGCTTGCCGAGATACATTACGCCTATACGGTTTGAAATATGCCTTACGACGCTTAAATCGTGCGCTATGAAAAGGTAGGTGAGACCAAACTCGTTCTGCAAATCCTCAAACATATTGACGACTTGCGCCTGGATTGAAACGTCAAGAGCCGATACAGGCTCGTCGCATACGATAAATTCCGGATTTACCGCAAGAGCTCTCGCTATGCCGACGCGCTGCCTCTGACCGCCCGAAAACTCGTGCGGATAGCGGTTGGCGTGCTCGCTGTTAAGGCCGACGGTCTCAAGAAGCGATATGATTTTGTCGCGTCTTTCCTTTTTGTTGGCGGCAAGATGATGAATATCAATAGCTTCGCCGACAATATCTCCTATCGTCATACGCGGGTCAAGACTCGCATACGGGTCCTGAAATACCATCTGCATCTTTCTTCGATAGGGGAGCATATTCACTGAGATTTTTTTCTTTTTGTCAAATATGACGTCTCCGTCATATATTATTGTTCCGTCTGTGGGCTCGTAAAGCCTTAAAAGAGTGCGTCCTACTGTGGTTTTACCGCAGCCGGATTCGCCGACGAGTCCGAGAGTTTCGCCTTTTTTTATATAAAACGAAACATCGTCTACCGCCTGAACGTATTTTTTCTTTTTGCCTCTGCCTCCGGCAGGAAAGTACTGCTGCAAGTGCTGTACTTCTATGAGCTTTTTATCGTCACTCACAGTCTTTCTCTCCTTCCTCAAATTCTTCTTTTTGAAGCAGCCAGCAATGGCTGTAATGTGTGTCGCTTAAAACCGTTTTCGGCGGCATTTGCTTTAAGCATATCTTCATGCATTTTGAACATCTCGGTGCAAACGGACACCCTGCCGGCGGGTTGAGAAGATCGACCGGCTGCCCTTCAATCGGTACAAGCCTTTCCTTACTTTCGACATTCAGCTTCGGAATGGATTTTATAAGACCCTTTGTGTATTCGTGCTTCGGCTCATAAAATATCTCGTCTGCCGTGCCGTATTCAACTATATGACCCGCATACATAACTGCAATTTTTTCGCACATACTCGCGACAACGCCAAGGTCGTGAGTTATCATAATTATGCTCATTCCGAGCTTTTTACGCAAATCCTGCATAAGGTCAAGTATCTGCGCCTGAATTGTGACGTCAAGAGCCGTTGTAGGTTCGTCGGCTATTAAAAGCTTCGGCTCGCAGGCAAGAGCTATGGCAATCATAACTCTCTGGCGCATACCGCCCGAAAGCTCGTGCGGATACTGTTTAAGACGCTTGGTAGGCTCGTTAATGCCTACAAGCTCCAAAAGCTCCTTAGCGCGCTCATATGCCTGTTTTTTGTCTTTATCCGTATGCAGCCTTATAACCTCTGTTATCTGGTTACCTATTGTGTAAACGGGATTAAGGCTCGTCATAGGGTCCTGAAATATTATGGAAACCTCGTTCCCTCTTATCTTTCTGAAATCCTTATCGGTCATCTTTTCAATTTCGTGACCGTTAAATCTTATTGTTCCGCCTATAAGCTTGCCCGGGTAGGCGGTAAGCCCCATTATTGAATATGCCGTGACGGATTTTCCCGAACCCGATTCACCGACTATTCCGAGAACCTCGCCTTCATCCATCGAAAACGAAACGCCGTTAAGTGCTTTGACTTCGCCTGCGGGAGTAAAGAACGACAGCTTCTCGTCTTTTATTTCCAAAAGTTTTTCACTCAAAATATTTACCCTCCTTTAGTTCTTGAGCTTCGGGTCGAACGCGTCGCGCAGCCCGTCTCCGAGAAGGTTAAAGGCAAGTATGATAACGCTTATCAATAGCGCCGGTAAAAACAGCAGATATGGATAAGTGTTCATACCCTTTACGGCCTCCGTGGCAAGAGAACCGAGCGACGGCATGGGAGCCGTAACGCCGAGTCCGAGGAAACTCAAATAGCTTTCGGTAAATATTGCGGAGGGTATCTGAAGCGTGGTTGTTACTATAAGAGTACCTATGCAGTTCGTCAAAAGGTGCTTTCTGATTATACGCGAATTGCTTGCACCGAGTGCTCTTGCCGCGGTAACGTATTCGGACTCCTTGAGTACAAGTATTTGAGAACGCGTTATTCTTGCCATACCTACCCAGTATATCAAAACGAATACAAGGAATATTGCTATAAGGTTAGGTCCCATTCTCTGCATCCAAGTAAAACCCGGATTTGCAGAGAGCGCTTCGAGTCGCGGCTTTAGGGAGGTTGCAAGCAGAATTATTAAAAGTATATCGGGAATGGTATATAAAATGTCGGTAAAACGCATCATTATATTATCGACCCAACCGCCGGCAAAACCGGCTATTGCACCGAACAGCGAGCCGACTATAAGAACCAGCGCTGCGCACACAAGACCTACCGTAAGGCTTATTCTTGTGCCCATCATAAGGCGAACGGCAAAGTCTCTGCCGAGCTTATCCGTTCCGCAGATGTGAGGAAATACCTTTTGACCCGCGTCTATTTGTGCCTGTTCTGTTTCGCTGTACTGAAACGGGGAGAGGTTCTCGCTGTATTTTATTTGCTGCTCATAGCTGTACGGCCAAAAGCTGGGAAGAATGTAGGCAAAAACCACTATCAGTAAAATAAAGACAAGACTTATCATGGCAACCTTGTTTTTACGCAGACGTCTGAAGCCGTCCTTCCAAAAGTTGACGCTGTCTCGCATTACAACAAGGTTTTCTTTTTCCGTCGTTGTAGCCGGTATAAAATCGTCTGCCTTCAAATGCAGACTCGGAAATTTTTTGTTCATCGGCGATGCCGCTCCTTACTTAAGTTTGATTCTCGGGTCGATTATTTTATACAGTATGTCAACTATGACGTTTGCAACTATGATAAGTGTCGCAAGGACAATTGTTGTTCCCATTATCATGGTGTAGTCGCGGTTGACTATGGCCGAAACAAATTCACGGCCGAGACCGGGTATTGCAAATATCTGTTCTACTATAAACGAACCCGTCATAAGGCTTGCGAGCATTGGTCCGACGTATGTTATTACGGGGAGTATTGCGTTTCTGAGAGCATGCTTGAAGAGTATTTTGAAGTTTGAAAGGCCTTTGGCTTTTGCCGTTCTTATATAATCCTGCCCCATAACGTCCAAAAGACTTGAGCGCATAAGCCGCGTTATATATGCCGTCGGGTAAACCGACAGCGCCGTCACCGGCATTATATATGACGACAGCGTGTTAAGACCTACCGTTGGCAGTAGATTCAGCTTGCTGCCGAATGTATACAGTAAAATTACGCTGATTATAAAGCTCGGTATTGCGATACCGCACGTCGCGAGTACTATAATAAAGTTATCGGCAAATTTACCTCGGTTGTATGCCGAAAGACATCCGAGCGGTATGCCTACAAGAAGAGAGACGAGAACAGCTATTCCGGCGAGCTTTGCCGATACGGGGAATTTAGAAAAAATAATGTCCGATACGGTTCTTCCTCTTTGACGTAAGCTTACGCCCATATCGCCCTTGATAAAATCGGTAATATAGGTTATATATTGCTCAAATAAAGGCTTGTCCAATCCGTATTTTGCTGCGAGAGCTTCCTGTGCAGCCTTGCTTATGGATTTTTCCGCAACGAACGGACCGCCTGGAACAAGGTTCATAAGGAAAAACGTCAGCGTGGCAACAATGAAAATGCTGAGCAAGCCCATTGCTATGCGCTTGATGATGTACTTGGTCAAATGATAGACCCCCTGTTAATTTGTGAATTTTTTTTAAAAGACATAGAAGTCTTTTTATATTATTGTCTCAAATAACCAATTATTGCTAAATCACAGGTATTCTTGACGATATTATTCGTACATTTTAGCACAATGTCTCACTAAAATCAAGATTTTTGCCTTGTATTTATTTAACTATTCCGCAAAACAAAGCATTTTTTCGTGATATGTACCGATATAAGACATTTTGCCCCATAAATAACGATTTAAAAATATTTGTAATTTTTTCTTGACAAAGAAAGAACGGCGTGATAACATTGTGGCAACATCTAAAAAACCTGTGATTAAGAAGAGTAGCTTTACTTAAAGCTTGCAGAGAGCGGTTGTCGGTGGAAATACCGCAGGGGAGAGTACAGCGAATGGACTTATGAGGGCGGCACGAAAGCGTTTGCGAGTAGCAGCCGACGGGTTCCGTACCCGTTATCAGAGCGGCTTATATGTAAGTATAAGAAACGAGCGGTCGGTTTATCCGGCAATTTGGGTGGTACCGCAGGATTCAAAGTCTTGTCCCATATATGGGATAAGACTTTTTTTGTTTGCTTATTAAGGAGAAAAGAATGAAATATTATTTAAGACGATGGCGATGGCGATTTTTAAATAATAACATTGTACACTGATTTATTTTAAAAATTAAGGAGTCATCATCATGAAAAAAGTAAAAATAACGGTAGCGGTAATTTTAGCGGCAATAACAATAATCTTCGTAGGCTGTACGGCAAAAAAAGACAAGGTTCCGGTAATAGGCATCAGTCAGTACGGTGAGCACGCCTCGCTTGATAATTGCCGCGAGGGCTTCCTTCTCGGTCTTAAGGAGGCCGGACTCACAGAGGGTGAGGATTACACAATAGATTATCAGAATGCTTCGTTTGACAATGCCACCGCAACACAGATTGCTAATAACTTCTCTTCCAAAAACGTCGCGCTTATGTGCGCCATAGCAACCCCCTCGGCAACAGCTTGCTACGCTGCGGCAGAGGATAAGAACATTCCGGTTGTATTCAACGCCATAACAGACCCCGGTGAAGCAGGTCTTACAACAGGCAACATCACGGGCGTTTCGGATAAGCTTCCCGTTGACCCGCAGCTTGAGCTTATAAGAAAACTCCAGCCTGATGCAAAAACAATCGGTATCATCTACACAACAAGCGAACCGAATTCGGTATCAGCAATCGCCGAGTATAAAGAAAAAGCAGGCAACTACGGATTTACTATCGAAGCCATAGGCGTTGCCGATCAGGCGTCCGTTACACAGGCTGCCGATACTCTTATAAACAAGAAGGTTGATTGCATCACAAACCTTACCGACAATAATGTTGTAGGCGTTCTTCCGTCAATACTCGAAAAAACCAATGCCGCAGGTATTCCCGTATACGGTAGCGAAATTGAGCAGGTTAAAAAAGGCTGTGTGGCGTCTGCCGGTATCGATTATGTGGAGCTCGGCAAAATGGCAGGCAAGCTTGCCGCTCAAATTTTAAAGGGAGAAGCTAAGGCTTCCGACCTTCCGTACGAAACAGTGACCGAGTACAGCACATATATAAATTCCGACGCAGCAAGCGCTATGGGAATTACCGTTCCGTCGGATGTAGCCGCAAAGGCAATAGAATGTAAATAAGGTAGTGTAAAAAAATGCTGGATCTTATTATAAGCACGTTAACTCAAGGCTTTATATACGCTCTTCTCTCCTTCGGCGTATATATTACATATAAAATATTGGATTTTCCCGATCTCACCGTAGACGGCAGCTTCCCTTTGGGAGCTGCCGTAACGGCTGTTTTACTTGTAAAGGGCGTAAATCCGTATCTCGCTCTTTTAATATCTTTTCTTGTCGGAGCTCTCGCCGGATTTGTCACGGGATTTATCCACGTCCGTTTGAAGGTACGCGACCTGCTTTCGGGTATTATAACAATGACGGCTTTATTTTCAATAAATCTGCAGATAGCCGGTTCGAATCTTTCAATCGCGCGTGAAAAAGATACTATATTTACATCTCCCGCTACAATGTCGGTTTTCGGGTCGATGTCGCTTATTTTAAGAAAACTTATCGTTTCCGCAATTCTGATGATAGTCTGCAAGGTGCTTCTTGACCTTTACTTTAAGACAAAAAACGGCTTTTTGCTTCGCGCGGTAGGCGATAACAGCGTACTTGTAACCTCTCTCTCAAAGGACAAGGGCACAATAAAAATAATCGGACTTGTAATATCGAACGCTCTTGTGGCTCTTTCGGGTGCCGTTGCCTGTCAGGAGCAGCGCTCGTTTTCCGCGACGATGGGAACCGGTCAGATAGTGTTCGGTCTCGCAGCGGTGATTATAGGAACAACGCTTTTCAGGCGCGTAAGCTTTATAAAGGGCACCACCGCCGTAATATTCGGCAGCGTAATTTACAAAGCTTGCATACAAATTGCAATAAGCCTCGGCTTGCCTGCAAATCTTTTGAAGCTTATAACGGCTGTTTTGTTCCTGGCAATACTTGTTCTCGGCAATCTTCAGAAAGGCTCGGTGAAGAAAAATGTTGGAGCTTAAGCATATTTCAAAAATATATAATCCCGGGCTCGTTACGGAGATGTGCCTTTTCGACGACTTTAATTTTACCGTAAATGACGGGGAATTCGTCTCCGTAATAGGCTCAAACGGCAGCGGAAAAACCTCCATGCTGAATATAATATGCGGAAGTATACCCGTAAACGCAGGCGAAGTTCTTATAAACGGCAAGTGCGTGAATAAGAAGAAAGATTTTGAACGCTATGCCTATATCGGCAGAGTGTACCAAAATCCCTCAATGGGCAATTGCCCGAATATGACGATACTCGAAAATATGTCGCTTGCCGACAATAAAGGAAAGCCCTTCGGTTTGTCATTTGCGCTCAATAAAAAACGGTATGATTTTTACCGCGAACAGCTTTCGTCGCTCGGCCTCGGACTTGAGGATAAATTGCACGTGAAAATGGGCTCGCTGTCGGGCGGTCAACGTCAGGCGGTTTCACTTATTATGGCAACGCTGACACCGATAGACTTCCTTATCCTTGATGAGCACACCGCCGCACTTGACCCAAAGACCGCGGAAATAATTATGGAGCTTACCGATAAAGTGGTTAAGCAGAAAAAACTTACGGCTGTTATGGTAACGCATAATCTGCGCTATGCCGTGGAGTACGGCTCGCGCCTTGTTATGATGGACAGGGGCAATATTATACTTGATAAGGCGGGCGAGGATAAAAAGAATACGTCGATAGACGATATTCTCGCAATATTTAATAAGATAAGCATTGAATGCGGAAATTAACATTTTTTATATAAATACGTATATCAAAGCAGCTTTGAATTTTAAAATCAGCTTCTCAATTTAAAATATATAAAAATGACCGAAAGCAGAGATTATTTTCCGCTTTCGGTCAAAATTTTGGTCGGAGTGAAGGGACTCGAACCCCCGGCATCCTGCTCCCAAAGCAGGCGCGCTACCAACTGCGCTACACCCCGATATATTTGATTTTTTACTTTGTCAATCCTGTAAATTTCGATATAACAATCCGCTGCGCTTCCCTCAAAAACATAGTCGCACTGCTCGCTTGGAGCGCGTCGCATTGCTCGTTGTTTTTTCACCTCAGAGCTTCGCCTGAATCATCCGCAGGATGCGGCGAACCTCTTCGCCCAACTGCGCTACACCCCGATATATTTGATTTTTTACTTTGTTATTCTTGCGAAACACAGCATAACAATCCGCTGTTTGCACGAAAATGTATTTGAATTCCGGCTGAATGCTTAGATATTATACATTTTTAACCCCTGTTTGTCAATGACGTCTATTGCTATTTTGCTTTAACAGTTGTATTATAAATTCGGTGAATGAAATGAACAAAGAACTTACGCGCGAAATGATCAAATATTTAAACGGAGACGTAAAACGCATTAACCATATGCTTAAGGTGCGTGCTTTTTCCGAACTGATTGCCGACGGAGAAAAAACAGACGGAAAAATAAAGGATATTTTACTTTCTGCTGCCGCGGTGCACGATATCGGAATACATATCTGTGAGAAAAAATACGGCAGTACGGCAGGCGCTTATCAGGAAAAGGAGGGACCGAGTGAAGCTCGTAAGCTTATGACCTCTCTCGGCTTTTCTAAGGACGATATTGAACGTGTGTGTTATCTTGTGGCGCATCACCACACATATACCGATGATATGTCACCGGATTACAGAATTTTGATTGAAGCGGATTTTATCGTAAACGCATTTGAGGATTCGCTCGACAAAAAAGCCGTAAGTGCGGCAAGAAAAAATATTTTCAGAACGGAAACAGGCAAAAGGCTGTTGGACGAAATGTATTTGGAGAAGCATTGTGAAGAATAGTATCGGATTTATTTGCCCCGTGTGCAAAAAGCCACTTGTAAAAAACGAAAAAAATTATATATATATGCGAAAACAGACATAATTTTGATATTGCAAAGAGCGGTTATGTCAATTTGCTGACGGGCAGCAGTCGAAAAAATCACGGTGATAATCGCCTTATGACGGATTCGCGCAGAGAATTTTTGTCCAAAGGATATTATGAGCCGCTGAGACGTGCTCTGTGCGATACAGTACAGAAGTACGCCGCCCAAAAGGGAAATGTGCTTGACTGCGGCTGCGGCGAGGGGTATTACACAAAGGCTGTTGCCGATGTGTTGCCGCTTTCTTCGGTTTTCGGTACGGATATTTCCAAGGACGAGCTGACCGTTGCCGCAAAACGCGCCAAAAATGTCGATTTTGCGGTGGCGAGTTCTTTTTCTCTTCCCTTTGCGGATTCGAGCATTGATATTTTACTCGAAATTTTTTCGCCGTACTGCGGTGCCGAATTTAAAAGAGTATTGAAAAAAGATGCTGCTTTTATAATGGTGATACCACTTGAAAATCATCTGTGGGAGTTAAAGTGCGCCGCATATGACACACCTTATAAAAATGAGGTTTCGGACACATACCTTGACGGCTTTGATTTTACAGACAGAATAGACGTAAAATACAAATTCGATTTAAATTCAGGCGAGGATATATCTTCTCTTTTTAAAATGACTCCTTACTATTACAAAACCGGAGTTAAAGAACAAAAGAGGGTAGAGGAGCTGGAAAAGCTTTCGGTTAGTGCCGAATTCGGTATACTTGTCTACCGCAAAATATGATGTTGCAGTTTTTTGAAATATAAAGTATAATAATGCTTGTAATAAAAACAGGGGTGTGAATGTCTTGGAAAAAAACAAGGTTAAAGTAACTATTGCCGGAGTTGACTATGCTCTCACGACTGAGGAGACTCCCGAATATACTACTATGCTCGCTGCCGAAATCGACGAAAAGATGAAAGAGCTTCGCGCTGTAAATCCGTTTATTTCAACGAATCAGGCGGCTGTTTTGATAGCACTTGATTATGCCAACAGTGCTAAAAAGGCAGAGCAGAGCGCCGATAATCTCCGTGCCCAGATAAAGGATTATCTTGAGGATGCGTCTCAGTCGAAGTCCGAAAGAGACTTCTATAAGCGCGAGATAGACCGCCTTAAAACAGAGCAAAAAGCCGGAGCGGCGCAGATAAATCTGTTCTCTTCCGAAAAAGAGCCGGATTCCGCTAAATGATAAAGCCCGAGATATTGGCTCCCGCAGGCAGCTTTGAAGCATTAACTGCCGCGGTAAGAAGCGGAGCGGACGCCGTGTATTTCGGCACCGGCAACTTTAACGCGCGCAGAAATGCCTCGAATTTTTCGGGGGACGATTTGCAGCGCGCGGTGGATTTTTGCCACGAAAGAAATGTTAAAGTTCATATAACCTTAAATACTCTTGTTAAAGACAGCGAAATGTCGGAGCTTAAGGAAAGCGTCAGGCGTATCTGCAAAAGCGGTGCAGATGCGCTTATTTTGCAGGACCTCGGCGTTTTGCGCGTCGTAAAGGATATTTGTCCCGATATAGAGCTGCACGCCTCCACCCAAATGTCGGTGGGAACGTTGGACGGCATACGTACTCTTGCCGATTTAGGATTCTCAAGAGCTGTTTTGCCTCGCGAATTATCAAAAGACGAGATTAAATATCTGTGCGAAAACTCGCCGATTGAGCTTGAAATGTTCGTCCACGGGGCGCTTTGTATGTGCGTTTCCGGGCAATGTCTCTTGAGTGCGTTTTTAGGGCCGCGAAGCGGCAACCGCGGTCTGTGCGCTCAGCCCTGCCGGCTTCCTTTTGCGGCGGAAAACGGAACGGGGCATGATTTGAGCTTAAAGGATTTGTCGCTTATCGAGTACGCACCGATATTGTCTAAAATGGGAATATCATCTTTCAAAATAGAGGGCAGAATGAAACGTCCCGAGTATGTCGCAGCCGCAGTTACAGCTCTGAAAAATTCGCTGTCGGGGGAGTATTCAAGCGAGAATGCCGAAGATCTTTGCTCCCTGTTTTCACGCTCCGGATTTACAAAGGGATATTACGAAAATGCTCTGGGCAGAAATATGTTCGGTTTCCGCGAAAAGGAAAATGTAACATCTGCTACTGCCTCGCTTCTCAAAAAATATGAGCGTATTTACGAAAAAGAGCGTGCGGTTTACAGGGCGCATTTTGTTCTCTCTGTGAAATCCGATAAGAAAATCAGCCTTACGGCTTCCGCAAATGATTTAAGCGTTACTGTTTTATCCGAAAGCTTGCCGCAAAAAGCCGTAAACAGACCTTTTACCAAAGAAGAGGCTCTTTTGAGACTTAAAAAATGCGGCGGAACCGTATTTTCATTCGGCGATGCCGACATCTGTATAGACGACGGCTTGAGTGTGTCGGCAGCCGAAATGAATGCGCTCCGCAGGGAGGCTCTGTTTCGCCTTGCCGACAGGCTTAAAGAACGAGCACCGTACCGCATAAACAAAGCTAATATTATTTTTCAAAATCGCAAGCCGACGAATAAAAAGCCGCAGACGTATATTTCGTTCCGCGATACATCCGCCATTCCCCAAAATGTGGAATGTGATAAGCTCTTTATTCCGCTGTCTTCAAAGCCGGAGCTTTTTGAAAAGTATTCCGCAGGTGCAGTTTTGCCGAGGGGTATATTCGGTAATTTTGACGAGATTGTCGAGAGGCTTATAAAAAGCGGCGCAAGGTATGCCCTTTGTAATACGCTCGATTCGGTTGCAGCGGCAAAAAAGGCGGGTGTTCAGATAATAGGCGGACCGTTTTTAAATATTTTTAACTCGGTTTCTCTGTCCGAAATTCAAAAGCTCGGAGCGGCGGAATGTGTGCTCTCATATGAAATGACTTTGAAACAGCTGACTGCGCTTGAGGGAGAATGTCGGCGCGGTGTTTGCGTCTACGGCAGAGTACCGCTTATGCTCACAAGAAATTGTCCGGTAAAAAACGGGAAAGACTGTCGCGAGTGCGGCGGAAAATCCTTTTTACGCGACAGAAAGGGCATTGAATTTCCGGTTCGCTGTACAAACGGATTTTCCGAACTGTTCAATTCAAGACCCATATATATGGCTGACAGAATGAGCGAAGTCAAAAACGCGGATTTTGTGCTTTTGGAGTTTACAACCGAGGATAAAGAACAGATAAGCTCGGTGCTCAAAGCGTATCAAAACGGTTCTTCGCCCGAAATTGAATTTACACGCGGACTTTTGTACCGCGGCGTGGAATAAACGCAAAGAATTTTTATGTGTAAAAATTAAAACGGAGCTGTAAGACTTTGCGTTTTACAGCCCCGTTTATTTTATGCTTTTTTACTTGTACTTTTCGCACAGATATTCCATAGCTTTTTTGTATCCGTCAAATCCGATCCCTATAAAGTGCGCCTCGCACGCCATACCGGCGTATGAAATATGTCTGAATTTCTCGCGTTCGTTAACGTCCGAAATATGTACCTCGCAAGCCGGTATGGAAACGGCCTTCAGCGCGTCGAGTATTGCAACGCTTGTGTGTGTGTATGCCGCCGGATTTATGACTATACCGTCGAATTTACCTAATGCGTCCTGTATTTTGTCTACTATATCGCCCTCGTGGTTCGATTGATAGCATTCAACCTCGGCGTGAAGCTCTGCGCCCCAGACGTTTATCTGATTTATTAGGGTCTCGTAATTTCTGTCGCCGTAAATCGCAGGCTCTCTTATGCCGAGCATATTGATGTTCGGACCGTTAATTACAAGTATTTTCATTTTGCAGCTCCTTTAAAATATTGTTCGCAACATTTTCTATCGTGTCATTTCCGTCCGCCTCAATATCACAGAATTTTCTGTAAAGCGGAAGTCTTTTTTTGAGCATCTCGTTAAGGTCGTTGCTCTGCGACAGCGGCCTGCCGTCTGTCGGCAGATAAGAGGTGCTGCGGTTTAAAAAAATTATCGTCCCGTTTTGTTTCAGAGCGTCGAAGTTATCATCGTTTACAACGACTCCGCCGCCTGTTGAAATTACCTTGCCGCTGAGCTTGCCCGCCGCAAGCACCGCCTCGTGCTCATATTTTCTGAAGAGCTTTTCACCGCCGTTTGCAAATATGTCGGGAATGGGTTTGCCGACGTTCTTTACTATCATTTCATCCGTGTCTATAAAGTCGCGGTTCAAGGCCTCGGCGATTCTTTTTCCGACAGTCGTTTTGCCGGAACCGGGCATACCTATTAAAATAATATTCTTCATCTCAAGTGAGAGCTTATGATATATATCGTCATTTTTACTGTCGGGTATTTTTGTATTCAAAAACAATTCGGCAGCTCTTTTGGCCTGAGCAACAAGCATTGAAAGACCGCTCAGCGCTTTGATATTTTGCTTTTCGGCGTCAAGTATCAGCTTGGTCTTTTGCGGATTATACACTATATCCAGAACACCGGAAAGATTTTTAAATCCGTCAAGTGATAAAGGCGATTTCAGATTGTTCGGATACATTCCCACGGGCGTTGTGTTTACGATTATGTCCGCGTCAAAATGTCTGTCGATATTTTTGTAATTGTTTTCTCCCGAGCGTGAAATATTGACAATTTCGCGCGCTTTTTTATCCTTCAGCACCGCTATCACCGTTAAAGATGCGCCGCCGGAACCCAAAACGAGACATTTTTTGTTTTCTGCCGATATTCCGGAAACATCAATTAAATATGAAAACCCGTCATAATCCGTGTTATATCCCGTGAGCGTGCCGTCCTTTTCGGCAACTATCGTGTTAACGCTCCCTATTTTCTCGGCGGAGGGCGAAAGACGGTCGAGATAGGGGATGACGGCTTTTTTATACGGAATTGTAACATTTATGCCATCCCAATTTCTGTTTTTAAAAAAGTCGTCAAGCTCATTCTTTTGCTTCTCAAACAATCTGTATTCATAATCGCCGAGCAGAGCATGTATCTGCGGCGAAAAGCTGTGACCTAATTTTTCACCCAAAAGTCCGTACATATAAGTCTCCGTTTCAATCAGTATTTAATAAGAAGCGACAGAGTACCCGCCACTATCAGCACAAGTCCCAGAAAAGCTTTTTTTGAAAGCTTTTCTTTTAATATTATGTATGAAAACGCTACGGTTACAACGATGCTCAATTTGTCTATCGGTGCAATGATGCTTGCGGGGCCGTTTTTCAGGGCTCCGTAATAGCAAAGCCATGAGCCGCCTGTGGTGAACCCCGAAAGGACCAAAAACAGCCAGCTCTTTTTATCAATGTTCTTGATTTCGCTCTGCTTCTTTTCCGCAAAGACCAAAATCCATGCCATCAGAAGAACAACCACGGTTCTTATCGCCGTGCCGAGATTTGATTCAACGTCCTCTATGCCGATTTTTCCAAAAATCGATGTTAAGGCCGCAAAAACAGCTGAGAACATGGCATATACAAGCGAAGCTCCACTCCTTTTGTCGGCGGAGGAATTATCTGTTTTTTTCTTTTCTATCATAAGAAATGTTCCTGTGCCGATAAGAACCATACCTATTATTTTAACTGCGGTCAGCTTTTCTCCGAGAAAAATCAGGGCAAGTATCATTGTAAGTACCGTACTTGACTTATCGATTGGAGTTACCTTGTTTACGTCGCCGAGACGCAAAGCCTTAAAATAGCAAAGCCAAGAAGCCCCGGTGGACAGTCCCGATAAAAACAAAAATATAAACGTTTTGACGCTTATATCCTTTATTTCGGATGCTGATCCGACAATAAAAACCATCAGCCACGAAAACAACAGCACAACTATTGTGCGCAGAGCCGTGGCAAGATTTGAGTTGACGTTCCGTAAGCCGATTTTAGCAAGAATTGCCGTTATTCCGGCAAATCCGGCAGATAAAAATGCTAAAACGAGCCACATAAAAACACCTCTTATAAGCAGCTGTATAATTATTTGCCTGATTTTTCATTGTAAAAAAATCGCAGCGTTACGGTTTCGGTGTCATTAACGCTTGTTGCATCGGTTTTATAAGCCTTGTAACTTACAAGACAGCCGCCGTCAGTCCATACAACGTCTATATCTCCGTTCTCGTCTGCCATATCAACGACTTTTTTCCCGTTTCCGCGAGCGGACATAAGAAAAGGGGAGTACCGTCTGTAAACGGTCATATTCCATTCGCCCGAGCCCGGTTCGCTGTCTATTATAATAGTATGGCGCTTGTCATCCGATGTGGCTTTTTTTACGGTATCGGTGTATAATATTCCGTCAATTGTAATACCGACAAGGCAAAGCATTATGCAAATTATTATCGAAAGCACTCTTAAAAAAATCCGTGTTCCTTTGCTTTTAAAACGGCCTCGGTGATTTTTAACAACAAGAAAACATAAGACCGTGAAGCTGACGGCACATACTATAATAAGTATACCGATATAAGAAATAAGCCGCTTAGAGCCTATAAAAAGCGATGCGGAAAAGACCTCAAGAAGCAGGTCCGAGAGCATAAGCAAAAACGACGCCGTTCCGATTCCGAAAAATACTTTTTCCTCCGTTCGCATAAGTGCCTCCTTTGATTTTTATATACATTATATAGTTGTCAGCCTTTGCCGTCAACACAAAATCGGCGGAAACACCGCATCAAATCGGTTTTTTAAAACATTGACGCCGCAAAGTGTGGAATTATTAAAAAAACACCAAAATTACGGAAAAATATTCTCTTTTTATAGTTGACAACCGCAAAAACATATAGTAAAATGTCATTAAATAATGAGTGACAACTCAAATAATTGAAATAAGAGGGATTTAATTATGAAAAAGTTCTTAGCAGTGTTGCTTTCCTTAGTGATGGCATTTTCATTCTGCCTCCCGGCTTTTGCTGAAGACACTACTGCAAGCGGCGGCGGAATCGGCGACATACTCGGCGGTATCACTCTTCCCGATGTTGATATAAGCGGAGCTGCCGATACCATTAAGCAGCTTGTCGGCATCATCATCAACAGCAACGGCAAGATGGATGAGGCTGTTATCGCAGAGATCATTACTCTTCTCGGTAAGATTGGCAGTAGCGGTAAGATTGATATGGAAACATTACTTAAAATACTTAACGCTCTTACAAAGGGCGGCAATTCCGGCGGAAGCACTCCGAACCCCGACGCTCCGGCAGGCGGCTCCGTAAGAAGTGCTCTTGATGCTTTGACAACTGAGCAAAGAGATTATATTGCCGGTGTAATTGAAATGTATCTCACTACCGACTTTGATAACAATGACTATAACGATAAAGACGGCAATCCTGCTTACAACCCGGCAAAGGTTACTGCTCTTATCAATGCTATGAGCAGAATGGATTATGCCGATATCCAGAAGGTTCTTGATGAACTTCATTCTTCCAAGAATGCCAAGGGCGAAGAAATCAATCCCGCTTTGACAGATGAGGCTTATGAGGTTCTTACAGCCGAGGTTGTTCGTCAGGAAGAGGTTTCCAAGAACAATGCTGCAACTGCAGGCCCGACAGAGGCTACCACAAGTGCTATCGACGGCGTTAAGGGCTTCATCGGTAAGGCTTTTGAGACAATTAAGGGTCTCTTCGGCGGCGGAAGCAACGGCGGAGATCCAAACACAACAACCAAGAAGTCAACAACTTCTAAGGGCGGCTCTTCAACCACAAAAGGTAAGATTCCGCAGACCGGCGACGTTGCTCTCTTCTCAGTAGCAGGCGTAGCTGTGGCAGCAGGTATTGCTCTTGTTCTCACAAAGAAGAAAAAAGAGGATAAATAATTAACTCTGTAATTATTACAAGCGGCTTTGTAAAGGCAAAGCCGCTTGATTTTTTTTGTCGGATGTATTAAAATATAAATGTCTCAAGATTTAAAAGCAATATGAAAGGAACGGCACATTTTGTGCTTTTGCTTAATTTATGATACTGACGATCGATATCGGTAATACTAATATTACCTTCGGAGTGTTTGACGGCGATAAGCTGAGCTTTGTTTCGCGACTTGCTACCGAGCGTAACAGAACTGACGATCAGTTTGCCGTTGAATTTCTTGCCGTGTTTAAAATGCATGATTTGGAGCCGGCTGAAATTACCGGAGCTGTTTTAAGCTCTGTTGTTCCTGAGCTTACCGGGAAAATTAAAACAGCGGTTAATAAGGTGTGCGGCATTGAGTCTGTTATAATAGCCCCCGGTGTAAAAACAGGGCTTAATATTTTAATAGATAATCCGGCAGAGCTCGGTGCCGACCTTGTAGCAGGTGCGGTAGGAGCTATGGCGAGATATGAAATGCCCGCATTTGTCATTGACCTCGGCACAGCCACAAAAATATATGCAGTTGATGAGCATGGCGGCTATCACGGCGGCACAATAGCACCGGGTGTTGAAATCTCTATGAAAGCACTTTCGGGGCAGGCTTCTCTCTTACCGTCATTTTCACTTGCTTCTCCGCCGCATGCCTGTGCCACTAATACGATAGAGTGTTTGCAGTCGGGCATCATTTTCGGCACCGCAGATATGATTGACGGTATGCTTGACCGTTTTGCAAAACAGCTCGGTGAGCCGAAAACCATTGTTGCAACAGGTGGGCTTTCCTCCTATGTAATAGGATATTGCCGTCACAATATAATTCATGATGACAATCTTCTTTTATACGGGCTTAAAGCCATTTACGATAAAAACAGTAATTAACCGTAATTAAAAATTAAATATCTTATCCAGTTTTTACATAGTTTATTATTTTGCGTTGCATCCGCTCTGCGGAGCAGCAGCAAGGAGGATTATATATGTCAAAAACCACAAACAAGGCAAGGATGCAAAAAACCGTTCGCTTAGTCGAGTTGGCTCTCCTTACCGCAATCATCGCCGTTATGACCTTCACGCCGATAGGCTATCTGAAGCTCGGGCCGCTTGAACTGACACTTATTATGGTACCTGTTATCATAGGCGCAGTTACTTTAGGGCCTGCCGCAGGAGCCTTTTTGGGGCTCGTTTTCGGTGCATCGAGCTTTATTCAATGCTTTTCTCTGAGCGCATTCGGCGCGATACTTATTTCTATAAGCGTATTTAAAACACTTGTTGTTTGCGTAGTTCCTCGCGTGCTTGCAGGTTGGCTCACAGGTCTCATTTTTAACGCCGTGACAAAAAAGACAAAAAAAGACGGTGCCAATTACCTTGTCGCGAGTATCTGCGGCTCGGCTTTTAATACTATCTTTTTCCTTGGATTTTTAGCTTTGTTGTTTATAAATACAACCTTTACACCTGAGCAGTCAGCCGCTCTCGGCGGAGCTGAAAATATTCTCACCACCGTTATAGGTATAGCGGCGGGAATCAACGCTCCCATTGAGCTTGTTGTGTGCGCCGTTCTCGGTTCTGCGATAGGTAAAGGACTGTCTGTCGGACTCAAAAAAATCTAAGCAAAAATAAAGCGCTTTTAAGGATAACCCTTAAAGGCGCTTTTTCTCTCTTATAGATTATATTCTTGCTACGCCGGATTTTACGGCTGCGTCATAAACCGCTTTCGCAACGGTTTTCCCTATTCTGTCGTCAAATGCTTTCGGTAAAATGTACTCGGCGGAAAGCTCATCATCAGAGACAAGCGAAGCTATCGCTCTTGCTGCGGCTACCTTCATTTCCTCGTTTATTTCGGAAGCTCGGCAGTCAAGTGCTCCGCGGAAGATTCCGGGGAACGCAAGCACATTGTTGATTTGGTTGGGATAATCGCTTCTGCCCGTGCCGACAACGGCGGCACCTGCGGCTTTTGCCTTATCGGGCAGTATTTCCGGAACAGGATTTGCCATGGGGAGTACGATGGGATTTTCAGCCATGGAGGCAACCATTTCTTCTGTTACGATTCCGGGAGCCGAAACGCCTATGAATATGTCTGCACCATTGAATGCGTCGGCAAGTGAACCGCTCTTGTGTTCCTTGTTTGTGATTTTCGCGATTTCCCTCTGTGCGGGATTCAGCTTTTCATCGCCGTCACAAATAATGCCGCGACTGTTGCACATAATTACGTTTTTAATTCCCTGACTTATGAGCAGCTTTGCAATGGCTATGCCTGCCGCGCCCGCACCGGAAAAGACGGCCGTACAGTCCTTGAGCTCTTTTTTAACGACTCTGAGCGCGTTTATTATTGCTGCGGCAACAACTACCGCTGTGCCGTGCTGATCGTCATGAAAAATCGGAATATCTGTTTTTTCCTTGAGTTTGCGTTCTATTTCAAAACATCTCGGAGCAGCAATGTCCTCAAGATTTATTCCGCCGAAGCTGCCGGCAAGAAGAGATATGCAGTTTACAATCTCGTCAACATCCTTTGAACGCACACAGAGCGGTATGGCGTCAACGTCTCCGAATTCCTTAAAGAGAACGCATTTGCCCTCCATTACGGGCATACCGGCTTCGGGTCCTATGTCTCCGAGTCCGAGAACCGCCGTTCCGTCCGTTACAACGGCCACGGTATTCCAACGTCTTGTGAGCTCATAAGACTTGCTTATGTCCTTTTGTATTTCAAGGCACGGCTGTGCTACACCGGGTGTGTAGGCGAGCGATAGCGCGTCCTTACTGTCTGCTTTGGCGCGTGTTTTGATTTCTATTTTTCCGTGCCATTCATAATGTTTTTTGAGAGATTCCTTAGCGTAATCCATTTTTTTCAGGCCTTTCCGGCTACAGCTTTAATTAAGGCGGATGTCTTATGTAGCCTGATAAGACATTCGCGGCAGAATTATTCGGACTTTTTACGGCAAGTTAATACAACGGTGGCGATGCATATAAAAGCACCGGCAAGAACGCAGATGAAATAGGCGGTAAAGAATTCCCTGTTAAAGAAGAATCCTAAAAGTGCCGTAAATATTGCAACAAAAATCAAATATATGCCGAATATTCTGCACAGCTTTTTTGTATCGAAATTATTCCTCAGCTCATTGTCGGGCGAGGCGCTTCCGACGACAAAATTCTCCGCTTTGCCGCTCACCATCGGAATTCCAAGTCCTAAAAAGAGCAAACCTATTGCTATTGAAATTACCTTCATTACCCATCAACCTCTACTTTTGTATACGCATTTAAAATACATTTTAACATTTTTGCTTTTTATTGTAAATGTGCAATCTAAATAAAAACCATGAAATTTGGGCTGAGTATATTCATTTTGCAGCACAGTAACGGCATTTTATCTCGGATTCTGATATTTTAAGCAAGCGAAAGCCCGGCACAAAGCATCGGCCGAAAAAACGATTGTAAAATCGTACAAAAACCGCCGCGCCGAACCGCTTAATTTGTTTATGGCTATAAATGTTAAAATAATAACAATTTACCATTGACAAACATTTAACAATAAGCTATGATTTTATCAGTAAGTAATTACTGATAGTGAGGTCAAAGATATGCGAGAGCAGGCTTTGCCTGTCCGTGAAATATCAAGGCAGGCACTTTATAGATTACCTTTTTATTTGTCATATCTCAAAAAGGCGGAGGCTGACGGGGTATTGTATATATCCGCGCCGAAGGTGGCGGCAGACCTTGACCTTAATGAGGTTCAAATAAGAAAGGACCTTGCAAAGGTAAGCTCCTGTGCGGGGAAGCCTAAAATCGGTTATGAGACCGCGAAGCTTATAAAGGATTTGGAAAAATTCCTCGGCTACGACAACACAACCGATGCCGTTGTAGTAGGAGTCGGGAGCCTCGGCAGCTCGCTTTTACATTACGACGGATTTTCCGAATGCGGGTTTCGTATAGTTGCGGGATTTGACGCGGTAAACTTTGACGAAGAGCCGTTCAAAAAGGAAAAGCCCGTCTTTCCCATGCGAAAGCTCGGCGAACTTTGCGAAAGACTCAAGGTGCATATGGCGGTTATAGCTGTGCCGGCGGACAGTGCTCAGGATGTTTGCGACGAGCTTGTAAAAAGCGGAATACTTGCAATTCTTAATTTCACTCCGGTTCATCTTACAGCAGGTCCGGGCATACTTATACAGAATATGAATATTGCTTCGGCTTTGGCGGTTCTTTCCTCTCATATCAGAAAAGAACTTTTGTAAATTTAGTAATATCTGAAAAGGAGATTATATACCTATGGAAACTCAAAACAAGCATGAGATTGTCGATTCGGTAGAAAAACTCGAAGCCCTTCTCGCAAGAGTCAGAGAGGCAGAAAAGATTTTTGCGACTTATTCTCAGGAGCAGGTCGATAAGATCTTTAAAGCGGCGGCTATCGCAGCAAACAAAGCGAGAATCCCGCTTGCCAAAATGGCTGTTGAAGAGACGGGAATGGGCGTAGTCGAAGATAAGATAATCAAAAACCACTATGCCGCAGAATATATCTACAATGCATATAAAAATACAAAGACCTGCGGTGTAATAGAGGAAGACAGCGCGTTTGGTATGAAAAAGGTTGCAGAGCCGATAGGCGTTGTTGCGGCGGTTATCCCCACCACCAACCCTACATCTACCGCAATTTTCAAGACCTTGATTTGTCTTAAAACCAGAAACGGCATTATTATAAGCCCACACCCGAGAGCGAAAAAGTCCACAATAGAGGCTGCAAAAATCGTTCTTGAAGCGGCAGTTAAAGCCGGTGCTCCGGAGGGCATAATAGGCTGGATAGACGTTCCGTCGCTTGATATGACAAATCTTCTTATGCAGGAGGCCGATATAATACTTGCTACGGGCGGCCCCGGAATGGTTAAAGCCGCATATTCGTCGGGCAAACCGGCTCTCGGCGTCGGTCCGGGCAATACCCCCGCAATTATTGATGATACTGCCGACATAGTTTTGGCTGTAAACTCCATAATCCATTCGAAAACCTTTGACAACGGTATGATTTGTGCTTCCGAGCAGTCGTGCATCGTACACGAAAAAATATATAAAAAGGTTAAGGACGAATTTTTATATCGCGGTTGCTATTTCCTTAAAAAGGATGAGCTTGATAAGGTAAGAAAGACAATTATCATAAACGGTGCGCTTAACGCAAAGATAGTCGGTCAGCCGGCATATAAGATAGCTGCACTCGCAGGCGTTACAATCCCCGAAACAACAAAGGTCTTGATAGGTGAGGTCGAGAGTGTTGACATTTCCGAGGAATTTGCTCACGAAAAGCTCTCTCCCGTGCTTGCCATGTATAAGGCTAAGGACTTTGAGGACGCACTTTCAAAGGCTGAGCATCTTATAGCCGACGGCGGCTACGGTCACACCTCATCCGTATATCTTAATGCTGTTACCGAAAAGGATAAGCTTGCCGAATTCTCCGAGAGGATGAAAACCTGTCGTATACTTGTTAATACACCTTCTTCACAGGGCGGTATCGGTGACCTTTACAACTTCAAGCTTGCTCCGTCGCTTACACTCGGCTGCGGTTCTTGGGGCGGCAACTCGGTTTCCGAGAATGTCGGCGTAAAGCATCTCATCAATATCAAAACTGTTGCAGAAAGAAGGGAAAATATGCTTTGGTTCCGCGCTCCGCAGAAAGTATATTTCAAAAAAGGCTGCCTTCCCGTTGCTCTCAATGAGCTTCGTGACGTTATGGGTAAGAAAAAGGCATTTATAGTAACTGACTCGTTCCTTTATAATAACGGTTATACAAAGCCTGTTGAGGATAAGCTTGACGAGCTTGGTATTCAGCACACTTGCTTCTCGGAGGTTGCTCCCGACCCGACTCTCCAGTGCGCTCGCAAGGGTACCGATATGATGCGTCATTTTGAGCCCGATACAATTATCGCAATCGGCGGCGGTTCCGCAATGGATGCAGCAAAAATTATGTGGGTAATGTATGAGCATCCGGATGTTGACTTCTCTGATATGGCTATGGACTTTATGGATATCCGCAAGAGAGTTTATACATTCCCGAAGATGGGTGAGAAAGCATATTTCATAGCTGTACCCACCTCGGCAGGTACAGGCTCGGAGGTTACTCCTTTTGCGATAATCACAGATGCCGACACCGGCGTTAAATGGCCGCTTGCAGACTATGAGCTTATGCCCAATATGGCAATAGTCGATGCCGATATGATGATGAATGCTCCGAAAGGTTTGACTTCGGCTTCAGGTATCGACGCCGTTACACACTGCCTTGAAGCTTATGCTTCCGTAATGGCTACCGATTACACCGACGGTATTGCAATTCGCGCTCTTCAGATGATATTTGAATATCTTCCAAGAGCATATGATAACGGCCCCAATGACCCTGTAGCACGTGAAAAGATGGGCAATGCCGCTACTATGGCAGGTATGGCTTTTGCCAACGCTTTCCTCGGCGTATGCCACTCCATGGCACATAAGCTCGGCGCATTCCACCATCTTCCTCACGGTATAGCCAACGCTCTTTTAATAGATTATGTTCTTCGCTTCAATGCCGCCGAGGTTCCTACGAAGATGGGTACCTTCCCGCAGTATGACCATCCGCACACACTTGAAAGATATTGTGAGGTTGCCGACGCTCTCGGTGTAAAGGGCAAGAATAACGAAGAGAAGCTTGACAATCTTATTAAGAAAATAGACGAGCTCAAGGACCGCATAGGAATTAAGAAGAGCATCAAGGAATACGGCGTTGATGAAAAATACTTCCTTGACACACTTGACCAAATGGTTGAACAGGCATTTAACGATCAGTGCACGGGTGCTAACCCCAGATATCCGCTTATGAGCGAAATCAAAGAGATGTACCTTAAAGCATATTACGGTAAATAAGGGAGGATTATTTTATGGAACTCAAAAAAGTTATTGCAGTCAGAACGGCAAAAACAGTTTACAGAGACGGTGACAAAGCCATTAAGGTTTTCGGTGACGAATACAAAAAATCCGATATTTTAAACGAGGCCTTGAATCAGGCGCGTGTTGAAGAAACCGGCATTCCTATGCCGAAGCTCATAGAGGTTTGCAAGCTTGACGGTAAATGGGCAATTGTTTCAGATTATATCGAAGGCAAAACTCTTCAGCAGCTTATGGACGAAAATCCTGCTAAGACAGAGGAATATCTTGACCTCTTTGTTGATATTCAAATGAGCATTTTGGCTAAGACCTGCCCTATGCTCAACAAGCTCAAGGATAAAATGCAGGGTAAAATATCTCAGACCGACCTTGACGCAACAACACGTTATGACCTTCACACACGTCTTGCCGGTATGCATACCCATAACAAGGTTTGCCACGGTGATTTCAGACCGAGTAACATTATTATCGGCAATGACGGCGTGAATTACGTAATTGACTGGGCGCACGTAACACAGGGTAACGGAGCGGCCGATGCCGCAAGAACGTATCTTCTTTTCTGCCTCAGAGGCGATCAGAAGCTTGCCGATAAGTATCTCGATTTGTTCTGCAAAAAGACCGATACCGCAAAGCAGTATGTTCAGAAATGGCTTCCTATCGTAGCGGCTTCGCAGAGCGTTAAGGGGAACCCCGAAGAGAGAGAGTTCCTCTTGAGATGGGCAGATGTAGTAGATTACGAATGATTCTTTTCGGCGATTTTTCGCGATAAATTCACTTTGCTCACCCTCTTGCGTACCTTAGTACGCGTCGGGGCACGCAAAGCAAATTTCTCATCGAATCTCGCCGAAAATAATACTTTGAGGTTTGATTTTTCGCGATAAATTCACTTTGCTCACCCTCTTGCGTACCTTAGTACGCGCCGGGGCACGCAAAGCAAATTTCTCATCGAATCTCGCCGAAAATAATACTTTGAGGTTTGATTTTTCGCGATAAATTCACTTTGCTCACCCTCTTGCGTACCTTAACAGGCGCCGGGAGAGTCTGAACAAATCTCGCTAAAGTTATGCTTAAAACAAAATAATAACTACAAACAGGTACGGCTTGAATATTTCTTTCCGTACCTGTTTGCGAAATAAGAATTTTCCGAAAAAAACCTATATACTTTTTATTTAAGTTTTGGTAAAATGAATTAAAGTAAAACTCATATACAAAGTTTTACGGGAAAGGGATTGTAATAATATGAAAGTAGTAGTTTGCATCGGCAGCTCCTGCCACCTTAAGGGTTCGCGTGAAGTCGTTGAAAAGCTTCAGAATCTCATAAACGACAATGACCTGAAAGACAAAGTCACTCTCAGCGGAAAGTTTTGCATGGGTAACTGCCAAAACGGCGTCAGCGTTACCGTAGACGGGGAGCTGTTCTCCGTTTCTCCCGATACCGTTGAGGAATTCTTTAAAACCAACGTGCTTGACAAACTGTCATAAAAATCTTGCGTCGCAAGGAAAAAGGTGTATAATATGGCGGGGTACATAAAGCTTAAAAAATCAAACTGCAAAAACTGCTATAAATGTATCAGGAATTGTCCTGTCAAATCTATCAGTTTTTCGGCCAATCAGGCGCAGATCGTTGAGGACGAGTGTATTCTCTGCGGTATGTGCTTTGTCGCGTGTCCGCAAAATGCCAAAATCATACGCGACGACGTCTATAAGGCAAAGGAATTATTATCCGGTGACAGTGAGGTCTATGTTAGCCTTGCGCCGTCGTTTATTGCCAATTACGACGTGTCGTTTACCGCGATGAAAAAAGCACTTATGTCGCTCGGCTTTGCCGGCGTTGAAGAAACGGCGGTCGGAGCCGCAATAGTAAAGGACGAGTACGACAGAATAGTTGACGGTGAAAAGCAGGATGTTGTTATTTCGACCTGCTGCCATACCGTAAACCTCTTGGTACAAAAGCATTTCCCCGATGTAATACCCTATCTTGCCAAAGTGGTATCCCCAATGCAGGCGCATTGTACGAAACTTAAAAAAGAGCATCCGGGGGCTAAAACAGTATTTATAGGTCCGTGCATATCAAAAAAGGCAGAGGCCGAGGAGTATCCCGGCACGGTTGACTGTGTGCTGACATTTGAAGAGCTTTCCGGTTGGCTTGCCGAAACCGATACTGTTTTGGCGCAGGAGCCTGATGATGACGGAGTTGAAAAGGGGAAAACGAGGTTTTTCCCGACCTCCGGCGGAATTCTCAAAACAATGCTTTGTGATAACGACGATTACACGTATATGTCGATTGACGGTATGTCGCCTTGCATCCATGCCGTAAAGGATATTGAAAAAGGTAATATACACCATTGCTTTATAGAGATGTCTGCGTGTCCTGGGAGTTGTATAGGCGGTCCGGCTATGGAGAAAAATCACCGCGCTCCGGTGCGTGATTATATAACCGTGCGTCGCTTTGCCGAAGACGCGGGCGACAATGATTTTAAATATGACGCCTTGAGCGAAAACGAGCTTTCAAAAAATCTTATTTATCTTGCTTCACCGCACAATATGGCTGGCAGCAGAGCGATAGAGGAGATACTTCGCAAAATGGGTAAGCAAAAGCCGGAAGATGAGCTTAACTGTGGTTCGTGCGGCTATAATACCTGTCGCGAAAAGGCTCAGGCGGTTTTTGAGGGCAAGGCAAATCTCGAGATGTGCCTTCCGTTCCTTAAGGATAAAGCAGAAAAATTTTCCGACAATATACTCAACAATACTCCCAACGGCATCCTCATTTTAAATGAGGATATGGTGGTTCAGCAGATAAATGCCGCGGCAAGGGAGATTATGAACATTCGTTATGCTTCGGATGTTGTGGGTGAGCCGGTTGTGCGTATTTTGGAGCCTTTTGATTTTATAGATGTTCTTTCAAACGGCAGGGATATTCACGATAAACGCGTATACCTCGCCGAATATAAAAAATACATTGAAGAAACAATAGTATACGACCATGTCTACCATATACTTATGTGCATTATGCGCGACGTTACCGCCGAGGAGACAGAAAAAGAGAAAAAGGCGGAGCTTAGCCGTCAAACAATAGAAATAACGGATAAGGTCGTCGAAAAGCAAATGCGCATAGTTCAGGAGATAGCTTCTCTGCTTGGCGAGACTACCGCCGAGACAAAGATAGCCCTCACTAAGCTTAAGGAGTCGTTGAAGGATGAATAATCTTTGCACGGACATAGGCCATATGAGTCTTACCAAGTACGGAGAAGAGCTGTGCGGCGATATGGTGGAGGTTATAGAGCAGGGCGATGACGATTATGTTGTTGTGCTTGCGGACGGGCTCGGCTCCGGTGTAAAAGCAAATATTCTCTCTACTTTGACTTCGAAAATAATATCCACCATGATTGCAAATAATATGCCGCTTGAAATGTGTGTTGATACAATAGCGAAAACACTGCCTATATGTTCGGTACGTCAGGTGGCATACAGCACTTTTACGATAGTGCGTGTAATAGACAACAAAGAGGCAGAAATAGCCCAATACGACAATCCGCATGTCATTCTGCTGCGTGACGGAAAAAATCTTGTGTATCCCGAGAGCGCAGTGGAAATCGACGGTAAGATGATATATAAATCGAAAATATCGTTAAAGCTTAACGATACGCTCATTTTTACGAGTGACGGAGCGGTTTATGCCGGTATTGGTGAAAATATGAATTTCGGTTGGCAGCGCGACCAGATAATCGAGTTTATGGAGGAATATTATCGCCCCGATTTTACGGCAAAAACGCTTTCATCATTACTGCTTGACCAGTGTGATAAACTATATGGCGGAAGGCCCGGTGACGATACAACCGTTTGCGTTGTCAAAATCCGCGAGAGAAAATCCGTGAATCTTCTCATGGGACCGCCGAGGAACCCTGCAGATGTCAATAAAATGATGTCGTTGTTTTTCGGAAAGACCGGCAAGCATATTGTATGCGGCGGAACAACTTCAACTCTTGCGGCGGATTTTTTGGGCAAAGAGGTTAAGACGGATTTAAAATATCTCGACCCCGAAATACCGCCCATCGCCGAAATTGACGGCGTCGATTTGACGACCGAGGGTGTAATTACAATGAGCCGAGTGCTTGAATACGCCAAGAGTTATCTAAATGACGATGATATTTACGCCGACTGGAGCGTCCGTGCGGACGGTGCGTCGCAGATAGCGCGCATACTTTTCCAGGAGGCGACTGATATAAATTTCTTTGTCGGAACTGCAATAAATCCGGCACATCAAAATCCAAATCTTCCCATAAACTTTAACATCAAGATGCAGCTTGTTACAGAGCTTTCGGAGTATCTGAAAAAAATGGGTAAACGAATCAAAGTAAGCTATTTTTAACAAAGGGTGAATTGAATGAGAAAATTTGATACGAAGGTACAGCTTTTAAAATACAAGGTCCTTCGTGAGGTCGCAAGAATAGCCTTTGACGAGGGAGAGTTTTCCCTTGCCAACAATTTCAATGATATTGCAAAGACCGTAACGAGTGACAAGGCAACTATGCGCTGCTGTATATACAAGGAGCGTGCAATAGTTGCCGAGCGTATAAAGCTCGCCTGCGGAGGCAACAGAGCAAATCCGAACATAATAGAGGTTATAGATATAGCCTGCGACGAATGTCCTGCCAGCGGTTATCAGGTATCACACGACTGCCGTGGCTGTATCGCACACCGCTGTGAAAGTGCCTGCCGCAAGGGAGCTATTTCCTTTGACGAAAATCAGAAAGCGCATATTGACAAAACAAAGTGCGTAAACTGTGGTCAGTGTGCCAAGGTTTGTCCGTACAGCGCAATTTCGAACTATACAAGACCGTGTGAAAAGGCGTGCAAAATAAAGGCAATTTCTATGGCAGACAGCGAAGAAAATCCCGCTCAGATTGATAACAATAAATGTATAAACTGCGGCGCCTGCTCTTATGCATGCCCGTTCGGCGCAATTATGGACAAGTCGTTTATACTTGATGCGATCAGGATTTTAAAAGACAGCAATAAAGGCGACGGTTTTAATGTGTATGCAGTTGTGGCTCCGTCGATAGCGAGTCAGTTTGTGTATGCGAAGCTCGGTCAGGTTGTGACCGCGATTAAAAAGCTCGGCTTTTACAGCGTGGTTGAAGCTGCTCTCGGTGCCGATATTGTAGCATACAGCGAATCAAAAGAGCTTGCCGAAAAAGGTTTCCTCACAAGCTCTTGCTGTCCGGCGTTTGTTGACTATGTAAAGAAGTTCTATCCGAAGCTTACCGAGAACATTTCACACAATCTGTCTCCCATGGCGGCGATTGCAAAATATATAAAAGAGACCGACGAGACCGCAAAGGTTATATTTATAGGCCCTTGTACGGCAAAAAAAGCCGAGGCGAAGCAGGAAAGAGTCGCACAGTATGTCGACTGCGTTCTCACCTTTGAGGAGCTTCAGGCTCTTATTGACTCGCGTAATATAGAGCTTACCGAGCTTCCTGAGGATGTTCTTGACAATGCTTCCTATTACGGCAGAATATTTGCACGAAGCGGCGGCGTTTCGGAGGCTGTCGGTCAGGCAATTAAGGAGCAGAATATAGATTTCACCGTTGATCCGCTTCCGTGCGACGGCATAGAAGAATGCAAAACGGCTCTTTTGAAAGCGTCACGCGGAATCCTTAAAAATAACTTTATTGAGGGTATGGCGTGTGTCGGCGGATGTATCGGCGGCGCAGGCTGTCTTACCCATGAGGCAAAAGATAAAAACGAGATAGACAAATACGGTAAAGAAGCTCTTGAGAAGAGCATAGGCGACGCATTGAGTCAGCTTTAAACATCGAGCTTTGGGAACGCAGGGAAAAACCCCTGCGTTCATTTTTTTGTATAAATATGATTTTTCTTCCAATAATTACCTTACGAAAGGATGAAAAACATATGAAATCGAAAACAGAAAAGCTTATTCGAAGATTTGAAATATCGTTAGCCGCAGCATTTGTCATAACGTCGATTTTCAGCTTTGTGTCATTTGCCGCGTCGTGCGGCGATGTAAGACGCGACGTTTTGCGTATGCATGTAATAGCTAATTCCGACAGCGACGAGGACCAAATACTGAAGCTTAAGGTGCGCGATGCCGTGCTCAATGAGGGCAAGGAGATATTTGACGGTTCTTTGACAAGTGCGAATGCCGAAAAGCTGCTTATTCCGCAAAAGGAGCGGCTTGAAGAGACGGCGCGCGAGGTAATACGTAAAAACGGCTTCGATTATGATGTAAGGCTCGAAATAGGCAAGGACTTTTTTTCGACGCGAACTTATGATGATCGTATAACTTTGCCTGCCGGTGAATATGAGGCCGTGCGCGTCATAATAGGAGAGGGGAAAGGCAAAAATTGGTGGTGCGTTATGTTTCCGCCTATGTGTCTGCCCGCAGCCGAGTCATCCGATGATGCGGAGCTTCAAGACATTTTGTCAGAGGATGAGCTTAAAGTTGTAGAAAGTGACCCAAAATTTGAACCTCGGTTTAAAATTATAGAGATTTATGAGAAATTAACGCAGAAATTGAAATAAGGCTTTTAATATCCTTTTATTTTTGTTATAATTACCACAATGGTAATTTCTGAGATAAAAGGATATTATTTATTGCGAAAGGGTTATTGGAAATGCTTAAATACAATATTATTCCCAAGCCGAATAACTATACTTCAAAGGACGGTACATATGTAATTTCTTCAAATACCGAGGTCCTTTGCTCACCCGAGTTTGTTTCTGCGGGTAGATATTTGACCGATTATCTCAGAACAAAGCCCGTAAAAGGCGAGGGTGCAATTAAATTTCAAAAGGTAGCCGGAATGGAAAACGAGGCTTACTCTATTTCGGTTTCCACAGACGGTATAATGATAAAGGCTTCATCTTCTTCCGGTGCGTTTTACGGGGCTGTCACGCTGAAAACCATAATAATGCAGGCCGAAAAAACAGACGGCAGGGCAGTTATAAACGGACTTTACATAAGCGATAAGCCTGCATTTAAATATCGCGGATTTATGCTCGACGAGTGCCGCCACTTCTTCGGCACGGAAGCCGTAAAAAAATTGCTTGACAATATGGCAATGCTGAAATTAAATAAGTTCCATTGGCATCTTTCCGATGATCAGGGTTTCAGAATAGAGAGTAAATTATTCCCGAGGCTCAACGAAATAGGCTCTAAACGTGAATATGCCGGGCTTGAGGGACTCGGCTTAAAGCACCGCGGCGGAGAATATTTTTATTACTATAAGCAGGATGAAATAAAGAATATTGTGGCGTACGCCGCAAAGCTTAATATAGAGGTTATTCCAGAAATTGATTTGCCGGGCCATGCTTCGGCTCTGCTTGCCGCATATCCGGAATTTGCCTGTAAGCCGCGTGAATTCAAGCCTACTTGCGAAAACGGTATATTTGACGCTGCGATTTGCCCGGGAAACGAAGATGCGTATGCTTTCATTGACAAGCTGTTTTCCGAGATTTGTCCGCTCTTTACAAGCACACATTTCCATATAGGCGGAGATGAGGCCTCAAAGGGGCACAAAATATGGGATGATTGTCCTAAGTGCCGTGCGGCAAAAGAGAAAAACGGCCTTAAAAACTCAAAGGAGCTTCAGGGCTACTATATGACTCGCATAGGCGAGATTCTTAAAAAATACGGCAAAACACCCATTGCCTGGAACGATTGCATCAATGACAGCTTTTCTCCCGATATTACGTGTCAGTATTGGCTGCCGTCAAATTCGGGCGAGGTCAAAAGGCAGTCATATAAGCGTGATATTATTCTTTCTCCCACGGCGCACTTTTACTTTGACTGCAAATATTCTGTTATATCGCTTAAAAAAGTGTATAAATATAATACCGTTAAATCCGGGTTCGGAAAATCCGGGCAGCGCGTAATAGGCATAGAAGCCGAAATGTGGACTGAATGGGTAGATTCGGAGCGTGCATTGGAGTTTTCCGTCTATCCGCGTATTTTGGCACTATCCGAGGTCGCGTGGACAAATCTTGAAAACAGAAGATACAAGGACTTTTTAAGAAGACTTGAGTGGTATAAAACTTATCTTCGCAAAAAAGGCGTAAACTATTCAAGGGTAACCGGTAAAAGCGGTATTTCCGTGAGCAAAACAATATATCACATGGGTGAAGACGGCAAGGAATTCAAGCTCAGCGAAAAACGCAGAGAAGCGGAAAACTGAGTATTTTAAAGGGGAAAAAATTTGAGTATTACTAATTATCTGACCTTTGCAGGCGGTCTCGGCTTGCTTTTGTACGGTATTAAGCTGATGGGCGAGGGACTTGAGCTTGCAGCCGGGTCGCGTCTTAAGCATTTACTTGAAAAAATGACAAAAAACCGCTTTCTTGCGGTACTTGTCGGCTTTCTCATAACAACGCTTATACAAAGCTCCTCAGCAACCACGGTTATGGTTGTGGGCTTTGTTAATACGGGTCTTATGAATTTAACGCAGGCGATAGGCGTTATTATGGGTGCAAATATCGGTACCACAACCACAAGCGTTCTTGTTTCGCTGAATCTTACCGGTATAGCTCCGATAGCTATATTTATAGGCGCATTTATGATTCTTTTTGCCAAAAAGAATTCGCTGAAATATGTCGGGCAGGCACTCGCCGGTTTCGGCATGCTGTTTATGGGTATGGAGCTTATGCAAAACGCCATGGATCCGCTTAAGGATTCCGAGGTTTTCCGTAACTGGATTATAAATGCGGACAATCCTCTTGTAGGCATACTCATAGGCGCCGGAGTTACGGGCGTTATACAGAGCTCTGCGGCAAGCGTAGGCATACTTCAGGCTCTCGCATCGCAGGGGCTTGTGCCGCTTTCGTTCGCGGTATATATTATTTTCGGTCAGAATATAGGTACCTGTGTTACTGCGCTTCTTTCGACAATCGGTACAAAGACAAATTCAAAACGTACCGCGGTTATGCACATTCTCTTTAATGTAATCGGCACGGTTGTTTTTGTTGTCATATCTATGTTCCTTCCGTTTACAAAGTGGATACAGGCTATGAGTGACAATGTGATGATGCAGATATCGCTCGTTCATATCATATTTAACGTAGTGAGCACCATAATAATGTTCCCGTTTGCCGGCGCCATTGTAAAGCTTTCCTGCATTCTTGTCCCCGACAAAAAGGGTAAAGAGGACGACGGAATGCACCTTCAGTTTATTGACGAGAGAATGCTCAACACCCCTCCGCTTGCCGTAGTGCAGGTGGGAAAAGAGGTCCTTCGTATGGCTGCTTTGGCAAGACGCAATTTCGATATTGCGTCAAGCGACCTTATAAACAAGGAAATTAAGCATTTTGACGAAGTAAATCACACCGAAAAGATTATCAATTATCTAAATCACAATATAACGCCCATGCTGGTCAAGATAAACTCTCTTGATTTAAGCTATAAGGACGCTAAATATATCGGTCGACTGTTCCATGTTATAAACGACATAGAGCGCATAGGCGACCACGCGACAAACCTTGAGGAAGCCGCCTTGTCGCGTGTAAATGAAAATATAGAGCTTTCAGAGGAGGGTGAAAAAGAGTTAAAAACTATGCATAGTACCGTCATTTCGCTGATTGACGGCTCGGTAGATGCTTTTTCGGAGCAAAATCTGAGTGTACAAACGGCGGAAAGACTCAATTCCCTTGAGGCGCAGGTCGATAAAATGCAGGAGACTTTTGAGCAAGCTCATATTGACAGGCTCAACAGTCACGAATGTACAACCCGTGCGGGAATGCTGTTTATAAACACAATAACAGACTTTGAACGTGTGGCAGACCATGCAATTAACATAGCCTGGAGCGTTCAGAGCAAACCTAAAACAAAAATACCGGAAGTTTTACCGGTGACAGATACAGAAAATTAAGGAGTATATCTAATGTCAGATTATATTTTAAGCTGCTGCTCCACGGCAGATCTTTCACAGGAACATTTTGATAAAATCGGAGTGCATTATGTTTGCTTTCACTTCAATATGGACGGTAAGGAGTATCCCGATGACCTCGGTAAATCAATGCCGTTCGCCGAGTTCTACAAGAGAATAGCCGACGGAGCCGAGCCTACCACTTCCCAGGTCAACGTCGGTCAGTTTAAGGAGTATTTTTCAGAGTTCTTAAAGGACGGCAAGGATATTCTTCACGTCTCTCTTTCATCCGGACTTTCGGGCGTATATAATTCCGCCTGCATTGCGCGTGACGAGCTCCTCGAAGAGTACCCCGACAGAAAAATATATATAGTAGACTCTCTCGGCGCTTCCTCCGGCTACGGTCTTTTAATGGACACTTTGGCAGAGCTTAAAAACAGCGGCAAGAGCATAGAAGAGGTTCGTGATTTTGCCGAGGAGCGTAAGCTCAATGTTCATCATTGGTTCTTTTCTACCGACCTTACAAGCTATTATCGCGGCGGCAGAATAACAAAGACTGCACAGATTTTCGGCACAATGCTTAACATATGTCCTCTCCTCAATATGGATAATAACGGCAAGCTGATACCGAGAACAAAGTACCGCGGTAAGAAAAAGGTTATTGAAGAGATAGTTAACCGTATGGTCGAGCACGCAGACGGCGGTCTTGATTACAGCGGCAAGTGCTACATTTCCGAATCCGCCTGCTATGATGACGCAAGAGCTGTTGCCGACCTTGTTGAGGCAAAATTCAAAAAGCTCAACGGCAAGGTTGAAATCAACAGTATAGGCACCGTTATCGGTTCACATACGGGCCCCGGTACCGTTGCGCTCTTCTTCTTTGGCGATAAGAGAGCAGACTGATATAATTTAACCGCTTATTTCGGCGCAGTATATGGCAGTATCGTCTTATACCGCGCCGATTTTTGTTTTATATCGACAAGTTGCCGTATTCGTGTTAAAATACATACGAAGGTGAACCTATGCAAAAGATACTTATAATTGAAGACGATAAGGTCATAGCGAGAACCCTTAAAGAGCATCTTTGCAAATGGGATTATGATGCGGATTTTGTTGTTGACTTTAAAAATATAACCGAACAGGTAGTGTCGTTTGCGCCGCAGCTTATACTCCTTGATATATCTCTGCCGTATTTTAACGGCTTTTACTGGTGCGGCGAAATACGCAAGTTTTCAAATGTGCCTATAATATTTATTTCCTCGGCAAGCGACAAAATGAATATAGTTATGGCTGTTAATATGGGCGGTGACGATTTTATATCCAAACCGTTCGATTTGAGCGTTCTCACTGCAAAGGTGCAGGCGGTAATGCGCCGCACGTATTCTTTTTCGGGGGCAACGTCGGTTATCGAACACGGCGGTGCAATACTCAACCTCAATGACGCGACGATAGATTTTAACGGCAAAAAAACCGAACTTACGAAAAATGAGTTTAAAATTTTGCAGCTGCTTATGGAGAATTCGGGCAAGGTTGTCCCGCGCGATATGATTATGGATAAGCTTTGGGAAAGCGACAGCTTTATTGACGACAACACACTCACGGTAAATATGACGCGGCTTCGCAAAAAGCTTGAAGATGCCGGGCTTTGCGACTTTATAGTTACCAAAAAGGGTCTCGGTTATATAGTCAGGTAGGTTTTATGAAAGATTGGTTTAAAGCACTTTTCGAATATACGTCGGGCAATATCTTGTCCGTATTATCGTTTGTATTTGCAGCGGCGGTATTTTATACGGTGTTCTGGCTTTACGGAGTGGAAACGGAGCCGGTGCTGTATGCGACGCTCATCTCCGCCGTAATTCTTTTGATTGTATTTGTTCTGCGATTTTCCTCGGTATACAAAAAGCATAAGAGACTTGAAAAAATTAAAAACGACGCAGAGTATGCCGTTCTTAAATTGCCGGATTATAATGACCCAATAAAAAAGGACCTTGCCGATATTGCCGAAAAGATGTCCGCACTTAAAACTGATGCCGAAACACGTATGAATCGCAAATACAGCGATTCGGCGGACTATTTTACTCTCTGGGCGCATCAGATAAAAACTCCCATAGCCGCTATGAGGCTGCTGCTGCAAACAGACTGTTCTCCGGAAAACGACGAGCTTGAAGAGCAGCTTTTTAAAATAGAGCAATATGTTGAAATGGTGCTTCAGTACATCCGTTCCGACAGTATCTCTTCCGACCTCGAAATCAAAAGCTATGATTTAGGCGGAATAGTCAGAGCGGCGGTTAAAAAATACAGAAAGCAGTTTTTGCGTAAAAAAACAAAGATTGTTGTGGGCAATGTTGATTGTAAGGTGTTGACGGATGAAAAATGGTTGTCGTTTGTAATCGAACAGCTTATTTCAAATGCGTTGAAATATACGTCCGAGGGTGAAATCAATATTTATTTGGATGAAAATACTGTGAAAACGCTTGTCATTTCCGATAACGGTATCGGAATAAGACCTGAGGACTTACCGCGTATTTTTGAAAAGGGCTTTACGGGCTTCAACGGCAGAGAAGATAAAAAATCTACGGGAATAGGACTTTTTCTCTGCAAAAAGATACTTACAAAGCTCTCCCACACAATTACGGTGACCTCCGAGGTGGGAAAGGGGACTGCGGTCAAACTTTGTCTTGACACCGTCAGCCTCGGAGTGGAATAACGCTACCTTACATAAATGTAAGTTTAAAAGGGGAATTGTAAGCCTTTTCGATGGCTTGCGATTCTCCGTTTTGATATACTGAACGTGCAATAAACAAAGGGATACATTCGGTACGTAAAATCACACCGAAAAAGAAAAGCTATTCGGTTATGATTTTGAGACAGACAAAATTCCCGTCACGCCTTGTACGGCTACAGCAAGGGTTAACCGTGTTTGTTTATGTAATATTTGTAGCAGAAAGGCTACGGTAATTATTATGCCGCTTTTAGAAGTAAACAATTTGAAAAAGGTTTATACGACCCGTTTCGGCGGAGCGCACGTTCAAGCTCTTTCCAATGTCAGTTTCTCCGTGGAAAAGGGCGAGTATGTTGCAATAATGGGAGAGTCGGGTTCCGGTAAGACAACCTTGCTTAATATTTTGGCGTCGCTTGATAAGCCTACGAGCGGAGAGGTGCTGTTGAACGGCAGAAGTCTATCAGCAATAGGAGAGAGAGAAATTTCGGCGTTTAGGCGCGATAATCTCGGATTTGTATTTCAGGATTTTAATCTTTTGGACACATTCTCTTTAAAGGACAATATCTTCCTTCCTCTTGTGCTATCAGGCAAGCCGTACGATGAAATGGCAAAGAGGTTGAGACCTCTTGCCGAAAAGTTAGGAATTACCGATATACTCTCAAAGTTTCCATATGAGGTTTCGGGCGGACAAAAACAGCGTGCCGCCGTCGCAAGAGCTCTCATAACAAATCCGCAGATTGTATTGGCTGATGAGCCCACCGGTGCGCTTGACTCAAAGGCTTCCGATGCTCTTTTAAAGCTGTTCGGCGATTTTAACGAGGAGGGTCAGACCATTTTGATGGTTACTCACTCCACAAAGGCGGCGTCATGCGCCAACAGGATTATGTTCATAAAGGACGGCGAGGTGTTCAATCAGATTTATCGCGGAGGTATGGATAATGACGAGATGTTCCAGAAGATTTCGGACACTCTGACCGCAATGGCAACGAGAGGTGAGAGCAATGAATAATTTTTTCTATTCAAAGCTTGCCGTTCAAAATCTTAAAAATAATCGTAAAACATATGTGCCGTATATTTTGACGTGTATATTTACAACAGCTATGTTTTTTGTGGTCGGCACAATAGCAAATATAAAATGGGCAGATAGCGACGCTCTGCATTCCCTCTTGACGTTTGCCCTTGCAACAGTCGGTATTTTCTCTGCCATATTTTTATTTTACACAAACAGCTTCCTTATTAAACAACGTAAAAAGGAATTCGGATTATACAACATTCTCGGTATGGAAAAACGCCATATAGCGAAAATACTCTTTATTGAAACTGCCTATACCTATATTTTCGGAACTGCGGCAGGCATCGCCATAGGTGCGCTTTTTTCAAAGCTGACCTTTTTGCTGCTGCTTAAAATACTGAAATTCGGCGGAAACATTGATTTCAGATTTTATCAGTCAACAGTTGACATTACTGCTTTGGTATTCGGCGCAATAGCTCTTTTGAATCTTGCACATAATCTTTTATGCATCAGCCTATCAAATCCCGTTGAACTTTTAAAAGGTGGAAATAAGGGCGAAAAAGAGCCGAAGGCAAAGGTACTTACGGCTGTTTTAGGTGCAGCCTTTCTAGCTTCCGGCTATACCATAGCTCTCGTTGTAAAATCACCGATAACGGCGATGGGCGCGTTCTTTGCGGCGGTTTTGCTCGTAATAGTCGGAACCTTTATGCTTTTCTCCTCGGGCAGTATATGGATATTAAAAGCTCTCAGAAAAAATAAAAAATATTACTATAAAGCAAAGCATTTTACTTCTGTTTCAAGTATGATATACCGTATGAAGCAAAATGCGGCAGGACTTGCGAGCATCTGCATTCTTTCCACCGCGGTGCTTGTCACCGTGTCTACCACGGTATCGCTATATGCCGGTACGGAGGACATTATGCGCACGCGGTATCCTCGCAATATTTATATCGACGTGCAAAACGCAACAACGGAAAATTGCAAAGATTATGCCGATGTTATGACGACGCAGGCTCAAAAATACGGTATAGAAAGTAAGAACGAGCTTTATTACCGCTATCTCTCATTTTCGTCTTACGCTAACGACAGCGGCTATACGGCTACCGTAACCCCCAACTATAACGACGGACTCGGAGTAGACATTGTGACGCTGATACCGGTATCGGAATACAACAGGATAACAGGAAAAAACGAAACGCTCCAAAGCGATGAGGTGCTGTCTTATACGCCGCGCGGCAAGGCTTTTTCGGGTACGGTTAAATTCGGCGACGACGCATATAAAATAAAGCATACCGTGGACGTTTTCCCTACTATTGACTCTTATTCGGCGTATACCTCGAATTACAGCTACTATATTGTTTCCGATGAAAAAGCCGCCATGTCGATATATAATTCCATGGGTTACAAAAGCGAGGGTGCAGACGCCTCTCACACCGACCTGAGTTTCGCCTACGGCTTTGATACCGATGCGCCGAAAGACGTGCAAAAGGGGTATATGAAGGATATATCACTTCTTTTTTGCGATATAAGCGAGACCTCCGCAGTCGATTTAAATTGTGCCGAAACCTCTCGCGACGGTATGATGTCTCTGTACGGCGGTTTGTTCTTTATAGGCATAACCTTGGGACTTCTCTTCCTTGTTGCAACGGTCTTGATAATTTATTATAAACAGATTTCCGAGGGCTATGACGATAAGCAGCGTTATGTAATAATGCAAAATGTCGGAATGAGCAAAAAAGAGGTCAAAAAGAGTATCCATTCCCAGGTGCTCACCGTATTTTTCCTGCCGCTCGTTACAGCCGTAATTCATATCTGCTTCGGATTTAAAGTAATTACAAAGCTGTTAAAGCTGCTTAACCTCAGCAATGTTACGCTGTTCTTCTGGTGCACCGTCGCAACAATATCCGTGTTTGCAATTATTTACGTTTTGGTGTATGCTGTAACGGCAAGAACATATTACAGAATAGTTGAGGATAAAAACCAATGACTTCGGAGCATCTTTTACATACTATACCGCCGATTTATGACCGCAATTCCAAAATATTGATTCTCGGTTCATTTCCGTCGGTTAAATCAAGGGAAGTATCCTTTTACTACGGGCATCCCCAAAATCGTTTTTGGCGTGTGCTCGCCGCCGTACTCGGCTGTGCGGTGCCATCGTCTAATGAAGAAAAAACAGCTCTTTTGCAGAGCCATAATATCGCGCTTTGGGACGTTATAAAAAGTTGCGATATAGTGGGTTCTTCCGACAGCTCTATTAAAAATGTTGTACCGAATGATATAGGGGTGATTTTATCCTCCTGCGGTATAAGACAAATCTACTCAAACGGCAAAACAAGCGAAAAATTGTTTAATAAGTATATTAAAGATACCGTAGGCAGAGATACCGTGGCTTTGCCGTCAACAAGTCCCGCCAATGCGTCATATAATCTCGAACGGTTAACAGACAGTTGGTCGGTGATAAAAAACAACATTCGATAAAAGAGAAAAGAATCGAGCAGATATACGCTGCTCGATTCTTTTTTTGAAACAAATTCTGCTTTCAGTCGTCATCGTCGCCGAACATCTCGTCGTAATCCGCCGTCTCGTCAATTTAACTCTGGTCATAACTGCGGTAGCCTTGATACGATGTCATTTCCGAGCCGCAGTGCAGACACTCTGTATAGGGCTTGTCGCTTTTGTTGCCGCAATTCGAGCATTCGTATTCGCTCGCTCTGAAAAGATGAGAACACTTTGTTTAATGGGCTATGGATAACCACTCATTTTTATATTTCTTCCACCGTAGCCACGATGCTTTGGGTTTGAGTGCCTCCGCCGATAAACAGCCCGCGGTTGATGCCGCAGTCCGCAAAGTCTCTGCCGTGGCTTAGCGCAAGGTACGTTTCATCGCACATTCTGTGATTCGTCGGGTCAATTCCGACCCATATGCCGTCGTCGTAAAACTCTGCCCAGGCGTGCGTTTCACCAGTTCCTTTTTGTATGCCTGCAACATATCTTGCCGGAACGCCCGAAAGTCTTGCCGCCGATAAAAATATATGCGCGTAGTCCTGACAAACGCCGCACCCGAGGCGCAGTGCCTCTTCCGCTGTGGTATTTATATTTGTTACGCCGCTTTTATAGCTGAATACTTCGCCGATTCTTTTTGAAACCGCCTGTGCGGTCTCAAGCGCGGTAAGGTTTGCCATATCACCGAGCCCCGACACGAGTTCAATGATTTTTTCTCCGGGTACCGTGTGCTGCGACGGATATTTATAAATGCAGTTAAGCTCTTCCTTTTCGCGCTTTGAAAAGTCTAAACTCGCTTTTCCCTCAACTATTGCAACGAATTTTGAGTGAGGCTCGATAATTCTGTCGGTGAGGACTCTGTTGCCGAAGCCGTCGGCCGTTTCGGTAAGCATGTTATGCGGCTCTATGTCCACGTTTATGAGCTCTATCCTCTGCGACGGCGTATCAAACGGCAAGCATCTCAAAGAAAAGCAGTGCCTTATCACAGGGGACGAAAAATCAATTTTCATACTGTAAAAAAATTTGATGTGCTTCACGTTTATCTTCCTTTTTTGATCAATACTGCGGTGCCGTAATAAATACCTTAGACAACTCGTCGCGTACGGTATATAGGTCGTAGTCGCTGTACTCATCTTTTTCGAGAATGATGTTCATAAGGGTGTTGATAGCGTCTATGTTACAGTCTACGCCGACTTTGTAAAGACGGTTTAAAAGTATACTGAATTCCTTTTTGATGAGAGTCGGAGAAAAGGAAAAACGGGTGTAGAGGTCAAGTCTTTCAACGCTTCTGCCGAACTTCAGTATATTTCTCGTTGTCTCCGATTCAACAAAGTCGTCGGCACTGCCCCAAAAGGCAAATATGCAGTCAAATACCTCCTGCAATTTAAGCATCGGTGCGCTGCTCTCTCTGCCTTGCTCCATATAATTTACCGCCATTTGAATATATGACAGCGTTTCGGAGCTTATCTCGTTACGCATAACAACGGCGTTATCATAGGCGCAGAGTAAATTACTCATAACAGAATTCTGGTCGTTTTCATCAAAAAGATATTTCGTTATAAATTCCTGCTTGTATGAATATGTGTTTTCTATACCGAGCTTGTTGCAAAAATCAATATAGGCGTTTTCGTCTTTGTCTATCATTTTATCGTAATATTCCGAAAAAACGCGAAGAGTGGTAAAGACGCGCTCCACATATCTGCCGAGCCAAAAGAGATTGTCCGTGGATTTTATCGAGATAATACCCATGTGTCTTTAAATCCTCCTCCCTGAGATGAGTTTACCACAAAAGAATCCGGATCTTGAGAATAGCGTGTAAGACCGCTGTGCCAAACTTTTATTTCGTCGCCGTAGAGTATAAATGCCCGAAGATCGGCTTTCCTTTCGACTTGCCTACCGTTTTCAAAAACCTTGAGCCCTTTAAAGTCTATTACCTCCTGCGCTATAAATCGGCGCGGCGACGTTTTAACGGCTTCTTTTATGGCAGAGAGTTCGTTTTTGGACAGAGTATTTCCGAATATGACCCCGTAACCTCCGGACTCCGATACATCTTTTATAACCAGCGATGGCAGATTTTCGGTTATATAATCGAGATCTTTTTTTATTATCGGCAGATAGGTAACGGCATTGTTTAGTATCGGGTCTTCGCCGAGATAATATTTTATCATTTGCGGGACGAAATAATATACGCCCTTGTCATCCGCTATGCCGTTTCCGGGCGCATTTACAATCGCAACATTTCCGGCTCTGTAAGAATCTATGATATGCGGTACTCCGAGAAGAGAGCCTGCGTAAAATGTCATAGGGTCGATGTATTCATCTGAAATTCGGCGGTAAACCGTGCCTACGCGCTGTCGCTTACCGGAATATTCACTGTAATAAAGCACGTTGCCTTCAACGAAAAGGTCCTGCGGCATAGCAAATACAGCCTTTGTGCGCTCCGCAAGGTACGAATGCTCAAAGAAAGCTGAGTTGTATCGGCCGGGGGTCAAAATCACGTTGATTCCGCCGGTGTTTACATCATCGAGAACGCGGCGCAAAAGCCCGCCGTAGTCGCGGTTGTCGTCTACCGAATTGTTTTGGAACGTGTCGGGACTTGCTCTGCGGCAAAGCTCGCGCGCTATCATCGGATATGACGCGCCGGAGGGTATGCGTAAATTGTCCTCAAGTACATACCAGCACATATCCTTGCCTTGTACCAAATCTATACCCGAAATGTGATTATATATCTTTTTAGGCGGAGTCAGCTTGTCGCACGGTGCGGAAAAGCCCGGCGAAGTATATATGAATTCTTCGGGAATTATTTTATCGCGTATGATTTTTTTGTCGGAATAAATATCGTTTAAAAACAAATTAAGAGCGTAAACGCGCTGCTTCAAGCCTTTTTCAAGAAATTCAAATTCGTTTTTCGGTATTATGCGCGGTATGGTGTCAAAGGGGAAAAGCCGTTCATTGAATTTGTTGTTTTTATAAAGTCCGAATTTTACGCCGTAACGTGACATAAGACGGTTAATTTCTTCCTGATGATCTATAAGTCCGTACAAGTTCTCACCTCACTTGATGTATGTTTTGTACAAAAACAAAACCGGATAAAAGTCTGTTTTTATAATTATATAATAAATCTACGGATTTGCAATATGTAAAAACGTCAAAAACATATAAAATTATGCGTTTTTACACAAGTTTCGGCGGCGATCTTCGAAACGACAACTATTTAAAAAAAAGAAAAATTAACTCTTGACAATTGTGCCGTTTATATATATAATAGTCAAGCAGTTTAGATGCGGACCATTAGCTCAGTTGGTTAGAGCATCCGGCTCATAACCGGGCGGTCCGGGGTTCGAGTCCCTGATGGTCCACCAAAGAAACGACAATTTTCGTGAGAAGATTGTCGTTTCTTTTTGTTTTGTATGTTTATCTTTTCGTTTTTCTTTTTTTGATTTGAGAGATAACTGACAAGAGAAAAATTATGCGGAAACCGGTTTTTGTCATCGGTAATGCATCATTCGATGGCAGCTTTTCCGAGCAATAGCACCGACGCCGATTGTTATCGTTTTTTCTATTGTGTATTAGATTTAAAAGGAAGCTTCATAAAAACATTTTGAAATAATTATTGTTGACAAAATGATGCAATATATGTATAATATCAAAGTGATTTCCGCAAGGAAGAATTTAATATAGGGGTATAGCTCAGTTGGTAGAGCAGCGGTCTCCAAAACCGCGTGCCGAGGGTTCAAGTCCTTCTGCCCCTGCCAAAAAGAAACAGTCACCATTTTGGTGACTGTTTCTTTTTTGTTAGACAAAACTTGTCCGAGGCACGCGCGTGCCGGGCTTCGTCGCCGAGCGCTGCCGGTGGCAGATGCAGCGAGGCGAGGATGGCGCAGCGGTCAAAATATGGCGTAACACCGCCATATTTTGGGCACCGCAAGAGGGGTTGCGAAGCAACTTCAAGTCCGTTTGTATATCATCGGCAATCTTTTGGGGATAACTATCGCTTTTGTTTTACGGCGATATTGCTTGTATTTCCCATATTGATAAAACTACGGCGCACGGACTTTTCCGTACGCCGATTTTTGATTTTTGCACTATTTTTTGTCCACTTTGTGTCACACAATCCATGCAATCCGTTTGGTACATCATCAAAAAAGCATCAATCATAATTCAAATTCATTCGTAATACCCATCAGCATATCCGTGTTTCGTTTGACATAATACATTTCGGTTATCTCCGAAGTTGTGTGTCCAAGTAAGTCTGCCACCTGCCTCGGTGTTAATGCTTTGACCGTTCCGTCATCTGCTCGTACTCCTGTTACAAGCTTTGTTGCGAAGGTGTGTCGCAAACTGTGTAAGCCTTTTTTCTCGATTCCTGCCGCATCGAGTATGGAATAAAACCGTTTTCTTAAATTCAATGGTCTTGTGAAGTTGCCGTCTGCATCGGGTATCAATGGTGCGTCCTCACCGAAATATCGCTCGTTTCGTAATTCGATAATCGCTTGTATAGCCGTTTCGTTTAATGGTACAATACGCTTGCTTGATGCGGTTTTTAGCTTACCTACCACAATTTCCCGTCCGCTTTTTCTCTCTGTTCCGTCACGCTTTTGGGCTTCTTTAACACCTCTTTGTATGTGCATCACTTTCTTTTCAAGGTCTATGTCGCTGTTGATTAAACCCAACACTTCTGCGGTTCTCAACCCTGTGTTCAGCATAAGAATATATGCTGATGCTTGATTATGTTTCGGCTTGCCTGAGGGGTACTTCTTGTATGCTTCCGCTTTGAATTTTTCAATTTCATCATCGGTAAATACGGTTATCGTTTCGCACACGGGAAGCACTTCTTTGTTTTGCTTTGCAAGATAATTTGACTTTTTTATTGTCGGCACAGCGTTCATCGGATTCTTTTTTATGAACTCTTCACGCATAAGATAATCGAAGTATTCATTGAGCAGATTGTATGTTTGCTTGACGGTTGAGAATGAATATCCCTTGTCGGTCAGCGTACTAATCAGTCTCTTAATGTCAGCACCTGTTATGTTAGACACAATGAGTTTACCCATGTAAGGAACGATTTGATTTTTGTAAATCTGCTCGTTGCGGTCATAGGTTACTCGTTCAACATTCGGGTACTTAAACACTTGCAGATAATTAAGTAGGCTGTCTTTTACAGTCTTGTTACCCTCAATAGCGTCAATGATTTCTTCTTCGAACTTGGATATGTAGTCCGTCATTTTCTTGTTGACTTCGGCTTTGGTTGTGCCGGAAAAGCTCTTGCGTTTTCGTTCGCCTTTCTCATCCTTGTACCAAACCACGCCACCCCATCTGCCGTCCGTTCGTTTGAATGCGTTGCCGTTTGTCAGCAGTTGTTTTTGCATTTTATCACTCCTTTCGCACACACAATATCACAAACCTTTTTCAATATCCAGACCAAAGATTGTGTGTTTGTTTTTGTTGTTTTGGCTTCAAAAAGCCGTCACAAATCGCCTACAAGCCATTTTCATGTGTTTCTCGGCAAGTTACTCTATATCGGTTGAACCCGTCCTCATTTCGCTCACAGCGTTGCCTGATTTTTCATAAATTTGTTTATCATACCGCAACATCCAAGTGAATACGCAAAAGGCTTGATTTTCTGCGAAAAACACTCCTTACTGCATACGAATTTCATATCATACGCAAAAGTATTACGAATCGAAAAGCCGACAGGCTTTGCCGGACGGCGTTTTCGGGCATTTCAAAGCCCGAAAATCATACCCCTTTATCCTGCTTTAAAATCGACGGCTTGAAATTCGCTTCAAAACCCACTCAAAAGAGCCGAGATTTCATCCAAAACCGCATCAAAAATCTATTCCAAAAATGCAAAAGAAAAATGCTGTTTTTTCAAATTTAGGCTTTTAGATTATTCGTCAACAGCTCGTACAGTGGGGTACACTATATTTGATGAACTGTGTAGATATTGCTTTGCTGTGCGTTTTCAAAAAATCTTTGAGTAATATCTATGTAACCTTTTTCTTCGAGTGACTTTAGTGCGTTTCTGCAAGTGGTCGGACACATATTACACTTCTTAGCCATCTTCGAAACAGACCAAAAACTGACACCTTTTCTGTCACCAACCGAAACAAGAAAGCAATAAATCATAAATTCGTGCGGAGAAAAATTTTCATCAAAGATTTTGTTCGGCATATAGTAAACCTTGCCGTCAGTTTTGTAATTTTTATTTGCGTACATAATTTTTATCCTTTCTTAATTTGTTTTTGAATCCACAACTTGAATTCATCTTTCGGTACAACAATTCTTGTGCCGATTTTTATTTTTGGAAAACCTTTTTCATTGACAAGCTCGTATGACCTTGTGCGAGAAATTCCAAGCACCTTTGCAACCTGCGATACCGATAACATCATCGGTAGCTCATCAAAACTTTTATAGCTTTCTTTCATTGCGCTGCCTCCTTTCGTATTATTTGAGAGATACTTTTTCAAAAAGAAAAATGGAACGAAATTTGAAAACAAAAAATTCACCCACGAAAAAGTCCCTCTACTATACGGAGAAAAATTTCAATTTTGTTCGGGTGTTTTTCAAAATTCTTTACACCTTGTTTACATTTGATTTCGGCATAACAAAAAATACCCCTCTATAATACGGAGAAAAATTAAAGTTTTGTTGATGTGTTTTGAAAAAATTCATAAAAAAACAACCTGCATTTTTTAAATGCAGGCAATAAAAAATGACTTGATTAAATTTAAAAAATAATTTCGCATAGGTTATATTAATCTGAACCACCTCATCACAATCAAATTCACCGGAGTTTTTAATTAAGCAAGATAATTGCTTTTCTTTTGAATTGTAATCGATTTTTAACAAATCGAACTTTGTATAAGCCTTTCCGTAGCCGAAATTGAAAAATTTTTCCTATCAAATAAGATAGTAACATTAAGGCTCACTCAACATTATTGGGTGAGCCTTAAACTTTATTCTGTTAACAGTTCCATAGCTAATTTAAAGCCTATTTCAAATGCTTGTGACTCAATCAATGATGTGTATTAAGCAAAGCAATCAACATATTTTTCAAACACAACCAAGTCATCATTTCTTAGAGAAGAAGATAATGTTTCATGATGGCGAGCAATTAATTCAACTAATCTTTTTTCCTCATCTGAAATAATTTTATCTTCGTTCGGTCTAATATTTCCATGCCATAGTTCTTGTAGCATTGACATAATATCACTCCCTTGCAGTAACACAACATATCACAAGGTAGTAAAAATATCCAGATGAATATTCAAATTAATTATAAAATAGATAGATAAATTATATAGCGGTTTTTCTAAACAATTGAGCATTATTTCTTAATAATTCATTATCTCTATATGTTAAAATCAAAATAGATACAACTATTCAAATTATCTAATAGCATTTATTCAAAAGTCAAATATTACAGAATTGATTGGAGACAGAATATGAAAAAAGTTGCAATCTTAGGCTACGGCGGCAGAGGTTACCACTACGCAAAAATGTGCAAACAAATGAAGGACGATTATGAGGTTGTTGCTGTAATAGACAATTCGAGGGACAAACTCGGTCTTGCAAAGAAAATGTCTGATCTAAACAGTTCGCAGTTGTTTTCATCTTTGGATGATTTTCTTAACACACCCAAAATTGCGGATTGGCTTTTTGTTTGTACACAGGATAAGGATCATAAGGAACACGCGATTAAAGCTTTGAAAAAAGGTTATCATCTTTTACTTGAAAAGCCTGTTGCCTGCACACCGAAGGACTGTGTTGAAATAGAACAAACAGCGAATGAGCTTAATAGAAAAGTTGCAGTCTGCCATGTTCTTAGGTATTCACTGTATTACGAAAAAATAAAAGAAATTATGGACAGCGGTGTCTTAGGAAAAATTATTGCTATTGATCAAGTTGAAAATGTTGCTTATTGGCATCAGGCACATTCTTATGTAAGGGGTGATTGGAGAAGGGCCGATGAAAGTACACCTATGATTATTTCGAAATGCTGTCATGATTTGGACATTGCTATTTATTTAGCGGACAGCAAATGTAAACAGGTCACAAGTCAGGGACAATTAAATTTCTTCAAAAAAGAAAATGCTCCCGAAGGAGCTACCGAATACTGCCTTGGCGGCTGCAAGGCAAAAGATACCTGTCCCTATGATTGCGAAAAACTCTACGTAGCACCATTAAAACATATGCCTAAAAAAGCAATTCAGGGGGTATGGCCTCAATCAAGGCTAATGTCCGATAGCATTGTAACAATTCCAAAGCTTTACGAGGCAATGAAAACAACAAGATACGGCAAATGTGTTTTTTTGAGTGACAACGATGTGGTTGATTATCAGGTGACAACAATGCTTTTTGAAAACGGGATCAACTCAACCCTGACTATGACTGCGTTTTCAGGCCCATCATATCGTGAAACAAGAATCAGGGGAACCTTAGGTGAACTTGTATGCAATATGGGAAACAACAAAATAGAATTACATATTTTTGGAAAGAAAAAGAAAAGGATCAGACTAAAAAATAGGATGGATGCTCATGGCGGCGGTGATAAACGGTTAATGGAATATCTTGCAAAGGATAATCTTAAAACTGATATATCTTTATCAATTGAAAGTCATTTAATAGGCTTTGCTGCCGAAAAATCAAGATTAAATAACAGTAAGCCCATTATTCTGCAAGAAATGAGAGAAGAATATCTTAAATAAATGTTTACGGGTTTCAATAATATTCAAAAAAAACAGTGAGAAAAAAATATGAAAATAATTAATGCAAATGAATTTGATATTCATATAAATGAAGATATAACCGAAGGCTTAATCAAACTGCTGGATTATCTTAAAACAGTTAACGAAGAAAAAACCGTTGTATTTGATAAAGGCACCTATTATCTTGATAGCGAAAAGTGTAAAAAGTATATGCTTTATATCACTAATACAGTTGGTGATGAGGAATTTTCAGACGATGAAACGCCGCATCTCAACGCCGTTCCCTTTTATTTCAGTGGTATATCAAATGTTATCTTTGACGGAGGAAATTCCGTTTTTGTAATTGACGGTAAGGTGACTAATATTGCAATGGAAAACTGCAAAAATATCACCTTAAAAAATATTGAAATTCGTCATAGTCATCCCGACATGCATGAGCTTAAAGTTGTGCATAAAGGTCTTTTCAGTGTTGATTTTGAAATTGACCGTGATAGTCAGTATGAATTTGAAAATGGAAAACTCAATTTTTACGGCAAAGACTATTGTGTGTCAGCTGATGAAAGCGCATTAAATGCTCATTGGATAGGGCTTATAAGGAAAGAAACCCCGCAAAAAATGAAGAGAGTTAAGCATCCCCTCTTCTCCGCTGTGAAGATTAGTGATTTAGGCAACCGAAAAATCCGTGTTACATATCCTAATACACTCAGATTTAATATCGGAGATTGCTTTTATCTTTTCGATGTACGACGTCAGTTTGCAGGAACATTCGTAAATAAAAGCGAAAATGTAACGCTTGAAAATATAAAGCAAAGGTTTAATTATTCTCTTGCACTTGTGGCACAGGACAGTGAAAATATTACCGTTGATTCCGTCGAATTTGCACCTGAAAATAATTCTGCAAGGAAAATGGCGTCAGCGGCAGACTTTATCCAGATTTGTATGTGCCGTGGCAATGTTTCAATCAAAAACAGCTATTTTGACGGTGCAGGTGATGACAGTCTGAATGTTCACGGCGTTCATTTCAAAATCACTGATATTAAAGATAATCACCTTACGGTTCGCTTTATGCATCCGCAGTCCCACGGTTTTAATCCGTTAAGAGTTGGCGATAGAATTGCTTATATCAACACTGATACCTTGCTTGAGGAAGGTACGGCGGTTATTGAAAAATCGGAGCTTTTGAATGAATATGACATTAGACTTACTGTAAGCAATACAGATAAAGCAAAAGTCGGAAATGTTATTGAAGACATAAACGCCTGTCCTAATCTTGAATTTGAAAATAACAAAATGACAAGAATTATCACAAGAGGTCTGCTGATTACCACAAGAGGCAGGGTTAATGTTTCAAACAATCATTTTGTCAGCACAACCATGAGCGGTATTCTCCTTTCCGACGACGCAAAAAGCTGGTATGAAAGCGGAATGTGCAAGGATGTTACGATAGAAAACAACACCTTTGATTACTGCGGTCAAACACCTATACTCATTAAGCCTGAAAATCGAGTATATGCCGGAGCGGTGCATAAAAACATTAAGCTAATCGGCAACACCTTTAAGAAATACAGTGGTTATTGTATTAAGGCAAAAAACACAGACTGTATTATGTTTAAGAATAATAGATTTTTAAGTAATAAAATAATCAAAGCTAAAAACTGTAATAATATAGTCACGGAGTAAAATATGACAGATTTACAAATGCAGTCCTATCTGCAAAAAATTGATGAAGTAAATGAAAGCGGAAAATATAAGCCTGATTGGGAAAGCCTTGCAGAGTACCCTGTACCCGCTTGGTACAGACAGGCTAAATTCGGTGTATTTATTCATTGGGGAGTATTTACAGTGCCCGAATATTTCAGCGAATGGTATCCGAGATTGATGTATTACAAGGGCAACCCTGTATATTGGCATCACAAAAAGAAATACGGCAAAGACTTTAATTACCGTAATTTTATACCTATGTTCACGGCTGAAATGTTTGACGCAGACGATATTGTAAAAGCGGTTAAAGACTGCGGTGCAAAATTTGTTATGCCTGTTGCGGAGCACCACGACGGCATAAAGCTTTACGACAGCGAGTTATCGGAATGGACAACACCCAAACTGCCTGTTCAAAGGGATTTTTTAGCCGAATACAAAACTGCCTGTGAAAAAAACGGAATCGTTTTTTCAACCTCATCACACAGGGCAGAGCATTTTTGGTTTATGAACGGCGGTAAAACAGTTGGATATATAAATGAAACACAGGACGATAAATACAGAGAGCTTTACGGCGAATGTGAAAATATACACAAGACAAACAATATTTTTACTTTGTTAAAGCAGGAACACGGAATTGAGCCAACCGAAACGTGGTTAAAGGACTGGCTTGTGTCCTCCTGCGAGCTTATTGACAAATATCAGCCGTCCTCTCTCTTTTTTGATTGGTGGGTATCGTATAAGGCTTTTCGCCCGTATATGAAAAAATTCCTTGCCTATTATTACAACCGTTCATTTGAATGGGGCAAGGAGGTTTGTGTTTATTATAAATCCGATGCAATTATGTATAACTGTGCAATCTTTGACCGTGAGCGTGGACAGCTTGAAAATGTCAGCCCGTACATTTGGCAAGGCGAAACTTCAACGGCGTATAATTCTTGGAGTTACTGCACTACAAACCGTTTCAAAACTCCGGAAATCATTGCCTGCAATCTGCTTGATGTTATTTCCAAAAACGGTTGCTTTGTGCTAAATATCGGGCCGAAAGCAGACGGCTCAATTTGTGACGAGGAAAAACACATTTTGAGCAAACTCGGCAAATTTACAAAAGCAAACGCAGAGGCTATTTGGGGAACACAGCCATACAAGGTTTTCGGCGAGGGCAAAAAACAAAAGGCAGGCTCCTTTAACGAAAGATTAAGCTATACAAAAAGCGATTACCGATTCACCTGCAAAACCGGTGTGATATATGCTTTTGCACTTAAACCTAACGGCAAAGGCGAATTTAAGATAAAATCCCTTGCCGACAGTATGGATTTGTTTCATTGCGTAATAAAAAACATTTCCATTCTTGGAAGTGACGAAAAGGTAACTTATTCACAGGACAAAAAATGTCTTAAAATTAAGACAAATAAAATCCATTCAACAATGCCTATATGCTTCAAAATTGAAGTTGATTAGTCAAACAGGAGAACAACAAATGCCCAGACTTGAAAAAAGAAATTACCGTGTTTCAAATTTTACCGCGAAAAATGATTTGCCCCATCTTTCACAATTGAGAGAGACACACAAAACAAAATCAACAATAGACGATTTTGAAGGACTTTTTATTAACTACGGTTGGCGTGAAACCTCATACCCCTATACCCAGCAAAATGCCTATTCCGAGGAGGTTGAGCAGGAAATCACCGTTTCCGTTCTTGAAAACGAACATCTTTATGCGGAATTTCTTCCAACTCTCGGTGGCAGACTTTGGAAACTTTATGACAAGAAAAAGCAAAAAGATATTCTTTATACAAACGATGTTATCCGTTTCAGAAATTTGAGCATAAGAAACGCTTGGTTTTCCGGAGTTGTTGAATGGAACTGCGGTATTATCGGTCATTCACCCTTTACCTGCTCGCAGATGTACTGTGCCTTTGTTACAGGAAAAAACGGTGAGGATGTACTTCGTTTTTATGAATTTGAGCGAACGAGAGAAATATATTATCAAATTGATTTTTGGCTTGACGAAAACAAACTGATGACTGCCGTTCGTATTGAAAATCCAAACACAGATGTTGTGCCGATGTATTGGTGGTCAACTATGGCAACGCCCGAATACAAGGGCGGAAGAGTTGTTGTTCCTGCAAGCAGTGCCTACAATAATTCCGACGGTATGGGTATAAAAAAATCAGCCATACCCTTTGACAACGGCGTTGATGTTTCCTATCCTGAAAATATACCGAATACGATTGACTATTTTTATGACATTTCACCCGACGAGGACAAATTTATTGCAAATGTCGATAAGGACGGCTTCGGTCTTTTGCAGTTTTCAAGCAATAATCTCAAGGGCAGAAAACTGTTTTCCTGGGGACACAGAAAAGGCTCAAACCATTGGCAGAGAATGCTTACCAATAAGGCAGGAGATTATGTTGAAATTCAGGCAGGACTTGGCAAAACACAGTATGAGTGTATTCCCATGCCGCCTAAAACCGTTTGGATCTTTTCCGAGTGCTATACTATTGCAGATATACCAAAGGAAAAGGTAACCGCCGATTACACCGAAACTGTAACGGCTATAAAAGAGCAGATAAAAGCTCTCGGAGACAGTAAATATTTAGACGGCAGATTATCCGACTTTACGGAAAATATAAGCCTGCAAGATGGTAAAACTGTATTGAACGGCAGTAGCTTTGGTTATCTTAACGGACTTTTAGGCAGTAGAATTCCGAATCAACTTGAATTTACAGAAAATGGCGATATAAAGGGCTGGCTTTCTCTTATAAACGGTGAAGAATTAAACTCCGATTTATCCTTTGCGTTCGGTGAAAAAACAGAAAGTCTGCTTTTGAAAAATCAAAATATCTGCAACTGGAATATCTCTTATCAACTCTCTTTACTTTCCTACGACCGCCGTGATTTTGACAGAGCTAAAATGTGGTGTGAAAAGAGTCTTATTCTTGACAGTAACGCAAAAAATAATCATCTTTATGCCCACATACTCTATCAGCTTTGTGATGATAAAAGCGTTTATTTTGCTGAAAAGTGCCTACGTTTCGATAACAATAATTACGCTCTTACAGAAAGCATTTTTTCACTTTTGCTGAAATTAAATGCTTTTGATGTGATGATTAACGAATTTGATTTGCTCGACGATATACTTAAAGGCAATCAAAGGCTTTTAATGTATCTCTCAATGGCATATTTGAAAAGCGGAAATCAAAAGCGTGCAGAAGAAATACTCACCGATAACGGCGGACTTAAAGTTCTTGATTTCCGTGAGGGAGATAATTTTTTAGACGAGCTTTACCATGGAATAAGAAAAGAGCTTTACGGTGAAAAGGATAGCGAAATCACCGTCCCCGAGCAGTTTGATTTTATAGTTTTCGGTTTGATTTGATAAAGTAATTGTATAAATAACATATGTAAAGCTAATATAGAGGTAGTATATGGTAAATGTAAAAGAATTTGTAACAGAAAATGTCGAAAAATTAAAGCTATATTGGAGCAAACCCCCTCACGGCAGATATATGCCTTTCAAAGAAATAGCATCTCTTGCTTTTGGTGGAATGGGTGTTAAGTTTATTTGTTATGCCGTTCAATTAATGCTTTTGAGCGTTGGTAATACACTTATAGGCAATACCATCGGCATACCGCCTCAGCCATTGTATCTCATATACATAATAAGCATAATTGTGAGCTTTCCGCTAACCGCTGTTAGAGCAAAAATGGTTGATAGTGCTAAAAACGGTAAAGGCAGATTCAGACCTTACATATTTACAATGGCAATTCCAACCGTTATTCTTGCTTTGGGCTTTACCTGGATGCCTTATGACAGAATGACAACTTTTTGGAAATGCTTTACTGTTTTAATGTTTAATATAGGATTTCAGTTTTTCTATACATTTATGTTTGATTCCTACACTAACATTATAAATGTTCTTTCGCCGAATACCTATGAGAGATCCGACGTTTGTTCTGTTACTGCTGTGACAGACTCCTTTGCACCTACAATAATCGGTTTTATAATGCCCCTTTTGGCAAGGGCAATAACCAGCGAGAATACAATATACGATATGAAAATATACCGTGTTGTTTTTCCTCCTATTCTTCTCGTCGGATTGCTCTTAACAATTCTTATTCATGTCAACACCGAGGAAAAGGTTATTGAAGCAAAAACACATGTAATCAAAATAGGCTTTATGGACGCTCTTCGTGCAGTTTCCAAAAACAAATATTTCTGGATTATTTCCTGTGCAAGTTGGATAGGCTTTCTTGAATCTTCATTTGGCACAATTCTTGCGTGGCTTTATAATTATCAGGAGGCATGCACACCGTTGCAGTATTCAATAGTAACGGCAGTTTATGGTAACTCATCACTATGGTCTATGATTTTTGCACCTGTTTTAATCCGTAAAATAGGCAAAAGGAATCTTCTTCTCTATTCAAACTTGATGAGTATATTCTTTATTCTTTGTATGTATCCGGTTGTTACAGGAGCACCTAAAAGTATGATTATCTGGCTTATGCTCGGATGTATGTTTATTAACGGCTTAGGAACATCGCTAGGCAACCTTTTGCAGTACAGTCTTAACGGTGATATAAGAGATTATCAGCAGTATCTTACGGGTGAAAGAATAGACGGAATGTTCTTTACAATCGGTCTTATCGGAAGTGTTGTAGGTATGGTAACGGGTTCTGTTCTTCCTGCAATTTATAACTGGGCAGGTCTTAATGAAACAGTTGCAAAATCACTTGGATATGACGGCAGTAATGTTTACTATGTGCTCTATGACCCTGATTATTTCAAAAGAATCTGCGGTATTCTTGTTATTGCGTCTGCAATCGGTGCAGCACTGAATGCAATTCCATATTTCTTCTATGATTTAACCGAGGTAAAACAAAAGGCAATGGTAAGGGTTCTTAAAATTCGTGCACTTTTTGAAGACTACGGCAACAATGCTTTGTCAGACGAAAATCTTATTGAAGCTATTGATTTGATTGACGAAGCTTATGAGTATTACGAAAAAGAAGCAGTTAAGCCTGATAAATCGGAAATTAAAGCGGCAAAAAGGCTGAAGGATAAATCAGCAGTAAAAGCTGCAAAAGAAAAATATAAAGAGCAAAAAGAAATAAATGAAAAAATTATTATCGGCCGATTTATTGTAAAAGAGGTTGAAAAATTTGACAGCCCTGCAATGAAAATCCAGATTGAAAGAGCAAATAAAATTGTTGCGGCAGGACTTGATGGTCTAAGCCACTTAAATACAATCACTGTTAAACAAGCACGCAAGTTGCCTAAAGGCACTCCTGATGAAAAGGAAATTCGTAAATTTGCAATAGAAAATGCAAGAACTGAAAAATCATCTAAAAAAGCGCTTAAAGATAATTATTCAGACGGTATTTCTGAATTTGACAGCGATATTTTCGGTGAATTATTTAGGCAGGAGGATTCACTTGATTTAGAAATAAGGGCTCTTATTGATGATTACCGAAAGACAAATGAGCAAAAAGACAAGTCAAAGGCTAACGATATTAATGCCGAGATAAAAGTACTCAGAAAGAAAAAATACGGTATACAAAAAGAAATAAAAAGATTTACTGAACAATACTCTGTTTATAATCGTGCTGCAAAGCCGTATATTGACGCTAAAAAGCTTTTAATTCAGCAGGAAAACTACCGCAGATATGATGAAATAAAAGCGAATTATGAGGAGTCAAAGGTGCGTGCAGAGGCTCAAAGAGCGGAAAAAGAAGAGGCTGAAAAAAGGGAAAAAACCGAAAAGGAGGCTTATGCCGCTAAACTGAGAGAAGAGCGTAAAGCAAAGAAAAATAAATAAATTCTGAAAGGATAACAAAATGCTTAAAAATATTCCCAAAATAATTTCTCCCGATTTGCTGAAAGTTCTTTGCGAAATGGGACACGGAGATGAAATAGTTATTGCAGACGTCAATTTTCCCGCTGCTGCAAATGCAAATATTCTCATTAGAGCAGACGGTATTTCCGCCTGCGATATGCTTAATGCAATTCTTAAATTGCTTCCACTTGACCAGTATGATTCAAACAATTTTGTGCTTATGGAAAAGTGTGATGGCGATACCGCAGATACAAGTATCTGGAACGAATATGCTCAAATTCTGAAAAAATATGAACCAAAAGCCGAAATTTCATTTGAAGAACGATTTGCTTATTACGAAAGAGCAAAAAAAGCGTATGCTATAATCGCAACAGGCGAGGTAAAGCAGTATGCAAATATAATTCTCAAAAAAGGCTGTATTATCAGTAAATATATATAAATGAAAATGATATGCATCTCCAAAAGCATCTAACTTTTGAGGTGCATATCATTTTTTTACTCGGTTTTTTGTTTTCTAATTATTTCAGCAAAACGATGTAAGCAGTATCTGCCTTAATTTTAAGACTGATCTTTCCGTCGGTTATATCTGCGGAATAAAGAAATTCATTTCCGTTTTCGGTAATTTTGTAAACTTCTGCTGTTGCTTTATCGCTTTCGGTGATGTCCCAATCACGACAGTCGCCGTTTTTACTGTATGCAATGTAGGTGCTGTCCTTTTGAACAACAGGCATAAAGAGAGTGTCGCCGTCTTTAATGATTTTTCCGTTTTGCGTGATTATTCTGCCTTTAGCATAGGAAACGATCCCGTCGGAAAATTCGCAATGTTTATTACTCCCTTTGCCTTTTATGGCAAGCCTTTTGTGTGTGTTGAGAAAATGGCACGGAACCTGATATGTGGCAAAACGATATATAAAATCCTTTGCCCAATCAGTATTGCTTTTTGTTACAATATCCTCGCCGTGCATATTGCCGTAAAAAATATTGTTAAGCGTTTTTTCTCTAAATTCACCGCCACAGTAAATTTGAGGAGAATTGTCGAGCAATTCCTGATCTGTCATTCGGTAACACCACCAGCTGAGCGGTATCAAACCCACCGTGTCCATAGGTGATGATTTGAAATGGTCACGTGGCAAGCCGAATATAGGTCTGTTCGGCAAAGCATCGCTTTCCTTGTATGTAAATTCAGAAGTGATGTCAATGCCCTTTGATTTTACATATTCTATCATTTTGCGCCTTGCATTTTGCATTTCCTTAATACTGACAAAGGGCGCATAATTTTTGTAGCATTGAAAATTATCTACATGAATTGTGCCTACATCGGCAATGAAAGGAAAGGTGTCAACAAAGCGGTCAAATTGTCTTTTGAAAAGTCCCGACTCCCAGTATCCCTTATGACAGGTCTTGTAGCATTTTCTTCCGTTGTATTTTTCAATCGGGTTAGGCTTGCCGTTTTTCTTTCTAATCAACGCACCTGCTTTTACAAAATCATCAAAGGACGGCGCATTGTCATAAGCATCGTTAAAATTAATGTGAACGCTGATAACGGAATGATATTTTTTTGCTTCATCCGAAAGCCACTTAAAGCTGTCATAAGCAGTTTTATCCTCTTCTCTTTTCAGTGCCTCGTTAACATCAAAGAAATCGGGATATTTATCATCGTGACCGAGATACTGCCAGCCGACAAGATAGTATATTTTAGTTATTCCCTGAGTGATATTGTCAATCTTTTTTATGTATTCAAGTGCATCATCAAAGGTAAGGAGTACCTTGCTTTTGCTAGGATTTTCCTTATCGGGAAAAGCCATTCCTAATTTCATTACCATACACTTCGAATAATCGTAATTATACTCAAATGGCGTGTCCATAAAAATTCTCCTTTTGATTTTATACTGCAATTATACCACACAAATTTTTTCATTGTCTTTAGGGATTCAATCATATAGTTTAGAAAAGCAATCACAAAAAACAGCAGTTTTTCTAAAGAATAAAGCATATTTTCTTAATTATTTGTGTAATAGAACATTTATAATTAAGATGAAACTATAAATTAGGGGTAAAATTATGGAACAGAAAGAAAGCTTTGGCACTAAAATCAAAATAGGTGTTGCTACACTGAAAAAGCATTGGAAAACTCCGCCCGACGGCTATTATGTAAATTATAAGGAATTTCTTAATATAGCTTTGGGCAGCGGTTCGATTTCGTGGCTCAGCGTAATCATCAGCTGGACAACTATTGCAATAAACATTCCTATGATGATAAGCTATTTTAAGGTTTCAACAGGCTTTATTTTCGTTGCCGGAATTATTGCGTCAATATTCGGTCTTGTTCGTGCTCCGATTCTATCTATGATGATAGATAATTCAAATTCAAAGAAAGGAAAGTTTAAGCCGTTTTTACCGTGGACATCTATACTTACTGTTCTTTGCTTTACATTTATTCCGTTTATACCGGAGGCTTGGGTAGGAAATATTCTCTTTGCGTTTGATATTCCGTCTATCCCGATTTTCGCAGTTGCGGCATCGAATATTGAAGTATCTCTTGCAAGCCTTGTTATGTTCATACTTATTCAAATAGGCACGTTTTTCTACACTCTGTTAAGTCAATGCCTTGTTGGAATTGAACAAACTATTTCTCCCGTATCGCAAGAGCGTGCAAATATCGGTGCGTTTAAGGGTTTAATTTCTAACATTCCGTCATCGGTTGTAAATATTATCATTCCGCTTGTTGCAGGCATTGCCTTTGCAAGCAGTGAAAACCCAATGAATAACATTGAGCTTTATCGCTGGGCGTTTCCGATTTGCGGAATCGGCGGTATTGCATTTGTATTCTTTGCATATTTTGGCACAGAGGAAAGAACCGTTGTACATAAGGAATTTGTTGCAAAGGTTAAGTTCAGCGAGGGTGCAAAGCAGTTATTTACGAACAAATATTTTTGGATTATAACAATTTTTAATATCGTTGTAGGAATAAGAGGTAATATCAATATGTACCTCTGGATTTGCAACTATGCTATCGGCGGTCAAAGCGGTGCATTTGCATTAACCGTTTGCAATATGGTTCTTAATAATGCACTTGTTCCGGGTATGCTTGTCGGTCCGTGGATGATAAAAAAATTAGGCAAACGCAATGTTATGCTGATTTCAACAGTTGGCTTTACCGTTATGGCATTTATGCAGCTGTTCACTCTTAAAAGTCCGTATCTTATGCTTGTTGCAATCTTCTTCCAAAATCTGTTTAACGGACTTAGCTATATCGCAACAATTATGGTTCCCGATGTGCTTGACTATCAGCAATGGAAAACAGGCAAGCGTCTTGAAGGCTTTTGGCAAAACTGCAACGCCTTTGTTATGACCTTCTGCGGACTTTTCACAAGTGTGCTTATGCCGCTGTTTATGAGCTTCGGCGGTGTAGGCTTTGGCGATAACATTGATACTGCACTTAAAAACCCTGACATTATGTACGGAACATTCAAGAGTGTTACATGGCTTGGAATTATAGCATCCGTAATCTGTGTTATTCCGATTATATTCTACGATTTGTCGGAAAAGAAGCACGCTGATTATATCCGTGCGTTAAAGATAAGAGCAATTGTGCAAAATCATAAAAACAATGAATTATCCGATGATGATATTGAAGAATTAACAGAAATCGTAGATTTTGCAAATGAGAATAATAATCAGTTTGTACTTGATGAGATATCAAAATATGAATGTATAAATAATATTTTGCTAAATGCATAGTTGAATGAGGTAAATATGTTTTCGGCTAAAAAGTATATAAAATCAATTAATGCAATTGGAATATTTGATAATACTTACGAATCAAGAATACCGCAGACAGTTGCTTCAAGGGTGATAATGGATCATTTTGAAAAGTCAACCAAAAAGCCCAAGTGCATTTTTATAGGCTGGGACGGTTGTCGTTGCGACTCTATGAAATATCTGATTAAAAGCGACAACGAAAAAGTTAGTGGTGCAAACGACACTGCCGTTTTCAGCGCAATATCTGAGGTGAAAAACAACGGAGGACTGTATATTTCCTATGTTGGCGGAGAAGAAAATTCCCCACAGGAAACAAGCACGGCACAAGGCTGGGCGTCTGCACTTTGCGGTAAGTGGATGAAAAAGTCTTGGAAGCAGGGTATTGAGTGGTCGCTTGATGAGGACTATCCAACAGTATTAAAGGCATTATCACTAAAAGGATATCAAACCTCGTTTAGTGCAATTTGGCCCATACATTTTGACAATACATATAAAAATGAAATAGACTTTGCTGAAAGTAATAATCTAAGTCAGTATTTTTATAAATTTGAAACTGATTTGGAATTATACGATAATCTTAAAGAAAGAATACAAAGCGAAGACGATTTCATTTTCGGGATTTTTGAAAATCCGGATATTAACGGACACGGTACGGGCTTCGGTGACAGTAATTACAGATATGTTGCAGGCGTTTGCAATCTTGACCGACTTTCGTATAGATTGCTTACGCAAATAAAAAAGAGAGATACCTTTGACGAAGAGGATTGGCTTGTTATTATTGCCTCTGACCACGGTGGTCATTCGACAAGACACGGCACACAGAATATTCAGGACAGAACAACATTTCTCGCTTTATCAAAGCCCATTGAGGAATTAATTAAATGACAAAGTATACATTGGATGACATTAAGAAAAGCAGGCTTATTGTTATTGCACTTTGGCTTATGTATGGGTCTGCATATTTCGGAAGAACCTGTTATTCTGCTGCCATTGCTTCAATAGTAAGTGGCGGTGTTTATACAAAAAGTGAAATAGGACTTGTAGGAACAGCCTTTTTTATTTGTTACGGTGCAGGTCAAATTGTGAGCGGTATTGCAGGAGATAGGGTGAATCCCTTTGTGATGATTTTGCTTGGTGCCTTTGGAAGCTCTGTCTGTTGCTTTTCAATGGCATTTGCAAGCTCCATTGGACTTATGGCGGCAATTTGGGGAATAAACGGAATTTTTCAGTCAATGCTTTGGGCACCGCTTTTGCGTGTTTTTTCACAAACAATAAACAGCAGGATTCGTGAAAAGGCAATACTGAATATTGCACTTTCTTTGCCTGTCGGTACAGTATGTGCTTATCTTTGCTCAACGCTTATTATCAAATATTCAAATTGGAATAATGTTTTTATCTGTGGAGGAACGGTTATATTATTAGCTTTTTTATTGGGGCTTATTTCTATCCTTATTTGTGAAAAATCAATGACAAGGATATCTGAAAAAAGGAAAAAAGCAGATAAAAATACACCATCCGGTTTTTTGCCTATTCTTATTTCATCGGGACTTTTGATAATAATTATACCATCATTCCTGCATGGAATGATGAGGGACGGAATAACAAATTGGGTTCCTACTATGATAACGGAGGAATATGGAGTTGTGCCGTCTTTCTCGGTATTTTTAACAGTTGTGCTTCCGATATTCAACGCTTTTGGTGCATACATAATTACACCGCTATACAAAAAACTCGGTTGCAACGAAATGAAAGCGGCAGGGATTTGCTCTGTATTTGCACTTGTTCCGATGATACTATTGCTTTTTATCGGCAAAATTCCTGTTATCATTTCAATTATTCTTTTGGCACTTACAACAATGTCAATGTATTCGCTTAATTATCTCATAATTTCCCGTGTGCCTGTAAGATTTGCCCAAAAGGGTCTCACATCAAGTGTAACGGGAATACTTAATTCTTTTGCATATATCGGATGTGCCGTGTCGTCCTACAGCTTCGGTGCAGTTTCTCAAAAAGCAGGCTGGAGTGCCGTTATTATAATCTGGATAATTTCAGCAGTATTAACTTCTATCTTTGCATTTTCTGCAAATAGGAAGTGGAAGCAATTTATAATAAGTGGGTAAAGCTATGAAAATCTATATAAACGCAAAGCCGAAAGAGGTTAAAGCAGGCAATTTTAATTATTCAAATATCGAAAGTGATTACGGTGTGAACACACAGTATTTCACAAAAGACGGTAAGCCATATACCGTTATTGCAGGCGAAATGCACTTTTCAAGACTTCCAAAAGAGCGGTGGAGAGAAACGCTTTTGAAAATGCGTGAGTGCGGTATTAATACTGTTTCAACCTATGTGTTTTGGAATTATCACGAGGAAATTAAAGGACAGTTTGACTTTTCGGGTAATAAGGATATTTCTGCATTTCTCTCAATTTGCAGGGATATTGATATGCCTTGTATTCTTCGTATCGGTCCCTGGTGTCACGGCGAGGTTATCCGTGGCGGTTTTCCTAAACGCATAAATAGAATTGCGAAAAAAAGATGTGACAATCCTAAATATCTTGCCGAGGTTAAGGAATTTTGGCAGGGACTGTATAACGAGGTTAAGCCGTATATTGACGGCGAAACGGTAATCGGTATTCAACTTGAAAATGAATATACAGGCTCAACGGAGCATATCCGCACCTTGCGAAAAATCGCAGAGGAAATCGGCTTTAAAACACCGTTTTTCACTATGACTGCATGGCCGTCGGGTAAGCCTGATAACGACTTTCTGCCGATGATGGGCGGTTATCCCGATGCACCTTGGATGATGGGCAAAACGGCACTTAAACCTAATAACCGATTTTCAATTACTACCGCAAAAACAGAGGGAGAAATCGGTGGTGATTTATTTAAAAATAATTCGGAGCAAAATGGAGCTTTTGATGATGTTCCTTATGCTATGTGTGAAACGGGACCGGGCAATCAAGTATCACAGCACCGCAGACCGTATATCAGCGAAAAGGACGGCTACGGCGTGGGCTTTGCAAAGTTTGCAAGCGGTGTAAATTGGCTCGGATATTATATGTTCTGTGGCGGTGCAAACCCTAACGATAGGCTAATGCAGGAAAACCGATTAACAGGATATCCTAATAATTACCCGATAATTGACTACGATTTTCAGGCGCCTATCAGTCGTTACGGTGTATGCCGTGCTCATGGCGACAGGCTACGACTTATGCACCTGTTTATAAGTAATTTTGATAATGAAATATGCACAAAACAGTCGTATTTTCCAAAATGGAAAAGCAGTAATCCAAATGATATTTCATTCCTTAAATGCTCCGTCAGAGCAGATGAAAATGGGGTCGGATATTTCTTTGCAAGTACATACGAAAAGGGCTTGAAATATAAAGATTTCAAGGATGCAAATGTCAAATTTACCGTTAATGACAAAACAATAAATCTACCGAGCATTGATGTTAAGGCAGGAGCAATGTTCTTCTATCCGTTTAACATAACACTCGGCTCGGTACATTTTGATTATATTCTTGCACAGCCTGTTGCCAAAACAGTTGTTGACGGCAAAACGGTTTGTTACTTTACCGAATGTGAGGGTATAAGTCCTAAATGCTCTGTTGCCGGCAAGGAAATTCTTCTTAATTTCAGTGAAAGCGGAACAAAAATTGATGATGTAAAAATCATCGTTATCCCTTATGAAAAGGCAAAGCAGTTTCATTTTATTGACGGCAAGGCATATTTTCTTGACGGTACTGTTTACTGCGACAACGGTAAAATCTACTGTGAGCAAATAACCGATACCGATTTGAAAAATGAAATTACACTCACAAAAACAAGCAAACAAAAATTACCATATAATTATTTCCTTTATTCCACAGGCAAGCGTGGTTATTATGAATTAAAGCTACCGAAGAACATTCTTGATAACCGCTTTGATGTTGTGCTTGAATTTGATTTTGACGGACTGAATTTGCAGGTTTTCAGCGGTAAAACGCTTATCAATGATTACTTTAACATAGACCGAAAATTTGTTATGCATTTGAGAGATTATAAGCAGTATATTGAAAGTAATTCAATCTTAATTATCCGCACTGCACCTAAAACAAAATTCGGTATTTCAAATGTGTATAATGAAATTGGCATACCGCTTTATTCCGACAGAGTTGTTCTTAACAGCGCAAAAATAATACAAGTTGCAGAGGTGTAAAATGAATCCTGAAAATATAAACAATGCGAAATTTTTGAGCCGTGTTACTGCCGTTGTACCCGAACAAAGACAGATAGATTTTCAAAATTTGGGTTACTATAATTTCATTCATTTCGGCTTAAACACTTTTACAAAAAAGGAGTGGGGTAGCGGAAAGGTCAATCCCAAAGTATTCACGCTTACAGATATTGACACAGATAAATGGGCAAAGCAATTAAAAAGCACAGGCAGTACGGGTATAATTTTAACTGCAAAGCACCATGACGGTTTCTGTCTGTTTCCGAGTAAATACACAGATTATACAATTTCTGCAACAGGATACAGAAACGGCAATGGGGATTTGGTGAAACAACTTGCCGACTCCTGCAAAAAATTCGACCTCAAATTTGGAATATATCTTTCTCCGTGGGATCGACACGAAAGCACCTACGGAACAGAAGCATATAATGATTTTTTCTGCAATCAGTTAACAGAGCTTTGCACAAATTACGGCGAGCTTTTCTGCTTTTGGTTTGACGGAGCCTGCGGTGAGGGTGAAAACGGGAAAAAGCAAAATTATGACTGGAGTAGGTATTTTGAAATAATTCGCCGTTTACAGCCTAATGCAGTAATTACAAACTGCGGTCCCGATGTTCGTTGGATAGGTAATGAATTCGGTAAGCCGAGGAAGTCGGAATTCAGCGTTGTACCGAAAAATTTGCAGGACAATTTGAAAATTGCCCAAATGTCACAGCAAAAAGAAGGTGCAACGGTTATGCTCAAGGCACCGAGCTTTACCGATAAATCTCTGGGAGAGCGTGAACAGCTTTTGAATGAAGAGCTTTGTTGGTATCCTGCGGAAATGAACATTCCCGTTACATATTTCGGTTGGTTTTGGCGTCCGATTTTTGAAATTTTCTTTACAAGAAGTGTGCGAAATCTTGAAAATTGCTACTACAATTCCGTTGGTGCAAATGCAACACTCCTTGTTAATGTACCGCCAAATGATAATGGCGAGCTACCCGAAAAATTTATAAAAATACTTGTAAAAGCAAGAAAAAGAATTGAAAGCCGTTTCAGTGATAAGGCTGAAATTGTCAATATAACACAAAACAAAAATGACTTTGTTATCAAAATAAAACCACAAACGGTCAAAACGGTTGTGCTTTCAGAGGATATAACAAAAAGTCAAAGAATTGAAGATTTTTCAATTATCGCAAGCGGTAAAACAGTTTACTCAGGTACGGCTGTCGGCTTTAAAAAAATCTGTATTCTCAAAAAGCCTGTTAAAAACTGTAAAGAGATTATAATTCAAATTAATAACTGCAGGTTGCAGCCATATATAAAAAATATATGTATTTATTAACTTCGTTGGGTGATATTTATGAACAAAATAGTAACCGGTTTTTTCAAAAGAAATAAATCAGCACCGTTAAAATCTGCTGTGGGCAAAAGTATTAAAATGCCTTTTTCGGATATGGCATTGAATTTAGAATATAAGGGTATATCCGTAACGGACGATGACCATTGGTATTGGTGCGTTTCGCCCATATATGACGAAGAAAACCGCGTTCATCTTTTTTGTTCACGGTGGAGAAAAACCTACGAAGGAATGGCTCTGTGGTTTACGGAGAGTGAGATTGTGCATTATATCGGCAACTCACCCGAAGGTCCGTTTACATATGTTGAAACCGTACTCTCAAATGACAATCTTCCTTGTCCTGAATGGCAGGCATCACCCCACAATCCGCAAATATATAAATTCGGAAATACCTATGCTCTTATTTATATTGTTCAGGATAAGCGTGTAAAGAAATGTGCTATGAAAACAGGTCTTATGCTTTCAGACTCACTAAATGGTCCGTGGCATTTTGCAGGCAATGACGGTATTGTTGTAAAAGAATCAACAGACAAATCACACTGGACCTATCACAGTAAAACAGGAACGGAAAATCCTGCAATGGCAAAGATTGATGATACATACTATATTTTCTTTAAAGCAGGAAAAGCGCAGAACAGAAAAATGCACTACGGCTATGCAACCTCAAAAAACATTGAAGGTCCATACAACATGTGCAATGAGCCGAAAATGGATAATATTCATTATATTGAAGATGCAACAGCATTCCGACAAAACGGCAAAACCTATCTTCTCACAACCGATAATTTCGGTAAAAACTCCGGAATATTCGGTGCCGGTATTCTTTGGAAAATGAAGGACGGATATTTCAAAAGAGAGAATGCACAAATCGGTTTCGGCGTTCTTTCGGACTATACTGAATTACCCAATAATACAACATATTATGATAACGACCGCTCAACAAAGCTGGAACGCCCGGGAATACTGATGAAAAACGGCAAACCGGAATATCTTTACGGTTGCACAAGAGCCGATGTTCTCGGTAGCGGCAAAAGTCAATGCTATGTCTTTAAGATTAACAGTTAGGAGAAATAATTATGCTTTTCAAAAAGAAATTACAGCCCTACCCATATAAAGTATATCCCATTATGCAGCAGCCGTCATTAGTTCCCACACCGGGACAGCAGGCACAGATTGACCGTAGGTTCGGTATGTTTTTGCATTTTGGCATAAACACCTTTAACAATACAGAATGGTCAGACGGCAAGTTGCCTATTGAAAGCTATTGCCCCACCGCAATAGATGCGGACAGTTGGGTAAAAACCGCCTATGAAGCCGGTATGAATTATGTTATCATTATTACCAAGCATCACGATGGTTTTTGTTTGTGGGACACCAATACGACTACATATTCCATAAACTATTCACCGAATAAAACAGATGTTGTAAAAGCAGTTGCAGACGCCTGTAAAAAGTACGGTGTTAAATTAGGACTTTACTATTCCTTATGGGACAGACACGAAAAATGCTACAAGAATGATGAAGACTATGTTCAGTATATGGAAAAGCATTTACGTGAGCTTATGGACGACAGATACGGCGAGGTTGTGGAGCTTTGGTTTGACGGTGCTTGGGATAAGCCCTGCCGTGCTTGGCAGTTGGACAGGCTTTACAGCCTTGTTAAAACATTACAGCCGCAATGCCAAATCGGTGTAAATCACACAGTCGGAAAATACAGCGAGAAAAAGGGTTTTCCGAAAAAACGCTACGAACCGAAGAACTATCGTGACCGTGACCCTTTGAGAATGTTTCCGTCTGATTTCAGACTGTGGGACCCTAATATGTGCCGTGAGGACGACCCGAAAATATATACCTTTAACGGAAAAGAATACTATCTCCCCTTTGAACAGACTATCTGCTCACGCAAGGAGTTCAGTTGGTTTTATTCCGATACATACGAAAATAAGCCGTTAACTGATGTAGAGGAGATAATTAGAAATTACCGTATTCTTGAAAAGACAAATAATGTTATGGTAATAAACCTTCCGCCTGATAAAAACGGAAGGCTTGTTGATGAGGATGTACAAAATCTTAATTTAATTGCAAAAAAACTTGGAATTAACAGAAGATAACAACACCAATATATAAAGGAATATATCGATCTTTTTGAAAAATAAAGAAAGGAATTTTTACAGGTAAAAAATGATAACGGTTTTAATAATTATATTATGTGTTTTGATAGTTGTTTGTATTGTTTTATCAAGTCTATATTGTTTTTTAAATAAAATATTAATCGGCAAAACAGAAATACAGTCATTCCATACTGAAAGTGACTTGCTTAAAGTTGCTGTTATTTCGGATACCCAGCTTCCTCCTACAAAAGAAGATTTAGAAAATAACGATACTTATTTGAAAAACCTAAAAAAAACATTGAACGTTATAAAAAATAATAATGTTGATATGATTTTGTTTGCCGGAGATATAGGAGATTTAGGTACATATTTTGCGTTTGAAACCTATGAAAATACCATAGACGAGGTTTTCGGTGATAACAGACCGATTGTTCAAACTGTCATGGGCAATCACGATTTTTGGCACAGGGATGCAAAAACCGCAACAAATCACATAAAGGCATTTAAGGAGGTTACAGGAAAATCTCCTTGGACGCATTACGTTGTAAACGGTTATCATTTTATAGGTGCATCTCCTGATTGCGGTAGTATGGAAAGAGCATACAACATAACTTCAAAATGGCTCGACAAAGAGCTTGAAAAAGCAAGTGCAGATTCAGATGGTAAGCCAATATTTGTTTTAACTCACAATCAACCTAAGGACACCTGCTACGGCAGTGATGAATGGGGTGATACCTCACTCAACAAGGTTTTGGAAAAACATCCTAATGTTGTTCTTTTCGGCGGTCACAGTCATTATTCAATTTTAGATGAGCGTACAATTTGGCAGGGAGAATATACGGTTATTCAAACTCAGTCGATTTCATATACCGAACTTGAATCAGGTAAGGAAAATGGTACTGTTCCTAAAAATGCCGATGCTACCCCTATGGGATATATTATGGAATTCTCAAATGACGCTATTGATATTCACCGCATAAATTTTGCAGATGGAAATATGGGTTATGAAGAAAAGCCGGATATGATTTGGAGTTTTTCTCTTCCTTATAAAAATGATGGCAAGTATGCTTTTGAACCGAGAATTGAAAATAACAAAATACCTATTGTAACAAATACAACAGGAACTATATCAACAAACAATGATAAGGTTATTTTATCTTTCGCGGCAGGTACGGATGATGATTTCGTTCACTCATATAAGATTGTAATTGATGATAAAGATACAAAGTATTTCTTTAGTGATTTTTATAATGGTATTGATAATATGAAAAATACGGTCGAACTTGAGATGGACAATGATGGCAGTAAACATAATTATAAAATTTATGCTGTGGACAGTTGGGGGAAAGAAAGCGAAAACTATATAAGAATTGAAAACAATTGATCATCTGTGATTATCTGTAAAAAAGGAATTTATGATGAAAAAACTACTTATTCCCGCTGTTTTTGTCAATATTAATTATTTTGACAATTTCGATTATTTTAGTTAGAAAAACACGAAAAACAGTATAAGTAAAAGCCACTGCATTATTGCTTTGCAGTGGCTTTTGCTATATATGTTAAAATATCAATTTCCTGAATTTACCCGGTGAGATACCCGCATTTTCCGTAAAGAAAAATATGAAATTTGATTCGCTGTTAAAGCCTGTTTCATACGCTATTGAGGCAACTGTCATATCCGATACCTGAAGCAAATATTTTGCTCTGTTAAGGCGAGAGATCAGAATATAATCATAAGGCGAAAAGCCTGTCTGTCGTTTGAATATCCTTGAAAAATGAGATGAGCTCATATTAACGATTTCGGCAAGTTTTCCTACGGTAAGATTTTCATTAAGATTTTCTGATATATATTCTTTAACAATTTGTACGCAGTCTTCGTAACTGTTTTCGCCTTTGCTTTTGGCGCTTTGAGGATTTAATAACTCTGCAAAAAGCTTGTAAATATCAAGTGAAAGGTTGAGCTCGGTGGGTGGGTTGTCGCTTTTTATACCGTTAAAAATACGAAACAAAAGCTTTTCAACATGTTGTATGTCTTTGCACTTAATTAGATTGCCGTCTGACCTTTCAATTTCTTCAAAAAGCTCATAAGAGTTGGCACCTGCAATATGAACCCAAATTGATTCAAAGCTGTCATTTGTGTAGTATTCATGTGGCTTGTAACAGTCAAGAATTACCGTATCGCCCTTATGTGCAGTTGTGTGTTTACCGTCCTTGATATATGTAAAGGTACCGTCAAGGATATGAGTAATAAGCAGGCTGTTATAATTCTTACGCACTAAATGATAATCCTTAACGCAAAAGAAATGTCCTGCACTTATGGGATAAAAATAAATCTTTTTTGCTGTTTGAGAGGGTGATGAAAAATACACCTCCGACTTTTTCAAAACGCCTTTTTCATTGCATTTCATAATTTCTATACCTTTATGATAGAATTTCTAAAAAATAAGGTTGATTTTCTTAAGAATTTTTTACGCCTTTATTATATAATCAAATTGAATAAATGTCAATTATCAGCATTTGAGAGGTAAATTCATTATGTTTTCAAAGGTTAGAGTTTGGGAAGAAGAGGTAATAATCCCCACATATGCAATAGGTGAGCCTGATAAAAACCCTATGTTTCTTGAAAAAAGGGTTTATCAGGGCTCTTCGGGTAAGGTTTATCCCCACCCTGTTATCGACAAGATTTACGACACAAAAACGGATAAAAAATATAAAGCAGTATTTCTTGAAAACGATTACATAAAGGTTATGCTTCTGCCTGAAATAGGCGGAAGAATTCAGCGTGCCACCGACAAAACCAACGGCTATGATTTTGTGTATTACAATCAGGTAATCAAGCCTGCTCTTGTCGGTCTTGCAGGTCCGTGGATTTCCGGCGGTATTGAGTTTAACTGGCCCCAGCACCACAGACCCAGCACCTTTGACCAGGTGGATTACACATATTTTGAAAATGAGGACGGCTCTGCAACCGTTGTTATGAGCGAGATTGAAAATATGTTTCGCACAAAGGGTATGGCTCGTTTTACTCTTTATCCCGACAGCACATATATTGAAATCAAGGCACAATTATATAACCGTACAGATATACCCCAAACATTCTTGTGGTGGGCAAATCCTGCCGTTGCGGTTAATGACAACACTCGCAGTATTTTCCCTCCCGATGTAACAACGGTTATGGACCACGGCAAGCGTGCTTCTTCAACCTTTCCCATTGCAACGGGTAAATACTATAAAGTTGATTACAGCAGGGGCGTTGATATTTCACGCTATAAAAATCTGCCTGTGCCAACCTCGTATATGGCGGCAAAGTCCGATTATAATTTTGTGGGCGGATATGATGACGGAGTAAGGGCAGGTATTTTACATTATGCCGACCACCGTATTTCTCCCGGCAAGAAGCAATGGACCTGGGGATGCGGTGATTTCGGCAAGGCTTGGGACAGAAACCTGACAGACGAGGACGGGCCGTATGTTGAGCTGATGACAGGATGCTTTACCGACAATCAGCCTGATTTCACCTTTATTGCACCTATGGAGGAAAAACGTTTCACACAGTATTTTATGCCTTATAAGGAAATAGGCACGGTGCATAATGCCACAAAGGAACTTGCAATGAATTTTGAAAAGGGTGCAGTTCATATGTATGCCTCGGGAAATGTTGGTGAAATCACCGTTGAGGCAGTTTCAAAGGGCAAAACAACACAAAGCAAAAGGGTTGCTTTACTGCCAAGCGAAACTACTGAAATTAAAATTGATAATGCCGAATTAACGGACGAAATAAGAATTATAAGAAACGGCAGACAGTACCTTAACTACATAGTAAACGGCAAAAAGCAGGAGTCTACTTCTCCTGCCGTATGTCCTCCCGAACCGAAAGACTGCAAAACCACAGAGGATTTATATTTATACGGCTTACATATTGAGCAGTACCGCCATGCGACCTATCTTGCAGAGGATTACTACCTTGAGGGGCTTCGCCGTGATGATACAGATGTTAGGCTCAATAACGCCTACGGTATGCTTTTGTTTAGAAGAGGTCAGTTTTCCGAAAGTGAAAAGTATTTCAGAAAAGCAATAGAAAAACTGACACGCTCAAATCATAATCCTTATGACAGTGAGCCGTATTACAATTTAGGCTTAGCTCTGCTTTATCAAAACAGACTTGACGAAAGCTACGACGCATTTTATAAATCTGCTTGGAGCAACGCCTGTCAGGAATCGGCGTCTTATCACCTTGCCTGCATTTCTGCAAGAAACAGTGAGTATGACACCGCCCTTGAACACATTGAAAATGCCATTATTAAAAACAACCGTAATTACAAGGCAAGAAATCTTAAAGCTCTTATTCTGCTTAAGCTCGGCAGAGAAAACGACGCTTTATCCCTTGCAAAAGAAACAAATGCTCTTGATCCTATGGATTTTATCAGCCGTCAGATTTTAGGTGAAAAGCCTGAAATGAGGGTTGATACCGCCATTGAAATTGCAATTGAATATAAGGCAGGCGCTTTTTATAATAACGCAATCAAGGTTTTGACTGATGCAAATTCAAATTATCCCCTTGTGCATTATCACCTTGCAGATTTGTTTGAAATAATAGGTGATAAAGAAAAGACACAGTATCACCTTGAAAAAGGCGAAAATGCAGACAGCTATCTTTGCTTCCCACACAGGCTTGATGATATGCTTGTGCTTGAAAATGCGGTTAAAATCAATGTCAACAACGCAATGGCGAATTATTATCTCGGTTGTCTTTATTACGACAAAAAGCGATATGATAACGCAATCAAATGCTGGGAGAATACGGCAGAGAAAAAGCCTGAATTTCCAACGGCACACCGCAATCTTGCCCTTGCATATTACAACAAAAGGGGTGATGAAAAATCAGCTCTCAAAGAGCTTGAAACCGCTTTTGAGCTTGACAAAACAGATGCAAGAGTTTTAATGGAGCTTGATCAGCTTTACAAGAAAACACAAATGCCTGCAAAGGACAGACTTGCATTTTTGGAAAAACATATTGACCTTGTTAATTTTCGTGACGATTTATACACGGAATATGTAACGCTTATGAACCTTAACGGAGAATACGAAAAAGCACTTGACTGCCTGATGTCTCACAGCTTTCACCCGTGGGAGGGTGGCGAGGGTAAAGCCCCTGCACAGTATGTTGCATCTCTTTGTGCTTTGGCACAAAAGGAAAGCGAAAACGAAAAGGCAATCTCACTTTTGGAGCGTACCTTTGCTTATCCTCATAATTTAGGCGAGGGCAAACTTTACGGTGCACAGGAAAACCTGCAAAATTATTTGTTGGGTCTTGCTTATGAAAGACTGAACAATTTAGAAAAAGCAAAGGAATATTTTGATAAGGCATCTTTAGGACTTTCTGAGCCTCAAAGTGCAATGTACTATAACGACCAACCGCCCGAAACTATTTTCTGTCAGGGTCTTGCCCTGCTCAAACTCGGCAAAACAGATGAAGCAAATAGCCGCTTTGACAAGCTGATTTCCTATGCAGACGAGCATATTAACGATAATGTTAAGATTGATTATTTTGCAGTATCTCTGCCCGATTTTCTTGTATTTGACGAGGATTTGAACACAAAAAACAAGGTGCATTGCCTGTTTATGAAAGCACTCGTATTGCTTGGTAAAGGCGAAAATCAAAAAGCAAAGGAGATATTCCACAAAGCATTTTCACTCGACAACAGCCATTTTGCCTCTCACATTTACCACCAACTTTTTTGTGAGGAAAGTTTATGATACATATTAAAGATAATGTTTTCCATTTAAATACGCAAAACACTTCCTATATTTTTGCAGTTACACCGCACGGTGATTTACAGCATTTGTATTACGGGCAAAAAATCACACCACAAAAGGATTACGGTGCCTTTATTGAAAAGCGTTCAATGCTCCTTGTGTCGGCATTATATCCCGAAAACGACATTGCTTACGGAATAGATGCAATGCAGTTTGAATATTCGGCACTGGGTGGAGGCGACCGCCGTGAAAATGCCTGCGCGGTAAACTGCGGAGAAACGCTGTGTAGCTTTACATACGACAGATATATAAAATTAAAAAATGCTCCGATTCGGTCCGATTTTGCACAAGCTCACAGCAGTGATGGTTGTTTGTGCATTGTTATGAAGGATAAGCAAGCAAAAGCAGAATTAAGACTATACTATCAATTATTTAATGATTGCGATGTTATTACAAGATATTCGGAAATAAAAGCGAATGAGAACGCACTGACAATTGACGGTTTAATGAGTATGCAGTTGGATTTTCCGTCAGAAAAATATAAATGCGTTACTTTTGACGGTGCTTGGGCAAGAGAAAGATTTAAAAATGAGCAAACGCTGACTGCCGGTAAAATAGTTTGCGACTCCCAAAGCGGTGCATCAGGTGCGTGGCATAATCCGTTTGTGATACTTGCGCAGCAAAACGCCGATAACTTTTTAGGTGAAACCTACGGCTTCAATTTGATTTACAGCGGAAATCACAGCGAAATATTTGAGGCATCAGCCTACGGCGGTACAAGGGTTTTAAGTGGAATTTCGCCGAACGGTTTTAGATTTGCTTTGCAAAAAGGCGAGGAATTTTTCACACCCGAAGCGGTTTTAACCTATTCAGAAAACGGCTATAACGGTGTTTCACAAAATATGCATAATTTCATAAAAATGCATATTCTTCCAAAGCAATGGGCATTTAAGCCAAAACCGGTGTTGCTCAACAGTTGGGAGAGCATTTATTTTGACATTTCAGAAGAAAAGCTATGCGCTCTTGCGGATTGTGCCGCAGAAATAGGTACTGAATTACTGGTTATTGATGATGGATGGTTTTCAAACCGTAATGATGATACCTCCTCATTAGGTGACTGGCAGGAAAACCGAGATAAATTCCCAAACGGTATTAAAGCAGTTGCAGATTATGTGCACAAGAAAAATATGATGCTGGGCATCTGGGTTGAACCGGAAATGATAAGCCGAAACAGCAGGCTTTTTGAAGAACACCCCGATTGGGCACTCGGTACAGAACAGGGCAGAAAAATTTTGGGACGCAGTCAATATGTGCTTGATTTATCAAGAACAGAGGTACAGGACTTTTTGATTGAAACTGTTTGCTCGGTTATTCAAAAGAGCAATGCCGACTATGTAAAATGGGATTTCAACCGTATGTTTTCTGATTTTACTTCTTCTGCTACACCTCTTAATGAGGTACAGCACCGCTATGTGTGCGGACTTTACCGTGTGCTATCCCAAATCACAAGGCGTTATCCGAATGTATTGTTTGAGCTATGTGCCAGCGGTGGTGCCCGTTTTGATCTCGGTATGCTTTGCTATATGCCTATAGGCTGGGTTTCGGATAATACAGATGTTTTTTCCAGAACACTTGTGCAGGAAGGCACAAGCTACGGGTATCCAATAAGTATAATGTGCAATCATATTTCCGCAGTACCGAATCACCAAACCAAACGGATAAGTTCACTTGCAAGCCGATATGGTGTTGCGTCTTTTGGGGTGCTTGGTCTGCAATATGACCTAACCAAGCTTCAAAAAGGAGAATTGAATTATTTAAAGAGCTGTATAGCTGAATATAAAGAAATACGGTCTTTAATTACAGACGGCAGTTTTTACAGACTGACCGATGGGTTCTCGGATAACTTTACCGCTTGGCAGTTAGTCAGCTCGGATAAAAAGACTTCATTTGTCTTGCTGTTTCAAAAGCTGTTTTTCCCTGTTTCGCAATTGCCAAAGTTGAAATTAACAGGACTGCATCCTGACTTGATTTATGCAGTTGATCAAACAGATATATTTGTAAGCGGCGATATACTTATGAAGCACGGTTTAGTCTTCTTACAAAATTATCAAGGCAACGAACAAAGTGAAAACGGTCATAGTATGACTGATTTCTCTGTCGTTATTTATAAACTTGAAAGGATGGAATAACCATATGAAAACATTTCTAAATAAAAAACCTGTGAAAATTATAATTTCAATAGTATTAGCACTTGTGTTAATAGTTTGTATCTGCAATGGATATTTTGCCTCGGTTGCACTTAAAGAACAAAAAGGTGTTGCCGTTTGCGATAAATGGAGTGCGGAGGATACATATACTCCCGATTATGCACAAAGCCTTGAAATCAAAAACAATGATTTCAAAATTCTTTGCTTAACAGATATTCATATCCGTAATCACGGTACATTTGCCGCTTGTCTTGGTATCAACTTTATCCTTGACGGTATGAGCGAAATTCAGTTAAAACAGCTTATCAATGAGGTTCAACCCGATTTAATTGTTGTAGGTGGTGATACCGTATTAACTGCGTGGAATGATATTTGTACGCAGCAGTTTTGCGATTTTATGGAAAAATTTGAAATTCCTTGGGCGCCGGTTTTCGGCAATCACGATTACGAGGGCAGAGCCGATAAATCAAAGCTTTGCGAAATATACGAGAGTGCAAAGCATTGCCTGTTCAAATGCGGTCCAAACGGTATGAACGGTATGGGTAATTATATAGTTAATCTTACAAGGGATAACGATGTTGTTTATTCTCTGTTTATGCTTGATGACGGTCAGTACAGAATAGTTGACGGCGAAATTACCGACGGCGGTGTAAATGAAAATCAGATTGAGTGGTATAAGTGGGCAGTAAACGGTATTAACAAAACAAGCGGCAAGGTCGTTCCAAACATTGCATTTATGCATGTTCCCGTTCCCGAATACAAGGAGCTTAACGATTTTGAAATGGGTATGAGGCAGGAGGATAGCTGTACTGCTAAAAATAACGACGGCTTTTTGCAGGCATTCATCGAAAACGGCGGAACGCATATGTTTGCAGGTCACGACCATAACAACAACTTTGTTGCCGATTATAACGGAGTAAAGCTTTGCTATATGACAAAGAGCTCATATAACTGCTATTTCTCATCAAAGACTCTCGGCGGAACGGTTATTACTATTGATGAGAATAATAATGTTAATTTGGAAATTAAAAGTTTTTAGAGGTTGTTAATTTGAAAGCATACGGTACATATTTTGTAAACGATGAAAAAATGTCGCTTCAATATGGCGAAATCAATTTGATAAATCCGCCCCGTCAGCGTTTGAGAAGCGAGGATAAGAAGGTTGGCATTGAGGCAATTCCTGTTTTCTGCGGATTTTGCGGAACGGATTTTGAACTGATGAAAATGGGCAGACAGGGACTGCTTGACAAAAAATTCCCCGAGGGTGAAAAAAGGCTTATCAACGGTCACGAGGGCGTTGTTTGGGTACCAAGCGAAAGACGATTTGCCATTGTTCTGATTCGTGGTGGAGATAGCTTCGACCCTACCCGATTTACTGAGGACGAAACATATTTTGAATACGGCTGTGACGGTGCAGACGGTATCTTCTGCGATAAAGGATATTTCAACCCCGATATGCTTTTACATTTGCCAAACAAGTACGATGGCTTAACCAAGTTGCCGTTATCACTTGCAAAAAGGCTTGTGTTTTCCGACCCGTATGCCTGTGCTGTGTTTCAGTATGAGCGTATGTGCGACATAGGCGAGGCGCAGAATTTCCGCGTTGAAATGGCAAAACGCAAATGTGACGAAATGACCGCAAGAAAATATGCAGTTGAAAGTACCTTTGACCGTGTCGTTATTTTCGGCTTAGGTACAACAGGTCTATTTATAGGCGACCAAATACGCAGAAATCAAGAAAGCGCAAATATTCTTTTTGTAGCAAGAAGCGATGAAAAAAGCAAAAAGGCACAGTTTATAAAAGAAGAACTGAAATGCGATTATCTTTCGGTTAACGGCTTAAATGAAAGTGAAACCGCAAAAGCGATAACAAGTAAAATCGGCGGTAAGGCAACAGTTTTTGTCGGCACAAGCGGAACGGATGTTGAACATCAAATTGCATTTGAATATGAAGTGCTTGGTTGCAACGGAATTTACAACAGTTTTTCATTGGGACCAAAGGTTACATACAACACAATGCCATTCGGATTTAAGAATCAGGTGATTTTTGCGTCAATCAACTTTACTCAAAAGCATATGGAAACGGCAATCAAACTGCTATGTGAAAGTAGGTTTGACCGTCTGGTAGAACTTATTGACAAAAACGAATTTATAAGCGACCCGATTGACGCTTATGAAAATAAAATCTATTCCAAGGGTGCACCGCTGAAAACTGCGGTTATTTGGAACAAAGAATACATTGACGAGGAGAAATAATGAAAGCAATTCAAATTACAAAACCGGGTGAAATTAAAATAATTGAAAAGGAAATTCCTGTTGCAAAGCAGGGCGAGGCACTATTGAAGGTGCTTTACTGCGGCATCTGCGGTGCTGATGTTGCGTCCTACACAGGCAATCAGCCTTTTACTACTTATCCGAGAATCCCCGGCCATGAATTTTCGGCACAGATTGTTGAAATTCCCGAAAATGATAAAGGCTTAAAGGTTGGCGACATTGTTACCTGCAATCCGTATTTTAACTGTGGCGAATGCTATGCCTGCAAGCGTGGAATTGTCAATGCCTGCCACGACAATCAGACAATGGGTGTTCAGCGTGACGGCAGCTTTCAGGAATATATCACAATGCCTGTTGAGAGAATTATTGACGGTAAAGGACTTTCCGCAAAGGAGCTTGCACTTATCGAGCCGTTTTCAATAAGCTGTCACGCTCTGTCAAGGGCAGAGGTGAAAAACGGTGATAACCTCTTGATTATGGGCGCAGGACCTATCGGACTTTTCGCACTTATCAAGGCAAAAGCAATGGGTGCAAGAGTGCTTATTGCCGATATGCTGTCAAGCCGTCTTGAGCTTGCTAAAGAGTTCGGTGCAGACTGTGTTGTTAATGTTAAGGAAACGGATTTACACAAGGCTTGTGAGGAATTTACTAAAGGCAACGGCTTTGATGTTTGCGTTGAGGCGTGCGGTGCACCCGAAACCTTTTTGAGCTGTATTGACGAAGCGGCACACGGTGCAAATATTATTTTAATCGGCAACGGCAAACGGGAAACTACCTTTGTTCACTCAATAATTTTGAAGAAAGAGTTAAATATTTTCGGCAGTCGAAACGCATTTACAAGGGATTTTGAGAAAATTATCGACCTTGTTGCAGACGGCAAGGCGGATATACTGAAAATGGTAAGCGGAGTTTATGATACCCCAAATGCAAAGGCTGCCTTTGAGTCGCTTTCACACAATGACGGAACGCTTGCAAAATTACTTATAAACTTTGGGGCTTAATTATGAAAGAAACCATTTTACAATTCGGCACAGGTAATTTTCTTCGTGGCTTTGCGGATTATTTCATCAATGAATTGAATAAACAAGGACTTTATGGTGGAAAGATTGTTGTTGTTTCTCCCACAAATTCAAAGGCTGTTGAAAAAATCAATTCTCAAAATGGCAGGTATAATCTTATCCTGCGTGGTATTGAGAACGGTAACGAGCTTTCTGAAAGATTTGAGATTAATTCAATTAGCAGGGCTGTAAATCCTTATGCTGATTTTGATGAATTCCTGAGCCTTGCGAAGAATCCTGAATTTCGATTTATTATTTCAAATACAACCGAGGCAGGTATTTGTTTTGATGACACCTGCAAAATTACCGACAAGCCTGCCGACTCATTTCCTGCAAAATTAACTCAGTTCATTTACCAAAGATACGAAGAAGGGCTTAACGGCTTTGTTATTTTTGCCTGCGAGCTTATTGATGATAATGGCAAGGAGCTTGAGAAATGCGTCCTTGACTATGCAAAACTTTGGAATTTAGAAGATAAGTTTATATCTTGGGTAAAAAGTGAAAACACATTTTGCAACACTCTTGTTGACCGAATTGTAACAGGCTATCCAAAGGACGAAGCAGAGCTGATTTTTGACGAAATAGGCTACCGTGACAATCTTCTTGACACGGCAGAGCCGTATCATTTGTGGGTTATTGAGGGAGATTTTGAAGATGAACTGCCCTTGCAAAAGGCAGGCTTTAATGTTATATGGACAAATAATGTTGCACCGTATAAAAAAATGAAGGTGCGTATATTAAACGGCTCTCATACCTCGTTGGTTTTTCCGTCGCTTTTATGCAATGTTGAAACAGTAGGCGAAAGCCTAAAGGATGAACAGTTAAACGCTTTTCTTAAAACTTGCCTTTTTGATTATATATTACCTATGCTTGACGATACAGACGAGATAAAATCATTTGCCAATGCAGTCTTGGAACGCTTTTCAAATCCGTATATCAGGCATTTGTGGAAATCAATTTCGCTTAATTCCGTCAGCAAATTTACTGCAAGGGTTTTGCCTACGGTTAATGACTATATTGATAAGAAAAATTCAGTGCCAAAGCCCCTCGTATTTTCGCTTGCCTGCCTTATTGAATATTACAAAGTAAATGAGGTTACGGACAGTGAATACGCAGTTGATTATATTAAAAATAATGATATAGAAAGTATTCTTTCAAACACTGCTTTGTGGGGACAGGATTTAAGCGGTATGCTTGATACTGTAAACAAAAGCCTTAAAAGAATACATAGTGACGGTATAAGGGAGGCAATCAGATGGAGTATGTCTTAATCAGCAATAAGGACAATGTAAAGGTCTGTCTTGATAACGGTCACAAATATGCAGTCAGAGATATTAAAAAGGGCGAGCAGATTATAAAATACGGCTTTCCCATAGGTGTCGCCTGTGAGGATATAAAAAAGGGTGAGCAGGTACATAGCCATAATCTTAAAACATCCCTTGCAGGCACTCTTGAATATACATATTCTCCCGATTTTGAATATCCCGAAAGCACCGAGCCTGCCGTGATAAACGCTTATGAACGCAAAAACGGTGATATAGGAATAAGAAATGATGTTTGGATTATTCCAACGGTCGGTTGCGTAAACAGTATCGCAAAGGTGCTTGCAGACAAAACAGGCGCATTCTGCTTTACTCATCCATACGGTTGCAGTCAGCTCGGCGGTGATTTAGAGGTAACACAAAAGGTGCTCTGCGGACTTGTTAAGCATCCGAACGCAGGAGGCGTGCTTGTTCTCGGCTTGGGCTGTGAAAACAACAATATTGCAGAATTCAAAAAAATTCTCGGCAATTATGATGAGGAAAGAATACGCTTTCTCAACTGTCAGGATTTTGACGATGAAATAGCCAAGGGCGTAAAGATTATCACAGAATTACAAAGTCTTGCAGAAAATGATACACGCACCGCCGTTTCGATTTCAAGGCTGAAAATCGGTCTTAAATGCGGTGGAAGCGACGGTCTTTCAGGAATTACCGCAAATCCCCTTTGCGGAAAAATAACCGATAGACTTGTGTCTATGGGTGGTACGGCTGTGCTTACAGAGGTGCCTGAAATGTTCGGCGCAGAGCAGGTACTGATGAACAGATGCGTTGATGAAAATGTGTTTGATGAAACAGTTGGGCTAATAAATAATTATAAGGAATATTTCATTTCTCACAATCAGCCTGTCAGCGAAAATCCTTCCCCCGGTAACAAAGAGGGTGGTATTACAACACTTGAGGAAAAATCGCTCGGTTGTGTTCAAAAGGGCGGAACGGCTCCTGTTACTGCCGTGCTTGATTACGGCGATATAGCCGAAAAAGAAGGGCTTAACCTGCTAAACGGCCCCGGTAACGATATGGTTGCGGTTACAAATCTTACGGCGGCAGGTTGCAATTTGATTTTATTCACAACAGGCAGAGGAACGCCTCTCGGTGCGCCTGTTCCCACAATTAAAATTGCAACCAATTCAGCCATTGCCGAAAGGAAAAAGACTTGGATTGATTTTGACGCTCAGGCAGGTGACGAAAACAGTCTGCTCGAGTTAATCGTTGAAACAGCAAACGGCAAAGAAACTAAAAACGAGCAATACGGATATCGTGAAATTGCAATATTTAAGGACGGTGCAACCTTATGATTATAGACGCTCACGCACATTTATGGAAAATTCAACAAGGTAAGGTTGACGGCAGAGATGTTTTTGCAATAGGCAACGGCAAAAGTGATTTCGGCGGTGAGGTTAGACAGATGATGCCTCCCTTTATGACCGACGGCGAAAATACCGCTGAACGCTTTGTTGCAAATATGGACTACGCAGGCATCAGCGGTGCGGTAATTACCCAAGAGGAAATTGACGGTAATCAAGACAGTTATTTGCTATTTGCAAAGGGAAAATATCCAAACAGGCTGAAAATCTGTTCGCTATATGTGGAAAATAAGCCGTTCAATGTTGACGGCTTTGACGGAATAAAAATCTGCGCCGGCAGACTGCCAACACAGGATTTGACTAAACACTATAAGGTTTTTGAACAGGCGGACAAAAGCGGTAAATTCATTTCAATCGACCTTGCCGACGGCGATCTGCAAACAAGCTCCTTGTTTGAAATGATTGAGCAATACCCGAATTTGAGAATTGCAATAGGCCATTTCGGTATGGTGACGAGAAACGGCTGGCAAGAGCAAATTAAGCTTGCCCGAAGCAAAAATGTTATGGTTGAAAGCGGAGGTATCACTTGGCTTTTTAACAACGAGTTTTATCCATTCCCGTCAGCAATAAAAGCAATCAAAGAGGCCATCGACATCTGCGGTATTGATAAGCTGATGTGGGGCAGTGATTATCCCCGTACAATGGTTGAAATCACCTATAAAATGAGCTTTGATTTTGTGCTTAAATCAAAGGGTTTAACAGAAACCGAAAAGAAAAAATTTCTTTTTGAAAATGCAAAGACATTTTACGGTTTTGACAACTTAACAGAATGTGAAAAAATAAAAAATATGCTTGAGGAGTGATTATGAAAAAGAGTAATATTAAACTCAAAATCAACGAGCTTACAGGTGACTATGAAATAATACATAATGGCTTTTTCTGGATAAGTGACGGCAGAGCGCCGTATATTATTATTCGCAAAAAGCTCGGTAAAAAATACATCAGCACCTACCGTACCCTTTATTCTGCTCCTAAAAGAAAATTTGAATATTCCGAAAATAAAATTGTAGCAAGGCTATCGGGTTATATTGCTTTCGGCAAGGTGCTTGATTTTACCCTTGTTTTAACTGCAAAAATTACAGGCGAGGATACCGCTGAATTTTCAATAAAAGCAGAAAACGAAACAGGCTATGACATTCAGGCTGTCTATTTTCCTGCACCCTTTAATTCAAAGAAAAAGGGCAGTTATTCTTATCACGTTGACGCTATGCGACAGGGATTTATTATGCCCGACGGTTACATGAAGAATTTTGCTTCAACCTTTGGATTTGCCAATTATCTTCGTAAAATCAACACAGGTGACTGCTATATGCCTGTTTGGGGCAGAGTATGCGATGGTCACACCTTCACTGCCATTGTTGACACACCTTATGACGCGTGTATGTTTTCCGCATTCGGCAGACACGGTGCTTTTGTTAATTCCGTCCATTGGATGTCGTCACTCGGCAAGCTGTCTTATGAGAGAAAAATTAAGTTCATTTTCCACAATAACGGCGACTACAACACCGTTGCAAAGGATTACAGACAGTATCTTATTGATAACGGGCAATTTGTTTCTATTGACGATAAAATTAAAAAGAATAAAAATATTGAAAAATTAATCGGCTGTCCTGTTTTACATCATAAAATTTATTCAAAAATAAATAAAAAGTCGAAATTTTATGATAAGGACGGTACAAACGAAGTTCTGTATGCAACATTTTATGAGCGTGCGGAGCAGATGAAAAAGCTAAAAAAAGCAGGTCTTGAAAAGCTTTATATTCACACTGACGGCTGGGGAAAGGACGGTTACGATAACAACCATCCTTATATTCTTCCGCCCTGTGAGGGAGCAGGCAGCTGGGACGGCTTAAAGCAGTTTGCAAAGGTCAGTCGTGATTTAGGCTACATATTTGCTCTGCATGACCAGTACAGAGATTTTTATTATTCATCGTCGGTCTTTGATATGAATAAGGCTGTTGAAAAAATAGACGGTTCACATCCGTACTGTTCAATTTGGGACGGCGGTGAGCATACCTTCCTTTGTGCATCGCAGGCACGGGGTTTTGTAAAGAAAACATATGATGAGCTTGAGGAGTACGGCGTTGATGTTCAGGGTGCATATCTGGATGTTTTTTCCGTTATGAACGGTGACGAGTGCTTTAATCCTGCACATAAGATTACAAGAGAGCAGAGCATAAAGCACCGTGCAGAGTGCTTTGATTATCTGAACGATAAGGGCTTTATTATGTCGTCGGAAGAGCCTGCAATGCAGCTTTTAAATCATCTTGCACTTGTTCATCACGGTCCGTTCACATTAAGACCGCAGGAGAACGGTCAGGCTGTGGGTATTCCCGTGCCGTTAGGCAATCTCGTTTTCCACGACTGTATTATGGTGCCGTGGAATTGGTTTAATAACTGGGGTATTCCAAAGGGTGATGATGGTGATTTGTACTGTGCTTTATATGCAGGTATGCCGTATTTACATTGCTTCGGCACAGGATTAAGCAAAATCGGAACGGATAACCGCACGGCAGATACAGAGCTTCTTGACGATGAAATTCTGAAAAAAGAAATTGACCGTGTTAAGCCTCTATGCGATTTACAGACAAGGCTGTACAATAAAGAAATGGTCAAGCACGAATTTTTAGGCTCCTGCCGTCAGCAAAAAGCTATATATTCCGACGGCACTACAATAACTATTGATTTGGACAAAAACACATACGAAATCGGAGAAAAGTAATGCATATTATCAAATACAACAAGCCTGCTAAAAATTGGCGCGAGGCTTTGCCCTTGGGTAACGGATTAACAGGCATTATGATTTACGGTTCGCTGAAAAAGGAGCGTCTATGCTTCAACGACGGCACGCTTTGGTCAGGTTATCCAAAAGATTATAACAGTAAGGTAAGCCTTGATAATCTTGAAAATGTACGCAAGCTGATTTTTGAGGGTAAAAACGCAGAGGCTGACGCTCTTTGTGAAGAAAAGCTGACAGGCTTTTACAGTGAAGCTTTTATGCCCTTGGGTGAAATTTCGCTAAAATTCAGCGGTTTAGACAAAACAGATTATTCAAGAAGTCTTGACCTGTCAAACGCAGTACACACCGTTAAATCAAAGGGCTGTACGGCAGAGGCTTTTTCGTCATACCCCGATAAAATATCCGTTTACAGAATTGAAACAGATAAGCCTTTTTCGGTTAAAATCAAGGCAAAAAGCAAACTCAAATATGAAGTAGGTACAGAGAAAAATAATCTTTTTCTCCTTGGCAATGCTCCCGATTATGCGGCACCGAATTATTTGAGAACAGAACTTCACCCTATCCGTTATAACGAGAAAAAAGGTATGGCTTTCTGTTTGCAAACACAGGTACAGACAAACGGTAAAATCTGTCGCAACAGCAATCAAATCAAGATTAAAAACGCAACTGAACTTATCTTGTATTTTGCGAATGCAACAGGCTTTAACGGTTATGATGAAATGCCGGAAACAAACAGAAATGCGGTTAAACAAAAATGCAAGGCTCTGCTTAGTTCCGTAAGCAAAGATTATGACATCTTGAAAACAAATCACATTGACGATTATTCTTCGCTGTATAACAATCAACGCATATCCTTTAACTGCGATGATGACATAACTGCCGATGCACTGTTGAAATCCGTTAAAAACGGCGATGATGAAAAGGCACTCACAGAGCTTTTGTATAACTATGGCAAATATATGATTATTTCAGGTAGCCGAAATGGCGGTCAGGCTCTTAATTTACAGGGCATTTGGAATAACTCCGTTCGTCCTCCGTGGAGCAGTAACTATACCGTTAATATCAACACCGAAATGAATTATTGGGGTGCAAGCCGTTCGGGACTTTCGGATTGTATCGAGCCGCTTATCAATATGGTTTACGAAACTATGCAAAACGGCAGAAAGACGGCAAAAATCAATTACGGTTGCCGTGGATTTGCGTGCAATCACAATGTCGATTTGTGGCGTAAGACTCCGCCTGTAAAGGGCGACTGCAACTATATGCTCGCTCCTCTTTGCGGTGTGTGGCTTTCTAATGAAATCTATTCTCATTACAAAAACGGCTTTCTTAAAAATTACACGGATAAAATCAAGCAAATCGTTACAGAATCAGCACGCTTTGCCTGTGATTTTCTCGTTATGCACGATGGTAAGTATGTTATTTGTCCCTCTGCATCACCCGAAAATGTTTTCACTCATAACGGTGAAACCTGCAAGCTCGATTACGCCTCTGCATTTGATATGGGACTTGTAAGACAGGCATTTCAAAACGCACTTGAATTGTCGGACGATAACGAATTGAAAACGGAAATAAAAGAAAAAACACCGCTTTTGTATCCGTTTAAGGAGGGCAAAAACGGTATCTGCGAATGGCATAAGAACTATGAAACTCCCGAACCGGGACACCGTCATTTTTCTCCGTTATATGCCTTTTATCCTGCTAATGTTATCGGTTTTTACGGGGATAAAGAGCAAACCGAGTGGGTGAGAAAACTATCCAAAACAAGAACAGATAATTCAACTCAATATATCGGCTGGTCGGCGGCTTGGGCAATATGCCTTTCTGCAAGATTGCGTGAAAAGGAAACGGCGCAAAAGGTTATTCGCAGTATGCTCTGCCACTCTGTTTTCAAAAATCTTTTCTGCGTTCATCCGCCTTTCTATTTCCAAATTGACGGAAACCTCGGCTTTGTTGCAGGCATAAACGAAATGCTGATAACAGAGGAAAACGGCGTTATTGAACTTATACCTGCCTTGCCCAAAAGCTACGGCAATTCAGGAGAGGTTAAAAATATGGTTGTAAACGGAGCGAAAATTAGCTTCAAATGGCAAAACGGACTTGTAACAGAAATTCACAGCGACAAGCCTGTAATAATTCTCAACAAGCATTTGAACACGGAATTGATAACTGATGAAAATATATCAGTTAAGGAGAATATTTGATATGAAAAATGGACTTAAAATATTTATATGTATTTTACTTGTTCTTGCAATTATCGGTGGCATTGCAACATTAACCGTAACCTTTTACGGCAAAAAATATGTAAGAGCAGAGAATACCGCTTTTTCCGTTTTGCAGGTAACCGATGTTCATATTCTCAACGATGAGAAAAAGGACACAAAGGCATATAAAACAATTACTGCTATGGTTGAAACGGCAAATCCCGATATGATTGTTGTTACAGGTGATATTACCAGCGAAAAGGAAAATTACACCGCCTTTAAATCGTTTTGTACCTTTATGGAGAAATTCCAAATTCCTTGGGCGTTCACATATGGAAACCACGAGGGTTTGGATATTCAGTATGAGCCAAACGAGGTTTTGGACCCCGAGAAAATTGCAGACAAGCAAACACTTAACGATTATATTGAATCACTTGAATACTGCATTTATGAGCGTGGTGACGAAAGCACAGACGGTATGGGCAATTATTATTACACTGTTCGTGATGAAAACGGCAAGGCTTTAACTTCACTCATTTTTATGGACAGCAATAGCTATGACGAAGAAAACGATGGTTATGATCACTTCCACGATAATCAAATTCAGTGGTATGAAAAAACGGTTAAGCAAATTGCCAAAGAGGAAAACGGTGACGAAAATAAGGTTGTACCGTCGCTTGCATTTTTTCATATTCCAATGAAAGAATATATGACGGGATATAAAGATGGCGAGCGTTTGTGGGGTTTTAAGTTTCCGAAAGAGGATGGCACACCTGCCGTTGATGATAAAATGTTTGAAAAAATGGCGGAGCTTGGCTCAACAAAAGGTTGCTTCGTAGGTCACGACCATATGAACAATTTTTCAGTTGAATATCAAGGCATCAGACTTACATACGGCATTTCCTGCGACCATAATATTTATATGACTCCGTTCAGAGGCGGCACTCTGATAAACATTAAAAACGATGGTACTTTCACTACTCAATCCCTTATCCGTCACCGAGGACAAGGCACGGTTACAGTTTGTAAGGAATATTGATTAGAAAAGAACTCCTAAAAACACAAGTTTAGTTTATCATCCTGTGCTTTTATGCTGTCGATACAGTTCCCATCGTCGATTATCAGTTTTATAACGTGGAAGAAGCAAGGCAGTAATTCCGTAAAAATGTAACGATTGTCAATCCCCCCCCCAAAAAAAAATTTTTTGTGTTGCTTTGGCGTTTATATTTTGGATTTTAATGCAAATCATTATAAAAGATATCATTTTCCCAAAGCACGCCGTATTGAGGATTTGAAAGAATAAAACACAGTCAATGTTCAAATTGATGGCTTTTTATGCGAGGCGCAGGCTCAAACAGTTGCGGTCAGCTTTATCAAAAAGAGATTATAGTTGATTTGAAAAAATACTGTCATTTCCTTTTACGCTTACACCTTTAAACGGTAAAGAGTAATATAATGATTAGGCGAGGCCGATTTAAGTTATTTTTTAAGAAAATGTATCATTCAAAAATAAACAAAATAATCTTTTACGATATATCGCAGTCTTATGGTGGACTGCGGTATTTTTTTATTCGACATATTTTATTAAATTTATTTTCTATATATCGATTTATAGCAAACATCCGCAGTATGAGCTTGTAGAAATTTATGCGGATGAAGGTCTGACAGGAACGGATATGAAAAAGAGATTTGAATTCAACCGTTTGCTTGATGACTGCAAAAAAAGAAAGATAGACAGAGTTATTACGAATAAGTAATCTAAAATAAATAAATTTTCATCATCAGGAACGGCTTTTATAAGACTCAATAAATACTCGGTATCCTGTTCGACAGTGTTTGCCGGTCCGGGATTTTCTAAATCAAAATCTAATACGCTTTTGTTGATTAAGATTCTAGGATAGAAATGAGGCTCAAAGTGACATTCAAAGTGACAAATGAACTGTCACTTTGGGGAGCAAAACCAAAAATGTTATTAGTTCTGTATCCTGCTCACATATTTGTTAGATAAAGAGAGAGTATATACTAATCATTAAGTTGAATTCCAATTAAAAAAATGTTATAATAAGCACATAAATCTTACGAGAAAATTTAGTTTTTAGAATTGCAATATGGCGCTTGAAAATATCGATATAATGCCTAAAACAACTTTCAAGACTGAAGAATTATAAATTTCATACCGAAAGGGTTTTACTATTATTTGTCACTACCACTTGCAGTGGGGTGCATTATATTTGAGTTCTGAATACAATGACGAGAGATGTTTGTTTAGGAGGAAAAATAAATGGGAAAAATTATTTTATATCACGGCAGTCCTAATAAGGTTGTTGTGCCTCAATTCGGCTTTGGCGAAGGCAAACACGATTACGGAAAAGGCTTCTATTTAACAGAAAATATTGAACTTGTTAAAGAATGGGCAGTTTGCAGACCCGATGAAATGAACGGTTGGGTTCATAAATATGAATTAGAAACGGATGATTTGAAAATTTTAGATTTTCAAGAACACAATATTCTGTCTTGGCTTGCAGAATTGATGAAACACAGAGACGCTTCCGATTCAAGGCGTTATAAGGTTTTATCAAAAAAGTTTATTGCTGAATATGGTATTGATACAAGCGAGTATGATGTTATAAAAGGCTGGAGAGCCAATGCGTCCTATTTCTATATTGCAAAAGAATTTGTGCGTGACAATATTGATATTGAAATCCTTGAAGAATTATTATCATTAGGTGGACTTGGTATTCAATACTGTATAAAGTCCGAGCTTGCTTATTCAAAACTTACAGAAATTGAGGACGGACTTATTAGCGTTGATTATAGCGAGTTTAACGAAAAGTACAATGAAAGAGATGTAATTGCACGAAAGAAAATGCGTGAACTTGTTGATTCCGACGCCAATAAAGTAACAAATGTGTTCAGCACATTATTTGAGAGGTGATTATAATGCCGGCATATCCGGAAGCATATTTGAATGAGGTTGTTGAAAATCAAGGCAAACTTTTTGATCTTGTGTCACAGAATTATCCAGATAAAGACACTTTGGATTTTATCAACACCTATATGACAAGTAAAACAAGAAAAAGTATTGATGAAGCTCAAGCCTATGTGAACACAATGAGTGCTCCCGAATTGTGGGATTATTTCTGCAAAACCGATAGTTTTGAACTGAAAAAAGGTAAAGCTATTGAGGGTTTTATGCCGGATTGGATAGGCGAATTTTATGCCTATTATCAGTGGTATTATAATATTCCGAGTAGTGAAGTAGTCAAAAAAATCCCAGTAGACTTTTTGATGAAAGCATACAGCGGACTTCACGATTTGGAGCTCGATTTAGCCGTTAAAAAAGTCGGTGCGGTACAATGAATATCGTCTGTTTTCATAATCCGGATGAGGAAAACGGATATTTAAGTAATTGGTATCCGAGTAAGTTTACAGTGAATAATGTAAACTTTTCCTCGATGGAACAATATATGATGTATAAAAAAGCCGTATGCTTTGGTGATAAGAACACGGTAGATAAAATACTTGCAACGGATGATATTGCCGAGATTAAAGCTCTTGGCAGGCTTGTCAAAAATTATAACGAAAGCTACTGGAACGGTGTTCGTCAAATTGTTGTTTTTGAGGGACTGCTTGCAAAGTTTTCTCAAAATGAGGACTTGAAGAAACAGCTTAAGGCTACAGAAAATTGTGTTTTGGCTGAATGTGCAGTAAAGGACAAAATATGGGGTATCGGTTTGTCAATGAAAGACCCTAATAGGTTTGAAATTGACAAGTGGAATGGGCAAAATCTGCTTGGATATGCTCTTATGATGGTGCGTGAACGGTTGTAATTGTCTTTTTCTTGGGAACAGCGCTCAATTTTCAAGAGCATCAAAAAAGCATCAATTTTCAACAAAAACTATAATGACAAAAATGAACAGCACTTTCAATTCCTGAAAGTGCTGTTTTTATGCGGAATTTTAGGGTGACTGTATTTTAACACGTGGCTTAACTGAAAGTGTGCTTTTCGCTCCAAAACCGCGTGCCGGGCTTCGTCGCCGAGCGCTGCCGGTGGCAGATGCAGCGAGGCGAGGATGGCGCAGCGGTCAAAATATGGCGTAACACCGCCATATTTTGGGCACCGCAAGAGGGGTTGCGAAGCAACTTCAAGTCCGTTTGTATACCATAAGCAATCTTGTGGGGATAACTATCGCTTTTGTTTTACGGCGATTGGGGTTCTTTCAGAGTAAATTTGTTCTTATATCATCTTACCAGTAATACAGTCATATTGAAATTACTTAATCACAAAAAATTCAACATGCATGTTTTTTGAACCAAATTATGTTTTATTTATTGAGTGTTTGTGAAACTAAATCTAAATATGTACTCAAATTACCTATAACATAATTTTCGGGTTTATCTGTTCCTCCCAGTAAAATCCATGGTTTAAGAATAAATGCTTCTCCATATTTGAGATAGCCAAATAGTGATGTGATTTTTTTAAATTTTTCCTCTTGTAGTAATCCCGATTTTATACTTGGATGATTGAATGCCTCATCAAACAATTCATCTATATTTTTTGTAATCATATCGTTAGTATTGTATTGTGGCTGAAAATAGTACACGTATTGGTTGGCAACACAATACAAAAATAGATCACCAAATGCAGTTGCTACAATAGGAATAAATCTTTTATTGAATTTCCAATTCCAACTTTTAATTATATTAACAGAAGTATCGATATCCAAAATGCTGAAAATACCATCTCCGTAGCTTCCAGCGGATAATTTATTCTTTCCTTTCGTAATATAATCAATCGTCGATTGCACTTGATAGTATTCTGTAAGTTTATATTCATCTGAAAATTTCATTTCTATATTCCTTTCGACTAAAAATGATATTTAAATATGCCTATGGTTGTACAACAAATTGAAAATTAACCGGTGAATCTGAAGACAAAGAACTAACGACATCATAAATAGTATCCTGCCTATATCCATTTTGTCTTCCAATAGAACGGTTTACACCACTATCGCCATATGCTGCCATTCGGAATGGGTCGAGAGCAGAATGACTGACAGCTTGAAGCTATCCGGAACGGGAAGTTTATCCATAAGCATCAAAGTTTCCCAGTGGTACTGAATGGGTTTCCCTGCACTTTTTCTGAATCATGACTCAAATTCCACCATATCACCAGCCTACTCATCATAAGTTCACATTGCCATTTTGATTCCAAGGCTAATTATACTATATAAGTTCAAAATAATCTACTACTGTGTACCAAATGACAGGATTGCTCCCGAAAAATGTATGATATAGCTTTCAGATTACACCCGAAATGAGAAAAGCCGCCGTCTGTTGACGGCGACCTTACTTGTGCAGTGTTAACGATAAATAAGCTCGTTTGATACGATTTCCATAGCGGAGTTTCGCAGACTGTTCATCTTCTGTGCCCACAGCATTTGATTTTCCGCTTTAAGCGCTTCTGTTACGCCCTCTTTTGGGGAAAGCTGCTTTACCAGCCGAGAGAACATTTCTTCTGCTTGCCGGTCAATGTCAGCAAGGGAACTGTTCAACTTGCCGCTGGTAAGCAGAGAGGTATACAGCGCTTTGTGATGGCCTTTGAGGTATCGGCGATGCCGTTGTCCCCAGATACCAATGTGTACCTCAGGTTCCTCCGGCAGTTTCAGACAGGGCAGATAATAGTCCCCTTGCAGCTCATACCAAAGCCCGTTTTTCTCGTTATAAATGTACTTGTCCATTTTGTAATCCTCCAAATATGATTGATTTTACCTACAATCCAATCATTTCGGCCGATTACAAAAGCCAAAGGGAGAGGACTTCCTTACGAAGCCTCTCCCTTTTGGTGACTGTTTTTTTAGATATGGTTAATTTTCTGCTCCAAAGCATTTTTCGGCCAAGATTTTCTTAGTGCCGCATAGGAAATTACAAAGTTGGCGAGCCAGCCTGCCGGAACTGCAAGCCATACAAATGCAATACCGAAATGCGGTGCAAAAATCAATGCTACGGATAATCGAATCGCAAGGTTGACCATATTTGCAGTCAAAAACGGGCGCATATTTCCAAGTCCGCGAAGAACACCGTCTGTTGCCATTTTGATACCCATAAATATGAAAAAGTATCCAATCCATTTCATATAATCACCGGACACTTGATACGCTAATTCCGTTCCGTCTTTTCCTAAGAAAAGTGAAGAAATTTGTGTGTGCATTGTTTCAATAATTACAAATGCAAGTACGGCAAAGCATACATCTAACAGCAAAGCGGCGCGGTAGCCTTTTTTAATACGGTCAATTTTTCCGGCACCGAAATTTTGCGAAACAAATGGTGACACGGCATTCCCGATTGATACAAATATCAGTGAAAAAACATTCTCTACTCTCATCGTTGCCGCGTAGCCTGCGAGTGCTTGCGTGCCAAACGGATTTACAACCGCCTGCACAATCATCATACCGATTGATACCGTGGATTGTTGAAGAATAGACGGAACGGCGATTTTAAGCATTAAACGCAGTTCGCTTTTGTCAAATCGATGAAACGGACTTGCGTATTTTCGCATTCGATAAAGAAAAATCAAAAGGGAAAGTACGGCAGAAATGCCCTGTGCAATAAGGGTGGCAAGAGCCGCACCGAATACTCCGAGTTTAAGACCGCCCACCATCCAAAGGTCCATGATGATATTCGATACAGATGAAAATATTAAAAGCCATAACGGAATTTTCGATTCGCCGATTGAAGTGAACATGGTTGAAAGAATGTTGTACATAAATAAAAACGGAAAGCCCGCAAAATAGATGCGCAAGTACAGTACCGCATCCTCCATTATATCCGCAGGCGTTTGCAGTATGCTCATCATCCAATTAGAACCGAAAAATCCAAAGATACCGAGAAATATGCTTAAAAGCAAAAAGCTTATTAACGATGTGGAAACGATTGTTTTCATCTTTTCGTAATTTTGAGCACCGAAATAACGGCTTACCAGTACACCTGCGCCCACGCCTGCACCGAGTGCTATACAAATAAAAACATTTGTAAGAGCGGCACAAGCCCCGACGGCCGCAAGGGCAGAGGAGCCGACAAATTGACCGACGATAATTGAATCAGCCATATTGTATACTTGTTGAAAGAAGCTGCCTAAAATCATAGGCATCGCAAAAACAGTCAAAGCCTTGAGCGGCGGATCGGTTATTAAATATTCGTCCTTTGTCATTTTAATATTCTCCTGAAAATCACTTGCGTTATCCTTTTGATTTATGTATCCGTTTTCTTAGAATTGTAGCACAAAAGCAATGTTATATTTAAAAAGCCAAACAAGATACAGCTTTCTCAGTCTGCACCCTGTTCGGCTTACGTCTTTACTGAACAATCGCTCCCTGAGCGAACATTAGAAGTATATCATCGGCATAAATAAATGTCAATGAGTTATAGTCCTGAATAGCCTGACCGTTGATATTTAATAAGCAGTAAAAAGTGCCGTTTTAAATATAAATCAGAACAGAAAACAGCACACATCCAATATCCGGTGTGCTGTTTCAGTCGGCATTTAGCCGCATATTATTTTATGACGCCGTTTGTTACCTTGAATGCGATGTTTTGTAAAAAGAATATAAAGCGGCGGAAATGAGGTTATGTGATAAATCAGCACAAATTCCGAAAAAAGCCGAAAAAGGTGATACAATCAAGCTCATAAAAGGGGCGGAGGAATGAAATGACAGCTGTTTGTAATAAAATAAAGTCAATAGTTGCATTTGCGGTTATTTGCGTTATATTGTCGCTGCCTCTCGATGCTTTTGCCTCGGGTGACAGCGACTTTGTGTATTATATTAAGAACGGAAAGGTTTGCGTAAGCGGCTACCGCGGAGTGAGCGACACGATTTTGGTACCCGAAAAAATTAAGGGCAAAACGGTGGCGGCGATTGACGATTACGCATTTTCGTCAAACGGAACCGTGGAATTTATCGGCTTACCCGATTCCGTCACCGCAGTCGGCAAAAACGCTTTTTCCGACTGCACGGCTCTGTCATATGTCAGCTTCGGCGCGAATTTAAACGAGATAGGCGACAATGCCTTTTCGGGCTGTTATTCCTTAAAAAAAGCAGAGCTTAAAAAAGGAGTTACATATATAGGCAAGGGAGCCTTTAAAGGGTGTTCGTCGCTTTCTTACGCCGCAATTCCCGACGGAGTGAAATTTATCGGTGAGAAAGCCTTTTTCGGTTGCTCTGCGTTAGAAAAAGTTACGTTGCCAGAGAGCGTTACGGAGCTTCATACAAGTGCGTTTGAAAATTGTTCGTCTCTTTCAAAAGCTGAGCTTCGCGGCGTAAAAACAATAGGGGATCGAGCGTTCTATAATTGTGCCGCACTTTCGGAGATAAGCTTTTCACCGTCTCTTAAAGAGATAGGGGCTTTTGCCTTTTCGGTAAATACTTCTTTGGAAAAAGTTACTTTGCCCCCAAATACAGAGCTTGTTTCAGACAAAGCTTTTTCGCGCTGTACGTCTTTAAAAACCGTTACCGTTTTCAGCGAAGCTCTGAAGATGTCGGCTACGGCATTAGACGGATGTACCTCACTTTATGCAATATACGGAAGCTCCGCGTTTTCATCCAAAGCGGCAAGCGGCATAAGAAATGCAACAGTGTCTTTCGATTGTGTGTCCGAGGAGAAAGAAACCGGTGTTGTAAACACGGCAGTCGGTGTTACGGTACAAACGCTAAAGGAAATATTGGTATTCAAAGGAGTTATCGATGCTACGGATGAATTGACCGTGTTTGATGAAAACGGTAATATTTTGCCTGATTTCGCCGTTGTCGAGGACGGTGCAGGTATTCGCATACGCAAAGGCAAAACGGATTATTATTACGTTGCGCAAGTGAATTTCGGCGATGTGAATTCAGACGGTAAAACGAATAGTGCGGACGCTGTTATAATGCTTAAATATTCGGCGGGCTTAACAGGCTTGTCTCCGATAAAACTCAAAGAGGCCGATTTAAACCGAGACGGAGCCGTAGATGAGAGTGACGCGGTTTTGCTGCTTCGCAAGTCATGCGGTCTTATGGCATAATAAAAAAGCATCGCTGATTCTTTTTGCCAAAATCGCGGTGCTTTTTATTATTTTGTGTTTTCTTTCAGATATTCCAACAATACGTCTTTTCTGTTTTGGCACTTACCCTCTATAACGCCGTTAAGTAAAAAATCAAGCGAGCTTTTAATCTCTTTTCCCTCGGAAATACCGAAGGCCTTAATATCATCACCATTTACTGCAAGAGATTTTAAATTATAACACTCGTTGTTTATCTTTATCTCCTCATAGAACGAACGCATATTTTTAAGCTTTTCGTCTATCGCGTGCGGATCGGCCTTTGCTATGTTATCGGCACGCTTGATTTTTATAAGGTTAAGGTATGCTTCGTCTCCGAGACTGCACATCATTTTTTTTGCCTGAATTTTGTCGCGCGGGGATTTCATATCGTGTATCAAAACGAGCTTTGATACATCGTTTATTGTTTTATTGTCAAATTTCAGCCTTTTAAGAATGTCTCGCGTCTTTTTTTCACTTATCACGGCATGACCTTTGAAGTGCGAAGTGCCGTTTTCGTCAGTGGTTTTGGCGTCGGGCTTTCCGAAATCATGGAAAAACATTGTAAGACGCAAAATTCTGTCAGTAAAATCTATCGCGTCTACGGCGTGAAGCGTATGCTCGAACACATCGTATTTGTGATATTTTGTGTGCTGCTCGCATTCTACAAGTGGGGCAAGCTCCGGGATAAATACCTCTATAACCGCGTGATATTTCCGTATAACGTCGGTTGCGTATTTTCCCGTGATAAGCTTTGTGAATTCAACCTGTAATCTTTCTTTTGACACATCCGACAGCAGACGCCTGTTTTTCAGTATGCTGTCCGATGTGCTTTTTTCTATTGTGAATCCGAGCTCCGCCGAAAAACGGACGGCACGCATTATTCTGAGCGCGTCCTCCGAAAAACGTGTGTCCGGGTCACCGACGCACCGTATTATTTTGTTGTTCAAATCGTCTTTGCCGCCGAAAGCATCAATTATTTTGTCGTCGCAATTACAGCAAAGCGTGTTTATTGTGAAATCCCGCCTTGAGAGATCGTCTCTGAGGTTATCCGAAAATGATACCGTTTGCGGATGACGGTGGTCTGTATAGTCGCCGTCTATGCGATAAGTGGTTATTTCGAGCGGCATATCGTCAATTATAACAGTTACCGTCCCGTGCTTTATACCTGTCTCTATTATCCGTTCGCCGCAAAACACCTTTTCGGTTTCCTCGGGGCGTGCGCTTGTTGTGATGTCCCAGTCAAACGGGACTTTGCCTAGCAGACAATCACGAACCGCACCGCCGACGGCATAGGCTTCAAAACCGCTGTTTTTCAGCAGGCATATTGCCTTATTCACTTGTTCGGGGAGCTTTATCATAATAATTCCTCAAAGTATGCTTTTGATTTCTGAGAGACTGTCGATTCTTATATCCGCGCCCACATTATCATACCCCGTGCCGTTGTGGTCATACCAACAGGTGGTGATTCCGAAGCTCTTCCCTCCGGATATATCGGCGGTAAGCGAATCGCCTATAAGTATAAATTTTGATTTGTCGGTTTCGTGCAGCTCATTTAGGCACCGCTCAAAAAATTCCCGTTGGGGCTTTTGCACGCCTATTCTCTCCGAAACAAAAAGGTGAGAGAAGCAGTCTATCATTCCGGCAAGTGTCAACCGATGCTTTTGCTGCTCAAAGGGACCGTTGCTTGCGGCACAGAGTATGTATTTTTTTGACAGATATTTAACCGTATCAACAGCTCCGTTTACAGGCTCGTGGCTGTCATATATACCTTTTACGAATTCTTTTTCAAATTCGCGTCCGTCAAAAGTGATACCCATAACCGAAAAAACCATATTCCACCGTTTTTCGTGTATTTGATCCCTTGTGATTTCTCCCGTTTCGAGTCTTTGCCAGAGAGAGTCATTGATTTTATGAAAAACCGACGGCATTTCTTTTTTGAAACCTACTCCGCAAGCTTTGCAAGCGTTTGTCATAGCTTTTTCGGCACATTTGTTGAAATCCAAAAGCGTATTGTCAATGTCTATCAGAACATATTTAAACATATCGTAATCCTTCCTTCGTCATAATGAAATTATATGATATTCACTTAATATTTTCAAGTGTTGAGCCGCTCCTTTACTTTATTTAAAAAATATTATAAAATAATAAAAAATAACCTTTACGTGGTGATGATTATGGAGCAAAGTAAAATTGAGCGTATAAACTTCCTTGCCAAAAAGCAAAAAGGGGATGGGCTTACTCCCGAAGAAAAGGAGGAGCAGGCAATTTTACGCCGCGAGTATATCGACTCTTTTAAAAGAAATCTTGTCGCAAATCTTGAAAATACGTATATCGTTGATGAAAACGGAAATAAACATAAGGTTAAAAAGCATACCGATGACGATAAAAGCTGACTTGAGCTGTTGGCTTTAGGCGTATGAGCCCTAAATATCCGTTTGAAAAGGCAAATAACTTGACTTGACCGCTATATATAGTGTAAAATATATGGCGGTATTTTTCGGCAGGATTTTCCTGCGTGCATTTTTTCCGCCGCTCGGAATTTAAAAGGTGGTTTATTTAAATGGCAAAAAAAGCGGTATACAATGAAGAAAGTATTTCGCAGCTAAAGGGTGCTGACAGGGTTAGGCTTCGCCCTGCCGTTATTTTCGGCTCGGACGGTATTGAGGGCTGTGAGCACGCTGTATTTGAGATACTTTCAAATTCCATAGACGAGGCAAGAGAGGGCTACGGTAAAGAGATAACCGTGACCCGTTTCCTCGACGGCTCCGTTGAGGTTGTCGATCACGGCAGAGGTATGCCTATGGACTACAACGAAAAGGAAAAGCGCTGGAACTGGGAGCTGCTCTTCTGTGAGATGTATGCCGGCAGTAAATATAATACAAACAATGGCGGAACATACGAGTATTCACTCGGACTTAACGGACTCGGACTTTGTGCCACACAGTATGCTTCGGAGTATATGGATGCCGAGGTGCACAAAAACGGATTTCGCTATGAGATACATTTTAAGGCGGGCGAGCCCGTCAGCGAGCTTCAAAAGGAACCGTACAATAAAAAAGATACCGGGACAAGAATACGCTGGAAACCGGATATCAAGGTGTTCACCGATATTGATATTCCTCTTGAATACTATCAGGAGACTATATTAAGGCAGTCGGTTGTAAATGCGGGAATAAAATTCGTTCTTCGCAATCAAACCGGTGAAAAGAGCTTTGATAAATACGAATACTGCTACGAAAACGGTATAGTCGATTATATAAAGGAATTTGTCGGCGATGATGCGTTTTCTTCCGTGCAGTTTTGGCAGGGTGAGAGAAAGGGCAGAGACAGAGCCGATTTGCCCGAATACAAGGTTAAGCTCAATGTTGCGCTGTGTTTTTCCAATAAAAAACAGCTTAAGGAGTATTACCATAATTCCAGCTTTCTTGAACACGGCGGCGCTCCCGAAAAAGCTGTAAAAAGTGCGTTCGTTTCGCAGATTGACAGCTATTTAAAAGCAAACAGCAAGTATTTAAAGAGCGACAGCAAGATAAATTTCCAAGATGTGGAGGATTGTCTTGTGCTTGTTTCGTCATCCTTTTCAACCCAGACGTCATACGAAAATCAGACCAAAAAAGCTATAACCAATAAATTCATTCAGGAGGCTATGACGGATTTTCTCCGCCATCAGCTTGAAGTGTATTTTATAGAAAACAGAATAGACGCCGAAAAAATTGCCGAGCAGGTGCTCATAAATATGCGTTCGCGCGTTAAGGCCGAATCCACAAGGCTCAACATTAAAAAGACGCTTCAAAGCGGCAACAGTATGACTGACAGAATCGAAAAATTCGTTGACTGCCGCTCAAAGGACGTTTCGGAGCGTGAAATATTCATAGTGGAGGGCGACTCGGCTCTCGGTGCCTGCAAGCAGGCGAGAGACAGTGCCTTTCAGGCAGTTATGCCGGTACGAGGGAAAATACTCAACTGTCTTAAGGCCGAATACCCCAAAATATTTAAAAACGACATTATAACAGATCTTATCAAAGTGCTCGGCTGCGGCGTTGAGGTAAGCTCCAAGGCAAATAAAAATCTGTCGCTTTTCAATATGGATAATCTGCGTTGGAGCAAGGTCATAATTTGTACCGATGCCGACGTTGACGGTTATCAGATACGGACGCTGATATTAACGATGATTTATCGTCTTATGCCCACGCTTATAAAAGAGGGTAAGGTGTTTATAGCCGAATCTCCGCTTTACGAAATAACTTGCAAGGACGAGACCTGGTTTTGCTACACCGAAAAGGAAAAGCAGGATGCCCTTCTTGAAATCGGAGACAGAAAATATACCATACAGCGTTCAAAGGGTCTCGGTGAAAACGAACCCGAGATGATGTGGCTTACCACAATGAATCCCAAAACCCGTCGTCTTATAAAGGTCGAGCCGGATTATTCACCCGAGGCTGTCGCCGATAAATTTGACCTTTTACTCGGCGACAATTTACAGGGCAGAAAAGATTATATTGCCGAAAACGGTGCTCAGTACATTGATATGACTGACCTTTCTTAACGTTATCACGGCAAATCAGGAGAGTCGGAAAATGGCTAAAAGAACCAAGAAAAACGAAACAGACCGAAATTCGGAGGAACTTAACATAAACGCTCATATTCTCGGCGCAGGCGAGGTGGTAGAGCAGCATATAACCGATACGCTTGAAGTTAACTATATGCCGTACGCCATGAGTGTTATTATGTCGCGTGCCATTCCCGAAATAGACGGTTTTAAACCGTCACACAGAAAGCTGCTTTATACAATGTATAAAATGGGGCTGCTTCAGGGAGGCACTATAAAATCCGCCAATATAGTCGGCCGCACCATGCAGCTGAACCCCCACGGCGATGCGGCAATTTACGAGACGATGATTCGTTTGGCGCGCGGCAATGAGTCGCTCCTTCACCCTTATGTTGAGTCAAAGGGTAACTTCGGTAAATCGTATTCAAAAAATATGCAGTATGCGGCTTCGCGTTATACCGAGGCAAAATTAGCCCCGATTTCAGCCGAGCTTTTCCGCGATATAGATAAGGACACGGTCGATTTTGTACCGAACTACGACAATACCATGACCGAGCCCACGCTTTTGCCCGTTACATTTCCGTCGGTGCTCGTAAATGCCAATATGGGCATAGCCGTCGGTATGGCTTCAAATATTTGTTCGTTCAACTTGAAAGAAATCTGCGATACTACCGTGGCGCTTATAAAGGACCCCGACGCCGATATAACCGAAACGCTCAAGGCTCCCGATTTTATAGGCGGCGGTCAAATACTCTACGATGAAGATAAAATGAACGAGATATTCCGCACGGGTCGCGGAAGCTTCAAAATTCGCGCAAAGTACAGCTATGATAAAAAGAATAACTGTATTGATATATACGAAATTCCGGCGACCACCACTACGGAGGCGATAATCGATAAGATAGTCGAACTCGCAAAGGGCGGCAAGGCTAAGGAAATTTCCGACATCCGCGACGAGACCGATAAAAAGGGTCTTAAAATAACAATCGACTTAAAGCGCGGCACAGATGCAGACAAGCTTATGAAAAAGCTCTATAAAATGACTCCGCTCGAAGATTCATTCGGCTGTAACTTTAATGTCCTTATCGCGGGTACGCCGAGAGTCCTCGGGGTGCGAGAGCTGCTTTTGGAATGGATAGCTTTCCGTACCGAATGTGTAAATCGCCGCGTCTTTTTTGACCTTTCCAAAGCAAAAGACAGGCTGCATCTTTTAGAGGGACTTCAAAAAATTCTTCTCGATATTGATAAGGCAATAAGAATAATACGCTCAACGGACGAGGAGTCCGAGGTTGTTCCGAACTTGATGATAGGCTTCGGAATAGATAAGATACAGGCGGATTATGTGGCTGAAATCAAATTGCGCCACTTGAACCGTGAGTATATTTTAAAGAAAACGGAAGATATAGAAAAGCTGAGAGCCGAAATCGAGGATATGGAGGATATTCTCGCAAGTCGCTCAAGAGTTAAAAAAATTATCGTAAACGAGCTTTCGGATGTCGTTAAAAATTACGATAAGCCGCGTCGCTCGGAAATAATCTACACAAGTGATATAGATGATGAATCGGAGCCCGATGAGGAGATACCGAATTATCCCGTCACGCTGTTCTTTACCAAAGAGGGCTATTTCAAAAAGATAACTCCGCAGTCACTGCGTATGAGCGGTGAGCAAAAGCTAAAGGAAAACGATGAAATAATAGAGACCGTTGAGGCTGCAAACAATACCGAGCTTTTGTTCTTTACTGATAAGTGCCGTGTTTATAAAGCCAAAGCTGCCGATTTTGATGACAGCAAGGCGAGCGTCCTCGGTGATTATGTGGCTTCAAAGCTTGAGATGGAGCCCGATGAAAACGCCGTGTATATGGCGGTTACAACAGACTATAAGGGCTTTATGCTGTTCTTCTTTGAAAACGGCAAGCTTGCCAAAATAGACCTCTCCGCCTATGAGACTAAAACGAACCGCAAGAAGCTGATTAAGGCGTATTGCGAGAAATTCCCGGTAGTCAATATGTTCTGTGTGACTGAGGATAAGGAGTATGTTATGAAGTCCACCTCCGGCAGAATTCTTCTTCTCAATACCGGCGCAATAGCCGTCAAAACGACCAAGGATTCTATGGGCGTATCGGTTATGACTCTCAAAAAAGGGCATAGGGTATCTTCCGTAAAAGAGTATACCGATGGTGAGTTTGTAAAGCCTGCGAGATACAGGACGAGAACTTTGCCTGCCGCCGGTGCGACTTTGTCGGCTGATGATGTCGGCGAGCAGCTTACACTTTAACTTAAAAAATATACCGTGTTTCGAAATTCGTTTTTCGGAATTAGGTATATTTTTTTGTTTTTCGGGCGTCAACCGATAATGCATGAGTGTTGACTATGCATTTCGGATGTTGTATAATTCCGATATAAGTAAATGTCTGTTTCGGGGCTTAACGGAGGTTAATATGAAAAGACGAACTAAAATAATTTCGGCTGTTATGGCTCTCGCAATACTTGTATGCGTGTTCGCTGTACTTGCGACGTCGTTTGCCGTTGACACTTCTTCCGAAAGCGCATCCTTCAGAGTTGACGCGCAGATTATGGGCTATAACAGGGTAGAGGTAAAAATATATGCTCCGGCAGGGGCCGCGGGCGGCAGTTATACACTTAAATACGATTCCTCATATTTGAGGCTCACAAAGCCGGATGCGGATAAAAAAGGCGAGCAGACGTCGGTTACTTCGTACGAAAACGGCGGTACGGCAATAACAAATTATAATTTTTCACAGGATTCTTTAAGATGCTCGGCAGCCGCGCCGAAATCCTCTTCGACGGAGCAACTGTACGGAAGTTATACTTTTTATTTTGACGGCAACTATAAAGAAGGCAGCATATCTGTAATCGCATTTGATATTTACAGCGGAGACGAAACTCCAAAGCTTCTCGGCTCCGATAAAACCGCAAAATGTGACTTTGACGTAAAGGAAGCTCCCGCGAACACAATATCGCTGAAATATATAGGAGATAAATATTACTATATGGTTAGCGGCAAAAATGATACTTCATACAGCGGGCTTGTAAATTATTACGGCACTTATTATTATGTCGAAAACGGTGTGCTGAACTGGGATTACTCAGGTCTTACTAAGTATTATGGTACTTGGTATTATGTCGAAAACAGTGAGCTTAAATGGAATTATACGGGCCTTACAAAGTACTATGGTACATGGTATTACGTCGAAAACAGTGTTCTTAATTGGAACTATACGGGGCTCACGAACTACTACGGCACATGGTATTACGTCGAAAACAGCGTCCTAAATTGGAACTATACGGGGCTCACAAACTATTACGGCACCTGGTATTATTGCGAGGGCAGTGTACTTAATTGGGATTACACCGGTCTTACAAAATATTACGGCACTTGGTATTACGTCAAAAATGGCGTGCTTGACTGGAATTATACGGGATACACCTATTATTACGGCACGCGTTACTATGTCAGAAACGGAGTTCTTGCGTAATACGCATTGTATTTGATTGTTTCTCGCTTGCTTAAAGACTGCTGCATACAAAATATTGCAAAACCGTTCAATAATTTGAACGGTTTTGTGTTTTTTAGAGAAATGTGTCAATACAACACTTTTGCATAAAAACTATTGCAATTATATACAGTTTGTTGTATAATTCGAATAAGCGGCAGGGCTTTATGCCGTAAAAATCAGGGAGGATATTAAATTTATGAAAAAATTCAAAAAGTTGATTGCGGTTGTACTGACTGTTATTCTATCGCTGTCTGTAATGTCGGTCGTCGCTTTTGCGTCTACTACCGATTCACTTAAGCGAACGGATGACGGTACTTGGCTCTATATGGAAAACGGTGAACATAATGCCGACTACACAGGCCTTGTTAAGTATTATGACACTTGGTATTATGTTGAAAACGGCGTTCTTAATTGGAACTATACAGGCCCTACCGAGTATTACGGTACAACATATTATGTCATAAAAGGTATACTTGAATGGGATTATTCAAGCCTTGTTTATGTTGATGATGTTTGGCATTATGTAGAAAATGGTGTTTATTCGAATGATTACACCGGTCTTACAAAATATTACGGCACTTGGTATTATGTTGAGGACGGCGTTCTTAATTGGGATTATACCGGACTTACTAAGTATTACGATACTTGGTATTATGTTGAGGATAGTGTTCTTAATTGGAATTATACCGGACTTACTCAGTATTACGATACTTGGTATTATGTTGAGGACGGTGTTCTTAACTGGAATAAAAACGGTCTTTATAATTACTACGGCAATGAATGGTGCTATCTTACAAACGGTCAGATCGACACTTCCTATACAGGACTTGTAAATTATTATGGCACATGGTATTACGTAGAGGAGGGCTTCCTCAATTGGGACTATTGTAGCCTTACAAATTACTACGGAACATATTACGGTGTGGTAAACGGGGTTCTTGACTGGAATTTCTCTGGTGTTTTAAGATACGGCACTACCCTTTATTATGTAAGAAACGGCGTTCTTGATTGGAACTATAAAGGCAAGGCGATGTATTGTACGGGCAAAACATACACCTTCAGAAACGGTGCCGCCATAGATTATGATGGCTATGTTGCCGACGCCGCACAGGCTCTTGCCCTCATGAAATATTATGAGGCTAAGGTGGGCAACACAGTTACATTGGTAGAAGCCGAGGTAATGCCGGATGATGCATACAACGGTGTGGCTGTTAAAGTAAAAATAAGAAGTAACGACGGCTCGGAGGAATACTATACCGCTATTACCTGTAAGAACTTCCGACAGTACACAAACCTTACAGGAATTATGGAAAACGAGGGAGACGGTTATCTGTATGTGATTGTTATAGCCGGCAACCATAACGAGGAAAACTCGGTGGTACTGTCAAATGACGCGATATTAGCTTATCTTGACGGAATGGATTCTTTTGCCCTGTTAAATCCAATTAGTGTAAAATAATATTTTATGATATCGGATATAAAGCCGTATCCGTCCGCTGAAATATTTAATAACAAACACAGAAGAAGGTCTGTCGGTTTAACCGGCAGACCTTCATTTTGTCCGAAATTTATTGAAGAATCAGGGTATTTATACTTCTTATTTCATGCCGTCTTCATAAGCCTTGATCATCTTCTTGACCATCTGTCCGCCGATAGAGCCGGCCTGCTTAGAAGTAAGGTCGCCGTTATAACCCTGCTTGAGATTTACGCCAACCTCATTAGCAGCTTCCATTTTGAATCTGTTAAGAGCTTCCTTAGCTTCCGGAACAACGTTCTTGGAACTTGACATTTGAAAACACTCCTTTTCATTACAATTTGCGTTTGCATTACTATTTTTTACATTGAGCGTTTTTATATTAAATAAAATAAATGCTAAAAATGTTATTTTTTGTAACTTAATAAGCGGATATTTCAAATGCGTTGTTTGATTCTATATAAAACTCTTTTAAAGATGAGCTTATTATATGTGAATTGATTTTTCGTATTTTTACTCGTTTCGGTGTGATTCTCATAAAATCGGCGGCTTAAAACCGTATTGCGTTTTGTCAATCATCAGCTTGCCGTCTTTTTTGATGTAGCCGTACATATTGTTTGTGCCGAGTACAGTCCCTTTTTGATAGCCTGTTGATGACCGAATCGCACACGATTAGAGATTTTTCTCGACTCGTCTTGCGCCATAGATGACATAATCGTCAGCCTCAGTTCGTTGTCCTCGTCAAGCGTGTTTATGTTGTCGTTTTGAAAATATACAGCCACTCCGCTTGATAAAAGTTCACGGGTAAAGCGAATACTGTCCAGCGTGTTACGGGCAAATCTTGACACCTCTTTGGTTACAATCAGGTCAAACATTCCCGCCTTTGCGTCCTCAATCATTTCGTTGATTCGCTCACGCTTTGCAGTCGATACGCCCGATATGCCCTCGTCAACATAGCCGTCAACATATTCCCAATTCGGATTTTTCCTAATGAAATCGGTATAATATGTTATTTGGTTATCAAGCGAATTTAATTGCACATTAAAATCCGTGCTGACACGTGCGTAAAATGTCACTCGCAAAGGCAGGTTCATAAAGTTGATATTTCCTTTTCTGATTTTCTCACGAGTTGAATATATATCCATAATTTTACTCCTTTCCAAGCAGACAATATTACAAATAATTTCTATTATCCAGCTTTATTTTACAGTATTTCACCCCTGCATTCATTAGGGGATTGATACCTGTTTTGGTAATGTTTTACAGAGCTTTTTAGTTTGTTTTTCCGTATCTTCGATTGACTTCCACGCTGATTTTTCCCATCAATTTGCGATAGGTTTTGTTATCAATCGCATTTTGATTCAGCAGCGTATTTGCAAAATGCTGCATCCAAAGCTCCGTGCTGATTCTCTCATCGGCAATGTTTTGTGTATTGATTTTCGGCTCACTCCCGCTTAATTTTTCAATACTATTATTGCCTGATGCTTTAGAATTTATTTCCTTTGTTGCCATAGGGCAGCACGCTTACTATGATTTTATATCTGCCTCCTTTAATTTGATGTGCCTTTCGTTGTGAATTTGTAGTTCATATTAACCTCCGTTTTGCTCACAGGCTTTCACAAATCGCCTGTAAGCCATTTTTAGTTTAAGTCCGACGAGTTATTCTATTTTAGATTGAGTTCGTCGATTTTTGCTTACAGCGTTGTCAAAATAGCTTAATTTTTAATCATCATACCGCAACACTCAAGTGAATACGCAAAAGCCTTGATTTTCTGCGAAAAACACCCCTAACTGCATACGAATTTGGAATCATACGCAAAAGTATTACGAATCGAAAAGCCGACAGGCTTTGCCGGACGGCGTTTTCGGGCATTTCAAAGCCCGAAAATCATACCCCTTTATCCTGCTTTAAAATCGACGGCTTGAAATCCGATTCAAAACCCACTCAAAAGCCATCAATTTTCGTTTCAAAAATCATAAAATTTCCAAATCAAAGCCTTTCATATTCTTCGTCGATAAACCATAAAGCACGGCGCATTAAATCATGTTGACCGTGTATAGATTGCTCTTTTGCTCGCCGCCGATAAACCGCTTCGAGATCGTTATGTACCCACCGCTTTCAAGCGAATGCAAAACTTTTCTGCAAGTGGATGCACACATCGAACAGCTTTTCGCAATCATCGGCACCGACCAAAAACTTTGCCCCGCCGAGTCCTTTGCCCGAACGAGAAAGGAATAAATGATGAACTCGTTGGGCGATAACCGTTCATCAAAAATCCTGTTCGGCAAAAGAAAAAACTGACCACTGCAATTTTTACGCATACGAAAACCTCCTTTAAAATTATTCGAGAGAATATTTCTATAAAGTAAAAGCCAAAAAGAAAAAGTGATTAGAAAAAAACTCCCTCTATAATACAGAGAAAAATGTATGTTTTGTTGATGTGTTTTCAGAAAAAATTTATAAATTTTTTTACGCAAAAAAAATCCTCGCCATGCAGGCAAGGATTATCAATATCATTTTACAATTTATATATTTATTTTTTTAGTATATCCAACAGCTTGGGAATGTCGTTTTACGAGAACTTTCTCAATTCTCAAGTTTTTTAGAATATTCATAATTGCACATTGTCAACCTAAAATGTGCAAATATTACATTCTTATAGAAATATTATATGCAAAATACGATAGCGCATTCAAATTAAAATTATATTTTTATTAACATGTAAAAGTAGTTTTTAAAGCAAAGTTCGGAGTAAAAGAAAACGAAGTGTGATTTGTTTTGGCAATAATTATAAAAGCGTTGAAGATTTTGTTTTCTTCAACGCTTTTTCTCATGTGTATGCAGGCTTTTCGTTAATTTTATGTTTTGAATATGCTTGAACGACCACTATGCAAAATTTTTGAGTCTCGAAAGTGGCTTAAATAGGGCGTTTAGAAAATTTACTTATTATTCAAACTGTCTATCAAATGCAGGCTGTAAATGTGCCAAATTTTAATTATTTTATAGTTTTAAATATTGACTTTTTATTTGTCATTTGATAGAATAACCGCGGTTAGCTTGTGCTAACTAAAAATTTTAATGTCAAGTTAGCAATGGCTAATAAAATACGGAGGACAAATATGTTTAAAAAATTATCAATTTCATTGACTGCAATAGTTTTTGCACTTGCACTTACCTGCACTTCGTTCGGTGCGTTTGCAATGGGTCCGAGCGAGGACGGTGTTTACGAAGTGCCGATTGAAATGTGGCACGCAGAAAAAGAAAGAACATCTATGGGTGACAGCTATATTGTTCACACCGCACTTCTTACAGTTGACGGTGATGAAAAAACGCTTACAATAGCTCCTGCCAAAACAACAAGCGATATGCATTTTTGGTATTACAAGGACGGTTCTGTTGAGGGCGACACAGTAGAAGTTGAGCAAAAGAATAATGTTGAAATTGACGGCACTGAATATGAAACGGCTTTTGAATTTCCGATTAAGAGCGACAATGAATTTGTCGGCGTAAAATTTGCCGCTTCGGCTATGCCTTTATCACCTTCTGCAAGAATTAAAATAGATTATGACAGTGCAAAAAAAATCAGAGATGTAAAAAAAGAAAAAACCACCAAAAAAACCACTACCACTACAACGACACCGACAACAACAAATACTACAACGACAGCAACAAATACTACAACGACAACTACAACTACAACAACTACTACAACTACTACAACTACAACAGCACCAACCGTTACCGAGCCTAAAGAGGAAACGGTTAAAAATAAAAAAGTTCCGATCGCCATTGCCTGCGGCGTAGTGGGTGCGGTTGCATTTGTGCTTGTAATGACTGCTGTTATCAAGAAAAATAAACATGACTGATTGGGGCGAAGTATGAAAAAAATATTTAAGAAATTTCAAGTTAAGGATTTTGTGTTTTTGGCTGTCTTATCCGCAGCGATGACATTGTGCGGCGGAATAACGATGCCGCTTGTTATGCACACCACCGTTTTCGGACTGCGTAACATGGCAGCCGCACCTATTTATTCGATTTTCGTTGCAATCGGACTTATGAAAGTAAGAAAGCCGGGTGCTCTCACAATTATCGGACTTTTTTCGGGCGCACCGCTGATTTTCTTTTCGACGGTTATGTTTTTTAACAATTTTGTTTCCGCAATCATAGCGGAATTAATTATGCTTTTGATTTTCAGAGGCTATCAAAAGAAAGTTTCCGTTTTCGTTACAACGGGAATATATATGCCGTTTTCACTGCCGATTTCGGTTCTGTTCAGTCTTTGGCTCAATGGGCAAAGTTACGCTCAGTTTACAGCAAATCCGAAAATTTCTGTTTTAACATCAATCGGCACAATTATATTGGCATTTTTGGGTGCGGCAATCGGAATGAAAATCGCCGCAGAACTTCAAAAGGCAGGCAAATTAAAACCGTACGGAGAAGATGATAATGCTTGAAACATTTGAGGCTAAAAAGCCTTTTTATCCGCTGATTTCATTTTCAGTTTCCGTAATAGTGCTGATATTCGGAATGCTTTTTTCCAACAATCTTTTGGCTTTTGCTTTTGCCATGGCAATTTTTGTGCTTTACTCAGCATTCGGTCTTTTTAAAAGCACATGGAAAATGACCGTTGCAATGGCGATTTGCGGACTTATTATAGGCGGTCTGTCATTTTTGACAAACAAAAGCTTGGACGCATTTTGGCAAACACTTTTAAGAATGATTCTCTTGGGATTGTGTGCCGTGCCGATGGTAAGCACATCACCCTGCGATCTAACACGCTGTCTTGCAAAGCTGAAATGCCCGAGAGTTATAACGCTCGGCATGCTTGTAACACTTAAATTTATTCCAGTTTTAGTGGGTGAAATAAAGCAGATCTGGGAGGCGATGAAGGTCAGAGGTGCAAATATGAATTGGTACCGACCGAGTTGCATTTACCGTGCGTTTATTATTCCGCTCGTTATGCGAATCATCGGAATATCGGATACTCTTTCCCTTTCGCTTGAAACAAGGGCATTTACACTTGATGACAGTACAAGCTCGGTATATAAAGTAATAAAAATAAAAGCAAGGGATTTCGTATTTCTTGCCTGTGTTATCGTGCTTTGCGCAGGTGGAGGTGTTATGATATGGGCATAGCGATAAGACTGAAAGAAGTTTCTTTTAAATATGACGGTGCTAAAGAAAATGTGCTTGAAAATATAAATCTCACCGTGGAATACGGCGAAACCGTGCTTTTGTCGGGCGTTTCCGGCGAGGGAAAAAGCACCCTGCTTTCGATAATAAACGGTGTTATTCCGTTCGTTAATTCGGGCGAATTTTCAGGCAGTGTGGAAATAGACGGCAAGGATGTTACAAAGCTAAAAATCAGCGAGCGTTCAAAGCTAATCGGCACTGTGCTTCAAAATGCGGACGAACAAATTATTTATGATTTAGTAAACGAAGAAATCGCTTTCGGCTGCGAAAATCTTAATATTGCGTCCGAAGAAATCGACAGACGCATTGAACGATTCACAACGCTTATGCAAATAGAAAAAAACGCAAAAACAAAAACACTTTCCGGTGGTCAAAAGCAACGCCTGATAACCGCTTCTACCCTTGCGATGGAGCAAAAAATCATTATTCTTGACGAACCGCTTGCAAATTTGGACACTCATACAGCACACATTTTGCTGAAAGCACTTCGTAATTTGGCAAACAGCGGATATGCCGTTTTAATAGTTGAGCACAGGCTTGATGTTGTGAAAAACTACATAGATAAAGTTATGCGAATCGAAAACAAACAGCTTTTTACAAGTGCGGACATAAACGACTTGAACAGCGGAATAAAAACAATTCCTCATGCCGACGGCTCTTTGCCCGGCGAAGTGCTTATAAAAGGCGAAAAACTTTTCTTTGCCGCAGGCGACAGAAATATTATAGATGGGCTTGATATTGAAATTCGGGCAGGCGAACGAATAGTTTTGCTCGGTGAAAACGGATGCGGAAAAACCACCCTTATGCGCATGCTTGCAAGACTGAATAAGCCGAATGACGGTATGCTCAGCCAAACAATAACAAAAAGCAAAAAAGCAAACAGCAAATGGTTTTCAAAGGTGGGATATGTTTACCAAAATCCGGTCTATCAGCTTTTTATGCCAACGCTTTTAAGCGAGATTTCCTTTAAGGCAAAAAGCGAGGAAATAGCAAGGGAAATGATAAATGCCTTTGGACTTTCGGGACTTGAGCAGAGGCATCCGCAATCACTTTCCGAAGGGCAAAAACGGCGTGCCTCCATTGCTGCCGTCTGTGCAAGCGAGCCGACCGTACTGTTTCTTGACGAGCCGACGGTGGGTCAGGATTACAAAAACCTTTGTAAAACGGTTGAAACCGTAAATAAAATAAACAAGAACCTCGGCACGGCAATTGTTACCGTAACACACGATAAACGATGTGCCGGTGCTCTTGCAGACAGAGTGCTGATTATGGAAAACGGTAAAATATCACGGCAAGGCGATTACCGCCTCGCAAATGAATTTTTGGATAAATAACTTAATTGAGGGAGAAAAGAAATGATTAAAACAAGACTTATAGAGCAAGTACCTTCTTCAAAGAAGTACATTGCCCTAACAGTTCTTGCGCAGTGGTTGAAAACAGTTGCAAACATCGTTATGATTTTCATTCTTTCAAATCTACTTGCGCAAATTCTCGACGGTAAAGCGTTTGATTTTAAAGGACTTTTGCCTTATTTGGTCGCAATTGCGGCGGTTATGCTTGTGCGCTATCTTTGCGGATACGCAAGTTCTCAGACTGCGTTTTTCGCTTCAAGCGAAGTAAAAAAAGTTCTTAGACAAAAAATGTATAAAAAGCTTACACGAATGGGAGCATCTTACAGCGAAAAGGTATCAACATCAGAGGTGCTTCAGGTTTTTGTTGAGGGTGTAGACCAGCTTGAACTTTATTTCGGCAAATATCTGCCGCAGTTTTTCTTTGCTATGCTTGCACCGATAACGCTTTTTGCCGTGCTTGTGTTCGTAAGCTGGAAAGCGTCGGTGGTGCTTCTTATTTGTGTGCCCCTTATTCCGCTTTCTATTGTTGCAGTTCAAAAAATCGCAAAAAGACTTCTTAGCAAATATTGGGGAGTATACACAAACCTCGGCGATACTTTCCTTGAAAATATCCAAGGCTTAACAACACTCAAAGTTTATCAGGCGGATGAACGCAAGAATGTTGAAATGAATGAAAAAGCCGAAGAATTCAGAAGAATTACTATGAAAGTTCTTACAATGCAACTCAATTCCGTAAGCGTTATGGATATTGTTGCATATGCAGGAAGTGCAGTAGGTGTAGTAATTGCAATCATTCAGGTAAAAAACGGCACAATCACTTTACCTCAGGCATTTTTAATCATTATGCTTGCGGCTGATTTCTTTTTACCGCTCAGGCTTCTCGGTTCATTTTTCCATGTGGCTATGAACGGTATGGCGGCAAGCGACAAACTCTTTAAGTTGCTTGATACAAAAGAGGACGAACACGGAATGGAGATTCCTGAAAATCTTGACGGGGATATCGAAATTAAAGACCTTTCCTTTTCTTATGACAACGAAAAAACCGTACTTAACGATATTTCGGCAACCTTTAAAAAGCACGAGCTTATAAGCATAGTAGGCGAATCGGGTTGCGGCAAAAGCACGCTTGCTTCCCTGCTTTGCGGAACAACTAAAGGCTACATCGGCAGTATAACAATCGGCGGTGTTGAAATAAAAGATATTGATGAAAAAACACTTATGAACAACATCACTGCCGTAAACTTTAATTCCTACATTTTTGCAGGAACGGTTAGGGAAAATATGCTCATAGCCGACAAAAGTGCCAGTGACGAAAAGATGATTGAAGCATTGAAAATGGTAAACCTTTGGTCATTTTTAAGTGAGCAAGACGGACTTGATACTAAACTTAATCAACAAGGCAGCAATTTTTCGGGCGGACAAAGGCAAAGGCTTGCCATTGCAAGAGCCTTGCTTCACAACACACCGATATATGTTTTTGATGAAGTAACTTCAAACATAGACGCCGAAAGCGAAAACGACATTATGACCGTTATTCACAATATGGCTAAAATCAAAACCGTTATTCTTATCTCCCACAGGCTTGAAAATGTGGTAGGCAGTGACAAAATTCTTCTGCTTGATAAAGGCAAAATTGAGGAAAGCGGTACTCATTCTGAACTTATGTCTCTTAATGAAAAATACAAGCTGATGTATTCCACTCAAGCAGAATTTGAAAAATATGCAAAGGAGGAAGCGTAATGAAAAGAAAACAATCAGGTTTCAAAATTATGATGCGGTTGATAAAACTTGTTAAGCCGCTTGCTTTTTTCATGGTACTTGCAGTTATACTCGGCGTTACGGGATTTTTGTGTGCTATTCAAATCACGGTTGTCGGCAGTATGACACTTCTTACAGCCGCAGGTATAAACGGTGGACTTGCAATAAAAACGGGATGTATTTGCATTATTATTTTTGCGGTTTTGCGTGGCTTTCTTCACTACGGCGAGCAAGCGTGCAACCACTATATTGCATTCAAGTTGCTTGCCATTATTCGTGATAAAGTATTCAAATCGCTTCGCAGGTTAACTCCGGCTAAACTTGAAGGTAAAGATAAAGGCAATCTGATATCGCTCATAACAAGTGATATTGAACTTTTAGAAGTTTTTTATGCTCACACGATTTCTCCGATTTGTATTGCGTTTTTAACAAGCCTTGTTATGCTGATATTTATCGGAAGATACAGTATTTGGCTTATGCTTGTTGCACTTGCGGCTTATATTACAGTCGGCATTATTATTCCACTTGTATCATCTAAATTTAACAAAAATATCGGTATGACCTACCGTGAAAATTCGGGTTCACTTTCCGGCTATGTGCTTGACAGTATGCGTGGACTTTTGGAATCAATCAGATACAATTCAACCGATACCCGCCTTAATGAAATGAACGAAAAAACCGATGAGCTTAATTCACTTCAAAAGAAGTTAAAGAAAATTGAGGGGCATAATATTTCAATTACGGATATTTCGATTATCTTCTTTTCAATCACAATGCTTTTAGTTGCAATTTGCCTTTACCAAAAGGGCACAATCGGATTTGACGGACTTATTGTTTCAACCGTTGCAATGATGAGTTCATTCGGTCCGGTTGCCGCACTTTCAAACCTTGCAGGCAATTTGACTCACACTCTTGCAAGCGGTAAAAGAGTGCTGTCAATTCTTGATGAAAGCCCTGTTGTTGAAGAAAACATCAGCGGCAAAGAAGTTGAATTTGACGGTATGGAATGTAAAAATGTAGGCTTTGCATATGACAAAGAGCAAATTCTTGAAAATTTCAATATGGAAATTCCAAAAAACAAAATCATTGCTATAAACGGACCGAGCGGTTCGGGCAAATCGACTGCGCTTAAACTTATGATGCGTTTTTGGGATGTAAACAGCGGCGAAATTGATATGTCGGGTGAAAACATTAAAAATATTAAAACATCATCACTTCGTAACAATCAGAGCCTTGTAAGCCAAGAAACTCAATTGTTTAACGATACGATTGAAAATAACATTAAAATTGCAGATTACAACGCAACAAGAGAAGAAGTTGAAATTGCCGCAAAAAAAGCCTCAATTCACGATTTTATAATGACTTTGCCTAAGGGATACGACACAAATGTAGGCGAACTCGGTGATTTGCTTTCGGATGGTGAAAAACAGCGTATAGGTCTTGCAAGAGCGTTCCTTTGCAACTCTCCTATGATTATGCTTGACGAACCCACAAGCAATTTGGACAGTTTAAACGAGGGCAACATCTTAAAATCTATAAACGAAGCAAAGCACGGCAAAAGCATTGTTTTGGTTTCTCACAGAAAGTCAACGGCAAAAATCGCTGACGAAGCTTACACCGTTTACAGAGGAAGATTATCATGAAAAAAGACAGAATCACACGAGAAAAAGAAATGTTACCCGAAATGGTAAAAATTTATTGCCACGGTGTGCATAAATCAAAAAAAGGTACTCTTTGCAAGGACTGCCAAGAACTTACTGATTATGCGCTTTTCAGGCTTGACCATTGCCGCTGGGGAAACGATAAAAACTTCTGCTCGCAATGTCCATGCCATTGCTACAAACCCGATATGCGTTCAAAAATAAAAGAGGTTATGCGCTATTCCGGGCCGAGAATTATGCTTTATCATCCGCTTGTGGGCACCATTCACGGTATTGAAACGATAAAGGGCGTTATCAAGGCAAAAAAGAAAAGCAAATAACACCAAAAAATATTGACTCTCATACAAACAAAGTCTTTGCCGAAAGGTAAAGGCTTTTTTCTTTCATAGTGAAAAGAAAAAAGCACCAATGCTCAATTAAGCATCAGTGCTGTTTTACAAGACTTGTATTTATTTCAATACAAAACGATATTTGAATTTTCTTTTGCAAGGTTTTGCATTTTTTTCGTGTAGCCGTTAATGCAAAAGAACACAAAGTATTCATTTCTGTTTTGTTTATTCCAATTTACTTTTTTCGCTTTTTCAAGCAAGTCGTAATACACATTAACACCAAGCGGTTTTTTTGTATATTTGCATTCGCCGAAGATGATGTTATTGGAATTATCTGTTGCGACAATATCAATTTCTGTATCTTTTCTGTCCCACCATTTGCCGATTTTTGTGGGAGTGAAACCGAAAAATAAATGCTAAAAATGTTATTTTTTGTAACTTAATTAGCGGATATTTCAAATGCGTTGTTTGATTCTATATAAAACTCTTTTAAAGATGAGCTTATTATATGTGAATTGATTTTTCGTATTTTTATTCGTTTCGGTGTGATTCTCATAAAATCGGCGGTTTAAAACCGTATTGCGTTTCGTTAAACAAAAAAATCTTGATAATAAAGCGATTGTATGTTAAAATATTTTCCGTAAATTTTGACAGAGGGTGAAAAATATGTCAGGGCACTCAAAATGGAGTACTATCAAACGTAAAAAGGAAAAGACCGATAATGCCCGTGCAAAGGTATTTACTAAAATCGGCCGTGAAATAGCTGTTGCCGTCAGAGAGGGCGGACCCGACCCTGCCGGTAATTCAAAGCTTAAGGATTGCATAGCTAAGGCGAAGGCTTGCAATGTTCCGAACGATAATATCGAAAGAATCATTAAAAAGGCTGCCGGAGACGGCAATACCGATAATTACGAAAGCATAATCTATGAGGGCTACGGTCCGTCGGGTGTCGCCGTAATAGTTGAGACTCTTACAGATAACCGCAACAGAACCGCAGGCGATATGCGTCATTATTTTGATAAGTTCGGCGGCAATATGGGAACCTCGGGCTGTGTTTCGTTTATGTTTACCCGTGAGGGCGTAATTATTATCGACAAAGAGGATGTTGACGAGGAAAAACTTATGGAGGACGCTCTCGAAGCTGGCGCCACCGATTTCCTCACAGACGGCGATGTTTTCGAAGTTCGCACAGAGCCTAACGATATGGGTGCAGTACGCGATGATCTTGAGGCCAAGGGTTATAAATACCTGACAGCCGAGGTCGATTATATTCCATCTACCTATACAAAGCTCGAAAGTGAAGAGGATATAAACAATATGGGCAAAATGCTCGAAATGTTTGAAGATAACGACGATGTTCAAAATGTTTTCCATAACTGGGAAAACGAGGACGATTACGAAGGTTGACAGATTTTGAATTTAGGAAATATTCTGTTTTAAATTCAATGCGTAATTTAAGTTGAAGACGGCTTGATTTGTTTTTCAAGCTGTCTTTTTTATTTTTCTTTCGGCATTTGTCGAACAAGGTATTGTAAATTAAAATAATACAAAATAATGTTCTTTCGTAGCATAAAAATATATTAACGTACAAACCTTAAAAAATATGTCTGATACGATTGACATTTGACAAAACTAATTATACAATGTATTTGAGGAAGATTTGAAAAACATATTTATATATATTTTTTGGAGGTGCTTTTAAATGAGAAAAACAAAAATAATATGCACCGTCGGTCCGGCTACCGATGAGGACGGAGTCCTTGAAAAGATGATAAAAGCCGGAATGAATGTTGCGAGATTCAACTTCTCGCACGGCACTCATGAAATGCATAAAAAAAGGTTTGATGAGCTGGTGGCTCTTAGAGACAAACTGGATCTCCCCATAGCTACAATGCTTGACACTAAGGGTCCGGAGATACGTATAGGCTATTTTAAAGACCACAAAGCCGTAACACTGAAAGAGGGCGATGATTATATTCTCACCTCACGAGATATAGAGTGCGACGAAAAGCAGGCGAGCGTTTCCTTTAAGGAACTGCCGCAGGATGTCAAAATGGGCACGATTATCAGAATAAACGACGGTCTTGTATCTCTCAGGGTCGAAAAGGTCGAAGGCCCCGATATTTATTGTAAGGTTGTTGACGGCGGCGTTATTTCAGACCAAAAGGGCGTAAATGTTCCGGATACAAATTTATCAATGCCTTATCTTTCCGAGCATGATATGTCCGATTTGGCGTTCGGGGCAAAGCTCGGATTCGATTTCATAGCGGCTTCATTTATTCGCTCGGCCGCAGATGTTGATTATCTTCGTAATTTTACAAATTCTGTGGGGTTTCACAAGGTAAAAATAATCGCAAAAATAGAGAATATGAGCGGCGTCAACAATATTGATGAAATTATTGCCGCTGCGGACGGTATTATGATAGCGCGTGGCGATATGGGCGTCGAAATACCGTTTGAGCTTATTCCGTCAATACAGAAAAAGCTCATCAAAAAGGCATATACGGCAGGTAAGCAGGTTATAACCGCAACTCAGATGCTTGAGTCGATGATAACGAATGCCCGTCCAACAAGAGCAGAGATTACCGACGTTGCAAATGCAATTTATGACGGCACTTCGGCAATTATGCTTTCCGGTGAAACTGCCGCCGGTAAGCACCCTGTCGAGGCTGTTGAAACAATGGCACTTATAGCCGAGACCACCGAGGCAGATATAGACTATCTCACTAAATTCAAAAATGATTCGTCTGAGTACGATAACAGCATAACAAATGCTATTTCACACGCCACCGTTACAACCGCTCACGACCTCGGCGCAAAGGCGATTATTACGGTAACGAAGAGCGGTTCGACTGCCCGTATGATTTCAAAGCATCGCCCGTCTTCTATGATAATCAGCTGCACGACCGATGAAACCGTTTGCCGTCAGATGAATATGTCTTGGGGTATGATACCTCTTATGTGCGAAGAAAAAAACAACTCTGATGCACTTTTCTCTCACGCTGTTGAGGTTGCACGTAAGCACGGTCTCATTTCAAAAGGCGATATCGTTGTAATAACCGCGGGAATTCCGCTCGGGATTTCCGGCACAACGAATATGTTAAAGGTTGAGCGCATAAAGTAATCGGTTTTTGCGTTTTTCTCATGTGTATATAAAAACAAATTATACCGAAAATATTAAGGCTTCGTTGTTTTCGAAGCCTTAATATTTTATGTGCGGCGGTGATATATAAATGAGCGATTATGAGATTATAAAATATATCCTAAATGATATAAACGAGGATCTCGACGATGAAGAAAAAGTGCATTTGCTTTTGAATAAAACGGTTTCAGAAAACAACGAGTGTAAAGAAAGCTTTGGGCAAAGGGCCTCCGACAGGCTCTCCTCTCTTGCCGGAAGTTGGACGTTCGTTATAGGCTTCACTCTGCTTTTACTCGTTTGGATAACAGTAAATACGGTTTTGGCGGCAAAGTCGTTCGACCCGTACCCGTTTATTCTGCTGAACCTTGTCTTGTCGTGCGTTTCGGCTATTCAGGCGCCTCTTATTATGATGAGTCAAAAGCGACAGGATGAAAAAGATCGTCGGCGCAGCGAAAATGATTATAAAATAAATTTAAAATGTGAGATTCTGCTTAAAAATATGCATTATAAGCTCGACAGGATAATCGAATGTATTGATGAAAAATCAAAATAAGGCAGAAAAGCCGTATGACGCATAATATATAAAATTCTCGTTTTTTTAACCGAATTATTTGCATTTCTACAAATTGATGTTTTGCTTGCCCATTGATATAATTATAATCGGTATCGCGGTTATGCAATACCGATATTCTTTCTTCCAAGGTGAAATATATGCATATAAAACTACTTGCTCTTGATATAGACGGAACTCTTGTTACCACCGAAAAAAATATACCGGCAGGCAATAAGACGGCTATACGGAGATTTATGAAAAACGGCGGAATAGTCACAATAGCATCGGGTAGACCGATAAGCGGCGTTACGCGTTATGCCGAGGAGCTGGGGCTTAACGTCGGCGGCGGTTATGTTATAACATACAACGGGTCGCGCATTTTTGACGCGCGCACGGGTGAACTTTTGTACGAAAAAAATCTCACGGCGGAGCAGAGTGCCCGTATTATCGATGTCGCCGAAAAGTATAATGTCCCGATAACCACATACAAAGGCGATACAGCAGTTACAGACAATGCCGACGACAAATATTTTTATCTTGAGGTAAATCTCAATAACTTGGGACTGCAAAGAGTTCAAAGTCTGCGGAAAGAGGTTACTTATCCAGTGCCCAAATATCTTATAACGGGTGAGCCCGATTATATAACCGAGACAGAAAAGCTGTTTAAAAACGAACTTAGCGGAGTTTCGGTATTTCGCTCCGAACCGTTTTTCCTTGAGATAACGCCTCTTATGGTAGACAAAGGTACTGCGCTTATGTGGCTTGCCGACAGTCTCGGTATAAGGCGCGAGCAGGTTATGGCATGCGGAGACGGATACAACGATATTACAATGATAAGCGAAGCCGGTATCGGTGTAGCTATGGAGAATGCTCAGGAGCCTGCGAAAAACGCAGCCGACTTTGTTACTCTTTCCAACGATGATAATGGCGTAGCGGCAGCAATAAAGAAGTTTGCTCTTTAATTATTCAAGCGTTGATAAGGGCTTTAAGGGGATACATAATTGGAAAACACATCTGAAAAAACACAGAATACAACTGAAAACAGCGACCCGAAAAATGAAAAGAAAAGACTTAAAGCTTTAAAGCCTTTGCAAAAACTTAAAACTTTAAAGCCTTCGCAAAAAATAATGCTGATTGCGGCTGTTTTTGTTTTAGCGGCGGCAATAGTATTGACGTCGGTGTTAATTGTCCGCGGCAATAAAAAGAAGCGTGCTGCAGTAATCGGCGAGACTCAGACCGAGGCCGCTGTTACCGATGCGGAGTTAGAACTTTTCGGCGAGGATGAGTCTGTTTCGTCAGAGGAAGAAACCACCTCGGCAATTATGTTTGAAATTGATGAAAAAATGAAAAATGTGCAGATTGCCACCGGCGACAGCAAAAAAGATGAGGACGCTGAAATCAACCGTGATTACGGTACCAATTCGTCGCGCCTTGCGCCGGCAAAATCTCCGCGGCTGAACGGCAGATTAACGGGCGTTCCGCTTTCATCAGACAGTATGTACACGTCCTCTCTGCTGTCTTTAAAATACGTGAACCGTGATTTTATGTCGGGACTTATCGATATAGACGGTACACTTTTTAATTTTGATTCGTCACACAACCCGATAAGAGGGCATAAAGCCATAAGCGATGTGCAGTATTATTTCAACGATAACGGTGCTCTTTCCTCTATGGTAGGTATTGATGTGTCTCATCATAATGGTAAGATAGATTGGGCGGCGGTGCGAGCTGCAGGCGTTGATTTTGCTATAATACGTGTCGGATTTCGCGGATACGGCGACGAGGGAACACTCAAGCTTGATTCGCGCTTTAGCGAAAATGTTGAGGGCGCTTTAAATAACGGCATACAGGTAGGCGTGTATTTTTACAGCCAGGCGGTTACGGTTTACGAGGCTGTTGAGGAGGCGAGCGTGGCTGTAAACTATTCGAGAAAATATAATATAACGTTACCCATATATTTTGATACGGAGTTTTCAAACAGTGAGCATTCGGGCAGAGCAGACCGCCTCACGGCAAGTCAGCGAACCAACATTGCCGTTGCATTTTGCGAGGCCGTAAAAAATGCAGGATACAAACCGGGAATTTATGCGAGCAAAACGTTTTATACCGATGAGCTGAATTTTTCGCGTCTTTCAAATTATGAAATTTGGGTTGCGCATTATACGAGTGAAACCACGGATTTTAAATATGACTATAAGGTATGGCAGTATACACCCAAGGGTAGGGTAAACGGAATTCCGAATGACACCGACATAAACATAGCTTTGTTTGATTACGGCAATAATGACGATATGAGCGACAGGGGCGGCAGCGTGGCGTTCTTTGATTCCGACACGGATATTCAAAACGCTCTGAATGCGGAGAACAGCATAAAGAAATATCAGCTGTTCAGAACACAAACACTTTATAATTCCGCGCAATCGGACATCGATTTTGTTAATCAGCCGGAAGTAAAAGCAAAGCTTTTTGATGCGCTTGAGAATTTGAAAAACAAACTGGGATTTTTGGCGGAGCCCACCAAAAACAGCGAAAATGATGAAACCACCGGTGAGCTGAGTGAGGAATAGACGGATATAATATAGTTTTAAACTTTCTATTCCCGTGTGAGGCGAACTTAAAGCCTTACGGGCTTGTGTAATTTGATTGCGATTTGAGCCCTGCCTACAAAAATTTAGGCTTGCTTTAGTATATCTCGGCATCATCCTTAAAACTCGTTTTTCCTCCGATTTGCCTAAAAATTGAAAACATTTAATAAAAAATCAAAATACCACTTGATTTTATCGCTCCGATATAATATAATACTAAAGCACTTCGGGGTGTGGCGAAGTTTGGTATCGCGCTTGGTTCGGGACCAAGAGGCCATGGGTTCAAGTCCCGTCACTCCGACCAAAAAAGGTAAGTATCGTAAGATGCTTACCTTTTTTTATTTATCCGCAACTTTTTGTAGCTATGAAATTGTTTTTGTGATACAATCATTTACAGAATATACTTTGACTTGTTAAGGAGCGCGCTATGAAAAGATTATTAAAAAACGGAACGATAGTCAATGTCTTTACGGGTGAGCTCATAAAGACGAACGTTCTTTTTGAAAACGGAATTATTTTGGGCGTGGACGACTACGGTGACGATGAAGCAGATGAAGTAATCGACGCTGCCGGAAAATATATTTGCCCGGGCTTTATAGACGGGCATATACATATCGAAAGCACAATGCTCACTTGCCCGGAATTTGCCAAAACGGCGGTTTCTCACGGTACGACCGCGGTAATAGCCGATCCGCATGAAATTGCCAATGTCAGCGGTAAAGACGGCCTTCGCTATATGATTGAATCAAGTGAGGGTCTTCCGCTTACCGTGTATTTTGTAATACCGTCATGTGTTCCGGCAACAAGCTTTGACGAATCAGGCGCGGTTCTCTCGGCGGATGATATAGAGGAATTCTATTCGGAAAGTCGTGTTCTCGGGCTCGGCGAGGTTATGAATTATGTCGGCGTGGTTGCCGGGGACGGCGAGCTTGAGAAAAAAATCAAATCCGCATTGTCTCGCGGACTTGTTGTAAACGGTCATGCTCCGCTTTTGTCGGGCAAGCCGCTTGATAAATACATTTCCGCGGGAATAGGAGATGACCATGAATGCTCTTCGGCCGATGAAGCCAAGGAGCGCATACGCAAGGGGCAGAGAATAATGATAAGGCAGGGAACTGCGGCGAGAAATCTTTCGGGGTTGATTTCGTTATTTGACGACCCGTGGGAGCAGAGATGCCTTTTGGTGACCGATGATAAACACCCGGCTGACCTTATCTCAAACGGCCATATAGACAGCATAATCCGCTCTGCCGTGCAAATGGGCAAAAGCGCTGTCACAGGCATAAGAATGGCGACCCTCCATGCTGCGGAGTGCTTCGGACTTAAAAATACAGGCGCCGTAGCACCAGGTTACAAAGCGGATTTGCTTGTCCTTGATGACCTTGATAAGGTAATCGTGCGCGATGTATACAAAAACGGAGAAAAGGTTGTTTCGGACGGCAAAACGTTTTGTTTTGATATGCCGAAAATAAATGATGCTCTCGAAAAGAAAGTGCGTAGCTCGTTTAATTTGCCCATGCTATCTTCGTCTGATTTTGCCGTCGATTATAACGGTAAAAGAAAATGCCATGTTATATCCCTTGTGGACGGGCAGCTTTTGACCGATGATTTGGTATCGGATATTGATTTCGACTGCAATAACGGCATAGATATCGAGCATGATATATTGAAAATAGCCGTTATTGAAAGACATCACAACACGGGTCATATAGGAAATGCTTTTATAAAGGGTATCGGACTTAAGGAGGGTGCCATAGCATCTTCCGTGGCGCATGATTCGCACAATCTTATTGTGATAGGCACAAATACCGATGATATGGCGTTTGCCGCAAACCGTATACGTGAGCTCGGCGGCGGTATAGTTTCGGTTAAAAACGGAAAAGTCGTGGCCGAAATGCCTCTGCCGATAGGCGGACTTATGTCGTGCGAAACAGTGGAAAGAGCGGCGGAAGAAAACGAAAAGGTGCGTGAAAGCGTGTATTCTCTCGGTGTGCCGAAGGGCTTTGAGCCGTTTATGATTATGTCGTTTTTGAGCTTGCCGGTAATACCGCATTTAAAGCTTACCACTAAGGGTCTTGTTAATGTTGATACTCAGAGTGAGGTTCCGCTTGCGGCGGAATAAATAAAATGCATTTATAAGAGTTTTTGTTGATATTATGCCGTGTGAAGCATTCTTTCACACGGCATTTTTGCGTTTAATAAATTATTAATTTTCTTGTAATTATTTGTTACTTGATTTTGTCGAACAGTGTTATATAATGGAGTTGTAAATTAAATCAAAGGATGTAATTGCGGTGGAAAAGCAAAGGTTAAGCATTGTTGTAAAACAAAATAATTTGTTTAAAAAAATGATATTTGTTCTGTCTTTGTTGATTATTTTAATCTCAATAATGCTTGCGGTGTTCGGAGTCAAATATAATAAAACCAAGCAAAATCTAAAAACGGTTGCGGCACAAAAAGCGGCTGTGGAGCAATCGCTGAGTGAACGGGAATCGTTATTTGCGGATGAAAAGGGCAGCCTGAACGGCGAAATATCAAAGCTTAATGAGCAGGTGTCGCTTAAAAGGGAACAAGAGAGCAGGGCACTCGCCGAAGCCAATGCCGGAAAAGTTGTTTACCTGACCTTTGATGACGGCCCGTCGCCTAACACTCCGAGGATAATCGATATCCTGAATGAGAACGGAGTTAAGGCGACTTTTTTTGTGAAAAACGGCGGTAAGTATAACGGGTATATGAAAAACATAACTGAATCGGGAAACCAAATCGCGCTTCATTCATATTCTCACGATTATCCGCAGGTGTATGCTTCGGAGCAGGCGTTTTTTGACGATTTGCAGAAAATATCCGATCTCGTATACAATGAAACGGGAGTCCGTACAAACATATTTCGTTTTCCCGGAGGCAGCAGCAATACCATAAGCCGCAAGTATTCGCCGGGGATTATGACGACGCTGACAAAAGAGGTGCAAGAAAAAGGATACTGCTATTTTGATTGGAACGTTTCTTCGGGTGATGCCGAATCAAGGGAACAGCCTAAAAACACTATAATAGAGAATTGTAAAAAAGTACCGAAATCCAACACAATAGTTGTGCTTATGCACGATTCTGCGGTGAAAAACACAACTGTGGAGGCACTTCCCGAGATAATCGCATATTATAAAAGTATGGGTTACAGCTTCGGCGTTTTAAGCGAAAAAACATATCCGGTGCATCAAAAAGTCAATAATTGATGTGTGCCCGATTTTTTTGTGTATATTCAATATGAACTAAAGCTTGCGGTTGTTATTTTGCACAAACATTTAAAATTGTTTTGATTTGTCTTTGGAGGTACAGCCGAATTATTGCAAAATCCCCCATATATCGTGTCAAAGCCGTTGACGAGGACAAGTTTTGTGGTATAATATGTTAACGGTACGAAGAAAAAACATTATTATATATCAATATTTGGGGAGAATAACTATGTACGTTAAAGATGTTCTTGTTCAAAATCAGGTAGGACTTCATGCTCGTCCTGCAACCTTCTTCATTCAGAAAGCCAATGAGTTTAAATCTTCTATCTGGGTTGAAAAGGAAGAGAGAAGAGTTAACGCAAAGAGCCTTCTCGGCGTTCTTTCACTCGGCATAATGGGTGGCACAAAGATCAGGATCATTGCCGGCGGCCCCGATGAAGAACAGGCCGTTGAGGAGCTTGTTAAGCTTGTTGAATCAGGCTTTGCCGAGTAATTTAAATATTCAATTAAAACGGCACACCGTATTTTCTTCGGTGTGCCTTATTTTTTAACGAAGGGCGGTGAGTGCTTTGAATCCGAAAATGAAAATACTCAGAAAAAAGGCGATGAGCCTGCCTCTTTTGCCGGGCGTTTATATTATGAAAAATGCCGATGGGAAAATAATATATATCGGTAAAGCAAAAGCACTTAAAAACCGCGTCAGTCAGTATTTCGGCTCGCAAAATCGCCATCCGGTAAAAGTACGTAAAATGGTGGAAAATGTCGACCGTTTTGATTATATAGTAACGGGAAGCGAATTCGAAGCTCTCGTTCTTGAGTGCAGTCTGATAAAACAGCATTCGCCGAAATACAATATTCTTTTAAAAGACGATAAGGGTTACAGCTACATTCGCATATCCGAAGGTGAATATCGCAAGATTTCCGCCGTGTTCAATAAAAAAGATGACGGTTCGGAGTATATAGGTCCGTATCTCAGTTCGTATTCGGTAAGGCAAAGTGTGGATGCGGCCAATAAAATATTCAAATTACCGCAGTGCAACAAGGTCTTTCCGCGCGATTTCGGCAAGAGCAGACCATGCCTTAATTATTATATTTCGCAGTGCTGCGGACTTTGTACGGGTAAAATAAAAAAATCCGATTATGACGAGGCGGTGGACGGCGCGATTGCGTTTTTAAAGGGTGACAGCCGCGATATAATCGCCGATTTGCGTGCCAAAATGGAAAAGGCGGCAGAGGAGCTTGATTTTGAACAGGCTGCAAAGCTGCGCGACCGCATTAACTCCATAGAGCGAATTAAAGAAAAGCAAAAGGTTGTTTATAAATCCGTCGAAGAGCAGGATGTGTTTGCAACCGCTGATATTGACGGCAGTGTGTGCCTTGCTGTTTTAAGGTTTTCAAACGGCAGACTTTTTGACAGCGAGCATTTCTTCTTCGATGACCCCGGTGATAAGAAGGGTATGCGCTCCGATTTCATCACGTCCTATTATTCTATGCGAGACAATATTCCGAAGCGCGTTACTGTAGACGGCGAGGTTGCCGACAGAGATCTTTTGGAGCAATGGCTTTCCGAGAAAAAGGGCAAAAAAGTTACGGTCTTTGTTCCGGCAAGGGGAGAACAGCTCGAAATAGTTAATATGTGCCGTAAAAACGCCGAGGAAAAGCTGGCGATTAAAAAGGGCAGAACCGGAAGAGAAATAGCCGTTCTCGACGAACTTAAGGATTTGCTCGGCCTCAAAAAGACGCCGGAGTACATTGAGTCCTACGATATATCGCATACCGCAGGGCAGGATTCTGTTGCGGGTATGATAGTTTTTAAGGGCGGTAAGCCTTATCGTAAGGCGTATAAACGTTTTTCCATAAAGAGCTTTGACGGTAACGACGATTACCGCGCTATGAATGAGGTTCTTACAAGACGCTTTTCCGAATACGAAAAAAGCAAGGATTCAACCGAGGGCTTCGGCAAATTGCCGGACCTTATACTGCTTGACGGCGGCGTTGGGCAGGTCCATGCCGTAGAACCCGTGCTTCGTGAATTCGGACTTAAAATTCCGCTTTTCGGTATGGTAAAGGATAATCGACACCGCACGCGTGCCATTTCGGGTGACGGCGGCGAAATAGCCATAAATTCAAAACGGCAGGTGTTTACGCTCGTTTCCGAAATACAAAATGAGGTACATCGATTTTCTGTGGCATATCATCACCAAAAGCATGCAAAACGCGGGCTTTCGCTATCTCTTACCGAGATAGAGGGCGTCGGAGAAAAAAGAGCATCCGCGCTTTTAAAATATTTTAAAACCATGACTGCAATTAAAAACGCTGAGGTCGATGAGCTTTCAAAGGCTCCGGGGATAACCTCTGCCGTTGCACAAAATATATATGATTATTACAGAACAAAGGATTGTTTAAAATGATTAACTCGGTTATATTCGATCTCGACGGAACTCTTCTTAACTCTCTCGACGACCTTGCAGACAGCACTAATTACACGCTCAGAACCGCGGGCTACCCGGAAAGGACGCGCGACGAGGTGCGCAGGTTTGTCGGAAACGGTATATATAAGCTTATCGAGAGAGCCGTTCCCACAGGCACCGATAAGGCGGAAATAGATAAGTGTTTTGATATATTTTGCCGTAATTACAAAAAAAATATGGCGAATAAAACAAAACCGTATCCCGGAATTACGGATATGCTAAAAACCCTTTATGAAAACGGCTTTAAGCTTGCCATAGTTACAAATAAGGCTGATTTTGCCGCACAGGAGCTTTGCGGCGAAATGTTCGGCGATTACGTTAAAACCGTTGTCGGAAGCGTAAAAGAGCGCAGAAACAAGCCCTATCCCGACAATGTTTTGTTCGCTATAGATAAGATGGGTGCCGAAAAGAGCGAGACCGTATATGTAGGCGACAGCGAGGTTGATGTCGAAACGGCAAAAAATTCGGGACTGAGTGTTATTGCCGTGCTTTGGGGCTATCGCGATATAGACGTTCTCAAAAAAGCCGGAGCGGAAAAAACCGCGAAAAATGCCGAAGAATTAAAGAATATACTCTTAAATTTAAAAAAATAGTGAAAACTGTTGACAATTGTGATAAAATAATGAAATAATATTAGAAGCATTTTATGGAGAGATCTTATGAGAGTTATTACCGGTATAGCCAGAGGACGTAAGCTTGTGACTCTTGAGGGCGAAGAAGTGGTGCGTCCCACTACCGACAGGGTAAAAGAGGCTATGTTCAGTATAATACAGTTTGATATTCCGGGGAAATCTGTGCTTGACCTTTTTGCGGGGTCGGGTCAGCTCGGAATTGAGGCTCTTTCACGCGGTGCCGAAAAGGCTGTGTTTGTTGATAAAAGCGCAGAGGCTTTTTCCGTTGTTAAGCAAAACCTTAAAACCTGCGGTTTATCGGATAAAGCAACGGTTATAAATTCCGACAGCTTTAGTTTCCTTCGCAGCACCGCAGAAAAGTTTGATATAATTCTCATTGATCCGCCGTATAGCAGGCAAATGGCAGAAACAGCTCTGTCTCTTGTCGACGGTGTTTTAAAAGACGGCGGCATTGTAATGTGTGAAACCGATTACCGCGAGGACTTGCCGGAAGAAGTCGGTGATATTAAAAAATTTAAGGAATATAAATATTCCAAGACTAAACTCACTACCTATAAAAAGTAATTCGGAGGGGTTTTCTTGAAAACGGTTATATGTCCCGGCAGTTTTGACCCTGTTACAATGGGGCACCTTGACATTATCCGCAGAAGCGCGAAAATGTTTGATAAGGTCATCGTTGTCGTAATGACAAATTATCATAAAAAAAATAATTATGCCTTCACGTCGGAGGAGAGAGTTGAGCTTTTGAAGCGCTGTACCGCAGATATGCCAAACGTCGATGTGGACCGATACGACGGTTTGCTTGCCGATTATGCGCGCCGCAAAGAGGCGGTTGCCATAGTAAAGGGCCTTCGAGCGGTTTCGGATTTTGAGTACGAATTTCAACAGGCGCTCACAAATAAAAAACTCAATAACGAGCTTGAAACGGTATTTATTACAACGCGAGCCGAGAATATGTACTTAAGCTCCAGCGTGGTAAAGCAGGTTTGTGAGCTCGGCGGTGACATTAGCACATTCGTTCCTGCTGAAATACGTGAGGACATCATCAAAAGAATAAAAAAATAAACTGAGAGTCAGCAAATAAGAGGTGTAAAACAAATGACTATTGAAAGCTTAATAGAGGAGCTTGAGCAGATTATTGATGAGGGAAAATCCGTTCCCTTTACTTCAAATCAGATAGTTGACGTCGAAAGGCTCAGAACCACTATCGAGGATATGAGGCTTAATATGCCCGATGAGCTTATGCAGGCGAGAAAAATAGCCTCCGAGAGAAAGGAAATACTTACTGCGGCGCAAAGCACCGCCGAGGGGATTATTACCGCGGCAAAGAAAAAGGCCGATGAGCTTATTTCCGAGCATGAGATAACGAAGGGCGCCGAGGCCGAGGCTGAAAATATTATGGCGGAAGCACGTAAAAAGGCAAACGGTATCGTCGAGCAGGCGAGAGGGACTGCAGCGGAGCTTACGGAGCAGGCTCAAAAGTGGTCAAACGATATGCGTAAAAGCGCAGGCGAATACGTTGAGAGGGTTGTATCTATGGCAGACGAGGGTCTTACCAACTCCGTAAATGAAATAAGACGCGTGCGTCAGTCTCTCAAGGCTGCCGCTCAGCACAAAAAGGCTCCCGAAGAGAGCAAGTAATTTTTGCTGCCTTATATAGTATTTTATTTCGCCTCGTTGCATATATTTGCTTCGAGGTGAATTTATATGTTCGTATACTCCGTAAAGAAAAGGCAGGTAAAAATGGCTCTGCTTGTGTTTTTTGTGGCATTGCTTGCAGTCGCGCTGATTATTGTTTCTCATCATACGGCAGAGGCGGGGAAAACGGCGGCGCTGAATATCAGAGCAGCTTCCTCCGAAGACAGAATAGCGTATCTTTCGCAGTTCGGCTGGAGCGTAAAAGAAGATCCGGTTGAGGTTTGCGAAGTGATTATTCCCGCGGAATTTGATGATGTATACGAAAAATACAATGAGCTTCAAAAGGAACAAGGCTTTGATTTATCCTTGTATGCGTCGAAACGGGTAAAGCGTTGGACATATGAGATTACAAATTATACGGGCTACGAAAATACCGGCTTTATCCACGCAAATATCTTGGTGTATGACGGCAAGGTGATAGGCGGAGATGTGTGCTCAACAGAACTTAACGGCTTTATGCACGGCTTTGCAAAGCCTGATAACACCGGCGAATAAATAAGGAGAAACGGATGAAAAAAGAGCGGATAGATAAGCTTATAGCAGGCAGCGGTAAACTCAGCAGAAAAGACGTGGCAGGTCTGATTTCTCACGGCAATGTTACACTTAACGGCAGGGCTGTCAAAAGCGGCTCCGAAAAGGCTGATGCCGATTCGGACGAGATTAAAGTATGCGGTGAAATTTTCACAATAAAAAAACATATATACATAATGCTCAATAAGCCGAAGGGCGTTGTTTCGGCAAGCGACGGAAAAGGCGAAAGAACCGTTTGTGACCTTGTCCCCGAAAAGCTTATGCGCCGTGGGCTGTTCCCGGCCGGCAGACTCGATAAAGATACTACGGGCTTTGTGCTGATAACCGATGACGGCGAGTTCGCACACCGTATTCTCTCACCGAAAAACCACATTGATAAAACGTACGTTGTGTCTCTTCGTGACAATATCGAAGAAGAGGCCGTTTCGTTGCTCGAAAACGGCATTACTCTTCGTGACGGGACGGCTTTTTTGCCGTCAAAAATAAAAATACTCTCCGATAAAGAGTGCGAAATTACTATTTGCGAGGGTAAATATCATCAGATAAAGCGTATGTTTTGCGCCGTCGGAAACGAGGTTACAAATCTTCGCCGTATAAAAATGGGACGACTCTTCCTCGATGAAAGGCTGAGAGACGGCGAGTGCCGCGAAATAACAGCCGATGAATTAAAAATGATTTCCGAAAAAGAATAAGTTGATGCGGTATTCGCAAAGCTCCCTTTACGGGAGCTTTTTTGACGTAAAAGAACAGGACGCTCTCCGAAGAAAGCGTCCTGTTTTGCTTATTTTAGTCTATTTAATGAATTTATGACTTTCCCTTACTGCCATACTGTCGCATCGCTCATTTTCAGGATGACCCGCATGCCCCTTGAGCCAAACAATATTAAGACTGTGCTTTGATATGAGCGTCAACAGCTCATCCCATAAATCGGAATTCAACGCCGGCTTGCCGTCGCTCTTTTTCCAGCCTTTCCTTTTCCAGCCCTCTGCCCAACCTTTTGTTATGGCGTCCGCAACATATTTTGAATCCGTATAAAGAGTTACGTCGCACGGCCTTTTAAGCGCCTTAAAGCCCTCTATTACTGCGGTCAGCTCCATTCTGTTGTTTGTGGTGCTGCGTTCTCCGCCTGACAGCTCTTTTTCAGCCGAACCGAAACGCAAAATTGTACCCCACCCTCCGGGACCGGGATTTCCGGAGCACGCACCGTCGGTGTACATTTCAATTTTGTCAAGCTCTTTTTTCATGTGTTCACATCCGATTTGCTATAAAATCACACGGATATTTTAACATTAAATTCGCATTAAAACAACAGATTATTTTATAGCGACGGGGCAATAATACTTTTATGCATATAACCCTCTTTTTCTCCGAAGTGCGGAATACGTATGAAAGGTTACGGTGGTTTTGTGAAAGCGGTAATAGCATCTGAAGTCAGAAACGGATTTTTTAATGATGATTTTTTCGGTACGCCTAAAATTCTTTTGCCTTTACTCGGTAAACCGCTGCTCGGCTATATGACCGATATGCTTTCTTTTTACGGAATAAACGAAATTGTACTTTTGCTTGATGCGCAATCGGAAAAAGTAAGCGAGTATTTAAAAAATAATCCGACTTGCGGAGCAAAGGTTAAGCCGATTATCGGAAAAAGTATAAACGACGCTTTAAACTCACTTTTCTGTTCTGATGAAAAAGAGGATGACAACGTTTTACTGATAACCGACAACGTGCTTTTTGACTTTGATTTGAGCGAAGCCGAAAAATATCACCGAAGTATGGGGGCGGATGTAACCGTAATAATCACACATTGTGACGGAGTTACCGGAGAGAAGCTTGTTTTCACGTCACCGTCCGGCAGAATTACGGGCTTTTCGGGGAGCGTCGGCAGGTGCGGCTTTCTTACGGATAAGGCGGACACGGGCATTTATATAATTTCCGGCAGAATATTAAAAATGCTTCGCGACCGCACAATCACGGCTTTTTCAAATGAGATACTGCCTGAATTGCTCTCACAAAATAAAAGTCTTTTTGCATTTCGGTGCGCCGGTTACAGGCGCGGTATAAATACGGTATTATCATATTTAAAATGTACTCGCGATATGCTTGACGGAAAAACAGTATTTCCTCTGTCGGAAATATGCGACGGCATATATTCAAACAGCGAACTGCCTTGCGGCAAATACAATATTACGCCGCCTGTGTTTATAGGTGAAAATACCGAAATTTCGGACGGAGCGGATTTAGGACCGTATACCGTAGTGGGCGACGGCTGTTTTATAGGCGAAAAAGCATTTGTTCGCGGCAGTATTATGCTCAATAAATCCGCAGCCTTACGCGGAGCCGATATATCGGGAGCCGTTATGGGTGTAAATTCGGTTGCGGAGGAAAACAGCAAAATGTCTTTAGGCAGCGTGCTGTGTGAGAAAGCGACTGTCGGCAGAAATATGGCGGTGGACGAAAATGTAAAAGTCACACCGAAACCGCACGGCGGTATTTCCGCGCCCGAAAGTCAGCCGCAGGCTTATTACGCCGAAAATATTGCCGCTTTAGGCAGCCGCGGTACCGATTCGCTTTTCGGCGATTTTGATATAGGCCTGTTTTGCAAAGTCGGCAGAGCCTTGGGCAGCTGTGAATTCGGTACGCGAACAGGAATAGGGTACGATGACAGCGTTTCTTCCGCAGCGGCGGTAAAGGCCGTTACGGCGGGACTTATATCCTCGGGCTCGCACGTGTTTGATTTCGGTAGATGCTTTTTGTCAGAAGTCGCTTTTTTCTCTTCTTTTTGTTCTCTCGGCTGCGGAATTTACATTTATTCGGAAAAGAACGGTATTCATTCGGCGTTTTACGGAAACGGCGGATTGCCGTTATCGCCCGATTTTGAGCAGGAACTTGAGCACCGTGCAGAAAACGGCGAATTTCGCCGTTGCTCGGCACAGAATATGCGAGCCGTCTCCGATATGTCAAGCATGAGCAGTATGTATCGCCGAGAACTTTTGAGACAATCGGGAGATATGCTTTCGGGTATTTCGGCCAATGTAATGAGCGATAATAAGGACATACTTTTACTTATGGAGGATTGTCTTTTAACACTCGGCTGCGGTAAAGGCGATGACATCACGTTTAAGATAACAAGAGGCGGCACGGAGGTTTCGGCATTTTGCCGTGAATGCGGGTGGATCAATATGGATAAGCTGCTTTCGTTGTGCTGTCTGTATGAGTTTCAATGCGGTCATGATGTTGCTGTGCCGTATGATGCTCCGGCAGCTATAAATGATATGGCAGACGGATATGAAAAGCGTGTTTTGCGGTACCCCGTGCAGGCAAAGACGCCTGTTCGCGATGAACTCAAATATCTGTCATCAAAACAGATTTTTTTGCGTGACGGGCTGTTTATGGCTGTAAAAATACTCGGTATAATGCGCGAGACCGGATATTCTTTTCCAAAACTGCTTTCACAGATACCTGAATTCTTTGTAAAACACAAAACCGTCAGCTTTTCCTCCGTTCCCGAGGATATTTGCAGAGCTTTCCCAAATGACACCGTTTATCCGTCTCATAACGGGGCGGTAATGTATCGCAGCGGCGGCAGAGTGCTGCTGAAGCCGTCTGAAAACGGCAAAACAATCGAGATAGTCACAGAGGCACTGAACTATGAGGTGTCATGTGAGCTGTGTGATGATATTGAAAATAAACTGAGAGATTTAGGCTCTGTTCTCAATTGACATCCGAGGCAAAAAATAGTATTATATTATAATCCATGATTATGCGGTGGAGTGGTGCCGTATCTTGATTAGGATTTTACCTGCTTTTTGTACGTTTTAAAAAGCAGGATACATATATTCATTTTTTATTAAGGAGATATTTAATGTTAAAGAAAAAAACAGAGAGACTTATTCCGCAGTCGGATCAGCCTAAAAAGCAGGTCAGCCGCGGAAAGGTAACTGTACCCAAAAACTCGAAACAAAACGCTCTCTCTACCGAAAAAAACAGTCTTGAGAACCGCAAAACAGCAAAAAAACCAACTTCCGGCAAGAAAAATTCTGCCGGTCAGAAAAAACAAAATCCGCAAAAAACAAAAAATCAAAATTCAAAAACACAGCAAAAATCCGCTCAGAAAAACGGTACTTCAAGGCCTGTGAAAAACGAACGCAAGACAACCAAAGCACCCGGCAACTCAAAGGGTCAGAGTAAGCGCCGCGGCAAAAAGAATAATGTGCCGCTTAAAATTGCGTTTCTCGGCGGACTCAATGAAGTCGGCAAAAATATGACGCTCTATGAGTGCGGCAACGATATGATGCTTGTTGACTGCGGACTTGAATTTCCGGATACGGAAATGCTCGGTGTAGACCTTGTAATACCGGACTTTACCTATGTAACCGAGAATGCAAGCAAAATACGCGGTATAGTCATAACCCACGGTCACGAGGACCATATAGGCGGGCTTGCGTATCTTTTAAAGCAGGTTAACATTCCCGTGTACGGAACGCGCCTTACAATAGGCCTTATCGAGGGTAAGCTTAAAGAGCACGGTATTTTAAAGCAGTGCAGCCTTAATGTTGCAAATCCGGGCGACCATATAAAGCTCGGCTGCTTTGACGTTGAGCTGATACACGTAAACCACTCAATTCCCGACGCCGTAGCCCTTGCTATAAAATCACCCGCCGGAACCGTTATACAGACGGGCGATTTCAAAATTGATACAACTCCTATAGACGGCGGAGTTATTGATATAGCTCGTTTATCTCAGCTCGGAACGGAAGGCGTGCTCGCACTTCTTTCCGATTCCACAAACGCGGCAAAGCCCGGCTTTACCGAGAGCGAGAGGAAGGTCGGCGAGACGTTTGAAACGCAGTTCAGAAAAGCTAACGGCAGGCGTCTTATCGTAGCAACCTTTGCGTCGAACATTCACCGTGTGCAACAGATAATCGATGTTGCCGAAAGTCTCGGAAGAAAGGTAGCTCTCTCCGGCAGAAGCCTTGAAAACGTTGTTTCGATAGCAGCCGAGATGGGTTACATCCGTATTCCCGATGGCATACTTATAGGAATCGACAGTATTAACCGCTATCCTGCGGATAAGCTTGTTATTATAACCACGGGCAGCCAGGGCGAGCCGATGTCGGCACTTTACAGAATGGCGTTTTCCGAGCACAGACGTGTTGCTATCTGCCCAAATGATTATGTAATAATCTCTGCAACACCTATTCCCGGTAACGAAAAAATGGTCGGCAAGGTAGTTGATGAGCTCTTAAAGCAGGGCGCAGAGGTAGTGTACGAAAAAATGTATGATGTTCACGTTTCGGGTCACGCCTGCCAGGAAGAACTCAAAATAATGATGAGCATTACGAAACCCAAGTATTTTATCCCCGTGCACGGCGAGCAAAAGCATCTGCGTAAAAATGCCGGACTCGCGAAAAGTGTCGGAATACCTCCTCAGAACATCCTTATTGCCGACAACGGTAAGGAGGTTGAGTTGACGGAGGATAAAATAAGAATTTCAGGCGATGTACCGGCAGGTATGGTCTTTGTTGACGGCTCAGGCGTCGGAGATGTAGGCTCGGTTGTGCTGCGAGACAGAAAGCGACTCGCCGAGGACGGTCTTATAATTATTGTCGCCACAATAGATAAAGAAACGGGAGACGTTCTTTCGGGACCCGAAGTTATTTCACGCGGCTTTGTTTATGTACGCGAGTCAGAGCAGCTTATTGATAAGGCGAGACGGCTTTGCGACAGCGTTATAGCCGATTGTATGTTTGAGAGAGTTCGCGATTGGACTACCGTTAAAAATCGCCTTCGCGACGAAGTCTCTCACCTTATGTACCACGAGACCAAGCGCAGTCCCATGATACTTCCCGTTATAATGGAAATATAACTGTTTTTTATTTGCTTTTTACAGAGTGCCGCGGTTCGACGGGCTTTAATAGTTAAAGCTTTGATTTTACGCCGCAGTGCCAAAGGGAGTAAAAATGAAATTCAAAATAAGTCATCTTGTAAAAACCTATCCGATTACATTTTTTGCGGTTGTTGCGCTGTTTACGGCTTCAGCTGTGACGGCGGCAAAAGGAGTGCTTTTGCCTCTTGCCATAGGCGAGGCGGCTCTTTCCGTTGTGCTTGCGGTTTCCGCAATTCTTAAAATGCACAACGAATTTCGTATAATAAAAAATGCGGTGATTTCACTCAATGCGTCGCTGTCGGATAAGGATATGTTAAAATATTTTCCGCTTCCTGCCGTAATATGCAAGACAAACGGGAAAATTCTTTGGTTTAACGACCTTTTTAAAGCTGACGTTATAAGAAACCGTCAGCCGAGAGAAGACAATATATCCGTTTTTATAGGCGATAAGGCTTTGTCGGAGCTTGCCGCAAAAAAAACATTTTCAGCGACTTATGACGGTCGAGATTACACCGTTATAAGTGAAACGCTTGACTCTTCCGGAGAGTCCTGTACGGTTTTTTACTTTGTGGATGATACCGACCTTAAGAGTATAGTCAGAGAATATCGTATGTCAAAGCCGGCCGTAGCTCTTGTTGCGGTTGACAGCATAGACGAGTTTTACAGAGTGTATAAAGAGAGCGAATATGCCGAAATAACAAGTGCTGTTGAAAGACTTACCGAAAACTGGTTTTCTGAATTCAGCGGCGTTTTCCGCAAACTCGGAACAGGGCGATTTATAGCAATAGTACCCGAATCCGAGCTTGAAAAGATGATTTCAAAAAAATTCAATGTGCTTGAAAACGTCAGAAGCTATACTTATAACGGCGCTACTGTCGGAATAACGCTTTCCGCGGGCGTCGGCAGGGGAGATAATTTAAGCGACGCCGAAGGTGCCGCCCGTCAGGCTCTCGATATGGCTCTCGGCCGCGGCGGCGATCAGGTTGCCGTAAAGGATAACGATAAGTACACGTTCTTCGGAGGCGTTTCAAAGGGCGTTGAAAAGCGTACAAAGGTGCGCACAAGAGTCGTGGCTTCCGCTATGTCGGAGCTTATAAGAAATGCCTCTAATGTAGTTATAATGGGTCACAAATTCTCCGATCTTGACAGCGTCGGTGCCGCATACGGTATGTACAAGGCGGCTTTGGCACTCGGTAAAGACGCAAAAATAGTGGTAAACAGAAAAACAACGCTTGCCCAACCTCTTATTGACTATATAGGAAAAAGTGACGATGATTGCTTTGTTTCTCCTTTAACGGGTGAGCGTCTCACGGTCAAAAAGACCTTACTTATTGTAGTCGACACTCACAAGGCGGATTTCGTTGACTCGAAAAATGTATATGAAAAAGCTCAAAATGTAATAGTTATAGATCACCACAGGAAAACAGTCGATTACATAAATAATGCTGTTATTTTTTATCACGAGCCGCATGCTTCTTCAACGTGTGAAATGGTAACGGAGCTTTTGCAGTATATTAGCAAGCATCCTGTTGCAGACTCAGTTTGCGCAACGGCCTTAATGTCGGGTATTATGCTTGATACAAAGGAATTTGTTTTAAGAGCCGGAGTACGTACTTTCGAGGCGGCAGCATATCTTCGCTCCCGTGGAGCGGACACCGTAACGGTAAAATCATTTTTTGCAAATTCCATGGAGTCAAGAAAGCTTCGCGGTATGGTTGTTATGAATGCAGAAATGTATCGTGCTTGTGCGATTTCGGTTACCGATATTGAATCTGACGATATACGTGTGGTATGCGCACAAGCTGCGGATGAGCTTCTTTCTGTAAGCGGTGTCGATGCATCATTTGTTATATTTAAGACTGATGATATCATAAATATATCGGCGCGTTCCATGGGCAAGGTAAACGTCCAGCTTATAATGGAGGCGCTCGGTGGCGGAGGACATCAGACCATGGCGGCGGTTCAACTTAAGGATATTACCGAGAGTCAAATTAAAGATATGCTTAAAACCGCCATTGATAATTATTACAGTAATTTATGATTTCGGTTCCCGAAAAACGGGTGCCGTATAAAAGAAAGGATTGATAAATATGGAGGTCATTCTTAAAAAGGATGTAAAGGGACTCGGCAAAGCCGGCGAAAAAGTCAAGGCGTCCGATGGTTATGCCCGTAATTTTCTTTTTCCTAAGGGACTTGCAGTTGAGGCAAATGCTCAGACTCTCACGGAGTTTCGCAACAGCGAATCCTCCAAGCAGCATAAGATAGAGGTCGAAATAGATAATGCAAATAAAGCAAAGGCAAAGCTCGATGGCAAGACTGTAAAACTTAAGGCTAAGGCCGGTGAAAACGGCAAGCTTTTTGGCTCGGTTACGGTTAAAGAAGCTGCAGATGCAGTCGGCAAACAGCTCGGCGTTACCGTTGACAAGCGCAAGATGTCTATGGCTGACATCAAAAATTTCGGCACATATACGGCAGAGGTGAAGCTTTACAACGGAATTACCGCAAAGCTTTACGTTGAAGTCGGAGAATAAAACATAACCGGATGTGAAATAAATGGACAACCTGACTTTTGACAATTTAACAGAGCCGTATTCGCTTGAATCGGAACAGGCTGTTTTGGGCTCCGTGCTTATAGACCCGCAATGTCTTTCGGACGTAATGACGGTACTAAAGGCTGAGCATTTTTATATTCCGCAGCACCGCGATATCTATTCGGTTATTGTAACGCTTGACGCTCTCGGCTCAAAGATAGACCCGTTGATAGTTCTTGAGGAGCTCAAAAAGAACGAAGTTTATAACGATGCCGACGGCAAAAATTACCTGGCACAGCTTGCTCAGGCAGTACCGTCAACGGCAAACGTTATGAACTATGCCAAAATCGTTAAGGAAAAGTTCACTCTTCGTGAGCTTATGAATGTTTCGCACGATGTACTTCACCAGTGTTCGGAACAATCGGAAAATGCCGAAACTATACTCGATTCGGCGGAACAGCGCATATATAACATTCGTCAGGGCAAAACAACCGACGGACCGACTAAGCTCGGCGATATAGTGATAAATGACGTTATTCCCAACGTGACATTGCTTTCAACTCCCGAGGGTAAGGACCGAAAGGGTATTCCTACGGGGTTTTCCGTGCTTGATAAATATATGACAGGACTTAACAAGTCCGACCTTATTCTTATCGGAGCTCGTCCTGCGATGGGTAAAACAAGCTTCGCGCTGAATATTGCACGCAATGCCGCGGTTACTTCGCGTAAAAAGGTTCTTTTCTTTTCACTCGAAATGTCAAAAGAGCAGCTTGCTCAGCGTATTCTTGCCACCGAAGCGAGAATTGAAAGCTCAAAAATGAGAACGGGCGACATTTCTCCCGAAGAGTGGGTCAGAATTGCCACGTGTTCTGACGCGCTTTCAAAGGCGGAGCTATATTTTGACGATACGTCAAATATAACCGTTCCCGAAATGAAAGCAAGAGTGCGCCGCCTTAAAGATGTTGACCTTGTAGTTATTGACTACCTCCAGCTTATGACCGGAACGAAGCGTACCGATAACCGTGCGCAAGAGGTAGCTGAAATTACAAGAAGCTTAAAGCTTATGGCAAAAGACCTTAAAATACCGGTGGTTACCTGCTCTCAGCTTAATCGTCAGTCGGCGTCGGGCAAGGGCAAGGACCACAAGCCCACTATGTCGGAGCTTCGTGAATCGGGTTCAATAGAGCAGGATGCCGATATAATTTTACTCTTGTACCGTGAATCGTATTTTGATGAGGACAAGGGCGAAAGCGTTGTTGCAGACGAGAATAAGGCGCAGGTCATAATAGCCAAAAACCGTCACGGCGGCACTACCGACGTAGACCTTAACTGGAACGGTCAGTATACCTTGTTTACGACCGCGGAGTATAACAGAAATGAACCGTGATGTACTGTTTGCAGCCCAAAAATATGCTATGCTGTCTTACGGCGATAAAATCGTTGTGGGGCTTTCCGGCGGAGCGGATTCGGTGTGTCTTACACATGCTCTTGTTTCGCTCAGGGATTCGCTTTCGCTTGAAGTCGAAGCTGTTCACGTAAACCACGGTATACGCGGCGAAGAGGCTTTGCGAGATGAAAAATTTTGTTCCGATTTTTGCAAAAGCCTGGGAATAAAATTGACCGTATTCCGCTTTGACATACCGCTTGAGTGTAAAAAGACGGGCGAGAGCGAAGAGGAGTGCGGCAGGCGAAAAAGGTATGAGTGCTTTAAAAATATGGCAGGCGAAAACGCAAAAATCGCAACGGCACATAACCTTAACGACAGTGCCGAAACCGTACTTTTGAACATTGTACGCGGAACGGGCTGCAAGGGACTTTGCGGTATACCGCCGATACGCGGCAATATAATAAGACCGCTCATTATGACTTCGCGCGACGATATTGAATTGTACTGTAAAGAAAATTCTCTTGATTTTGTTACCGACAGCACAAATCTTCAAAACGAATATAAGAGAAATGTTATCAGAAACGTAGTTTTTCCGACTCTGCAAAAAATGAATCCGTCCGTTCTTTCGGCATTTTCCCGACTTACTGAAAATGCGACGGATGACGAAAAGCTGATAGAAGAAATCGCAGAGCTTAAATACTCCGAATGTAAAACTTCGCTCGGCTTGGACGAAGAGAAGCTTTCGGGTTATCCCAAGGCATTGCGCCGCAGGATCTTAATGAAGTTTTTAAGCGAAAATATTAAAAAAGATATATCCGCAGTCCACATATGTGATGCCGAAAATACGGTGGGTACGACTAAAAGCATAACATTGCCGGGTAAAATAATCCTCGCTCACAAGGACGGTTCGCTCGTCCTTTCCGAAAAAACAGAGGAGAATTCACCTTTTTCCGTAACAATCAATGTAAAAGACGGCATCGTGGAATATCCGTACGGTAAGCTTAAAATTCAGATTTTCACTCAAAAAGATTTACAAAATCTTAACAAAGTACTATTGGATAATGCCGTGGATTGTGATAAAATAGGCAATGTTCTTTCGGTGCGGAGCAGAAAAGAAGGGGATAAATTCTCTTCTGCGCGCAGAAAGAATACAAAGACGCTTAAAAAGCTGTTTAACGAAGCAAAAATTCTGCAGCCGCAGAGAGTTTGTATACCGGTTGTCAGCAGCGGAGAAAAAACCGTTTGGGTTGAGGGCTTCGGTACATCATCTGAATTTCGCGTCGATAAAAGTACAAGAAAATTTATAATTATAACAGGTTTAACGGGGGAGAATTAATGAAGGTAGACTATAAGAATGACATTGAGAGTGTTCTCTTGTCCGAAGAGAAATTAAAGGAAATAGTTACGTCGCTCGGTAAGCAGATAAGCGACGACTACCGTGACAGCGGCAGAAAATTACTCTTGGTCAGCGTGTTGAAGGGCTCGGTGGTATTTATGGGCGACCTTATGCGCGCCATAGATATTCCGTGCTGTATAGACTTTATGTCGGTATCGAGCTATGGCTCGGGTACTTCAACAAGCGGCGTAGTCAAAATAATCAAGGACCTCGACACAAATGTTGTTGAGGGTGCAGATTTGCTTATAGTAGAGGATATTCTCGACAGCGGCAAAACGTTGAGTTACCTTAAAGATATTCTTCTTCGCCGCAATCCGGCAAGCTTTAAGATTTGTACCTTGCTTGATAAACCGGAGCGACGCCTTGTAGACCTCAAGGCTGATTACAGCGGCGCTGTGATACCGGATGCTTTTGTTGTAGGTTACGGTCTTGACTATGACGAAAAGTACAGAAATCTTCCGTATGTAGGCATATTAAAGCCTAAGGTTTACGAAAAGTAACAACCGATAGTGCAAAATTACAACTCTGAGGAGTGATTAGTGAATTGAAAAAAATTGACTGGAAAGCAATAGCTCCGTATATCGTAATTCCGCTTATATTTGTTTTGTGTATTTCGATTTACGCAACAATGGGCGATACGCAGAGAGATAAAAAACAATATTACGAAATAGTCGATTTGTTTGAAGATAACGAGGTGTCGGAGTACACCTTGAATCTTGCAAGCGGAAGCTTGGAGTACAAGTTATTCGGGGACGACGACACTACTTATAAATATACCGTGCCGAATGTTTCGATGTTTGTTGACGATATTCACGACAGCGTTGTTGAATACAATAAGCAAAATCCCGATAATCAGATTAAAATGGACTATAAATCGGGTAATTCGGGCTCGTGGCTTATAAGCCTGTTGCCTACGGTTGTCATAATGATAGTGTTGACCGTCATTATGCTGCTGATGTTCCGCAAAATGAATCAGTCATTCCAAAACGAGAATAACCGTACACTCTCTTTCGGAAAAGCAAGGGTTAAAGATGCCAATGACGGCAAACAGAAGAAAACCTTTGATGATGTAGCAGGAGCCGATGAAGAAAAAGAGGAGCTCGAAGAGATAGTTGAATTTCTTAAAAATCCGTCGGCATTTAACGCGCTCGGCGCAAGAATACCGAAGGGTGTGCTCCTTGTAGGACCTCCCGGCACAGGTAAAACTCTTCTTGCGAAAGCGGTTGCCGGTGAAGCGGGTGTTCCGTTTTTCTCAATATCGGGTTCGGACTTCGTTGAAATGTATGTCGGCGTAGGTGCGTCAAGAGTCCGTGACCTCTTTGATCAGGCTAAAAAGAACTCTCCATCTATAATATTTATAGATGAAATTGATGCCGTAGGACGTCACAGAGGTGCCGGTATGGGCGGCGGTCACGATGAACGTGAGCAAACCCTTAACCAGCTGCTTGTTGAAATGGACGGCTTCGGTGAAAATCAGGGAGTAATAGTTATCGCGGCAACAAACCGTCCCGATATACTTGACCCTGCGCTGTTAAGGCCCGGTCGTTTTGACCGTCAGGTAACTGTTTCGTATCCGGATATTGACGGCAGAGAGGCTATTTTGAAGGTTCACGCGAAGCGTAAGCCCTTAGGACCCGATGTTGATTTGAGGTCAATAGCATCGCAGACTGTCGGTTTTACGGGTGCCGATCTTGAAAATTTGCTTAATGAGGCCGCTCTTTTGGCGGCAAGGCGCAAAAAGAAAGCTATTACAATGCCCGACATTGAAGAGGCTGCAATGAAAGTTCTTGTCGGAACAGAAAAGAAGTCGCACCGTATGACAGAGCGCGACAAGAAAATTACCGCATATCACGAGGCAGGTCATGCCGTTACCTCGTATTATCTCGAGCATAAGGATCCTGTAACGCATATTTCGATTGTTCCGCGCGGTATGGCAGGCGGATTTACCATGTATCAGCCTGAAAAAGACGAGATGCATCTTATGAAGTCCCGTATGCTTGACGATATAGTCGGGCTCCTCGGCGGACGTGTTGCCGAAAAGATAATTTTCAACGACATTTCAACAGGTGCGTCCAACGACATCGAAAGAGCCTCCGATACGGCTCGTAAGATGATAACAAAATACGGTATGAGCGAAAAACTCGGACCGATAACCTTCGGTACAGGAAACGATGAGGTTTTCCTCGGAAAAGATTACAATCATATGCGCAATTATTCCGAGGCGGTTGCCTGCGAGATAGACGAGGAAGTTGAGAAGATAATTCTCAAGGCTTACGACCGTACAGAGTCAATCTTAAACGAGCACATTGATAAGCTTCACGCCGTTGCAAAGGCTCTTGTCGAGAGAGAGAAGATAGACGCCGAGCAGTTTAAAATTCTTATGGAGGGCGGAACTCTTCCCCCTTATGAGCCAAAGAGTGAAAAAGTTGAAAATAAAACCGAGACTGTCGAAAAAGACAAGCCGTCAGCCGTTGATGATAAAAACGCGGACGAGGCGGTAAAGGACCTTGAAGATAATTTCAACAACGAAAAGAAATATCTTACGAAGGATGTAGCCTCAGAGGCGGAAAAGTAAGTTGATTCGGATGAAAAGAAAAATTCGTCCGATGAAACCGGTAAAGAAAACTGATTTTATAAAAAATGAAAGCGTGTCCATTTGGACACGCTTTCGTTTTTTTCCGCTTTTTAAAATTCTTATTTTTATATAAAGATGCCGTTGAAAATTGCAGGTCTTAGTGTTACAATTATTTATCACGTAAGGAGAGCAATATGAAAAAATTTCGTCTTGAAAAAATTGAGATTTTGCCCGAAAAAAGCGCAAATCCTATATACAATGAACTTGAAAGCAAAGCTCATACTGCATATGAGGCGGAAAAACTGTTCTATGCCTGTATCGAACAGGGTGACACAGAGCGTCTCAGCTATACCATGGACGAATTTTTTAGCAATGGGCTCGTAATAGGCAAACTTTCCGAAAACAACTTGCGTCAAATGCAGTATTGGGCGGTAAGCTGTATAACCCTCGCTATACGGTATGCCATTGAAGGAGGGCTCTGTGAATCCGAGGCATATGAGATGAGTGACAAAATGATACGCCGCATCGATTCCATGACTTCGTCAGAGAGTATACCGCCGTTTTTGCAGGAAAAGGCAATAGAGCTTACAAATCTTGTACGCTATTCATCAATAGGCAAGGATTATCCGCCGCCTGTTAGAAAGTGTATAAGCTATATCAAGGAAAATCTTGAAAAAAAGCTTACGCTCGGCGGGCTTTCAAAGGTGTGCTCTTTGTCACCGGATTATCTTTCCGCGTTATTTAAAAAAACGACGGGTCAGAATATCAGCCGTTTTATTTTGAGACAAAAATTGGAGCTTTCAAAATCATTGCTCAATGGCAAATATGATTACAGCGAGATAAGCTGTTATTTGTCATTTTGCTCCGAGAGTTATTTCATATATTGCTTTAAACGAGAGTACGGTGTGACTCCGCGCGAATATGCTAAGGCATTAAAATATTAAAAGGAGATGCTTATATGACTCAACTTGAAAAATTCTTTAAAAACCTTAAGGCAAGCTTTTTTGCTTCGGCGGCAATTTATCTTGTCACGGGAATGCTTCTTATGATTTTTCCGGAGCAGATAGCTAAAGTGGCATGTTATCTTTTCGGCGGTCTTTTTGTTCTTGCGGGTATTTATCTCGTAATTAAATTCTTTTCATGCCGTTCTGTTTCGTCGCTGTTTTCTATAACTCTTGTCAGTGGCATTATAATTGCCGCAATAGGCATTTTCCTTATGTTTAAGCAAGACGTTGTTTACTCTGTAATTCCGTTCATTTTCGGTATAGTCGCCATAATTGACGGACTTATCAATATCCAACGTGCCGTAATGCTTGCTCGCAATCATTTTCCGATGTGGTGGCTGTCGCTGCTTTTCGCCGTTGTAGCGATTGTGCTCGGGCTCATTATGGCGATAAGACCTTTTGAAACTGCTATGTTTGCGTTCCGCTTTATCGGTATCTGCTTTGTTTTCAACGGTGTTATGGATATGTGGGGCACATACAGCTTTAATAAGTTTGTTAAAGATACAAAGGACGATTATGTTATCGAAGCAAAGACGGAAGAGAAGAACGGAGAAAACAAATGAATTTTACTAAGCTTAACAATAACGGTCTTGTTGATGGGTTCGGAATACTGACAAAATGTGAAAAAAAGACAAGCTCACGAGGCGGAGCATATCTTGATATGATTCTTTCCGACAATGACGGCGAAATTTCCGCAAAGCTTTGGGACTACAATGAAAATACACACGGAAAATTTGAAACCGATATGTTTGTCAAGGTTCGCGGGACAATATCACAGTATAACGGTGCCGATCAGCTGCGCGTTGAAAAAATGCGTAAAGTAACACCCGAGGATAATGTGGATATTACCGATTATGTCAGGCACGCGGGGTACACCGGCGAATATATGTATAATAAGATCACGGAGACAATAAACGCTTTTTCAGATGAGGATTTGAAAAAGCTTGTCGGTACAATCTTTACGGAAAACAAAGAAAAGCTTTTGAAATGGCCGGCGGCATATAAGTTACACCATGCCATACGCGGCGGACTTTTAATGCATACTCTGTCTATTGTGAAGCTTTGCGAGGGCGTATGCGAGGTTTATCCGTTTGTGGATAAAGAACTTTTGCTGTCGGGTGCCATTCTCCACGATATAGCCAAGACCCTTGAGTTTAACGTGGGGGAAACAGGGCTTGCGAACGGATATTCCGTAGAGGGCAATCTTATAGGACACCTTGTTATGGGTGCTATGATGGTACGAGAGGCAGCCGACAAGCTCGGAACTGATAAAAAACGTGAAATGCTGCTTGAGCATATGATTTTGTCTCATCACGGCGAGCCGGAATTCGGTGCAGCGGTAAGACCTCTCTTTCTTGAGGCAGAGCTTCTCTCTGAGCTTGACCTTATGGATGCGAGAGTATATCAGATACATGAGGCAATTACACCGCTTAAAGAGGATGATTTCTCCGGCCGGATTTGGGCACTTGACAATCGAAAAATATATAATCACGGACTTGCCGATAATAAAAAGGATGTAGATTTGGACTGAGTTTAACAAAAATACGTCGACGCTTTAAAATTTGTGCATATTTTTGTTAAATTTGAGACAACTAACTATTGAAATATATTTACCTTTGAGTTACAATAATACGAGTGAATAAAAATTCAATATTCCAAAGGAGAGAGTTATGGATCAGAATTGGATGAATAATACGACCGTTATCGTAACCGGCGCGTCAGGCGGTATGGGCAAGGGAATTGCCGAATCCCTTATCGTTGATCATGGTTGCACCGTTATCGGTATCGCTCGCAGCGAGGAAAAAATGAAAAAGGTAGTTGAGGAGCTCGGCCCCAATGCCGAAAAATTCAGCTATAAGCTTTTCGACGTATCGGTTGAGCAAAATTGGATAGATTTTGCAAAGTACCTTGAGGATAATGACATTCATCCCGACATACTTGTCAATAATGCGGGAATTTTGCCGAAGTTCGACAGATTTGAACATTATTCAATGGCTGATATTGAAAAGGCTATGAATATCAATTTCTATTCGGCGGTTTATTCGATACATACGCTTCTTCCGATGATTCTCAAGTCAAAGACTCCCGGAATCATCAACATCGATAGCTCGGCTTCTCTTATGTCTCTTGCAGGTACTTCGGTATATTCCGCAAGTAAGGCTGCTCTTAAGTCTCTTTCCGAATCACTCAGAGAAGAGCTTCGCGGTAAATGCTATGTCGGCATAGTTTGCCCCGGCTTTACAAAGACCGATATATTCAGAAGTCAGGATGCTTCCGACGCAAAGGGTCAGAAGATGCTCAATGCTGTCAGCACCTCCTGCGACAGAATGGTAAAGATGATAATGCATGACATTAGAACAAGACGTCCGCTCGGCGTTCACGGTTTTGATGCTGCATTTATGAATTATTTCGGCAGACTTATGCCGGTACTCGGCGGCCATATTTTCAGCAGCGTTATGAAGATTTCAAAGCTTCCGCTCTTTGACCCCGTATTCAAGGACTGATTTAGTTTTTAATTTAGCAAAAATATATAGTTAGACAGGAGAATTGCTATGAAAATCTTTATGATCGGCGGTACAGGCCTTCTCGGCTGTGAAGCTGCCACGACTCTCATTAAGAGAGGTCACCAGGTAAAGAGCGTTGCTCTTCCGCCTCTTCCGGAGGGAGCTCCCATTCCGAAGGAAATGGAACTCGTTTTCGGCGATATCAACAAGAAGACGGATGAGGAAATTGAGCAGATGCTCGAAGGCTGTGATTGCTTTATCTTCGCAGCAGGCGTTGACGAGAGAAAAGAATTCCCGGCGCCCGTAATGGATTATTACTACAAATACAACATTGCTCCGCTTGAGAGAATCTTCCCGCTCTGCAAAAAAGCAGGCGTTAAGAGAGCTGTTGTTCTTGGTTCTTACTTCTCATATCTTTCTAAAATCAAGCCTGATATGAATCTTGAAGAGAGAAACCCCTACTTCAAATCTCGTCTTATTCAGGAAGATGTTTGTAAAAAGGCTTGCGATGACAACTTCAGCGTAGCAGTTCTTGAGCTTCCTTACATATTCGGTACTCAGCCGGGCAGAAGACCTGTTTGGACTGTTCTTATTGAGCAGATTTCCGGTATGGACAAGCTTCCTTTCACCCTTTATCCGAAGGGTGGCACAGCGATGCTTACTTGCCGTCAGGTTGGTCAGGCTATTGCCGGTGCCGCAACCAAAGAGGGTGCCAAAGGCTTTGAGGCTATTCCGATCAGCATGTACAATATGAAGTGGGATAAATTCCTCGGTATTGTATATGAGGCTCGCGGAATGCATAACAGAAAGATTGTCGGCATACCTCCGTTTATGATGAAGCTCGGTATGTACGGTATTGTTAAAGATTATAAGAAGAGAGGCATTGATTCCGGTATGGATCCGCTTCAGCTTCCATACATTATGGACTATGATCTCTTCATAACTGATAAGTACACCCGTGACCTCGGCGTTGAGGATGACGACATTGAGGCTGCTATAACAGATTCTATCAAGGTTTCTCAGGAATCCTATGAGGGCAAGGTTAAGCTCCTTGATATGAAGGGCGAATAATCTGCATTTTGCATCGAACAGAGTACGGTTTTTCCGTGCTCTGTTTTTTTATGTTGTAAATTATTACAAATCAAGCTGTTTAGCAAAATGCACAAACAATAAATTTAATAATTATCGTTTATGTACACAAATTTAACATTTGTGAACAGTTTGTTAACAATAAAAGCAAATTATTGACTGTTGGTCATTTTTGGAGTAGTATTTTGAAATGTAAAAAGTGACTAACGGTCATTTTGGAAATTGCAGAACTTTAATTTGCGGCGGATAATAAAATTCTGTTAAGCCACAGAATTCAATCGAAAGAGATAGTGTAAAATGCCGAGTGTAGAAGAAAACAAACTTAAAAAACGGAATAAAATTTTAGAAGCCGCATATAACCTATTTGCAAAAAACGGTATAAACACCACACCGATAGATGAGGTTGTCAAATGTGCAGGCGTGGCAAAGGGTACGTTTTATCTCTATTTTCATGATAAATATGACCTTATGGATCAGATAATTCTTTATAAGAGCGCAGCAATTATAAAGTCTGTTATAGAGCAGATGAAAAATATAAATACCGATAACAAAATGGAGGCTGTCGATCAGCTTACTTTTTTTGTTGATGCAATTATAGATTATATGATCGAAAATAAAGAAATGCTTTCCGTGATAAGCGAAAAAAGCTCAATATTGTATTCGCTGATAATCGATAACGGCGACGATAACATCAAACTCGATTTTGATTATCTTACAGATATAATAGTTAAACTCGGAAATCCTCCCGAGAATGCCAAAAAGCTGTTGTTACTCGTTTCTACAATGATATTTACAACCGCTTCGAATGCCATCCTTTCGAGATCTCCGTTCACCATAGAAGAAATACGACCGGAAATTCATCTGGCCGTCAAAAAAATGTTAGCTTAGTAAATTATTATAGCAAAGGGGAGATACGATGATAGACAAAATGGCAAGGGGAATTGCAAAACACCCCAAAACAGTCCTTATAGTTTGCCTTATATTATTGATACCGTCGATAATATGTTATCTTAACACATTCGTAAACTATGATATTTTGTCTTATCTGCCGGAAGACCTTAATTCGGTACAGGGCGAGCATATCCTTGATAAAACATTCAATAACGCTGCAAGTGCCATTGTTGTTATTGAAAACGAGGATCAAAAAACCGCTGTCAAGCTTAAGGAAGAAATTTCCGAAATCGACGGAGTAAGCAATGTTATGTGGGTCGATGATATCGCTGATATATCGATTCCCGAGGATATGCTTCCCGATGACTTAAAGAACGTCTTTTACAGTAAAGACGGTAATGCCACACTTATGATGGTTCAATTTGCGCAGGGCGGCGCTTCCGAGTCAACAATGGATGCTATAAAGTCCATACGTAAATGTATGAACAAAAATATGTTTATGAGCGGTGTTTCCACAATAATGTATGATACTAAGGCACTTGCCGACGCGCAGGCTCCGCTGTATGTAGTTATTGCAATAGTGCTCGCTCTTATCGTTTTGATGTTTACCCTGAAATCGTATGTCTTGCCGTTTGTGCTTCTTATGGCACTGTGTACCGCGGTTGTATATAATATGGGTACAAACATTTTTTTCGGGCAAATATCATATATTACACAGTGTATAGCGGCTATACTGCAGCTCGGCGTTACCATGGACTACTCGGTATTCCTTATGGACCGTTACGAAGAGGAACGCAAGCATAATGACGACAGAACCATGGCAATGGCTTCGGCAATAAGCAGTACGTTTGTATCGCTGGCAGGCAGCTCATTGACTACGGTGTTCGGTTTCCTCGCACTTTGTTTTATGAGCTTCAAGCTCGGTCTTGACATAGGTCTTGTAATGGCAAAGGGCGTATTGCTCGGTGTTATCACGGTTGTTACATTCCTTCCGGCACTTATACTATTGCTTGACGATAAAATCGAAAAGACAAGGCATAAGAGCTTGGTTCCTCATTTCGGAAAGCTTAATGAATTCACCCTTAAGCATCGCCGTGTAATTGCAATAATCTTCCTTCTTCTTATAATTCCCGCATACGGAGCTTCGAAGAGCGTTAATGTATACTACAATATGGATAAGGCTCTTCCCTCCGACCTCGCGTCTATCGTTTCACTTCACGAAATGAAAGATAAATTCAATATGGCAACTACACATTTCATTATAGTAAGCGATGATATACCGAGCCAGAAGCTTGAAGCTATGGAGCAGGAAATTGAAGATGTTGACGGTATAACAAACGTAGTTGCAATGAACGAGTTTTTAGGTTCTGCAATACCCGCCGATATGATTCCCGATGATATTCGTAATATCTGCATTAAAGACGGTTATCAGCTTATGATGGTAAATACAAGCTACGCTACGGCAACCGATGAAGAAAATGCACAGATAGATACGCTGAAGAGTATTGTATTGAAGTATGACCCGAACGGTTATCTGACAGGCGAGGGTGCTATGACTAAGGATCTTGTTGATGTAACGAACCGAGACTTTATAATAACCAATATAATTTCCGTCGCGGCAATATTTATACTTATAGCGATTATCTTCAAGTCAATATCAATACCTGTAATACTTGTTGCGTCGATAGAGATAGCAATATTTATAAACGAGAGTTTTTCGTTTATGTTCGGCGAGACGATACCGTTTATCGCACCTACAATAATCGGTTGCGTACAGCTCGGCGCAACGGTTGACTATGCTATACTCATAACCTCGAGGTTCCGTGAAGAACTGAGAAAGGGTCTGTCTAAGGATGAAGCCATCAGAAAGGCTGCCAACGAATCCGACCGTTCGATTTTCCAAAGCGCAATGGTGTTCTTTGTTGCGACTTTCGGTGTTTATCTGATTTGCGATATAGAGATAGTCAAGAGCATTTGCGGTATGCTTGCACGCGGTGCAATCATAAGTGCGTTTATAATAATCTGTACTTTGCCGCCCATACTTTATATCTGTGAAAAACTCATAAACAAAACTTCGTTTAATTGGCGGACAATGCCGAAAGAAAAATTTAAGAAATCAAAGGCAAAAATAAAAGCCGTCAAGGCTAAGAAATCGGAGGCAGCAAAATGAAAAACACAAATAAAATCAAAAGCATAATCTGTGTTTTGCTTGTTTTCTCAATGCTTTGTGTCACCTTTACCGGTTGCTCGTCCAAAAAGGACGACGACACGGTAGCCGAGGTTGATAAAAAGGCCGAGGAAACTATTTACACAAACAGAATCAATAATTATAAAAAAACCGAAACGGTTTACGCTACACTTGATAACTCCGGTGCGGTTCAAAATATATCCGTTACCGATTGGATTCACACCGACACCCCCGAGGTTTACCTCAGAGATGTTACGGACCTTGAAAATGTAACAAATGTTAAGAGTGATACCGAACCCTATTTTAAGGACGGCGGCTTGTTCTGGAATATGCCGACTACCGACCTTTATTATCGCGGCACAAGCAATAAGACGCTTCCTGTAAGCATCTCTATTAAATACTATCTTAATGATGAAGAAATAGCCGCCTCCGAGCTTGCCGGCAAGAGCGGTAAGGTAAAGATAGAAATACAGATGACAAACAACATCTTTAAAACCGAAAAAATCAACGGTAAGGATGTCAAGGTTTGTAATCCCGTGCTTGCCGTCGGCGGTATGATTCTTCCTGAAACCAACTTCCAAAACGTAAAAGTGGAAAACGGCATTTCTCAGGGAGACGGTTCAAAGGAAGTAGCTGTGGTGGCCGGCTTCCCCGGAATTAACGAGACGCTTGGCTTAGATTCCAAAACTCTCAAGGACGCTGCCGATATCACCTTTAACGATAACTTTACAATTACCGCCGATGTAACGGATTTTGAACTTACAAATATGTATTTTGCGGTCCTTCCTCTTTCGGCAGTAAGTAATAATATGGCTGTTCCTTCAAGCGTTGATGATTTAAAATCAAGCCTTAATCAGCTCAAAGAGATTGAATCCTCGATTAAGTCAATAGATCCCAATAACGTCTTATCGACTCTTATGTCAAATCCCGACAAGCTCGGCGAGCTTGCACAGATGATAAATGATGCAACATCGCTTTATGAGAGTAATAAGCCTCTTATTGATGTTCTTTCCAAGAACCTTACTCCGCAAAATATAGAAACGCTTAAAACTCTTCTCGATTCATCAAATAATTCCGACCTCCAGAAGATGATAAAACTGCTTTCTGACCCCAATGTACAGCAGTTCTTAAGCCTTCTTCCGTCGGCTTCAGGTGAGTTTAAAGACGCACTTCCGCTTCTTCAGAGTCTATCAAACGATATGCAGGATCCGGAGGTACAGGCCGCAATAGATAATTTGCCTGATACCATGAGTAAGATTTCGGATATCCAGAGCGAACTTGATAGCAACCAGGAGCTTCTTAACAGTCTCAGCACTCTGTTAAATGAAGACAATATGACAAAGATAACAAATCTGATGAATTCCGTCAGCGCGGCTGATTTTGCATCAAAGCTTGAAAAATACGGTGTGCTTACCGATAATTCCGATGAACTTTTACAGAAAGCCACCAAAATGATTGAATACGGTAACGAATATAAGATTTACTCTTCGGTTGCCGACGGTATAGAGTCAAGCGTAATGTTCGTTATGAAAACACCGAGTATTGAAAAGGCTGCGGAGGTTAATGCTCAGGCAGAAAGCAGCAAACAAAATTGGTTCCAAAAGGTGTTTGGTAAAAACAAGTAAATAATTGCTTTTAAAAACGCATTGCTCTAAAATGAGCAACGCGTTTTTTGTGTGAAAATGCACAAACGGAGAGCCGCAAATTTGACGTTTGCAATTTGAAGTTTACTTTTTGACCAATGTGCAATATGAAGAATTAAGCACTTCCGACAAAGATATTTTTTCTGCAAAAAAAGAGTTGACTTTTGCTGTAACCGGAAGTAAACTATGGGCGTAGGGTAAACGATTACCCGTTATTTATTACAAACTGAGCAAACGATTACATAATTTTTCGGAGGTATTTAAATTGAAAGGGAAAATTTCAATGGTTGAGATTGCCGAAATGTCTGGTGTGTCCATCGCCACCGTTTCGCGCGTTTTAAATCATAACGGCAGATTTTCCTCAGAGACCGAAAGAAAAGTTATGAATATTGTTAATAAGTACGGCTACAAGGTAAATCTTAATGCCAAAGGGCTCAGAACCAATAAAACGCAGAGCATTGGCGTTATTGTCCCCGATATAACAAACGAATTCTTTGCTAAGATTATCCGTTCCATCGAGACGTCTCTGTTGCAAAAAGGCTATACCGTTTTTGTGTGCGACTCTAACGAGGACAGCAGCACAGAGGACAAGCATATTTCTTCGCTTGCCGCTAAAGACGTTGACGGTATAATCTACATCAGTACAAAGAGCGATGTTAAGCAGATATATAAAGATTACAAAATACCGGTAGTTCACATAGACCGTCGTCCTGAGCATGCGGGTACCCTTATAATTTCAGATAATGAGATGGGCGGTTTTTTAGCTACGGAGGCTCTTATAAAGGATGGCTGTAAGGATATATTGATGCTGAGCGACAAAAACTATTATTCTACCACACGAAACAGATATAAAGGTTATGTTGACGCTCACAAAAAGTATTCTTTGCCGCTTAACGAGGGAAATGTTATAAAAACGGATGTCAGTTACACTTCATCTTATGACGCGATAAAAAAAGTCATAGCCGACGGCAAAAAGTTTGACGGAATTTTTTGTAATAACGATATGATGGCACTCGGTGCTTTGCAGGCGCTTAAGGATTCCGGAATATCTGTGCCTGAAAAATGCAAGGTCGTCGGATTTGATGATATTACTCTGTCAGAGATATGCGATCCGCCGATAACCACAATACAGCAGGATACCGATATGTTCGGTAAAAAATCAGTTGAAACTCTTTTAAATCTAATCGAGAATAATGAGACAAAAAACAAAAATGATATTTATGTTATTCCCGTAAAGCTTGTTAAAAGAACAACCGCATAAAAAAACAGCTAACATATGCAAACGGGAAATATTATTTCCCGCATATTTTTGGAAATTGAGTAAACCTTTACCCAATAAAATGTATATACTATTCACATACGGACACAACTAATATGTGAAAATAATAGATTTCAAGGAGGAAAAAATGAGCGCATTAGTTGAGATGAAGGGCGTCGTTAAAAAGTTCCCGGGCGTAACGGCACTTAAAGATATAACATTTGACATACAGCCCGGCGAAGTACATGTGCTGCTCGGTGAAAACGGCGCCGGAAAGTCGACACTTATGAAAATTCTCAGCGGCGTTTATCAGCCCACTGAGGGAGAAATAATTGTCGGAGGAAAAAGCTATAAAAGGCTAACTCCCAAGGATTCCGCCGAAAATGGCATCAGTGTAATTTACCAAGAACTGAGCGTCATAAACGAACTTTCCATTCAGGAAAACCTTTTTGTCGGTAAGTTGCCGATGAAAAAATACGGCCCTGTTAAGGTCGTAGATTATAAGTATATGAATGAGCGTGCAAAAGAGCTGCTCTCGAAGGTAGGATTAAAACGAGACCCCAAAACTCTTGTTGAGGATATAAGTATTTCCGAAAAACAGCAGGTTGAAATAGCCAAGGCTCTTGCCGCCGACAGTAAAGTAATCATAATGGATGAGCCTACTGCGTCTTTGACAAGTGAGGAAGTAAATCATCTGTTTAAGATAGTCCGTCAGCTTAAGGAAGAGGGCAAGGGAATAGTCTTTATTTCTCACAAGCTCGGTGAAATTATTGAAATAGGCGATAGGGTGTCGGTGCTGAAAGACGGAGCTTACGTTGGCACGAGAGACGTAAAAGGTGTTACGGCAGACGATCTTGTTACCATGATGGTAGGAAGAACAATTCAGAATACTTATCAGCATGAGGATGCTCCCGATACCTACGAGAATAAAGAAGTCATTTTTGAGGTTCGTAATTTGTCTCGTAAGGATCAAAAGGTTAAGAATGTCTCGTTTAAACTTCATAAGGGGGAAATCCTCGGATTCTCGGGACTTGTCGGTTCCGGCAGAAGTGAAATGATGAATGCAATATTCGGGTCTGAGCCTCGCTCGGCAGGAGATATATTCATTCACGGCAAACAGGTTAAAATCAATAGTCCTTACAGCGCCATAAAGAACGGTCTTGCAATGGTAACCGAAAATCGTCGTGAGACAGGCTTCTTTTATAACTTTGATATTAAGCAGAATATTTCGATTCTTCCGTTTATCAAGACTTCAAAGGGAAAAGGCACCATAGGTCTTACAAACGATAAATTTGAAAAGGAATGTGCAGAGGAGCAAAAGAAAAACCTAAATATAAAATGCGCTTCAGTTGATCAAAATATAACAGAGCTTTCCGGCGGCAACCAGCAAAAAGTCATACTCGGAAAATGGCTTGCCGCAGATTCTCAAATAATTATTTTTGATGAACCTACAAAGGGAATCGACATTGGTTCTAAAAGCGAGATTTACACTTTGATGCGTAAGCTCGCCGACGAGGGTAAGGGCGTACTTGTTGTATCATCAGAGCTTCCGGAACTTTTGTCGGTGTGTGATACCATAGCGGTTTTCCGTGAGGGTAAGATCGTAAAAACCTTCCCGCATAAAGACGCAACGGAAGAAAAAATAATTATGGCTTCAACTGCCGACCTTAAAGAAAGGACTAATTAAAATGTCACAGTCTAAAACATTAAAAAAAGAAAAATTAACCTTTAACACGATCTGGCAGAAGTACGGCACGTTTGGTATTCTTATAATCCTTCTTGCCATCTTGGCCATACTAAAACCAACATACTTTTTCTCAAGCTCTACGGCACCTCAGATTTTGGCACAGAGCTCGGTAAATATACTTATTGCAATGGGTGAGTTCTTTGCAATTCTTATTGCCGGCATCGATCTTTCAGTAGGATCTGTGGTAGCCCTGACCGGAATGTGTATGGCAAAGTTAATGGTGGCAGGGGTAAACCCGATAGTTGCTGTTCTTCTCGGAATTTTGCTCGGTGCATTCCTCGGTTTCCTTAACGGGTTACTTGTAAATGTTACAGGACTTCATCCGTTTATCATTACGCTTGGCACACAGGCAATTTATCGCGGCGTTACGCTTATAATCTCAAATTCAAGCGCGGTTTACGGCTTCCCGGCAAGTTTTACAAGAGTTATTTCAAAATCTGTTATAGGTATTCCTCTTGTTGCGATAATAGCGGTTATTGTAGCTTTGATCCTTGCGTTTCTCACTAAAAAAACGAAGCTTGGTCGTAATATCTATGCGCTCGGCGGAAACAAAGAATCCGCTTGGTATTCGGGTATAAACGTAAATCTTCATACCCTTATAGTTTTCATTATTTCCGGTATTTGCGCCGGTATAGCCGGTGTGGTTCTTCTCGGTCGTGTAGGCTCGGCAGAGCCGGCAGCGGCAACAGGCTTTGAGACTTATGCAATAGCCGCTTCGATTATCGGCGGAACAAGCTTCTTTGGAGGCAAGGGTAAGATCTTCGGAGTTGTAATGGGCGGTCTTATCATCGGCGTTATCAACTTCGGTATGAATATTCTTTCACTTTCGAGTACGCTTCAGCAGGTTGTAATGGGCGCTCTTATCATCGGCTCCGTTGCTCTTGACCGATTCGTAGCTAACAAAAAATAACCGTGCAGCTTAAAGGAGGTATTTTTATGGAACCTATGTTTAACCCGTCGCTCATGTGTATGGATCTTCTTGATATTAAAAATCAGGCGGAAATATTAAATGAGCGATGTGACCTCTATCACGTCGATATAATGGACGGACATTTTGTGAAAAACATCACTTTGTCTCCCGACTTCGTAAAGGTGTTTTCAACAATCGCCAAAAAGCCTATTGACTGCCATCTTATGGTCACCGATCCCGATGATTATATTGAAGTTTTAGCTGAAAACGGAGCAGGCTATATTTGTCCGCATGCTGAAACTATAAACACTGATGCTTTCCGTATTATGAACAAAATCGAGGCATTAGGATGCAAAAAAGGCGTGGTTTTGAATCCTGCAACTCCGCTTTCTTATATCAGAGAATATATTGACCGCATAGATAAGCTTACCATTATGACGGTGGATCCCGGATTTGCCGGACAGCCTTTTATAAAAGAAATGCTCGGCAAAATCAGAGAAGCTAAGGAGCTTAAAGAAAAATACGGTTATAAGTTTTTAATCGAGATTGACGGTTCCTGCAATCAGAGGACGTTTAAGGAGCTTTATGAAGCCGGAGCCGAGGTCTTTATTGTAGGCTCGTCCGGACTTTTCTCAAAGGACAAAGACCTTAAAAAGGCTTGGGACATAATGAGAGAAGAATTTCGTACAGCAACAGGAGCATAGTATTAAAAGCAATTTTTAAAGGAGGTGACCGACCATTGGATTTTACAATCGGTATAGATATCGGCGGTACAAACTTTCGCATCGGAATGGTCGGCCGTGACGGTGAAATTATCAACTTCGAAAAAAATTCAAGCAGAATTTTTGACAAAGGCGATGTAATCGAGACCCTGTATCTTAACATTTCGGATTATGTGAAAAGATATAATGCGGCAGATTCGATAAAAGCGGTAGCAATTGGATTGCCGTCCATGGTCAGCAAGGATAAAAAGACTGTTATATCCACTCCTAATCTTAAGGGATTTGATAATATACCGTTCGGAGATACGCTCAGCAAAAAGCTTGGCATACCCGTATACGTTGACCGCGATGTAAATTTTCTTCTTCAAAATGATATTGTTACATTGGGTCTTCCGAAAGATTCTACTGTTCTCGGTTTTTATATCGGAACCGGCTTTGGAAATGCCATTTATTTAAACGGCAGCTTCTACTGCGGACGCAACGGAGCGGCAGGAGAGCTCGGGCACATACCGTTTCCGAATATTGAGGAAAAGTGTACGTGCGGAAATGTCGGGTGCAGCGAAGTAATTTGCTCAGGTAAGTATCTTGAAAAGATTACCGCGGAGTTTTTTCCCGGAACCGATATAAAAAATGTTTTTTTCGAACACGGCGACGATCCGAGAATAATCAAGTATGTTAAAGATCTTGCTATTCCTATAGCTACCGAAGTCAACATACTTGATCCCGATTATATTATAATCGCCGGCGGAGTGGTATATATGAAGAATTTTCCGAAGGACATTTTGATAGATTCGGTACACTTTCATACACGAAAGCCTTTCCCCGAAAAAAATCTCAGAATCCTTTTTTCGGAGCATACACAACAGAGCGGAGTTTACGGGAGTGGAGACTTTGCATGGCATCAGCTTAAACAGTAGTTTCAACTGCTGAAAAAATAAGTAAAAAAGAGAGAGGAATTTATTATGAAAAGGAAAATTTTAAGTATCGTTATGGCATTGACGGTAGTTATCGGTATTGTTTTCGCTGGTTGCGGAAGTAAGACCGACGACAAGAAAACGACCGACGGTTCGGGCCCTTCTTCCGGAACCGCAGAATACGCAATCATTCTTAAACCGCTTTCTAACGATTTCTGGGCAAATATGAAAGCCGGAATAGAGAAGGAAGCTAAAGAACTCGGCGTAACCGTTGACATTTTCGCCGCGCAATCCGAGGATGATACCGAGGGTCAGCTTAAAATTCTTGAAAACTGCATCTCCAAGGGCTATAAGGCCATAGGTGTTGCACCGATTTCCCCGACTAACCTTATTAACGGTATAGTTGAGGCAAACAAAAAGGGTATTTATGTAATGAATATTGATGAAAAGATTGATATGGATACCCTTAAGAATGCCGGCGGAAGTGTTATAGCTTTTGCTACAACCGATAACGAAAAAGTCGGTGAAAAAGGCGCAAACTATATAATGGAACAGTTAAAGAACGGCGGTGAGGTTGCAATAATCGAAGGTAAGGCAGGCAACGCATCCGGTGAGTACAGAAAGAACGGTGCAACAAATGCATTTACCGCAAACAGCGCATTCAAGCTTGTTGCTTCTCAGCCGGCTGACTGGGACAGACAGAAGGCTCTTGATACTGCCGCTTCAATGATTCAGAAATATCCGAATCTTAAGGCTATATATTGCTGCAACGATACCATGGCTCTCGGTGCTTTACAGGCAGTTAAAAACGCTAACAAGCTCGGTCAGATAATGGTAGTAGGTACAGACGGTGCAGCCGAAGCCATAGACAGCGTAAAAGCAGGCGAGCTTTCAGCAACGGTTGCTCAGGACTCAGCGGGAATCGGTGCTGTTTCACTTAAAACGATGGTTGAGACAGTAAAAGCAGGCAAAGCAATTGATGCTAATGCTACTCCCGAAACTATCCCGGTTGATTCTTATATAGTTACAAAGGATAGCTAAAAAGGTGTTTTCCATCCGTTTATTAGATAAACGAACTCCCTAACTCCCAAGCTCAGACAGCACCGATTTTTCGGTGCTGTCGAGCTGTATAACGGAATATTGAAAGAGGTTTTAATATGAAAATAGCAATAGGTAGCGACCATGTAGGATACGAACTTAAAGGCAAGGTTATTGCTCACCTGAAAGAAAAGGGTATAGAGGTAAAGGATTTCGGAACGAACAGCACCGAGCGTACCGATTACCCGATTTACGGTGAGGCTGTGGCAAACGCGGTAGCATCAAAGGAATTCGACAAGGGCATACTTATATGCGGTACAGGTGTTGGTATTTCTCTTGCGGCAAATAAAGTTAACGGTATAAGAGCGGTAGTTTGCAGTGAGCCATATTCGGCACTTCTTTCGAGGCAGCATAACGATACCAATATTTTGGCTTTCGGTGCAAGAGTTGTCGGCCTTGACCTTGCACTTATGATTGTTGACACTTGGCTCTCCGGTGTTTATGAGGGCGGAAGACACGCGCGTCGCGTGCAAATGATATCCGACATTGAAGAAAGACAGAAAAATAAATAAGCTTTTATTTAATTAAACAAAAGGAAGCCGCAGAAACTGTGTTTTGCGACTTCTTTTTTTCTTGAATTAGAGCTTTTTTTCTGCTACAATATCAGCGTGTTTTCTACGGAACTGTAATGTTTGCAGCGATTGGTTTTTATTCTGTAAATGGAAAGGCTATGTAAGAATTATGAGTAAAATGTCAGAAGTAATGCCCAAATGGGGGCCTTATTCAAAAAAGTACAGCGGTGTGTCAAGAGTCACAGAGCACGAAACGGAAAAAGGCGTCAGGTTTGATTTCATTTCGCTTCCCGCAGTTTCAAATACCGATGCCAAGGCTCCGAATGTGACTATACCGGTGGGTGTGCATCCTTGGGATGTAAAAAGTGATTATTCTTTTTATTCTTACAGACAGGACCTAGAGTGGAAGGATGTTATTTATTCCGACGTTTCTTTTACCAAACTCAGCGATGAGAGTGTGCTTGTCAGGACAGAGATTTTCAATAATTCAGAGCTTATGCAAAATTGCCTTGTCAATTATTTTTCTTCGCTGCAATTTCCGTTTTTAACATCATACAGAGTTTCTCTTCCCAATAAATCGCTTATGTTTGACGCGCTTGATTACAGCGAGTTTACATATAAAACAAGCCGTCCGTGGGATAATGAAACTATGGACGCCATGCATAAAGGCGAGTTCTTTGACGATCGCTTTACTTCGCACAGAGGACTCGGAGACCGTGACGACAACCGATATATATTGCCGAAATATCCGCGTCTCGGAGAAGAAAAAGGCGACAAAATCGTATATAAAATAAAAAATGATTTAAACTTTTCAGATGCTGCTTTATATGTCAGATACCGTACCGTTGATAATAAGCCTTCGGCTTTTACCGTGAACGGTGACAACGTTGTGTTTCCGCCTGCACAGGATATGGGTGAAATCACGATACCGATAGGTAATGTGGATAAAGGGGATTATAATCTCGTTCTCGTTTCCGAGGGCGAAGGCGGCATAGAATTTGATTTCTTTGCAATATGCGAAAAAGACGAAACCAATAAAATATTAGTTGAAGCAAAAAAGAATAATTTTGTTCCGGATGTTAAGGCTCGCGACGAAATAAACGGTAAAACCGTTGAGATAAAATACGAGGGCGTTGAAAAGCCCTTTGTTTTAAGAACATTTAATGATGAAACAAGACTTCGCAGCATACCCTCCGGCTGTCTTGAGGATGTACCGACTCCACGTATATCTCAACCGGATAAAAGCTTTGACAATATGATGGAAACTTTTTCCGGAGAATTCAGTTGGAAACACAGCGACGAGGGATACTATCAGAATACTCTTGTCCACACCTTGTACATAGAGCCGGGGAAAAGTCATACCGAATATGCGGTTATTTCGTATGGCGGTGCAGAATATGAAACGCCGGAAGATTATGAAAAGATCTATTTATCGGCGTCCGGCTCGGTTGAAAAGCTAAGCTATAATGACAGCGGAAAAAAATATGAGTTTTCAAACCGCCTTTTGCGAGCTGCAATGTTCCAAAACACCGTGTATCCGCTTTATCATCACGGAGAATATGTTATACATCACACTCCCGGCAAGAGGTGGGATTCCTTTTACACATGGGATTCGGGCTTTATAGGGCTTGATATGCTTGAATTTTCACCGAAAATAGCGGATTATATCCTCGATTTGTATTTGAGCGATAAGAATAATAAGGACTATGCGTTTTTGCTGCATGGTTCTCCTGTGCCCGTCCATCTTTATCAATATTATGAAATGCTCCAAAAAACATCTGATAAATCCGAGCTGTATGATTATTACGACCGAGCAAAGATGTTTTATGATTTCCTTGCGGGAAAAATAAACGGTTCAACCACCGCTAAATTTAAGAGCGGTCTAACAACTACATTTGAGTATTTTTACAATTGTTCCGGAATGGACGATCTTCCGCCTCAAGTTCTGATGTACAAAAATAATTTGCAACTTAAAACCGCACCGTGTATTTCTTCTTCTCAGGTTATAAGAACGGCAAAGCTTCTTTCCGTGATAGCCGAGCATCTCGGCAAAGCCGAAGATGTAGAAGCGTATTCTGAAGATATAAAGAGAATATCAAATGGGCTTCAGAAATACGCGTGGGATGATGAGGCTGGGTATTACTCATATGTAATTCACGATGAAAACGGTGAAGCAAAAGAACAACTGCGCTCCGAGTCGGGCGAAAATATGAATAAGACCATGGACGGTATATATCCTCTTATAGCCGGAATAACTACGGACGAGCAGACTAGCAGAATTCTGTCTCATTTGGAAAGCGAAGATGAGATGATGAGCAAGGTTGGTATAAGTGCCGTTAATATGAAGGCCGGCTATTATGCCACTAACGGCTATTGGAACGGCAACGTATGGTTTTCGCATCAATGGTTTGTTTGGAAAACCATGTTAGATATAGGTGAGGCTGATTTTGCATATAAAATAGCCAAGGTCGCGCTCGATTCGTGGAAGCGTGAGGTGGAGTATTCGTACTATACTTTTGAAATGCTTTCGATAACTACGGGCAGAGGAGGATGGTTCCATAATTTCGGAGGCCTTTCCGCTCCCGTGAACATTTGGGCTTCTGCATACTTTAAGGCAGGCACGTTTAATCTCGGCTTTGACAGCTTTTGTGAAAATTACAGCTTCGAAAACGATTTCACTCATTTTTCCGCTGACGTTTCGCATTATAACGGTAAAGACAGCATAATGCTTGTTGTTATGAATGACAAAAATAATTATGTGGTAACAGTTGACGGAGAAAAAGCCGTTTTTAACGAGCGGAGCAAAGGAACATTTGAAATAAAATTACCCTCTGATAAAAAACGTGTAAAAATTGAAATTCAGCTTGTGTAATCCTCCACAAGCTTTTGTGCTTCTTCATCGGAATAAGCCGTAACACCTACTATTATAAGCTCCCTGTCGCTTTGCGGCAGGGAATTTGTATTTACGTCAAAGATTTCTACCGGCATAGAGTATCCGCGTTTAAATAAAGCTATTTTACCGTTATAGTCGGTTATGGTGTAAAGTGCTGCAACGGTAGTTTCTTCACTTTCCGTAAAGCTGCTTTTCTTTTTAGGAGATTTTAAAATTATCACTGTTACGGCACCTAATAAAGTCAGAGCAGCCACCGATGCGGCGATACATTTAAGTAAGGCTTTTTTCATTTTATTCACTTCCGTATATTATTTTTGACAAGAATAGGAAAAATATAATATTTTTTCAAAATTATGATGAAATAATCAACGGTTTGTGTTACAATAAATCAGTATAGTTATATCGTATCCGATCTTTTAAACGGAGGACTTTAAAATATGACTCAAAAGCGACGCGCAGTCACAAAGAGAGTACCTAAAAACAGAAAAAAACGCAGTAAGGGCGCAACGGTTTTGTTGTCGGTTCTTTTTACCGTTTTGCTTACCGCGGTTATTGTATGCTTATATCTTCTTGTGTTTATGGTGTCTTACGTAAACGGCGACAGTAAGATAAATCTTGAGGAATATAAAGAGAATCAAGATCAAACCACAATTATATATGCGTATGACACCAACAACGAAGTCACCGAGCTTTCGCGCCTTCACGGTGAACAAAACCGAGTTTGGGTAACATACAGCGAAAATCCGGATGAAAGCGTTATACCGCAAAATCTTGCGAATGCGTATATTGCACTTGAGGATAAGCGTTTTTACGATCACGGCGGTGTCGACTGGTTCAGAACATTATCTTCAGCGGTTAAATACCACTTCAAGCAGGGCGGTTCGACCCTTACTCAACAGCTTATTAAAAATCTTACGGGAGAAAACGGCAAAACCGTAAATCGTAAATTTTATGAAATACTGTCTGCGCTGAACCTTGAGAAAAATGCCTCTAAGCAGACAATACTTGAGGCGTATATGAATACGGTCTATATGAGCCACGGCTGTTATGGCGTACAGACTGCCTCCGAAAAGTATTTCGGAAAAAATGTGCAGGACCTTAATCTTGCGGAGTGTGCGTCTTTGGCGGCAATAACTCAATCTCCGTCAAAATATGATCCGCTTATTCACCCCGAAGAAAACAAAAAACGCCAAAAGGTCTGTCTTGACAATATGCTTAAGCAGGGCAAAATAACAGAAGACCAGTATAATGAAGCAATAAATTACACAATGGTGTTCACGAACAGTGAGGGCTATGTGCCGAGCGAAAACCTTACAAGCGCTCAGCAGCAGACCACTACCACCATTCAGAGCTACTATGTCGATTACGTTATTCAAAAAGTAATCTCAGACCTTATGGATAAATACGGCTATACAAAGCCGCAGGCGTCTACGCTCATTTATTCGGGCGGACTTCGCATCTACTCCGCTGTGGATATGAATGTTCAGAATATTCTCGAAAACGTATATGTAAACAGAATATCATTCCCGTCCTATAATAAAAATGTTCCCGATGCTCAGTCGGCTATGACAATTATGGATTACAGCGGCAGAGTGCTCGGTATGATAGGCGGAGCTGGAGAAAAGACCGAAAACCGCGGACTTAACCGTGCGGCAAATTCGTATAGGCAGCCCGGTTCATCAATAAAGCCTCTCTCTGTTTACACACCGGCAATAGAGGAAAAATATGCTTATTGGAGCACAAGAGTTAAGAACTATGGTATTCCTCACTATTACAGCGACGGCGGAGTGGGTCCCGTCAACTACGGTAATGACCCCGGTTCTCCCGATTCGTATGTAAACGTACAAAAAGCTATTTGCAAGTCTTACAATACAGTACCGGCGCAACTTCTTAAAAAGATGGGTTATGAATTGAGCTTTAAGTATGCCAACGGCAAATTCAGACTCGATCATCTCTATGATGTTGATAAGAACGCCTCGTCGCTTGCCGTAGGCGGTACAAGTAAGGGAGTATCAACTCTTCAGATGGCAGCCGCATATGCCACCTTCGGAAACGGCGGTAAATATTACGACCCATACTGTTACTATAAGGTTACAAATTCAAGCGGTACTATGGTATACCTTCAACACGACGAGACCGATGGCGATCAGATTATGTCTCAGGATACTGCGGATATTATGAATGAGCTTCTGCAAACCGTTGTTACCGATACGGCAGGTGAAGCTACCGCGCGCAATTACGGCCTTAACAATATGAAACTGTTTGCGAAAACCGGTACCACAACCGAGGATAAGGATCGTTGGTTCTGCGGAGGATCCCCGTATTATGTAGCTGCAGTTTGGTATGGCTGCGATACTCCTAAGCAGCTTTCGAATTATGTTTCGGGCAATCCGGCGGGTAAAATATTTGATGAGGTTTTGAACAGAGTTCATAAAGGACTCGCTTCTAAAGATTTTACAAAATTCTCATCTATTGTTGAGCAAAAAGAGTATTGTACAAAGACGGGCTTGCTTGCGGGCAGCGGATGTTCGAGTCGCGCAACCGGTTGGTTCTCAAAGAGCAATATGCCGGGCTATTGTACATCTTGCTCCGGCGGCGGAAGTAAGGATGGTAAGATCGAGGGAGAGACCAAAAAGACAACCGACGGCAGCACTAAGCCGGCAGAAACAACAAAGGCGGCTGCTGAGACGACAAAAGCTCCCGAGGCCACAAACGCCGCAGAGGCTACCAAAGCTCAATAATCAAAGGAGTTTTTATGGGCAATTTGTTGTTTAAAAATGCACACGTTATAGACCCTTCACAAAAGCTTGATACTGTCGGCGACGTTCTTGTCGTCGACGGTAAGATTGCCGATTTTGGCAAGGCTTTAAGTTGCTCTGCCGATAATATAATTGATGCTTCGGGGTTTGTTTTGGCACCGGGGCTTATTGATTTACACGTGCATTTGCGTGACCCGGGTCTTGAATATAAAGAGGATATAATTTCCGGATGCCGTGCGGCAGCGGCCGGCGGCGTGACAACGGTTTGCGCCATGCCTAATACAAAACCGATATGCGATAACGCAGAAACGGTAAAATATATACTTGAAAAAGCGGCTAATGCCGATGCTCACGTTCTCCCAATAGGTGCCGTTTCCGTCGGCGAAAACGGTGAAAAGCTCACCGATATGCAGGCTTTAAAAGAAGCCGGTTGCTGCGCTTTTTCGGATGACGGCGTTCCGGTTAAAACCGCAGAGCTTATGCGTGAAGCGCTCAAAGAGGCAGCAAGACTCGATATGCCTGTTTTTGCCCATTGCGAAGAAAAAACAATTTCACGCGACGGAATTGTGAATGAATGCGATGTTGCAAAAGACCTTAATATGCCTCAGATACCGGTTTCGGCAGAAGACGTGGGAACTGCGCGCGAGACAGCCCTTTTAATGTCAGCTCCCAAAAATGCACGGTTGCATATTTGTCACGTCAGTACGGGCAATTCAGCACTTCTTATAGCCTCCGCAAAGAGAAACGGATTTAATGTAACTGCTGAAACTTGTCCGCATTATTTTATATTTAACGATGAAAAGCTTTTGTTAAAGGATGCGGATTATCGAATGAATCCGCCGCTTCGCAGTGCCGTGGATCAGTTTTCCGTTCTCTACTCGCTTATTGACGGCGTAATAGATGTAATTGCAACCGACCACGCACCTCATTCACCGGAAGAAAAGGCAGATTTTTATAAAGCTCCCAACGGCGTTATAGGTATGGAGACATCTTTTTCCGCTTCATATACCGCGCTTGTTGCGTCGGGACTTATCAGTCTTTATGAGCTTATTGATAAAATGGCGTGTAAACCGGCCGAGATTTTAAACAGACCGATAGGCACGTTAAAAAAGGGAAGTGCTGCGGACATTATTTTGATAGATGAAAATGAAAAATTTACAGTAGATATAAATAAGCTTCACGGTAAATCCAAAAACTGCATCTTTAAAAACCGTGAGCTTCAAGGCAAGGTAAAAATGACCGTTCTCAGCGGCAGAATAGTATATAATGATTTAGGAGATTGACAAATGGCTTTTGACAGACTTATCCGTGCAATTGACGAAAAGAAAAATCCTACTGTGGCAGGGCTTGACCCGAAGCTTGACTACGTTCCCGAGTTTATAAAAAAAGACTCGCGTGAGAAATACGGAGATACGCTTGAGGCTGCGGCAGATGCGCTTTTGACATTTAACAAAGGGCTTATAGATTCTCTTTGCGATGTTGTGGCGGCCGTAAAGCCGCAATGCGCCTATTATGAAATGTACGGGTGGCAAGGAGTAAAAGCACTTTATGACACAATAGCTTACGCAAAAGAAAAAGGCCTGTTTGTAATAACCGACGGTAAAAGAAATGATATCGGCACTACCATGGAGGCGTATGCCGCCGCACATATCGGTAAAACAGAGGCTTTCGGTAAAACCTTTGAAAGCTTTTCCGCCGATGCTCTCACGGTTAACGGTTATCTCGGAAGCGACGGTATAAATCCTCTTTTGAATATTTGCAATGAAGAGGACAAAGGCATTTTTGTGCTTGTGAAAACTTCTAATCCATCCTCCGGTGAGCTTCAGGACAGATTGCTCGGCGACAAAACCGTCTACGAAACCATGGGTGAAATGTGCGAGAACTGGGGCAAGGATTCTATAACGGATTACGGATACTCGTGTGTCGGTGCGGTCGTCGGAGCAACTTATCCGAAACAGCTTTCGAGTCTTCGCAAAGAATTGCCGCACACATTTTTCCTTGTACCGGGTTACGGTGCACAGGGCGGAGCCGCCAAAGATATTGCAGGTGCGTTTGATGAGAACGGACGCGGAGCCGTAATAAATTCCTCAAGAGGTATAATGTGCGCATACAAAAAAGGCGGCTTCGATGAAAAAGATTATGCCGTTGCCGCACGCAAAGAAGCTATCAGAATGAGGGACGAAATAAATTCCGTTTTTTTATAAAGGGTGATTTATATGAAAAATAAAAAGGCTTACCTTGTTTTGGCTGACGGAACCGTATTTAACGGAATTTCTATGGGTAAAGAGGGAACAGCTTTAGGGGAAGTTGTTTTCAATACGTGTACGGCTTCTTACGGAGAACTGCTTTCAGACCCGACATATTACGGTCAGATAGTGGCGCAAACCTATCCTCTTGTAGGCAACAGAGGCGTAGAAAAAAGAGAAAACGGTTCAAAAATAATGGCAAGCGGCTATGTTGTGCGTGAATGGTGCGACACCGGCGCTCTCGGCGAAGAAACGCTTGACAGCTATTTAAAAGAGTGCGGCATAGTAGGAATCAGCGGTATTGATACACGCCGTCTTACGCGTGCCGTCCGCGACAAAGGCTATATGAAGGGCGCTATAACCGACAATCTCAATGATTTTGACGTGCTTATTAAAAATATCAAGAATTATACAATTTCCGGGGCGGTTGAGGCTGTTACCGTAAAAGAGCCGCAGAAATTCACGGCGGAAAATCCGAAATGCAATGTTGCGGTGATTGATTACGGTTCGCCGCGCAGAACTCTTGACGGCTTCTTGTCACGAGGCTGTAGTTTGACTGTTGTCCCGGCTGACTTTACGGCTGAGCAGTTAAAGAACATTTCACCGGACGGTATTTTCCTTTCCGACGGTCCTGCCGATCCTGACGATAACCCAAAGCTTATAGAAAATATCAAGGAGTTTAAAAACCTCGGTGTTCCGATGTTCGGAATAGGTCTCGGCCATCAGATGCTGGCTCTTTCGGAAGACTTTAAAATTGAAAAAATGCCGCAGGGGCACCGCGGCTCAAATCAGCCTGTAGTTATAAAATCTACCGGAAAGCTTATGGTTACAGAGCAGAATCACGGCTATTCGGTTGAAGTTTCGAGCATCAGTGCCGATAAAGCCGATATTACAATGATAAATGTCAACGACGGCTCCTGTGAGGGACTTGAGTACAAAGATTTCAACGGTTTCGGGGTTCAGTTTACACCGGACAGCGACCGCGACAGCAGTACATCCTGGATATTTGACCGCTTTGTTGATATGATGGGGGAATGAGTTATGACAGAAAATAAATATTCAAAAATACTTGTTCTCGGAGCTGGCCCTGTGGTTATAGGCTCTTCCTCTGAATATGATTATTCGGCTGTATCTGTTTGCAGAGCGTTGAAAGAAGAGGGCATTTCAGTAGTTTCGGTAAACTCAAATCCGGATACAATAATGACAGATAAAAATGTTGCGGATACAGTTTATATTGAGCCATTAAACGGCGAAACAGTAAAGAAAATAATTGAAAAAGAAATTCCCGATGCCATTATCGGCACCACGGGAGGAGAAGCGGGGCTCGAAATTTGCCTTGAGCTTTTACAAAACGGTTATCTTGATGAGCACGGTACAAAGCTTCTCGGAGTTAAGCCGGAAACCATAAAGGCAATAAGAAACGAGCAGGCTCTTCGAGATACTCTTGCAAATGTGGGCGAACCGTATGTATCCGCAAAGGTGTTGCCGACAGATGCGGAATGTGTGACATTCGCCGGTGAAATCGGTTTTCCCGTACTTATAAGTCCGGCATTCACGCCTGATTTTTCAGAGCCGATACGTTGCGAAAATGCAGATGATATTTTGTCAGGCTTCGGCAGTTGTGCCGAGCGGTCTCTCGTAAACGAGGTATACGTAAGAAAATGCGTCGATGATTATAAAGAAGTGGAATTTGTCGCAATGCGCGATTCCTTCGGCAACTGCATAAGCGTAAGCAGTACCGAAAATATTGACAGCGTCGGCATTCATTCCGGCGACAGTATTGTTGTTATTCCTGCGCAGACTCTTACAGACAGCGAAACCGTAAGGCTTCGCAGAGCCGCAAGAAAAATAGCCGATTATTTAAATATTGAAGGAAGCTGTAATGTCCGTTTTGCAATAAATTCGGATGGCAGCGAGTATATGGTTTTGGCAGTTGAGCCACAGCTTAACCGTACTACCGCTCTTGTTTCAAAGGCTACGGGTTATCCCATAGCGCAGGTCTCTGCCAAAATTGCTCTCGGATATAAGCTTTACGAAATCAAAAACGATATAACAGGCGTTACCACAGCGGCAAATGAACCTGCCATTGATTATTGTGCCGTAAAGGTTCCGAGATGGTCTTTTGAAAACTTCGATGCCGTCACCAGAAAGCTCGGCGGAACTATGCAGGCTACGGGTGAGGCACTCGCAATCGGCACTTCGTTTGAGTTGGCTCTTATGAAAGCGATACGCTCGATGAATCCGCGTACCGAATCCGTATCAATGCCCAAAATGAAGCAAAAAACCGACAATGAGATAAAGGAGCTGCTGTTAGGCTCCGATGATGAGCGAATTTTTGCTGTTTACGAAGCTATAAGACGCGGATTTGACCTTGCTGAAATACAGTCTCTTACAAGAATAGATAATTATTATCTAACTAAGCTCAAGAATATAGCCGATACGGAAACATCTCTCGGTAACGGCTTTTCGGATGATTTGTATTTCCGTGCAAAAACTCTCGGTTTTCTCGACAGTACAATTGAAAAAATAACCGGTGAGGAGATTTCGGCACCCATAGCTGCAGGATATAACACCGTAGACACTTGCGCAGCCGAATTTGACGTTAAAAAGCCCTATTTCTATTCTTCGTTTGACGAGGATAACGAAGCCGCAATGTTCGGAAAAGCGCACCCGACATCGAAAGAGAAAATCCTTGTAGTGGGTTCCGGCCCTACATCCATAGGTCTTGGAACAGACCGCGATTATGCGGTGGTAAACTGTATAAATACACTTAAGGACTTCGGTTACTCCACTATTTTGCTTAATAATAATCCTGCGGCTGTTTCCACAGATCCGGGAGTTGCCGATACACTTTATCTTGACCCCATTACAGACGAAGATGTCAGAAATGTTGTGCTCACCGAAAAACCGTACGGAGCTGTTTTGCCGTTCGGCGGTGGTAACGCCGTCAGAAAAGCCGATATGCTTCGTTCATTAGGCGTTAAGGTTTTCGGTTCGGATGACGAGGCTCACCGCAGACTAAAAAACAAAATCGAGTTATTTGATATCCTTGATGATCTCGGTATACGTCACACAAATAAACGACACGTTATGATTGGTAAGGGTGCCGAGGTGGATGTCCTGTCCGATGGCAGCGATATACTGGTTCCGGGAATTTGCGAGCATATTGAAAAGGCCTGTGTAAATCCCGGCGACACTACTACGGTTTTTCCGTCGATAACGCTTACCTCATCGGATAAAGCAAAGATATACGAATATACCGAAAAGCTTTGCAAAGAACTTAAAATTAAAGGGCTTATAAATATCCAGTTTGTTATATATGATAACGAAGTTTATGTTTCGTCGGCAAGCGTCGTGGCAACGCGAAACGTGCCGTTTATGACTAAGGCATCGGGGTTGCCGATAGTTGCCATGGCTACGCGGCTTATGCTCGGCGAGACGCTCGGTGATATCGGTATGGGATGCGGTATTTTACCGGAGCCTACAAGGTATTTTGTCAGAGTACCGGTATTCAGCTTTGAAAAACTTCAGGGTACCGATGTTCAGATAGGCGATACCGAAAAGTCAACGGGTGAAGTCATGGGCATAGCAGATACATTTGACGAAGCTCTTTTGAAGGGCTTGATAGCTTCGGGAATGCGTATAAAGCGCACAGGCGGAGTGCTTGTATCCGTTGCCGATACCGATAAGAGAGACAGCGTTATGCTTGCCGGTGAATTTTTAAAACAGGGCTTTAAGATATATGCTACTTCAAATACTGCTAAGCTTTTAAATTCAAATCATGTTGCGGCAAATTCCGTGCGTAAAATACATGAGGGCGAGCCGAATACAATGTCGCTTATTAAGAATAATAAATTATCATATGTTGTTTCAACTGCGGAGCAGGGGCCTAAGGTGAATGAGGACGACATTCGCATACGTCGTACCGCTCTTTTGCGCCGTATTCCGGTTCTTCCGTCGGTTGATACTGCCTTTGCATTTGCAAAGTGCCTCGAAAATAACAATATTCTTGAAGAAATAAAGGTTTGCAAGCTATAATTATAGGGGAATGATTTATGTTTCAAAAATCGTATAAAATCCTGTCGACCGAAAAACTGAATAATACAACTTTCAGCTTTGTTATTTCCTGCCCGGAGCTTGCCGAAGAAAGCTGGTGCGGAAGATTTGTAAATGTCCTATGCGGAGAAAAGACTCTGCGCCGCCCGATTTCAATTTCTGAAATTGACAAGCAAAACGGTACAATAACAATCGTATTTGAAGTACGCGGAGACGGAACAAAATGGATGTCGGAGAGAAAAGCAGGGGACGAGCTTGATATTTTAGGACCTCTCGGCAACGGATTTTTCCCTGATAAAACAAAACGCGGAATTTTTATCGGAGGAGGTATAGGCTGCCCCCCTATGCTCGGTGCTGCGAAAGAATACGGCAGCGATGCAGAGGTGATTCTCGGTTTCAGAAGCCAAGAAAATGCAATACTTACAGATAAGTTTAAGTCTGTCGCTAAGCGGGTGGAAATCACAACAAACGACGGTACCCTCGGCGCAAAAGGCTTTGTTACCGATGTGCTTAAAAATATGGTTCAAAACGGCGAAAATGCCGTAGTTTATGCCTGCGGACCCACACCAATGTTAAAAAGCGTTGCCGCGCTCTGTAAGGAAAAAAATATTAAGTGCTATGTTTCGCTGGAGCAGCGTATGGCGTGCGGAATAGGTGCTTGCCTTTGCTGTGCACAAAAGACTCGCGATGAAGACGGCGAGCATATGAAACATGTTTGTAAAAACGGACCCGTTTTTGATTCCGAGGAGGTCGTATTCTGATGGCTGATTTAGGTGTTAATATAGCCGGAGTTCATTTTAAAAACCCCGTAATTACAGCGAGCGGAACTTTCGGATTTGGGCAGGAATATGCCCGTCTTTATGATATTTCGCGTCTCGGAGGTATTTCTTGCAAGGGGACTACGCTGAAAGAACGCCCGGGAAATCCTGTTCCGCGAGTTTGTGAAACGCCGTCAGGTATACTCAACTGCGTCGGACTTCAAAATCCGGGTGTTGACGCGTTTATAAAAGATGACTTGCCTTTTTTGGAAAAGTCAGGTACCGTTATAATCGCTAACATTGCAGGAAGCGCAGAAAAAGATTACGTTGAAACTGCATCAAGGCTTAACGGTACGAGTGTGGATATGATTGAGCTTAATATTTCGTGTCCTAATGTTAAAGAGGGCGGAGCTTCTTTCGGAACAAGTGCCGCGAGCGTCGAAAAGATAACGTCGGCTGTCAAAAAAGTAACCGAAAAGCCGCTTATGGTAAAACTTACGCCTAACGTAACCGACATAACTGAAATGGCTCTTGCCGCAGAGAGTGCCGGTGCAGATGCCGTTTCTCTTATAAATACGCTTACCGGAATGATTATTGATATAAACACAAAAAGACCGCTTCTTCGCAATAATACGGGCGGGATGTCAGGTGCGGCGGTTTTTCCCGTGGCACTTCGTATGGTTTGGCAAACTGCATCCAAGGTTAAAATTCCCGTTGTCGGTCTCGGAGGTATAACAAAGTGGGAGGACGCCGTACAGATGCTTTTAGCCGGAGCAAGTGCGGTTCAGGTCGGTACCGCAAGCTTTACAGACGCATTCGCACCGCTTAAAATTATAGACGGTATAAACAATTATCTCGACCAAAACGGGTATAAGAGTGTGTCCGAGATAGTCGGAAAGGTTGAACCATGGTAATACTTTCGGTTGATTACGGCGATGTCAGAACCGGAATTGCCGTTTGCGATAAATTCGGTATGCTGGCGTCACCCGTTAAGGTTATTGTCGAGCGCGACAGCGGCGCTTTGGCAGATGAGATAACTGAAATAGCCACAGAAAAGAAGGCTGAAAAAATAGTATTGGGGCTTCCGAAAAATATGGACGGTTCAGAGGGCTTTCGTGCCGAGGCTTGTCGGCAACTGGCAGAGCTTATTTCAGAAAGGATTAATCTTCCGATAGATTTTGAAGACGAGAGATTGACTACCGTTTCGGCGCATAATGCGCTGAACGCCACAAATACCCGTGGTAAAAAGCGTAAGGCGGTTGTTGACGCTGTTTCTGCAGTTATAATTCTTGAAGATTACTTGAGAAAAACGAAAAATCAAAAATAAAATCAAAAGCAGCCCGTATGTCATATGATATACAGGCTGCTTTTGGCAAAAGAAAAAATTAAATTGTTTAAACACAATAGAAATTTGTATCCCATCCGGGAATGTACGGATGATGTCTGAAGTATATTTTATATTCGGGATTTACCTCGAGTATTTTTTCGGGCAAAATAAATATATCTTCGATTCTGTGGTATGCCGCAATGTTGAGTTTGGGCTTTAACCTTTTTAGCGTAATTTCGGCTCCGTCAAGCATTTCGCTTTCCGCTCCTTCGGTATCCGCTTTTATATATGTAATGCTTTCACTCTTTGAAATTTCATCAACCGAAACAGTATCTGTCTTTGCTTGTCCGGCATTTAAAAGATATGAATTTCTGCCGCCTTTTCCCGCAAAACCCATAGTCAATTCTCCGCTCCAAATGCCCTTGTTCACAAGAGTTATATTGCTCATGTTTTTTGTGTATTCCATAAGCTTTTTAAAATTTCGCGGAGCAGGTTCGACAGCTGTTATACTGCCGTATTCATTGCCGGAGAAATGCAAAAATTCCTTTATTGTGTCGCCGTTATAAGCACCGAGATCAAGGTAATTTTCGTTTTTGCCGAGCCTTAATATATCGCTAAACACTTCTTCTTTATCGCTCTCGCAGGATAGAAGTATGTCTAAGTCACCGCTGTATTCAAAATTGACAAACTTAAAAAACACATCTTTGGACTTTTCGTCTGCAAGCAGCGAATAAATGTTACAGATGCGGCTTTTGTTGCGTTCAAAAAATTCTCTGTTTGCTATGCCGTTTCCGTAAACCGACACGCTCGGTACAAAAGTTTTGTGCTTTGCTGCAACGCTTTTAATGTTATCGGTGACCGATTTAAGCTGAGAACCGAAGCATATTACACAGTAAAAATCGCCGAATTCATTTTCGCAGTCAGAGAGACTTTTAACTTTAAATCCGCGGAAGCTTCTGTCCCTGACAAATCCGTCACTTGCCATAACGGCAGATATTTTTATACCCAGTCTTTCAAATTCGTCAAATATTTTATCGGCGCCGTTTCCGGTTCCGTAGCAAACTATCGGAAGGTCGGCGTCTTTTAGTTTTTCCCATACAGAAGGAGATTTAAGCATTTTATCAAGCATTATAACCACTCTTTTTATTTCTGCAAAAGTTCGATATTAATTGTAACATATAACGTGAGTTTTCACAAATGTTGTTATTTACTTTGATAAAAAAAGATATTATAATATGAGTGATGAATTCTAAGGAGGTATTATTATGAACGATATTAACTCTCTTTATAAATTATGGTGCGAAAAAGCCGTGAATGATAAAGACCTTATTCCGGAGCTTAAATCAGTTGAGGGAAATCAGGATGAGGTTCTCGACAGATTTTATAAAAATCTTGAATTCGGTACGGCAGGTCTGCGCGGAGTTATAGGAGCCGGTACAAACAGAATGAATGTTTATACCGTTAATCAGGCAACACAGGGCCTCTCGGATTATCTTAACAGCGAGTTTAAAGAGCCGAGCGTTGCCATTGCCTATGATTCGCGTATAAAATCGGATGTATTTGCACGTTCTGCGGCTTCGGTGCTTGCCGCTAACGGTATTAAGGTATATATCTATCGTGAACTTGTACCGACTCCGATGCTGTCATATGCGGTTCGCAAACTTCATTGCAGCTCGGGCATAATCATAACCGCAAGTCATAATCCCTCAAAGTACAACGGCTATAAGTGCTATGACCCAAACGGCTATCAGATGACCGATGCAGCCGCCGCCAAAACCTATGAGTTTATAAGCCGTGTTGATATGTTCTCGGGCGTTAAAACCGCCGACTTCGAAGAATGCGTCAAGAGCGGAAAAATTGAATACATCAGCGATGAGGTTTATGAGTCGTTCTTTACCGAAGTGCTGAAAGCAAGAGTCAATCCCGGCATATGTGAAAAAGCGGGACTCTCGGTAATTTATACTCCGCTTAACGGCACCGGAAACAAGCCTGTCCGCAAAATTCTTAAAATGATAGGCGTAGAGGATGTAACCGTTGTTCCTGAACAGGAATTGCCCGACGGAAACTTCCCGACCTGCCCGTATCCCAATCCCGAAATCAAACAGGCCTTTGAGTGTGCAATAAACCTTTCAAAAACAAAAAAGGCAGACCTTCTTGTTGCAACCGATCCCGATTGCGACAGACTCGGCATTGCTGTGCTTGACGACGGCGAATATAAGCTTATGACCGGTAACGAAGTGGGAGCAATGTTTACAGAATATTTGCTTGAAACTCTTACGGAGCAAAATAAACTTCCGAAAGCTCCTGTCGTTGTTAAAACAATAGTTACTTCTCCGCTTATCTCGGCCATTGCTACTGCCCACGGCGCAACTACGGCAAACTTGCTTACTGGATTTAAATATATAGGAGAGCTTGTTACAAAGCTTGAAAGTAAAAATGAGGCTGACCGTTTTGTAGTCGGTATGGAGGAATCCTACGGCTATCTCCGCGGCTCACATGCAAGAGATAAGGATGCCGTTGTAGCTTCGATGCTTGTTTGCGAAATGGCGTCATACTATAAGCTTAAAGGTATGAGTCTTTATGACTTTATGCAGAGCATATACAAGAAGTACGGCCTTTATCTTAATACTCTTCTCAATTTCGGCTTTGAAGGTGCCGCGGGAATGAAAAAGATGGCTGAAATGATGGATTCACTTCGCGCTGACGGCCTTGAAAATATTGCGGGTATGGATGTCATAACATCTTCGGATTATGAGGCAAGCATCGAGACAAATCTTAAGACAGGCGAGAAGGCTAAGATTACTCTGCCGAAATCAAATGTGCTTGCATACACCCTTGAGGGCGGTAACAGCGTAATAGTTCGCCCGTCGGGAACAGAACCGAAGATAAAGATTTATATTACGGCAATAGGCAACACGCGCGATGAGGCTAAGACTGTTACCGATAAGATAAGCGACGATATGGAAAAAATACTCGGTATTAAGAATTAAAGGAAGATTCTGAAAATGATGCAAAAGAAATGGGCCGTTCGTGTTATAGCCATAGTATTGGCTGTGCTTATGGTGGCAACAACACTTACGGTTTTGCTTAATGTTTTTTACTTTAAATAATTGAAATAACACGTCGCATTTGTCGCGGCGTGTTATTTTATATGTAAAATTTGTCGTTATTGCTCGCGTTGTGTAATGTACACAAAAAGTGTGGTTGACAAATGCTTAAAATATGCTATAATAATTAAGCTTGCAGTTTTATTAGCAATGTTTAGCCAAGGGGTGTGCCTGTTTTGACTGATAATGATGATCTTCTGAGGTTGGTCAAGCTGGCATCTTCGGGCGATAATGAAGCTTTATCTCTGCTTGTATCAAAAATGATTCCTGATGTGCGTCGTGAGGCTTCTAAGTTTTCAGGAGCTGTCGGCGTCGATTCCGACGATCTTTTTCAGGAGGGTATGATAGGGCTCTTGTCTGCCGCGCGTTCCTATAAAACTGATTGTGGCGCGTCATTCAGAACTTATGCCTCGGTTTGCATACGTAACAGAATCATTTCGGCTGTAAAAAAAGCGTCAGGCGGCAAAAGTGTGCGTCGTGACCTTTTGGTTCCTTTGGAAACAGAGCTTTTATCTGTGCCGGAGCTTTCTTATGATGACGGTCTTGTTGTTAAAGAGGAATGTGACAGGCTTTTTGGCTTTATCGAAACACAGCTTTCCGAAAGAGAACGCAGCATTTTAAAATTATTCCTTAGCGGGTTAAGCTATGGCGAAATAGCCCAAAAACTCGGTTCTTCATCCAAATCCGTTGACAATGCGCTTCAAAGGGTTAGGCGAAAGCTGAAGAAGTATAACTAAGGCGGTAATTAATACTTCATCAAAAGCCCTTTTCTCATTAGGAGAGCATTTTTGCGGCGGTGCAATTCCGCTCAGGGTAAAAATAATTTTTTTCAAGCGAGGTAGCAAAATGTACGAAGACAAAACCCTTATTTGTAAGGAATGCGGTAAAGAGTTCGTTTTTACAGCAGGTGAGCAGGAGTTCTATGCTGAAAAAGGCTTTGTAAACGAGCCCCAGAGATGCAAGGCTTGCCGCGATGCAAGAAAGAACGCTGCTAAAGGCGATAGACAGATGTACACAGCAACTTGTGCACGCTGTGGCGGCGAGGCAAAGGTTCCTTTCCAGCCCAAAGATGATCGTCCTGTTTATTGTAGCGAGTGCTTTGCAAAGATGAAAGAAGAGCAGGCATAATTTTAACATAAATTAAATATATATGTTTCGCTGAGTCTGTTCGTTAATTCGGGCAGACTTCTTCTTTTTGTTCTTTTTTGAAAAATTTATGCTATTATAAATGTGGTGATATAATGAAAAAGACTGTTTCTGTTTTGCTTGTTGCAATCATGCTTTGTACATTTTCTTTTTGTGCCTTTGCGGTGGATAATACCGCATCCGTAAATATAGTTGAAACCGCAAGTAACGAATATACGGTTTATCTCGGATTTATCGATAACGGTAACGAGGTATGCGGCGGCAGTATGAATTTAGTATATAACAGCGACAAGCTTAAACTTGTTGATTATTCGACGGACTCCGAAAGGTGTATGATGCTGATAAATCCGGACTATCAAAATAAAGGCAATACTGTTCGTTTCGTTTTTGCCTCGGCCAACGCTTTAAGTAATGGGGAAAATTTGGCAACAATAAAGTTTTCGTCGAGCGGTGACAAAGTTACATTGTCGGATTTTTCGGTATCCGAGTATAGACTGTATGATGTAAATTCGTCCCTTGTAGCCAACGAAAAGTCGGTTTCTCCTGCTATTTCGTTTAATGCTTTGTCTGATAAAAACAGTGTTGACACATCTGTTGTTGCGGACGGTAAGAATACAGATTCTGTTAGGGAAAGCACCGATTTTCCAAGTAATGATTCATATTATTCACCTGAGTCGATTGCCGAAGACATTAACAATGTAATGCCGGGCGAAACTTCTGCCGGTACTCCGGTAAAACATTCTTCAAAAAGCCGTAAAGCGCTTATCATATCGCTGATAGTTTCATTGGCTCTTGTTATTATTGCCGCAGTTATAATTTTAATTATGCGGAAGAAAAAAGGTAATCGGATTTAAAATAAAAAATATAATTTAGGGCTTGCAAAATCCCCCGTATTATGTTAATATATTCGGGCAGTAAAAAAGCATATGATTTATCGGGGTGTGGCGCAGTTGGTAGCGCACTAGACTGGGGGTCTAGGGGCCGCAAGTTCAAGTCTTGTCACTCCGACCATAAAAGGATTTAGCATAAGCTAAATCCTTTTTTAGTTTTATTAGCTTTTGTTTTTGTAGAATCGGAAAGTAAGATGTGATAAAATAATAATTATTGTTGAGCGAAAGTAATTAGCTTTTTGGAATATATTGTTGCATTTCCCAAAAAAGCTCGTTTGGTTTTTGATTGTTGAGAAATTCTTGCATCGTAACAGGTGTTTAGTATAATTAATATATGAAAACGTGAAAGGGGTTAAAAATTATGAGCAACAAAAAAGAACGCCGCAGAATAGTAAAGGAATTGCTTGACGTTACGGATAAGGAATTTACGGATGAGGAACTGATACATCAGCTTATCAACACCGAGCTTTCTAAGGATTCGGATAAAACCGACAAACTCACTTTCGGTCAGCATGCGGCGGATGCTGCTGCGCGTTTTGCCGGAAGTTGGGCGTTTATATTCAGCTTTATAGCTATAATGGTTATTTGGATGGTTCTGAATATAGTACTTAAAGATAAGGCTTTTGACGCATATCCGTTTATCCTTTTGAATTTGGTGCTTTCTTGTATTGCGGCAGTACAGGCTCCGCTTATTATGATGAGCCAAAACAGGCAGGAGGCCAAGGACAGAGAGCGTGCGGAAAATGATTTTAAAGTCAATTTAAAAAGTGAACTTATAATCGATGATTTGCACAGAAAGATGGATCTTGTTCTTGAAAACCAAAAGAAGATAAATCGCCGCCTCGATCTTTTGGAACAGGCGGAAAATATAAGTCCCGAGCAAAAAAAGAACATCGTTTCTTCGTCGAAAAAAACACTTCCGCAGGATAATGATTCTCTCACATAAAAGTATTATATTGAGCAATGAGATTTTTTGGGGGTGAAAAATTATGACAGAAAAGGATTATTTAAAACAAATTGATTACGTTATCGAATCGGGACCTTATACCGACAGTTGGCAATCTTTATGTAAACATAAAACACCGGAATGGTATAAGAATGCTAAATTTGGAATCTTTATTCACTGGGGAATTTACAGCGTACCTGCATTCGGCAATGAGTGGTATTCGCGTGAGATGTATGATAAATCAAAGCCGGCATATCGGCACCACCGTGAAAAGTACGGTAATCAAAAGGACTTTGGATATAAGGACTTTATACCGATGTTCAAAGCCGAAAACTTCAATCCCGAAAAGTGGGCGGAGCTTTTTAAAAACAGCGGCGCAAAATACGTAATGCCGGTTGCTGAACATCACGACGGCTTTGCCATGTATAATACCGAGTTTAATCGTTGGAACAGTGTAAATATGGGACCGGAACGAGATGTTCTCGGAGAACTGAAAACAGCTGTGGAAAATGTCGGACTTGCCTTTTGTGCGTCAAATCATCGTGCCGAACATTATTTCTTTATGAATATGGGCAGAACATTTGACAGCGATGTGTGCGATGAAAGATATGCTGACTTTTACGGACCTGCTTATTATTGTAAGGAGCTGTCATCCGATAAAATGGGTGTAACGGCATCAAACTGCCGTTCTGTACCTCCGACGGAGGATTTCTTAAAAGATTGGCTTGTCCGCATATGTGAGCTGATAGATAAATACAAGCCGAAAGTTGTTTACTTCGATTGGTGGATACATAACAGGGCGTTTAAACCGTATTTAAAGAAATTTGCGGCATATTATTATAACCGTGCCGCAGAATGGGGAACCGAAGTTACGATAAATTATAAGCTACAGGCTTTTGCTCCGGGAAGTGCTACGTTTGACGTTGAACGTGGAGCTTTGACAGATATTTCGCCCGTACCGTGGCAGACCTGCACTTCAATAGCAAAAAATTCATGGGGATATACCGAAAATAACAAGTTTAAGTCGGCATACCATGTTATATGCGATTTAATCGATATTGTAAGTAAAAACGGTGTTATGCTTTTAAATGTCGGCCCGAAACCCGACGGCACGATTACAGATGAAGAAACTGCGGTTTTGAATGAAATCGGCGACTGGCTGAAGACTAACGGTGAGGGGATATACGATACGGTTCCGTGGAAAACCTTCGGCGAAGGAAAAGTCAATACAAAGGACGGGTCCTTTAAGGATAATAAGACAAAAAAGTATACCGAAAAGGATTTTCGTTTTACATATAAGGACGGAGCGGTCTACGTTTTCCAAATGAAACCGACACATGACGGTGTAATAAGAATTAAGAACTTTAAAAAGATAACGCAGGACGCAATTGTATATTCGGTAAAGCTCCTCGGTAATCACTCACCGATAATAATCAGCCGAACCGAAAAATATATGGAACTTAAACTTATGGAAATTCCGCAAACGACCTTGCCGTTATGCTTTAAAATTGTTCTTGAATAAAAAGAGTCTCAATGATTGCTTATAGCAACCGTTGAGACTTTTTTTAGCTTATTCGGTAATTTCGGCATCCTTTGTAAGTCTGCCGTGGTATATAGCGTTTGATATATTTGTCGGTGATAAAAAGACCTTGAGCTGTTTAAACTTTGTATCAAGCTTATTATTACTGAACGGTATGTCCGAGAGGGAATATGCCGTAATACTGTTTCTGAGCTCGGTAGGTGAAACAGCCGTGTCATTTTTAATCATTACAGTCTTTTTCTGACCCGGAAGCAGGTCGAAAAAGTTATCGCTGAACGGCAAAGTGCTTTTGCTGCTTTCAACTTTGACAAGGCGAGCATATTTGTCGGATGACACAGTAACATTCAATCCGTCTGCCGTTTCCTCAAAAACGGTTTTAAGCTCGGCTTTTGGCAAGCGAAGCTCGTTTTCGCGGCAGAAAAGAACAGTTTTTTGCTGAATAAGGGCACTATTCTCATAAAGTCTTACTGCAATGCCTGTTCTTTTTTTATCGTATTCCGAGCAAATGAACGGAACATTTAAATCAAAAACAACTGAATTTTTTACGGCACCGACGGTTAATGTCCTTTTGTTTGTTTCAAGAGTTCCGTTTTCAAAATCAAATATTTCATATTCCGCATCAACTGTTTTGCTTTCGTTTAAATCATTCAGCACAAAAACACGTATATAGTCGCTTGTATTCTCAATCGATATGCTGAGCGGCGCGTTAAAGTGCTTTGCACCGTATTGTAAGGCCTTGTAATTGCCATAGTAATCAAGACTTGACCAAGAGCATACACCCCAGCAGTCATTAAACTGCCAATACATTGAACCGTTGCATCTGCCCTTGTTTCTGCGCCAATGTTCGGTGGCATCTGCGATACATTCGTTTTGCGTTACCTGTGACAAATAGACATAATCCTTGAAAACCTTTGGTAAATTAAACCTTGACGCAATATAATATATCATTTTGTCATTGCCGTTGGCACATTTTTGGTGAGATTTAAACACATCGCTAGAAAGAGAGTAGTCGGAAGGCTTTGCAAACTTTTCGATAGCCTTCATATCAGGCAGGCTTTCAAAACCGAATTCGCTGCAAAAACGTGTCATACGTTTGCGGTAATAATTCATCGGCTTCAAACCATGCCATACACCCCACAGATGGGTATCGCCTACATTGTCGCTTTCTACTCCGACGTTATGAGATTCACCTACAGGCGAACCGGGTGTGTATGGGGTGTTTTTGTCATATTTTCTTATTTCAGGTTCAAGTATATGATAGAAGAATTTCTCGGTCCATTTGACATACTTTTGCATATGTACCCAAGCCATATGCATATCTTCAATTTCATTGTTGCCGTTCCATACAGCGAGAGAGGGATGATGACAGAGGCGTTTTACATTGTACTTAACCTCTTCTTTTACATTGTCAAGAAAGTCATTATCAAAGAACGGATAGGCTTGACAGGCGAATTGAAAATCTTGCCAAACAAGTATTCCTTTTTTGTCACAGAGATTATAAAATTCGTCGCTTTCGTAGTATCCGCCGCCCCAAATGCGTATCATATTTATATTTGAAAACAGGGCTGTGTCAATTAAATATTCGAGCTTGTCGGAAGTAAACCTCGTTATGAAGCTGTCGGGCGGTATGTAATTTGCACCCTTGATGAAAAGAGGGACACCGTTTAATCTGAATTGGAAATTTCTTCCGTATTCATCTTTTTCTCTGTTTAATTCAATTTTTCTGATTCCTATTTTTTTAGAAGTGGAATCGACTTCTTTGCCGCCGGATACTACTGCTGCACTTATTTCGTACAACGGCTGCTCTGCTTTGCCGGATAATTCGTATGTCCACCAAAGCTCAGGATCGGTTATTGTAAAATAAGCTTCTGTGCCGCTTTTTTCAAGTGTGCTGCCGTCCGGCAATACAACCTTTAACGAACATTCGTAATCTTTATATGCCTTTATATCGGCTCTTACGGAGATAACGGCAGTACCGTCGGCATTGAGCGCTTGTGACGCAAAAAGATATTCAATTTTTGCACCGTCCACAAACTCAAGACTTATATCCTTTGTTATACCGCTGCACGGCAATACGGGACCCCAGTCCCAACCGAAATGGCATTGCGGTTTGCGTATATGAACAATACCGTTCTGACCGTTTGAATTTACGGGAGTAGGACAGGACTTGTATTTTTCTTTAACATAATTTACCGGGGAACGAAACAATATTCTTATTTCGTTTTCACCCTTATCAAGACGTTCTTTTATTGATACGCTGTAAGCTTTAAAACAATTCCTAGCGGAAAAAGCAAGCATATTATTTACAAAAACATCACATATTGTATCAAGCATTTCACAGGTCAGAAGTATATCATCACAGTTTAATTCTTCTTCGGTTATTTCAAAAGTCTTTTTGTATTCCCAATTTGTTTCGCCGACCCAGTATACATCCTTTTCATTAAGGCCGATAAATGGGTCCGGAATATCTCCGTTTGCCATCAGGTCAAGATAGTTGCAGCCGGGTACTTTGGCTTCCTTGTATAGCTTATCACCGACTTTTCTGAATTGCCATTTCCCGTTTAGTGTCTTTTTCATTTTTCCAAATCCCTCTCTTTGAAACATCATTGGTATTATACTTTATCCCTTTGTATATTGTAAATGCTTTTATGCGCTTTTTATTTTATGATTTTTTATCTGTAAGTCTAAATGCAACTCTGCGGCGGATATTTCTATTGACAATTTAATATATTTAATTTAAACTGTAATGGTATTTTGTGCATTATGCCAAAAACGAGAAGAGTGTTAGGGAGCTTTTTATGGAGAAGTCAAAGAATAAAGTCGGTAATGTTTTAAAATCGGTAAAAGAGCATTGGAAAAATCCGCCTGAGGGCCGGTATATACCGTATAAGGAGATTTTGTCTTATTCGATAGGCGGCATCGGAGTCAAATTTGTATTGTGTACGGTTTCTTATATCGGACTTTCGGCAACAAGCCTTCTTGCCGGAGCTGCGTTAGGACTTAAAAACGGGGATCTTGTAAAGCTCAATCTGATAGCAACGGTAATTGGTATGTTTTTAGGTCCGCTTCGCGGTATGATAATTGATAACACGCGCAATAAAAACGGTAAATTCAGACCGTATCTTATCTATGCCGGTATACCGTCGGCAGTTGTAACCACGGTGTTTGCTTTTTTACCGTTTGATAGTATGAGCTATAACGGAAAACTATGGTCGCTGTTTATTACCTATATGATGCTTCAACTTTGTTATCCGTTTTACGACCAAGCGTACACGACTCTTGTGCAGGTTATGAGTCCGAATTCGACGGAGCGTGCGGATGTTATAACAATATCGACATTTATATACTCTTTGGCACCATCGGTAATGGGCTTTGTTGTACCGATAGTTGCCGGATTTGCCGGCGGACTCGAGCATATAAATGCCTATCGCGTAATTATGCCTGTTTTTGGCATAGGTGGTGCTCTTTTGGGGATTTTCAGTTATGCCGGAACTAAAGAACGTATAATTGTGTCCAAGGATTATTCCCCTAAAGTACCGTTTTTCCAAGGAATCGGAGCAGGTATCCAGAATAAGTACCAGTGGGCGCGCTCAATAACTTCATGGTTTATTCTTTTACAGGCTGGCGTCGGCAATGTTACAACATGGTATTTTTATTACGGTATTAAAGATACTTTAGGTCTTACAACGGAACAACAGGGCGTTTTAAACGGCACTCTTACAACAATTCTTGGAGCAGCTGCAACACCGGCTATGCTTTTGTCTCCTTTTTTGATAAGAAAAATCGGTAAACGCAATTTGTTTATTATGTATGCTGTTTGTTCTGTTTTCTGCTTTGCCGGTATGTATGTTTTTATAGAGCAAATATGGGTGCTGTTTGTTTTTATATGGCTTAGGGGGTTTTTCTCGACATTTACGCTTATAACCGATGGTGCTATGAATGCCGATGTGCTTGATTATCAGCAATACAAGACGGGGGAGCGCCTTGAAGGGCTTATGAGTCAATTTGTAGGTATAATCGGAACGTTTGTTTCTATGGGTGTAACTTATCTTATACAGACGATAATAATGCAAAATCATTACGGCCTTGTAAATAATTATGATGACCTTTACAATGTGTCTTTCAGAGAACCGCTTTCAAAAGGTATGATTGCTCTTGCGGCGGTGGGATATGTAATTTCACTAATTCCGTTTATTACAATGTACACTCTAACAGAAGAGGAACACGAGGCACATATTTCCGTTCTTAAAATCAGGGCGGCACTTGAAGATTATGCGACAGAATGCTTATCGGAGGGTGAGCTTGAAGAAGCCAAAAATATTTATGCCGATGCAGTAAACGAACTCGAGATTTGTCGTGACAGAATAGACATCGTAAAGGGCAAGGAGAAGAGAAAGCTTAAAAATAAAATGAAAGCTCTTCAAATTGTTGTGAACGAAAAAGATCGTTTTAATGACCCTAAAATGATAAAGAAAACCGAAAAAGCAAAAGAGCTTTTATCTCATTCGGTAGAAGAGCTTTACGGAATATCAGAGCCCACGATGGATAAATATAACGCCGCAAATGCAATGAGCGAGTCTACAAAAGAAGAAATACGTTCAAAGTCAGCGGCACTTAAAGAAGCGTCAAAAGAGCTTGATCATTTCCATAAAAAAGCATATGCGTATATTCAGGCGCGAAAGCTTTTAAAGCAGCTTGAATACTATTCGCATTGGTCTGATATCTTTAGTTCGGAATCGGTTGAGATTTCGGAATGATTTCAGTTCCGTATTTCAGAGCGGTGTTTAACAACACCGCTCTTCTTAAGAAAAAGTTGTCAAAATGTTAACAATTTTTATTGCACACTTTAAAACGAAGATGTATAATAATTTTCGGTGATGTGAAATGAGTAAATCAACAATTATTGCAGTTGCGGGCAAAGGCGGTGTAGGCAAAACTTCATTATCGGCTACTATCGTCAGGTGCCTTACAGAAAAGTATCCCGATAAAAAGATACTTGCCATAGACGCCGATCCGGCAGTAGGTCTTTCGACCGCTCTCGGAATAGACGTCAAAATGACCATTGATGATATTCGTAAAGAGATTATAGCTTCCGTGGACGAGGGCGATACCAGGGGAGCCGTTGAGCTTTTAGGCGAAGCCAAGTACCGTATTTTCGACGCTCTTGTCGAGACAGACGGATATTCGTTTATTGCTGTTGGAAGGCCAGAGAGCGCGGGGTGCTATTGTAAAATAAACTCATATCTTAAAGAGGTTATCTCCATACTTTCCGACGAATTTGACTATGTTGTTATTGACGGTGAGGCGGGAATAGAGCAAATTAACAGACGTGTTATGGAGAGAGTAACGCATCTTATCTTAATAACGGATCCCAGCAAAAAAGGCTGCCAAGTAATAAAAACAATAAAAGGTGTTGCCGATGATCTTGTTATGTATGATAAAATCGGTGCAATAGTTAATCGTATGACGGACGAGTCTTTAAAGGATTATATTAATATCGACGGTGTTGAAGTTCTCAGTTATATTCCGAATGATACAAATCTCGCTATGTTTGATATACAGGGCGAAAATGTATTTAATTTGCCGGAATCTTCACCGGTGGTAAAGGGAGTACGGGAGACTTTAACTAAAATAGGGGTGCTGTAATGAAAGATTTGAAACATCTGATTTATTTTGAGAATCTGCTTCAGGAGGCAAACAATGAACTTGTGCAGCGGGCAATAAGTGATGGCAAAAAAGCGATTGCGTATACCTGCTATCATATCCCGGAAGTTCTGCTCAATGTCGATAATTGTTTTTCGGTAAGACTCAGAGCTCCGAGAACAGGTTCTATGGATATTGCAACTTATTATCTCAGTTCGTATCTGTGCGGATATTCCAAGGCTCTTTTGGAGCGCGGTATTGAAGGCGGTTATAATTTCCTTTCCGCTCTTATAGGCTCGGAATCATGCTCGGAAATGAATCGTACATATGAGCATTTCATGCTTTTGAATCTTGTACAAAACGATAAATTCTTCGTTTCCATTGCCGATATTCCTTTTAAAATTGAGCCGCATACAGTCAGGCATTATACAGAGCAGATGAGAGTCAAGGTGCTCGATAAGCTACATGATGTTTACGGTGTTGATACAAGCGATGCTATGCTTCGTAAAGCTGTTGAAGAGCATAACGAAGTTTGTCGTCTCATAACAGAAATAGGTGAATATCGCAAAAAGGAAAATCCGCGAATAACGGGATATGAATTTCACGTCATAAATCTTGTTACATATTGTTGCCCCAAGTATTTGATAATCGACAAGCTTAGAGAAACCGCAGAGGAGCTTAAAACAAGGGTTCCTGACGAAAAGAAAAATTATCGTGCTAAAGTTGTTGTCGTGGGTTCTGAAATGGACGATCCGGATTTCACAAAGCTTATCGAAGAATCCGGTGCTCTTGTAGTTGCCGATCGCTTTTGCTTCGGTTCGCTTCCCGGCAGAGAAGAAATAAAACTTAACGATACCGATGATGTTTTATCTCAGATTGTATTGCATTATATGGAAACATGCCAATGTCCACGTTATATGAGCAAGGAAAAGGTGCAAGGCAGAAAAACCTATGTTCGTGACCTTGTAAACACGTATCACGCAGACGGTGTAATATATGAGCAGATAAAGTTTTGTGAATACTGGGGATACGAAAGGGCACTTGCATCACATATAATAACAAATGAATTCGGAATTCCGTCGGTTTCGGTTGACAGACAGTATACGGCAAGTGCATCTGGTCAGCTACGAACTCGTGTTCAGGCATTTGTAGAAAGCCTTGAAATTAAGAATATTCAAAAAGCAAAGGAGGCGAAGTAACGTGGCAAATCAGCCTAAAAATCTCGGTCTGTTGCATGAAGATAAGACCGGACTTTTAAAGCACCGCGAGTGGCGTGGGCTTAAAGACACTATGTATGATTACTATCGTTGGCTCATAACTTGGAAAGATATGATAGTTATGGTTTTGAAAGCACCCGTGTCGACGATAAAGGGTCTGTGGAATTATCGCTGGATGGCAAGTTATCTCGCGGCTCCTGCGTGGATAGACCGTCATACGGAGGGTACGCGCGGAACACACCTTCGTATAGCACATCTTCATTTTAACGCGATGATTAAGCATACATGTAATATGATACATATGCTTTTTAAACATGATAAGCATTTTCATCCGAATGACAAATTTTCAGATAAAACAGTTTGTATGGATGAACTTTTCTCTTTTGAAATAATGGCGGGTTTTCCGAACTTATATGGTGTTCCCGTACAGACTATACCGATTTTTTTGTCATCGATGGTTGATCAAAACATAACGCCGCCGTATCTTGATATAACCGAGAATTACGGCGTTCCCGCCGATGTTTGTCCTCTTCCCTCCGCGGAGGCAGGCGTGGCAATAAACGACGATTACCCGATGTTCGGTAAATGCTTTTTATCATGCAATATGCCGTGCGACGGCTCAACAATGAACTCGTCATATATCGACAGGCGTTTTAATCTTCCGTCTCATGTTGTTAATGTTCCGCTTAGATACACCGAAGAAGAAGTACAGAAATATGCCGTTGACGAGGTTAAATCTTGCATCAGATTTATCGAGGAACAGACAGGTGAAAAGTTTGACTGGGACGCATATTTTTCCGCTATGAAGATATACAACAAACAGCTTGAATATGAGCTGCAAAAATGGGATGTCAACAAAACCGATTATCCTCAGATGACCGGTGCCACATTTTGGCTGTACAGACTTTTTTACTTCCATCTCTCCGGCGGAACCGATAAGATATTTATTAAAACCGATAAAAAGGTTAATAAGCTTATGATGAAAGGCTATGAGAGAAAAGAACATGTTTCCAAGGAAATGCGACATAGAGCTATAGTTTGGTCATGTCCTGCAAACTATTATACGAGCCTTGCAAATTGGCTCGAAAATTGCTGGGGCATAAATGTTGTTATGGATATGGAGACGATGATATCTTATATAATGTATGATACCGAGGATAAAGAAAGATCGCTTGCCACATATGCAAAAACTCTTCAGCGCACCACAATGCGTAAGCATACCAAGGGCGGTTATCAAAACGTACTTGATGAGCTTTGGCGCATTTGCGATGAATATAATGCCGATACCGTAATAATGTATAATCAGATTTCATGCAAGGGAATGGATGGTCTTAACGGTATATTTGATGACCAGGCAAGAGAAAGAAATATCAATTTCATTTGGGTTGATCAGGACCTTATGGATCCAAGAACCGTTTCGCGTCGCGATATGCGTGAGCAGATCAACAAATATATGACAACTGTTCTTCAGGAAGAACCCGTTGACCCGACGCTGGTTGATTTCGACGATACAATGGCTTGGTAAAAAGATAGGAGAGTGTTTATGAAATATTTTGGCGGATGCGACGTTGGTTCAACGTATGCAAAATGTGTAATTTTAGATGAAAACGGTAAAATTATTGCCGATGCTACCGTAAGAAGTAAAATAAATCCGGTGAAGAGTGCCGAGCTTGCTCTCGGTGAGGCTATATCGAAAGTCCCGGAACTGTCTTCTCCCGAGAATCTTACGTATCTTATAGGTACCGGATACGGCAGAAATAAAGTTCCGTTTGCCGACGAAAATATATCTGAAATCAGTTGCCACGCAATGGGTGTACATGTTACAGACCCGAGTGTAAAGGCGATTATAGATATCGGCGGTCAGGATGTAAAGGGCATTGCAATAGACACCGACGGTACGGTTAAGAATTTTGCAATGAATGATAAATGTGCCGCAGGTACAGGGCGTTTTTTTGAGGCGATGGCAAACGCATTTGAAATGTCACTTCCGGATTTCTGTAAATTGTCTCTCCAAGCCAAAAATACTATTCCTATAACGGCACAGTGTACTGTATTTGCCGAATCAGAGGTAATTTCTCTTGTAGGCGAGGGCAAACCCATGGATGAGATAGCGGCGGGTATTCAGCTCGCAGTTGCCAAACGTTGTTTCGTTATGGCAAAAAAAGCAGGTGCTACCGACAGCATAACGCTTACCGGCGGTTGTGCTAAAAACGAAGGTCTCAAGCGTGCTATTGAGCACGTTCTGAAAATTAAGGTTGTTGACCTTCCAATCGACCCTCAGCTTATGGGCGCGCTTGGTGCTGCCGAGTATGCAAGGCAAAAGGGGATGGCATAAATGAAAGCTTTAATTATAATTTTAATCGTTCTTGCAGCGCTTTTTGTGCTCACATTTTGCATCTATTTTTTCAATCTCGATATGAAACTTGTTCGTAAGATATATGATGCGCTCGGCAAACATTATGACTCGCTTGAAAAGGACAGAAAACTTTAATGAAGCTTTATGACAAGCTTATCGGGCAAATAGAAAACCTTTTGCCGGAAAACGCCAAAAGGTTTTCTTACAGTGAACCGACGCTTAAAATAAAAAAAGACAATTCAATACTTTTATTGAAAGAAATGGCGTATGAACTCGGCGGAAGTCAAAAGCCGTGTGTAAGCACGGTCGCGGTGAGCGACAGTATAAAGTTTGACAATTGCACATATCTTTACGGAAAAGATATTCCGGAAATAAGGTCTGATTGCTGTTTCGGAAAAATAGTTTTTCTTGAAATCAAAGATATTGGTGAAGAGCAATCGGCTTTTGATAAGATAAAAGAACTCGAACGTCTTAAATATAGCTTTTGCCCTGAGGAATTTATGACAAGAGCATCTGCATTTAATATGCGGGAGCAGATAAGAGTCAGCAAAAAAGCGGTAAAAAACGGTGTGACATTCTCGGACTACGGCTCATCGCTTATTAAGGCTTATCTTGAATTCCCTGTGGTGAAGAGTGTGCAGATAATATTTATTACCGATTTCGACCGTTTTAATGAACTCGGTATGATTTGCGATAAAGTAAGGCAAACAACCGATGCTCTGAATCACATACTTGACAATGTGCTTCTTGATTGCAATACATGCAATTTAAAATCAATTTGCGACGAGGTTGAGGGTATGAAAGAACTGCATATGAAAAACGCTGCAAAGAAACAGTAAAAAAGCAGGCAAGGCCTAAATGCTTTGCCTGCTTAAATTTTATTTGAATTCGTTTTCAACAGCCTTTTCAAGTTCTTCTTCTTTTTCTTCCTCAATTTCAAGGCGGATAAACATAATGATAAAGCTTATAAACAAAAATGCACATGAGAACCAAATCGAGCGTATACCCCATCTGTCTGCCGCAAGACTACCGAATCCGGCACCTACAGCAAACATAAATATAATGCTGAAATATTCAATTGCCTTTATAAGCAGTATTTTTTTACGTGTTTTAAAATAGCCGCACAAAGCTTCCGCGCCGCTTCTCATATTGCCGATGCACATTGTGCTTGCATAGGCGTTTCCGCGCAACTTGCGGAATGTTTGAACCTGCATCGCCGCCACAAAAGAAACAAGAGCATTAGCGAGTATGTTTAAGTTAATCGGGATAAAACCGACGGCCAAAAGTATAACTATTTCAAATGCTAAAACTATTTGACGCCAATGTATCTTTTTGTAATTTTTAAAGAAAATATGCTGTATTTCGGCAACGCATATCCCGAATATAAAAGAAATTACCGGTATAAGATAATGTAATATTAACCCGAATTCTCCCTCAAAAAAATGTGTGCTCATAAGCACAATATTTCCGGTTTGAGCGTTTGCAAAAACCTTTCCGCGGCAAAGATATGTATAAGCGTCCTGAAATCCTCCGGAAAGAGTCAGAAAAATTGCATTTGTAAAGGTGTCTGACATTTGATTAGATTTTAATCTTTCTGCCATTTTGGTTTTAATCATATTTTACCTGTCCTCTAACAAAGTTTGACAATCCCAATCTTTATTATTATAATACATACATATCTATATTTAAAATATATTGTTGATATGGCTAATATGTAATTTTTATATTGAGAGGAATTAAATGTTGGTAAATTACGAATATTACAAAATTTTTTATTACGTTGCGAAATATCAGAATTTCACAAAAGCTGCGGTTGAGCTTGATAATAATCAGCCCAATATATCAAGGTCTGTTAAAAATCTTGAAAATACACTCGGATGCGTACTATTCAGTAGGACAAGTCGCGGAGTTAAGTTGACACCAGAGGGTGAAACCCTATATTCCCATATAGTTCCTGCCATTTTACAAATTGAAGCAGGAGAAAAAGAACTCCTGATGCAAAAAGAACTTAAAAGCGGCATTGTTTCAATCGGCACTACCGAAACTGCTCTGTCCGAGGTGTTGCTTCCGGTTCTTGATATGTTTCATAAGAAGTTTCCGGATATTCGCATAAGGATAAACAATTCCACAACGCCGGCGGCTATGAACGCGCTTAAAAGCGGCTCTGTTGATTTTTCGGTCGTAACATCTCCGGTTGAATATGACGATGAGTTTGAAATAGTTAATATTAAAGATTTCTACGATGTACCCGTTTGCGGAAAAGAAATGGCTTTTTTGAAAGAAAAGATAATCGGCATTGGAGAGCTTAAAGAGCATCCTCTCATAAGTCTTAGCAAAGGTAGCTCGGCATATGATTTTTATAGCAAAATATTTGCCGAAAACGGGCTGAAGTATGCTCCCGATACTGAAGTTGCGACAGCCGATCTTATATTACCTCTTGTCAAAAACAATCTCGGTATAGGCTTTTTGCCGAAAAATCTTGTAAAGAGCGATCTTGAAAGCGGCGAAATATTTAAACTTAATTTAAAAGAGAAAATTTCGTCAAGACAGATTTGTATTGCCGAAAATAAAAATGTCAGTCTCGGCGTTGCTGCGAGTGAGTTGAAAAATATGCTGCTTGATTATAGCCACAGCTTCGGTAATTAGCGTTTTATAAACATATTAATAATTTGCTGTTGCTTTACTGAAAAAAGAAGTATAAAAATGAATAAAAATCTCGAAAAAATCTGTGCTTTTTATTGACGAATGCACGCAAAACAATTATTATTTATTTATTATTTTTTATTGAGAGGATGATTTTTTTGGGAGCGACAACAGAGAAGCATATGAATTTTAAAGAAATTGCGGCATATTCGCTCGGCCTTTTCGGGTTTCAGGCGATAGTCGGTCTTTTGAATTCATATCAAGCGGAATTTGATGCATCTATTTTAGGAGCTGACATTGCGGTTGTCGGCATACTTATTCTTGTAGCAAAAATATTGTCTGCGGTTTTTGATCCGGTTGTAGGTAGTATGATAGATCGTTCAAAAAGTAAACGCGGAAAGTTTAAATCTATGATATTGAAGTCTATTATCCCTCTTCTTGTTATGACGGCAGTCGTTTTTATTAATGTTCCGTTTAAAGAGAATCGCACGGCAACGTACATTTGGATATTTGTTACATATCTTGTATGGAGTCTTGCTATGACGCTCGGCGATGTACCGTCTCAGGGTATTGCTTCGGTTTTAACGCCTAACCCTACAGAGCGCACAAATGTAGTGTCGATATCAAACACATTTAAGCAGATAGGTTTTTCGGCTTGTGTTGTTATTGTGCCGATAGCTTGTCTCATAATTCCCGGAGGGTCAAAAGTATTTGTTAAATCCGGCGAAACCGATATGCCTATGATAGCTTCGGAATATCTTTGGACGGCTATTCTTACGGCTGTTTTCGGCTGTGCGTTATTTGCACTTATACCGCTTTTAAACAAAGAGCGCGTTCCGTATGTATCCGGTGAAAAAACTACTGCCAAGGATATGTTTAAAGCTCTCAAAGACAACAAACCTCTTATGCTTGTTATTGTATCATATTTCCTCGGATTCGGCAGACAGATGTCAATGGGTATACAGGTACAAGCTGCAAATACCATACTCGGTTCACAAAATCTTGTTGCGGTACTCGGTATAGTTACTGCTGTCGGCTCTATGATAAGTATGGCGATTTGTCCATTACTTATCAAAAAGATGGGTGAGAAAAAGGTATATATTCTTCTCTCGGTATATGGCTTTGTTGCATCGGCACTATCGTTCGTTGTAGGGCACTTCTGGTTCAAAAATCCCGATAATACAGTGCTTACTGTATTATTCTATGCATCGCTGTTTTTAATCGGCCTTCAGTTTGCCGCTGTTACGCTTATGCCCATGATAATGACAGCCGATTGTGTTGATTATTATGAGTTTGAGACCGGCAAACGCATGGAGGGCGCAGCATACTCTGTTTTAACCCTTACCATAAAGGTTTGCCTAGCACTCGGAACCGCTCTAGGCCTTGTGTTTATACAGGTATCGGGCTATTCGGATACTGTTGCTCAAATTGCTGCCGGTACTGCAAGCGGATTTAGTGAGAAAACAAAAGACATTGTGTTTTTTGCTTATACCGTGGTGCCCGGCTTTCTTGCTCTCATTTCTATATTCCCGATTTTTAAATATGATATAGTCGGGAAGAAAAAACAAGATATAGCCGATGAGCTGCAAAAAAGAAGAACAAAAGCAACTGCGGAAATCGATAATTGAGATATATTAAGCTTAGGGCTGTACCGTTGAAAAAGCGGTACAGCCTTTTTGCTTCTATATATTTAAAATCCCATTGTTTTCATGGTATTTTCCGGAAATCAGAAGAATTCCGGCCGCAGTTAGAAGAGTGTGAATGTCGGTAATATCTGATGTTTTGGATTTTATTTCACACGGATATATATTTTTCCCGGATAAATCCTTGATAATCGTTTGTATTCCGAAGTAAATTTCTTCATCATTTAAGCTTGACAGTGTTATATCGTCTTTGAAATCTGTCCCAATGTTCAGCCTTTGTTTTATCCCGGCAGAATCATTATATATTAACGCTTCGTTAATGATATCGCCGTTTTTTGATATTTCCACGGAAATTGTATTTTTGAAACTGTTGTCAAGTTTTGCACCGATGTCTGTAATTACATATTCGGGTGTATCAATATAGCTTGCCTCTATTATATTATTTCCGAGCAGCAATACGCCTCCGTGCTTGCTCAGTAGCTGAGAAAGTTCACTTGATAAACGGCTGTTAAAATCCTCGGAGACTACAATAAGCTTCACTTTATCACCCCGAAATATTATTTTCAAATAACATAAGGTTATTCAATGGTTAGAAACGTTTAAAATACTAGCTCAAAATATTAAAAAAATGCTAAAAAGCTATTGGAAAGTCTGTAATAATAGATTATAATATTACATTATAACAGTTAAATAAGGGAGGCTATGGGTTGGCTTCAAAGTATTCCGTTTCATTAGATAAACTGATAAAAGAATTCGGCTTTGAAACATTATATTTGCCGGAAGACGCACACGACCTATCCGTTACATCGCAGGATGTTAATAGGCCGGGTCTTATTCTTGCCGGACGTGATGATTATTTTGACCCGGAACGTGTGCAGTTTTTGGGGCTTTCGGAAATAGAATTTCTTAAAACTCTAAGCGATGAAATGCGTTATGAAAGCCTTAAACGGCTTGTCGAAACTCAACCGCCGTTTATTTTAATTACACGAAATTTAGAGATCCCGTCGCATCTTTCTTCACTTGTGGAAGAATACAAGGTGCCGCTCTTACGTACCGGTGAATCTACATCGAGCTGTATGTCTGCGCTTATTTCTTTTTTGGGAACAGAACTTGCCGAAAGGATAACACGACATGGAGTGCTTGTAGAAGTGTACGGTGAGGGCGTGCTGATTGTCGGCGACAGCGGCGTAGGTAAAAGTGAGACTGCGATTGAACTTATCAAGAGGGGGCACCGTCTGATTGCGGATGATGCCGTTGAAATTCGTAAGGTTTCTTCAAAAACACTTGTCGGTTCTGCACCGGATAATATCAGACATTTCATCGAACTTCGCGGTGTAGGAATTATTAATGCTCGCCGCATTTTCGGTATGGGAGCCGTAAAGCTTACCGAAAAAATAAATATGGTGGTTCAACTTGAGCCTTGGGATTCCGCTAAGGTTTATGATAGGATGGGCCTTGATAATGACTATATTTCAATTATGGACATCAAGGTGCCTGTTACTGTTGTGCCTGTAAAACCCGGCAGGAATCTTGCGATAATTATTGAAGTAGCCGCCATGAATAACAGGCAGAAAAAAATGGGATATAATGCCGCACGCGAGCTCCTTCATCAACTCGGCATGGAAGAGGGCGAGTCAAAGGACGAAGAGCTTGAGATTTGGCAAAATTATTAAAGAGAATATAAAAACGGAGGATTATGATGTATAGAATTGGTGTTGATCTCGGAGGAACAAACATTGTAGCCGGAGTTGTTGATGAGTATTATCGCATAGTGGGCAAAGGAAAGATGCCTACTGCTTGTCCGCGTCCGTCATGGGAGATAATCAACGATGTTGCTTTGTCAATAAATATGGCTCTCGAAGAAGCAAAAATTTCGCTTGATGAGGTGGTTTCTATTGGCATAGGAACTCCTGGCTCGGTAAATAAAAAATACGGAATTATTGAGTATGCCAATAATTTAGGATTCGATAATGTTCCGGCAAAAGATATTCTTCAATCTAAGTTCAGCAAACCGATTTATCTTGAAAACGATGCTAACTGTGCGGCACTCGGCGAAGCAAAAGCAGGTGCCGGCGAGGGAGTTGCAAATTTTGTTGCAGTTACTCTCGGTACCGGCGTTGGCAGCGGAATTGTTGTAAACGGCAAGCTGCTCAATGGCTGTAATGATGCAGCAGGCGAGGCCGGCCATATGGTTATTTTTGCTGACGGAGAGCAATGCACCTGTGGCAGAAAAGGCTGTTGGGAGGCATATTCCTCAGCAACAGCACTTATTCGCCAGACGAAAGAAGCTATGGGCAAAAATCTCGATTCTGCTATGTGGACTCTTGTTGACGGAGATATAAATAAGGTCGACGGCAGAACAGCCTTTAATGCTATGCGCAAAAATGATCCGGCAGGCATAAAGGTTGTTGATACATACATACATTATCTTGCGATGGGTATTACAAATATGATTAACCTTTTCCAACCGGAAATACTCTGTGTTGGCGGCGGTATCGGTAATGAGGGTGAGTCACTTCTTGAACCTGTACGTAAAATAGTAAATCAAGAGCATTACAGCGTGCACAGCGTTGTTCAAACAAGAATATGCTCTGCTAAGCTCGGAAATGATGCCGGTATAATCGGAGCAGCACTTCTTGACGAATAATTTTGAGGGGAAATTATTTTGCTGAGTAATATAAAAGCTGTTGCAGATAAGTTTGGCTGCGAATTTCGCGAAGATGCTCCTATGAGCGATTATACGTCGTTTAAAACCGGTGGGCCTGCCGAGCTTGTTATAATGCCTAACAGCATAGAAGCTCTTTCGGCACTTATATCTGCTTGCCGTGAGAGCGAAATAAAGCCGTATATCATAGGAAACGGAAGTAATATACTTGTATCTGACAGCGGTTTGCGCGGAGTTGTTTTAAGGCTTGCAAAGGGTTTATCTGAGCTCAAGTACCTCGGTGACGGTGTGATATATGCCGATGCCGGTGTTTCTTTGTCAAAGCTTTGTGCTTTTGCTCTTTCCAACAATCTCTCGGGACTTGAATTTGCCTACGGAATTCCCGGCACAGCCGGCGGAGCCGCATATATGAATGCCGGAGCTTACGGTGGGGAAATGAAAGATGTTCTGTGCTCTGTGTCGCACATAAATTTTGACGGTGAGGTAGGGCACTTTGAAAAAGAGAGCTTAAAGCTCGGCTATCGTTGCAGCGCGTATACCGACAGTAATCTTATTATAACGGGGCTTACACTTAAACTGAAAAACGGCGATTATGATGAAATTAAGGCTGCAATGAATTTAAATCTCAATAAGAGAAAGTCTAAACAGCCGCTTGAATATCCGAGCGCAGGTAGTACTTTCAAGCGCCCCGTGGGATATTTTGCCGGTGGACTTATAGAGCAGTGCGGTTTAAAAGGATACAGTATAGGCGGCGCCGAGGTTAGCGAAAAGCATGCCGGTTTCATAATAAATAAAGGCGGCGCAACAACTAATGATGTTTTAAGTTTGATAAAATATGTACAGAATAAGGTGTTTACCGAAACTGGTGTGCATCTCGAAACGGAAGTGAAATATATTGGGTAAGAAATCAGCAGAAAAGACAGAGCTTGTTATTGTTACGGGACTTTCGGGAGCAGGAAAGTCAAGAGCAGTTGACGCTCTTGAGGATATAGGCTTTTTTTGTGTTGATAATATGCCTCCGAAGCTCATACCTACTTTTGTCAAGTTGATTTTTAATTCTAACGAAAAACGTGACAGAGTAGCCATTGTTGCCGACATCAGACTCGGTGACTCGTTCTCCGATATTTTCGGAGTGTTGGATGAGTTAAAAGAAGATGAGATTAATTACAAAATTCTGTTTATAGATGCGGACAACGATGTAATTATGCGCCGTTACCAAGAGACAAGGCGTAAGCATCCTCTTGCCGATGAATTTAACACACCTTCGATACTTGAAGCCATCCAAAAAGAACGTGAGATACTGTTGCCTGCACGTTTACAAGCGGATTATATAGTAGATACGTCGAATGTTACAAGCTCTCAGTTTAAGGAGCGTATTGCAAAGCTTTTTCTTGATAATGCTTCGAGTTCTCTTAAAATTTACAGCATATCATTCGGCTTTAAATACGGCATACCGAAGGAAGCTGATTTGGTGTTCGATGTCAGGTGCTTACCCAACCCGTTTTATATTCCCGAACTTAAAGAGCATACCGGGCTTGAGACTCCCGTGCGTGATTTTGTTATGAAATTTGACCAGTCAAAGGCTCTCGAGAAAAAGCTGTTTGATCTTCTTGACTTTTTGTTGCCTCTTTACAGAACGGAAGGGAAAAGTCAGTTAACTATTGCGGTCGGTTGTACAGGGGGAAAACACAGGTCTGTTGTATTTGCCGAAGCAATAAATAAACATCTTCTTGAAAACGGAGCTAATTCAAGCGTATTCCACAGAGATATTAAAAGGTAGTGCTATGACTTTTTCATCCAAGGTTAAAGATGAATTATTAAATGTTGAGACAATAAAGCCTTGCTGTATATTGGCTGAGTGTTACGGGCTTCTGCTTTTCGGCAGGGGTTTTTCGGCAGGTGAGGTTTATATATCCACAGAAAATAAAAATGTTGCGCTCAGATATAAAGAGCTTGTTGAGCGTTTTACGGAAAACCCGTGTAATGTTTCAGAGTCGGCATCCGGTAAAATTAAAGTCAGCGTCGGAAATAAACAGGATCGCTTAGCTGTTTTAAACGCTTTCGGATATAACGGCAAGGAGCGAACACGTAGGCTGAATTGGGCAAATATATCAGAAGACTGCTGTATAGGTTCTTTTCTGCGCGGAGTCTTTTTGGCGTGCGGAACTGTCAATTCTCCTGAAAAGAATTATCATCTCGAATTTGTTGTTCCACATATGTATTTGAGTCGAGACCTTCAGAAGTTTTTGTCTGATAACGATATGGCGGCAAAAGAGGTTACGCGGAACGGCGCCTATGTTTTGTATTTTAAGGATAGCGGCGAAATCGAGGATATGCTGACGGTTATGGGCGCTTCAAACTGCGTTCTTGAGCTTATGGGCGTAAAAATGTATAAAGATATGCGAAATAATGTTAATCGTCGGCTTAATTTTGAAAGCGCAAATCTTGATAGAACCGTAAATGCGGCGCTTGTTCAGATAGATGCGATTAACAGACTGAAAAAGTGCGGAATGCTAAATGATTTGCCATCGGAGCTTCGTGAAATTGCCGAGTTGAGAACAGAAAATCCCGACTTTTCGCTGAAACAGATAGGCGACAGTATGAGCGTTCCAATGACTCGATCCGGAGTTAACCATAGGCTTAAAAAGCTTTGTGCGTTAGCGGAAAAATGTAAGTAGAATATTGGTGCGAATTAAGCCGTAAACTTGAGTTGTTTACGGCTGTTTTTATGTAGGTATAAGAAAATGTACAATTCGTTTTAGCTGTATAAGATGTTTTAAAATATAACCAAAATATCATAATTCAGATAAAATTCACAAAATATATTGACAATATAAATATATATATTATAATTTGAACAAGGGGCGGGGAATAAAAAATATATGATAATTATTAAGGCTCGCTTTTCTTATAAGTGCGGCTTTATTTTTTTAGGAGGAGCTTTTATGAGATAATTATACGGCGGCGGTTAATAGGCTTACTTTTTACAGGCAAAGTTTTTATATATCTTATGGCAAAAAATATCAGATGGGAGTATATAAGTGATGAAAAGCAAAACATATAAAATAACACTTGTAATTGAGGCGACAATAGCGGTGCTAATCGCTTTTTGCTTGGCTTTTTTCGGACCGCTGTCATTAAATGATATGACGTACGGCGAATTTGACATGCAGGTTTTTGAACTCTGTTTTACATATCCGGCAATCATAATTTTTATTGCTTTATTTGTTGTGCTGGCGGTAATTTCGTATAAAAAAGAACACACAAAAAAACGCTATGCAACCGAAATCGTTTTGTTTGCTGTCTTGTTGATATTTGTATATTTTTTAGGCGTGTTTGTGCCTCGTACATTCAGATATGAAGGCGTTGTTATGAATGCCGCCGAATACACTGATATTATGCATGAATTAAAGCCCTCTAAATGTTTCGAGGGTGAAAATACCGACTATATAGAAAAAATCGGAGAAAACCTTTCCGGTGAGTCGTGGTCCGTCTACGGTATGCGATATACCGAGGTCAGAAAATATGATTGGTCAATGGCGGATACCGGATACCAAGATTTATGCTCCGACTACGAATTGATATATTACAGCGGTATACCGAAGTTTATTTCCGGTGAAGTTGATTGCGTTGCAAAAATGCAAGACAGCCTCAGAGTTAAGGTTATAGACAACTCGCATATCAAAGGTGATAACGCAACAAATATCGGAATATACACAAACGGAACTTATGAAAATATAAAATACAGTATGTATACGAAGGATTATAACGGTCAAAAGGCAATTGTTATCTACGCCGATGAAGGTGACAAACACATTTTTCTGACGCTTCAATTGTTGGATAAATCTGCAGAATTGTCCTTAGCTGACGAAAATACTCTTTTACAGCATATATATAATGTGTTTGAAAAAGAAAATTGATTATCATCAAAACCATAAAATTTGCCGTGTGAATTTGCTGTGTAATAATATCTTATATTTTGCGTTGTTTGCTATTGATTTTTTTTGCCGGTTCGGTTATAATAGTCTCCGTCAGTTCGCCGGTGTGATGGAATTGGCAGACGTGCTGGACTCAAAATCTACTTCGCCGTTTCATACCACCGTTCCGTAAACCCTTGATTTTACAAGGTTTTTTGAAAACTGAATATGTAACTTGCTTTTAATGTCCCTCCACGATGTCCCTCCGATTTCTCGGACAGGACATCGGGAGACGACTTAAAAATATAAATGCCGGTGTGTCGGAATTGGCAGACGAGACAGACTCAAAATCTGTTATCCGCAAGGGTGTGTGGGTTCGAGTCCCACCACCGGCACCAGACCTTAACAGCTCGTAAACCCTTGATTTATCGGGGTTTGCGGGCTTTTCTTTATGCTCTGCTCCGGTTATGTAACGCCCCTCCAACAACAGAAAATTCGCCGTTTTGCAGCTCATTTTCAGGAGGGACATTGGAGGGACATTGCGATTATTTGGAGGGATATACACCCAAAATCGCATTGGCAGACGCAACCTTTGAGGCGAAATTCAAGTGCGTATAAATGTTTGAAGTGGTCGAAATGTCGCTGTGTCCTAACCACTCCTGAATTTCTTTCAAGCTGACACCGTTTGCATACAAAAGGCTTGCGCAGCTATGCCGCAAATCGTGGAAACGAATCTTCCGCATACCGTTCTTTTCAAGCACCAGCGGGAAATGCTGGGTGATATAGCCGGGTTTTACAAGCTCTCCGATCTCGTTGACATAGATATAATCGGTGTATTGCCGGCAATACGACCTGCCGCACAGCTTTCGGTTTAGCTCCTGCTCCGCTTTCAGGCGGTACAGTACTTCCTCAAACGGTGGCACAAGGGGCAGGCTGCGATAGCTTGCTTTGGTCTTTGTCCGATCCTTTTGGATAATCTTGCTTTTGCCGTCAATGGTCGCCTGCGTTACTGTGTGCCGTATGGTGATTGTTTTCTTCTTGAAATCAATCGCATCCCATTTCAAGCCTACAGCCTCGCTGCGGCGCAGTCCGTAAAATGCGCCGAGGATAACGCCAAGCTCTATGGGGTCGCCCTTTACCACCTCAAAAAGACGGTTTAGCTCATCTTCCTCATAGGCGCTGCCGACAAACTTTTCCTTTTTCGGCCGTTCAATGCGATCCGCCGGGTTCGTGTCAATCAAACCAAGTTTGAAAGCGTGCTGCAACGCCTTTCGGATATTTGCGTGGCGGTGTATCACCGTGTTTGCGGAAACGCCCCGTACCGTCAGTTCATAGGTGTAATAGTCCTGAATGTGCTTTGGCTTTATCTCCCGTAAGAGCAGGCCGGGGTGGTGTTCCTCAAAGTATGGGATAATTTTGCTCTTAATTCCCATAGAATACGCCCCGTAGGTCGTTTCCTCCACATTCTTTTTTATCATTTCCAGCCAGTCGAGCAGAAATGTTGTAAAGAGTATGGAATCGGTGGAAACCTTGCCTGTACTGCGTTCTAATGCTCTTGCCTCCAACTCTGCTTCTTTGGCTGAACGGGCTTCTATGAGCATTTTTTCGGCACGCTTTTTGTTGCCCTTTACAGGGAGCCCCGTGGATTTTGACGGCGTGTGCCGTTTACCGTATTCATCCACATAGTTGAGTACGATATGATAGTACCCGTTTTTCTCTCGCAGATGTCCTGCTACCATAATAAAACCTCCTTTGAATGGTACAGCGTAGATTCATCTGCCATTGACATTTATATTGTAGCAGAAAGAATCCCACAGGCCAAATGTGCAAACAAGGTTTTACGCATTAGATTTATCTATCAGTTCCAAGTATTCCAGAATGTTGAGCTTCGGGATTCGATAGCGGCGGCCGACAATGAAACTTCTAATTTCCCCAGACCGCAAAAGCCTGTAAGCGGTTTTGTCGCAAATACCGCCGAGCATTTCACGCATCTGCTCAACATTGACTACATCGGGATAATCGGCAAATAGCAGTTTGTAGGCTGTTTGTGATTCCATAGGCAGCCTCCTATCTGTTTTTCGGGATAATCTCGTAGTCGTACCCTGTACGCTGATTACAGTAGGTACAGGTGTCTTTTTCGGTTTGCTGCGGGTCGATCCGGCGTAAAGAATAAGCGCCCGAACCGTAGAAATTGTCGGCACAAGCGCTGCAAAGACAAAGAATTAACTTTTTCGGTATGCTCTCAATCAGACCGATACTGACGGCAAGAGCATGATTGATACCGCGGATATGCTTATCGGACAGATGACCGATAAAGTCACCCAAACGGCGTTTATCAACGGTTCGCAGTTGTTCAAGCAAAACAATAGAGGGCAGTTCTAAACCGTCCTCTGCGTTGATGTAGTAATGGGTAGGCAACTTCGGCTTTGCGTCCGTTTTGCTTGTGACAGAAGCAATGATAACGGTGGGACTGTGCTTGTTTCCGACATTGTTTTGGATAATGACAACGGGACGATAACCCTCTTGTTCCGAGCCGATCCCTTGTCCCAAGTCAGCGTAATACATATCACCTCGTAGATATGTTTGATTCATAATGTTTGACCTCCTTTGAATTTAAGGCGAATATTCGCCTATGTAGGAAATCAAACAGCGGCACAGAATTAAGGTCAGGAAGATACAAACATTCTCCGTTTCAGCAGACCCGTCCCGCCGTATGATTTCATATTTCAAAAACGATCCTATTTGTCCTCGACACCCCGGATCGTTATGGGAAGTCATCAAACGGCTGGCGGCTCACCAGCTCCACGGGAATCTCACCCCCGGTAGGTTCTCTATCGGCTGCTCTCATTGCCTGCGACGGCTCACACACGAAAAATGCTGCTCGCTCGGACTGTGACTGAACAGGAGTATCATTAGCCCTATTGCTTATCATCGCCATACCGGGAGCCTCCCGATACTTATAGCCGGCTGTTTATCGCTCCTTGCCGGAAATCAGAAAGCCAAAGACCGTATAATCAAAATAGGTGTAATCTCGTTGCTTCTGTTTTCCGCAAATCGTGGCGCAGCCGCTAATGTGGCTTATGCTCATCACAATAGCAATAGGAATGTGTTTGATGAATGGGTATTCAGTTGTAAAAGAGCAAACCCATTCACCGCACAAAACGGAAAACAGGCAGAGAGTTTTCGTACCTCTCCACCTGTTTCCTCACTTAAAGCCTAAAACACAGGGACTATTTCAAAATTTTTTTCAAATTATTCAGAGCGGCATAAATCGAATCCTGCACCGTCTGATATTTGCATCCCTCCATTTCTGCAATTTGGGAGTATGTAAGTCCATTGAAATAATACAGTATGAGCCTGCGCCTGCATAGGGAATCGTTTTACCTGTTTCCGCGTCCACCTTGACGATCTTGATATACGATTCAAAGTTTGCGTTGTTAGCAAGGTAGCGGTAGGTTTGCCTATTCTTTGCGATATACACATCAAAATCAGGCAGCAGCTCTCGACCGTCCCAGCCTTTGACCTGATGAACAGTGTAAATGCCGTAGGGCAGGTCTTTTGTTTCAGCAAAGCCGTTTTCGTCGCAGGTGAGAATATCGCGCTCGGTATCTTTGGTAGCGGCATAGCTGCCTGCGGATTTCAAGAATACCTCAAATTTCGCACCCACTTCCGGGGTTTCAAGCTGCGTTTCGCCGTCGTCGGTATGCTTAATCAAAGCAATTTTGCCCTTAATAACCTGTTCGGTCACATCGTTTGCGGTGGAATTGTATTCCACGGTGTAGTTTTTGGCCTCCGCGCCGATATGGTGTGAGGATTCATCCAGCAAATAGCCCTCGCTTGGTGTGATCTCGCGCACGGACCAGTCATCGCCGCAGACATAGTATTTTGTGGTGAATTGCCCGTTTGCGTCGGTGGTGTAACGGTCGATAAGCTGTTCGCCTTTGTAGATACCGTAAACCGCGCCGCCGAGAGAAGCGTCGCCCTGCGGCGTTCCCGTTTCGCTGTCGCTCTTGGTAACGGTGACATTCCATTTTTTCAAAATGTTTGTAAAGCTCTTGCTTGTTACCTTGTTCCATTCAATCGCCGCCGTCTGATTTTCAGGAACGACATAGCGGATGGCGGTCTCGACTTCCTCCAGCGTGTAGCCTGTGCCGATCAGAACATCACGGAAATGCGCCTTACCTGTGCTGTCGGTAACGGCGTATTCGTCCACCGCAAGCCCCGAAAGCGAAGTGCCGAACAAATGAAATTTTACGCCCTCATTTAGTCCGTCCTCCGAGGTTTTGGTGACGGTGAGATCGCCGCGCTTCAGAACATTGCTGAAATTCACGGTAGCGACCTGACCGCTGACAACGGTAACGCGGCGAACCTCCTGCGGCTCGTATTTGTCATACGCCTGCTCGATCACGGTGTAAACGCCGGGAGTGAGATTATCAATCTGAATAACACCGCCTTCGCCTGTCTGAACGGTTTTATTCACGCCGTTTCCTGTAATGGTAAAAGAAATGCCCTCAACCTTGCCGTCCTCGCTGGTTTTCACGATCTTTGCCGAGCCGTAAGAGACCTTAATATTCAAATAGCCTTTCACGGGATCGTTGACTGACTGCGCATAGGTGACAATATCTTGCAGTTTTCCATTCGGGCCGTAAACGCCGTCCGTCCAAGTGATAACGCCGCGCCTCTGTGAATTTTTCTTTTCGGCTGTAATTCTGACGGTATCGCTCGGTGCGGTATCGGCTGTGATTACCAACTTTTTTCCATTTACAGAGAAACGGATTCCCGAAACGCTTGCCGAAAAAGTGTAATTGGAAAGGACATTGTTTGTGTCGGTGAGTGTGGCGGTGTACTTTTCGCCGTCCCATTCAAGTTCAATGTTTTTGGCCTTGCCTGTGGATTTTGCAAAGAAGCTCGGCACTTTGGAATGGGTTTGAACGCTGGCGGCAATGGAATTGTAGTAGCTCATAATTTGGCTATACAGCGGGTGGCCTGTGCTGACCTGATCGCAGATTGCGTCCTTACCGCCTGTGCCTACCTTGTTAAAATCGGCGTCGCGTTCGCCAACGATGGTTTCCCAAACTAAAAGCTGTGTGGCAACGGCGTGAGCCAGCTTGTCGCCGCCCTCATTCTGCGAACGCCAAGAGGTCGAAATTGTACCCGTATAGCCGTACTGAAAGATACGGCCGATAAACAGCTTAATATCATCGGGCGAAATGGTGTGGTTATAGGACGAGGGGTAATTATCCCAAAAGTTCTCGCCTTTTTTGGTGTAGCGGTCGCCCGATTCCTGCGGCACGCCGGGTTCAATGCAGTAACAGATATTGCCGTCATACGAACCCATTGCTCGGACGGTGGTATAGCGCGAAGTTTGTGCGAACCATCCGTTCATAAAATTAAAGCTGCCGTGCCCCCATTCGCCGCCGTAGTTGGCGTCCCCGTCACGGGGAAAGGAAACAAGGCATACCTCGTCGGTTTCCTCTGCGGCATAGGCAGTCGTTCCGAACCCGACAAGGGTAGTAACGCAAATCAAAGCCGCCAGAAACAGCGACATCATTCTTTTAAGTTTCTGCGTTTTCATTCTGTGAAATCCTCCTTGAAATGAAAAAACGCACCGTGTTATTACACAGTGCGCTCAAAGTGAAATATTCGGTTTTGATTTGGATTTAGGCGTAGCCGATATACAGATCGTAGCTCCCGTCGGAGCGAGCCTGCGCCCATATCCAGACATCGGTAATATCCTCGTCCCGGCTGTACCGATTCAGCCTGCTTTCAATGTCCCGGTCAAGGCAAGCGCTATATGCTCCTGCGGTGATGGGATTGTCCCAGCAGTCAACCGCCGTACTTTCAAGCCGCAGTCCCACGCTTTCCGCATAGCTTCTCGCATAACCGATCCAATAGTCGATATTGAAGTCGGGTGCGGTAGGTTCTGCGGGCGGCGCGGTTTCCTGCGGTGATTCAGTCAGTGCAGGTTCCGGCGTTGGTTTTTCTTCTGCCTGTTGCTGTGTTGGCTGCTGCGTTGGCGTTGGCTTTGGTTCAGTGGTAGGCTCAACGGCTTTCGACGATTCGGGTTTCGGCGTATCGTTTGAAACGACTGTCTGCGGCGATTGTATCCCCAGCGCAGGGCTTTGTTCTGCGGTAGGCTGCGGCGTTTCTGCCTGTGACGATTCCGTTTCCGCCTTAACATCAATAACGCTATCGTCGGAACTCGTTTTACTTTCCGAAAAAGAATCGGTTAGCGTTTCCTTTGGCACAGCGTTTTCGTCAATCTCGCTTCTCAATGCCTCTATATCCGAACTTTCCCGTATTGCCTGCGGATGATTTGTATTCGCACATCCCGATACAGAAACGACAAGCGCTGCCAATAGCATGAATTGTATTGCTTTTTTCATATCGCAAGACCTCCTTTGCAGCTTCATTGTACGGATTTTTGCGTTCTGCTGCAAAGGTGTGAATTGACAGCCCCATAGACATCTCTTTTTTCGGGTAGTGCAGGTAGTTTTTGAGGGGGAGAGGTGTGGAGAGGGGGAACAAGCGAACACCGCCGCACCTTGCCTTATTTTAGGGTATAGATACCCCTTGTTAGGAAAATTTTATCGTCGTTCCATATCTCTTTGCCGTTCACGCTTTCGGTACATTTCCAACGCCTTAACAATGGTATCTTCGATCTTCTGCGCGGGCGTCCCCGGTGCAAAATATTTGCTGATACGCTCTTTCGGCATTTTGAATTGTTCTTTCTGATTTGGCTTTTCCTCCTGCATGATGGAGAGAATCACCTCGTCGGTCAGTCTGCCGTCCTTGCTGAACTCTTTCATTTTAATAGCTTGCGCCAAAGACGGGGTGCAGTCCTCACATTCCATTGTGTCGTGCAGAGATTGCTGCTGGTCTTTGGAAAGATAGGACAGCTCCACGGCAGGACGGAAAGCAATCTTTCCGTCATCCACCATTTGCAGGACAGGCGGGATCAGTTCGGTCAAGCGGATAAAGCGATAAATCTGCGGTTGGCTGTCTCCACTTTTCTGACTTAACTGTTGAGCAGATGTTGTTCCACTTAACTTATTATCCAATGGAGAAGAAGTTAAATCCGTCCTCTGACCCTGCCTTTTCATAGCTTCCAGCTTCATTTTATAGGCAAATGCTTTTTCGGACGGTAAGATCGTTTCCCTTTGAAGATTACTGTCTACCATAATAATGGTAGCTTCATCGTCAGATAGGTTGCGGACGATATATGGAATCTCCGTCAGCTCAGCCAGAGCAGCCGCAAACTTTCGCCTGTGACCTGCGACCATTTCATAGCCGCCGTTCTCTTTCGGTCGGACAAGAGCCGGAACTAACACACCGTATTTTCGGACGCTCTCGACCATTTCAGCCATAGCGTCATCCTGTTTGACCTTAAACGGATGATTCGGAAAGTCGGAGATTTCAGCGGGGTTCAGCGTCACGACCTTTTCAAACTGTGATTCGGCTCGGCTTTCGTCGGTAGAAAACAAATCATCTAACGGCGTCATTCCTAAATCTCTCGTTTTTACGCTCAATCTCCAACACCTCCTTTGTCAACGCGTGATAGGCAGCAGCCACCTTGCCGTTTTTGTCGTGGGCGTAGATACTCTTGCCCCTGCCGCTGGTTTCGGCGGCTCTCACGGAAAAGGGTATTTCCGCCCCAAACACACGGATTTTCTCACCGTAGTGGGCGCGCAGAGAAGCAATGATTTCCTTTGCCTCGTTGGTTCGGCTGTCTACCATCGTAAAAAGAATCCCGTCGATTTTCAGCTTGGGATTGATCTGCCGCTTGACCTGTGAAATGGAGTGCATAAGCAAATCCAGACCCTTTGCCGAGAGAAACGACGGCTGCGACGGTATGATAACGCTGTCCGCTGCCGCCAGTGAGTTCAGCGGCATAATACCGAGCGACGGCATACAGTCAATGAGGATATAGTCGTAGTGAGGTTTGACCTCACCCAGATATGTCCGCAGCGCCCGTTCACGGTTCATAGCGTTTATGAGCCGGATTTCCATACCCGATAGGGTAATGTTTGCCGGGAGCAGGTCAACGCCCTCGCCGTGGTGCAAAATACCGTGTCCGTCGGGAATCGGCGTGTCGTCGATTACACTCTGCATAATGTCCGTCAGGGTAACGGGCAACTCGTCGGGTTTGGCATAACCGAGGGAGAGCGTCAGAGAAGCCTGCGCGTCCGCGTCGATCAGTAGTACCCGTTTGTTTTCCTGCGCCAGACCGATACCGAGACTTGCGGTTGTTGTGGTTTTACCCACGCCGCCTTTTTGGTTCGTCACCGCTATTACTTTACAGTTCGCCATTTTGGGGTTTCCTCCTTTACATAGATTTAGCCGCCTGCGGCGAAGCAGACGGCTATGTACGGAAATGAAAAAGCCGCTTGATTTCTCAAACGGCTTGCAGTTCAGACCCTTGCTTTGAGTGTCTTGCTGTATTTTGCATAATCCTCGCTCAATACATAATCGATCACACAGGCTTTTGGAATCATGTATGTACTTCTTATATAGAAGTGTTTAACTTTGTTTGCCCTCATTATTTTTCGGGCGGTACTGTCACCGATACCTCCGAGCATTGATTGAAATTCGGGGAGGGTTACAACATCGGGAAAAGAAGAAAACAGTTTTTCATAATGTGCGCGTGATTTCATAGCGATACCTCTTTTTTTGAAAATATGTTGTCAATGGCAGAGAAATACGCTATAATATGTTTGCGATTTATAAATCTATTGCGTGTGCTGTTGTGCCCCGTTTTGGGGTTACATCCCTCCGATGTCCCTCCAAAATCCAAAATTCCCGTCAAAATTGAGAAATGCGGAAATGGCAGACGAAACGGAGCTTTTTAACACATCAGTTTCAAAATAATTAGTAATTGCGGGCTTTTAGGTGTCCGTTGACGACCTCCATAGGGGTTTGAGTTCGTTTGTATTCCGTATGAAGCAAATAACTCAAAATCCAGTGGTAGCGATACCGTACCGGTTCGACCCCGGTCACCGGCACCAAAAAAACGGCATTCTTTGTAAAAAGAGTGCCGTTTTTTTATTGTATTTTTTACAAATTTTTACATAAAGATTTTTATCCTATATTTTTGATTTTTACTTACTTTTTATTACTGTTTGTGATATAGTATTTATTAAAGTTAACTCTATTGGCTCTGTTTTGAGAGAGGAGAATTTATATGGGAAAAATCATAACAGTAGGTCGTGAATTCGGCAGCGGAGGACGTGAAATAGGTCGTAAGCTGGCTGAAAAACTCAGGTTTGCTTATTATGACCACGAAATCGTTGTTGAGATTGCCAAACGTACTGATCTTGCAACTGAATACATACAAAGTGTTGAGGAAAAACGTCCGTTTCCGCTTATGAGTATTACAACCGGGCATACTTTTTGGGCTTCGCCGAATCCGGTAATGGATCAGCAGCTTGAAGTACTTAAAACAGAGAGCGTTATAATAAAAGAAGTTGCCGAAAAGTCTGACTGCGTTATCGTAGGTAGATGTGCAGACTATGTTTTGCGAGACGAAGAGCCGTTTCGCATATTCCTTTATGCGGAACTTGAGTTCAAAATGAAACGATGCCGCGAAAGAGGAGACGATGCTAAAAAAATGAGCGATCGAGAGCTTCAAAGACATATGGCTCAGATAGATAAAAAGCGAGCCGAATACTATGCGTTCCTCAGCGGACAAAAGTGGGGAGCAAAAGAGAATTACGATTTGTGTATCAATACCTCGACGGCTGATGAGGATAAAATTGTAAACAGTATAGCTGAGTTATATCGGTAAAATAACAACAATATTAAAAGGAGCTGTAAAGTTGTTTTTACAGCTCCTTCTTCTTTTTATAGGCCCGCCCGACCGTACACGGCAATAATTAACCTGCATTCAAAAGCAGGTGGGGATCTATCGTCAGCATTCGTGCTCCCAACATCCGCCGAATGGGCGGGAGGTCTGCTCCACAGCATCGGAATCCGAACCCCTAAAATATAGGTGTTGGGTCAATATTGTCCGTATATTTATCGCATCGGGCAGGTATGTATATTTTGCGATTTTAATCAGCTTTTATTCTTATCATCATCTTTAATAAAATAAAGATCTTGAAGTCTATCCTCAAAAATTTCAGCTATTTCGTCGTATTCTTTTTGATTTTCGATAGGCTCCAAATAAATGTCATCGCTTTCATCATTTACTTTGACAATAATAAGTTCACCGTCACCGTCAAGAATTTCTTCTGCGTCGTCATATACAGGTGTCAGCGCAAGGTATTTCCCGTCATCGGTTTCTATTCTGTCAAGCTCTTCAAAAGTATGCGTAACGCCGTCTTCATCTTCAATTGTTACAAGATCGGCAGTAAATTCGTTATCAGCCATATATTTCACCTCCGATTGCTTTATATTTTACCGCGAAACTATACTTTCGTCAACCTGAAAAGGCTTTTTGTTTCAAAAAACATAGATTAAATGTTGAATCATTTTTTATATTTCTCCCAACAGCAAGGCCATCACAGTATCGCTCTATTGATGTTTTTTATTATTGCGAGATTATATTGTATGTGGTATAAAAGTTTAAGTACAAAGAGATAAAATTAATAAAAAATATAAAAAAATTATAAAAAAACTATTGACATTATATAGATATGAGTTATAATATAATCAGACAAGGGAAAGAAAAGAAAAACAAAATAAATCCCTTGAATATTTTAAAGGAGGCGTTTCCGATGTACTGTTCAGAGGGCATAGAGCCGCAGACATCATGTTTCGCCGCTCATCCGATCTCGTAGAGACAGAGTTAATAAAGTGAGTACTTAAATATCGTATAGGCAAAATTATTGAATGTTCTACTTCGGTTGACCGGTACATAATAATAACGAATTTGCGTTACTGTAATGTGATCGGATGAGTGGCAAAGTAAAATTCAATATATATGTAAGCCAGAAAGTAAACACAGTTTATAAAGTTAGAGGAACCGATTAAAAACCGGTTCCTCGTTTTTTAGTCCTCTTTAAACTCAGCACTCCACGAAAATTCAAATTTTTCACCCGAACTCAGCTTTTGAATACCTCGTTTTTTTGAAAAATCCGTAGCTTTTTCATAAGAGTCGTTTACACCGTACCACGGTTCTATGCAGACAAAGGGTGCAGCCGGCTTTGCCCATATTGCAAGGAACGGAGAATCGCCGAATGTGAACCTTATGTGTTTGCCCGCCTTTTTTTCATTAAGTATAACGTAATTGGATTTTACATTTGAGAAAATAAGTGCGTCCTTACCAAACAGATGCTCCGTTAATTCTATTTTATTGCTATTTTGCAATATAAGATCCTTATCTCCCGTAATTACCGAATCGCGGTCGATTCTTTCGGAATAAAGAGTCTCATCATATTCGAAAGTTAATGTGTCACCGAGATTGCAGTTAAATGCAGGGTGAGCTCCGATTGAAAAATACATTTCTTCGGCGTTTGTATTTATGACCTTGTGAGTAACAGTCAGTTTATTATCGGTAATTTTAAAAGCGATATAAAGCTCATATTTGTAAGGATAGCATTTCAGCGTATCCGCATTTTCCTTTTGTAAGAACACAATCTCGTTTTCTGTCAATACTACCGGTTCAAACTCTCTGTGCCTTGCAAGACCGTGACGGATTACGCTGTATGTTTTCCCGTTGATAATACATTCATCATTTAACAGCTTACCGATTATTGGAAACAGAATAGGGGACTGACCGTTCCACACCGTCGGATTGCCTTGCCATAAAAACTCATATCCGCTTTTTTTCGAAACGATACTTGTAAGGGTGGCACCGAAGCTTTTGACGCCGACTTTGATAATACCGTTGTCAATATAATTTGTCATATAATCAACTCCTTTTTGAGTGTTAATTAATATTATCATTACTGATTGAAAAAGTCCATAATATATAAAAAGACGCTGTATTTTTACAGCGTCTTTTTAGGAGCGTTTTAAATTAACTTATTCCGCAGCGGATATTTCCTTATCCTTTGGAAGGATTGAGTTGGTAATTATACCGAGGATAAGCGCACAAGCGATGGAAGTGAGCGTTACGCTTCCGAAGTTTATTGTGAGTCCGCCTATGCCGGCTATGAGAATGACTGCTACAACAAAAAGGTTGCGGTTTTCGTCAAGGTTTACCTTCTGTATCATCTTAAGACCGCTTACGGCAATGAAGCCGTAAAGAGTAATGCAAACGCCGCCCATTACACAGTTGGGTATGGAGGCAAGAAATGTAACAAACGGGCCGAAGAATGAAATGATAATTGCCATTATAGCAGTAGCGAGAATTGTAACAACAGAAGCATTACCGGTAATTGCGACGCAACCAACCGATTCACCATATGTTGTGTTCGGGCAGCCGCCGAAAACAGCACCTACCATTGAACCTACGCCGTCACCGAGAAGAGTTCTGTGAAGGCCGGGCTCCTCAAGAAGATCTTTGTTAATAATGGATGAAAGGTTTTTGTGGTCGGCGATATGCTCGGCAAAAACAACAAATGCAACCGGAACATAAGCTACGGCGATGGTGGCTACATACTGGCCGGTTATTTCTTTTGTTCCTTTAAGAGCCTCAATAAATGTGAAGTCCGGAACAGCAAAGAGCTTCATATTCGAAAATACACTGAAATCAATTATTTGAAGAGCGGTATTGTTTGTTTTTATGCCGATAGCGGTAAATATGGCAGCGGCAACATAGCCTGCGAGAATGCCTATGATGAAGGGGATAAGCTTCATCATTTTTTTGCCGTATACGGAGCAAAGAATAACGGTGAAAAGGGTGACAAGTCCGCAAATGAGTGCAACATACGGGCTTGCGGTCGATACTTGAGTCACCTTATCAACAATAGTACCGTTTTCAACAACCTGCTCTACCGAATCTGCCATAACCTTGCCCTGTGTAAGGTCGGAAATAGCATTGCCGGCAAGCGAAAGACCTATGATCGAAACTGTGGGACCGATGACAACTGCCGGCATAAGCTTGTTAATCCATTTTACGCCGGAAATCTTTACGGCAATGGCAATTACAACATAAACAAGGCCTGCGAAGAATGCACCTAATATAAGGCCTAAATATCCAAGTTGCATTGAGATGCTGCCTGCAAACGCCGCAAGCATTGATCCTATGAATGCAAATGAAGAACCAAGGAAAACCGGGCTTCTGAACTTTGTGAAGAGAAGGTATACGATTGTGCCTATGCCGGCACCGAAAAGTGCTGCCGATTGGCTCATATCATGACCGATTATCGCCGGTACTGCAATTGTAGCTGCAAGAATCGCAAGCAACTGTTGAAATGCAAAAACGATTACTTGCCCGAATTTGGGTTTGTCTTTGATGTCGTAAATAAGTTTCATTTACTACGCCTCCTGAATATATTTAGGCTCGGATAAAATCACGAGACCTTATTAACTGTTTTTGTAAAGCTCAGCTCTGAATGCTCCGTCAATTTCATTTACCTTAACACTTACGAACTCATCACTTGATGTAGGTATGTTTTTACCGACGTAGTTTGCACATATCGGAAGTTCTCTGTGGCCTCTGTCTATTATGACTGCAAGTTGAATTTTAGCGGGTCTGCCGAGCTTGATTATTGCATCCATTGCGGCTCTTGCTGTGCGACCGGTAAAAAGCACATCGTCCACCAAAATGATATTTTTATTTGTTACATCAAAATCAATTTGAGTACCGTTTAGCTGTGGAGAGAAATATTTTTCTGACAAATCATCTCTGTATAAAGTTATGTCAAGCTCGCCGAGGTGCACTTTCAAATTTGAAAAACTCTCAATATTAGTTTTGAGCATTTTAGCAAGCGGTACGCCGCGTCGTTTAATTCCCACAAGATAGACCTCTTCATAGCCTTCACTATGTTCAATTATTTCATGAGCAAGGCGGGCTAATGTTCTTGTCAAAGTTTGGGTGTCAATAATTATCTTTGAGCTCATCTTTAATACCATCCGCGCAACAAAAAATACCTTGACGCAATGCGACAAGGTACACCTACACAAATATTTCTTCGCGTTACCTTGTCGGCATCTCGTACCGAATTAAAGGACTGCTTTACTTTTTGGTATAATACCATATCAAAGTGTAAAAGTAAATAGGAAAAAGTCGTTTTTTGAAACTTTGTGTAAACCTATTTTGCTTTTGGCCTTTATGCGCGATTGACAAAACCGATGTGTGTAATTATAATTAAAGGACTTTAAATAATCATTTGAACGGGAGGGTTTTTATGCAGCCCATAATCAATTATGTTATATGTGCCGTTTCGGCCTATCTTATAGGCTCGCTGAGCTTCGGTATAATTATATCAAAACTGTTTTATCATAAGGATATTCGCAATTTTGGCTCTAAAAGCGCGGGTATGACCAATATGCTCAGAACCTTCGGAAAAGCCCCGGCAATAGCTACTTTTATATGTGATGTCGGAAAAGGGATAGTTGCTGTTGTTTTGGCAAAAAAACTGCTTTGCGGAGATGCTGACCCACTGGTCTGCGGATATATTGCTGCCGTCTTTTCAATACTCGGTCATATGTTTCCTATCTACTTTAAATTTAGAGGAGGAAAGGGTGTCGCTACTGCTCTCGGAGTTACAACAGCTCTCGCATGGCAAACATTTCCGATAGTGATGATTCCGTTTGTTATTATTGTTGCCGCCTCTAAAATGATTTCTCTCGGTTCAATTATTTCGGCGGTAATATTACCGATAGCGACTTACTTTGTATATTACTTTTGGTATCCCGAATGTTCTCCGGTTGTTCCGACCGTTGCAACTGCCGTTATAGCCTTGCTCATAATATTTATGCATCGGACAAATATAAAGCGAATGGCTCACGGCGAAGAAAACAAGCTCGGAGCCAAGAAGTCGGACGAATAATGATTTAATATAACAAAAAGCCTGTTCTTAAGAACAGGCTTTAACTATTAAGATTTATAATATGTAAACGCCGGATTCAAGCACGGCTATTTCTCTGCCGCAGACTCTGAGATAACGATAAATCGGTTCGTCAAAAAGACGAAAATCATTTACCGAAAAATCTTTAAGGTTGATAGTTCTTATTTTGCAAGAGCCGGCATTGCAGACAAACAACTCGTTACCGTATATACTGAGCGAATAGGGATTATCAAAAGCCGTTGAAGAATCTCCGCCGATACGTAAACTGAATTTTTTATGTGTAACAGAGTAATTTATAATTGCATTTTGCTCCGGTACGGTACACCAAATTAAAGGACCGTCGGCAGCGACGCCTTGAACAGGGGAGTCATGATAAAATAAATCCCCGCTCCATTTACTGTTGCCGTCCTTATCAAAAATTCCGGTTTCGCCACTCGGATAGACAACTGCAATATCCTTATTTCTCATTACGGCCGTGTCGCAGGAGATATAATCACCTATATTATCGCAAATCGCCTTAAAAGCATTGCCGAATTTATTAAGCTGATAAACGCTTTTTGTGACCGGAATCGGTTTTGCTCTTTTTATATCATACCCATAAAACGTAACCTTGCATCTGTTATCGTCAAGCATTTCTTTTTTAGCAAAAATAATTCCGTTTGAATACGGAACTATATCGCAGATTTCAAAATCCACTATTTTTTTCATTTTTATATCACCATTATATGTAAAAAACTAATATTATATTTAATTACATAATATAATACTCGTTTTTTTCCCTTCGGTCAACCGCATTTGACTATTTTTGCGTAGTTTTTGAAAATTTGTAATATTTTAATCTCTCTATACTCTTGCAGTTGCTTTTACAATCGGTACAACCGCGACATTTTAAAATTCTTTTACCGTCATTCAGTATTCTTTCTTCAACAATTATATTTTTGTCAAACTTTTTACAAAATTGCTCGAATGTGTTTATTATTTCTCTCATAAAATCACCTGCTTAAAATATAGCGGTATTTCACCGGTTGGGAAAAAACGGCACTTTTGTCATAAAAGCATATGTTGTCCTCATAGTATAGCGTATGAAGGGGAGAATGTAATGACAACTGCAATATATATTGTTCTCGGTATATTCGGTTTTATCATAATTATTTCGATGTTCCGCACAAAGAAATTTTTATTATCGCTTTTCATGACGGCTTTACAGGGTATAGCCTCGCTTATAGCCGCAAATTTTATCGGGGGATTTTTCGGTGTGCATTTAAGTGTTAATGCTTTTTCACTCGGTGTGTGCGGCCTCGGCGGACTGCCCGGAACCGTAATGCTGCTTATAACCGATACACTTTTTAAAATATAGAAAAACCTCTTGATTTTTATTGATGCATATTGTATAATAACACCCGTCGCCGATATGGACGTTTAGCTCAGTTGGTAGAGCATTCGCTTGACGTGCGAAGGGTCAGCGGTTCGAGTCCGTTAACGTCCACCATTTTAAACAGGACTTTAATTTGTTCGTAAGCAAAAAGTACCGTTTTTATAGCATCCGCTTTAGCCGGGTGTTATTTTTTTGCCTGATTTGTGTTGACTGTGATTATTTGAAATGGTATTATTTTCTTAATATTTTGTATATGAGGAGTAGCGTATGGGGCCAAAAAACAAGTTCAAAGCAATATTTTTGATAGTACTTGCTTTTGCGGTGTCTTTAATGCTTGTTTTCGGGACGATTGATTATATAGCAAATCACCGCACCTTTGAATCGGGTGTTATAGCCGGATGTTTGACAGAAGAATATAATTTTAATAAATGAAATTTGCTTTAAATGTCTTTTCAAAATGAAAAGGCATTTTTCTTTTTTTGCTTTAATATACATTATCGGGTGATTTAAATGTATAACGCTTACGAGCATGAGCCTAACGGTATCGCCTCCGGCAAAAAATACGATTATTGTGAATACCGAAGAGGACACGAGTCCGGGGAACCCAAAGTGAAAACAGACTTCTTGCTACCTGTTTTGAAGGTGCAAATTATACTCTGTATTGCAATAGGAATTTTTATGATTATAATGTTTAAAACTCAATCGTCTGTCTTTTTATTTCTTCGTGAGTCCTATTATAATATTTCATCTACCGATATTCCGTTTGCGGAGGTTGTGAAAAGCATTAAAAAATCTGCCGATTTTGTTTTTGAGCCTATAAACGATACCGACAAAGTCAAAAAAAACGACGAAACCGAATCGTATAGCCAAGAAGCTTTCTCACTTACTTCGTATGATGATAACGAGCTTACCGGAATCGGCGGAGAGGATATATTGACCGCAAAAGAAAAAACATCATTTGCGCCGGTAAGTATGTCTCAAAAAGCTGTAATGCCGGTAGAAAATGCAAAAATCACATCAAAATTCGGCTATCGTGTAAATCCTGTTACGGAGGAATATGGCTTTCACACCGGACTCGATTTGGCGGTGCGGGAGGGTACGCCTATAAGAGCGACCTTCGGCGGAACCGTCATAAAAGCACAGGAATCCAAGCTTCGCGGCAACTATGTTGTCATTTCTCATTCAGATAATGTCGAAACTGTTTATTGCCACTGCAAAGAGCTTTTTATTTCGGAAGGGGACATCGTTTCGGCAGGTGACATCATTGCGCTTGCAGGCATGACCGGGCAGGCTACAGGACCGCATCTCCATTTTGAACTCAAAATAAACGGGTTGTGGTGTAACCCTGTTTGGATACTTGATATCTGATGTCTTTTTTTATTAAAGATACCGAAATTAAAATCGGCTTTTTGTTCGCGGCATCTGTTGCAGCACTTTTGTGTTTTGATGTCGGACCGCAGGTGCAATTGTCCGTCCTCTCGGGAATTCTCCACGAGGGCGGACATGTTTTTTCACTTTTGCTTTTAGGAGAACGTCCGCAGAAAATCTGTTTTGGCCTTTTCGGTCTCACCGTTTTGCGTCGTAACGATATTAAGCTAAATTATAAAAACGAAATAATTACCGCTTTTTGCGGTCCTTTTGTGAATATAGCGATTTGTGTATGTGCACTGTTGTTCTATCTTAATTACAGAGATAATCAAGCTTTGTTTTCGGTTGTTGCTATAAATGCTGCACTTGCTTTGTTTAACCTTTTGCCTGTGTCGGGGCTTGATGGCGGCAGAATACTCGAGTGTGTGCTTTTGAAAAGATTTTCTGTCGAAAAATCCGAAATAATATTATGTGTTACGTCGCTTGTTGTTTTAATTCCGCTTACGGTGGCGGGATTTTTGACACTTGTAAAAAGCAGATATAATTTTTCGTTGTTATTGCTGTCTGTTTATCTTTTGATTCTTCTTGTTTTTAAAGGGTTAAAATAAGCTTAGCGGTTGCATAAAATCTGCATTTGTTGTATGATATCTCTACTAATTTTTATGAGGTATGGTATGCTGTCAAAAAAACAAGAGTTTCTTTTGCAAAAAGTGCAAAAGCCGGCACGATATATCGGCGGCGAAGTAAACAGCGTTGTAAAAGATAAAAGTAAAATTAAATTCAGGTATGCCTTTTGCTTTCCGGACAACTATGAAATAGGTATGTCACATCTCGGTATGAAAATACTTTACAGTCTTGTTAATGAACGCGAAGACGCATGGTGTGAGCGAGTCTTTGCTCCTTGGGTGGATATGGAAGAGGAGATGAGAAGGAACAATGTTCCTCTGTTCGCTCTTGAAAGCGGCGACAGCTTGTCCGAATTTGATATGATAGGATTTACGCTGCAGTATGAGTTAAGTTATACTAATATTCTTAATATGTTGGATTTGGGCGGCATTTCGGTTAAAAGTAAGGACAGAAAAAGTCTCACTCCGCTTGTGGTGGCCGGGGGTCCCTGCGCCTGCAATCCGGAGCCTATAGCGGATTTTATTGATTTGTTTATGCTCGGAGAGGGCGAAGAGGTTACAAACGAGCTTATTGACCTTTTGGAAAAACACAAGGAAATGGGCTCGGATAAATATGAATTTTTATGTGAAGCGGCCAAAATACAGGGCGTATATGTACCGTCACTGTATGATGTAAGTTATAACGCCGATGGTACGGTTAAAAATATTGAGAATAAAGCCACTGCACCGAAACGAGTAAAAAAACGTATTATCAGTGATCTTGACAAGGTTTATTATCCTGACAGGTTTGTTGTGCCGTTTATTGATGTTGTGCACGACCGAGCTGTTTGCGAGATTTTTCGCGGATGTATTCGAGGCTGCAGATTTTGTCAGGCAGGGTTTATCTATCGTCCGATTCGTGAAAAAAACTACGAAACCGCAAACCGTCAGGCCAAAAGACTCTGCGACTCCACCGGATATGATGAAATATCACTTTGTTCGCTCAGTACAAGCGACTATACGGGAATAGACAAGTTGATACCGGAAATGTTTTCTTGGGCACTAAAAGAAAATATAAATGTTTCGCTCCCTTCGCTCAGAGTCGATAATTTTTCTGATGAACTTATGGACGAGCTTAAAAAAATCCGTCGCAGCGGTCTTACGTTTGCGCCGGAAGCCGGTACGCAAAGATTGCGTGATGCCATTAACAAAAACGTAACGGAAAAAGAGGTTATAAACACTTGTGAAAAGGCTTTTGCAGGCGGATGGACTGCCGTAAAGCTGTATTTTATGATGGGCTTGCCAACGGAAACTCTTGACGATATCGCAGGAATAGCCGAGCTTGCTCAAAAGGTGGTTGAGCTTTATTACAGTAATCCAAATAAGCCTAAAGGCAAAGGTGTTACCGTCAGCATAAGTGTAGCCTCATTTGTTCCGAAGCCGCACACTCCTTTTCAGTGGGAACCGCAAGATACCATGGATATGCTCGTCGAAAAACAAAAGCATTTGTTGTCTTCCGTACATTCAAAAAAAATTCAGGTGTCATGGCATCAGTCTCCCACAAGTTTTCTTGAGGGCGTTTTGGCTCGCGGTGACCGAAAAATCTGTGACGTTATTTATTCCGCATGGAAAAAAGGTTGTAAATTCGACAGCTGGGATGAATTTTTCAATTTCGATAAATGGATGAAAGCGTTCGAAGAGTGCGGCGTCAATCCTTCGTTTTATGCCAATCGTAAACGTGAGTATGATGAGATCCTTCCATGGGATCATCTTGATTACGGTATAAGAAAAGAATTTCTTATTGATGAAAATAAGAAAGCGCATATGAGCGTTACAACTCCAAATTGCAGACAAAAGTGCGCCGCCTGCGGTGCAGCAAAGCTTAACGGAGGAAAATGCGATGCAAAATGTTAGAGTCTTTTTTGAAAAAACAGGTATGACGAAATACATATCGCATCTTGATCTCATGCGTTGTATGACGCGTGCCATAAAACGTGCGGCGATACCCGCATGGTATACGGAGGGCTTTAATCCGCACCTTTTTATTACGTTCGCTTTACCGTTGACTCTCGGAGTTGAAAGCTTGTGTGAATCCATGGATATCAGGCTAACGGAGGAAATGGGCTTTGAGGAGGTTAAAAACAGACTGAATGTTAATTTGCCTGACGGTATCAGAATAACTAATGTTGCCGTGCCGGTTTACAAAGCAAACGACATAGCTTTTGCCGAATATAAAATTACGTTCCACACAAGAAAAAACGAAAAGATAAAAAATGAAATAGAAGAGAAACTGTTATGCGATGAACTGCTTGCCGAAAAGATGGGAAAACAAGGGAAGAGAAAAGTGCTGAAAACAATCAATCTGAAAGAGTTCGTCAATTCATACAGCGTTATTTCTTTAAATGATAAGACGGTGCTTACTGCAGTACTTACGGCAGTCAGTAAAAATAACATCAATCCAAATCTTTTTGTTGATGCGCTTAAGCTCGGAGATGATGTTGGTTTTTGCGAAATATTAAAGCAAAAAATGATGACTGAAGATCTTAAAAGCTTTGAATAATATTTTTTTAACAATAAATTTTATAATCATTTAAAAAATGCTTGCTTTTAGAAAAACAATGTGATAATATATATAAGCATTTTGTGCGTTGGGTTTTTATAAACACTAACGGCAGTTAATGGCAACATTAAAGCTGACGGTCCTCTGCATTTGTATTTAGTGCACGAACGTCTGATAAAAATTAGGAGGACATTATGGACGCATTAAAAGTTATTACCGATGGTATGATCAAGGAAGAACGCCCTCATATCAAAGTAGGCGACGTTGTAAAGGTACACGTTAAGATTCGCGAGGGCGAAAGAGAAAGAATTCAGGTTTTTGAAGGTACTATAATAGCTCGCAAGGGCAGCGGTGTTTCTGAGACGTTTACCGTTCGTCGTGTTTCTTACGGTGTTGGTATTGAGAGAGTATTCCCTGTAAATTCTCCCAACGTTGCTAAGGTAGAACTTGTCAGAACCGGTAAGGTACGCAGAAGCAAGCTTTATTATCTTCGTGACAGAGTCGGTAAGGCTGCTAAGGTTAAAGAGCGTATATAAGCTGATTGAAAAAGAGGGTGGCTTTTTGCCGCCCTTTATTTTTTTTAAAATGCTTTGCTTTTTCAGCGTTTTTGTTGTAAAATATTTGATAATGCTAAAATGTAAGTTGGTGAGTTTTTTGAGAAAAGTAGAGCAGTTCGAAGTCGATTATCGTGAGCTTTGCAGAGCTCCGTCGGCACACACAAAGCACATAAAGGCTGTATTTGATTGGTTCGATTCGGTTATATATGCTTTGCTTGCTATTTTTGTGATATTTGCTTTTCTTTTCAGACTCGTCGGTGTGAGTGGGCAATCTATGGAACCGACCTTACATAACGGCGATTGGCTTGCGGTGCGCGCTGTTAATACAAAAATAAACCGTGGGGAAATAGTGGTTGTGACGCAGCCCAACAAGCTGAATGAGCCTATTATAAAACGTGTGATAGCTGTTGCCGGTGATACAGTTGATATTGATTTTCGTACAGGTAAGGTTACTGTTAACGGAGTTGTCTCGGATGAGCCGTACATAGCAGAAAAAACCGAGAGATCATTTGATACATCTTTTCCGTTGACTGTTCCGCAAAACTGTGTTTTTGTGATGGGTGACAACAGAAATCACTCGCTTGACAGTCGATCATCCGTGATAGGATTTATAGACACGAGGTATATTCTCGGTGTTGCTGAGTTTAGATTAATCCCTGTGGGAGATTGGAAGATAGATAGCAATGGAAAATAACAAAAAAAGAGCAAGCGGTATTTATGATTTTGCTTCGGTGCTTGTAAGCGCAATTATCGCGGTAACGTTTATATTTACTTTTCTGTTTAAAATATCTTCGGTTAACGGCCCGTCGATGTTGGATTCGTTTCACAACGGAGACAGAGTCTTTATTACTGCTGCCGGATATCAGCCGAAGTACGGTGATGTTGTTATAATATCTCAGCCCAATCAATATAATGAGGTGCTTATTAAAAGAATCGTAGCGGTTGGCGGTCAAACTGTTGATGTGGACGCGACCGCGGGTACTGTTACGGTTGACGGCAAAGTTTTATATGAACCGTATATAAGAGAGCAAACTTTGACACAGGGCAATATGAATTTTCCGCTGACGGTTCCTGAGGGATATGTTTTTGTAATGGGTGATAACCGTAATCATTCTACGGACAGTCGCTATAAATCAATCGGACTTATTGATGAAAGATATATAATGGGCAAGGCTTTTTACAGGGTAGGGGATAAAACGCTTTTGCCGAGCTATGGTGTTAGTTATGAATGATACTATAAAACAAAATGTACAATGGTTTCCCGGGCATATGGCGAAAACGCGCCGAAAGATAAAGGAAAGTCTGCCGCTTGTTGATGCAGTCGTTGAAATACTTGATGCTCGCATTCCGCGAAGCAGCCAAAATCCGGAAATTGCTGAAATAATCGGAGAAAAGCCGCATATAGCAATACTTAATAAGTGTGATATCGCAGATGATGCGGCTACAAAAAAATGGCTTGAATATTTTCGGCAAAACGGTATATATGCTTTGGCACTTGATTGTAAAACCGGTAAGGGCTTAAATCGATTTGTTCCGCTTGTAAATGAAGTACTCAAAGATAAAATACAGAGTAATATAGATAAAGGTATGGCCGGTAGACAAATACGTCTTATGGTAGTCGGTATTCCCAATACAGGTAAATCGTCATTTATAAACAAAATGGCCGGCAAAAAACGAGCCGAGGTTGCGGATAAAGCGGGAGTTACAAGGCATAACCAATGGTTTGCAATAGGCGGAGGGCTTGAGCTTCTGGATACTCCGGGCGTTTTGTGGCCTAAATTTGAAGATCCTGAAGTCGGCGATAAATTAGCTTTTGTCGGGTCGGTTAAAGATCAAGTTGTTGATATTGAAACGCTTGCTGTTCGTTTTCTTCGCGTTATGCGCGATTTTTATCCTGAAAGGCTCACCGAAAGATATAAAATTGAAAACTTTGAAGAGCTTGAACCGTATGAAATACTTGAGCTTATAGGCAAAAAGCGCGGTATGATTATGCGTGGCGGCGTCGTCGATACCGAGAGAGCTGCTGTAATGCTGCTGGACGAGTACCGTGGGGGTAAGCTCGGAAAAATTACTTTGGACGGAATTTATTGATGGTGAATTTTGAGATTGAAAAAGAATACATTTCCGATGGCTTTAACTGTATTTGCGGAGTGGACGAAGCAGGACGCGGACCGCTTGCGGGACCTGTATGTGCTGCTGCGGTTATACTGCCTGTGGGAGCCGTGATACCCGGGCTTGACGACTCGAAAAAGCTGACCGAAAAAAAGCGCGAGGCACTCTATGACGTTATTAAAGAAACGGCTGTGTCTTACGGTATCGCTTTTGCAAGCGAAAAGGAAATTGACGAAATGAATATACTTAACGCAACTTTCCTTGCTATGAAACGCGCCGTGGAAAAACTTGGCGTGAAACCTGATTTGGCACTGATAGACGGAAATCAAAAGCCGCATACGGGCATTAACGAAGTTACCGTTATTAAAGGCGACGGCAAGTCGATGTCAATAGCGGCAGCGTCGGTTCTTGCCAAGGTAACGCGTGACAGATATATGCTTGAACTTGATAAAAAGTATCCGCAATACGAGTTTAGAAAGCACAAGGGTTACGGGACCAAGCTCCATTATGAGAAGCTTTTAGAATACGGCATTTCGGATGTACACCGCAAGACTTTTCTTAAAAATTTGGAGGACAAAAGGTGAATAAGGCTGTTACGGGAAAGCTCGGTGAACTTGCGGCCGGCAGATATCTGCGTGAAAACGGATATGAAATAATTACTGCCAATTACCGATGCCGTCTTGGAGAAATTGACATAATTGCAAAGCAAAACAAATATATATGCTTTGTTGAGGTTAAAACGAGATCTGAAAATTATAAGTACGCACCTGCCGACGCCGTTACTTTTTCTAAAAGGAAAAAGATAATAGCGGCGGCAAAGCTATATATTGCGTCACACAATGTTGATTTGCAACCGAGATTTGATGTCGCTGAGGTGTTCGTTGAAAAAAATCAGGTTGCAAAGATTAACCTTATTACAAATGCTTTTGACGGAGAGGGAAAATGAATCTTATTGATTTTCATTGCGACACCTTAAGTGAATGTTATAACAGAAAGTCCGAGCTTTATAAAAATGACCTTCATATAGATTTAGAGCGCGGAAAAAGAGTATTCAATAAATATTGTCAAGTGTTTGCCGTTTGGATACCGGATGAAAAAAGAGGCGACGAGGCATACGACTATTTTAATAATGTTTACGCTTTCTTTGAAAAACAGCTTTTAAAGAATTATAATACTGTGGCATTCTGCCGTTCTTCCGGTGAAATGGTCAATGCCTTCGGCGAAAATAAAATTGCTGCGTTTTTGTCTGTTGAGGGCGGTGCGGTTCTCGGCGGCGACATAGACGTGATCGATGCATTGTATGAAAAGGGCGTTAGAATTCTTACCCTTACATGGAACGGTCAAAACGAGCTCGGCGACGGCTGCTTTACCGAAAATGCAAAAGGACTCTCTCCGTTTGGTGTTAACTGCGTCAAGAAATTGCAGAAAAAAGGAATCATTGTTGACGTTTCGCATTTAAGTGAACGTGGCTTCTATGATGTGGCGGAGTTCTCCGAAAAACCTTTTATTGCAACCCATTCGGATTGTGATATTGTTGATAATCCGTTTGCCGAAAAACGCAATCTTACAGACGCTCAGATTAGAATTATTACAGAGCAAAAGGGTATAATCGGACTTAATCTTTATGAGAAATTTCTCGGTGTGGAAAACGGAGCAGGCCTTTGTTCGGTTATCAGACAGATAGAGCATTTTTGCTCGCTTGGAGCTGAACACACTATTTGTCTTGGGTGCGATTTTGACGGATGCACAGTAAGCGATGACCTTTGCGGGATAGATAAACTGTACAAAATAGCTAACGGGCTTGCGAGAGAAAATTACAGCGATGAATTGATAAACGGCATTTTCTTCGATAATGCAAACGCTTTTATCGTTGCAAATATGTAATTTATATGTTAAAATACATCTGATTTTTCAGTTAGGAAGTGCAAATTTATGTATTACACAAGTACGAGAGACAAATCAATCAGGATTTCTTCGGCTGAGGCTATTACAAAAGGTATTTCGGCCGAGGGCGGACTTTTTGTTCCCACGGAAATTCCGCATATTACGCTTGATGATATAAAGAGAATAGGTACACTTCCGTATACCGGCAGGGCAAAAGAGATTTTGAAACTCTATCTTACCGATTTTACCGAGGATGAGCTCAATTATTGCGTAGAGGGTGCATATAAAAAGTCGAGCTTCAGCTCCGAAAAAATTGCGCCGCTTTATAAGATATCTGATAAGGAAAGCATACTTGAACTTTGGCGCGGTCCCACATGCGCTTTTAAGGATATGGCTTTGCAGCTTTTACCGTATCTTCTTTCTGTATCTGCTTCCAAGACTCTCAAGGATACTAAGATTGTTATTCTTGTCGCAACCTCGGGTGACACAGGAAAAGCAGCACTTGAGGGCTTTAAAGATGTGGATAATACTCAAATACTTGTCTTTTACCCTGTTGACGGTGTGAGTCCTATGCAAAAGCTTCAGATGACTACACAAGAGGGTAATAATGTAAGTGTGTGTGCTATCAAAGGTAATTTCGATGATGCACAAAGCGGAGTTAAGTCTATATTTACAAATTCGGAAATTAAGAAGAAATTTGCAGAAAACCATCTCGCGTTTTCATCGGCTAACTCAATTAATTGGGGCAGGCTTGTTCCTCAGATAGTATATTATGTATCGGCATATTGTGATATGGTCGAGAACGGTTCGCTAAAGCTCGGTGAGGAAATGAATGTTGTAGTTCCTACCGGAAATTTCGGCAACATCCTTGCCGCTTATTATGCCAAGAGAATGGGCGTGCCGATAGGTAAGCTTATTTGTGCATCCAACTCTAATAATGTACTGACAGATTTCCTTAAAACAGGTACATACGACAAAAATCGTAATTTCTATTGCACGGCATCTCCGTCGATGGATATACTTATTTCAAGTAATCTTGAAAGGCTTTTGTTCCACCTTTCGGGTGAAAATGATGCTGAAGTAAGAGAATATATGAAATTGCTTGCAAACAGCGGTAAATATACTGTAGGGGAACAGCTCTTTGAAAAAATCAAAGAATTATTCAGAGCCGGCTATTGTGATGATGCCTTGACAAAGGCGACTATCAAGGAAAACTTTGATAAATATCATTATCTTTGCGATACGCACACGGCTGTCGCTGTCAAAGTTTATGAGGATTATGTCAGCGAAAGCGGCGATAAAACGCCTACAGTAATAGCGTCTACTGCAAATCCGTATAAATTCTCTGCAAGTGTTTTGTCAGCTCTTACAAGCGATATTCAATCTACCGACGAATTCTCAATGGTTGATGAATTGCACGCGCTTACAGGCGAACCCGTACCGCCGCAGCTTGCTACGCTTAAAGATAAGAAAGTAAGATTCGGTGATGTAACGACTAAAGACGATATGGCAAATGTAGTATTCAAAATGCTCAACATTTAATCTGTTCATTTCCGGATTTTTGTTGTCTGAACGGAGCTTTGGTATGTCATTATTTGCTATCGGCGATACCCATTTGTCGCTCGGCACAGATAAGCCGATGAATATTTTTCGCGGATGGGACAACTATGTTGAAAGACTCGTTTCAAATTGGAATAGGGTAGTTGACCCGGGTGATACTGTTGTTATAATGGGTGATGTGTCTTGGGGAATGTCTCTTTCCGAAGCATACAAGGACTTTGAACTGCTGAATTCTTTGCCCGGCAAAAAGATAATAATGAAGGGCAATCACGATTATTGGTGGAACACCAAGAAAAAAATGGACGAGTTTTTTTTCAAAAACAAATTTGAAACTCTGTCTGTTTTGCATAACAATGCATACAGGGTCGGTGACATCAGTATTTGCGGAACGAGAGGTTGGTTTTTTGACGCGGAGAGCGATCTCGACAAAAAAGTTGTAAAACGTGAAGCCGAAAGACTTCGCCGCTCAATAGAGTGCGGAGAAAAATTAGGCGGTGAGCCTGTTGTATTTTTACACTATCCGCCGATAAATAACTTGCAAATCTGCGACACGATTTATGATGTGCTGGTTGAAAAGAATATAAAGAGATGTTATTATGCACATCTTCACAGTGCCTCTGTTCATAATTCTTTTAACGGTGAAAAAGACGGTATTCATTTTCAACTTTTATCGGCAGATTATCTTAAATTCTGCCCTAAATTGATAGAAAAAATAAATTAATAAAAAAGTATGGTAATTTAAGGTCTTATCTGTTATAATACCATAGTTACTGTAAATATTCAGGAGGAATTTGTATGAGTTTAAAATCTTCAAACAAGGTGGATACCAATGTTTGGGAGCTTGAAGTAAGCGTAGATGGCGACACTTTTAAGGATGCCGTTACAAAGGCTTATCTTAAGCAGAGAAAGAACATTACCATTCCGGGATTTAGAAAAGGAAAGGCTCCGCGTGCTTTTATTGAAAAATATTACGGCGAGGGTGTGTTCTATGAGGACGCTCTTGAGGCTATATATCCCGATGCGGTAGCTTCCGCTATTGAGGAAGCGAAGCTTGAACCGGTTGATACACCTTATGACCTTGAAATTCCCGAGATGGGCAATGACGGTGTAACCATGAAGTTCAAAGTAACTGTTAAGCCTGAGGTTGAGCTCGGCGAGTATAAGGGCCTTAAGGCTACAAAGAAATCTACCAAGGTTACTGCAGATGAAGTTAAAGCTGAGCTTGCAAGGATGCAGGAGCAGAATTCAACTGTTTCGGATGTTGATGACAGAGCGGTTAAAAAGAACGATATAGTTGTTATCGACTTTGAGGGCTTTGTTGACGGCAAGGCGTTTGAGGGCGGAAAGGCTGAAAAATATGAGCTTACCATAGGCTCAAATCAGTTTATTCCCGGCTTTGAAGATCAGATTATCGGTCACAAAATCGGGGACGAGTTTGATGTTAATGTTAAATTCCCTGAGGATTATCAGGCTGATCTCGCTTCTAAGGATGCTGTGTTCAAAATTAAGCTTCATGGTATAAAGGTTAAGGACGTACCGGCACTTGATGATGAATTTGCTAAGGATGTCAGTGAATTCGATACTCTTGACGAGCTTAAAAAGGATATTAAGAAGCAGCTTGAAAAGAGAAAAAATGATGATGCCGAAAACGAGCTTCATAATACACTCCTTGAGGAAGTTGCAAAGGGTATAAAAGCTGAAATTCCCGAGGCAATGATTGAAAAAACGATTGATGATGACGTTAATGAATATTCATATCGTCTTCAGTCACAGGGCTTAAAGCTCGAAACATACCTCAAATATACCGGTATGGATATGAAGGGCTTCCGCGAAGGCTTCAAAGAGAGAGCAGAAACACAGGTAAGACTTAATTTGGCTCTTGAAAAAATAATTGAAAAAGAAAAAATTGAGGTTACCGAAGAGGATATCGAAGCGGAATACAAGAAATATGCAGATGCATATAATATGGATGTAGACACTATCAAAAAGGCTGTTTCCGCTGAGTCTCTTAAGCCGGAGCTCGCTTCCAGAAAAGCAATTGATTTAATTGTTGACAGCGCTGTTGTCACAGAGGAAAAAGCTGCAAAGAAGACAGCTGAAAAGAAGCCGGCAACAAAAAAGACCACCGCAAAGAAACCGGCAGCCAAAAAGACTTCTGAAAAGGCTGATGATAAAAAGTCGGCTGATAAAGCGGAATAAGATTCGAATTTTATTCCAATAATCTAAATGCTATTTTATGCGGCGGGCGCTTTTGCGTTTCGCCGCAGGATTTTAGGAGGAAAAACCATGGCTTTAGTCCCCTATGTAATTGAACAGTCATCTCGCGGAGAGCGTTCGTATGATATTTTTTCCCGTCTTTTAAATGACAGGATAATAGTTCTATCCGATGAAGTAAATGATGCTACTGCAAGTCTTGTTGTTGCACAGCTTTTATACCTTGAGGGGCAGGATCCCGAAAAGGATATCAGTCTTTACATTAACAGCCCGGGTGGTTCTGTTACTGCCGGATTTGCCATATACGATACTATGCAGTATATTAAGTGTGACGTATCGACAATCTGCATGGGTATGGCTGCCAGCATGGGAGCATTTCTCCTTTCTTCCGGTGCAAAGGGAAAGAGATTTGCGTTGCCCAACAGTGAAATAATGATTCATCAGCCCTCAGGCGGAGCTCAAGGGCAGGCTACCGAGATTGAAATTACCGCAAAGCAGATTCTTAAGATAAGAGAAAGACTTAATAAGATACTTGCCGATAATACAGGTAAGCCCATAGATATAATTGCTAAAGACACAGAGCGCGATAACTTTATGTCTGCTGATGAAGCACTTGATTACGGTCTTGTTGATAAAATACTTTACAAAAGATAATTTCGGAGGATTTTTTGATGTCAAGAGATAATGACAGCAAAGGTAAGACCATGCGTTGCTCTTTTTGCGGTAAAACGCAGGATGAAGTCGGTAAGCTTGTTGCCGGTCCCGGCGGTGTATGCATTTGTGATAACTGTATTGAACTTTGTCTCGAGATAATTGAAGACGGCGGCGGATTTAAACAAGTCAGAAAAAACAGAGCGCAAACCGATAAACCGCTTCCGAAGCCTCACGACATAAAAAAACTTCTCGACGAATACGTTGTAGGGCAGGACGACGCAAAAGTTGCATTGAGCGTTGCGGTATATAACCATTATAAAAGAATATATTACGGTGCTAAAAGTGACGTGGACATACAAAAGAGCAATGTTATTCTTTTGGGTCCCACAGGTGTAGGCAAAACAATGCTTGCCCAAACCCTTGCTAAAATCCTGGATGTTCCGTTTGCAATTGCTGATGCCACAACTCTTACCGAAGCGGGCTATGTCGGCGAAGATGTAGAAAATATTTTGCTGCGTCTTATTCAGGCGGCCGACTACGATGTTGAAAAAGCCGAAAAGGGCATTATATATGTCGATGAAATCGACAAAATTGCGAGAAAATCCGAAAATCCGTCTATTACACGTGATGTCAGCGGTGAGGGCGTTCAACAAGCCTTGCTGAAGATTCTTGAGGGAACTGTTTCCAATGTTCCGCCTCAAGGCGGCAGAAAGCATCCTCAGCAGGAGTTCATTCAAATAGACACAACTAACATCCTGTTTATCTGCGGCGGCGCTTTTGACGGAATAGAAAAAATCGTTGAAAACCGTACCGGCAAGTCTACTCTCGGCTTTGGCGGTAAAGTTTTGGATAAATCCAATTTGGAAACTGAAAAGATATATTCGAAGGTTATTCCTCAGGATTTGGTCAAATTCGGTCTTATACCGGAGCTTGTCGGCAGACTTCCCGTTATAACAACACTCAACAATCTTGACAGAGAAGCACTTATAAGAATTTTAACCGAACCTAAGAACGCGCTTCTTAAACAGTTTAAGGAACTCTTTAAAATGGATGGAGTTGAGTTGGAGTTTTGTGATGACGCGCTGTCTGCGGTTGCGGATTTAACCCTTGAAAAAAAGACCGGAGCAAGAGGTCTTCGTTCGATAATTGAGAAAACTTTATTACCTATTATGTATGATATTCCGTCCGATAGCGATGTAAAAAAGGTCGTTATAACAAAGGAGTGCGTACTGAACGGTGAAAAGCCGCTCACCGAAACAGCTAAAACATCTGTTAAGGAAAAATTCAGAGCTAAAACTTCTACCGGACCTAAAAATGTTGGTTGAATGTATGACCGGTTGCTTTTGCAGCCGGCCTTTTTTGTGTTAGCAGCTTCTTTACTCTTTACGGCAAAGATTAAATTGCCTCTATAACATCTTTAATTATTGCTGTATTTGTGTTATAATGTAATCTAATTATTTAGGGCGGTGAGAAGATGAAACCTAAGAAAAAAATACGTAATTTGGATTTTTCGAGTGAAAAACAAGCCAAACAGAAAAAAATGCGTTCTTTTATCATCGCCTTTTCTTCTTTTGTTATCATATTGGGAACAATTTCGGTATTTATATTTATGAAGTCGGTTGATTTTAATTTGAACAATTTAGTTCAAAGTACGACCGTCTCGGACGAATCAACTTCAGATTTGACAACCGCATCATATGCTTTATCGGGTAGGGTAGGTATTTTACTTGTGTTTACCGATGATTCCGGGGAATTGATCAGCGTTTCAGCTCTCGACTGTAATATGGACATCAAGTGTATTTCCGTGGTGCAATTGCCGGCTGAAACCTCAGTGGGTTCCGACAGTCTTAAAGCCATTTATCAAAAGGGCGGTGCTGCCGCACTTGAAAAGCCGCTTACGGATATATCGGGGCTCAGCTTTACTAAGTATATTAAAATGAGTCAGACACAGCTTAAAAAGGTTGTATCGAAAATAGGTGATGTTACTGTTCGAATCCCGTCTGACATTAATTATAAAGGTGCGGATTTTTCTCTGTTGCTTGATGCAGGTGATCAAAATCTTACTTCCGACTTGTTTTGTAAGTACTTTTTATATGCCGATAATTCAGGTAAGCGAGATGCAGCGGTCTCCTTACTGAATGCTTTAATGACAGCAAAGAATGTTACCGCGCAGGATACATTATTTAACTTTATAATGAATAATACAGATACTGATATTTCCGTTGTGGATTATTCGAAGGTTTCCTCCGCTTTGACGCTGTTTGTGCAGGAAAAGAGCGGAAATGTTGCTTCTGCCGCAAATGAATTTCCGGAGGTAACAAAGAAAAATGAAAAGTAGAATCAGCTTTTTGTTACTGTTACCCTTGTGCTTGGCGTTGTTATTATCGTCGTGCGGATTTTCGAATTATAACCTTCAGACCGATTTTTCATCGGTCGAGTTAATATACGAAAATGACCCGTCAAGATATTACTATAATCAGCTTACTGATGACGGTAAGACAGCGTACACTCTTATTGTAAATAATATCAGCGAACATCCGGAAAAAATTGAAATTCCTCAAATTGATGAGGATGAATTTGGCAAAGTGTTTTATGCGGTTACATATGATAATCCGGGAATTTTATGTTTCGGTATGACAAGCTCCGTTAAAGCCGACGGAAATAAATTCTTTTATGTGCCGGAATATTCGGCAAATAAGGAAGAATGTGACAAAAAAACAAATGAACTTAATACAGCTGTTTCGGAGTTCTTAAAGACTGTTCCGGAGGACAGCAGTGATTATGAAAAAGAATTGCTTACACATGATTATATCTGCGACAAGTGCATTTATGTATATAATGAGGGTGAAAGCTTAAAGGGTTCGTCTTATGATGCGATTATAAACGGCGAGGCTGTGTGTGAAGGCTATGCGCGGGCTGCAAAGCTGTTTCTTGATAAACTGTCTGTAATCAATTATTTGATTTGCGGTGATGCTACTAATTCGGATGGCAAAACCGAAAGTCATATGTGGAATATTGTAAATATTGACGGTAAAAACTATCATCTTGATTTAACTTGGGACGATTATGATAACGATAGTGCGGCAGTAAGTCATTCATATTTTAATTTATCCGATGATATGATTAAAGCAAATCATTTCAATCTTGCTCCGAGTGATAACAATTGTGTTTCGACTGATGCAAACTATTTTAAAGTAAATAATTTGATGTTCGAGAGTTTTACCAAAAACGAAAAGAAAGCTATGACTTCTACTGCGGTAAAAAATGTGAGAAACAGCTGTAACCAAGTAGAAGTGTGTTTTGTCAACGTTTACGCATTCAATAAGGCTATTACCGATTTAGCTGATAAAAGCGGTATTTATGATGTCTTAGATGATGTCAATAAGCAATGCGGTAAAAAGTTCTCTTCTGTTACATATGCCGAAGACGATGATATATATACGGTACAGTTTGTTTTTGAATAGAGAGGTTAATTAAATGGATAAAGCAAGAATCGAAAAAGCTGTCAGAGAAATTCTGATAGCAATAGGTGAGAACCCCGACAGGGAAGGCCTTGTTGAAACACCTAAACGTGTAGCTAATATGTATGAAGAGATATTTGCAGGACTTGACAGTGATCCTCATAGGCTGCTGAAGGTGTTTGATGAGGGCGATAATGATGAAATGGTTGTAGTTAGGGATATACCCATGTATTCTATGTGTGAGCACCATTTACTTCCTTTTATCGGCAAAGCTCATATCGCATATATTCCGGCAGACGGAAAGGTGATAGGGCTTTCAAAGCTTGCAAGGATTGTTTCGGATTTTGCTAAAAGGCCACAGCTGCAAGAACGTCTTACTTCGCAGATTGCCGACTTTCTCGAGGAAAATCTTTCTCCGAAGGGCGTTGCGGTGGTTGTTGAGGCAGAGCACCTTTGTATGACAATGCGCGGAGCGAGAGCGGCAGGAGCCACTACCTTTACGTCGGCACTGCGTGGTTCAATGCGAAAAGATGCCAGAACGCGCGCAGAAGTAATGTCGCTTTTGAGAGGAGCAAAATAAAGTGTTCTTTTTTCGAGGAAAAAACTTCAGCTTTGAGTTAAATACACGTACATATGTAATGGGCATTTTAAATGTAACTCCGGATTCGTTTTATGACGGCGGCAAATGGAATTCGCCCGGTGCAGCACTTAGCCACGCTTTACAAATGCAAAACGACGGAGCCGATATAATAGATATAGGTGCGCAATCCACAAGACCGGGGCACAAAGAGCTTTCGGAAAACGAGGAGCTTTCGATTATAAAAGAGTATATTGATGCGATAATTCCGAAGCTCTCGGTACCGACTTCTGTTGACACTTTTTATCCGGCGGTAGCTGAATACTGCTTAATGCACGGAGTGGCTGTTGTAAATGACGTAAGCGGAAGATTCAATCCGGATCTTGCTTCCTTAGTGAAAAATTACAATGCTGGTTGGATAGTCATGCATACAGGCGGCGGTGATGCCGACAGAATGACCGATTACGAAGAAAATGTTGTCGGAAATGTCAATGCTTTTTTTGACTATATGTTGGAAAAGAGTGAAAACTTCGGCATAAAAAGAGAACAGATATGTCTTGATATGGGCATCGGATTCGGTAAAGATTATGAGGATAATCTTACCCTTATAAAAAATATAAAGCGGTTGAAAAGGCAGGATGTTATGTTGCTTACCGCTCTTTCAAATAAACGTGTAATTAAAGCAGCAACACACTCCGACGCGGAAAACTGTTTGTATGGAACGATAGCCGCAGATACAGCTGCTGTTTTCGGCGGAACGGATATGATACGTGTGCATGAAGTGAAGGAGTCGAAAATTGCGGCGGATATGGCTGATGCCGTCTTCAGAGGGTGACGCAATGGATAAAATAATCGTAAACGGATTAAAGCTTTATGCATATCACGGTGTAAATCCCGAAGAGAAGGAAGACGGACAGCTTTTTATTTTAGATATAACCGCATTTCTTTCTCTTTATGTTCCGTGCCAAACGGATATGGTAGAGAATACCGTGAGCTATGCTAAAATAATAAAAACAGCGCGTAGAGCTTTTTTAAGCGGAAAATTTGATTTGCTCGAAAAGGCGGCACAAACAGTTGCCGACGCTGTATTAAATGAGTTTTCCGAAATTAAAGCTTTGAAAATAACTGTTAAGAAACCTCAAGCGCCTATTAAGGCTGATTTTGATTATGTTGCGGTTGAAATTGAGCGCAACAGAAACGGAGTGGCAGTATGAAAGCAGTAATCGGTGTCGGAACAAATGTAGGAGACCGACTTCAAAATATCAGAGACGCAAAAAAAGCGTTTGGGCTTGTTCCCGAAACAAAAGTTACGGAGGTTTCTTTTGTTTACGAAACAGAACCTTGGGGATATGACCAACAGGATAATTTTTTAAATTGTGTTATGACTGTTGAAACAAATCTGTCTTCACGAGCTTTACTTGGGGTCTGCCTTGGAATTGAAGCGGGGATAGGAAGAGTGCGCACAATTAAAAATGGGCCGCGTGTTATTGATCTTGATTTGCTGTTTTATGAAAATGAGACGGCGGATACACCGGAGTTGGTGTTGCCGCATCCGGGAGTAAAAGAAAGAGCGTTTGTTCTTTATCCACTGCATGATATTTTTCCGGATATGAAAATATTTGGATATGATTATTCGGAAAATTTCAAAAACTGTGATGGCAATACGGTTACTTTTTATTCGGAATTATAAGATGATCAAGGAGCATTAAAGCTATTTATGCAGTTTATTATAATGGACCTCGAATGGAATAATGCATATTGCAAAAAGCTAAAGGGGTATATCAATGAAATTATAGAATTCGGTGCCTGTAAGGTAGATGAAGATTTTAATGTGATTGATGAGTTTTCGGTAATTGTAAAAGCACAGGTCGGAAAGAAGCTACAGGGTAGGGTAAAGGCGCTTACGCATATTACCAATGAGGATATATCTAACGGAGTTCCGTTTTTTAAAGCCCTTTCAATGTTCAGAAATTGGGTCGGCGACGATGAAAATGTGTTCTTTTCTTGGGGAGACGGAGACATCAGAACTCTAATAAAAAACTATGAGTTCTTTTTAAAGAAAAATCGTATTCCGTTTGTCAATAACTATTGTGACGCACAAAAATATTGTCAGTCTTTTATACCCTCGGCTTCGTCTTCGCAACAAATCGGGCTTTCTGCCGCTGCTTTCGAGCTTGGAGTTAATCCGGATGAATTTCCGCATCACAGGGCACTTGATGACAGCTTGCTTACTGCAGCTTGTTTGAAAAGGGTAAACGACTCGGAGAGACTAAAGCGGTTCATTACCCCGTGCAATCGCGTGTTTTATGAAAAGCTTGCATATAAACCGCACATTATACGTGATATAGATAATCCGATAGTTGACCGTTCGGTGTTTAACTGCGTTTGCGATGTTTGCGGCGGAAAAGTTAAAAAGAAGAAGGACTGGCGATTTGTCAATCAATCTTTCAGAGCGGATTTTTATTGTCCTAATTGCGATCGCAACTTTAAGCTGTGCGTAAGATTTAAGCAGTATTATGACCGCATTGATATTAAAAGAACTTTTTCCGAAATTGTCAAAGTAGATAAATCTCAAGAAAATGTTAAAGCTTAATAAGTGTTAAATACAAAAAGAAACCGGCTTCAAAATGAAGTCGGTTTCTTTTTGTATTTTTTATTTAAAGTAGCTTTTATTTGATGACTCTTACTCTTATGGCGAAGTCCTGAGACGAAATTGCGGTTATTGCATCGTTTGAAACCTCCGTATCGGTATCAAGCATGGTATATGCATATTCTCCGTGTGATTTATTCACCATATTATCAATGTTTATATTTTCTTCGGCGACGATTGCTGTAATGCGGCTGATAACGTTAGGGACATTTTTATGAATGATGGTAATTCTTGTTTTGCCGCTTCTCGGTACAGATACAGCGGGCATATTTACGGAATTTGTTATATTGCCGTTTTCTATATAGTCCTTTAATTCGTCAACGGCCATAACGGCACAATTGTCTTCAGATTCCGGTGTAGAAGCTCCGAGATGCGGGATTGTTATCACACCGGTTGCGTCAATTAACTCATCTTTAAGAAAATCTGTGGCGTATGCGGCAACTTTACCGTCAGCGAGAGCGTTAATAATATCCTCGGTATTGACGAGTTCTCCTCTAGCAAAATTAAGTATGCGTACCGAATTTTTCATTTTGGCGATTGTTTCGGCATTTATAAAGCCGCGAGTTTCGTCAGTCAGCGGAACATGAAGCGTTATATAGTCGCAATTTGCATAAATATCATCAAGGGTAGCGGCGTGCTTGACGGCGCGGGAAAGCTTCCATGCCGCATCAACAGAAAGAAAAGGATCGTAACCGTAAACTTCCATTCCGAGAGAATGAGCTGCGTTTGCTACAAGCACCCCGATTGCGCCAAGACCGATAACGCCGAGCTTTTTACCCTTGATTTCTGGTCCTGAAAAAGCTGATTTTCCTTTTTCGACAAGCTTGGAAACTGCATCTCCCTCACCCTTGAGCGTTTTTGACCATTCGATTGCGGGCACGATTTTTCTTGATGATAAAAACAGCGCACACAAAACAAGTTCTTTAACAGCATTCGCGTTAGCACCGGGAGTATTAAAAACTACTATTCCTTGTTCGCTGCAATTTTCAAGGGGAATATTGTTGACTCCGGCTCCGGCTCTTGCTATTGCAAGAGTATTTTCCGAAAAATCATATTCGTGCATTGATGCCGAACGGACAAGTATCGCATCCGGGTCTTTGACGTCATTCGAGCATACATAGCGTTCACCGAATCTGTCAAGTCCGTTTTTTGAAATTTTATTTAGTGTTAAAATATTGTTCATTGTGAATTTCTCCTGAGTTATGAATTAGCTTTTTCGAAATCGGACATAAAATTAACCAGCTTTTCTACGCCATCGTAAGGCATGGCATTATAAATTGACGCTCTCATACCGCCCACTGTTCGATGTCCTTTAAGATTAACAAGACCGTTTTTGGTTGCTTCTTCAACAAATTTTGCGTTGAGCTCGTCACTGTCGGTAACAAAAGGTACATTCATTAAAGAACGATCCTCCGGAACAACCGTACCTCTGAACATTTTACTGTTATCGAGGAAATCATAGAGAAGCTTTGCCTTTTTTTCATTGCGTTCTTTCATTTTTTCAAGACCGCCGAGCTTTTCTATCCATTCAAGAACAAGCTTACATATATATATTGTGTAGCAGGGCGGTGTATTGTAAAGCGAATTTGCGTCTGCGTGAATTTTATAGTTGAGCATTGTTGGTGTTATGTCTCGTGCATTGCCGAGCATATCTTCTCGTATTATGCAAATCGTAAGACCTGCGGGGGCAACATTTTTTTGTGCTCCGCCGTAAAGCATGGCGAATTTTGTTACATCTATAGGCTCCGAAAGGAAACAAGATGAAATATCCGCGATGAGAGGAATGTCACCCGTATCCGGAATTTCGTGATAAACGGTTCCGTAAATAGTATTATTCATACAAATATATACATAATCCGCATCGCTTCTGAACATCGATTTATCAAGCTTTGGTATATATGAGAACGTTTTGTCAGCAGAAGAAGCAACGGCTTTTGCATCACCGTATTTTTGAGCTTCGGCAAATGCCTTTTTAGCCCACTGACCGGTGATAACATAATCGGCTTTGTTTGAGCCGTTCATAAAGTTCAACGGTATTGCCGCAAATTGTGTTGAAGCTCCGCCTTGCAAAAACAGAACTTTGTAGTTGTCGGGTATATTCATAAGCTCCCTGAGAAGCCTTTCAGCTGTTTTTATGATATTGTCATAAACTTTGGATCTGTGGCTCATCTCCATTACCGATTGACCCGAACCCTCATAGTCAAGCATTTCGGATGCGGCCTTTTTTAAGACCTCTTCCGGTAACATAGACGGACCTGCTGAAAAATTGTAAACTCTGGACATGTTGATATTGCCTCCAAAAATTATTTCCGCTACATTATATCAATCTGTGTTAATAAAAGTCAACGAATTGACAAAAAAATAACAAAGAAAAATGCATATTCTGCGTTTTGTACATAAAAGTTGTTGCAAAAATTAACAATCTTACTAAAATTTTAGCTTATTCTTTATTTGTTGACACTTTTTTATTGCAGATAAATCTTATTCATTGTATAATAAACTCTAATTAATTAAGTAGGAGATTACATAAATGGACCTTTTTGACAATAATGCTCTTAATATGCCTATGGTTGCATTGAGAGGATTGGTTGTTTTCCCTAATATAACATTGCACTTTGATGTTGGCAGGAAAAAAAGTATTTCTGCCGTCAAAACAGCAATGATAACAAAGCAGGACATATTTCTTTCTACACAAAAGGATATGTCGGATGAGGCCGAAAATATTGATGCGGTGTACGATATAGGCGTTGTTTGCGAAATAAAGCAAATTGTAAGAATACCCTCAAGCGATTGCTTAAGAGTAATAGTTGAAGGAAAGTACAGAGCAGAATTGTTAGCTTTTTCGGATGTGAATCCATATCTTACGGCTGTTGTCAAACGAATTGACAGTATTCCTTATTCGGAAAAGTACAATTTGAGAGCAGAAGCTCTTGTCAGATATGCCAAAGGGTTGTTTAACGAGTATTCTATTATAGCTCAGAAACTCCCAAATGATATAAATATGGGTGTTGCCAAGCTGTCTGAGCCCGGTGCGCTTGCCGATTATATTGCCGGCAATATTCCTCTTGATTATCCGCAGAAGCAGGAGGTTTTATCCGAAATTGATTCGCTTAAGAGAATACAAAAACTTGTAGATGTACTCGGCAAAGAGGTTAAGCTTCTTCAGCTTGAAGAGGATATAAATGACCGAGTACAGAGCCAAATAGATGAAAATCAAAAGGAATATTACCTTCATGAGCAGTTAAAGGCTATTAACGCCGAACTCGGCGAAGGAGACAATCCCGCTTCCGAGGCTGACGGCTATCGCGAAAAAATACTAAAGCTGCATCTTGATGCCGACAGTGAAAAGAAGCTGTTAAATGAGTGCGACAGGCTTAAATATGTGCAGCCGAGCAGCCCCGAAAGTGCAGTATCAAGAAATTATCTTGATAAGATTTTGGAGCTTCCGTGGCATATTTACTCAAAAGAAAATCTTAATATCGATAATGCTCGAAGAATACTTGACAGAGATCATTACGGACTTAAAGACGTTAAAGAGCGAATTCTTGAATTTATTGCTGTGAGAAAACTGTCGCCAAATATTAAGGGGCAGATAATATGTCTTGTCGGTCCTCCAGGCGTCGGTAAAACCTCAGTTGCAAAGTCTCTTGCAAAGGCGCTGAACAGAAAGTATGAGAGAATATCTCTCGGCGGTGTTCACGACGAGGCGGAGATAAGAGGTCACAGAAAGACTTATATCGGTGCAATGCCGGGCAGTATAATTGAAGCTGTCATCAGGACTAAAACCTCCAATCCTTTGATTTTACTTGATGAAATTGATAAGCTCTCGAGCGACTATAAAGGTGATCCGTCAAGTGCTTTATTAGAAGCTCTTGATCCCGAGCAGAACAATACATTCCGTGATCACTATATTGAAATCCCGTTTGATTTGAGCAAGGTGCTTTTTGTTACAACAGCTAACGATAAGAACGAAATACCGGCTCCCTTATTGGATAGAATGGAAGTTATTGAACTTTTCAGTTACACACACGAGGAAAAGTTCAATATAGCCAAAAAACATCTTATACCGAAACAACTCAAGGAAAACGGCATCAAAGCGTCGCAGCTTCACTTTACCGATAATGCCATACACAGTATAATAGACGGTTATACAAGAGAAGCCGGAGTCAGAACACTTGAACGAACTTTTGCAAAGGTAATGCGTAAAGTTGCTGTTAAAATAACCGAAGGCTATACCGGAAAAATCTCTGTGAAGCCGACCGGCCTTGAGGCCTACCTCGGTCCCAAAAAATATAAGCCGGAATCTCAGGGCCATAAGGATGAAGTCGGTGTTGTAAACGGTCTTGCATGGACTTCTGTAGGCGGAGAAATGCTGAAGGTTGAGGCAGTTAAGATGCCGGGAGCGGGAAAGCTTGAGCTTACCGGTTCTTTGGGCGATGTTATGAAAGAATCCGCAAGGACGGCATACAGTTATATCCGGAGTATTTCGGAAGCATTGCCTCTTGATATGGATTTTTATAAAAACACCGACATTCATATTCATTTCCCCGAGGGAGCTGTTCCTAAAGACGGCCCTTCTGCCGGAATAACAATAACAACTGCGGTTGTTTCCGCACTCACGGGTATACCGGTAAGAGCCGATATTGCTATGACAGGTGAAGTTACTTTGACCGGTAATGTATTGCCGATCGGCGGATTGAAAGAAAAAACAATGGCAGCATACAGAAACGGAATTAAAACCGTTCTTATTCCGGAGGAAAACATTTCGGATTTGAAAGAAATCGATGATGCTGTTAAAGAAAATGTCGATTTCATATCGGTGTCAAAAGCCGACGAGGTATTGTCTCTCGCGCTATCCAAAAATGTAGTTTTCAAAGATAATAAACAAAGGAGCATAAAGCTCAAACAGGACAGAAGCCAAACGGCCTCTGTATGCCAACAGAACTAAGAGGTAAAAAATGAATTTGAATAAAGCTGAATTTGAAGCGGCATTTGGAACATCGTCGCAGCTGCCGTCTTCCGATTTGCCGGAAATAGCTTTTGCGGGTAGATCAAATGTGGGAAAATCATCTTTGCTTAATCGCCTTTTTAACAGAAAGGCACTTGCAAGAGTGAGCTCAGTTCCCGGCAAAACCGCTACGATAAACTTCTACAAGGTTGACGATGCCAGATTTGTGGATTTACCTGGATACGGATATGCAAAAGTATCGAAATCCGAGAAAATAAGATGGGCTGAAATGCTTGAAGGCTATTTTAAGACGGGACGTAACATAAGACTTGTCGTTCAGCTTATCGATATGAGGCACAAACCGAGCGCAGACGATCTTATGATGATTGACTTTTTGCGCTCAACCGGTTATCCGTTTGTTATTGTTATGACTAAGAGCGATAAACTTAACAAAACGCAGTTTGCCGAAAGATCTGCGGCAATTTACGATGAAATACCGGATTCTGAAAATGTTACTATTATTCCTTTTTCTGCAACTAACGGATTGGGCAGGGAAGAGATAACCGAGTATATAAATAATGCACTTTAAAAGGAGAGAACCAAATGTTTGTATCAGACGGATTAGGAGTTAATGAGAGCGGCCATTTGACCGTCGGCGGTTGCGATACCGTATCTCTTGCAAAAAAATACGGAACACCGTATATGTGCTATGATGAGAATATGATAAGAAAAAACTGCCGTGAATTTGTAAAATCAATGGAAGAAAACTACGACGGTAACGGGCTTGTATGCTATGCGAGCAAGGCTTTTTCCTGCCTTGAAATGTGCAGAATATGCAAAGAAGAAAAGATGGGATTAGACGTTGTTTCGGGCGGAGAAATTTTTACCGCCGTTAAGGCCGGTTTCCCGTCGGAACGTATTTGTTTCCACGGCAACAATAAGACTAATGATGAGCTTACAATGGCTCTTGACAATAATGTCGGCAGAATAGTTGTCGATAATGTGGAGGAGCTTAAAAGGCTGAGCACGTTGGCTTCGAAAACCGGTAAGGTTGCAAAGATAATGCTGAGAATCAAACCCGGTATAGATGCGCATACACATTCTTTTATAAGAACCGGTCAGATTGACTCTAAATTCGGCTTTGCTCTTGAGACGGGCGAAGCTATGACCGCAGTTAAGCTTGCGGTTGAAACCGACAGCATTGACCTCTGCGGACTTCACTGCCATATCGGTTCGCAGATATTTGATATAGCGCCGTTTGAACTTGCTGCAAAGGTTATGATTGATTTTATTTCTGAAATCAAAGAAACCGTAGGATATGAAATCAGAGAACTCAACCTCGGCGGAGGATTCGGCATTAAGTATCTTGAATCGGATACCCCGAAGCCGTTTTCGGAATATATGAAGAGAGTTTCTGTTGTTGTCAAGAAGGAAGCAGAGAAGAAAAATGTTAAGCTTCCGTTTATACTTATTGAGCCCGGACGTTCTGTGGTCGGAGCAGAAGGCGTTACCGTTTATACAGTCGGAGCCGTTAAGCATATTCCGAACATCAGAACCTATGTTTCGGTAGACGGAGGAATGACCGACAATCCGCGCTATATTCTCTATCAATCGGATTATGATGTAATGTGCGCCAACAAAGCAAACGAGCCCAAGACTGAAAAAGTAACCGTTGCCGGTAAATGCTGCGAAAGCGGTGACCTTATACAAGAGAATACTCCAATACAAAAAGTTGAGGCAGGAGACCTTTTAGCTGTGCTTTCGACAGGTGCTTACAACTACTCAATGGCTTCAAATTATAACAGAATTCCGCGTCCTATAGTAATAATGGCAAAGGATGGAGAATCGCGTATAATTATAAGACGTGAAACATACGAAGATATTACACGTAATGATGTTTAAAACGAAAGGAATTTAAATGTCTTTTACTCATTTGCATCTTCACACAGAATACAGTCTGCTCGACGGCACCTGCCGTATAGGACAGCTTGTTGATGCTGCAAAAGAGCTCAACATGGCTTCTTTAGCCATAACAGACCACGGAAATATGTTCGGTGCCGTTGAGTTTTATAAAGCAGCTAAAGAGAATGGAATAAAGCCCATTATCGGTTGTGAAGTTTATGTCGCCCCACGTTCGCGCCTCGATAAAGTTCACGGTATTGATAACGAGCGTTTTCATCTTGTTTTGCTCTGTAAAAATAATACGGGATATGAAAATCTTATCAAAATTGTGTCTGAATCGTGGGTGACGGGATTTTATACAAAGCCGCGTATTGATAAACAGCTCCTCGAGAAATATCACGAGGGGCTTATTGCTCTGTCTGCCTGTCTTGCGGGAGAAATTCCTAGAAAACTGTTGCAAGACGATTATGACGGAGCTAAGGAAGCTGCACTTTGGTATGACAAGACTTTCGGTCGCGGCAATTATTATCTCGAAATACAGAATCACGGAATTGCCGAGCAACTCAGGGTTTTGCCTCAGATAGTTAAAATTTCGCGAGAGACCGGTATACCGCTTGTCGCTACAAACGATGTCCATTATATAAAAAAAGAAAACGCAAAAGTACAAAAAGTTCTTATCTGTATTCAAACTAACCATACAATAGATGAAGATACGGGTTTGGAATTTGGAACCGATGATTTTTATCTCAAATCCGAAGATGAAATGCGTGAATTATTCGGAGATTATCCGGATGCGGTTGATAATACTTCTGTTATAGCTGATATGTGTAACGTTGAGTTTGAGTTTCACAAAACCAAACTACCGCATTTTGATGTTCCCGATAATATGGACCATTTTGAATATTTTCGTAATGAGTGCTATAAGGGCTTGCACAGAAATTACGGAATTGCTCCGGAGCAGAAATATATCGACAGACTCGAATACGAACTTTCGGTTATCAATAAAATGGGCTATGTTGACTATTTTCTTATTGTTGCCGATTTTATCAGCTATGCAAAACGCCATGGTATTCCCGTAGGTCCCGGCAGGGGGTCGGGAGCCGGCAGTATAGCCGCTTATTGTATGGGAATTACGGGTATAGACCCAATTAAATACAATCTGCTGTTTGAGCGTTTTTTAAATCCGGAGCGTGTAAGTATGCCGGATATTGATGTTGATTTTTGTTATGAACGCCGCGAAGAAGTAATTGATTACGTTATAAGAAAATATGGCTCGGATCACGTTGCGCAAATAGTGACTTTCGGTACTTTGGCCGCAAGAGCGTCTATTCGCGATGTCGGCAGAGCTCTCGGGATACCGTACAATACTGTTGATACGGTTTCCAAAATGATTCCGCGCGAGCTCGGCATGACAATAGAAAAGGCTCTTACGAAAAATCAGGAGCTTAAAGCGCTTTACGATAAGGACGCCAAAATCAGGGAGCTTGTCGATACGGCAAAATCAGTTGAGGGTATGCCAAGGCACACCTCAACCCATGCGGCGGGCGTTGTTATAACCGATAAACCTGTTGATCGATATGTTCCGTTAGCAAGAAATGATGAGTCCGTGGTTACGCAGTATACCATGACTACCATTGAAGAACTCGGACTGCTTAAAATGGACTTTCTCGGTCTCAGAACACTTACGGTAATAAGTGATACCGTAAAATCGGTAAGAGAAAACAATATTCCCGATTTTGATATTGAAAAAATTTCGCTTGACGATAAGGCGACATATGATATGCTGTCGGCAGGGTATACTTATGGTGTATTTCAATGTGAGTCGGCGGGAATAAGAAATGTTATAACCCGTCTGAAACCGCAGAATATAGAGGATATAATTGCTGTTATTTCTTTGTACAGACCCGGCCCTATGGATTCGATTGATATGTATATAAATAACAGACATAATCCGAAAAGCATCAGATATAAGACGCCGCAACTTAAAAATATTCTTGATGTTACTTACGGCTGTATGGTATATCAAGAGCAGGTTATGCAAATATTCCGGGAACTTGCGGGATATTCTTTCGGACGAGCCGACGTTGTAAGACGAGCTATGTCAAAGAAAAAGCACAAGGTAATGGAGCAGGAGAGGGAGTATTTTGTAAACGGATTGAAAAATTCCGACGGTACTTATGCGTGCGACGGATGCGTAAGGCGCGGAATACCTGCCGAAGTTGCCAACAGCATTTTCGACGATATGTCATCTTTCGCTTCATATGCGTTCAATAAGTCTCATTCTGCCGCATATGCTGTCATTGCATATCGCACGGCATATCTGAAATGCCATTTCCCGGCGCAATTCACTGCCGCACTTCTCACGAGTGTTATTGATGATTCAACAAAAATAGCACTTTATATAGACGATTTGGCAAGGCTGAAAATAAACGTTCTGTCACCGAGCGTCAACGAGAGTTTCAGAGCATTTACCTCTGACGGCAAGAGCGTTCGTTTTGGGCTACTTGCTATTAAAAATCTCGGCTACAATTTTATTGACACTATTGTCAAAGAAAGAAGCTCTAACGGAAAATACAAATCACTTTATGATTTTTGTAAGAGAACATATGGCAAGGATTTTAATAAACGAGCTGTTGAGGGCTTAATTAAAAGCGGAGCACTTGACGGACTCGGACTTAATCGTCGTGAAATGCTTACAAATTTACCTCTGATTGTTGAGAATATCGAGCGTGACAAGAGAAATAATGTTGACGGACAACTTGGCTTGTTTGATTTGAGTGGAGTGGCTTCTGGCGGCAATGAACCGCAATGTAAGCATTGTGATGAATTTCCGGCACTTGAACTTTTATCGATGGAAAAAGAAATGACCGGTTTGTATCTTACGGGGCATCCTATGGTTCAGTACGAGACGCTTTCTAAAAAGCTTCATTCCGACAGCGTTCTTGAAATGGTGAATACGGAAGAAAATGTTTCGGGAAAATATACGGATAACAGCCCTGTACGTGTCCTCGGAATAATAACTTCTATAAAGAAAAAAGTTACAAAATCAGACAGTACTATGGCTTTTTTAGGCTTTGAAGATGTTCATGCAGCTATTGAAGTCATAGTGTTTCCCAAACTTTTGCTCAAGTATTCAGAGCTTTTAAATGTCGGAAGCGTTGTATTGCTGTGCGGCAGATTGTCTCTCAGAGAGGACGAAGAACCGAAAATAGTTATGGACAGCGTTTCTTTACCTCCGGATGAAAACAGTATTGTTACCGCCGACACAGCTTCTCAAAATTCCGACAAGCCGAAAAAATCGGTGAGAAAGGGCCTTTTTGTGAGATTTTGCACAAAGAACTGTGAGGAAGTTAAAAAGAGTACAAATCTGATTACTATTTTTGAGGGGATGTTACCCGTATATTACTATTTTGATGATGTTAAAAGCTACGAGAGACAGCTATTTTCGACTACTGCCAATGACCCTATGATTTCAGAGTTGAAAAGAATTAACGGTGAAAAAAATGTTGTTATACAACTCTAAGAAAAATGTCAAAATTGCTTGACAATATTTTTCATTAGTGTATCATTATATTTTGAATGTATTTATTTGAGGTGATTTTTAATGAAAACGATTGGCGTATTGACAAGCGGCGGAGATGCTCCGGGCATGAATGCCGCAATCAGAGCCGTTGTAAGATCGGGTTGTGAAAACGGCTTCCGTGTAATGGGAATCAGAAGAGGCTGGAACGGTCTTATGCATGGTGATATGTATGAAATGAATCTTCGCAGTGTTTCTAATATTATTAACCGAGGCGGTACAATTCTTTATTCTGCAAGAAGTCCAGAATTCAAGACCGAAGAAGGTATGAAAAAGGCAATTGAAATATGCAAAGAGCATAATATGGAGGGCGTAGTTGTTATAGGCGGAGACGGTTCTTTCCGCGGCGCTCGTGACCTTTCGCTCAGAGGCATCCCTTGTGTGGGTATTCCCGGAACGATTGACAATGATATTGCTTGCTGTGATTACACAATAGGTTATGATACCGCAATGAACACGGCTATGGAAATGGTTGACAGACTTCGTGACACGACAGAGTCTCATGATCGTTGCTCGGTTGTTGAAGTTATGGGAAGACGTGCGGGTTATATAGCACTCAACGCCGGTATAGCTTGCGGTGCAACAACAATTCTTATTCCGGAAGTTGATTTCGATTTTGAGCGTGACGTTATCGACAGAATGAAGAAAACTCAAAAAACAGGAAAAAGACACTTTATAATCATTGTTGCCGAAGGTGTCGGCGGCGTAGAAGAAATGGCGAAAAAAATCGAAGCGGAAATGGGCGTAGAAACCCGAGCAACTGTTTTAGGCCACGTGCAGCGCGGCGGCTCGCCGACAGTTCGCGACAGAGTTGTTGCAAGCCAAATGGGTTATAAAGCGGTTGAGCTTTTAAAGCAGGGGATAGGTAATCGTGTGGTAGCTATGCAAAAGGATGAAATCGTTGACTTTGACATATTCGAAGCTCTCAATATGAAAAAGTCGATTGATCTTGACCTTTATAAGATGGCTCATGAGATATCTATCTGATGAAAAATATTGTTTTAATCGGAATGCCGGCTTCGGGCAAAAGCACAGTCGGCGTTATTCTTGCAAAGACTCTTGGTATTGGCTTTGTAGATACTGATCTTGTAATACAGCAGCGTGAAAATGCACTTTTGCAGGACATTATAAACGAAAAAGGGCTTCAATGCTTTCTTGATAAAGAAAGAGACGCAATATTGTCGCTTGAGTGTGAAAATTGTGTTGTTGCGACCGGCGGAAGCGTTGTTTTTCGCGATGAAGCTATGCAAAAGCTTAAGCGTAATTCCGTGATTGTCTTTATAGATGTTCCGCTTAAAAATGTAAAGGCAAGGCTTAAAAATATCAAAACGCGAGGCGTTGCTGCACCTAAAAATCAGACAATAGACGATATTTTTTTTGAGAGACTTCCTCTTTATAAAAAGTATGCCGATATTACCGTTGATACAGCGGATTTATCTCCGGAAGAAACGGTTTCAAGGATTATTTTTTCATTAAAAAATTAAATATATTATATGCAGGCTTTACGGTTTATTCGGAAATAATATTTCCGTGTAAATTAACCGTAAAGCCTTATTTTTTCATAACATAAAATCCGCAAAAAAGTAAAAATTATAAATGCAGTGATCACTGTATATACGGAGGTGAAAAATGAAAAAATTTTTTAAAGTTCTCAGCATTTTCGGATTGTTAGCTGCCTCTGTTATATTTGCATTTGTAATTTACGGTATAAAAAGCATTCCGGACAGTATTCACCTGGTGAGTGACGAAAAGCTGAAATTTAACGAGATATATTCATACCGGATATCAAGCGGTGACGTTTCGGTTTCCGTTAATTCCGAGAATGCGGCAAAGGGCACTCTGCTTAGTGAATACACTGTGGATATTTCCGCTCTGAAGGTTATTCCGGTAAAATCTGCCGATGTAATTGTTTCTGAGAGAAAATATGTAATTCCCTCAGGTGATGTATTTGGCATACGCATGTTTACAAAAGGCGTTGTGGTTGTCGGTTCTGATGATGTCTATACTGAAGAAGGAATTTCAAATCCCTCTAAAACAGCGGGCCTTAATGCCGGGGATATAATATTGACTGTAAACGGAAACAATGTGAACTCAACATTGGAAATTGAAAAAGCGGTACAAGAAAACGGCGGTAATGAATTGAAGCTGTCGGTAAAGCGCGGAAAAAAAGTTCTGAATCTGAAATTGACGCCTGCTTTGTCAAAAAATGATAATTGTTATAAAGCCGGTATATGGGTCAGGGACAGTATGGCGGGGGTAGGCACGATAACTTTTATTGACTCCGCCAGCAAAGTGTTCGGCGGACTCGGACATGCGGTATGTGATGTTGATACAGGTATAGTTATGCCGCTTGCCGACGGCGATGCCGTCAAAACAAAGATAACCGGTTGCTATAAAGGTTCTTGCGGTTCAACAGGTGAGCTTTGCGGCGTATTTCAGGATACTAATATAGGAACACTTTCGCTGAATACAGCTTGCGGAGTATACGGGTTTTTGAATAATATCGTTTCAACAAATGAGGCCGTACCCATTGCAACAAAGCAAGAGGTTAAAACCGGTTCGGCAAAAATAATATCCACTGTCGATGAAAAAGGCCCGCAGTACTATGATGTAAGAATCGTAAGAATTTGTAATAACGACAGCAGCTCATCTAAAAATATGATAATTGAAATTACAGACAGCTCTTTAATAGAAAAAACAGGCGGTATAATTCAAGGTATGAGCGGCAGTCCCATTATTCAAGACGGTATGCTTATCGGTGCTGTAACGCATGTGTTTGTTAATGATCCGATTCGCGGATATGCTGTTTTTGCCGATAATATGCTAAAAGTATCCGAAGCCTTAAATGCTGAGAGGCTGCTTGAAAAAGCATCGTGAAATGTACCGGAACGGTATTTGCCGTTCCGGTACTTTAATAACGGTATGATATTGCGTAAAAAATAACAGCTGCCTTTATTGCACTTTTTCTGTTGTTGTGGCGATAATAGAATTAATTTGAAAAAAATATAAACTATTTATAAAAAAACTCTTGTCAAGATATAACTAATATGGTAAAATATGTCAGAAATAAAAAATTTGGAGGTATACAAAATGAAAAGCGGTTTAAAAGTAATGATGGTGTCAGAGGGCAATGATTTCGGGCAGACTTGTGCGGGAGTTCTGCGCTCTTACGGTTGCGATGTGAAAATGGTGCCGAAAAACGGTGCTGAAATATTACATAAAACCGAGACCGAAAAGCCTGATGTCGTTGTTATGGACGCATTTATGACAGCAATCGATGCTTTAGGTGTGCTAAAAGAAATGCCGAAGATGAAAATCGAAAAGAAGCCTTTAATGATGGTTATGTCAAGCGTCGACAATCAAAGGTTTGAGCAGGAATTATTATCTGCCGGGGCAGATTATTATTTTTTGAAACCTTTTGATATGAATATGATGGCTGAAAGAATAACTCAGTTGACAGGCTGGAGAGACAATTCAAAGTTCGGGAAACTTCACCCTGCTGACAGCTCTGCTGATTTGGAAGTCGTTGTCAGCGATATTATGCATCAAATTGGTGTTCCGGCTCATATAAAAGGTTATCAGTATTTGCGAGAGGCAATTATTTTATCAATAAACGACAGCGAAATGATGAACTCTGTAACAAAAGTTTTGTATCCAACTGTTGCTAAAACTTTTTCAACAACTTCTTCAAGAGTTGAACGTGCCATACGCCACGCAATAGAAGTTGCATGGGATAGAGGCGACGTTGATGTTCTTAGCTCTTACTTCGGCTATACAATACAAAACTCTCGCGGAAAGCCCACTAACTCTGAGTTTATTGCCATGATAAGCGATAAATTAAGGCTCAGTATGAAAATATCATAAAACAGTTAATTAAAATGACCGCCCGGATTAATTTGCCGAGCGGTCATTATTTTATAAATATTTGATTAAACCTTTGCTTTTTTCCACACGCCTGAGAGATACAGCGCAAGAGAAGCTAAGCTTGCGACTATCCAACCTATCGACCATGACCACCAAATTCCGAGTTGCCCGATATGCGGTGTGAGAATAAATGCGAATATAACGCGAAGTATGAGGTCGGTGAAGGTTGAAACCATAAAGCTTAGCATAGCTCCGGATCCACGTAATATGCCGTCAACAATTATTTTAACTGTTGCTAAGAAATAGAACGGTGATACGATTTTTAAAAATTGGACGCCGGCTGTTATAACATCGGTATTATTACGTGTGACAAATATCATCATCATATATTTCGGAAAAATGAAAAATGCTATAAAAAACGGAATAGCAACCAATAATGCGATTTTCAGTCCCGATCCGAACCCTTTCTTTACTCTTTCGGTATTATGTGCTCCGATATTTTGCGCTGTGTAGCTTGAAATGCCGTTGCTTAATGTGACAAGTGTTGTTATTGTAAATGTATTCAGCTTCATTGCTGCAGCGAAACCTGCAACAACGGCAGCACCGAAACTATTAATAAGGCCTTGTATGAATACATTGCCTACCGAGACGAAGCTTTGCTGCAATATGCTGGGTACGGCAACCTTTGTAATTCTCAGCAACATTCTTCCCGAAAAAAATTTAGGCTTTTCACTTTTGATATTATGTATCTTTTTCAGTAATGCAATAAAAGCTAAAATGCCGGACACTCCTTGCGCAATGAACGTTGCCCAAGCAACTCCGGCAACTCCCATTTTCATAGGACCGGCAAATATTAAATCGAGCGCAATATTAGTAAGAGAAGAAAAAATTAAAAAGTACAATGGTGTTTTTGAATCACCGAGAGCCGTAAAAACAGCTGTACTTATATTGTATATAAACAGAAACGCCATTCCGGCGGCGTAAATATTAAGATAAGTAACCGAATCAGCCATTATATTATCCAGTGTTCCCATTGCCTTTAAAAGCACTTTTGATGATGAAAGACCGACTGCAGTCAGTATAAGAGATAAAATAAGAGATGAGATAATAGAGGTATTGACAGCCGTTTTCATATGCGTAATGCGTTTCCCGCCGAACAACTGTGAGATTACAACAGAGCATCCGATATTTGAACCGTTTGCGACAGCGATAAAAAGCATTGTGATGGGGTATGACGCGCCGACAGCGGCAAGTGCGTTAACGCCGGCAAACTGACCTGCCACTATACTGTCAACAGTGCTGTAAAGCTGCTGAAACATAACGCTGATTATCATTGGTAATGTAAATTTCCAAAGTGTTTTATCAGGATTTCCCTTAGTCAGATCTGTGACCATTTTTTTCCTCCATTGCTTTTGTATTAGTAATTATACCTAAAAGAAAGCAATTTGTGAACATAAAATGATAAATTCAGACAGATTTACAGTTTTCTCGAGTTTTAGTTGAAATGTTTGTAAAGTTAATGTATAATGATAATATATTTTTACGTGGGGCGATTTTATTGAAACTGCTTGAAGACAGAATTGTAAAAGACGGTATTGTTAAGCCCGGCAATGTACTCAAAGTTGATTCTTTTTTGAATCATCAGATGGACATTTCTCTGTTTAATGATATGGGCAAGGAATTTAAACGTCTTTTCAATGATACCCCTATAAATAAAATACTGACCATTGAAGCCTCTGGTATCGGTATAGCTTGTGTTGCGGCGCAGTATTTTGATAATGTTCCTGTGGTTTTTGCAAAAAAATCTCAAACTGTTAATATTGACGGAGAGGTTTATTCCACTAAAATTGAATCATTTACTCATAAAAGGGTGTATGATGTTATACTTTCAAAGAAATATCTTTCTTCAAAAGATCACGTCCTTATTATTGATGACTTTTTAGCTAACGGGTGCGCTCTGAATGGCCTTTTGGATATTGCACAAAAAGCCGGTGCTACTGTTGAAGGCGTCGGTATTGCGGTTGAAAAGGGTTTTCAACGCGGTGGCGAACTTATTAGGCAAAAAGGTATACGTGTCGAGTCTCTTGCCATTATTGAGAGCATGGATGCGGATAGCGGAAACATCGTATTTAAGGAACAGTGACCTTTTATTTTGTATGATACAGGGGGAGAGCTTCTGTTCATAATATTATGTCAAAAAACTGGAGGAAACACAAATGAAAAAGGTTCTCAGCATTCTTTTGTCAGTTGCTATGATCGTTCTTTGTTTTGCAGCGTGCGGCAAGACAGACGGCGATAAAAGCTCGACTGGCAAAGCAGCAAATGTCAAAGTAGGATTCATATTCCTGCATGACGAAAACTCAACCTATGACAAGAACTTTATTACTGCAGCTGAAGAGGCTTGCAAAAAAGCCGGTGTTGAAATTCTTAAAAAGACCAATATCAGTGAAACACAGGCTTGCTATGATGCAGCAGCAGAGCTTGTTGACGAAGGATGCAATGTCATCTTCGCGGACAGCTTCGGCCATGAGCCTTATATAATTCAGGCAGCTAAAAAGTTCCCGGCGGTTCAGTTTTTACATGCAACAGGAACTAAAGCTCATACCGAAGGCCTTTCTAATTATCATAATGCTTTTGCTTCAATATATGAAGGCAGATACCTTGCGGGTGTTGCTGCCGGAATGAAGCTTAACGAAATGATTTCTTCCGGTAAGATTACAGCTGACAAAGCCAAGATGGGTTATGTCGGTGCTTATACTTACGCAGAAGTTATTTCGGGCTACACTTCTTTCTATCTCGGTGCTAAGAGCGTTTGCCCGTCAGTTACCATGGAGGTTACCTTTACCGGTTCTTGGTATGATGAGACTGCCGAGAAAGAAGCCGCTCAGAAGCTTATAAACAACGGTTGCGTACTTATCAGCCAGCATGCCGACTCAATGGGTGCTCCGACTGCTTGCGAAGCTGCAGGTGTTCCCAATGTTTCATACAATGGTTCAACAGTAAGTGCTTGCCCCAACACATTTATTGTATCTTCAAGAATAGATTGGGCTCCTTATCTTGAGTATGCTATTGATTGCGTTAAAAACGGCAAAGCAATTGACACCGATTGGACAGGTACTCTCAGCACAGGATCTGTTGTTCTTACCGATGTTAATACTAAGGCAGCTGCCGAAGGTACACAGGCTAAGATTGATGAAGTTAAGGCTGAGCTTGAAGGCGGTAAGCTTCACGTATTTGATACCTCTGCATTCACTGTAACCGTATCTGACAGCAAAAACAAGAATGCTACTGTTGATGCTGACGGTCATCTTACCGGATACAAGGCTGATATTGACTCCGATGCAGATAACACCGGTGATACCGAGGTCGTTTCTGACGGTTACTTCCATGAGTCAGAAAAGCGTTCTGCTCCTTGCTTCGATGTACAGATAGACGGTATCACTCTTCTTGATACAAAGTTCTAAGATTAAATACACAGATTTATACTGTATCCGTGGCCGATGAAAATCGGCCACGGTATAGTTATTTATTGGGAAATAGTTTTTCAACTGTTTTCAATTATTTTACAGGACCTTATTCTCGAATGAGCATGGTTTTGAATTTTAAATTTGCGTGAGAAAGGCTGTGTGGATATTTATGGGTTCTCCTTTTGCCTTGGAGTTGAAAGGGATAACTAAGACATTCGGCAGTACAATAGCTAACAAAGACGTTGACCTACAAGTAAAAAACGGTGAAATACTATCTATACTCGGAGAAAACGGCTCCGGTAAGACAACACTTATGAATATGGTTTCGGGAATATATTACCCGGATTCCGGCGAGATTTATGTAGGCGGTAAGGAAGTTGTTATTAAATCTCCAAAAGATGCTTTTGATTTAAAGATTGGAATGATACATCAACATTTTAAGCTTGTTGATGTTTTTAACGCTGTCCAAAATATTGTTTTGGGTGTAAAAGACGGAAACAAATATAATCTGAAAGAAGCCGAAAAGAGAGTTAAGGCTATATGTGATAAATACGGTTTCGTCATTGACTTCGATAAGAAAATTTATGAAATGTCTGTTTCGGAAAAGCAGACAGTGGAAATAATTAAGGTGCTTTACAGAGGTGCTGATATACTAATTCTTGATGAACCGACCGCTGTTTTAACACCGCAGGAAACTGAAAAATTATTCGACGTTCTCAGAAGAATGCGTGAGGATAATAAGTCGATTATAATAATTACACACAAGCTGCATGAGGTGCTTGAAATATCCGATAGGGTAACAATTCTCAGAAAAGGTATGTATGTCGGAACGGTTGAGACGAAAGATGCAACGGAACAATCCCTTACGGAAATGATGATGGGTGAAAAAGTCACTCTCAATATAAAGAGAACTGAGCCTAAGAATACCGAACTACGTATTGATGTTAAGAATCTTTCCGTTAAAAATCACGAGGGCAAGCTTGTGCTTGATAACATCAACTTTACTGCTAACAGCGGCGAAATACTCGGTATTGCCGGTATTTCCGGATGCGGGCAAAAAGAATTACTTGAGTCAATAGCGGGATTACAGCAGACTGTAAAGGGCTCAAGCATATTGTACAAGTCTAAAGACGGAGAAGAAAGTCAGTTAGTCGGGAAATCTCCCAAAGAAATCAGAAAGCTTGGAGTTGCTCTTTCTTTTGTTCCGGAGGATAGACTCGGAATGGGTCTTGTCGGCAATATGGATATTATTGATAATATGATGTTGAGATCTTATAAGGGCGGTCATACGGCTTTTCTTGAACGCAAAGCCCCTAAGGATCTCGCGAATGCGATTATCAAAGATCTTGAAGTTGTTACGCCAAGTGCAGAAACTCCGGTTCGTCGGCTTTCCGGCGGTAATGTTCAAAAGGTTCTTGTTGGTAGAGAAATTGCGTCAAATCCGACAGTTTTAATGGTTGCATATCCCGTCCGCGGACTTGACGTAAATTCTTCATATCTGATATATGACCTTCTCAACAAACAAAAAGAGCACGGGACATCCGTTATATTTGTAGGAGAGGACCTTGATGTTCTTATTGAGCTCTGCGACAGAATAATGGTTATGAACAGCGGAAAAGTAACAGGTATAGTTGACGGCAGAACTGCGAAAAAAGATGAGATTGGCATTCTTATGACGAAAAATACTGACGTGGAGGGAAAAGCATGAGTAATAAAAGTGTTCGTGAACCTCTTTTTCACGTCGCAAAAAGAGGCTATGTTCCTAAATATAAATCTTGGGCTATACGCCTCGGTTCAATCGTTGCCGCTCTTATAGTATGTGCTGTTGTTACTATGATTTTAACCGGCGAAAATCCGATAAGTGTTTACAAAACTATGTTTGAGGGCGCATTCGGAACCGAAAGAAAAATTTGGAAGCTTTTACAAAGTCTTGCAATGCTTCTGTGTGTTTCGCTTGCAATTACACCGGCGTTTAAAATGCGATTTTGGAATATCGGCGGTGAAGGGCAAGTGCTTATCGGAGGTCTTGCTACCGCGGCGTGTATGATTTTGCTCGGCGGCAAAGTCCCCAATGCACTTTTGATTATTATAATGCTTGTTGTAAGTATTATTGCAGGTGCCGTTTGGGCTTTGATTCCCGCGGTATTTAAAGCTAAGTTTAATACAAATGAAACTTTATTTACCTTAATGATGAACTATGTTGCAATTCAGATTGTTTCGTATTTCTGTATGTATTGGGAAAATCCCAAGGGCTCTGGCAAGATCGGCGTTATTAACAGCAATACCATGGTCGGTTGGCTTCCCACAATCGGTAAGTATGATTATCTTCTGAATATAATAATTGTTTTGATAATAACGATTGCTATGTATGTATATCTCAAGTACAGTAAGCACGGCTATGAGATTTCGGTTGTAGGTGAATCTGAAAATACGGCAAGATACATAGGTATCAATGTAAAAAAGGTTATTATGAGAACTTTATTTCTTTCGGGTGCTATTTGCGGTATAGCCGGATTTTTACTTGTTGGCGGAACCGATCATACCATTTCGTCGACAACGGCAGACGGTAGGGGATTTACTGCAATAATGGTATCTTGGCTTGCAAAGTTTAATCCGATATATATGATTTTGACATCATTCCTACTTGTTTTCCTCGATGCGGGTGCCAGTCAGATTTCAATGGTGTTTAATCTCAACGAATCATTTTCTGATATATTGACCGGTATAATTCTTTTCTTTATCATAGGTAGTGAATTCTTTATTAACTACGAATTGAAGTTCAGAAAAACGAAAAAGGAGGTAAAGTAAAATGTTTTCATTGATTACTTTTCTCCATAGAGCTATAATGCAGGGTATACCGCTCCTTTTTGGTTCGACGGGCGAAATTATGACTGAAAAGTCCGGAAACCTTAATCTCGGTATCCCAGGTGTTATGTACATCGGCGGTATGAGCGGTGTTATAGGTGCGTTTCTTTATGAAAATTCGCTCTCGTCTCCATCCGATGCAGTCGGATTTCTTGCGGTTATGATTCCGCTTTTGTGTTGCGCTTTGGGTTCTTTACTCGCAGGTTTGATTTATTGTTTCCTTACAGTTACTTTACGAGCCAATCAGAATGTAACGGGTCTTGCACTTACGACTTTTGGTACGGGCTTCGGTAACTTTTTCGGAGGATCTCTTATTAAACTTACAGGTTCAGACGTTCCGTCGGTAGCGCTTACAACAACAAGCAATTACTTCAGAACAACATTACCTGGAGCAGAAACCACCGGATGGTTCGGTAAGCTGTTTTTATCGTACGGATTTTTGGCATATGCAGCTGTAATAATAGCAATTATCTGTTCATATTTCCTGAATCATACCCGTCACGGACTAAATCTTCGTGCGGTAGGCGAAAATCCTGCAACAGCAGATGCTGCAGGAATAAACGTAAACAGAGCCAAATATCTCTCTACCTGTATAGGAAGTGTTATTGCGGGCTTCGGAGGTCTTTATTATGTAATGGATTACGCCAACGGCGTTTGGTCAAATGACGGCTTCGGCGACAGAGGCTGGCTTGCAATTGCGCTTGTTATATTTGCTATTTGGCGTCCGAATCTCAGCATACTCGGTTCTATAGTATTCGGCGGACTCTATATTGTTTATCTTTATGTTCCGGGTGCACTCCGCACACAAGAACTTTATAAGATGATACCATATGTAGTCACAATAATTGTTCTTATCCTTGTAAGTGTAAGAGATAAGAAAGAAAACCAGGGACCGGCCTCACTCGGACTTTCATATTTCAGAGAGGACCGATAAATCAAGTAATTATACTTTCTAACCCGTCTGTTGTTTTAAAAAGACGGATTACAGCAAAATATTAATCAAAAAAGACAGCATAAAGAGTAATTTTTACTCTCTGTGCTGTCTTTTGCTATCTGAAAAAATATTTTATTTGCATCTTTTAATTTAAGTTTGTTTACGGTCGGGGAAAAACAAAAAATTAAGTTGCATCAACATGGTTTTTACCAAATCTTTACTATTTTGTTATTAAAAAGTAATACGAAAGACCTATAATCAATGTATGTAAAATAATAAATACCGGTAAACCTATCATAAATTTTTTGTGAAGAGTTTTATGCCTTATTGCCTTCATAGTTACATACATTGCGGCAGCTCCTCCGAGGGCGGCAAAAGTCATAAGAGTCCTTTCGGGAATTCTCACGGCTTTTTTTATTGCAGCTATTTTGTCGTAAACGGTTATAATTACCGACGGGATTGAAATAGAAATGTAGTAGACAAGTATGTATTGCCAAGCGTCCATAATATCACCGCTACTATAATATAATTTAATCATTTGCTTGTCAATGCGAAAAGGAAGGCTTTAAATGTTTAAAAAAGTTACTGTTATTTTATTTGTGTTGCTGCTTCTATCGTCATGCAGCCTGAAGAACATAAATCTTACTGAACCCGAAAGCGCATCATTTGACAGCGGTACCGACAACTGCCCTAACACAGATGATATTATCGCTGATGAATACCGCGGCGTGTGGATAAACTACAATGAATTGTCAATGAAATCAGTCGGTGGCGGAACTGCCGAAGACTTTAAAAATAAGATCGATACAATGTTTGAAAATATCAAAGCATTCGGGCTTAATACTGTTATTTTTCAGGTCAGACCCTTTTCTGACAGCTTTTGCTCCTCCGAAATTTTTCCATGGTCATCATATATAACGGGCGAGCAGGGAAAGAATCCCGGATATGATCCGTTTCTTATAGCATCAAATGAAGCTGAAAGATACGGATTGAAAATTGAGGCGTGGATAAATCCGTACCGCGTAAGCTATAAAGATAATTTTGACGACTTAAGCGAATCAAACCCGGCTAAACAATGGTACACAGATAATCCTTTGACAGATGATCTGATAATAACGGGTAGCGGAATTTATTATAATCCATCATCAAAAAGAGCACAGAAAATAATCATCGACGGCGTTCGCGAAATAGTGAAAAATTACAATATATCGGCTATACATATGGATGATTATTTTTATCCGACCGTCGATGAAGGAATAGATGTTGATTTATATACAAATTATCGCAATGAAGGGGGAGAGCTGTCTCTTGATGAATGGCGCAGGGAAAATGTTAATACTTTTATAAGCGGGCTGTATTCCTCCGTTAAGTCAATAAAACAAGACGTGAAAGTTGTGATAAGTCCTGCAGGGGATATAGAAAAAAATTACTCAATGTTGTACGCGGACGTTTTAAAGTGGTGCTCACAAGGGGGATACGCGGACATTATTATGCCACAGCTTTATTATGGTTTTAAAAACAGCAGTAAGCCGTTTTTAAAAATGTTAAATCTATGGTCGGAGGCGGTTAAAAGCGGCAATGTTAAGCTGTGTATAGGTCTGGCGTATTATAAAAGCGGAAAAACGGACGACAATGCGGGGGACGGAATAAATGAATGGTGTGAAAACGGCAATATATGTTCCGAAGAAATAAGATATTCAAGAAGGAAGGATAATTACTGCGGTTTTTCCGTGTACTCCTATTCTTATTTATTTGCGGAAAACAAGTCGGAAAATGCCGAAAAGGAATACCTAAACATGAAAAATGTGTTATAATAATTAAAATTGATGTGGGATGTTAAGATGCAAGGATTAAAAGAATTGTTTAATAAACAACGTGTAATACTCATATTGTGTCTCGTTATTTTAACGGCGGCAATTGCATTTTTTGCCGTCAGTTCAAATAGTGCTGAGTCATTACCTGTTTTTCGTTATACCGATAATAATTCCTCTGCGAAAAATATTTCTTATACTGATAATTATGGATTGGGACAGGCAAAGCTGTGTATAATAAACGTTCCTTATTCCGAAACTATACCTGCTGACAGCGTGAGTGATAAATCGGATCCGCATTGTTCACCGCTTCCGGACGGTACGATTGATTACTACGTTGATGAAAAAATCATTGATAATAAAGAATATGTGTTTCTCGGTTCAGGCAAAATAATAAAAAAAGATGAGTGCAATGTTGTTGACGGCTTTGTTTTGCCTGAAAATTCAATAAGCGTTGCCTCCGTAAACACAGAAAATCAGACAGTTTTATTGCTTAATACTGATTGGAAAGTACCGTTTAATACAGATTTTCCCGATCAACAATACTATACCGGTTATCTTGAACGTGCATATAATGTTAAATTTTTTAATGCATCGTATTTGGATTTTACTTTTTACTATACTGACAGTGCTGTCGGAAAACTCAATTTTAACGGCAGTAAAATAATAGATCGCGGCGAATGGCTAAAATGTGATAACGGAACTTGTGTATTGCGTCTGTATCTTAAAACACCGGGTGTGTTTTACGGTTACACCGTTTCCTATACAGCAGACGGCAAGCTGTCAATTGTTTTCAAGGATGCGCCGGACAAACTGTCAGATGCAATCGTAGCACTTGATGCCGGCCATGGAGGTAAGGACTGCGGAACTATCGGTGTGAACGGTATATATGAGTCGGAGGTTAACCTCAATATAACTCTTTCGGTTAAGGAAAAATTGGAAAAAGCAGGAGTAAATGTTATATTGACACGTTCCGATAATACTTTTTTGTCTGTTGATAAAAGACAGTCTATGGCTCGTTACAGCGGCGCTGATTTGTTTGTTTCGGTACATAACAATTTTTCCGAGAGTGTTTCGTCTCTTTCGGGTCCCGAAGTGTATTATTACAGAGCAAATTCTGAATTGCCTGCACGTCTTATTTTAAGCGGACTTGAAGAGAGTTGGAAAAATATTTATACAGATAACCCCGGTATGAGAGCTAAAATTATACAGCCGGACGGCAGTAAGCGCTTCTTTCCGTATAAGGTTACAAGAATTGAGGAATGTCCGTCGGTTCTTGTGGAGTGCGGTTATTTTTCAAATCCCACAGAGTGTACCGTACTCAGTAACCGTAATTCACAAGAAGTTATAGCTGACGGTATAGCAAAAGGCATAATTTGCTATTTGAATGATATGATATCCGAAAATAAGACTTGATTATTTGTCGATATTTTGTTATTTTATTGTTATAAACAATAAAGGAATAGTATTATGAAAAGCCGCAGAATTTTTAAAATAATATTAATTACAGCCGTATTGGTGATTATTCTGTCTATTCCGGCTTTTGCGACTGCAAAAAACGGTGTAGTTAAAAGTAAAGCAAACGTCAGAAGCGGGCCCGGAACTTCGTATTCATTGGTTTACAAAGATCTTCCGGCGAACACCCAAATAATTATTATCGACAGGGTCAAGTGTAACGACGGAACAACTTCTAAAGATTGGTACAGAGTTGAATTTAATTACGGCGGTAAGTTTTACGAAAACTGTTATATTTCAACGGGACTTGTTACCGTTACAAGCGACAGCGGTATCTCGGACGAAGTTCCCGAACTCTATAAAAGCTATATAGATAATCTAAAAAATGCACATTCGAATTGGAATTTTAAGTTTTTATACACCGGCCTTTCGTGGGATGAGGTGCTTGAAAATGAAAACGTTAGCGGCAGAAGTGCTCTTCAAGTCCCTCCGTACGATAAAAAATACTTATCCACGACAGATAAAACATATAATCCGTCAACAGGCACTTGGACACCGATTGACGGCAAGACTTGGTTTCAAGCGTCAAGCGATGTTGTCTCATATTATCTTGATCCGAGAAACTTTTTGACAAAAGAAAGCGACATTTTCCAATTCGAAACATTGTCCTATGATAAAAATGCACAAACGCTTTCCGGCGTCGAATCAATGTTAAAAGGTACTTTTATGGAAAAATCCAAAATCAGTACCGGAGAAAAAGAGAATGTCGGAGGCTCTTGTGATTTAAATTCGGACAATAAAACCGACATAGCGGACGCCATGATGCTGTTTCAGTATTCTGCAGGCAACCTTGCTGACTTAGGCAGCGGCAAAGATATTGCCGACCTTAACGGAGACGGTGAGATTGATGTTGCCGATGCTATGATATTATTTCAATATGTAGGCGGTTCAAGAAAAACAATCGGCAATAATGCAGAGACTGATGTTACGGTAACATATGCACAGGCGTTTATGAACGCCGCCGAATCGTATAACGTCAGCCCATATCATTTGGTATCGCGAGTTATTCAGGAGGTTGGCTCTAACGGCAGTCGCTCCGTAAGCGGTACAGAGCCGGGGTATGAGGGAATATATAATTATTATAATATCGGTGCTTATCAAAGCAGTGATCCGGTAATAAATGCGCTTAAATGGGCTTCAACGCCCTCATCCAATGAAAAATACTTGCGTCCTTGGAACAGCAGATATAAAGCGATACTCGGCGGGGCTAAATACATAGCTACGGGCTATATCAGTGTCGGTCAAAATACTCTGTATCTTCAAAAGTTTGATGTGGTTGCAAACGGCGGTCTGTATTCACATCAGTACATGTCAAACATAATGGCCGCAAGCTCAGAAGGAATAAGAACATATAATAAGTACAGTAATATGGGGCAGCTTTCAAACTCATTTACTTTTCTTATTCCGGTTTACGATAATATGCCGAATCTTCCTGCCGGAGTTAAGCCGACAAGATAATATTAAAAAGCTCTGAGAGATATCTCAGAGCTTTTTTTCGTAAAGCGTATAATCTTGATTTGCCAAAGTGTCTAAAAGTATTTTATTCGAAGTAATTTCACGTCTGCTGATAATTCCGGCAAGTCCCTCATTTCCTTTCTGATGGTGGTCTGATCCGGCTGTCTTTTTTAGCCCGAATTTTTCCGCCCAAAGAGAAGCAATGTCGTTGTGTGAGTCATGTTCAATATTTCTGTTGCACACTTCAATACCGTCAAGATATTTGACATTTGTTATTTTCATTCCGAATCTGAACGGATGAGCCTGATATATCATTAAGCCGTTTTTTCGCGCAAGCGCGGAAAAGCTTGAAATATTCATATTTAAAAGATCTTTATTATCTCTCAAAAAACTCTCTTCTACGCCGTAAACAAGATAATCATTCGGGTCACTATCGGAATCAAAACGAAGCTCCATGCCCAGTAATATGTTTATTCGACCATTTGCCGCTTCTTTGGCTGAATTAAAGCCCTTCAAAAAAATGTCAACTTTATCCTGCCAATTAAGACTGTCATAATTATATTTGTAATAAGTGTGTGTGCTGAAATGATCGGTTACGACTATTGTATTATATCCGAGAGATATATAGCTTTCAACTGTTTCCGCCGCCGGCATTTTACCGCAATTACTGGTTTCTTTTGTGTGCAAATGCATTTCGGTTAAATATTTATTTATCATATATACACCTCTTAAAAAACTAATTTTATTTTACAACTTTTTCGTCTGTGTGTCGATAGTTAACAGTTTTTTCTGTAAAGTTACAATATTTTTAAATTGCTTTTTTTGTGATTGTATATTATTATATTTTTAAGTTTAACTGACCTTGGAGGAAGAAATCATGAGTCCATGTAATTGCGATAAGAATAAAATCAATCTTTCGCTGATTGACGATGTGTTGGATGAATATGCAGCCGCTCCCGGCAGCCTTATTACAATACTGCAAAAAGCACAGGATATTTACGGCTATCTGCCGACCGACGTAATAAAATACATTTCAGATAAAACGGGTATAAAACCCGCTAAGATAATGGGCGTTGCGACTTTTTATACTCAATTCAGATTAAAACCCGTCGGCAAATACCTTATTATGTTGTGTAAGGGTACTGCGTGTCACGTAAACAATTCCGATCTGATTGAAAAAACTATTATAGAAACCCTCGGCATACACGACGGTGAAACAACCGACGACGGTCTGTTTTCGCTTAAAAATGTTGCGTGCCTCGGCTGCTGCAGTCTTTCTCCGGTTATGATGATTAACGGTGAAACATACGGTTCGCTTACTCCGGATAAGACAAAAAAAATAATCAACGATATAAGAGATAAGGAGTGCGCCTTATGAAAATTGTAGTTGGAGAAGGCAGCTGCGGTATAGCTGCAGGAGCAGCTAAGGTCTATGACAAGCTTGCGTCTGCTTTGGACAAGAGTAACGAACTTACCATAACAGGCTGTATAGGTATGTGCTTCTTGGAGCCGATTGTTGACATTTACGATAACGGCACTCTTACGCGGCTTGTAAAGGTTTCTGAAAACGACTGCGAGAGAATAGCAAAGGCAGTTAACTCCGATGATTTGTCAACGGTAGAGGACCTTAAAATATCCGAGGACGACGAGCTCTTTTTAAAAAAGCAGACTCGAATTGCTTTGAGGCATTGCGGCATTATAAATCCTGAAAAGATCAGCGACTACGAAAATACAGACGGATATAAGGCCGTAAGAAAAGTCCTTTCCGAAATGACGCCTGAGCAGGTCATTGAGGAAATCAAAATTTCCGGCCTTGCCGGTCGCGGCGGTGCCGGGTTCCCGACGTGGTTTAAATGGAATGCCGCGCGTTCTTCGGACGGCACGGAAAAATATTTGATTTGTAATGCGGATGAGGGCGACCCGGGCGCATTTATGGACAGGGCAGTTATCGAGGGCGATCCGCATAACCTGATAGAGGGTATGCTCATAGGCGCATATGCCATAGGTGCGAAAGAAGCAATTGTTTATGTAAGGGCGGAATATCCGCTTGCTATAAAACGACTCGAAAAAGCCATAAAACAAGCAACCGAAAAAGGTTATCTCGGCAACAATATTTTCGGTAGCGGATTTTCTTGTAAAATGCGAATTAAGGCAGGAGCCGGTGCTTTTGTGTGCGGAGAAGAAACCGCGCTTATTGAGTCTCTTGAAGGTTCACGCGGTATGCCGCGCCTCAAGCCTCCTTTTCCGGCACAGGCCGGTTACTGGCATAAGCCGTCTAATATAAATAATGTTGAAACCTTTGCCAATGTTTCGTGGATAATATTAAACGGCGGAGCCGCTTTTGCCTCTATGGGAACCGCCGACAGTAAGGGTACAAAGGTATTTGCGCTTACAGGTAAAATTAAAAAAGGCGGTCTTGTTGAGATTCCGATGGGAAAAACATTACGTGATGTTATCTTTGACATCGGCGGAGGAATTAAATCAGATAAAAAATTTAAAGCCGTTCAGATGGGCGGTCCTTCCGGCGGATGTATTCCGAATGACTTACTTGATACCGTTATTGATTATAAAGCACTCGGTGCTACCGGGGCAATTATGGGCTCGGGCGGTATGGTTGTTATGGATGAGAGCACGTGTATGGTCGGTATGGCGAAATTTTTCCTTGATTTTACCGCTAAAGAGTCATGTGGTAAATGTGTGCACTGCCGTCTCGGAACAAAGCGTATGCTTGAAATCCTTACGCGAATTGTTGACGGTAAAGGGGAGGAAGGCGATATAGAGCTACTAGAGGAGCTTTGCTATGCCGTTAAAGATGGTGCACTTTGCGGCCTTGGGCAAACTGCGCCTAACCCAGTGCTTACGACGCTTAAATATTTCAGAAATGAATATGAAGCGCATATTAAAGATAAAAAATGCCCTGCCGGCGAATGCACAGCGTTGGTTACTTATAAAATAGATAAAAATAAATGTGTCGGATGTACATTATGTGCAAGGAACTGTCCTGTAGCTGCAATAAGCGGTACTGTGAAAAAAACGCACGAAATAGATTCGCTTAAATGCATTAAGTGTGGTAAATGTAAAGAAAACTGTCGTTTCGGTGCGATAGAGGTGTTATGATGAAAGAAATCAGTGTTATTATTGACGGTAAAAAAATAAAAATACCCGAAGGCACTACCGTGTTACGGGCTGCTGCCGACAACGGCATAGAAATACCGAATCTCTGTTTTGACGGAAGAGTTGAGCTGTACGGTGCCTGCGGACTTTGTGTTGTTGAGGCTGAGGGAATACCGAAGCTTTTACGTGCTTGCTCAACAAAGCTTAATGACGGTATGATTATACATACTGAAAGTGAGCGAATACTGCGTGCACGTAAAACGGCTTTAGAGCTTCTTTTATCGGATCATGATGGAGACTGTAAAGCACCGTGTACACTTGCTTGCCCGGCTAATACGGACTGTCAAGGGTATGTGGGGCTTATTGCAAACGGGGAATATAAAGAAGCGGTTAAGCTGATAAAAGATAAAATTCCTCTGCCGTCTTCCATAGGTAGAATCTGTCCGCATCCTTGTGAAAAAAAGTGCAGAAGACAATTTGTTGACGAACCTATTTCAATAGCCGGTCTCAAAGCTTTTGCTTCGGATATGGATATGGCAAGCAACGACAAGTATGTGCCTTACGTCGAGCCTGACACAGGCAAACGTGTTGCAATTGTCGGCGGCGGGCCGGGAGGACTGACAGCCGCCTATTTTCTCAGGAGGCTGGGGCACAGCGTCAATGTGTTTGATATGATGCCTAAAATGGGCGGAATGCTCCGATACGGTATACCTGAGTACAGACTGCCTAAAAAGCTTCTTGACAGAGAAATTTCACAGATAGAAGCCCTCGGAGTTAATTTGAAAAACAATGTTAAGCTCGGCCGTGACATTGAACTTGAAGAATTACGACACGATTTTGATGCCGTAGTTGTAGCTGCCGGAGCTTGGAAAAGCAGCTCAATGAGAATTCCCGGTGAAGAATTGAACGGTGTTTTTGGCGGTATTGATTTCTTGCGAGAAGTGTCACTTGGGAATGCTCCGGTAATAGGCAAAACTGTTGCCGTTATAGGTGGCGGAAACACCGCAATGGATGCTTGTCGCACCGCAGTTCGTCTCGGGGCTGAAAAGGTTTATGTTATTTATCGTCGTACAAGAAATGAAATGCCTGCCGAAGAGCTTGAGATAACTGAAGCAACCGAAGAGGGTGTTGAGTTTAAATTCCTTAATACCCCCATTGAATTTGTAGGAGAAAACGGAAAGCTAAAAGCTGTGAATCTGCAAAAAATGAAGCTCGGCGAGCCGGATTCGGGCGGAAGGCGCAGGCCTGAACCGATTGTCGGTGACACGGAAATGTTATATCTGGACTCTGCTGTTATGGCTATCGGTCAACATCCGGATTTATCAGGTCTTGACGGTTTGAATACGACAAAACGTAATACTATATTTGCCGATGAGGGAACATTCAGAACGTCACTTGACGGAGTTTTTGCAGTAGGTGACATTACAAATAAAGGCGCCGATATTGCAATTTCGGCTATCGGAGAAGCACAAAAAGCAGCCGTGGTCATTGACAGATTTTTAAATGGCGAAAGCGTAAAATACAAAAAGCCTTTCCGAGTTGAAAGAGAATTGCCATCGGATTATTTTGCACGATTTGAAAAAGCAAAACGCCAGACTGCAGCTGTTTCACCTGCACTCGAGAGGAAAAACAGCTTTAAGGAAGTCTCTAAGGGATTTACCGAGGAGCAGGCCAAAGCCGAGGCAATGCGCTGCCTTGAATGCGGTTGCCATGATTTCTTTGATTGTAAGCTTATAAAGTATGCAAATAAATACAATGTTAAGCCGGAAAAATTTAATGGAACGAAGCACAGCAGAAACAATGAAAACAAATCTTCGCTTATAATAAGAAATGTTGACAAGTGCATTCTTTGCGGACTTTGCGTCAGAGTCTGTGACGAAGCAATGGGCAATACAGCATTAGGTCTTATCGGTCGCGGATTTGATACTGTTGTTTCGCCTGAGTTTGGACTGCCACTCGAAAAAACGGATTGCTCTTTTTGCGGTCAGTGCGCGGTTGTTTGTCCGACGGGTGCAATTATCGAAAAGCAGCCGTGTGTCAAAAACCTTACCGTTAAGGAAGAAATCGTAGATTCCGTGTGTAATCTTTGCTCCGCACTTTGCAAAACCGAAATCCACAAAATCGGAAATACTGTAATTCGAATTAAACCGTCAGGGGAAAACGGTCTGCTGTGCAAAGCGGGTAAGTTCTCAGTGTTTGCCCTTAATGACTTAAAAGCCCAGGCGTTAACTAACCAAAGCAAAATGCTGCATGCAGTCAAAAAGATTGTTTCGGAGGCTGACAGAGGTAATATTTCGGTTGTTCTCGGTCCATCTGTCACCGTGGAAGAAATCAAGTCTGCATTTAATATTACAGATAATGTTTTTGCAGAGCTTAATCCGTCTGCCGCTGCATTCAGAGCTTTTGAAAAATACGGGGTAAAATCAGTTGATGATATGCCTTATAATGATGTATGTATTCTTGTAAAGAGCACATTCGGCAATGTTAAAAAAGGCACTTTAATTTCTATTGACTTTAAACAAAATGCGGAAGCCGATATTTCAATAGTGTGCGCGCCTTTTGTCTCCGACAGCGGATCATATATTGATACTGATGGTGTTAAGCATTTGAATTGTGCGGTAAACAGTGCTTTGCCGACGGCTTTGTCGGTTATGAAGGCTCTCATAATTAAAAACTTTGATGAAAAATCCGAAGATGTTCATGAAAGCTCAGCGATTCACAAAGAAATAATCAGGAAGGGCGGAGCGTACAGACAGAACCTAAGCGATTCGTTTGTAAAGACTTTTACAGATATTTACTAAAATATTTATCTGTGAGATTTATAAAGGAGTTTTCACTATGAAAAGAAAAACAAGTAAATTTTTTGCAGCGTTAATATCGGTAATTGTTGCCGTTTCGGTATTGACTGTTACTGTTTTTGCTGCGGACACAAAGGGCCTTTCGTCGGGTCTTAAAAAATATCTTTCAAATCCCGAAAACACACAATTTGATTTTTCGGATACCTCGGTTGTTGACAATGACGCCGATTGGACTGTTTTTGTACTTTCAAGATGCGGCGTAAAAGATGTATATCCGGAATATTCGGAATACATAAATAACGCAGTCAAAGAAAATTATGCGTCATTAAAGCCGAGTGATTTAGCAAGAATTACGCTCTCGGTTAAAGCGTATGGATTGGATCCTGAAAATATCGGAGGAAAAGACCTCATTTCCGCACTGAAGTCAGTTGATTATTCCTCACAAACCTATATGAGCAGCATTACTTATCCTCTTACGGCTCTTAACTTTGCAGAGGAAAATATAAGTGCCGAGATGCTTGACACAATGCTTAAAACAATAATAGCCGGTCAACAAAGCGACGGTGGATTCCCTTATTGCACAGTAGATATGGGATACGGAATATCATCGGACGTTGATACAACCGCTATGACCGTTCAGGCCTTGGCTAAATACTATAATACCGACGAAAGAGTTAAAGACTCTGTTGACAAAGCCCTCACTTATATCAAAACCCAACAGTTTGATGACGGTTCTTTTGGATATGTGGCTTGGAACTCTAAAAGCGGCGAGAGCACTTCTCAGGTGATAATCGCACTTTGCATGCTTGGAATTGATCCCGCAGGAAGCGAATATTCTAAAGCCGACGGCAACCCCGTGTCTGCATTGGCTCAGTTTGTCGATTCTTCTACGGGTGCGGCGCTTGACTACAGCAATCAGCCGAATACACTCTCTTCTTATCAAATGCTTATGGCTCTTAATTCCTACGAGAGATTTAAAAACGACGAGGTCAACATTTACACATTTGAGCATGCTTCGACTCTGGAACCCGGCTCAGATAAGACATCAGGTACCACATCGGTTATCAAAACCGAAACGGCTGAAGCAACAACAGTTAAGACTGTCGACATTCCGAGAACAGGCAGTTCAAACATAATTTTAATGTCTTCTGCCGCTTTAATGGTACTTTCGGGTGTCATTATTGCTTCAAAAAAGAATAATGAAGAGCAGTAATCTCAAAAGGCTCTGCTATGTTGTTTTAGCCTTTATATTAGCATTTTCAATGTCTTCATGTAAACGTGAAGACATTGTTTCAAATACAGCTGTTGACAGCACAGAAAGTACGTCGCTGTGTGAAACAGAATCCGCAACCGAAAATGTTGATGAAAGCTTTAGTGCTGATTCGGAACCGGCGAGTGAATTACGCTCTATCGAAAAAATTTCAGCCAAACAGAAGCACATAAAAAATGATAACGGCACTGTTAAGGAGACTAACGACAACAATAACGTCGGCAACGATGCGGAACAAATTGAAAACAATACAGCTAACACTTATACATTATCAATAACCTGTATTAATGCAGTTAACTATGCGAACAGCCATAATATGTCTTTGCCTGCCGCAATTCCGTCTGACGGTGTAATACTAAAATCTGTTACAGACGAATTTAACGCCGGAGATTCTGTTATGAAAGTGTTAAAAAGCACATTAAAGGCTAACGGCATTTCTTATCAGATTACATCAGGAGGATATGTAAGAAGTATAAGCGGTCTTGCAGAATTTGATTGCGGTCAGGGAAGCGGATGGATGTATAAGGTTAACGGTGTGCTGCCAAATGTTTCATGCAAAAGCTACAAGCTGACGAACGGTGACAAAATAGAGTTCGTTTTTACATGTAACCTCGGTAACGATGTTTGATTTTTACTATAAAAAGCTTCGGGTGACATTCTTTTCACCCGAGGTTTTTCTTTTTTATCCATTGTTTTGTTAACAAAGTGTAAATTTCGTTGATAAATCAGTGTTTTTACTTGTCTATTATTTTTTGCTATGCTATTATATTAAAATATAAAAGTAAATTTGGAGTGACCGTTTTTGTTAATAACCGAGACATTTAAGGACAACGGATTGTCAACGTCATTTGAAGTTTTTCCGCCTAAAAATAATGCACCTTATAAGCCGGTAGAGGACGCCGTTGATAAGCTTGCTGTTTATCATCCCGACTTCATCAGCGTTACATACGGGGCAGGCGGGGGTACATCTGTTAATACTCCGAAAATAGCCGCTCATATACAAAATGACCTCTCTATTCCTGCGCTTGCTCACCTTACGTGTGCTTCTTCTACCAAAAAAGAGCTTGACAAAATTATAAACGATCTCGGTGCTGCCGGCGTTAATAATATACTTGCTCTTCGCGGAGATCTTCCGGACGGATATGACCCTGATAATCCCGATTATTATCATTACGCATATGAATTGATTGAAGCTATTAAATCAAAAGGTGACTTTTGCATAGGTGCTGCATGCTATCCGGAATGTCATCCGGAAGCCGAAAGTCTGCAAAAGGATATTGAAAATTTAAAAATAAAAGTTGACAGCGGCGTCGATTTTTTAGTTACACAAATGTTTTTTGATAACAATGTAATGTACAGCTTTCTTTACAGAGCATTGAAAGCGGGCATAGATGTTCCGGTTATAGCAGGCGTTATGCCTGTAATTAACGCTAAACAAATTAAGCGTTCCTGCGCTCTTTCTCAGACCTCATTACCGCCGCGATTCAGACGTATGATGGACAGATTTATTGATGATCCGGAGGCTTTAAAGCAAGCCGGTATAGCATACGCCACGGAGCAAATAATAGATTTGATATCTAACGGCGTAAGCGGCATACACATATATACAATGAATAAACCGGAGGTTGCCGGAAAGATAATGGAAAACTTGTCCTCGGTACTTTCTGCGAGGTGATTTACATGTTCGGCTACGTAAGGATTTATAAGCCTGAGCTTAAGATTAAAGATTACGAAATCTATAAAGCCGCTTATTGCTCGGTATGCCGTGCGCTCGGAAGACATTACGGCGTTATTGCAAGAGGTCTTTTGAGCTATGATGCAACTTTTCTTTATTTGTACAGAGCTGCAATTTCCGAAGTTGCGGATTGCAAATACGAAAAAGGTGTGTGTCCGTTTAATCCTCTCAAGAAATGCGGCTATATATGTGAGCAAGACAAAGCGTTTGAGTTTGTTGCGTCGGTTACAGTAGTTTTATCGTATTTTAAATTGATTGACAGTATTAACGACAGCGGCTTTTTCAAAAGATCTTTTTGTCGACTCGCATTACCGTATATGAAAAGAAAATATAAAAAAGCAAAAGCTCTTTATCCGGATTTGTGTGCCGTTATAGAAAAAACTATGAACGAACAAGCTCGAATTGAAAATGAAAAGACCTTATCAACAGATCTTGCGGCCGATCCAAGTGCAAAGGCTTTGGCTGCTATAATGACTTACGGCATACAAAACGAAGAAAAGAGACTTATATCGAAAAGAGTCGGTTATTGCCTCGGCAGATGGGTATATCTGACCGATGCATACGATGATATTACAAAAGATTTAAAGAGTCATAATTACAATCCGTTCATTGAGAAATATAAGATTGAAAGCAAAGCGTTTGATCGTGAACCTATAATCAAATCATTGCGGCTTACCGCAAATGAAGCTGCGCTTGCTTTTAATTTGCTCGATATAAAATGCTATAAAGAAATTCTTGAAAACATTATTTTTGATGGCCTTGAGAATCAACAAAAAATGATTACTGAAAAAGATAAAGAGGTGAGCAGATAAATGAATACAGATCCGTACAGAGTTCTTGGTGTCGGCAGAAATGCCTCAAATGACGAAATAAAAGAAGCATACCGAACGTTATCCAGAAAGTATCAGTCGGACAATTATTCGAGCAGTCCGCTCTCCGATATTGCCGAGAAAAAAATGGATGAACTTGACAGAGCATACGATGCCATCATGGCCGAACGCTATGGAGACAACGCTGCATCTTATGGCCCTTCTTACAACACTTCCGCTCAACACAACGGTTATTACGGTGCTGATAACGGCTATGGAAATTCACAGTATCCGGATGTAAGAGCGCAAATTCGGTCCGGAAGAATTGATGATGCTGAAACGATTCTTGACGGTATTCCGAAGGATATCAGAAATGCCGAGTGGTATTTTTTAAAAGGTCAGGTTCAGCAGAGGCGCGGTTGGTTTGATGAAGCATATAAAAATTACTCCACCGCTTGCAGTATGGAACCTCAGAATCGAGAATACACAGATGCTTTTAACAATTTGAATAATAACGCATCAGGCGGATACCGCACTTCTCATGAAAAAGGAACAGGGTGTAGTGCTTGTGACATTTGTTCGGGACTTATGTGTGCCGATTGCTGTTGCGAATGTATGGGCGGCGATTTAATTCCATGGTGCTGAGCTATGAATAAGAGCTTTTATAAAAATTCGACGAAAACCGCAATCGGCGGTATTATTGCCGCTTTGTCAATTGTTCTTATGCTTTTGACTTCGGCGATACCGACACTTACGTATGCCATACCTGCTATTGCCGGACTTTTGCTTGTTATAATAGTTATTGAAGTTAACAAAAAATGGGCTTTCGGTGTTTATTTCGTAGTCGGCGTGCTCTCGATGCTGCTTGTTGCCGATAAAGAGGCGGCCGTTATGTATGTGATGTTTTTCGGCTACTATCCGATTATTAAGGCTATGGTTGAGAAAAAACTCAACAAAGCACTGTCTTGGACCGTTAAATTTATAATATTTAATATCTCGATGATATTGGCGTTTTTGATTGTCACCTATGTATTCAAGGTTCCGTTTGAAGAGATGAAAAAGTATGGTGCCGCAGCCGCTTGGATTTTGTTGGCTCTCGGCAATGTTGTGTTTTTAATCTATGATATAGCTCTTACGCGTCTCATTACTTTATATATGCTGAAGTGGCGTAAAAGCTTTAAAAGGATATTTAAATCATAAACGGAACTTTTTTTACGCTTGTTTCTCTTTTCAAAAGAGAAAATATGAGTTATAATATAAAAAAACATTTCGGAGGTTAATTATGCTTTCTAAAGAAAGAGTACTTGAGGTATTAAAAGAAGCAGGTGTTTTACAGGAAGGACATTTCCTTTTAACATCAGGCAGACACTCAAATAAATATCTTCAGTGTGCAAAGATTTTCTGTAATACAAAGTACAGTGAAGAGCTCTGCGCAGATCTTGCTAATAAGTTCAAAAATGACGATGTGGAAGTAGTAATCGGCCCCGCCATGGGAGCAGTCCAAATGGCGTATGAAGTCAGCCGCGCTCTCAAATGTAAAAACTTTTTTACCGAGCGTGATGAAAACGGCAAGATGACTCTCAGACGAGGCTTTGTTATTGAGAAGGGTCAGCGTGTTCTTGTCGTAGAGGATGTTGTGACCACAGGCGGCTCTGTTCGAGAAGTAATAAATCTTGTCAACGAAGCAGGCGGTGTTGTTGTCGGTGTTGGTTCTATTGTAGACAGAACCGACGGAAAAATTGATTTCGGCGTTCCGTATAAGGCTGTATATTCGGCTGATGTTGTATCGTGGGAAGCTGCTAATTGTCCGCTTTGCCGTGAAAGCGGATTACCGCTTGTCAAGCCAGGTAGCAGAAAGATAAAATAAAATGTCTGACTCAAGCCGTAATTTGCACGAAAACCATCGAGCAAGAGTAAGGAAAAGATTTGAACACGAAGGTTTGAAAACTTTTGCCGACCATAATGTGCTTGAACTTTTACTTTTTTATTCCATTCCGCAAAAGGATACAAATGATATTGCTCACAGATTGCTTGACGAATTCGGCTCTCTTTCGGCTGTGTTTGATGCACCTAAAGATGTGCTTATGAATGTTGTCGGTGTAGGAGAGAATACAGCTACCTTAATTAAGCTTATGCCGGAACTGTTTTCTCGTTATGAGCAGGATAAAATCAAAAACGAAAGTATTGTTCTTAATTCTGCCGAGGCTGCCGGTAAATATTTTATGTCGCGGTTCATCGGGGCTAATACCGAAAAGCTTTATGCTGTTTGTCTTGATAATAATTGCAAAGTGAAAAAGTTTGTTGAAGTTTCTGAAGGTAATCCTGATTACACCGATCTTAATATGCGAAAGCTTGTAAGTGAGGCTATCAACACAAATTCCTCTTCGGTAATTATATCGCATAATCATCCGTCAGGAGTTGCGGCTCCTTCTGCTGCTGACGTTGATGCGACGCGAGCCCTTATTTTGATGCTGAAAAAGCTTGGAATTAGGGTAAATGACCATATAATAGTTGCAGGAAAAAATTACTTTTCAATGGCAACCAGCCGAAAATTCGAGTATTTGTTTATGTAATAAAAAACGCTCTCTAATGAGAGCGTTTTTTAATTATTGGTTAGAATCGATATTAAATATATTTTTTTATTTTCTGATTTATTTTTTCGCGATTTTCTAGAAGCCAGGAATTACTGTGCGGATATTCGGAAAAGGTTATAGGTTTGTCTGTAGAATCCTCCATAAGCTTAACAACGGCTTCTTTTCCGATTTTTGTTTCTAAAAGCTGCAACGCCATCATATCCTGCAGTCCGTCATAAAACACATTTAGCCTTAGTGAATTTAATGGCGTAAAGTTATTTCCCGGATAAACTACGAAAGAATCTCCCGAAGCAAAAGCTTTTCCGGCATCGGTCACCTTGTATGGGTCAATAGGCTTTCTGGAATACTGGCTGAAGTAAAAATTGTAGCCCCAGTGAAGAAATCCTTTGACTGAGTATTTGTACATTTGGTAACCGAGAATTCTGTTCCTGACAGACGGCATTGAAAAAAATCTGTTAGAAACATTTTTTGACGATTGTGCGCTGCAATAATATGTCCAAAGCTCTTCGGTTTTTCCTATAAAGCTATCAATATAGTCGTTAGCAGGTATCGGGTAGCGAACATTGCAAATTTTAGCAAGCGGATAAGAAGACATCGCATCTATTATTTTGTATTCCGGGAAAAGATGATGGATTATTCTGCTTGCTTTTTTATATGACATAAGACAACTGAACGGGGGCTCATCAGATACATGAACCAATACATTTTTTTCAAGATTTTCTTTTCGCAAAAAACTTTTTAAAGCAAAGGCAAATTGGCGTAAAAAGTGTTTGTATTCAATTCCGGTTGCTTTTGTGTTCCACCCGAAGATTTTCTCCTCTTTCCCATTTACGCAAGCTTCTATTTTAGGCGCGTGTTTCGCTCCCCATTGTGTGAAGAAGTGTGACAACTCAAAGTATTCGATTCCACACTCTTTAGAGATGCTTATCCACTTTTTCAATAGCGAAAAATCAAAAGAGTAAGCACCGTTTCCGGCAGTATTTATCTTAACGAGTTGAACGGTAGGACGTTCCTTGCCGATTTCGGTATCAAGCGGCGGTGTGAAAATCGGTGTTAAAACGCAGTTAATACCGTATTTTACGGCTTTATTCAAATAATTACGCAATGTTTCCCAATATTCGTCGGTAAATGCTTTGAAGCCGTAATACGTCATAAGGCAGTCGGTGTGAATCCAATTTGTGTAAATAAGAGTTTGCTTTGGCAAAAGTGCGTCAATTACTTCAACAGATAACTCTGTTTTATATGAGATGCTCTTTGTTCTTGCTGTTACTACTATATTGTGATTGCCGCTCGGTAAAAGTTTTTCCACGCTAGGTGATATTTCAATCCAAAAGGCGAAGGTTCCGGAAGAGTCAAAAGAACAGCCTTCGGAAACAGGAAGTAAAAGATCTGGATATAGTCCCGGTACTTTTTTTATGTAAAAGTTATCGGTTCTTTTCGGTGCCGCCAAGTCGCTAGGCACGTTTTTGACAACCGAGATGTTAAGAAAATCATTTAGCGAGGAGGCTATATCAATATTTATAAATTCACTATCAGTTATATCTAAAGCTATTTGAAAAGACTTTTTTTCATTTTTCAGCATTGAAAAATGCTTTAACTCCGTGAGGTCCGATACATCTGAATCGATAAAAATTTTTTCAAGTGATGAGACTGCTTTAATTGATTTTAACAAAATTAACACATCCGGATACTTTTTTGTCTATTTTACAAAAAATTGAGTCGTTTGTAAAGCCGCAATTGTGTTATAATTTGCTTGCACATATTAAACAGTAATGGTAAAATATATGTCTGTGAAAAAATTTGTGAGGGTGAATAGTTTGAAATACAGAGAAAATCTCAGAAACGTAGCCATTATAGCTCACGTTGACCACGGTAAAACTACACTTGTGGATCAGCTCTTAAGACAGAGCGGTACATTTAGGGATAATGAGGTAGTTCAGGAGCGCGTTATGGATTCAAATGATATTGAACGCGAGCGCGGAATTACAATTCTTTCCAAAAATACATCTGTTCATTATAAAGGAATAAAAATTAATATTGTCGATACTCCCGGTCATGCCGATTTCGGCGGTGAGGTTGAACGTATACTCACAATGGTTGACGGTGTTCTTTTGCTTGTTGATGCCTTTGAGGGCTGTATGCCGCAGACAAGGTTTGTTTTAAAAAAGGCACTTGCACTTAATAAAAAAGTAGTAGTTGTTGTCAACAAGATTGACAGGCCGGGGGCTCGTCCTGCCGAAGTTATAGACGAGGTCCTTGATTTGTTTATCGAACTCGGCGCGAATGACGATCAGCTTGAGTTCCCGGTTATATATGCTTCCGCTAAAGACGGATATGCATCGCATAATCCCGATGACAGAAGCGGTGATATGCGACCGCTTTTTGAAGAAATTATCAGTGAAATTCAGCCGCCTGAGGGCGATGTTGACGATCCGCTTCAGTGTCTTTTCTCAAGCTTGGATTATGATGATTATATCGGACGTATAGGTGTCGGCAGAGTCCAGCGCGGCAGAATAACGGTTAATGATAAAGTCGTGCTTTGTAGAACCGACGGTACGCAGGAAAACGTCAAAATCTCTCGCCTTTATCAGTTTGAAGGCCTTAAAAGAGTTGAAGTTAATGAGGCTGCTGCAGGAGATATTATTTGTGTTTCCGGTATAGCGGACCTCAATATCGGGGAAACTATATGTGACCCCGAATGTGTAGAACCATTGCCTTTTGTTAAAATAGACGAGCCTACTCTTTCAATGAACTTTATGGTAAATGACAGTCCGTTTGCAGGAAGAGAAGGAAAATTTGTCACTTCTCGCAATCTTCGTGACAGATTGTTTAAAGAAGTTGAAACTAATGTCAGCATGAAGGTTGAGGAGACTGATTCCACAGACTGCTTTAAGGTTTCCGGCAGAGGCGAACTACATCTTTCTATTCTTATTGAGACAATGAGACGTCAGGGATATGAGTTTCAGGTTTCTCGTCCGCAGGTTATCACAAAGGTTGAAAACGGGCAGCTTTTAGAGCCTATTGAACTTTTGATAATTGAGGTACCCGAGGAATATGTAGGGACTGTAATGCAGAAAATAGGCTCCAGAAGAGGCGAACTCGAGAATATGGGAACGCGCGACGGCGGTTCAACACATCTGGAATTTAAAATACCTGCAAGAGGTCTTATCGGTTATCGTTCCGAGTTTATGACAGATACCAACGGTAACGGCATTATGAATAACGTGTTTTCGGGGTATGAGCCTTACAAGGGCGATATTGAAACCCGTGAGCGTGGCTCGATAATCGCTCATGAAACAGGCGAGAGCACAGGCTACGGTCTGTTTAATACGCAGGACAGAGGTCGACTTTTCATAGGTCCCGGTGTTGAAGTTTACGAGGGTATGATTGTCGGCGAAAGCTCACGAAACGAGGATATTGTTTGTAATGTTTGCAAAAAGAAGCAGATGACAAATACCCGTGCGGCAGGCTCTGACGATGCACTTCGTCTTGTTCCTCATACCGTGCTCAGCCTTGAACAGTGTATGGAGTTTATCAAAGATGATGAACTTTTGGAGGTCACTCCCGAATCTTTAAGGCTCCGTAAACGTATACTCGCAAAGGATCAGCGACTTAAACAGCAATTCAGAAAGAAGTGATTGTTTGATTATAGATTTCCATACTCATGTTTTTCCCGACAAAGTTGCGGCTAAGGCACTTCCTAAGCTTGCTGCGGGTTCAGGTGGTATGGAGCCTGTTTATGATGCAACCGTTGACGGTCTTGAATCGTTTCTTAGTAAAAACGGTATAGACAAAGCGGTTGCCCTCAACATTTCTACTAATACACATCAGCAAAAAAGTGTTAACGACTTTGCTGTTTCGCTTCTTAAAAGTGACAGAATAATTCCCTTCGGAAGCGTCCATCCCGACAGCCCTGATGTTTTCGACGAATTGGAAAGGTTAAAAGCGGCCGGTATAAAAGGAATTAAACTTCATCCCGACTATCAAGGCTTTTTCGTGGACGAAAAACGTATGCTGCCGATTTATAAAAAGATTTCGGAGCTGGGCTTTATTACCGTATTTCACGCCGGTGTTGACATAGGATTTCCGGAGCCGGTGCATTGCACACCTACGATGCTTTTGAGAGTCTTAGACGCTTTCGGTGACGCACCGGTTGTTGCCGCGCATTTCGGCGGATATCTTCTGTGGAAAGAAGTTTATGATGTTCTCTGCGGCACCGATATTTATCTTGATACCGCGTTTTCATCGGGCAAAATGCCTCCGCGATACGCAAAAGAAATTATCGACAAACATTCTCCCGATAGGATTTTGTTCGGCAGTGATATGCCTTGGAGTTCTTCTGTTAATGAAGTTAACTTTATTAACAGTCTTGGATTAAATGCTCGTGATGAAGAGAAAATATTGTCGGGTAACGCTGAAAGGCTGTTAAATTTATAATAAATAAAATAACCTCTTGACTAATTTCGGTTAAGAGGTTACAATTATGCCATTACGCTTTAACAGATAAAAGCTTTAAAGCACAAAATCATTAAAGAGGAATGAAGAGATGGAAAATAACACCGTTTTATGGATTACCATTGCAGCATACATAATTTGTCTTGTTGTAATAGGTATTGTGGAAGGCAGAAAGGCAAAAAGCATTGCCGATTTGACGGTAGGCGGCAGAAATGCAGGCGCTTGGCTTTCGGCATTGTCTTACGGAACAGCTTACTTTTCGGCTGTAATGTTTGTAGGATATGCAGGCAAAACAGGTCTCAGCTTTGGACTTTGGGGCGTTCTTGCAGGTCTCGGAAATGCTGTTTTCGGCTCATTACTCGCATGGCTCGTATTAGCGAGAAGAACGCGCGAGATTTCCGGAAGACTTAAAATACATACAATGCCCGATTTCTTTGAAAAAAGATATAACAGCAGAGCTATGAGAATTTTTTCGGCTGTGGTTATCTTTGTATTTCTTATTCCGTATTCGGCATCAGTTTACAGCGGTCTTGCCAGCGTTGCTGATGTTTTACTCGGAATAGACGATACGATTTTCCTTATAATAATTGCCGTTCTTGCAATACTTTTGGTAACTCTCGGCGGCTATCTTGTACAGGCACGTGCCGATTTTGTGCAGGGAATTGTTATGATGTTCGGTGTTGTTTTCCTGATAGTTGCAATTGTAAGATGTGATAAGGTAGGCGGAATTGACGGCCTAATTGAATATGCGCATACAGACGCAGGTCTGCCGAAATTAAACGGTTCGCAATGGGTTTCGCTTATGGCAACGGTTCTTATGACGAGCTTCGGTACATGGGGTCTTCCGCAAATGATACAGAAATACTTTGGTATAAAGGACGACAAACAGGCGAAAAGGGGAGTTGTTATATCAACCTTTTTTGCATTGCTTGTTGCGGGCGGCGGATACTTTATCGGTTCGCTTTGCCATCGCTTCTTCACGGTAGGTGTAGATATGCCGTCAGCCGATTACATTGTACCTAATATGCTTAAAGCAGCTAATCTTTCTTCAATACTTCTCGGAATAATAGTTGTGCTTTTGCTGTCGGCTTCGGTTTCGACGCTTTGTTCCATAACTCTTTCGGCAAGCTCTACGCTTACCATTGATCTTGTTGCGACGAAAATAAAGCCTGATATTGACGATAAAGGAAAAAGCAGGCTTACAAAAATTTTCTGTGTGCTGTTTATTATGCTTTCTTATGTGGTCGCAAATACAAAGACCCCGATACTTGATATGATGAGCTATTCTTGGGGCATAATCTCCGGCTCGTTTCTTGCTCCGTATGTACTCGCTTTGTACAGTAAAAAGCTTAATAAGCAGGGCGCGTGGGCAGGCATTATAGCCGGGTTTGTAATTGCGATAATTCCTGCCGGATGCAAAATACTTAACCTCTGCGGTGTAAATAGCAGACTTGTTTTAAAATTACTTGCACAAGGGCCGCTTTATGCGTGCATAGCTATGATAGCTTCAATAATTATGTGCCTTGTTGTAAGCTTTGTCACAAAAAACAAAACAGATAAAGAAAATGTCGAATTCTTTTATAATGGTGTTGTAGACAACGAATAATTATGCTATAATTATTTAAATTTATATATTCTGCCGCAGCTGATAACTGCGGCTTGTTGTCTGTATAAATTCAGAAGATTGGAAATGGTAAAATGTTTTTTCAAAAAGATGTCGAAACAATGAAAAGAAAGGATATTGAGGCTCTTCAGCTCGAAAAGCTTCGTCATATGGTAGATTATTGTTATCGTAATGTTCCTTTCTACACAAAAAAGCTTGATGAAGCTCATGTTACGGCTGATAAAATCAAGTCTCTTTCTGACATTAAGTACATACCTCCTACAACCAAGGCAGATTTACGAGACAATTATCCGTTTGGGATGTTTGCAGTGCCCATGAGCGATATTGTCAGAATCCATGCTTCATCCGGCACTACCGGTAAACCGACCGTTGTAGGGTATACAAAAAAAGACCTTGATATGTGGTCGGATTGTGTTGCTCGTATCGCCGTAGCGGCAGGGGCAACAAAAGAAGATATAGTTCAGATTTCTTTCGGTTATGGTATGTTTACCGGTGCTCTTGGGCTTCATTTCGGTCTTGAAAAAATAGGATGTGCCGTTGTTCCGAATTCGAGCGGCAATACGGAAAAAGCTCTAATGTTTATGCGCGATTTTAAGACCACCGCGCTTGTTGCTACACCTTCGTATGCCCTTTATATGGCAGAAACCGCAAAAAAACTCGAATATCCAATGAGTGATTATCATCTGCGTCTCGGTCTTTTCGGTTCCGAAGGATGCACACCGGAAATGAGAACACAAATCGAAAAAGGCTGGGGACTTTTTGCAACCGATAACTACGGAATGAGTGAGCTTATAGGTCCGGGTGTTTCGGGTGAATGTACCGAGAGATGCGGCCTTCACATTAACGAGGACCATTTCCTTGTTGAGGTTGTTGACCCGGAAACTCTTGAACCCGTTGACGAGGGTGAGGACGGTGAACTTATTGTAACGCCGCTTTCCAAGGAAGCTTTTCCGTTATTGAGGTACAGAACAAGAGACATTTCCAATGTTATATATGAACCTTGCAAATGCGGAAGAACATTTGCGAGGATGGAAAAAATTAAGGGCAGAAGCGACGATATGCTTAAAATACGCGGAGTTAACGTATTCCCGTCACAAATTGAGAGCGTACTTGTCGGAATGAAAAATGTCAGTCCGCATTATCAGCTTATCGTCAGAAGAGAAGGTTTTGCGGATACTCTTGAAGTTCAGGTTGAGCTTTCCGATAATTCTCTTCTTGAAAGTTTCGGTATGATTCAGGATCTCCAGAATTCCATAAAACATAATCTTCATACGGTTCTCGGCATTCAGTGTAAGGTCAGCATTGTAGAGCCGATGACAATTGAGAGATTTGTCGGAAAAGCAAAAAGAGTGATAGATTTAAGACACGAAAAAGACTAATTTGGGGTGAAATAATGAGTAAAAAACTTTTAATCGGTAATGAGGCTGTTGCCCGCGGACTTTACGAGGGCGGCCTTAGGGTAGCTTCAAGTTATCCCGGTACGCCAAGCACAGAAATAACGGAATGCATCGCAAAATATGATGATGTTTACAGTGAATGGGCTCCTAACGAAAAAGTAGCCATGGAGGTTGCTGTCGGTTCATCTATTGCCGGCGCACGTTCTTTCTGCGCTATGAAACACGTTGGGTTAAATGTAGCTGCCGATCCGCTGTTTACCGCTTCATATACAGGTGTTAATGCTGGTATGGTTATTGCCGTTGCCGATGATCCGGGGATGCATTCTTCGCAAAATGAGCAGGACAGCCGCCATTACGCAAAAGCTGCTAAGATGTTGATGCTTGAGCCGTCGGACTCCGAGGAATGTCTTGAGTATGCCAAAGCGGCTTATGAGCTTTCGGAAAAGTTTGATACTCCAGTCATATTAAGATTGACAACAAGAGTCGCCCATTCAAGAAGCATAGTTAATATCGGTGAAAGAAACGATATAGGCGTTAAGGAATATGTTAAAAATCCGGGTAAATATGTTATGATGCCTGCCATGGCAAAGAAAAGACATATTGTTGTAGAGGACAGAATGGTTGCAGAGCGCGAATGGGCTGAAACCGCCTCTATAAATACCGTTGAATATAACGATAAGAAAATCGGTGTTATCTCTTCCGGTATTTGCTATCAATATGCAAAAGAGGCATTGGGCGACCGCGTTTCGTATCTTAAACTCGGCTGTGTAAATCCACTTCCGATTGAACTTATTAAGAACTTTGCCGCTAACTGTGACAAGGTCTATGTTCTTGAAGAGCTTGACCCGTTTATTGAGGAGCATTGCAAGCAGATAGGAATAGATGTTATAGGTAAAGACGCTTTCACATTACAGGGCGAATACTCACAAAACCTTATAGCAAAAGTCATTTTCGGCGAAACAAAGCCGACTATGAAAGCGGATATTGATATTCCCGCACGTCCGCCCGTGCTTTGTGCCGGTTGTCCTCATAGAGGTCTTTATTACGCACTCAAAAAACTGAAATTGACGGTAAGCGGCGATATTGGATGCTATACTCTCGGTGCACTTCAGCCTATCGGAATGATGGATACCTGTGTTTGTATGGGCGCTTCGGTATCTGCACTTCACGGCAGAAATAAAGCCGATGAAAACAACTGCAAGAACTCTGTAGCGGTTATCGGCGATTCAACGTTTATTCATTCCGGTATTACAGGACTTATTGATATTGCTTATAATCAAAGTAACTCAACCGTTATCATACTTGATAACAGCATTACGGGTATGACCGGTCACCAGGACAATCCGACTACAGGAAAGACAATTAAGGGCGACCCAACCACCGCAGTCAGCTTAGAGCTTCTTGCAAAGGCTGTCGGTATCGACAGAGTCAGAGTAGTAGACCCGTATAACCTTAAAGAGTGTGAAGATGTAATCCGTGAGGAAGTTGCCGCAGACGAGCCGTCGGTTGTAATTTCGAGAAGGCCTTGTGCTCTTTTAAAATATGTTAAACATAATCCTCCGCTTAAGATAAACAAAGATAAATGCGTCGGTTGTAAAATGTGTATGAAGATTGGCTGTCCGGCTATCAGCATGAGAGACGGAAAGTCGGAGATTGATTTTACACAATGTGTCGGCTGTAATGTATGCAGTCAGCTCTGCAAATTTGACGCAATAGAGGAGGGCAAATAACATGGAAACAAAAAGTATTATGATTGTCGGAGTCGGCGGACAGGGCACTCTTCTTGCCAGCAGAATACTTGGCGCGGCGCTTATAAGTAACGGCTTCGACGTTAAGGTCTCAGAAGTACACGGTATGAGTCAGCGCGGCGGATCGGTTGTTACTTATGTAAAATACGGTTCAAAAGTTAATTCACCCATAGTTAATGAGGGCGAAGCCGATTTGATTCTTGCATTTGAGCAGCTTGAAGCTGCAAGATGGCTTCAGTATCTTAAAAAAGACGGAACACTTATAATAAACACGCAAAAAATCGACCCGATGTCGGTAATAATCGGCAATTCGATTTATCCTGACGGTGTACTTGATGCTATTAATAAAGCAGGAGCAAAAACTACAAATCTTGATGCACTTTCTCTGGCTGTCTCGGCAGGCTCTGCCAAAGCCGTAAATGTCGTTCTTATCGGTGTTATGGCCTCACATATGGATTTGAATCGTGATGTTTGGATTAACGCTATTAAGAATACTGTACCTGAGAAATTCCTTGAGATGAATCTCAAAGCATTTGACCTCGGTTACAATTATAATAAGTAAGAAAGAACGGAGATATTCAAATGCAAAACTATTTCACCCCGGACATTGAAACCGCTTCAAGAGATTATCTTACTGCTATACAGTCTGCAAGACTGATTAAAATGGTTGAAAACTGCTACAAGCACGTGCCCTTTTATAAGCAGAAGTTTGATGAGATCGGTCTTCTGCCCGGTGATATTAAATCAATAGCGGATATAACTAAGCTGCCTTTTACGATTAAACAGGACCTTCGCGATAATTATCCTTTCGGCCTTTTTGCCGTTCCAAAAGAAAAGCTTGTACGAGTTCATGCTTCTTCGGGAACAACAGGTAAACAGACTGTTGTGGGCTATACCAAGCATGACATTTCCATTTGGAGCGAAAGTGCTGCGCGGGCTTTATCTGCAGCAGGCGCTACAAAAGGTGATTATATACATATATCTTATGGCTACGGCCTTTTTACGGGCGGCCTCGGACTGCATTATGCCGCAGAAAAGCTTGGTGCAACCGCCATTCCCGTGTCATCCGGCAATACTAACAGACAAATGCAAATTTTGCAGGATTTCGGTTCAGACATTATTTGCTGTACTCCGTCGTATGCCATGTATATCGGCGAATCACTGAAAGCTGCCGGTGTCGATTCCACGAAGCTGCCTTTAAGAGTGGGAATTTTCGGTGCGGAAGCATGGAGTGAAAATATGCGCAAGGAAATCGAAAGGTCACTTAATATCAAAGCTTATGATATTTACGGCCTTTCAGAAATTGCAGGACCCGGCGTCGCTTTTGAATGCTCTGAGCAAAACGGTATGCATATTAACGAAGATTATTTTTATCCCGAGATTGTTGACCCTGACACACTTGAAGTTTTGCCGGACGGAGTATTCGGCGAGCTTGTGTTTACGTGCATTGGGAAAGAAGCCCTTCCTTTAGTGAGGTACAGAACACATGATATTTCCGCCCTTACTCACGAAAAATGTGAATGCGGAAGAACGCTTGTAAAAATGCTTAAACCCAAGGGCAGATGTGATGATATGCTCATAATCAGAGGCGTTAATGTTTTCCCGTCGCAAATTGAGCATGTAATTCTGTCTCTCGGCATGGAGCCGAATTATCAAATAGTTGTTGATCGAAAGAATAATCTTGACATAATGACGGTCAAAATTGAAATGTCTGATGCTCTTTTCTCTGACTCGGTTCGTATGATTGAAGAACAGGAGAAAAGGATTAAAGACGCAATGCATGCAACTCTCGGTATCTCTGCAATTATTAAGCTTGTTGAACCTCGCTCTCTTCCTCGTTCGGAGGGCAAGGCAGTAAGAGTAATAGATAATAGACACATTTAAGGAGGCAAATGTTATGGCAATTAAGCAGATCTCAGTTTTTGTTGAAAACAAACCCGGCAGGCTTGCCGATATTACGGGCTTTTTGGCTGACGGCGGAATAAGCATTCGTGCTTTTTCAATTGCCGATACAACGGATTTCGGCATTTTGAGACTTATTGTGTCGGATACCGATAAGGCTGCAAAAGTATTGAAGGAACACGGTGTTGCCGTTTCCATAACAGAGGTTGTCGGGATTTCTATTCCGGATGTTACCGGTGCTTTTGCCAAAGTTGTTAAGCTTCTTTCCGATGCAGGAGAAAATGTTGAATATGCTTATGCTTTCTTAACTCCGGAAGAAGGGCATGCCTATGTTATTTTCAGAGTTGATAATAACGAAAAAGCTTGCGAGCACCTTAAGGAAAACGGCGTCGATGTTATCGAAGAAAACTCTCTGCTGTAATTCAATCAGTTTAAAGCCCGGTGCTGTTGCATCGGGCTTTTTCTGCGAATTTGCGGACGTTTTTAATTTACTTTTTTTATTCGCTGTGATAAAATATTTAATAATAAAATTGTAGGTAGGTGATTAAGAATGATAGGAACAAATATAGCAATTGACTTTGGTTCTTCCTCAACGGAATTATATGTTCAGGGGAAAGGTGTCATTCTTGATGAGCCTACTATGATTGCTGTTGATGTTGAAACCGGTATGCCGATAGCAATAGGCAATGCGGCATACACTATAAATGGTAGAACAGATGATAGTATTGAGGTTATAAGTCCGATTGTAGGAGGTATTATCTCTAATTATACTATGGCGGAGCATATACTGAAGTATTATTTGCAAAAGATTTTAAAAAACAGCGTTATAAAGCCGAATGTCGTAATATCGATACCGAGCGGAGCTACGGGGCTTGAAAGACGTACTTTCCTAGATGTTGTTACGGCAGCCGGTGCCGGGCGTGCTTGCCTGATTGAAGAGTCACTTGCTTCTGCCGTTGGCATCGGAATAAAAAATGACTCTCTTTCCGGCAGATTGCTTGTAAATATGGGCGGCGGCTCAATCGATGTTTCAGTTGTAACCATGGGCAGTATTGCTGTGGCTAAGTCGCTGAAAATAGGCGGAATTTCAATTGATGAGGCAATAATGCGTTATTTAAAGAAAAATCGTGATATTTTAATCGGTCCTCAAACTGCTGAAAGACTGAAAATATGCTTGGGTAGTGCTGTTCCGCGTGAAGAGGAGCTTGCGGTTATAGCCTCCGGCAAAAGCTGCCTTGACAATATGCCTATATCCTTTGAAGTTACTTCCACTGAGATTTTTGACTCAATAAGCGAGCAAATAAATATGATGATACAAGGTATAAAAGATGTGTTGGAAAAAACACCTCCTGAGCTTGTTGGAGACATTTCGGATAACGGAGTTACTTTGACAGGCGGTACTTCTCTTTTGTGGGGAATGGATAAGCTTGTTGAAAACGAAACCGGTATAGAAACAAAAATTGCCGAGGACGCCATGTACTCAACAGTTAACGGCGCCGCTGCGGCAATCAATGATATTGAATATTTAACCAATAACGGTTATACATTTCAAACGGTACGCGAAGTATAATCAGATTTTGATGCCTTCGCTTGCATTTTTGAGAAGCTCACAGGATTCTTTGAGCTTCTTTTCTTCTTCAGCTGTTATGTCAAGAGTAACTATTTCTCTGACTCCGTCTCTTCCTATAATGCTCGGTATACCGGCATATACTCCGTTGATGTCATATTCACCGCGGAACATTGAAGAAACGGTTAATACGCTTTTTTCATCGCCGAATATAGCTTTTACTATTCTTACCAAAGCCATTCCTATTCCGTAATAGGTGGCTTTTTTTGCTTCTATTATTTTTTGTGCAGCTCCTGTAACATCTTTTGCTATTTCATCAAGGTCGGTAAGCTTAAATCTATCCGGATTGTTTTCAACAATGCTCATTATGCTTTTTGTGCCGACGAAAGCTTGCGACCAAGGTACCATCTCGCTGTCTCCGTGCTCGCCGATAACGTATGCGTGAACATTTTTCGGGTCAACGTTAAAGTAATCGCCGAGAAGATAACGAAGCCTTGCCGTATCAAGCGTAGTACCGGTGCCTATAACTTTTTTGCAGTCGAATCCGGAAAGATGCCATGTAATCTTAGTCATAATGTCAACGGGATTGGTTGCTACAAGGAAAATTCCGTTAAAACCCGAATATATTATAGGAGAAATTATTGTTTTGAAAACCTCTGTGTTTCGTTGAAGCAACGACAGCCTGTCTTCTCCGGGCTTTTGACCTACGCCGGCGCATATAACTACTATGTCCGCATCTCGGCAATCGGTGTAAGAGCCTGCATATATCTTCATATTTGTTTTAGCAAAGGATAAACCGTGATTAAGGTCCATGGCCTCTCCTTCAGCTTTTTGTTTGTTTACATCAATCAACACAAGCTCGTCGCAAACACTTTCACAAAGCATGGCGTATGCAAAACTCATTCCTACAAAACCGGTGCCAACCAAGGCTATTTTCTTTGTAAATCCGTATGTGTTCATTTGTTTCATCCTTTCTTTGCTTGTTGTTGTACGTTTTTTATACAACATTACTTTTTTAGTATATCATTAAGCCTGTAAAAAATAAACAAAATACACTTGTTTAGGAAATTTTTCAGCATATTATTCATATGCAAGAGAAAAAAACAATTTATACTATTGAATATTATGAATAAATGATGCAAAATCCGCGGATTTTTTATCGCCGCTATTCTTTTATATTGAAATCAGGCATCGCTTGTGATATAATTAACAAAATGTTGATGCTGAGCAAGTGTAATTTATATAATTTGCTGCAATTAACGCAAAAATAAAAAAAGGGGTTGTTATTTATGGTCTTAACAAAAGAGCAACAAGCACTTTTGGACGGCGAAAAAGGCGAAACCATGGCAAAGGTTATGAAAACTCTTGTTATGTACGGTGAAGCCTTCGGCGCAGAGCGTATGGTTCCCGTTACAAGCAAGTATGGGCATACAGTTATCAGCTTCGGAATAGGGGTTATGAAACCGATATATGAGCTGTATGATACTCTTCTTGAAGCCGGTGCTGTCAGTAAGCAGCCATTTTCGGCCGACCCGAGACCGCTTGATAAAAACGTGCCGTCATCATTTTTGCAGGACATTGTATTTAAGTTTATGTACAGTCAGCAAGCGAGGTATGAGTCACAGCTCAAACACTTCGGACTGATGGGTGATAAGGCGTATACGTGCGCCTGTTATCTTCCGGAGGTTGGTAATACTCCTAAACGCGGTGAAATTCTGTCCTGGGCTGAGTCCTCGGCTGTTGTATATGCCAACAGCGTTCTCGGAGCGAGGTGCAACAGAAATTCAGGTATTATTGAGTTGATGGGTTCAATAGCAGGATTTGTTCCTGAATTTGGATTGCTTACCGATGAAGGCAGAAAAGCAGATTGGATAATAGAAATTAAAACAACCAAAAAGCCTGAGGCCCAGATACTCGGTTCTGCCATAGGAATGAAGGTAATGGAAAAAGTACCTTATATAAGGGGCCTTGATAAATGGATAGGAACCGAATTGAATGATGAGGCTTGTGCCTATCTCAAGGATTTCGGTGCCGCAACAGCATCCAACGGCTCTGTCGGTCTGTATCATATAGAAAACCTGACGCCGGAAGCCGTTGACTACGGTAAAAAGCTTTTAAGGGATAATGCGCCTATATACATTATTGATGACGCGGAGCTCGAGCGAGTTAAAAACAGTTATCCTTGTATTTGGAAAGACCCGAATGCAACGCCTAAGCTTTGCTTTATGGGCTGTCCGCATATGACATTGAAACAACTTGAAATGTGGACGGAACGCGTTGAAAACGGCTTAAAGGAGTCAGGAAATAAAAAGGTTCTTGTTCCGACGGTATTTACATCCGCTCCGGATATAATAGAAGAGTTTAACAAAACCGAGTATGCCGAGCGGCTTAAAAATACCGGCGTTATATTGAGCTATATTTGCCCGCTTATGTATATGAATAATCCGTTATCAAAGAAGATGCCTGTTATTACTTCATCAAATAAGCTTCGTACATATACAAGCGCAAAGTTTTATTCTGATGACGAAATTGTACGTATTATAACAAAGGAGGGCAAATAAGATGAGTAAATCATTTAAAGGTCGCGTTGTTACTCCAGGCAGAGTTAAAGCCGAAGCCCTCGTTTCACACGGCGGTTTTAATACGCTTGCAAGCTTTCAAATGGCTTTAATGTTCGGAGATAAGCAGGTTAAGTGCGGTGACCAAAATAACAGTGATATTTATAAAAAGCCCATGATAGGCAAAGCGCTTTGTTTACCGGAAACCATCGGTTCAACAACAGGCGGAATGGTACTTTATGCGGCTTGTGCTCTCTCTAAGCAGCCAGCTTGTATGTTGTTCTCTAAGCCGATTGACTCGCTTGCTGCCTCCGGTGCGATACTTGCGGCAAATTGGACAAATGCGTCTATGCCGGTAGTTGATATGCTCGGTGATGAATTTCTTGACTATGTCAAGGACGGTATGACGGTCTCAATCGGGGATGACGGACTCGTCACGGTAGAATAACGATTGCAAAATTTTATAGGACGGTGATAATATGAAACAAGAATATGAGGCGTTGTTTACGCCGTGGCACATAGGTAATGTAGAAATTAAAAACCGTATTGTTCAATGCTCAATGGGCGGTACTTCTATATTCGGCTGGATGGAGCCTAACCATTTTGACAAAGAGGCCGCAAATTTTTTACTTGAAAGAGCTAAAAACAATGTCGGTTTGATTTTGCCGGGTATAGCACCTATACGCGACACCTTCGGTGGTAAATGGTTATATCAGAATACTGGGAAATTCAAGCAGCTTAAAGCTTTTATGGAAGAGTACCATAAAACCGGCGCAAAGCTTTTTATACAGTTAACGGCAGGCTTTGGTCGCTCTATGGCAGTAAATGATCTTATGGAAAAGGTATATTGCAACAAAGCTTTACGTGTGCTTGCAAAGCCCATTCTAGATGTTGAGTACCTTTGTGCAAGCGCATCTCCCAATCCGAACAGATGGAGCGATAAGGTCCCGTCGAGAGCCTTAACAATCAAGGAAATCGACGAAATGATTGACGCTTTTGCTAAAACCGCTAAATTATGTAAGGAAGCAGGAGTGGATGGCATTGAAATTCACGCTGTACATGAGGGCTATTTGCTTGACCAGTTCACAATGAAATACACCAATCAGCGTACAGACGAATACGGAGGTTCTTTTGAAAACCGTTACCGTTTCCCTGTTGAAATAGTAAAAGCCGTAAAAAAGGCGTGCGGAAAAGAATTTCCGGTTTCCCTCAGATATTCGGTTGTTTCAAAGACCAAGGGCTTCCGCCAAGGGGCATTGCCCGGCGAAGAGTATACGGAAGTCGGCAGAGATATGGAAGAATCTGAGCGTGCCGCAAAATACTTGCAGGACGCAGGTTATGATATGCTCAACTGCGACAACGGTACATATGATGCTTGGTATTGGGCTCATCCTCCTGGATATATGCCGGAGAACTGCAATTTGGAAGATGTAGAACATATAAAAAAGTTTGTCGACATACCTGTTGTTTGTGCCGGCAGAATGACTCCTCAAGAGGGAGCGAGCGCAGTTAAAGAAAATAAAATTGACGCTGTCGGATTTGCAAGACAGTTTCTTACCGATCCAGCCTGGGTTACAAAACTGATGGAAGACAGAGAAGAAGATATCAAGCCGTGTATTTGCTGTCATAACGCCTGCTTTAATATGGCTCATTATGAGGGTGTGCCGAATATTCAAGATATGGATGACACTTCGAATATGTCTCGCTGCGCGCTTAATCCGATGACAATGCAGTCAAAGAAGTATAAGATTGTCCCAGCAAGTGTTTCAAAATCCGTTGCTGTTATCGGTGGCGGTATAGGAGGTATGGAGACTGCTTTAGTTGCCGCTGCACGCGGTCATGCTGTTACTCTTTATGAAAAAACCGATAGACTCGGAGGTATATTTATTGAAGCTGCCGCTCCTTCATTTAAGGAAAAAGATCGTGATTTAATTGAATGGTACAGGCGAGCAATAAATAATTCGTCCGTAACAGTTAAGCTTAACAGTGAGATTAAAAGATTTTCGGATATTTCTGCAGACGAGATTATTGTTGCTACCGGCTCGGCAGCTAATAAACCTCCGATTCCGGGAATTGAGTATGCAATGGACGCAACAACATATCTTGACGGCATAGATGTAGGGGAGGATGTTGCAATTATCGGCGGCGGCTTAACCGGCTGCGAAATTGCTTACGACTTAATACTCAAAGGCAAAAAGCCGACTGTTATTGAAATGAAAAACGACCTTATAGCGGTTAAGGGCGTTTGCCTTGCCAATTCATCGTTTCTCAGAGAAATGTTAAAATACAAAAAAGCTCCTGTTTATCTTAATACAAAGGTTAAAGAGATATTAAAGGACGGAGTAATTGTTGAAACAAGCGACGGTAAAACACAAAAAATATCTGCCGATTCAGTTATTTTGTCTGTAGGTTATCATTCAATGCCTTTGTTCCCCGAGAGCAAAAATGTCCATTTGGTTGGCGACGCGGATCACGTCGGTAACCTACGTACCGTTATATGGCGTGCTTGGGACGTAGCTATGAAACTTTGATTTTATAATACTATAAAAATATTAAATCCCGACAGAGCTGTTATCTGTCGGGATTTTTATCGGTACGTTATTGATTTATTTGCACTTTTATTATAAAATGTACAAAGATTTTTTATGAGGTTCCGAACGATGAAAAAAAGTTATAAATCAACAATGTGTGCTTGCTTTACAGGGTATATTGTGCAAGCAATTGTTAATAATTTTGCGCCGCTTTTATTTGTAACATTTCAAAAAACATTTGATATACCGTTATCGCAGATAACCGCTCTGATTACGGTTAACTTTGTCATACAGCTGCTGATTGACCTCTTATCGGCAGGATTTATCGATAAAATAGGTTATCGGGCATCGGCTGTATTATCGCACGTATTTGCCGCGGTCGGTCTGATTTTGTTAACGGTACTGCCCGAGGTATTTGCATCGCCTTTTGTCGGGCTTTTAATAGCTGTTATCATATATGCCGTCGGCGGCGGTTTACTTGAAGTTTTGGTGAGCCCGATTATGGAGGCGTGCCCTACCGAAAACAAAGAAAAAGCTATGAGCTTACTTCATTCATTTTACTGTTGGGGACATATGGCGGTAGTTTTGCTCTCAACGTTGTTTTTTACGGCTTTCGGTATATCAAATTGGAGAATATTAGCGATATTTTGGGCTTTAATTCCAATAATAAACGCCATATTTTTTACACAGGTGCCTATATATTCTTTGCAGGAGGAAGGGGAAAAAGGATTAACGCTAAAGGAACTTTGCAGCAACAAGGTCTTTTGGCTAATGATGATAATGATGGTGTGTTCCGGAGCCAGTGAACAGGCAGTAAGTCAATGGGCGTCAACTTTTGCGGAGCAAGGTCTCGGAGTCAGCAAAACCGTCGGTGATCTCGCAGGACCGCTTGCTTTCGCCGCTCTTATGGGAACTTCACGTTTGTTATACGGCAAATACGGTGATAAATTAAATCTCAATAAGTGTATGTTTTTTTCAGCGTGTCTTTGCGTTATTTCATATCTATGTATTGCGTTGATTCCCGTTCCAGCAATAGGTCTTATAGGCTGTGCTTTATGCGGTTTTTCTGTTGGCGTATTATGGCCGGGCACGTTCAGCAAATCTTCTGTAGCAATCAAAAGAGGCGGAACTGTTATGTTTGCAATGTTGGCTCTTGCGGGAGATCTCGGATGCTCCGGCGGTCCTACTCTTGCCGGTTTGGTTTCGGGAAACTTTAACAATAATCTCCATATTGGTATTTTGTCGGCAATTATCTTCCCGGCGATTATGCTTTTATGCTTATTGATAAGCAAGTATAAATTATCAAAATCATAATATTTTTCTATACAGTAGTTGAATAACGTGTAAATCCTGTCACAATGAGATTCCGTAAATAGAGAAATAGGGAATATCAAAAAGGAGTAATGTTCATAATATATATAAAGGAACGACAATCTTACGTTGAAGATTGTCGTTCCTTTTTTGGTAGAGACAGGGGGATTTGAACCCTCGACCTCACGGATGTGAACCGTGCGCTCTAACCAACTGAGCTATGCCTCCGAATATTATATAATTATAGCACGAAAACAAAAAAGTGCAAGAAAAAAATCAACTGTTAAAGAGAGCACAATTAACAATAATATTGAACATAATGCAATTTTATGTTATCTTATTTATTAGAAAATCCAAGGAGGATAAAATGGAAAACTTTGCAGATTATATCGACGGTTGCTTTGAGCAAAAAACTGATAGTGAATCAGAGGAAATGAAAAAGACAAAACTGTAGTTGAAAAGTTCTTTGATCTTTATGGAAAAGAACATAAAAGTGATTGCTGAAGAAAAAGTATAAACAATTTTTTGCTAAATGATTAAAACAAGTGGTTGTTTTGTCATACAATCGCTTGTTTTTTATAATCAGCAATTGTGTGTTGCGTTTTTTTGTGTTATAATACAAAAGAGGTTTTGAAAATGGTTTTAATTTTATATGGTTTTGTTGTTTTTTTGGCGACACTTTTAGGGTCGTTTGTAGGACTCGGCGGCGGAGTTATAATCAAGCCGGTCCTCGATGTTATCAATGCACACTCTCTAACCGAAATTTCTTTCTTTTCGTCTTGTGCTGTTTTTGCGATGTCGATAACATCAACTACGCGTCATATCATAAAAAAAACGCCGATAAAGCCGTCTATTGTGTTGTTGGTTGCTTTGGGCTCGGTCGGCGGCGGTCTGCTCGGAAATTATCTTTTTAATTATGCGTTAAGTGTTTCTTCAACTCCGAATACCGTAAGAGGCATACAGTCTGCAATATTGGCTGTTTTTTTAGTGTGCGTTATTATTTTTGTATCCGGTAATTTCAAAACATTTAATGTTAAAAATCCCATAGCAATTTTGCTGTCCGGATTACTGCTCGGTACCGCGGCGGCATTTCTAGGCATTGGCGGCGGACCGATAAATGTTGCTTTTTTAACTCTTATGTTTTCGTTTACGATGAGAGATGCAGCGGTGTATTCGGTGGCTGTTATTTTCTTTTCCCAATGCGCAAATATTATATCTACATATATAAAAACGGGCTTTTCCGGATTCGATATGAAGGTGCTGCTTGTGATTATCCCTGTTGCGGTTATCGGAGGGTTCATAGGTTCGATTTTAAATAGGAAATGCAATGAAAAAGCAATTAAAGTCACGTTTACAATTGCCGTATCTTCGGTTGCGGCACTATCTTTATACAATGCTGTAATGTCATTTATGTAATATAACGGAGGAACATAATGAGGCCAAATATTATTTTTTATTTCAGCGATCAACAGAGATGGGATACTGTTAATGAAACCGTTACTCCAAATCTTATGAAGCTTGCCAAAAACGGTGTGAATTTTACAAATTCATATACGTGTCAACCGGTTTGCGGACCGGCTCGCGCTTGCCTTCAAACCGGTCTTTATGCGACGCAAAACCAATGCTATTGGAATGGAATTCCGCTTCCACAAAACATTAAGCCGTTAGCGGAATACTTCAACGAAGCAGGATACGAAACAGCTTATGTCGGGAAGTGGCACTTAGCCTCCGACAGACTGCCGAACGTAGGCTTCCACTGCGAAAAAAGCGCAATTCCGGAGAACCTGCGCGGCGGTTATAAAGATTGGTGGCGTGCATCCGATGTACTTGAGTTTACATCACACGGATATGATGGATATGTCTTTGACAATGAAAACAGAAAAATTGATTTCAAGGGCTACCGCGCTGATTGCATAAACGATTTCGCCCTTCAATATCTTGAGCAAAAGACATCGGATAAGCCGTTTTTTATGTTTGTATCTCATATTGAACCACATCATCAAAATGATCATCATTGTTATGAAGGCCCTAAGGATACTGTAGATAAATTCAAAGACTATCCTATACCACCCGACTTGTCGTTTTTACCCGGCGATTATAATAAAATGTATCCGGATTACATAGCTGCAATAAACAGACTTGATGATAATGTCGGTAAGCTCGTTAAAAAGCTGAAGGAAAAGGGGCTCTACGATAACACAATTATTATTTATACAAGCGATCACGGCTCTCATTTCAAAACCCGTAATCTTGAGTATAAGAGAAGTTGCCACGACAGCGCAACGCATACGCCGCTTATTATCAGTGGGGGAATGTTCAAAGGCGGTGTAGTTGATGACAGGCTTGTCAGTCTTATAGATCTCCCTCCGACATTGCTTGATATGGCAGGAATACCGATACCGAAAAGCTATTCCGGCGTATCGCTGCTCAAGGAAATGCGTGAAAATAAGGAACGCGACTGCGTATTTATTCAAATAAGTGAAAGTCAGTGCGGACGAGCTATACGCACCAAAAAGTATAAGTATTCCGTAAGGACTCTTGCTCCTACCGGATATGTAGCCCACAACTCAGATGTATATTTTGAAGATTATTTATATGATCTATCAGTTGATCCGATTGAGAAAAACAACCTAATAAAATCTCCAGAATATGCTTCCGTAAGAGCTGAACTCAAAGATATGCTGATAAACGAAATGGTCAAAGCGGGGGAGCGTAAGCCAAAAATTTTACCGGCTTTATTTGTCAGAAAAAAATAATAGGAGTTAAGGGAATGGAAAAGAAATATTTAACTTTAAAAGAAAAAATATGTTTTCCGCTTTCTGCTTTCGGCAGAAGCGGAATATATACTATAATGACAATGTTCTATCTTGTCTTTTTGGTTGACGTTGCTAAGCTAAATGCTGTTACAGCAAGCGCTATTATACTCGGCGGTCGTATTTTTGATGCGCTTAACGACCCAATAATGGGTATGATAGTAGATAAGACGAGAAGTAAATGGGGAAAAATGCGTCCGTATTTGCTTTTCTCTCCGATACCGGTTTGTGTGTCGACCATACTTTTGTTTATTGCTCCTTTTCAAAGCAGCGCGGCGGCTACTGTATATGCTGCGTGTACATATGTGCTTTGGGGTGTTTGCTTTACGATACAAGACGTTCCTTTTTGGGGACTGACTTCGGTTATAACACCAAACGAAAAAGAACGTACACAGTTTATTTCAAACGGACGTTTGGGCTCTACATTTGGTGGTATTCTTCCGGCACTTCTTATTCCTATTTTAAGACAGTCTTCTCTCGGATTGCGCGGCGGTTATCTTTTCGGCGCAATTCTCTTTGGTGTCATGGGCGCGCTTCTCTCAAGTCTTGCGTTCTTTACTACTAAAGAGCGAATAGAGCCGTCAACAACGACACCTACTTTTAAAGAGACTGTTCATGTTGTCGGTCAAAACAAACTGCTTTTACTTGTAATTGCAGCAGCGATACTCGGTTCTACAATGGTTATTGCCAATATATCTGCCGACTATATAGCTAACTATTTAATAATTCAAGGTTACACGGACTTTGATGTTCTTGCTTCTACAAACGATGTTGTAGCCGCTTATAAAGCAGGCGGATTTTGGATACCGCGCGGAACTATTCTCACGACTTTAACTGTTGCCATTGGTGCCGGTATGGTGCCGGCCATGGTCGTATTCCCGATGCTTCGCAAGAAATTTGATTTGAAGCAGATTTACATCGGTTCATCTATTTTCGGAGTCATTGCACACTGTGTTTGCTATTTGCTCTTTATGAATGATCCGGGGCATATTAATATTTATATTCTTTGGGTATGTCTGTTCTTAATGGGATTCCCTCTCGGAATTTATAATGTAATTACATATGCTTTCATAGCTGACTCGGTTGATTATATGCAATGGAAAACAGGTAAACGATCTGAGGGTGTGTGTTTTGCTTTCCAGACCTTCCTTTCAAAGGTTACAGCAGGTATAGCCGGAGTTGTAACAGGTTGGGTTCTCGAAATAGGTAAGTATCAAAAGCCGATTGACGGTAATCTTGACATAAACGGCAAACAGATTTTGGCTCAGCAAACGCCTTTCACTCAAAAATGGCTTCTGATTATGGTAACTCTTCTTCCTGCTCTTGGGTTCCTTTTAACTATGATACCAATGTTTTTCAATGATTATACCGGAAAGAAGAAAGAAAAAATACAAAATGAACTTGAAGAGATACGTAAAAAAGAGCATGAGTTGAGTTCCGTTGTAAAAGACTGAACTATTATTTATTTAAAATAGACAAAAAGACAGGCTGTATGTTTGACAGCTTGTCTTTTTTTATAATTATTGCAAGAATTAAAAACAAATATTGCAAAACTGAGTAAAATATTATAAAATCTATAAGGTTAAAAAAGTATTTTTAAATCTTGGAGGCAAGAATAATGCAATACAGCAAAATGAATAGGGAAGAACTTGAGGATTTAAAAAGCGAGCTTAAGAAACAATACGGTGACGTTAAGTCACAAAATCTTAAACTCAATATGGCGAGAGGTAAGCCGTCGCCCGAGCAGTTGGAGCTTTCCATGGATATGCTTAATTCATCACTTTCGGCTTCCGATTGGATATCAGAAGACGGTACGGATGTCCGCAATTACGGCGGTCTTGACGGTATTCCGGAATGCAAAAAGCTTTTTGCGGATGAACTCGGAGTCGCTCCCGAAAACATTATTGTCGGCGGCGCATCAAGCTTGAATCTTATGTATGACTATATTTCACAGTGTTATACGCACGGTGCAGGTGCCGAGCCATGGTGCCGTCAGGGCGACGTTAAATTCATATGTAATGTTCCCGGATATGACAGACATTTCGGTATATGCGAGCATTTCGGCATTAAAATGATAAATGTCAGAATGACAGAAACAGGACCTGATGTTGCAAAAATTGCCGAGCTTGTTAAAGATTCTTCGGTAAAAGGTATGTTCTGCGTACCGAAGTATTCCAATCCCGACGGAATAACGTATTCGGATGAAACAGTTCGTGCGTTGGCCGCTTTAAAACCATCTGCGCCCGATTTCCGTGTAATATGGGACAACGCTTATATTGTGCACGACCTTTGCGATGATGCTGATACTTTGCTCAATATTTTTGACGCCTGCAAGGAATTCGGAACAGAGGATAATTTCATTGAATTTACTTCAACATCAAAAATAACCTTCCCCGGAGCAGGTATTTCGGCAATAGCTGCTTCACCGAAGAACATTGCGATGATTAAAGACAGATTAAAGTCGCAGACAATAAGCTATGATAAGATGAATCAGTTAAGACACGTTAAATACTTCAAAAATGCCGATGGTATTAAGGCACATATGAAGAAACACGCTAAACTTCTTGCACCTAAATTCAATATAGTGCTTGAAACGCTTGAAAAAGAGCTTAAAGACAATGATCTTGCATCCTGGTCATCTCCTAAAGGCGGATATTTTATAAGTCTTGACGTTAACCATTGCAGCGCAAAACGCGTGGGTGAAATTTGTAAAGAACTCGGTGTCGTTCTTACTACCGTAGGTGCAACCTTCCCGTACGGATTAGATCCCGATGACAGAAATATCAGAATTGCACCTTCTTATCCTTCAACTGATGAGCTTCAAAAAGCAGCAGATATTTTTTGCCTTGCAGTTAAGCTTGCAACTATAGAGGCTTTGGTGTAAAATATACTCATAAAATCTATTTGTTTGCCCTAAGTATTACAAAGGGGTTATGAGTATGCTAAGAACAAAAAAATATAATAATGAGGCAGCTTCTTATCCGTATGTTTCCGCGATTATTGTAGCTGCCGGAAATTCAACAAGAATGGGCGGCGTCAATAAGCAGTTTTTGCTAATTGACGGCGTCCCTGTGCTTATCAGGACTTTGAAGGCATTTGAAAAATCGGATCTTATTAAGGAAATAATCATATCGGCACGTGAAGAGGACATCCCTCAAATTTTTGCTATGGTAAAAGATTATTCGGTTAATAAGGTCAGTAATATCGTTAAAGGCGGCTGTACGCGCCAGGAAAGCGTTTTTAATGCTGTTAGGTGTTGTATGACGGAGTCCGATTATATTGCCATACACGACGGTGCAAGACCTCTTGTGGGCAGAGAAACGATTGAAAAAACAATTTTTGCGGCTTTTGATTTTAATGCCGCTGCGCCCGGTATCCCGGTTAAAGATACAATAAAAACCGTTAGTGATGAAGGAATAGTAACTTCAACGCCGGCGAGGGATTCGCTAAGGGCAATTCAAACACCGCAGGTATTTAATAAAAAAATGTACTTAAGCGCTATGCAGGGCGTTCCGAACAGTGAGCTTTTTACGGATGATTGCGGCTTAATTGAAGCATACGGTAAACTTGTCAAAATTGTTGATGGAGATAATACAAACATCAAAATTACGACTCCTGAGGATTTAATCATTGCCGAAGCAATTATCAACAAAGGAGAAAAAGATGAATTATAGAATCGGGCATGGATATGATGTTCATAAGCTTCAAAAGGGTAGAGAATTAATATTAGGCGGAGTTCATATTGAAAATGATGGAATTGGCCTTTTGGGCCATTCAGACGCAGATGTACTTGCCCATGCTGTTAGTGACGCATTACTCGGTGCAGCTGCGCTCGGTGATATCGGAAAGCATTTTCCCGATACAGACGATGCCTATAAAAATGCCGACAGTATGGTTCTTTTATCTAAAGTGTGTGATTTACTTAAGGAGAACGGTTATTCTGTCGGAAATATAGATGCCACGGTTTTGGCTCAAAGCCCGAAGCTTGCGCCGTATATTGCGGCGATGCGCACAAACATTGCAAAAGCATGTAAAATACCGTTGTCTGATGTCAGCGTAAAAGCGACAACAGAAGAGGGGCTTGGCTTTACAGGAGCAAAGGAAGGAATTGCGGCGCATAGTGTGTGTATTATAATTAAAGAGAAGGAGATAAAATTTATATAATATGCAAACTCAAAAAACATTGATGTTGATATTGAACTTTACCATAATATGTTGTGTTTTATTCAGCGCTGTTTTATTAAAAAATCTTTATAAAAAAACTAAAAGAGAAAATGCAACATCTCCGGATGACAAAAACGTAAAAAAATATTTGCGTTTTCTTATGGTAATTTTGATAATTCTGATTGTTTTAAGTGTTATCGCAATGATGTTAGGCATATTCAGTAAAATTCACATTTATAGCTAAAACCACTCGTTTATGACGAGTGGTTTTGTATTTTATTGACAAATATTTGCTCTTTTGTTAATATGTTTATAAAGAATTTATTGGGGAGAATTATATGGATAAAATCATTGAAATATCTCATTTGAGCAAGTCATATGGAGACATAAAGGCTGTTAATGATTTATCCTTTAGTGTTTATCGCAGTGAATTGTTTGCATTTCTCGGCGTAAACGGCGCAGGAAAGTCCACAACCATTTCAATTATGTGTGGGCAGATAAAAAAGGACAGCGGAAAAATAGTAATCTGCGGCAAAGATACTGAGAAAAATTTCAACAGTGTTTCATCGGATATCGGTGTAGTTTTTCAAAACTCCGTACTTGATAAAGCGCTGTCGGTAAAAGATAATCTGCGCAGTCGTGCCGCTCTGTATGGCATAACGGGCAAAGAATTTAAAAATCGGCTTGATGAGTTATCGGAACTTCTCGGTTTTGAAGATATTCTTAACAGAACTGTCGGAAAACTGTCCGGAGGGCAAAGACGACGTATTGATATAGCAAGAGCTTTGCTTCACAATCCCAAAATATTGATCCTTGATGAGCCGACAACAGGACTTGACCCTCAAACAAGACAGCTTTTATGGTCGGTTATAACAATGCTTCGCAAAACTCATGGGCTTACCGTCTTTCTCACAACACATTACATGGAAGAGTCGGCGGACTCCGATTATGTAGTGATACTTGATGCCGGGCAAATTTCGGCAGAGGGGACTCCGTTAGAACTGAAAAATAAATATACAGGTGACTTTATTACTCTGTATGGGGAATCAGCCGCTCTTGCCGAGAGTCTTAATCTGCCGTCGGAAAAATTGAACGGCGCCGTTCGCATTGCTGTTCCGAATTCCGAAAAAGCAACCGAACTGATAATTAAAAATCCTGATATATTTAAAGACTATGAGGTAATTAAAGGAAAAATGGATGATGTTTTTATGGCGGTTACAGGTAAAAACCTGAGCGGAGGTGACGTAAAATGATGGGTCTCGGCAATCTTATCAGAAGAAACAGCAAACTGTTTTTCAAAGATAAGGCAATGTTTTTTACTTCACTTATAACTCCGATTATATTGCTCATTTTATATACAACTTTTCTCGGAAATGTTTACAAGCAAAGCTTTTTATCCGCAATACCTACAGGCTTTGAGTTGTCGGAAAAACTCATAAATGCGGTCGTTGCAGGCCAGCTTGTGTCATCACTTCTTGCCGTATGCTGCGTAACTGTTTCGTTTTGTTCAAATATGCTCATGGTTCAGGATAAGGTCAGCGGCGCGCGTGCAGATTTAACCGTAACTCCTGTAAAAAAATCAACGCTTGCCGTAAGTTATTATATCTCGACGCTTATTTCTACACTTGCAATATGTGTTGCGGCTTCAGTTATTTGTTTTATTTATTTGTCAAATATTGGCTGGTATCTTTCATTTAAAGAGACGGTTTTATTCTTACTCGATGTGATATTACTTGTAATGTTCGGAACAGCGCTTAGCTCTATAATCAACTTCTTTTTAAACTCACAAGGTCAGATTTCCGCAGTAGGGACCATCGTCAGCGCAGGATATGGATTTATCTGTGGCGCATATATGCCCGTCTCAAGCTTTTCTGCCGGACTGCAAAAAGTTATTTCTTTTTTGCCGGGTACATACGGCACGGGACTTTTACGCAATCACGCTTTAAACGGTGTTTTCAGTGAATTGTCCGAAATGGGTATGCCGAAGGAATTTGTCACCGCATTTAAAGACAGTATTGACTGTAACTTGTACTTTTTCGATAAATGCGTCAGTATAGAAGCGATGTATGCTGTACTGTGTTGTTCGGTGGTTGTGCTGGTGTTAGCATATATTATATTAAATGTTGCAGTCAAGAAAAGATAAATAAGTTTTCAATTGTTATATCACAGAATATATAAAAAGGTCACGGTAACTAAATTTGTTGCCGTGACCTTTTCTATAACTTAATAATTATTTACCAAAAGTAAGAAGTAAATATCCGGCTGCAACAGCAGAACCGATAACTCCTGCAACATTCGGACCCATAGCGTGCATTAAAAGGAAGTTAGAGGGATTGTATTTTCTTCCCTCAACCTGAGATACACGAGCCGCCATAGGAACAGCCGAAACACCTGCGGAACCTATAAGTGGATTAACTTTACCATGAGTTACGAGGTTCATAAGTTTGCCGAACAATACGCCGCCTGCGGTTGAGAAAGCAAATGCGACAAGACCGATTACTATTACAAGTATAGTTTTGGTAGCGAGGAATGTTTTGCCTTCTGCTGTGGCGCCTACGGTAGTACCGAGCATTATTGTTACGATATTGCAAAGAGAATTCTGAGCAGTATCACTGAGGCGTTCGGTTACGCCACATTCTTTGAAAAGATTGCCGAGCATAAACATACCGATAAGCGGAGCGACCGACGGAAGAACAAGTACGCAAAGAACAGTAACAACAATCGGGAAAATGATTTTTTCTGTTTTGCTTACGGTTCTAAGCTGATCCATCTTGATTTCGCGCTCTTTTTTGGTAGTTAAAAGCTTCATAATAGGGGGCTGAATCAGCGGTATAAGAGCCATATAAGAGTATGCCGCTACAGCAATGGGTCCTAATAGCTGCGGAGCGAGCTTACTCGTTAAATAAATAGCTGTCGGTCCGTCTGCACCGCCGATTATAGCTATTGAAGCTGCTTCCTGAGGCGTAAAGCCCTCAAAACCGGGGATAAGGTTGGTTGCGATTGAAATAAGAAAAGCAACATAAATACCAAGCTGAGCAGCAGCGCCGAGAAGAAGACTTGAAGGATTCGCAAGAAGCGGTCCGAAGTCGGTCATAGCACCTACACCCATAAAGATAAGGCAGGGGAATATACTCGATTTAACACCTGCGTAAATCAGTCGCAAGACGCCAGTATCATACCAATGGGCGCCTTCAACAACTTGGCCGCTGTATGACGACATCATAAGCGGATCATACATAATATCAGGATATATGTTAACAAGTAACATACCGAAAGCAATTGGAACTAAGAGAAGCGGTTCAAATTTTTTGACAATAGCCAAATATAAAAGAACAAAGGAGACTAAAATCATAACCCAGTTTTGCCATGACAACGATACAAAACCGGAGCTTTGAAATATCTCCACCAAAGCATTTACAACAGACATTTATTGACCTCCTCAGTTCAAATAAGCAAGGACGTCATCAGTTGCAACCGAGCTGCCTTTTGCGGCTACAACCTGTGAAACTGTACCATCCGAAGGAGCTACAATTTCGTTTTCCATCTTCATTGCTTCAAGAATAAACATAATGTCGCCGGCCTTAACGCTCTGACCTGCGGTAACATTTACTTTAAGTATTGTTCCGGGCATGGGAGCCTTAACAGCGGTTCCGCTTCCTGAAACAGGAGCAGGTGCGGGAGCAGCAGGTGCCGAGGGCTGTGTAGCCACAGGTGCTGCCGGAGCAGAAGCTGCGGTAGGCGCAACGCTTGTTACTATTGCCTCACTTAACTCGTCAACTTCGACTTCATAGTCTTTTCCGTTTAAAGTAACTACATATTTCATATTGTTAACCCCTTACTTGTTTTCTATAAGCTTAATTGAATTGAATTTTAATCTGTTCAAAGGAACTCCGCTTTCTTTGCTGACTATTGCCATAATTACAGCCGCAGTCTTTTCATCGGTTTTATAAAGATTCAACGTTCCCAATGTTTGATTTTCCGGAAGAGCAACACCGCCTTGGGGTTTTACAACCTCTTTAACGGCATCGGATTTTTTTGCGTTCTTTGCATTCGGCTCCTTTACAAACAATCTGATGAGCTTAGAAAGAAGCTGAACAAGAACTGCCAAAACAACAAGGACAATGAACACAACTACAATGCCGGTTATTGAAACATTAAGAGCTTCACCTATGGACATAACACTGTCTAATAAATACATCTTAACACCCCTTAGTCAATTCTTTTTATTGAATATTTAAAAGTATTCTTTTCTTTTTCTTCGCGTTTATCAAAAAATGCTTCAGCTTGAGTCGGGAATGCAATATAAGAAAGAACATCTTCGTCGCTCTTTGCCTTTTCTCCGATTTCTTTTTTAGCCTTTTCAAAGCCGGGTTCGAGAGAGTCGGCAAATCTGCCCTTAATAGGTTCTTCGTCGCCGAGAACCTTTTTCATAAGGTCCTTATCGATTTCGCCGGGGGCACGACCGTATTCACCCTTAATATAAGCTTTTACTTCTTTGGATATATTCTTATATCTCTCTCCGACAAGAACGTTAACAGTTGCCTGAACGCCGACCATCTGACTCATAGGTGTTACAAGCGGGGGATAACCGAGATCTTTTCTAACCTTGGGGGTTTCAAGGAGAACATCATTAAACTTATCCATTTTGTTCTGTGCGGTAAGCTGTGCAACAAGGTTAGAGAGCATTCCACCGGGAATCTGATAATTGAGTGCATTTGTGTCGGTTGAAAGCACAAGAGGATTTAAAGAGCCTTTTTTTAAATATTCATCTTTTATAGGCTTAAAGAAGTCATTGATATCTTTAAGGACAGAAAGGTCAAGGTCAATATCATAACCTTCCTGTTTTAAAGCATAAGCCATAGTTTCCGTAGGAGCCTGTGAAGTGCCGCCGGAGAATGAGGATATAGCAGTATCGATTACATCACATCCTGCTTCAACGGCTTTCTGAAGAGTAAGCATACCGAGTCCTGTGGTACAGTGTGTATGAAGAATAATGGGAGTTTTTACATTTTCCTTAAGAGCCTTTACCATATCATAAGCTTCTTTCGGACCTAAAATGCCTGCCATATCCTTAATGCATATAGTCTGGCAACCGAGCTCTTCCATCTGCTTGGCAAGCTTAATGTATGATTCAAGATTGTGTATTGGGCTTTGAGTATAGCAAATTGCGCCGGATGCAATGGCACCATTCTTTAAAGTCTCGTCAACTGCAACTTCAATATTTCTAACGTCATTAAGAGCATCGAATATTCTTATGATATCAATGCCGTTTTCAATTGATTTTTTAACGAACATTCTTACTACATCATCGGGATAATGGTGGTATCCGAGCAAATTTTGACCTCTTAAAAGCATTTGAAGTTTTGTATTGGGACATTTTGCTCTGATTTTACGGAGTCTTTCCCACGGATCTTCGTCGAGGTAGCGAAGGCAGGAGTCAAATGTTGCACCGCCCCAGCATTCAAGTGAATAATAACCCGCTTTGTCCATTGTTTCAAGAATGCCGTCAAATTCGGAGTAAGGCAATCTTGTTGCAATAAGAGACTGATTTGCGTCTCTTAAAACGGTTTCAGTAAACTGTACTTTCATATATATTACCTCCAAAAAAGTAACAAAATAATATCAAACACAATATAAAATCCAAATTGCTCCAATTTAATATTAATTATACAATATATAGTTTTGTTTATCAACATAAAAAATACATCAAAAATAAATTTGGTCAAAAAGAAAAAAAGAGAGACTTTACGGTCTCTCTTTTTTGTTAATTTTATAACGATATATTTTTGGTTAAATATTTTTGCAAAGCTCATACGCCTGAGAGGTTGCATCTGCAATTCGGCCTGTTTTTTCCGCATCGCCAATGAGATAAACATTTTTAAGTTTGCCGTTTATATCATCGTAAAGCTTATTTTCGGGTCTTACGCCGAGAGACAGAACAACATAGTCCGCATCGACCAAAAGTATGTTCTCCGTATCCACCTTATTAAGCTCTATTCCTCTGTCGGTAATTTCCGTAAGCTTATGACCTACAATGAACTTAACGCCGTGTGCTTTAAGTCTCGGCATACAATCATCAATGTGCTGCATCCAAGTGCCGGGAGCTATCGAATCAGCCATTTCAACCACGGTAATATCATTGCCGTTTTCAGCCAACATTTCAGATGTTTCAAGGCCCGTCATGCCGGAGCCTATGACCGCAACCTTCTTATTTTTTAGCACTACCGAACCATCAAGAATATCGGTTGTAGTGAAAACGTTATCTTTATCGGAGCCCTTAATTGATTTAGGCTTAATTGCTTTACCGCCTGTAGCTATTATAACAGCATATGGATTGTATGACTTTATAATACTTTCGTCGGCAATTACATTATATTTAATTTCAGCACCGTAATGTGTTGCGTTTGTAACCAAGTCCTCAATGCACCAATTGATTTTTTCCTTAAGAGGGGGCTTATTAGCGAGTTGTAGTTGCCCACCGGGGAAAGCGTTCTTTTCAAGAACTATCGGTTTAAATCCTCGCTTAGCTAAAACTTCCGCGCTCATTAAACCGGCAGGACCGGCTCCGACAATTACAACAGTTCTGCCGTTGCCGTTGGCAATTGGATGCTCCGATTCCTTGCCCAATTTAGGATTCACAGAACAACGGGCATGTGTTCCTTTGTATGCGTTTTTCTGCATACTTTCCATACAATACAGGCAACAGATGCATCTTTTGATTTCATCCTCTTTGCCCGCCTTAACCTTGTTTACCCAGTGCGGATCGGCTATGTGAGTTCTGCCGAGGCTGACAAAATCTTGAATACCTTCCTCGAGCTGTTCTTCAGCTTGTTTAGGAGAGCGAATTAGGTTGGCAGCCAATACCGGGATTTTTACTTCCTTTTTTACTGCTGCGGCCATATATTTTCTCCAGCCGGGCTCAAAAGAGGTAGGCTCCAACCAATAATTATATGTATCATAACCGGCACAGGAGACATCAATGGCATCAATCCCTTCTTTTTCAAGAACTTTCGCCATCCTAACTCCGTCTTCAAGCTTATAGCCGATTTCGGGTTTGCCGATCATAGAATAACATTCATCAACAGATAAACGAACAACAATCGGAAAATCATTGCCGCATGCAGCTTTAATTCCCTTGAGAATATCGATTAAGAATTTCATTCTTTTTTCAAAGCTTCCGCCGTACTCGTCATTCCGCGTATTCGTGTATGGGCTCAAAAACTGCTGAATCAAATAGCCGTGTGCCGCATGTAATTCTACACCGTCCGCACCGGCCTTCTGCGCACGAACCGCACCGTTTATAAACTCTGAAATTATCTTTTTGATTTCCTTAACGGACATTTCCCTGTTTAAACTCTCAGCAGAGTATGCTCTGTCACATTTTGACGGAGAAAATGTACGAAGCACAAGGTCTTTCTGCATGAGCATTTTGCCGGCAGGAGCAACCTTATAAAACATTTTATCATATAGCTTGCCCATTATTCTTTCGGCACCTATCGATACCGGTACGGTACCCATAAGTAAGCCCAGATTTTGTCTGCCGGGGTGGTGAAGCTGAATGAACATTTTGCAACCATGTGAGTGAACTCTGCTTATCATTTCCGCAAGAGGTTTAATATGATAGTCGTGGCTGATTGCAAGTTGGGCGAAAGCCGATGCTCCACTGAAATCATCAACTCTCGTTATCTCGGTAATAATAAGCCCGGCTCCTCCGATAGCACGTTCCTCGTAATAATCCATCATTTCCTTTGTCGGACAACCGTTAAACTGACCGAAACCAAGCATCATAGGGGGCATAACAACACGGTTTTTAATTTGAACCGTACCGATATTCATAGGGGTGAATAGCATCTTATATTCCATTTTGGCACTCTCCTAATCTTTTTTCGGGAAATGTTTTTCCTTTATCTTAACATAAAACCGGACACTTAACAATGATTTATTCTTTTTTTACAGACTTTATGAGGGAAAAGATGCCGGACAGCAATAAAAATGCTGCAAACATCTTTCTAACAATCGCGCTGCTAATATGAGATAATGCTGTGTAGCCGACAATAACCCCAGCAATTCCGCCTAAAATAATCGGCAAAATATATTTAAAGCTGATAATTTTCTTTCCGGCATAAACTAACACAGATATAACAGCGCATGGAAGAAAAATCAATAAATTATAGCCTTGAGCAGTAAATTGCTCAGTGTCAGTAAAAAATGTTAGATATAAAATGTAAAAACTACCGCCGCCGAGACCCATCGAAGTTATTACCGAAGATACGAAAATGGCAAGCAAATTCACAAAATCGTTCATTTAAATAATAATCTTATTCCGGCATAGATCATAAAAAAAGAAAATGCTACCGACAAGAATCTGTTTGAAAGCTTAGAGAAAACAACCGTACCTATAATCGCTCCCAAAGCCGAAGCGGGAAGAATTGTAATTATACTGTTAAAGCTTGTAAATCCCTTTTTAATATACATATAAAATGATATTACGGAGAGAGGCAGAATAATAGCGATTGTATTTGCCTGAGCCTGTTTTTGTGACATACCGGCAGCTTTAAGAATCGGAACCGAAATGATTCCTCCGCCTGCGCCGAGAGTAACGTTTATGATACCTATCGGAATGCCGATCAGAAATTTCTTTATCGTACTAATATTTATCACCGATGTTATGTTTTACCGCAAAAAATATTATATTCATAAAAAACAGCGAAGTGAAAAATCACTTCGCTGAAAAATTATTATTTTACTATTTATTTTTTTTTGCTGAACAAGGCGTCTCTGATAACACTATTCGGATCCTTTATCAGCAATATAATTATCCAAACAATGAGACCCAATGCAATAATCGAAAAACCTAAAAACGCATCGTTCAGCATATCCTCCGGAGCAGGAGTAAAATATGCTGCCTTCAACTCGGAGTACTCAAAAACCGCATCAACGAACCACATAACGGAAGCACCCCAAAAGATATAGCACGGAACGTTAAGCAAATATTTTTTTCGTTCAGCACAAAAGTACCAAACAGCAGTTGAAATAATTGCTGCTAATACACTAATAAGTAATGTCATTATTCCATTAATTCCTTTTCTTTGGAAATTTTTGTTTCTTTAATCTTAACGACCAAAAGCATAATTCCCCAAACGGCAGTAACCAAAAGAGACATTGCAACACCGACGGTTGCCATTTCATGAAGCATTGTAGCTGTATCCTCAGCGTTTGATGCGCCTGTAAGGAAGGGGAAATAAGGAGTTAACTCTCCGTGCCAAAGGTGTTCAAAGGCAAGAAGTAAAACACCGCCCCAAAGTAAATTGCGAAGCCAAGAAAGCTTTCTTGAAACCGAAATTTTATACTCAGGAGCCTGGACAGCGCCCTCAGGCAGCTTACATTCAAGCTTCTCCTGTGAAATTTCATGCTTTTTTGCGATTTGCACAGCTACGGTTGCAATAACAGCTTCTGCAGCCGGTACTACGAAACAAGCCATAATTTACCTCCGGTAAAGTAAAATTTGAATGATAAAAGTTTATCAATACTAATAATATAATAATTCTTTAATAGAAGATTGTCAATTGAAAATTGTCTAAAATTTCATAAATAAACAGATTTTTTGTTTTTGACTTATTTTCTTATGATTATTGACAATTGTATGAATAAAAGCGTAAAATATATCCAAATAAATTTTATCGGGTGAATATTATGGATAAAGTAAGAGTAATTGAAATAAAACAAAGTGTTTTTAAAAATAATGACGAACAAGCCGAAAAGCTGAGAGGCGAGCTTAAATCCAAAGGGGTATTTTTATTAAACCTTATGTCCTCTCCCGGTTCAGGTAAAACCACCACACTGAAAGCTACAATAAATGCGCTTAAAGATAAGCTGAAAATCGGTGTTATGGAAGCAGATATTGACAGCGATGTTGATGCAATAAAAATTGCCGAAACAGGTGTAAAATCAATTCAGCTACACACAGGAGGGATGTGCCACCTTGATGCAGCCATGACTAAGCAAGGTGTTGAGGCTCTCGGCACCGATGGGGTTGAACTTGCAATTCTCGAAAATGTCGGAAATCTTGTTTGTCCTGCAGAATTTGACACAGGTGCCGTTAAAAATGTAATGATATTATCTGTTCCCGAGGGTGACGATAAACCGCTTAAATATCCTCTTATGTTTAAGGTAAGCGATGTTGTGCTTATCAACAAAATCGATGTTTTACCTTATTTTGATTTTGATGTTGAAAAGTGCAAGGAATATATCAAGCACAGAAACCCAAACGCAAAAATCTTTCTTATCTGCGCCAAAACAGGCGAGGGGATTGAAGAATGGGCTACTTGGCTTAATGATGAAGTCAGAGAATGGATTGACAAATAAAATAAATGATAATAAAAAACGCTTGATGAAAATCAAGCGTTTTTTATGTCTGTAACAATTTAATTGTTAAAAGCGCCTTTAATTGATTCCAACGTTGCTGTAAGGTCACTCTGAGGAACAAGCATTGATATGTCTACTTCCGAAGTAGTTATCATTATTATATCTGTATTTGCTTTTGCGGCAGCCGCAAACACCTTGGCTGCTACACCGGGTTGACCTTTCATAGCTTCTCCGAAGACAGATATTTTGCAGTTTCCGTTGCTTACCGAAAGTTTAACATCGGGATACAAATCTCTTATTTTAGCGGAAAGCTCCAAAATTTTTCCCAAATCGTCACCGCTGACGGTAAATGACAAATGCGGCTTGTTGCTGTGCGGCGGTGTTTGAGAAATCATATCAACATCAATATTATTTGTCGAAATCATATCGAAAATTTTTGATATGGTATTCATATCGGCAGGTGAATCGTTGAGTGAAACAAGCGTCACATCTTCGACTACTGATATATTTTGAATGGTTTTCATACAAACGACCTCCTTATTTAGCATCAACAAGCTGACGCATATTGTATAGTCCTGCAGGTTTTCCCTCTAAGAAGAGAGCGGCATTTATTGCACCTGTTGCAAAAAGCTCCTTGGAACGCGCTGAATGAGAAATTGTAATTATCTCATCATGACCTGCAAAAATAACTTCGTGTTCACCGACTATTGTTCCGCCGCGAATCGAATGAATGCCGATTTCGTTTTTGCTGCGCTTTGCTCTTTTCGAGTGTCTGTCAAACTCATATTTCGGTTTAACAGACAATGCATCGGATATGCTGTCTGCAAGCATAAGAGCTGTTCCTGAGGGCGCGTCAATCTTTTGATTATGGTGCGCTTCGACAATTTCAATATCAAAAGAGCCTTCAAGTACGCGTGCAGCCTTGGCGGCAAGCTCCGATATTAAATTTACGCCGATAGACATATTCGCCGAGAAAAACATAGGGACTGTTTTTGAGCACTCATTTATATCGGCAATTTGCTCTTCGCTGAGGCCTGTGGTAGCTACAACCGCAGGGCACTTTTTTGCAGAAGCATATTCCAAAAGTCCGCTCAAAACAGACGGGTGAGAGAAATCAATTATCACATCGGCATCAACACCGCTGATTGAGTCAAAAGATTTAAACACCGGGAATTCCGCTTTTCCGTCACCTATATCTACGCCGGCAACTATTTCGCAGTCGTTTCTCGAGGAAACACTGTCTCGTATAACATGGCCCATTTTGCCGAAGCAACCGCTTAAGATTATTCTTATCATTTTTTCACATCCGTAAATCTTAATAATTACTTAATAAGTCCGTACTTTGCCAAAACTTTTCTCAAGTGTTCGGTCTTTTCCTCGGACATATCGCATAACGGCAGTCTGAGAGGACCGACGTCAAATCCCATCATACGCATTGCAACCTTGACGGGGATGGGATTAACATCCATAAACAGAGCGTTGCAAAGCTCGAGATACTTAAGCTGAAGCTCAGCGCTCTTTTTAAAGTCACCGTCAAGTGCGGCAGCGGCAATATCATGAGCCTCCTGCGGCATAACATTTGAAAGAACCGAGATAACACCCTTGCCGCCGAGAGACATAATCGGTGTTATTTGATCATCATTACCTGAATAAACGGCAAAATCATCGCTGCAAAGGGAAATGGTTTTTGCTATTGAAGACAAATTTCCTGTAGCCTCTTTAGCGGCATAAATGTTTTTATGTTTTGAAAGTTCGGCATAAGTTTCCGGTTTAATTTCACAACCGGTTCTACTCGGTACATTGTACAAAATAATCGGTGTGGAGACACGGTCGGCTACATAAGTAAAGTGTTTAATAAGACCTTCCTGAGAAGCCTTGTTATAGTAAGGAGTTACCATAAGCAGACCGTCAACGCCGGCTTTTTCGGCCTCATTTGACAAATTCAAAGCATATGCTGTGTCATTGCTTCCGGTTCCTGCTACTACGGGAATTCTTCCGGCAACAACATCAACCGCGTACTTGATTACTTCTGTGTGCTCCTCATGAGAAAGTGTGGCACTTTCACCTGTGGTACCGCATATAACGATACAATCGGTTGAATTAGCTATTTGGTATTCAAGAATTTCTTTAAGTGCCGGATAGTTCACCTTACCGTCAGAAGTAAACGGGGTAATTATCGCAACACCTGCACCTGTAAAAATCGGCTTTTTCATTGTTATCCCTCCGAATAAAATCAGTCCATGTAGCCTTCGGCACAAAGAAGTTCCGCAAGGAGAACAGCTCCGCCTGCAGCGCCTCTCAGCGTGTTATGAGAAAGGCATACAAATTTATAGTCGTACTGGGTATCTTCACGAAGTCTGCCAATTGATATAGCCATACCGTGTTCAAGCCCTCTCTGCAGTTTCGTCTGAGGAAGATTATCCTCGGTAAAATAGTTAAGGAACTGTTTGGGAGCACTGGGGAGCTCGAGCTCCTGAGGTCTGCCTTTGAAATTCTTCCAAATTTCAAGCGTTTGCTCCTTGGTGGGCTTATTTTCAAATCTTACGAAAACCGCGCCCATATGACCGTTTGAAACGGGAACGCGAAGACACTGAGCAGTAAAATTGGGGGAGGTGGCGTCAACAATTTTGTCGCCCTCAATGTGGCCCCAAATTTTAAGCGGTTCTTTTTCGGATTTTTCTTCCTCGCCGCCGATAAAAGGTATTACGTTATCGACCATCTCGGGCCACGTATCAAACGTTTTTCCTGCTCCGGAAATCGCTTGATAAGTGCAAACCAAAACATCTTTTACACCGAATTTCGAGAGCGGGAACAAGGCGGGAACATAACCCTGAAGCGAGCAGTTAGGCTTAACGGCAATAAAACCGCGCTTTGTACCGAGACGCTTTCTCTGTGACGGTATAATTTCTATGTGTTCGGGATTAAGCTCGGGAAGAACCATAGGAACATCGGGGGTGTGTCTGTGAGCACTGTTGTTTGAGACAACGGGGCACTCGGCCTTTGCATATCTCTCTTCCAATGCTTTTATCTCATCTTTTTTCATATCTACGGCACAGAAAACAAAATCAACCATAGAAGCGATTTTTTCAACATCTTCCGTAGCATTCATTACTACCATATCTTTAACGGCGTCGGGAATATCCTCATCCATGCACCATTTGGCTCCTACAGCCTCTTTATACGGTTTGCCGGCTGATCTTGAGCTTGCGGCAAGTACCTTTATGTTGAACCAAGGATGTTCGCTCAGCAATGTGATAAATCTTTGTCCTACCATGCCGGTCGCACCGATAATACCAACATTATAATTTTTTCCCACTTGTATTTACCTCCAAAAAATGTTATTCTATTGTCTGCAAAAAAAGACCGGTTAAAAAACCGGTCATCATTTGTTAAAATAAGGCTTGCATTATCAGGAAAGATAATGTCGATAGCACTCCACCACAACAAAATGATGACAGTCGCATTGCTGTTAACAATGTGCCCAAAAAGCATTGCCCGGAGCAATTGCTTTTTTCGGCAAAAATCCCTTTCACATATCGGTTATCAACGTCCGGCGTCTGTCAAAATGCTACTGATGATTTCTGCACCTCTATCGCAGTTTTACTTATAATATCATTTTTATTATATATAGTCAAATATTTTTGAAAAATTTATATACATATCGGAGATAAGCCATGAAAAAGCATGATTTTTATTATGATTTACCAAATGAACTTATTGCGCAGACTCCTATTGAGCCTCGTGATGCGTCAAGAATGATGGTTGTCAATAGGCAAACAGGGGATATTGAGCACAAGCATTTTTATGATGTTGTAGACTATTTAAATCCCGGCGACTGCCTTATTTTGAATGACACCAAGGTTTTGCCGGCACGACTTTACGGTATTAAAGATGAAACCGGCGCAAAGGTTGAATTTCTGCTTTTAATGCAAAAAGAAAAAGACGTATGGGAAGTAATTACCGGCCCCGGAAAGAAAGCAAAGACCGGCTCCAAATTTACATTTAACGACGGTATATTATATGCCGAAATAACCGCTGTGCTTGACAACGGAGACAGAATCGCTAAATTTACGTACGATACCGACAAATTCGGTAATTTCTTTGAGGTACTTGACAAAATCGGTGAAATGCCGCTTCCGCATTACATCACGCACAAGCTCGAGAACGCTGACCGTTATCAAACGGTATATGCTAAGGAGCTCGGATCTGCCGCAGCTCCTACGGCGGGTCTTCATTTTACGCCGGAGGTTTTACAAAAGATAAAGGATAAAGGCGTAAAAATCGGCTATGTAACCTTACACGTAGGCATAGGCACTTTCAGACCGGTTAAAACCGAAAATATCGAAGAACATAAAATGCATTCGGAACACTATCATCTTCCAAAAGAGACGGCAGATCTAATAAACGAAACACACAATAACGGCGGAAGAGTGGTAGCGGTCGGAACTACCTGCTGCCGTACTCTCGAAAGCGTAGCAACATATTGCGGTGAAATATGTGAAAAGGATGATTGGACAAGCATTTTCATATATCCGGGTTATAAATTCAAATGCATTGATGCGCTTATTACAAATTTTCATCTACCGGAAAGTACGCTTATAATGCTTGTATCGGCTTTTTATAACAGAGAAGACGTTTTGAAGGCATACGAAGAAGCAGTTAAAGAGAAATACAGATTTTTCAGTTTTGGCGACTGTATGCTCATTGTTTGATTTAAGGAGATTTTATGTTAAAAGTTATTAAAAAGGTCGGCAATGCAAGGCTTTGCGATTTTGAAACCGTACACGGAACCATACACACCCCGGCATTTATGAACGTAGCAACGGCGGGCGCAATAAAAGGCGGTCTTTCTGCCGTTGATCTTGAAAATATCGAAACACAGGTTATGCTGTGCAACACATACCACCTTCACGTAAGACCGGGGGATGATTTAATTCACGACCTCGGCGGTCTTCACAAATTCACGGGGTGGAGCGGTCCTATTCTTACAGACAGCGGAGGATTTCAGGTCTTTTCGCTTGCTAAACTCCGCAAAATAAAAGAAGAGGGCGTCAGCTTTAATTCTCATGTAGACGGTCGCCGTATTTTTATGGGACCGGAAGAAAGTATGCAAATACAATCTCATTTGGGCTCTACCATTGCCATGGCTTTTGACGAGTGTGTTGAAAATCCTGCCGAATATTCATACTCCAAACAGTCATGCGCACGAACTGTAAGATGGCTTAAAAGATGTAAGGCTGAAATGGAAAGACTAAATTCTCTGCCTGACACCATAAATAAAAACCAACTCTTATTCGGGATCAATCAAGGGTGCACTTTTGATGATTTGCGCATAGAAAATATGAAAGAGATTGCCGATTTGGATCTTGACGGATATGCCATAGGCGGGCTTGCCGTCGGCGAACCCAAGGAAGATATGTATCGTATCATTTCGGCTGTTGAGCCGTATATGCCTGCGCAAAAACCGCGGTATCTTATGGGTGTAGGCACGCCCGGCAATATAATCGAAGGTGTAAGCAGAGGCGTTGACCTTTTTGACTGCGTAATGCCGAGCCGCAATGCAAGGCACGGTCATCTTTTTACTCATGCCGGCATTATAAATCTCAATAATGAAAAATATAAAAGAGATGATACCCCGATTGAGCCGGGCTGTAACTGTCCGACCTGTCGGAATCACTCAAAGGCCTATATAAGACATTTGTTTAAAGCAGGGGAAATGCTTGCATTCAGACTTGCCGTAACACACAATCTTTATTTCTATAATAAATTGATGGCCGACATCAGATTATCTTTAGAAAATGATACATTCCCCGAGTTTAAGAAACAATATGTTGATATACTTGACACAAGAATATAATTCGTCTTATTTTATATCTATGTTGTATTTATCTATAATATAAACACAAAAGATAATTCGTATCTGCTGTTCGTTTTGAATGGCAGATTTTTTCTTTAGAACCAAAACCGAGCATTAAAAAGATATTTAACGCTTAATATAATCAGTAAAGCACCCTCCACTTTCATTAAAAAAGCAGAGAGTGCTTTAATTGTTGCATTAAGAGTTAAGTATATTAACGATTAAATTATTTCAACTTCTTTTCTTGTTAATATATCCAACAATAAATACTATAACGAAATATATACCGCCTATTGTTAAAGTTACATCAGCGCTGACATTATATAAATGAGTATCTGGTGCGTATTCTTTTATAACTCTGTTTATGGCTATAATAATCAATAAAACCGGTAGCAAATATGCTATCACCTTCCAAGGGGCCTTCTCTTTCCTGTACTTTATAAGACCGTAAACATCCATTCCGAAAATTACCAACAACATAATCATGTATGTTGGCATATCCATAGAATTTATTATATGAAACAATATATAATCCTCCTTTTAATAGCCAATCCATGATTTTTTCCACAGAGGTACTTGCTTGAATAGCACAAATCAATAAAAACAAACCTTATGCCAATCTCCAAGATGCAATAACGGTCTTGATTTTTGGTTGTAAGGCATAATAATTTGATTGCCCTTGGCACTTGCCTCTTTGCAAACTGTACCAAGACCGCTGCCGTTTCGATAAGGGAGAAACTCTTGATTAGATAATACTATGAAGTCAGCTCTTAAAAAAAATCCTTCAAACAGCGGCACAATTTGATAATAAATAGGTTCATCAGAATTAACGGCACGTTTCCGCTTTCCGCTAAATGAATACTGAGTAAATTGATTATTGCTTACTTCAACATAATCAAGAATGCATATTGTTTTTGATTGCACATAGCTAACACTACCAATATAAACTAATGAACCGATTATCATAATAATGTCAGCATCTCTATATTCAATACAAAATACAACAGTTGCAACGACAACAGCCACCTCCACACATACCAAACTTATATGGCCCGCTATCCAGTATTTTGACAAATATATTTTCATACAATCACCTCTGATTAAAACAAGTCAATAATAGATTGCAGTATGGAAATGTTGCCACCCATCGCAAAATTAGCCGCAAACCCTTTTATCGTCATCATTATACATTTTATAATACAAGCAGTCAAGATTATCGTATAAAACGTATAAAATCCGAGTTGTCATTTTGCAAAGAAACTGCTTACCGGTAGACAATTTAAGAAAGCATAAGGATATATGCGAAAATATTTAATAAACAGTTTATTAATTTTAATGTTAATAGTTGCAAATTTTTATATTTATATGTATAATAATTTGGAATTATAAATTGGAGGAACTCAAATGAACAATTATTTAATGTTATTAGAGGCCAGTACTTCAGCCTCGGGCAAAGGCTCTTTTCAAATGATTATTTTGATGGTCTTGCTTTTTGTCGGTATGTATTTTCTGATGATTCGTCCTCAGAAAAAACAGCAAAAAAAAGAGCAGGAGATTCGTGAGAATACTCAGGTTGGCGACGAAATAACAACCATCGGTGGTATAGTCGGCAAGGTTGTTACCGTTAAAGAGGATTCTCTTATAATCGAAACGGGCGCAGACAAAAACAAGATGAAAATAACCCGTTGGGCTATTCAAACAAATGTTACTGCAAATGAGAAGATTAAAGCCGAAAGGGAAGCCGCAAAGGCTGCCGCTCTTAAAGCTAAAGAAGAAAAGGCAAAAGAAAAGGCAGATAAAAAGAACAAAGACTGAGAATAAGCGTTATAAAAGAATTCACCCTCTCATAGTAATCTATGAGGGGGTGTTTTTATGCGTAAACAAAAAAATTATGTTTTACCGTTTTGGCTCAAAAGCATTATAGCGGGATTTATATCGTTCATTTTTGAATCCCTAATGTTTTTGGGCGCATCAGCCTTTATACTGAAATCAGAATCATTTTCGGCCAATCGTTATCCATTAATATCCTATGCTGTTTTTGCCGTTTCGGTTATAGTTTGTTCGTTATTAACTATGAATAGAACTAAAATCAAGGCGGCACTCAGCTGTTTTATATCGGAACTCTGCTTATTGCTGCTAAATTTTCTGACAATAGCAATTATAAATGATTTAACGCTGAATATTAAAAGCTTATTGCTTATTCCAATCTGTTTTGTCTTGTCGGCTGTGATTGTTGTTATAGTCAAAGTAAAAAAATAATAGGCATTAACCGCAAGCTTCAGTCATAAAATGTACAAGTTTAAACAGGAGGAATTGAAATGGAAATCAAAGCTTTAAGAACAAAAAAGATAAAAGCCGCAAAGATTGGAATATTGAGCCAAAAAATGTTTTTGCTTATGACGGTTTTTATTATAGGACTTGTTTTTGGCACTATGAGCTTAAGAAATCCGGGAGATGATTATACACTAAAAATTCAATCTTTCATCAAGAATTATTTTCTTGCCAAATCGTCACAGTCGTTATTCACTATTTTTGCCACGACGCTACTTCGCGACTGTGTGTTTTTATTAATACCGTTTATATTCGGATTATGTCTTATAGGCGAACCTATAGCGTGGCTTGAGCCGGTTTTTCGCGGACTCGGAATAGGCTTGATATCCGGATATTTATACAGAACATATAATATTGACGGTATGAAATTTTACGGCATTGTTATGTTAATTCCGTTTGTACTGTCTTCATCAATAATGCTGGCGGCGTGCCATGAAAGCATACTTATGTGCAGAGACATAAACAGGAAAATTAAAGATAATACCGTGATACCGAACAAATTTATAAAGCTGTATTTGATTAGATATGCGGTTTTGCTTGTATCCGAAATACTGATTTCAATAATTTCGACAATAAATATAAGATTTTTAGCCGAAAAACTCACTCTTCCTTTTTAGAAGGATTATTATTCGCTTTACTTGCTTTAACCTCAGCCAACGGATTAGCTTCGGAGGCTTTTCTTAGTTGTTCATCAACAATATGAGTATAAATCTCCGTTGTGCCGAGATTTTCATGACCCAATATATCCTTTAATACCAATACATCAACATGCCCGTGCTGGTACATAAGAGTTGCGGCGGTATGGCGAAGTTTATGTGCCGAAAAACCTCTGTCGCCGAGACCCGCTTTGTCCAAATACTCATAAACAATATGCTGTACGGTTTTAGGACTTATGCGTTGAAGCCGTGAGCTTAAAAACAACGCGTCTTTGTCCATTTCTTTTAAACCATCTTTGGGCCGAACCGCCATATAGTTTTTAATAGCATCCATACAAGCGTCATTTAAATATATTGTACGTTGCTTGTTGCCTTTACCTGTTATCGTAATTGTGTTATTGTCTCTTATATCATTATAGTTGATTGAAACAAGCTCTGACAAACGCAGTCCACAATTTAAAAACAAAACAAGTATGCAATAATCCCGCTCTTTATATTTTCCGTCAACGCTGCCGAGCAATTTAAGGCTCTCATCAAGAGTCAGATATTTCGGCTGTGATTTTTTGAGCTTAGGCGTTTCGAGCTCAAGCATTGGGTTTTCCTTAAAAAACATTCTCTGTACAGTCAGATATTTATAGAACATTCTGATTGAAGTAACTTTACGTGCTCTTGCCGCCGAATCATTATTGCGCTCATTTTTGCAATATGATAAAAAGGCATATGCATCCATTAAAGTTACATTTCTCAAAAAGTCTATATCAACATCGGTTATGTCAATTTTGTCAAACTCCTCGGAGGAGGGGACAAGCGTTTTTTGCCTCTTCAAAAAGCGCAAAAACATTTTTAAATCCAACGCATATTCATCAATGGTAAGCGATGATTTATTTTTAACAACATAAATGTGGTTTAAAAATTCTTTAAGTATAATAGGCAGATCGTCAGCAGTACTGTATTTCATTATTAAAGAGCACCTCCGTGTGAAACCGTTTCACATATGCTGATTGAATATATGAATTTGCCATAACACCGAACCGGAGTTCGTAAATTATGCCCAGGCAAATAAAGTAAGGATAATACGTTATTAAATTATTACTGTATCAATTATACAATAAACTGCAAGAATTGTCTATTTATAGAATAATTTAGCTTCTGCTAATTCTGCAAATCCAAACAAAAATAATCATTAAGACAATGCAATGAATTAACATAGAGAAAACTAATTAAGGAAATAATTATTAAAATGATTTATAATATTTTTTATAAAGTAAATAATGCCGTAATTTAAGTAAAATGTAGATAACATTGCAGATAAAGTTAACAACGCCGACTTAAGCCATATATTAACTTTACTTTAAAAGGCAAAAAGCCCGTCAATAACCCTAAAACCACGTAATTTAAGGACTTTTCCTGTTTTGACTCCCCTAATTATACAAAACATTTATTTTGTATAATTACTCGTATATGTTTATTATTTTTTCTAAATCACCCGAAAAGGTTTTAAAATCTTTTAACCTTTGTTCAGCTCTAAGTAAATTGTAGCAATCTTTCAAATCGTGAAAACTTCGACGGTCAAAATCATTACGAATAGAAATTAGTTCATTATGTATATGCCATTCAGTATTGATAAGCCACTTATAAATAGTTATTTTTAATTCATCACTCATAATATCACCATAAAGTCATATATTTGCCATTTTATTTAAAAATAGCCTGCGAATACTCTATAATTTGAAAACTGTCTGTATCGTAATTCAGAGGGATTATTTTACTATCTTGATAACAAAATTTAGTTTTTTTAAACAATTCTTCAACCAACGCATTATATGCGTCCTCTTTATCAACGAAGTAACCAACACCCGGCAATCCGTCAGCCTTTAAATTAACTTGATATGGACGATGTAAACCGTTACTACAACGAAAGCATTGCATTCCAAATTCAAGCGCCGCTTCTTTTGTGATGTACTTGCAGACATAAGCTCCGACATCATTTATTTTTTCATCATTTTTTACACGCAAGCCGTTAAGCATTTTAATTTCAGTTCGTCCGTGTTTCCAACAGCTTTTTAAAACATCTAATGGTATTTTCTCATCGTTGAACACGACAACGTGCGCGTGCCACGTTCCGGAATTTCCCTCTTTAGCTCCCCTTTTCCGTTGACGTTCAAGCACATACAAGTACCTAAGTTTATACCCCTTCCGGTTCATTGCTTGAAAAAACGTCTGCATTTTGCGTTGAAACGCTTTTAAATCAGTACAAATGTCTTTACAAGTTAATGTCAAAAACTTCGTATGCGGCGTTATATTACACCATATAATACGGCGGACAGCTTGACGAGCCCTTGAAAGATTATCTTCTCTTTTCTCCCCTGCTTCCCGCTCTTTAGTTACTTTAGGGTTCGCCTGTTTTTCAAACTCGCACAATATAGGCATACTATACTTGTATAATTCAACGTGATTTCCGGAAATAACAGCCTTCTTGAGAATGTAGCGATTACAAGAGTTTTGCACGATTTTCACAACCTTTTTTTTGTGTGAGTTATGAGGTATAGACAAGGAAAAGCGCGGCTACGCCGCGGTCAGGGCGCCGCCCCGACACCCCGGCACTCGCCGTGGGGCAGGAGCCGCGATATATCGCACCTCCGATGAAAAGTGTTGCGCTCCACTCCGTCAAGAGTGCAAGCATTTTTTCGCAAGCGAAAAAACAGGCTCTTGACTTCGTTCACGCTTTAAGCAAACAGGAAAATGGCCTGAATAAATAAAGCCCCAAAAGGGGCTTTATTTTTTTTTTTTTATGGGAAAACGTCTAAATCGTTCCACGAAGGAACAGGGATTTGATTTTTTAGGAATGGCACAAAATCAGTTATAAACTTGCCGTAATATGGTTTACGATAGAAATGATAGGTGCGTTTAGGTATCTCGCATACGTCAAATGCAATCTTTCTTGCCCCTCTTTTAAAAGCCTTACCGACAACTTCAGTGTTTTTATCAGCCACCTTAACGGTCATAGTTATAGAAGCTTCAACTGAAGATATATTAGGGAAGATAAGAGAACGAGTCACAAACCACGTTTCATCGGCAGACCGCTTAACATTCAAATCTAACTGGTCATAATACTGTGTAGCTATAACAAGCGTTATTTTCTCTTTACGAATAAAATTAAAAAATGCACTATCAGCTTCAGACCAGTTTTTGAAATTTCTTGCAGGCCATATAGTAGACGCTTCGTCAAGCAAGATTACACTACCGGGTTCAAATGCATTATTATAAAGCCAATTTCGGTCAACATCATAAATTGAAAGTCCAAATTTAAGATTTTTTCGACACATAGGGATTTTATATGTATCCTTATACGGATATTGACAATAAACCTGCCTACCCTGCTTTAACGCCTCATCAGCTATGAGAGCCATAACCGAAGATTTACCACTTCCACGGTCACCGACAATAGACAAACAGCTATAATCAAGAGCATTACGTTTTAATTTACGATTGATAAATTCAAAAAACATCAGTAACGCCCCCAAAGAATATAGCAAAAAATATTAACTGAAGCAGTTATAACAAAAACGCCTAAAATCATATAAAACAAAGGAGAAAAAGAAAGAACTTGTAATATAAGCTTAAAAAAAAGACTTGAAATCGAATTAAATATTTCCATAAACGCACCTATCTATATTTTTAGCGGCTTCTTCTTCTTCGTTTACCACCGGCAGAAGATACGCCCTTAATACCAAGACGGCGAACAATACCAATAGCAAACATAATAACAGAAGCGGCAAGAGCTATAAGAACCGGTACATAAAGCAAAGCATTAGACATTATAGTCTGAGCACAATCACCAAAGACCGCCCAAATAGCGCCCATAATTTCCGTAAGAACAGCAAAGACATTAGCAGTAGTCATTATATAACCTCCTTTCTTTCTTTATCGCGCGCGCGGCAAAGCCGCCGCGCAGCGGTTAACTACGCCTACCTTTAAGGCCAAATTTACGGACAACTTTAAGACCTACACCGATAGCACCACATACAATAGCAAGGCCAACACTCCAGAGAAGAAGCGGATTACTTGCAATCGTATCAACAAGATTACCGAATATAGACCATATGAAAGCCAACGCCGCCTTAATCTGACCGATTAAATCAGTAACAGAAGCAATAGCAACACCGGCAGTACCGGCACCGTCAAGAAACAACATACATTTACTCCTTTCTTAAATATTTTATATGTTAAATAAAATACATATAATCACTTTTTTTTATATTTTGGTACATCATTAGCCATATCAATAGCTTCATCAATATCAAAACTTTGACTATTAGAACTATGTTTGAATTGTTTAAAGCTTTTACTTTCAGGGTTAAAATATGTTACACCATCAATGTTAACGCTATAGCGAAAAGGATAATTATTGAAATAAGCATCTGCCATAGGCTTATACCGGTTGTATAATTCGTGCTTATGTTGCAAAGCTTCTTGTTCTTCAACTATTTTTTCATAAGCGGCCTGTGCGGCTTCGTCCTCTTTTTCTTTTTGTTTCTTGCGTTTTAATAACACGTCATAAGCTGTATAAATTAATCCATTCTTAGAGAAACGAGAATATATATTATTCGGGTTCGGGTACTTTTCGAGATAACTAATAGAATAAGACTTACCATAAACAGCCGAAGCAATAGAAACAATCAATACACCTATAACAGAACAAGCAGTAAGTACAACAAAAATCATTGTCACAGTCATAAGCAAAGGATTATTTGATATTGTAGACCACAAATTAGACATAACGCCAAAAAGCCAAGTATATGCAGTTTTTAAGTTATTCAAAATACTATTAACATCAACAATAGTAACGCTTAACATCAAAACACCCACTTAAAAAGCATATAGATAATAACGCTAAAAACAAACAAGCCTACAAGGTAAACAACCCACCAAGGCCAAATGGAAATAAAAGCATTAAACATTTCATTTAAGAAATCGATTACAAGGCGAAACCAAGTAGGATAAGCTACAGGCGGCGGAACTCTTTGCATTAACAACACATCCTATAATTTCCATACTCGGTGAGTTTAAAAGTAGGACATACTATTTCATAACCGTAGTATTCGCAATTTTGCCGAGATGAATAGTAACAATCGAATTGTTTCCAATCAATGAAATAGCACCTGTTATCTTTTTCTCGTTCGTCCCAATAAGTACGCCATACTGAAATATCATTATCAATACAGAAAGAAATAAATTTTCCATACTCTTCAATATTAGAAATTAAAAACGCTTCTTTTTTCATAATATATTCCACTCCTTACAGAAAATTTAGCCACGCCTGCCAAACAAAGCAAGAACGGCACCGAGAATAGGAATACCAACAGCACAACCAATTATAACAAGGGTTATAGGATTACCGGTAAGGATTCCAACAACACTTGTAAAGGTTTCACTAAGCGTTGTAAACAACGAACTTGCAGTAAACTCCAAAGGCATATAATCACCCCCCACGCTTAAAAATTTTGAAGAAAGCATTTAGTATAAGATATACCAAAAACAAACCAACCACAGTAAACGCGAAAGCAAATATATAATACAGAAACTCTAATCCGATAGGCGGAGCACCGAAAAATTCAACTATAAATTCATACATTCTTAATACAACTCCTAATACCAAATACAAACATTACACAAAACGAAAAAGAAAGAAGTACAACAACAAATTTTTGATAATTCGAGAAATTATATATTACATTGCCCCTATCTCCTTGTTCATCAGTAAACTGTACATTAGTGTTATATATTTGACTAACGGTCAAATCATAATAACTGCCCCAATTTCCTTTATTATCGTAATATTGAAACGTAGAAAATCCACTCGCTCTAACTTCATAAGAAGTACCGTTTTCAAGTACAAATTGACCCGAAATGCTCGATGATTGTAAATTCATTACATTAGAGCCACTTCCCGAAAAGCCTATATATTCATACTGATAGTTACGAGGAAGAATTATAGAACCCTTACCCAAATTTGTCTGACATTCAATGAAACAGCCGGAAGATTGATTTAGGTATGCCGGATATTGTCTGCCATACTCGGCAGCATAAGTAGGGAAGCACAACGATACGATGAATAGCAAAATGAATATTGCGGAAGATATTAAACATTTTATTTTATTTCCTTTCATTAGTCCTTTTTACCTTTCAAAAATGAAATAATCAAACTTAATACTACAGGAATTATAAACCAAACCAAAAGCGGCATACCGAGAATATCACAATCAATCAGTATCTTAAAAAGATTGTTAATAGCAGATACAATAAATTCCATTAAGATGAAGCCTCCCGACCGAGAACCTTATATAATACACACACTATAATCAACGCACTTGCGGCCACTATGGCAAAAGTGGGAAGTGCAGAAACAACACTTACAAGGAACTTAACACAAGCCACAAGAATGTCACCAATATTTACCAATATATCAAATATAAGGGTTATACATTGACCTATAAATACAAAGAAATCCTTTACATACCAAAATATAATTTTCAACGCCCTACCACCTTTCTTACAACAAGTAATACAAGAGCGAAAGTAAGTACGGCAGTTAATATCGGAACAGCTGTTAAAACGCCGCTAACGATAGAAGAACCATTTTCTATATATGAAGATACAGAAGCCCCGGAACTGTCTATCTGTGACACAAAGTCTTTAATTTGTTGAAGCCAACCGTTCACCGTTTCTTTGAATTGTTCAATCTTAGAAGCAAAGGGATTTGTATAAACAGGCTTTCCGTCTGCCCCAATGGGTACGCCGTCCTTATCCAAAGTAACGGGGTGCTGAAAATATAAAAGATAATTTTTGAGCATTTCGAAAAATTCGCCGATTGACTCGCCAAGGTCAATAAACCATTGCTTTAGATTGTTAAATTTTTCAGTTAAATTATCTTTTAAATCGGTGAAAAAGCCGCTTATACGGTCACCGAGGGAACTAAAAAACTCAGATATACTACTTGTTAAGCTCGAAAAAAAGCCGCTTATACGGTCACCAAGGGCGGTAAACTTTTCAAGTATCTTACCAAGCCAGCCGGGATTATCTGTATTATCATTAAAGCCTATTTCTTTTGATAACAAAAAGCCTGCGTTCTGACCTGCTTCACCGTAGTGATAAGTTTCACCAATTGAGCATTCAATACGGATAGAAGTATCAGAAGTCGCAAAATCCGGGGCTTTAAAATTTATCGAAATCTTTTTAGCACCTGCGCCTTTTATTGTATCGGAATATATCAAAGTGCTATTCAAATACACTTCAATTTTAGTTGAGGCATTGAAATTGACACCTGTTGCAAAACTCAATTGATATTCGTGCCCGGCAATAAGCGAAGGACTTTGAAAAGCTGAAATAATTTTTGTAGCTCCTACAGGCCAAAAGCCCGAATAATTGACAGGCTTATAGTAATTACATTCAATACCGTTACTTCTCAAAGTTTCGGTAGTGAAAGTGAAATAATCGGTAGTTGTACCACCGGAGCTATTATTAGTTTGCCGACCGAGCAAAACGTTAAAATCATCAGCGTGTAAATTGTCTGCAAAAACGGAAAAGGAGCAGAAAGAAAATAGAAAACAAGACAGCAAGAAGACACTTACTAATCTTTTCAATTTCATTTCTACTTTCATTCTGCCCCACCTACCCTAATTTTTAGAATATGCCACCTACGGACGAAACAAGGCTTTTGCCGTCTTTCTTTATATCTACAAGTTGCGGTTTGCTTCTAAAGCCGTGAATTTCGTAAACAAAATCATATTCAGAGCCGAACTTAAAAGATACATCAGAAAGCGGTGACTCGTGGCTAACAAATACTTTATCAACAAGCTCACCATTTACGCCGTCTTGATGATATGTAACAAATATTTGCCTGCCTTTAATTTCCTTACCGTCCGCAGTGTTAAAATCAAGGTCACGTGTTCCAATTACTTTTGCTAACATTTTTTAAATTCCTTTCTGCCACTTATAGTGGGCTTTAAAATATGTGTAAGCGAGTTTCGCTTATCACATTTTTAATTATAAGCGAAAACAGCTTAAATGTCAATAAGCTATTTTCGCTTATATTAAAATATTTTTAAAAATTTGAAAGGATTATAAAAAAATGGAATTGCAAAACAGATTAAAAGACTTGCGAGAAGATGAAGATAAAAATCAATCAGAAGTAGCAAATTATCTTTCAATACATCAAACAACACTTTCAAAATATGAAAAAGGAACAACAGACATTCCTACATCAATACTATGTAAACTCGCCGACTATTACAGAACGTCTACAGACTACATCTTAATGAGAACATATGAAAAAAGACCATATAAAAAATAAAAAGGAGTGATAAAATGTCAAAAGCTGGTATAGTGTTAATAATAATTGCTTTTACTACATCAATTTTTACAGCAGTTATAAAAAGAAGATAAACTATTAAAAAACACAACAAAACAATAGAATATTGCATTTATTTTGTATAATTGTCAATATCAAAAAAGCCTAAGATCTTTAGCACCTGCTCCGGTTGAAGCAACTAAAAGCAACGCTATAAATCGAAAAATGGGATTAAGTCAAACACTGCGATTTAATCCCATTTACTTCATCTTTTTAATTATAATTACAGCTTCAGCTTATATCCGCTGCATTTCTGTTCTAACATGGCTTTAATCACATCTACGGCATAAGCCGCAGCTTCTACCGGCGGCATACCGAATCTGCTTATATTTGAAATTACCGTATAATCGCTTTCGCTCATTTCCGGATGAGGTTTGTATGCAATATATGCGCTCATACTTTCATCTGTAAGAAGTCCCGGTCTTTCTCCTATAAGCACGCAAACAACCTTTGCATTTAGCAAAGGGCCTATTTCACGGGCTGTATTTACTCTGCAATACCGCACAAAGAACGGCTTTCCAACACTTATGCCTTCTTCTTCAAGTCCGAGATGCAGTATCGGTATCATATTTGGAACGTTTGCTTTTATTGACGGTGCAGACAACCCATCACCGCAATAAATTTGAACATCAGCACCGTATGTCGCGTTTTTTAGCAGAAAGTCTTTAGTTTCTTCGTCAAACAATCTTCCGTAATCAGGACGTGTTAACATCTCATATTTGTCGTGACATTTTGTCCTTACTTCAAAAACACCGAGATCATCTAAGGTTTCTTTGCTGACTTCACTCATAACTGCATCGTTTGCCGCAGCATGTGCCGCCCTGAAGTCAAGATATGCTTTTGTTTTATATCTGCTGCCTGCCCTGCCTATTTCCAATCGCGCAGGCGTTGCACTTCTTAGACTGTCAAAATAATCGCCCATACCTTACACCGTCCGTTTACAGAAATATTCGCGGATTCCCCGCGTTTTTGCCAAGATGGCCGTTTTCCCAAATGCCGTACCCCTCAAGCCATTGCTTGAACTCTTCTATCGGCGATAGACCAAGCATTTCCCGTATCACCGCGATATCATGGTAAGAGGTTGATTGGTACATAAGCATTACATCATCGCTCTGCGGAATCGCCATAACATAATGGCATCCCGCAGAAGCCAACATAACCAATAGTGAATCGCTGTCATTTTGATCAGCCTTCATATGATTAGTGTAGCAAATATCACAGCCCATAGGCAAACCGTGCATGTGTCCGCAAAAATTATCCTCAAGAGCGGCGCGTATCAGTTCCTTAGTATCATAAATATATTCGGGTCCTATAAAGCCTACGACTGTGTTGACAAGAAAAGGATTGTAATGACGAGCAAGGCCATAGCACCTGCTCTCCATAACAAGCTGGTCTGCGCCGTTATGAGAATTAGATGACAACTCACTTCCCTGCCCTGTCTCAAAATACATATAATTAGGACCGATTGACGTACCCTTACTTGCCATCAATTCGTTCGCTTCCGCGAGCATGTCAACATCTGTTCCGAAAGAAGCGAGAGCTTTTTCGCTCCCGGCGATTGACTGAAAACAGAGATCCATGGGTGCTCCGCTTTTTAAAGCCTTTAATTGTGTCGTGATATGGCTCAAGACGCATATTTGAGTGGGTATTTTTAAACGGCTCTTTACATCGTTAAACAGATTGAGAATATCAGTTGTGCTCTTGACATTATCAATGGCAGGGTTAAGGCCTAAAACCGCATCACCTGCGCCGTATGATAAACCCTCAAGCAGCGAAGCTGTTACACCTTTTACATTATCGGTAGGATGATTAGGTTGTAAACGTACTGCAAATGTTCCTTTTTTGCCTATCGTCGTATTACATGTAGCCTCAATATGCAATTTGCGTGAAACGTACATTAGATCGAGATTCCCCATAAGTTTAGCCAAAGCGGCTATAACCTCGGAGGTCATACCACGGGCTTTTTTTAGAATTTCATCTCCGCTAATCATATTGTCGAGTATAGCTTCACGTAATTCACCTATTGTAAGTGATTTGATTTTGTCATATTCTTTTTTGTCAAGATCACCGAGAATTATTCTTGTTACCGCATCTTCATTTGCAGGAACAGCAGGCTCTGCCGTAATTTCTTCGACTGTTAAATCGCTCAAAACTTCTTTTGCGGCTATTCGTTCTTTGGCGTTAGCGGCAGCAATCCCTGCGAGCGAATCACCGCTTTTTTGCTCATTGGCTTTAGCCAAAACCTCTTTAATTGAAGAGAATTTATACCTGTTGCCCAAAAGTACGGTTTCTAACTTCATTTCTTTTTTCCTCCGAAAACAAGGGTTTTAACAACTACCGGTACGGCCTTATTGCCTGCAATAGGTTCACCGATATCTATATAATCGTCTGACTTACACTCGATACCGTCAAGACAAATAAAGGGATACTTTGGAGGCAATCGTCTGCGAAGACATTGCCCCAAGGCTTTTGAAAAATCTTCTTTAAGAATCACAACTAATGTTGTATTGTTATTAATCAATTCTTTACAAGCAGTTACTATCTTTTCGGAAAGAGTATCGACATCTTTGAATGACGGAGATTTCTCTCCTCTTATGCATATGGCGCACGCCTTATCGGATACACGCTCAAGCGATTCGATACACGGCAGATTTTTAATCGGTAATGCAACATCGGCATACTGTATGGTGCTTCCCGAAATATCCATACTGAATTGGCCTGCTCCGATAACTGTCGCCCGTATAGGATTATCAAGCTCTGTTATAACCTTACACGGATAAGTTTCGGTGTCATTTCTGATTTCATCGGCAAGAATAACGCCGATATCACCGTATTTAAATAAATTATCCGTTTTTTCCTGCATACATTCAGAAACACCGCCTGAAAAAGTAATGATTTCGGGGATGTATTTCACGGATAGCAAACTATCGGTTATTAACTCGGTTTCAATAGTTTTTTCTTTACAAAAACCCAAAGCCTCTTTGATTTTTGAGGCAAGTATAGAGCAAAGCTTATGAATCGAATTTATGCTATCCGCATCATCAAAGCTTTTTATTTTTATGTCATTTGCGCGGCACAAATTTAATAACGACGATGATATAAAAATACCATCGTCGTTACTTTTTCGTACGAGTCTGCCGCCGATATTTAAGCAACAGGTTTCCACACAACTTCCGTTTACAAATACCGAGATGTTGGTAGTGCCGCCGCCTATGTCAACATTAGCGGTACATTTCCCCTCGTTTTCGCTGATAACGTCTGCCCCGGCGCCTTTGCCGGAAAGATAAGATTCAAGCTCGCTGCCTGCCTGGGCTGCAATAAAATCGCCTGCAAATTCAGATACGGAAGAAATAACCTCCGAAGCGTTTTCTCTGCAGGCACTCTCGCCTGTAACTATAACAGCCCCGCATTTCAGCTCATCCGGTGTTACGCCGGCTTTTTTATATTGTTCTTTAATAATTGCTGTAACGGCACGGGCGTCAATTTTACCGTCGGGTAAAAGCGGTGTAAAAACAACATCACTTTTAAATAAAACCTTTTTTGATGTTATATGCACGCTCGGAACTGTACCGAAGCCCTCAGTCACACCTATGCCGATGCGGCTTATAACAAGATGAGTGGTTGTAGTGCCGATGTCTATTCCGGCACTCAGCATACTTTCCGTTTTCATATTAAGCCTCTTCGACCGCGGATGATGATTCTGCCGCCATTTCTGCTTCTATTGTTGATCTTTTTCTGCGATGAATAATAAATCTGTTGCACGGATAAGTCCATAATGTCGGAATCGCCATTCCGATAAGCTTTATAACCAGATCCCAAAGGTTGCCGGTAAGGTTGTGAGATTGTGCAAAGGTTGTCATTGCAGATCCTATCCAACCGTTGGCAAAAATTGTAAACACAACCATAATTGCATATAAAATCATACTAAGCGTCGGATTCACATCAGCTTTAAATGTAATTTTTCGATTGAGAATAAATGCAATTGCATAACCGATTGTTGTAGAAATGAGATAAGTATAAAGATAGCCTTTTGAGGTTATACCGATCATATTAAGTGCATCATTTACAACAGGCACTGAAGTAAGAACTTTAAATGCTGTATTCAGTAAAACCATATGTACAATCAACTCAACAGCAGAAGAACTACCTCCGGCAATCGAAAATTTAATAAACTTCCAAAGCTCAGCATGTTTTTTTGACCAACGCGTAAATCCGTTATCTTTTTTAGTTTCGCTCATTTTTATCCTCCGGTAATTATAAGAATTTTGCAAGTAAAATGATTAGAATTATAATTGCAGTAATAACGCAGAGTGTTTTAACAATCATGGGTATGGCTGCATCGACCGTAGTCGGAGCTTTGCTGGAAAGATAATCAAAAACAGGTCTTGACACTTTTTTGCCGACTAAATCTTCATATGTTCTCGAGTATGTCTTATAGCTGTCAGGTTCCTTTTCGTCAAGTATAAAACATCTGACACCACGCTTAGTTCTGTTACCGTAAGCATTAAATCCGGATGACGGGGTAAACCCGAGATCGACGTTTTTATAAGTACCGATAAAATTATTTTTATGGTCGTGACCTACATAGACTGCCATTATATCACCGCATTCTGAAAGGGCGTCGAATTCGCCGCTGTTGACATCGGGAATTGACGGCGGCTCTTTAAAAGTTCCGCCGACTCTGCATGTTTTTCCGAGTCTGTAATACTCGTGTTTATGTGTCCTGTATGCTTGAACAGCTTTTCTTTCATTCTTTTTAACTCTTCTTAGAATACAATAGTATTCCGGAAGCGGTATATGCTGGAAAACTATCGAAGGCACATATTTTCCGTTTTTCTCTTTAAGCTCATCACGTTTTGCTTTATACCAAGAAATTATTTTTTTATCAAAAGCTTCATATCCGCTGCCTTTTGCATCGGTGCCGCTGTCAAAAAGATACAAATTGAAAGCATCTCTGTCGGAACCGTCCGAGGCTTTAATAGGTATATTATATGTACCACCGCCGTCTATGCCTTCGGCTTGAGTCCCTATGCAATTTGGCAGGGCTTTATATATATCGTTGAACTGGTCTTTATTGGAGATACCCACCTGCCTATCGTGATTACCGAAGGTTACGGCAAAAGGTATGTTGCGTTTTGTAACAGGTTCAAGCAAGGTGTTGATCGTTTTTGCAACGGCGTTCTCAAGTTCTTTCCCTTTTCCCTTGTACGACACTCCATATCCTTTGATTTGGTCGCCGGTATACACAACAAGATCCGGTTTTTCGTCTTCAATTGCCGCATCGATCAGAGCCATAGTGTCAGGCGATACTTTAGGTATCTCCTGCATATCGGTAATCTGCATAATTTTAAATAGTCCGTCTTTGTTCATTCTCATAAGACATTTCTCCTACAAACATAAAAAAATAAAGGGACACGATGAGTATAAGCAATACTCATTGCGTCCCCTTTGACGTTGTATATTCAAGTACTATAAGATAGTAACACGTTAAAAGCTGTTTTGTCAACCTTATTTAAGTTAAATTATTGTAAAATGTCGATTTTACGTGAATTTAAAATCATTCACGATTTTGCCGCAGACCGTTATCGGAATCTTTTTTATTTTTGCTGAGAAGCGCAAACAGCTTGTCCTGAGCCTTTGACCCATCGCCGAAAAACCTGCCTGCCGCATAGTCAAGAAGATATAATCCGTTAATGCTGATACCCTTATATTTCTGACCGTATTTCTTTGCAACGTGCTTTGCTGAAAGTGCGACGGTAGAGACGGTACCTATTGCCAAAATATCACCGAAAAGATTTGACCATCTGTTTTTTCTCATTATAATCACATAGTCCTTTCTTTTTTATAACTGCTGTTCCGATAGAGGTATTATACTACCTATATCTGTTAGGATATCGCCGTTTAACGATTGCGGCGTTATTCCGTAGTTTTGCAAAAATGCTTTTATTCGGTCTTTATCGCTGTGCATTTCAAAATTGCCCAAAAAAAGCAAAACATCTCGCGAAATCATCGCGGAACACCCGCCTATAAATCCGTAATCAAACCCATGCAATCTAACACTGCCTTTGCTGACTTTTAAAACATCGTATCCGTTATTGAGTAGGACTTTTTCTATGCCCGAGTCATCGGTTATTACGGCGTTTTCTCTTACAGGACACAGCGAACACTTTGTATAACCCTGTTTAACATCGATTATACGCAAATTTCTGGATATGGCAACACCTAAAATTTGCGGCGAAACTGTTTTACTGTTGCATATAAAATCGGTCCCGATGATAACGCAGTTAAAAGGCACGTCCAAAGGGTATTCGTAGCCTAAATTTTCATCGGCGATAACAGCTTTACCTCCGACGGAATCAATCCGCTCCCCTATCCTGCGCTGTGTCTTGCTTAAATAATACAAGCCACTGCCAAACGTCATAACCGACATATCAATATGCCCTCTCACGGGAGCTTGTAAAGCTTTTTCGGAGTCTCCGACAATAGTTTTAATGCCCAAAGCGTTAAAATCGTTTATAAAGGGCTCTGCGGCGGCACCTACTATTATTTCTTTTAAATCAGAGTCGGGCAAAAACGGATTTTTTAAAAAATGCTTCATGTTAATTTATTATTGCTTCAAACGCTTGTCTTATGTTGCTTACACCGATTACTTCAATATCGACTTTTAAGTTTCCGGCAATTTTCTTTAGATTGTATTTTGGAACTATGCATTTCCCAAAGCCCAATTTTGCCGCCTCTTTAATGCGCTGTTCGCAGGAGTTTACCGCTCTTATTTCGCCGCCGAGGCCGATTTCTCCGAATGCGAGAACATCCTCCGGCACAGGCTTGTCCTTAAGACTTGAAACAATCGCTAACGCAATAGAGAGATCCGACGCAGGTTCATCAACTTTAAGTCCGCCTATAATATTTATATAGCAATCCATATTGCCGAGAAAATAGCCGGCACGCTTTTCAAGAACGGCTATCAGCATTGACATTCTGTTATAGTCGACTCCGTTTGCCATTCTTCTCGGAGTGCCGAAGCCGGTAGGCGTTACAAGACTTTGCACCTCAGCCATTATCGGTCTTGAACCCTCCATAATGCAAGCGACGCACGAGCCGGAAGTGTTTTTCGGTCGCCCGGAAATGAGCATCATCGACGGGTTTTCCACTTCGTTAAGTCCGTTGTCAAGCATTTCAAAAACGCCTATTTCGTTTGTGGAACCGTATCTGTTTTTCACGGCACGCAAAATACGGTATGAAAAGTTTCGGTCGCCCTCAAAATATAAAACCGCGTCAACTATATGTTCCAAAACCTTGGGTCCTGCAATATTGCCGTCCTTATTCACATGACCAACTATTATTATGGGAATATTCAAAGTCTTTGCTGTACGCATAAACATATTTGTGGTTTCTCTTACCTGAGTTATGCTTCCAGAAGAAGAGCTGAGTTCCGCAATATTCATTGTCTGTATTGAATCTATCATAACGATATCAGGTTTTTCCGCGGAAATAAGTTCACATATATACTGTGCGTCCGTCTCGCAAAGAAGTGAAAGGTTATCGGCGGTTACCCCAAGTCTTGAGGCGCGAAGCTTTAACTGGTGTGCTGATTCCTCTCCCGATACATATAAGATTTTAAGATTACTGTCTAAATACTGACATATCTGCAAAAGCATTGTGGATTTGCCGATACCGGGGTCGCCGCTTAAAAGGACAAGCGAGCCCTTAACCAAACCGCCGCCGAGGACGCGATTAAGTTCGTGCAGTCCCGTGTCGTATCTATGCTCGGTATCAGTAACAATATCGTTTAATTTATATACTTTTCCGTGGGAATTGTCCGAATAAGCTCTTTTTGCCGTAGCGGTTTGCGGAGCTTTTACTTCCTCGTTCATTGTGTCCCACTCATGGCATCCTGGGCACTGTCCGAACCATTTTGCAGACTCATACCCGCATTTTGAACACACAAAAACCGTTTTTAACTTTGATGCCACTATTACACATCCTTTGTATTTATATATTCCACTATTCCAAAAGCAATGGAAAATGCCATTTTTCTTTGATAATCCGAGTTTTCAAGCAATTTGTTTTCTTGAGGATTTGAAACAAATCCGCACTCAACAAGCACAGCAGTTCTTTTTGCGTAATACAGCAAATAAATATTACTTCCTGATTTCTTAATAACACGCTTATTATCATTTTGCAAAAGACTGCAAACAGAATTTTGTATGCAATTCGCCAAAACTGCACTATCGGTAGTGTTAGGCGAATAAAAAACCTGAGTACCCCAAAGCGAACTGTTGGAAAATTTATTTTGATGGATACTGACGAAGATATTGTTTTCGTCTGATTCCATTATCGACATACGCTTATGTATATCGGAAACTTTCTGCTCACGCAGAGTTTTTGCGTTACTGTCGTGTATCGACTCGTCGTCTGTTCTTGTCATAACGGTATTAAGCCCGTATGCTCTGAGGATATAATTCAGCTTATATGCGATTTCCAAATTGATTACCTTTTCCGATATGCCGTCACTCGCAACTGCTCCGCCGTCGGCACCGCCGTGCCCGGCGTCAATCACGATTGTGTATTCACATTTTCCCGGTGAATTTTCAGCCGACACATTACTTGTGGCACGTAGAAATTCAAAAACATAAAAGCCTACACAAAAAAAGCATAAAATAAATATACATATGGGAAACACCCTTTTGCTCATAAAACATCACCCGTTAAATTTTATGAGCTTTTCGTGCCGATTATTATATCTATCAGTATATCATATTTTTTGCCGTTTTCAATTAAAACGTCCTATATATGCGATTGTTTTATTCATCATGCAAAGGTGTTCTTACACGCTAAAATCATTATTATAAATTGTATCATAACACACTTTTGTTTTCAACAAAAAAAGAGCAAGCCTCTTGGCTTGCTCTTTATCTTTAATATCAGAAAATATTAGCCCTTAACCATATTGGCAATTTCATCGGCAAAGTTTTCTTCTTTCTTCTCAAGGCCCTCGCCCTTAGCATAGCGGATGAAAGCGGTAACCTTGATGTCTGCGCCGAGCTTCTTAGCTACGGAGTCAACATATTTCTGAACATTCATACTACCGTCCTTAACGAACTCCTGTTCAAGAAGACAGTTTTCTTTATAATACTTGCCGACTTTACCCTCGGCAATCTTAGCAAGAACCTGATCGGGCTTGCCTGCCATCTTAGGATCCTCAGCAAGCTGAGCCTTTATTATCTCGCTCTCATGTTCAATAACGCTTGCGGGAACGCTTGCTCTGTCAAGATAAGCGGGAGACATTGCGGCAATCTGCATTGCAACGTCCTTGCCCATCTCCTTAAATTCAGCAGCAGCGGCAGTCTTTTCATCGGTATCAAAAGATACAAGAACGCCTACTGCACCGCCCGCATGAATGTAAGTTGCGGCAATACCGGTAACTCTTTCAAAACGGCGAATCTTCATATTCTCACCGATAGCAAGAACCATATCCTGAAGATTTTCCTGAACTGTTCTGTCGCTTCCGTCAAGCTTCTTTGTAAGAAGATCGTCAACATCTTTGGGATCTTCATTTATAACAGTCTTAGCAACGCTGAGAACAAAGCTCTGGAACTTATCGTTCTTTGCAACGAAATCGGTCTCGGAATTAACTTCGATAATAACGCTTGTCTGCTTTGCTTCATCGGTGTAAGCCATAACTACGCCCTCGGCAGCAATTCTGCTTGCCTTCTTGGTAGCTGCGGCAAGACCTTTTTCTCTGAGAAAATCTATTGCCTTATCCATATCGCCGTCAGACTCAACGAGTGCTTTTTTGCAATCCATCATGCCGACGCCGGTTTTCTCGCGAAGAGCTTTTACATCACTTGCAGTAAATGCCATAATTTATTCCTCCAGTTAATTAAACTTAAACAGAGCCCGCACTAAAGCACGGGCTTTGCTTCTTGTTAAGATTATTCAGCAGCAGCTTCGGTTTCTGCATCGGCGTTGTCTTCAGCTTCTGCAGCTGCAGCACCCTGCATACCCTGCTTGCCCTCGATAACCGCGTCAGCCATAGCACCGGCGATAAGTTTTACGGCACGGATAGCGTCATCGTTACCGGGGATAACATAATCGATTTCATCGGGATCGCAGTTTGTGTCAACAATAGCGATAATCGGAATGTGAAGCTTCTTAGCCTCTGCAACAGCTATTCTCTCTTTTCTCGGGTCTACTATAAACATAGCAGCCGGCTGTTTCTTCATTTCGGTTATACCGCCCATAAACTTTTCAAGCTTTTCGATTTCAAGCTCGAGCTTAGCAACTTCTTTCTTGGGAAGCATATCAAATGTGCCGTCCTCTTTCATTGCCTCAAGCTGACCGAGTCTCTTAATTCTCTGCTTAATTGTAGTGAAGTTGGTAAGCATACCGCCGAGCCAACGAGCGTTAACATAAGGCATTTCGCAACGAGCGGCTTCTTCTTTAATAGAATCCTGAGCCTGTTTTTTGGTACCTACGAAAAGGATTTCCTCACCGTTGGCTGCAAGATCACGAACAAACATATAAGCTTCTTCAAGCTTTTTGACCGTTTTCTGAAGGTCGATGATATAAATTCCGTTTCTTTCTGTGAAAATGTACTCAGCCATTTTCGGGTTCCATCTTCTTGTCTGGTGACCGAAATGTACACCGGCTTCAAGAAGCTGTTTCATTGATACTACTGACATTGTTTTGTCCTCCTTATTTTATCCTCCGCACAGATCACTTTAACGCAAGACATAAAAATGCAATTTTGCGATAATCACCATGCGTGCGAATTGCGGGAGCATTATACCATTATTTAAATGTAAATGCAAGTCTTTTTCACCTATTACCGAGAATTTTTTCCTGAAGAGAATAGGCTTGGGCTTTTCTTTTTTTCTCTTCGTCATTTGACAATGTAAATGTACCGTCCGATTTTTTTAATAAAACATTGCCCTCTCTGACTTTAAAAGGCAATGAATTAACCTCAACATTTAAGAACTTACCGTCGGGGCACTCTAAAACCGCAATATTGTTTTCAACCCTGTCTACAACAAAAAACTCATCCATAGCTATTTCTCCGTTGATACATAAATGTGTTCACCGTCGCTGCCAACAACAATCGTACCGCTCACATCGGTACGCTTATACTGAATACCGAGCTTGTCGAGCATATCGAGAGTTTTTTCAGACGGCAGATTATATTGATTATTCACGCCGCAAGATATAATTGCAAGCGTAGGGTTAACAGATTTCAGAAAAACTTCCGAAGAAGATGTCTTACTGCCGTGATGCCCGAGCTTTATCACATTCGCCGAAACATCAAATCCGGCATTTAAAATATCTTTTTCGGATTTTTTCTCGGCATCGCCCATAAACAAAAATGAATTTTTACCGTAAGTTGCCTTAATAACCACCGAAGAATTATTCAGCTCCTCATAATCATCATTAGGTGCCAAAACAGAAAAGCAAAATCCGTTTAAATCATATCTGTCTCCGGGAGTTGCGGCATAAGCCGTTGCACCGCTCTCGGATATAGCCTGAAGCAAATTTGTATAAATGTTTGTATCGGGCATATTCTGCTCTGTATAACGCGGCATAATTATATTGGTGATTTCAAAATTTTGAATAATTTTTGCGGCACTGCCGATATGGTCGGAATGTGCGTGTGTCAAAATAAAATAGTCTATTTTTTTAATGTCAAGAGCATTAAGATATGCGGCAACTTTATCGTATGCGTCTATATCTCCGGAATCAATCAGGACAGCTTGACCGCCGCAGGTTATAAGCTCACAATCAGCTTGACCGACGTCCAAATAGCTTACCATAAACGGATATGTGTCTGTACTCGCAGTCTCATTCACTCCGGCATAACGGTAAATCGAACTCCAAGTAGGAAATACCTTTCCCGGGAAATATGTAATTACAACGGAAACCATAAATAAAACAGCGATAATTGCGAATATCAATATCTGCTTTTTATTTGTTTTTCTTCTTTTTGCCATATCTGTTGTTACCATTTTTACCGTAAGATTGTTTTGCTTTGGTTTGCTTTGTTCCGGGGCGCGGCTTTATAAGGCAATTGCTTCCGAGGCCGATTAAATCCTGTCTCCCGGCGCGTTTAAGTGCCTCTTCAACAAGATCATAATTTTTCGGATTAAAATACTGCATTAGTGCTCTTTGCATGGCCTTATCATGCGGATTTTTCGCCACATACACAGGCTCAAGTGTATACGGGTCAAGTTCCGTATAAAACATTGCAGTTGAAATTGTTCCCGGAGTTGGATAATAATCCTGCACCTGCTCTGGGTGTAAATGTTCTTTTTTTATAAATTCCGCAAGCTTAACCGCATCCTTTAGAGTGGCTCCCGGATGTGAAGACATTAGATACGGAACAAGATACTGTTCCTTCCCAATACGCTTAGTATAATCAAAATACTTTTTTGAAAATTCTATGTAAGCGTCTATATGCGGTTTACCCATTTTGTCGAGAACTGCAGCGGAGCAATGCTCCGGTGCAACCTTTAGCTGCCCGCTTATATGATATTTTACAAGTTCTTTGAAAAAATCATTATTTTTATCCTTTAGCATAAAATCATATCTTATACCGGAGCGAATAAAAACTTTTTTGATGCCCGGAATCCTTCTCAGTTCTCTTAAAATATCTAAATATTCAGTTTCATCCGCTTTAAGAGCGGGACAAGCACTCGGAGCCAAGCATTTTTTACCTTTACACAAGCCGCTTTTCAACTGTTTTTCACACGAAGGATACCTAAAGTTTGCGGTTGGGCCTCCTACATCATGTATATACCCTTTAAAATCAGGTAATTGTTTCAGTTTTTCAGCCTCGGCGAGAACGGACATTTTGCTTCTTGATGTAACAAACCGCCCCTGGTGAAATGCTAATGAGCAAAAGTTACACGCGCCGAAACAGCCGCGGTTGTGTGTTATCGAAAACTTAACTTCTTCGAGCCCCGGAACTCCGCCAAATTCTTCATACATAGGGTGATACTCACGAGTATAAGGAAGAGAATAAACGAGGTCAAGCTCATCTCTTGTTAACGGAGACATCGGCGGATTCTGCACAAGCATCATATTACCGTGACGCTGCTTCAGAAGCTTTCCGCGAATATGATCCTGCTCATCCTGCTCAATTCTCACTGAAACAGCATATTCCTTTTTGGATTTCAATACATTCTCGTAAGATGGACATTCTTTACCGTACAGCGGAGTTTCGGAAACGGGAACAGCATAGCATGTTCCGTTAATGTCATGCATCAAATGTATATCTTCACCGTTTTTCAGTCTGTTCGCCACTTCAAGCGTTTGCTTTTCTCCCATTCCGTAAATAAGCAAATCAGCCCCCGAGTCAAAAAGAATCGAGGGTCGTAGCTTATCTTCCCAATAATCGTAATGAGCAAATCTGCGAAGCGAAGCCTCAAGCCCGCCTATTATTATAGGAATGTTATTATAAGCTTCTCTGATTTTTTTACAATAAACGATTACGGCTCTATCAGGTCTTTTTCCCATTTTTCCGCCGGGAGAATACGCGTCCTTACTTCGAGGCTTTTTAGCTACGGTGTAATGAGCAACCATAGAATCAATATTGCCGGAAGAGAGCAAAAAGCCATACTTCGGCCTGCCGAAACGCATAAAATCGCATGTGTTTTTCCAATTAGGCTGCGACAGCATACACACCCGAAATCCTTGAGATGCCAGCACATGTGTAATTATAGCCGCACCAAAGCTGGGATGATCCACATAAGCGTCACCGGAAACATAAACAAAATCAGGGCTATCCCATCCGAGCGCAATCATTTCTTCTTTTGTTACAGGTAAGAAACCATTCATAATTTACTCCGGAATTTCCGTATCATCGTTTTTTTCATCGGAGGCAGTGTAATCTTTTGCAGCTCCACCCTGTGCCAAAGCATTCATCTCATACCACTGTTGCTTTGTTACGAGAACTTTTCTCGGTTTACTGCCTTCATACGGACCTATAATATTTCGTTCTTCAAGAGTATCTATAATTCTTGCGGCTCTTGCATAACCGAGCTTAAGTTTTCTTTGAAGCAGGGTTGTAGAAGCCATCTGCGCATCAACGACAACCTCTATTGCTTTCGGAACCATTTCGTCTGTTTCGCCGTCGGAATCATCACCGTCCGAAACAGCTCCGCCGTTTTTCTTCTTTTCCATTGCAGCCTGTCGCTCGATTTCATTCATTACTTCATCGTCATAAGAAGATTTCTCCTGCTTTTTAATGAATTCAACAACAGTTTCTACTTCTTTATCCGAAAGAAAACAACCCTGTATACGTTGAGGCTTTGCAATTCCTACCGGGTAGAATAAAAGGTCGCCATTACCTAAAAGCTTTTCAGCTCCTGCCGTATCAATTATGGTGCGCGAATCAATTTGGGAGGAAACCTTTAATGAAATACGACTGGGAATATTAGCTTTAATAAGACCTGTAATTACGTCAACAGACGGTCTTTGCGTGGCAATAACAAGGTGCATTCCCGCAGCACGTGCCATTTGAGCAAGACGACAAATTGAATCTTCTACCTCGTGCGGCGCTGCCATCATAAGGTCTGAAAGCTCATCAATAAAAATAACGATTTGCGGCATTTTTTTCTGACCGATACTCTCGCATATGCTGTTATAACCGCTGATGTCACGCACATTGTTATCCGAAAAAGTTTTGTATCTTGACAACATTTCGGTAACCGCCCACGCAAGAGCACCCGAAGCTTTACGCGGGTCCGATACAACAGGAACTATAAGATGCGGAATTCCGTTATAGACCGTAAATTCAACCTGCTTCGGGTCTATCATAAGAAGCTTAACTTCATCGGGTTTTGCATTATAAAGTATGCTGACAATCATCGAGTTAAGGCATACAGATTTACCTGAACCGGTAGTGCCGGCAACCAAAAGGTGCGGCATTTTAGCAAGGTCTGCATATGTGCAATTTCCTGCAATATCTTTGCCCAACGCGACAAAGAGCTTTGATTTCGCATTTCTGTATTGATCTGTATCAATAATTTCGCGCAGAGTAACCGTAGAACGGTTTTTATTCGGCACTTCTATTCCGACAGCCGCCTTATTAGGTATCGGAGCTTCAATTCTGACACCCGAAGCTGCAAGGTTTAATGCTATATCGTCCGAGAGATTGGTTATTCGGCTGATTTTAACACCTGCGGCAGGCTGGATTTCATAGCGAGTTACCGACGGCCCCCTGCTTATATCAACAATTCTTGTTTCAACCCCAAAACTCTTAAGAGTATCAACAAGCTTAGTGGCATTCGCCTTGAGTTCGTCCTCATATTTAACATTTCGGCCGTTTTTAGGCTCGGCCAGACAATCTAACGAAGGCAATTGATATTCGGCTTTCGGTTTGTCATTTTCATCATCGGATACGGTGCCTTTTACCGATTTTAACGCAGAAGCAGACGCAGAGCTTTTTGCAGCTTCTTCTATCGGTTTTGAAATTTGTGAATTTGCTTCGTCACCGTTCATCTTTTTAATTATATCATCAAGAAGCACCGGTTTTGATTCCGTAAGTTCATTTGTTTCAGCTTCATTGGATTCTTTTTTATCCACATTATCAAATTGGACAATATCGGCTGTTTTCTTTGATTTCTTTGCTGATTTTTCCGTAACCGGCTCCGGGCCTAAATCAACATCGGGATTAAACGACTCTCGATTTCGCTCTTCCGCACTCGCGAGCTGCTCAAGCTTTTCCTCACGATACTCACTGACTTTCTTGACAGGACTGTAAACACCCTTCATCAATTTTTTTAAGGTTGTCCCGGTCATCAGCATTAAAAACAAGAACATTAATATCAAAATAATAGCTATCGCAGCCGGCTTGCTGCTGCCGGTAGCAAGCAATATCGCACCGCCTATTATTGCGCCGACAGCGCCGCTGCCGACAAGTGAACCGTCAAATCTATAAGCATTGTAGGCATCTATAACATTTTCCGAAAAGTCAACAATCCCGTGAAAGCCGAAAATATGTATAGCAGCGGATAAAAGTATTATCAGCATTGCGGCCTCAAAAATCTTAACTCCGATTTTTTGGTCGGTCTTGTCAAGCGTAGCCATAACTGCAACATATATTAAAACCAACGGCCATATAAATGCCGAGAAGCCGAAAAGGCCAAAACTGAGAGTCCGTAAAACACCCCACAAGCCTCCTCCGTTAATAAACGAAAGACATATAAAAAAGACCGAAACGGCAAAAAGAATTATTGCGGCAAGCTGCCTGTTAGCCGCCGCTTTTTCTTCATTTTGTTTTGTACTTTTTGTAGGAGAAGGTCTTTTGCCTCTTTTCGGCGGAGAAACTTTCTTATTTTTTGTTGCCGGCATTTAATTCAGCTCCATTAAAATCATTAAAAGTGAATTTTGAATATCTGGCACGCAAGCGTAAATATACCGATTGCTATGCAATAATATCCGAAATATTTAAACATATCTTTTTTTAGTATCCATTGAAGTAATTTTATGCAAAGAACACCTACTACCATTGCAGTAATTATGCCTATCACGGTAGGCAACACTTCGATGCTTTGATGAATTTCAATTGCATCTTTAGTCTGAGATATATTAGCGGCAATTATTGCAGGAATACCAAGAATGAACGAATACTGAACCATATACTCCTTGTTTACGCCGCACATCATACCGGTTGATATCGTCGATCCGGAACGTGAAAGCCCGGGAAAAGCCGCAGCAAACGCCTGAGCTACACCTACGGCAAACGCATCTATTGTATTGACCTCTCTCACAAGTTTCTTTTTCTTTGATATATATGTAGAAGTGAGAAGTAATACAGCTGTTAACAGGAAACTGAATCCCTCGACCCAAAGGTTATCATCCTCAGCAAAACTGCCGCAAACGTCCATAAGTTTTTGACCGCCGCCCACAGGTATAAGCAAGAAAAGCAACGGAATACACGAAAACACAAACATGATCAGCATTTTTCTTGTTCCGGTAATTTCCTTAAATTTAAATTTACCTGTAAAAATGTCCTTGATTAGTTTAAAGAACTCAATAACAAGAGCCCAAATAGTTTTGTAATAAACAATAAAGACTGCGATTAAAGTTCCCAAGTGAAGCATTACATCAAACAAAAGGGATGTATCGCTTGTGGTTCCCAACAGATAATGAAAGAGTGATAAATGTCCACTGCTCGAAACCGGTAGAAATTCGGTAACGCCCTGCACTATGCCCAAAATAATAGCTTTTAAAACACTCATAATATCCTCCGATAATGAATTTTTGGATTAAAATATTTTGAAGATATATAATCATACGGATTTGTAGAACGCAAAGAAACTGCTGTACATTCTCCGTTAATATTCCTATATTCCACATAACCGCCGTCAATAGACTTTACTGAATTTTCCGGCGCCGTAAAAGGAAAAATCTCATATGGCGAAATCACAGAATAAAGAACCACTACCTATTCTCCTTTGTTATCATACCGTAAAGGCAATCAAGCGCATCGGATAAACCGCCGAGACTATCAATAAGGCCTTCTTTTACAGCACTTTCTCCGTCAAGAACCGTACCGACATCCATAACGAGTTCTCCGGTTGCAGTCATAAGTTCTCTGAACCTTTCTGATTTCATCGAAGAATTATCTGCAACAAATCTTACTATTCTTTCCTGCATCTTATCAAAATAAGACAATGTTTGAGGAACGCCGAGTACAAGCCCGTTCATTCGCACCGGATGCACAGTCATTGTTGCCGACGGCACAATAAAAGACTTTTTAGCGGAAACCGCCAACGGCACGCCGATTGAATGCCCGCCGCCGAGAACAAGTGATACAGTAGGTTTTCTCATACCGCTTAAAAGTTCCGCAAGTGCAAGCCCGGCTTCAATGTCCCCGCCGACGGTATTCAAAATTATAATCAGACCTTCTATATCTCTACTTTCTTCTATAGCAACAAGCTGAGGTATAACGTGCTCATATTTTGTTGTTTTGTTTTGCGGCGGCAATATAAAATGCCCTTCAATCTGCCCTATCACAGTAAGGCAATGAATATAATGACCGTCTTTGGAAACAGTAACCGAACCCGTCTCAACAATCTGTTTTATATCGCCGTCTGTATTGTCATCTCCGTCTACCGAAGCATCCGGAAATTCCGCGGGAGATTCTTTTGGAGAAATAGGTTCAATCAAATTACTATAAGTCATAACAATACCCCCATATAAAGTCAAATATCATTATGCCCATAATAACTCATTTTATAACTGTAGTTATTTTAGCACAAATGTTTTTTTATAGCAATAGCTGTTCCAGGTTGATATTTAAAATACTGTTATTGCCATTAGTGTAAAAAAGCACTTATTTTTTACTTTTTCTCAAATTCGAATCAAAAATTCATTTAATTTATAAAAGAATTTAAACTTTTTAAAAATTTTTATTGACTTTTTCCATTATGACGTATATAATTTAGTTTATTGAGGGGATCAAATATTTTCTGGGCAAAAAAATATTGTTTACCGCCTTTTTAAGCGGTAAGCTTTATTTTTTTGCTTTTTTTAGGTTATTTCGTTTTCAAGCGCAAAGCGGTACACATAAACCTCTTATATTTATGCAGACTTGCTATAATATAATCTCTGTTTCCCTATTATTAAAGAAAATCAGGTTATATGATGAAAATTCACTTGATAATTCATTGACAAAGTATTTTATATGGATTAAAATAAGATTGTTAAAAATGTGAAAAAGTTAGGAGCGATCTATATGGGTTACACAGTAGCTCAAAAGCTTATTAAGTCACATCTTGTCAGCGGAGAAATGAAAGTCGGCAGTGAGGTCGGTCTCAAAATAGACCAGACTCTTACGCAGGATGCAACCGGCACTATGGCATATCTTGAATTTGAAGCCATGGGCATTAAAAGAGTTAAAACAGAACTTTCGGTTGCTTATGTTGACCATAATACCTTGCAGACAGGATTTGAGAATGCAGATGACCATCGTTTTATAGGCAGTGTTGCAAAGAAACGCGGAATTAGATTTTCTCGTCCGGGAAACGGTATTTGCCATCAAGTACACTTAGAACGTTTCGGCAAACCCGGAAAAACGCTTATTGGCTCTGACAGCCACACACCCACAGGCGGCGGTATAGGTATGCTCGCTATGGGTGCAGGTGGACTTGACGTAGCTGTTGCAATGGGCGGCGGCACATACTATATTACCATGCCGAAAATCGTCAATGTACATCTTACCGGGAAACTCAGCCCTTATGTTACGGCCAAAGACGTAATCCTTGAAGTCCTCAGAAGAATGACTGTTAAGGGCGGTGTAGGCAAAATAATCGAGTATACAGGCGAAGGCGTTAAAACTTTATCCGTTCCAGAGAGAGCAACTATAACTAATATGGGTGCTGAGCTTGGAGCAACAACGTCGGTTTTCCCGTCAGATGAAATAACCAAGGCGTTTCTCGAAGCACAAGGCAGAGTTGATGATTGGACAGAGCTTTCTGCCGACAGCGATGCGGTATACGACGAATTTATTGAAATAGACCTTTCTTCTCTTGAGCCTCTTGCAGCTATGCCGCATATGCCCGATAAAGTAAAAAAGGTTTCTGAAATAGGCAAAATTAAAATTGACCAGGTATGCATAGGCTCATGCACAAACTCCTCTTTAATGGATATGCTGAAAGTCGCGGCTATATTAAAGGGACATACCGTTGCCGAAAACGTCAGCCTGAGCATCGCTCCGGGTTCAAAGCAAGTGCTTAATATGCTTGCACTCAACGGAGCACTCTCGGATATGATAAATGCGGGTGCCAGAATTCTCGAAAGCGCTTGCGGACCATGCATAGGTATGGGTCAGTCGCCTAATTCAAAAGGTATTTCTCTCAGAACGTTCAACAGAAACTTTGAGGGACGTTCCGGAACCGCAGACGCAGGAATATACCTTGTAAGCCCCGAGACTGCCGCGGTATCGGCAATCACCGGCGTATTGACCGATCCGAGAGAAAACGGAGAACCGCTCCACATCCTTATGCCCGACAAATTTATTGTTAATGACAATATGATAGAAATGCCCGCTTCAGAAGAAGACGCAGACAAGGTTGAGGTTATTTACGGTCCAAACATCAAACCGTTCCCAAAAACCGAAAAATTACCGGAGAGCATTGAAGCTAAAGCACTTCTCAAAGTCGGAGATGATATAACCACCGATCATATTATGCCGGCAGGTGCCAAGATACTACCCTATCGCTCAAATATACCTTACCTTTCGCAGTTCTGCTTCGGAGTGTGCGACAAAGAATTCCCCGACAGATGTAAAAAAGAAGGCAAAGGAATTATAATCGGCGGCGCCAACTACGGTCAGGGCTCTTCTCGTGAACATGCAGCTTTGGTTCCGCTTTATCTCGGTATAAAGGCAGTTATCACAAAATCATTTGCAAGAATTCACTGTGCAAATCTTATTAATGCCGGTATATTGCCTCTCAACTTTAAAAACCCCGATGATTATGACAAGATTTCCGAGGGCGACCTTCTCAGTCTTAAAAATGTAAAAGACGAGATACTCTCAGACAAACCCGTGATGTTGCTTAACGAAACAACCGGCGAAGAGTTCGAGCTTAAATATGATTTGTCAACACGCCAAAAGGATATTATCCTTGCAGGCGGTCTTCTCAACTACACAAGAGAATCATTATAAAAGGAGGATAAAAATGACTGAAAAAAATTTGCAGGAAGCTTTAAAAAAGTTTGAAGCACTCGTTCGCGAACAATCGGAACGTTCAGACAGAATTAAAGCTCAAAAGGACAGTATTGACTATGATAAACTTGATAAAATAGTTATCGGTGTTTGCGGCGGAGACGGCATTGGACCGATTATAACAAAAGAATCGGCACGAGTTCTTGAGTATATGCTTGAAGACGATGTTAAAGCCGGAAAAGTTGAGTTTAAAGTCATTGACGGACTTACAATCGAAAACAGAATTGCCCATATGCAGGCTATTCCCGACGATGTTCTGGAAGAGCTTAAATCATGTCACGTTATTTTAAAAGGCCCAACAACGACACCGCAGGCAGGCAGCGGTATGCCCAACATCGAAAGTGCCAATGTTGCCATGAGAAAAGCTCTTGATTTATTTGCAAATGTTCGCCCTGTAAAAGTTCCTGAAAAAGGAATAGATTGGACATTTTTCCGTGAAAATACCGAGGGTGCTTATGCCGTAGGTTCAAAGGGCATAAATGTTGACGACGATCTTGCATTTGATTTTGTTGTAGCAACAAGTGAAGGTTCGGAAAGAATTGCCAGAATGGCGTATGAGTATGCTCGTAAGAATCACAAAGATCGCGTATCAATTATCAACAAAGCTAATGTTATTAAAACGACAGACGGTAAATTCCTCAACATATGCAAAAATATCGGCAAGGAGTACCCTGAAATCACTACTGATGAATGGTATATCGACATAACCACAGCAAAGCTTATTGATGAAAAGCGCCGCAAAGACTTTAAAGTTTTTGTTCTCCCGAATCTATACGGCGATATTATAACCGACGAAGCTGCCGAATTCCAAGGCGGCGTCGGCACGGCAGGAAGTGCTAATCTCGGGAAAAGATATGCAATGTTCGAAGCTATACACGGCTCTGCTCCGCGTATGATTTCCGAAGGAAGAGGTCAATATGCTGATCCTTGCTCCATGCTCCGTGCTACAGTTATGCTTCTGTCGCACATCGGTAAACAAGACAAAGCAGATCTTCTTGAAAAGGCTCTGGATTACTGTATGTTCACCGATAAAAAATATGTAATTACCGGACGAGAAGACGGTGCAACGTGCAGCGAATTCGGCGATTATGTAATGGAAACCGTTCAAAAGCTTTCAAAGTGAGGTGAACTGAGTAATGGCAAAAAATGATTCGGTATCGTTATCTGTCGTTAAAAGACTTCCGAGATATTATCGCTTTTTAGGTGAAATAAAAAAGAACGGAACAGTTCGTATATCATCCGGTGAGTTATCAAAAAGAATGGGTTTTACCGCTTCACAAATTCGCCAGGATCTTAATTGCTTCGGTGGCTTCGGTCAACAAGGATACGGATATAATGTTGAACAGCTGTACAAAGAAATAGGTTCTATACTCGGTGTCAACAATCATCTTAAGACTATACTAATAGGTGCAGGAAATCTCGGTCACGCCATAGCTTCTCATATGTCTTTTGAAGCACGCGGATTTAACCTCATAGGTATTTTTGATAAAAACGAAGCACTTGCAGGCAAGCTTGTACGTAACATACCCGTAAGACATATTAACGGTCTGTATGATTTTTGTCGCGACAACTCCCCTGCCGTTGCAGTGCTTTGTATACCAAGCGATAATGCAAAAGAAATTGTTGATGAGCTTGTTAAGCTCGGTGTAAAAGGATTTTGGAATTTCAGTCATTATGATATTGCTTCGGATTACCCAAATGTTGCAGTTGAAAATGTACATCTTTCCGACAGCCTTATGACTCTCAGTTATCATGTAAGTAACCTTTAATTACAATCAATACAAAAAAACGATATCGAAGTTAAATCTTCGATATCGTTTTTTATTTATTCTCAATTAAACTTTTAAGAGACCTTAAAAAATCTTCATTTTGAAAATCTTTTCGTTTATGCGGTCCTTTTGTTCTGCCGCCAGACATACGAATTTCACGAGAAATATGCCTTGACTGCAAAAGAAAGTCAATGTTATTGTCAGTATAAATCAAACCGTTTTGATTTATAGCCCTTGCATTCTTTGCAAGGCACATAGCAGCAAGACCATAATCCTGCGTTACCACAATATCGCCGGGTGATATAAGATTGACTATTTTGTAATCTGCACTGTCTTTGCCTTTTGAAACTGTAATAACACTTGCATAATTAAACGAAAATTCATGAGAAGTATCACATACAACACAGCACTCTATATTGTGTTGTTTGGCAAAATTAATGGCTGATTCAGTGACAGGACATCCGTCGGCATCAATAAAAATACGCATTTTATTCTTCTGCAAGTGCATTTAGTTTTTCAATACACTGCTTACAAATTTTGTTTCCTTTATACTCTACAATATCATCTACACTATCACAAAAAATACACGCCGGAACATATTTTTTTAAAACGATGGAGTCGTCATCAGTATATATCTCTACGGCACTTTTACCTGCTACGAGGTTCAAAAGCTTACGGGTCTCGGTCGGCAGTACCACCCTGCCCATTTTATCAATTCCACGGACCATGCCCGTAGATTTCATAATATTCACTCCTAACATTCAACAAAAAGCAACATTCGGAACTTCCTTTTGACATAATATAGCATTTTAAAATTATTATGTCAACGAAAATGCAATATCTATTTATCATTTCATATGAATATACATGGTATCGGTGATAGAAGTGATGAATTATATATGGTGTGCCATAATTCTTCTAAGCGTAATATTTTCATTTATTTGTGGAAGCACAGAGGGCTTATCAAGTGCTATTATTGCATCCGGTAAACAATCGGTTGAATTTTTGCTATCTGTATTAGGGGTATTTTGCTTTTGGGGTGGCATTATGAATATTATAGAAAAATCAGGCTTAAATAAATTATTTTCAAAGGCCCTGTCCCCTATTATTAAGCTTTTATTTAAAGATGTAAACCCCAAAAGCAAACTTTTTGACGCAATAAGTCTCAGCATGGCAGCAGGACTGTTAGGTCTTGGAAACGCCTCGACTCCGCTTGGTATATTGGTTATGAAAGAGTTTGCAAAAGACAGACCTAACGGATATACAGCCACAAACAATATGGTTATGTTTGTAGTCTTAAACTCAACAGCTTTAAAGGTGTTTCCGTCTACAATAGCAGCTGTAAGGCAAAACAACGGTGCCGCAAATCCCTTGGACTTTGTGGCGGCTTCGCTCGTAGCCTCATTTGCATCGGTCGCAACAGGTATTATTTTGACAAAGATGCTCGGTGGTAAAAAATATGAATAAAATAGGTGCTTACATATTCATTATTTTCATTGCAGGGACAGTATGTTATTCGCTCTTGAAAAAGAGAAACGTCTTTCAGGATTTTACCGATGGCGTGCCGTCAGGACTCAAAACCGGATTGACCATCTTCCCGGCGATTACAGCAATGATGCTGGCAGTAAATATGTTTACAAAATCGGGTCTCTGCGATTACTTCACAAAACTTATAACGCCTGTTTTTACAAATATCGGCATTCCTGCCGAACTGATACCTCTGATAACACTAACTCCGCTGTCGGGCAGCGGGTCCCTAAGCATATTTGAAAATCTGCTCAAAGACTATGGCTGCGACTCATTTATAGGCAGATGTGCTTCCGCTGTAATGGCATCAACTGAAACCACTTTTTATGTAATAACCGTTTATTACGGAGCAATAGGTATAAAAAAGATAAGGCACACAGCTTTTGCTTCGCTGTGTGCCAATATGGTTAGTGTAATTACAGCAACACTAATGGTGAAGCTTATTACTTTTCAATAAGAGAAACACCTGTCATCTCAGCAGGTTTTGCAAGTCCCATAATGTCAAGCATTGTAGGCGCAAGGTCGCAGAGTCTGCCGCCATTTTGTTTGAGCTTGCAATCATAACCTACTACAATCAACGGAACGGGATTGGTTGTGTGGGCAGTAAACGGTGTTCCGTCCTCAGCATACATTTTATCTGCATTACCGTGGTCCGCGGTTATAAGTGTAACGCCGCCCATCTTATTGACTGCATCAACAAGCTTGCCGACGCATTCATCAACAGTTTCAACAGCTTTTACCGCCGCAGGGAAAACACCCGTGTGCCCCACCATATCACAGTTAGCGTAGTTAAGAATTACAACATCATATTTTCCGCTGAGTATTCTCTCACAAGCGGCGTCGCAGACCTCATAAGCACTCATCTCAGGCTTCAAGTCAAATGTTGAAATTTTGGGTGAGTCGATAAGGACTCTGTCTTCGCCCGGATATACTTTTTCTTCTCCGCCGTTAAAGAAAAATGTAACGTGCGCATATTTTTGTGTCTCAGCTATACGAAGCTGTGTTTTGCCGAGAGAAGAAAGGTATTCTCCCATAGTATTTTTAAGAGCTTCAGGTGCAAAAGCTACCTTAACATTCGGCATAGTCTCATCATACTGAGTCATGCAAACATAATAAAGAGGGAAATATTTCCTTTCGAATCCCTTAAATTCAGGATCCACAAAAGCTCTTGTTATTTCTCTTGCACGGTCCGGACGGAAATTAAAGAATACCACAGAATCATTTTCTTTAATTTCGCCGTCTTCGGAGCATACTGTGGGCATAACAAATTCATCTGTAAGATGCTTACCGTCACCATCGATTGTCTCATAAGACTTTTCGACTGCATCAACGGCGTTTGAATTGTGTACGCCTTCACCGTTGACCATAGCCCTGTATGCCATTCCGACTCTGTCCCACATATTGTCACGGTCCATAGCATAAAATCTGCCCATTAAGGTAGAAATTTTGCCAACACCGATTTCGCTCATTTTATCTTCAAGCTCTTTTATATACTCAACGCCGGATGCCGGCGGTACGTCACGACCGTCAAGAAGACAATGAACATAAACGTCCTTAATGCCGTTACGTTTAGCGAGTTCCAGTAAGGCGTAAAGATGAGTATTGTGGCTGTGTACACCGCCGTCGGATAAAAGGCCTATCAAGTGGAGAGCCGTACCGTATTTTTTGCAATTTTCAACCGCACCCATAAATGCCGGATTCTTAAAGAAATCACCGTCGGTTATTGCCTTAGTAATTCTTGTGAGTTCCTGATAAACAACTCTGCCGGCACCGATATTTGTATGACCTACCTCGCTGTTACCCATTTGACCGTCCGGAAGGCCTACATCCATTCCTGAAGCCCCGATATATGTCATGGGATCATTCTTCATAAATTCATCTAACCGCGGAGTATTAGCAGCTTTTATCGCATTGCCGTAATCGGACGGGTTGTGGCCGAAGCCGTCCATTATACATAAAACAACAGGTTTTTTCATTCAAATCACCTTATCTAACTATTCAATCATTATTTAGAAGCAGCTGCAACTATTACGGAGAAATCCTGGGCTTTAAGAGACGCACCACCGATAAGTCCGCCGTCAACATTTACTTTAGAAAGAAGTTCTTCGGCATTTTTTGCATTCATTGAACCGCCGTACTGAACTGTTACGCTCTCTGCAGCATCTTTACCGTAGGCTTCCTCAATAGCAGCTCTTACAAAGCCGTTACCCTCATCAGCCTGATCGGATGTGGCTGTTACGCCGGTACCGATTGCCCAAACAGGCTCATAAGCGATTATGACATTTGCAAGCTGTTCCTTTGTTACATTTGTAAGTGCCATCTTAGTCTGGAATTTCAAAAGAGTTTCAGTATAACCAAGTTCTCTCTGCTCAAGTGTTTCGCCGACACAAATAATAGTCTTAAAGCCAGCGTTCAAAGCAGCAAGAGCACGAAGGTTAACGGTCTGGTCGGTTTCACCGAAGTATGTTCTTCTCTCCGAGTGACCGACAATAACGTATTCAACTCCTGCTTCCTTGAGCATATCTGCCGAAACCTCGCCGGTAAATGCACCCGAAGCCTTAAAGTGAATATTTTCCGCACCGATTTTTATATTGGAACCTTTAGCGGCCTCAACAGCGGCGGGGATATCAATATAAGGCACGCAGAGAACCACATCACAATCTGCATTTTTTACGAGCGGCTTCATCTCCTCAATAAGAGCCTTAGCTTCGCTCGGAGTTTTATTCATTTTCCAGTTGCCTGCAATAACAGCTTTACGAAGTGTTTTATTCATAATTATTACTCCTTTATCATAATTAACAGGTGAGTAAAAATACTCACCTGTATTTTTATTATTTCTTGTCGTTAAGAGCTGCAATACCGGGAAGTTCTTTGCCTTCAAGATATTCAAGCGAAGCACCGCCGCCGGTCGATATATGAGACATCTTATCAGCAAAACCGAGCTTCTGTATAGCTGCCGCAGAGTCTCCGCCGCCTATGATCGAAATGGCGTTACTATCAGCAATGGCGGTAGCAACTGCTATTGTTCCGGCTGCGAAGTTGTCCCACTCGGAAACGCCCATAGGCCCGTTCCAAATTACGGTACCGGCATCTTTAACAGCGTCGGCAAAGAGCTGCTGAGTCTTAGGTCCTATGTCAAGTCCCATCCAACCGTCGGGAATTTCGTCGGAATTAACAACCATTGCTTCGGTATCGGGTTTATACTCTTTACCCACCTTATTATCAACAGGAATAAGGAATTTAATACCTTTAGCTTTAGCCTTATCCATCATTTCCTTAGCAAGGTCAACTTTATCAGCCTCGAGAAGAGAATCACCTATACTGTGGCCGAGAGCTTTCATAAATGTATAAGCCATACCGCCGCCGATGATAAGAGTATCACACTTGTCAATTAAATTTGTGATTACGCCGATTTTATCAGAAACCTTTGCTCCGCCGAGAATTGCAACAAGCGGTCTCTTCGGATTTTCCAAAGCTCCGCCGATAAACTTAATTTCTTTCTGAATAAGATATCCGCATGCTGCGGGAAGATATGCGGCAACGCCGGCAGTTGAAGAATGAGCTCTGTGCGCAGAACCGAAAGCATCATTTACATAAAGATCTGCAAGAGATGCAAATGCCTTTGAAAGCTCGGGATCATTTTTAGTCTCGCCGGGTTCAAAACGAACATTTTCAAGAAGCATTACTTCGCCGTCTTTAAGCGAGGCGGCAAGAGCTTGAGCGCTCGGGCCAACAACATCGTCAGCCATTTTAACTTTCAGACCGAGAAGCTCAGAGAGACGAGCTGCAACGGGCTTCATAGAAAACTCGGGATTTACCTGTCCTTTCGGTCTGCCGAGATGAGAGCAAAGGATAACCTTGGCTCCGTTCTTTATAAGATACTGAATTGTGGGAAGAGAAGCTACTATTCTCTTGTCGCTTGTTATAACGCCGTTTTCCATTTTAACGTTAAAGTCGCAACGAACGAGAACTCTCTTACCTTTGACATCGAAATCTTCGACTGTCATTTTGTTTAAAGCACTACTCATTTTTTACATCCTTTCGGTTGTTAATTAACATTTTTCATCTTGTTTATTTTATAACAAACTTAGATTTTTTTCAAGTATCGCTATGGATAATGGACAGAAAATATTGATTATTTTTTGTAAATTTTGCACAACAATCAAATTGTATATGCAGACTTGATTTCTTCCGCCCTTTTAAGCACCATATTTTTCAGCTCATTTGGAGAGGTTACTTGAATTTTTCCTCCGAATTGAATAATCCATGAAACTAATCCGTCATTTACGGCTGAATTGGCATTTAAAACAAATTTTGATGGACCGTTTTTGTGTATATTAGCATCCTCTCCGAACCTGTCAAGCACATTTTCGACAATTTCATTACTGCACAATAAAGAAATCGGCTTAGGTTCGCCGGAAAACATACCGAAGTGCTTGCTTGCATAATCGGCGGAATCAAAGCTGAATTTGTAAGGAGACACTTCCGAAAACGGTCGGGAAAAAGAATCGTCAATAATCTCTGTGTGTTTGATTCTGTCAATTCTCATAATCATAAGATTATCATATTTTTCTTTGTTACCGACAAGATAATAGTGGTCACTTGACCAAATTAAAGAATAAGGACTTATTATATGCTCTTTTTCCTCATAAGCTTGGTCAGGATTGTCCGATAATATACGTCTGCGATATATTATTTTTACTTTACGGTTATCGTTTATGGCACGGTCAAGCTTATCAATTGTATAATACAGCTCTTCATTTTTACATTTCGGCCTATTATCAACATAAACCTGAGATTTGATTTTTTTTGCTTGTTCTGCACTTGTAAGAGTAAATATCTTATTCAGAAGCTGTTTTGTTTTCTTAGCAGAAATAAAATTTGCAGCTTGAACCGCATCACTTAACAGTCTCAGCTCGGCAAGCTCAAAGTCACGACTTGCAAGGAAGTAGCCGCCGCCGGAACCGTTACTCTTAATTATATCATATCCAAAATCAATAAGGATTGAAATATCGCTGTATATTGATTTCCGCTCTGCGGCAATACCGTGATTAAAAAGATAAAGTTTTATATCCTCGGCATGCGCAATGTGGTTCTCATCGGTATTCTCCTGCAAAAACTTCAGTATATAAAGAAGCTTAAGTTTTTGATTGTTTGTCGCCGCCATATATATCCTCTCAATATCTTAACTGACTGTTAATGTCCTTCAAAACATTCTCATCAATTTTTAAAACTGCTCTGTCATATGTATAAATTCCGTTAACTTCATTTTCAACATCGCTTACCTGAGTATAAACGGTACCGGACAGGCCCTTATCTATTATCGGAATAATTTGTCTGTCAAGCAGCTTTTTATAGGCCTTCGTAAGACTTTCTTTGGATTTAAACATAAGATACCCGAATGCTTTTTTCTCGTTCCAAGTATGGCCCCGAACTATATTCGAATAGCCGCCGAATTCAGTAACGACAAAAGCACGCTTTTTTGATTTTCTCAGATGAATCGGGAAGATATATTTATGCATACTGTCAATATCTCCGCCTCCCTGATCATACCAACCGCTTGCGTGGTCAATAACACGATGGCTGTCAAGGCTTCTGACAAAATCGCAGACTTTCAAAGCATCAAACTGCCCCCATGCCTCATTAAACGGAACCCAGCAGTAAATTGACGTGACACTGTAAAGCTGTTTTATCATTTCTTCAAGCTCTTCATAGTAGTTGCGACGCCATTTTTCATCGCCGCGGCTGAATCTGTTGTATTTGTTATCCTTGAGTTTGTAAATACCGACATTAGGTAAAACTCCCGCGTAGAAATCTCCGATGTACGCTCCGCCGCTTACCATATCCTGCCAAACAAGCATTCCGAGTCTGTCGCAATGATAATACCAACGCATCGGCTCAACCTTAATATGTTTTCTCAACATATTAAATCCGAGACGTTTCATTTCAGAAATATCAAATATCATAGCCTCATCCGTAGGCGCCGTAAGTCCTCCATCGCACCAATAGCCCTGATCCAAAAGCCCCTTTTGGAAATACGGTTCATTGTTAAGGAAAAGACGTGTTATTCCCTTTTTGTCGCGCCCTATTGAGAACTTTCTCATGCCGAAATAGCTTTTAACAGAATCTACCGCTTTATCTCCAACGGAAACGGTAATAAACAAATCATAAAGTTTGGGATTTTCGGGCGACCAATATTCGTACTTTTTAAGCTTGATTTCGTCATGCTGCTTAACTGTTTTCTCGGCTAAAACGCTGTCGCCGTCCATTATCCGGGCTTTAATTTTAACGCCTTTCATTTCGGCGGATAAGTCTATATCGATTGATATAAGATTGTTATCAATATCGGGAACAACATCAAGCTTTCTGATATAACAGCTGTCAACAGCCTCCAGCCAAACTGTCTGCCAAATACCGGAGGTAGCCGTATACCAAAAGCCGTGCGTCTTGTTAACCTGTTTGCCGTGTTGCTGCCAGCCCGAATCCGTCGGGTCAAATACACAAACGGAAAGTTCATTTTCACCGTCACGTAAAAAATCTGTAATATCAAAAGTAAACGCGCAATAACCGCCGATATGTGAACCTACAAAGGTGTCGTTAATATATACTTTACATTCCCAATCAACTGCTCCGAAATGTAAAAGAATACTCTTTCCTTTCAAATTGTCGTTTAACGAAAATTTTTTAAAATACCAAAGTCTTTCGGTGGGCTTTAATCCCTTTTCGACCTTTGACAAAAAACACTCGGGAGCAAATGGAACTAAAATCTTTCCGTCAATATCATTCGGCTTTTTCTCACTGCTGTCTGATACTTTATAATCATAAAGGCCGTTAAGATTTTGCCATCCGTCGCGCACAAGCTGAGGGCGCGGATATTCCGGCAGCGGCATCGTGTCTGAAACCTTGTCGGTGAAAATGCTTCTCATTGCTACAACTCCCTTTTGTACAATAATTGATAATTATTATATAACAAAATGTCTAATTTGTCTATTGATATTGAAAAAAACATTTGGTATAATAACGGAAATTTGCGGATATGGTGAAATTGGCAGACACGCAAGATTTAGGATCTTGTGCCGAAAAGCGTGCAGGTTCAAGTCCTGTTATCCGCACCATCGCTTCGCGGCCACAACCGTGAACTATGAAGAACAAGCGTGAATATAGGCGTATCAAGGGTTTTTAGATAATTTCATCCTTTCTATCCCTCACATTCACTCTTGTTCACTCCATAATTACAGTAAATCATGGATATTACAGTAAAAATCATACCTGACTTATACAATTTTAAATGAGAAATTAGAAATAAAATCGGCTCGTATGTCGGTTTTGTTTTTTTGATTTTTTCTTTCGGTTAAGTGGTTATGTTAAACTGTTTTCATTTAAACATGTATTCTATCTGCTTAATAGCACTATATTTGTACCAATATGTAACACTATTAGTTATAGCATAAAAGCGCCCCTCCTGATGTGCAACCTACATCAAGAGGGGTATATTATATTACGAACGACAAAAATATTACGTATCAGCACACTTCAGATATTTATTAACTACATTTGTGCTTATACGTAACATTTTAATAGCATTTACAACATCTTGCATGTCTATTCTTGATATATCAAATGACATTCTTTACACCTCTTTCACATCTACTAATGCAGATTTCAGGTTAACCCAAATCTTACACGTACCCTTGTATTTTATAGGGCAAAAGTTTTCGCATGAGCAAATACAACACGGATTGCTTTTCACAAAAAAACGTTTAATTTGCCCTTAAATGCAAAAAACGCCCTCCACTTTCATTAAAAAAGTAGAGGGTGCTTTACACGGTTAAAAACAATTCACTTGGACGCAAAGGCCGCAAGTATCAGCTATATTTTGTTATTGGCAGCTTTACATCTTCGCCATTAAGGGTAATAACATATTCGCTATCCATATTATTTATGCAAGCATAGTAATGATAAACCGGATCAATATCTGCTGACTGATTCTGTATTACGGAGATGAAGTTGGAACCACGATTGTCAGTTATATTGATTTGACCGCCATCAGTATCAAACACCGCGATATAATAATCCGAAGAGTTTTTATATCTGTATATATGAATAGATATTCCGTTGCAAAAATACTGAAACATATCTTTTGCTGCCAATGTACTGCTAATTTTCCAGCCTTTTTGCGTATTAGGGACAATTTTATAAGTATTCACATTGTTTTTGCTTGCAATCACAAAGCTTGTTTCTGTTCCGCTGACTATATTGTCTATATCCCAGGAGTTTGTATAATGAAATGCTTTCTCAGGAGAAGAAAAGGTAATAAATGCGTTTTCAAACGGAATCAGGTACAACAAGCTGACAGTTATTGAAACAGCTATAAATGCTGCAATACAACATTTACGCTTATCTATTGTTTTTGTATATTTAATAAGGACAAAGAGAACAATAGCAATTATGAACCCAATGCCTAATCTGAACATTCCATACAACATTTTTTCTCCTTTCTTACTGTGCCGGCACCGGTTGTGGAAACGTTTCCGGAGCTTGGGCTGGCTCACCTGAGGTTAGATAATAGGCAAGGGCTAAAAGCGCATATCCACTAAAACCTACATAGGTATATATTGTTTCCGTGGTTTTATCATCCCACTTAATTTCTGTAGTTCCAGTATATACAATAGCATATTCTATTGGTCATTCGATAACAACCGAAACAATTCTTTCATGTCGTTTACAATATCATCAGTGTCTGAATATAGTGATGCTTTTGCTTTTAAAAAGCTCCTTTCTATTGATGACACCATCCATGTAGCTGATAATGAATAATAATCTGCTTCGCCATCAGCACTTTTTACTTGTACTTCTTTGCCGTCTCTCTGAACTTCACAACATACATAACACGCATAACCAATACGAAACGGCAAACGACGGTTAGAACGCCTCTCGGTAGAAAAATCAATCCAAAAAAGTCTAACTTTAAGAGAACAATCGTATTGTTCAAACAATGATGTATAGGTACTAATAATCTTAGAATATGTTTTAAGCATTATATCTTCATGATTTATGATACGCTGTGCCTTACTTTTATCATATGCAAATTTCATCAAAATCTCCTCCCAAATAGTGTCCAGTGAATTGAACGTCCCGTAATTCCACCTGTTTTTGGATTCCATGTGTTCCGTTGCCAGTGCCATTGCTGGTGAGGACCACTTTTATGAGGAGAGTGGAATGGAAGTATGCGATATAATATCTCATAAAGTGTCATAAAGATTTTGTAATCTCAAAACACACTCTCCTAAAGCGGTATGAGACAAATCATTTAGTGAATCTGTTATCAAATATGATGATTCCAAAAGTCTTTGTTTCTTTCCATACTTGAAATAAATTTTACCTTTATTTGCATACGATAGCAATTCGCTTATTTCAGGAACGATGACTTTTTGTATTTGTTCTAAATTCCACAATGACTCTTTCCCATCAAGCATTGCATTTTTTTCTTTTTCCGCACAATCCAATATGTCAACCAACGAGCAAATAAATAAGTTATTTTTCTTCATCACATTATCCTCCTATCCTAATACAGATATCCACCACTGTACACCACCGCCGGATTGCCCGAATAATGGTGTGGCTGCCCACTCTGCTTCATTTGTTAACATTAGAAATTGTTTTTCTGTGTCAAACTAAATTCTATTCACCTTTGTCATGAAGATATTTTGAACATAAATCGTGTAAATTACGATTTATATTTATTGAATTTTTATTTTTCTTATCAATAATGTCTAAATTCAATTCAGTATTTCTATATCCATCAAAAACTTCAAGTAATTTAAAAATTGTATCATATGTTATATCAAAAAGTAAGTCTTTTAAATCAGGATTTTCGATTAATGCTGTATAAACAACTTCTTCCTGAATCATTTTAATTTCTTTAAATAATTTTTCATGAACGTTATTCATAATCATTCTCCTTACTGATACTTACCATTATTTAAATATTGATACAATTGCTTTACATCTTTTTCAGTTGGAGAAGTAACGCCACCATTAGATGTTTTACTACCAACACTTCCGTAAATATTACCATTAGGTGCTTCATTTCTAATGGGTTGATGGACATGTGGAGATAATCCTGCATGTTCTTCCGAACCAAATCTTTTGAATTCTCCTCCTGTAATACCATCATGATTATTAAATCCAGATGAATTTGTTGATAAACTTAATTCAGCATCTGTACTAACACTATTTTTAACATATCCATCTAATGTTCGTTCACCAGGTTTTGGTTTATATCCTCTATCATCAAAACTATTTAATGCTTTTTTAGATGTATTATTATCAGTTAAACTATCTCCAACAGCATCTTTAATAGCTCTGTTATCCGTAGCGCCATCAATAAGCTGATTTCTTGCAGTAGAGTTGGTCTTTGCAGCACCGACTAAATCTCCGCCGAAGCTTGTTACAGCACTGAACAGAACATCCTTGCCTGTTAATCCACCGTTTTCGGTAGCCGTCTGTGTAAGATCAAGCGCCATATCAACGCCGTCTTCAACCAGCTTTTTACCGACTTTACCAAGTACATTTGAGCCGACATCCTTGAGAACTTCAGTAGTTCCGCCGCCTGCTGCACCGCCGATTGCACCCCACATAAATGCACCGGATGCATCCTTTGCAATTTCAGCAGGAGATTTGCCCTGTATTACTCCCGAAACTACAGTTGTTCCTGTGCTTATACCTGCACTGGCTGCCGCTCCTATCAGTACGGGAGCTGCCGCACCGCCTGTTGCAACGACAACAGCCGCAACGGCTAATGTTCCTGCAACACCGATTGCTACCTTCTTCCAGTCTACATTCTGGATGAATTCCTTTGCATCCTTAACAATACGGTCTTTGGTTGTACAGACAAACTTCTTAGCCTCTTCGATGGCTTTCTGCATTTTCGGAGGTACATAGTCATTGTAGAACTTCTGAACCTTGCCGCCTACATAGTTAGTAACTTTGTTGTAGGTTTGTTAAGATTTTTAGAGTATTTTGCAAAGCAGAGTGGCTGCCCACTCTGCCCTATTTGGTACAATAAAATCGTTTCCTTGTGTTCCTACTTTTTATTTAAAGTTTTTCTATAATTAGTCCGATAGAACCATCTTCTAAAGAATTTAAATCATCAAAATGAATATGAGTTCCAGAAGGAACACTATCTTGTGCTAATGTTAATAAATGTCTTGCTAAAGAAATCAAACCAGCCTTATTCGCTGAAATTAATATCTCCTTATCAAATGATGTATTAATTTCGAAACCATATTCCCAATTAAATTCTATTCCTTTTTCAGAATTGTATGGTATTATTTCAATTTCTGTTTTCAAAATATTAATCCTCCAAATAAATATGCATATTATCAATAACTTGCATTTTTCCCGGTTTTGCTGGATTTGGTGCCATGGTTTCAAAATTCATATGTGGTCCACCACCATGTTTTCCCAAAATATCATTATCTCCCATTCTAACAACCTTTGTACCATCAGCCGAAATAAAACGACCATTTCCTGCATCCTTATATCCTTTTCCGAGAAAGTCTTCTGCTGCATCTAAAGCATCGTTTGTTTTGAGTTTACTACCATTTTTTAATCCAACATTTGTTGCTCAGAGGTACTATCTTTAACAGCATTCTTAACAGCTTTATTATCCGTAGCACTATCAGCGATAGCATTTTTAACTGCTTTATTATCAGTTAAACTATCTCCAACAGCATCTTTAATGGCTCTATTATCTGTAGCGCCATCAATAAGCTGATTTCTTGCAGTAGAGTTGGTCTTTGCAGCACCGACTAAATCTCCGCCGAAGCTTGTTACAGCACTGAACAGAACATCCTTGCCTGTTAATCCACCGTTTTCGGTAGCCGTCTGTGTAAGATCAAGCGCCATATCAACGCCGTCTTCAACCAGCTTTTTACCGACTTTACCAAGTACATTTGAGCCGACATCCTTGAGAACTTCAGTAGTTCTGCCGCCTACTGCACCGCCACCAATCAATGCGCCAATACCAATTCCAATTAGAACAGCTGTAGATATTACAAACTCTCCTTGGGGTCAAAATTGTTAACGGGATTGTTGAAACAATAAGCATACACATTGTATCCAAGGATTTCAGAACCTTCGTCAAATTCACCATAATCAACATTAGGTTCAGGGCTAATCCACCGTCCGACTTCGGGAGAATAATAGCGTGATTTGAGGTGGTAATAACCCGTCTCGCTGTCGTAATAGTAGCTTCTGTACCGCAGAGGGTTCGTTTGAGCCAAGGCGGTGTATTATAAAACAAATATACACACTTCAACTGTTTCGCACGGCTTTCAACACCCAGAACCGTTCTCTGTATTATTATCTGCCAACAATTTAACGTCTTGCTCGTAATCGGTGTCAACGGAAATGGTTTCAACCATTTCCAAATCAATTACGGTAACACCGCTGTATTTACCGTATTCATTTACGGTTTCAAGCTCAATTTGGGTGTCGGAAAAGCTTTTCAAAAAACCGGTTACGCTGTTTTCTTCATCCTCTAACGAAACCAAAAATTCGCTGTTTTCGGTAAATTTCAGCAATGAAAAGAGAATGTTTTCTTCATCAGGTTCAAATTGCGGGTGACTTTGATGTTTTAATTTATACAGCGTCCCGATTTTATCTTCATACTCTCCGTCATAATCGACACGATAAACATTGCTTGCATATTCATATACAAATCCGTCGTATTCGCCACGTGTGTTAATGTGGGCTATCAGCACCTCGTCATCATTACAGGCGGTAATATATCCCGTCAGATGATGGCATGTGTCCTCTTTATCGAGGTATACGCTTGCAACCTTTCGCTTGTCTCGACAAAATTTTATGCTGTTTATAATATCCATATTATTTTACCTCCTTCTTTTCCAAGACGGTTTCATCTTTTTCTTTTCACTTTGACGCCCCGGTCTTGGTCTTGTATGTTTGTCATTAGTTTTTCTCTTTGAACCATTTTTAGTAGTCCTGTATCCGGCAGTCTGCGAACCATTTTTAGTAGTTTTTTTGCCAGATGTTTTATCGCAAACTATTTTTATTGCTAATACAATAGTTACAACAGCCATTCCAACAAGTACTACTTGACCAATAATATTCCATGCATTTGCCCCGGCAAACGCCCATACATATAAACCATAACCTCTTGCTACAGCTACTGCGCTATTTCCATCATAATCGACCATATTTACAGGATTATTAAGGCAATATGCAAATAAATAATTCTCAAGAACATTATTTTGGTCTTCATCAAGTACATCAACACTATCAGCATTTATAAACCTGTACAATTCAAGGTTGTAGTACCTTGATTTGAGATGGTAATAGCCCGTCTCGGATGGGTTCTGCTATGTACCCCGGAGGGATGCCCCCACTCCGTGGCTGTGTCTTTTCAGGCGGTTACCTGCTGAAACAAAATGCCGTCTACCGGCAAGCATCGCCGCTCGGATACCACGGCACTTTTATTTAACTATATATGAGCCTAACTCCTTTCTGCAAACAAAACGTCCACTATGTTGCTTTATATTTTATATATTATTTAAGTATTCCGAGCTGTTATTAACATCGCCTATCACATTAAAGCATAATTTTTCATTTTCCATATAAGTTGAAATCGTGTATTCGTGCTCCAATCCGGTATAAGTCAAGCTATAATTACTGATGTCTTTAATATAAACTGTAGTTGTGCTTGATATGTTGCCGTTGGCAAAATTAAATTTGTGATTTTCAGAATCCGACACACTATCAGGAGCAACACTGCCGAAAATAGTCAAATAATAATCGTTAGTATCTTTTAGGTGGTAAAAGCTTACACTAACCCCTGAACCTGAACAATAGTAAATACGTTGGTTCTTTTTGGGAAATCCGACTATATATTTTCCGTCCTTTTTCAAAATCACTGCAGACCTAAACCTATTGGGAGAGGATTTCTGCCTGAATGAAACAAATGCCGAATCCTGACCGTATTCTATAAAGTCGATATGTCCCGAATACATATAATCAAATACCTCTTCAACATTATCGTATTTATGTATTTGTTCAATCGGAAAAACAACAGAAAGCTGATATAAAACCGCAACCATAACAAGTACAATAGCAACAATGCGTTTTCTATTTTTAGTACGTTTTGTAAAAAGCAATGCAAGCAAAACAGCAATACACGCTATAACAAGTCTTATTATATAAAACATAATGACATCTCTTTCTTAATAATTCGGTTGTGGCTGCAATTGAGGATAACCGCTATATTCAGGAATATTTGTTATTCCAACCAATGCACCTACAGCTACAATTGGCCAAATCATACTTATATTATAGTAAATATAATCAGTATTTTCAATTTGGTTATCTGCGCTCCAAGATATCCCTGTAGTTGAAGCCTCAATACCAACTTGCATTCTCGATAAATCCATTTTAATTCCTTTAGAGCTATAGGAATTGTCAGAAAAATATGTGCTTTTTGAAAATCCTATATTATCAACTCCTAAACTTAAATCATAATATTGGTTTTTAAAGTTTATTTTTACACCACACGAAGAGGCAAAAATGAAATCGCCTCGAACTTGTCCGTAAGTCATAATAGGTTTAGATTTTGAGAAAGGCTTTTTTTGAGTGCTTGTACGGTTACCAACAGTCATAGAAGCCGGTATTAAATTAGAAATATCTACAGCTGGTGTGGAATCCTCAACAAAAACACTTGTTTTCTCGTTTCCAAATGTATTACCTACAAAATTCTTAAATGCGTTCCACCTTTTTGAAAACCATTTCTTTACATCTTTCCAAGCATTACCGTTACCGTCTCTCCTATTTACAGGATTGTTGCCACAATATGCAAACATATTTTTGTCTAACAATCCCTGTCCGGTTTGCGCATAGCCGTCCGCATTCAAGAACCTGCCGACTTCGGGAGAATAATAGCGTGATTTGAGGTGGTAATAACCCGTCTCGGCTGGATTCTGCTATGTACCGGCAAGCACCGCGCTCGAATACCACGGCACTTGTCAGGAGTGCTCCTGAAACATTTAAGGGCTTGTGATTATCCCAGTAGAATGTTAAAAATTTGTCGTTAATATTTCAATGAAATACTTATCCACATCCTGACTTTCGTCAAAATATTCTGATATATGTTCTCTGACTTTTTTCCGTTTCCTTTCAATTTCTTTATCAGAACGGTTATCCAACGCAAATAGTAGTTGTGCAAACGTGTTACCATTTTTGCTTGCTTTTTCAATTTGAATTTTCCCTTGCTGTTCTATTGCAGTATACTCCACTCCGGAATTGAGAAACAAATCTGGTCTAACTTCCATCATATATCCAAATAGCCATTGGCAGTTCTCATTAGCAGAAAATGCAGAATTGAAATACTTGAAACAATGGCACAACATATCGGTCAATGTGTCATATTCGCCTTTTTTCAATGAAAGTACCGATCCATCTAAAGTCAAGGTATACCAAGTGTTAACCGATAGTTTCAAAAACAGCGAAACATTTTTTCTATCTGCTGTCAGCTTTTCGTGCGAATACCGGACACAATCAATCCATTTTCCATCAAACTCAAGCTTTCGAGTATATTCATCGCTGTATAAAATCATATTATCACCTTGTTTTCACCCATGCATCAGATATTTTAATTACACCGTCAATAATGGCATATCGGACGACAACATTATTTCTAACTTGCTTCGTAAATTAAAGCTCTACCTTGTCTGTTAATCAACGTCGTTGCACCTTTTTATAGTAGTGTTAATTAAACCTTTAACATTTTTCCAAGTAGCATTTCTAAAGACTCGTCCTCATGCATGTTTGCTTTGCATAATATGATGTATTGTGTTTCTACTTACAGATGAAAGCGACCTTGAAACAGATTTTATAACTAATCCACTTGAGGTTTTCGCCCCCAGAGCAACACCTACGCCATAGCGTACAAATCCCCCTATTGCACCTCCAATAACTGCACCAACCAAACCACATCCAACAACGTACCTCCAACGCTGTCCTTTTGGAATATTGCTTTTTACAGTCTTGTTATAGCCGTAGCCACCTCCTGCAACGCCACCAATCAATGCGTCTTAGTAATAGTTTGCAACTATATCTCCCTTTTTATCGCTATTGCGACTATATCGTTTTGAACATTCTTTATGTAGTAATGTAATATTCTTCGCCGTTATAAATGAAACCGAAAGCGTCGCCGTTGTGATACCACAAAGGCAAAACTTGTCAGGAGTGCTCCTGAAACCTTTCAGGGCTTGGGATTATCCCAACAAACTGCCTTTTGTCCCCAAAAGAAGATGCTTGCTGGTATAATTCATCTGAATTTTTGTAATAACATTTTTGCGGAAAAACATATTGTCGGATCGTCTGAACCAGCAATTATTTTTTCCAATGTAAGAATGGATTGCTCAACTAAGACCTCTGAATTTAAGCAGAAAAAAGCGGCGTTGACTTTTACTCTATCATCTTCGTGATTAAGCAACGCATGTAATACGTCGTCACCGATGTTTTTCATCATTTCGTCTTGCAACTTGTTAAGTTCTTTATAAGCTGCATTATGTTTTTTTACTTTTAGTTTATTTCCATAGTCGTTTTTAGTACACTGTTGTAGTGATAACTCCACAAACAAATTATAATAATCTTTCATATACACCTCACATAAACATTTTGATAACATTAATTCCAAATTCATATTGCGCGTTAAAGCTTTGTCCGGCAAGCATCGCCGCTCGAATACCACGGCACTTGTCAGAAGTACTGCCGAAATCTTTAGAAACTCGGAATTATCCCAGCAGTCTGCCCTTTGTCCCCAAAAGGCGTTGCTTGCGGGCATATGTTATTTGCGATATTGAATCAATATAGATTCCACAAGTATTGCAAGTCGATAGTACACCACTAATTCATCTTTTTCCATTCCTGTTGATTGATTTATCAATTCTGAAAAAGCAGCTTTTTCGGTTTTAGAAATAATTTCACTCGATGGGAGTTCAATGAATTTTGCTCGATGTATCAATTGAGAGCAATACCCCCCTACAACAGAATCAATAGCAATAAGTTCTGGAGAATATCTACGAATCGCCATAGGAATTCTTGAGTTTATAAACGCTTTCAAAATGTACTCGTGTTGTTTGTTTTTCATTAGATTCACCTATACCAAAACGTTAAAGTTTTACCAGTCGATGTAAACATTCCGCCCTGTCCGGTCAAATAAGTAAAATTCCAAGATGCATTTCCATATTTGTAGTTGTAGGTATACTTCAATACCGAAGAATTTCAATTGGCAAAGCTTACTGCATCTCGTGTATATTCGAGCACATTATTTCCCTTTGTCAATCCTTCGCTTACTACGTGCTTATTGTAGTGGTATTTCATTGATTGATACCCTGATTTAAAGGCGCCACTATTCCACGCTTTCGCTGCTTGTGAGACTTTTACCGCACTACCGGCAGCGCCTGTTATTGCGCCAGTAACGGCACCTGACAATGCCCCGTCGCCCATTCCATTCAAGGCTGCCGTGCCGGTTATTCGGGTTACGTTACCCCAAGCGTCGTAGTAATAGTTTACAACTACGGTGCCATTTTTATCGGCTATTGCGACTATATCGTTTTGTACATTCTACATATCAGCACAAATGTTGTTAAACATCTCCGTTAGTTGGCATTGGCGGTTACGTGCTAACTTTGTACTACTTTTAACTTGCCGACGGAATGATATAGGCTTTTGAAGCCGGACTATACGTGTAAATGGATGTTACATACAACCATTTGTTTTGCTGTAAATCATATTCCAAAAGAACAGCATATGCACCGCCTAAATCATCTGTGCATTCACCGAACGCATAGATTTTTCCGTTAATATACTGAATGGCATTGTCAACGAAAAAATCGTTTATGAAGTTACAACCGGTAACACGGATTTTTCTGTCTTTAAAAGAATAAACGGTTGAAACTCCGGTGCTTTCTTGGCTTATGTCATAAAATGAAAACGTCTTTTCCCATTGCGGAGTATGAATCTTTATGGCATTATCGCCGGCATACTCGCCGTATATTTCCTGTACGGGAAATTCAAAATCGTCATAACCGTATTCTTTTGCCGAACCCGATTTTAAATCGTATTCCCAAACAGAAGCATAGTCGTTGAGTACAATTTTACCGTCAAAATAATATCCGTTTCGCTTGCTGTATTCTGCTAAATTCATAAAATCGTCATACGCTGCGGCAGGATTTTCAAACACAAAATGAGTCTGAATAATATGCGTCTTTAAATCTACGGAAGATATACACCACTGCTTATTTGTTTTATCCGACTCGGAACATATAAAATAAGCTCTGTTATCGTAAATACAAAGTGTATCATAATAAGTTTTATGCTTCTTTTCACACAAATCAAAAAGCGAAATTACTTTTTTGCCCTTATATATATTGCCGTATGCTTCAACATAAGGAATATCCTCGCTTTCGCAAGATATAGCGGTAATTTCCTTGTTAAAAGACTTAACGGGACGCGTTGCCGCGTTTGCAATATACGGAATGGATACATAGAATAATACGGCAAGAACCAAAACACCCAATATAATCAGCAGTGTATAAACTCTTTTCTTGTTCATAATTATTCACTCCCCAAAATTTCCAATACTTTGGTTGGAATATACACATAAGGTCTACAATCACCTGTATATTCAATGTCAGCATCTGCTGTTGATTGGCGTTTAAGATGTAATTCATAGGCAATGTTATGAAATAGCCATTCTGATGACATATTGAACATTCTTTATGTAGTAATATTCTTCGCCGTTATAGTTGAAACCGAAAGCGTCGCCGTTATTATCGTACATAAAGATAAGCGTTTCGCCGCCCGTCTTTTGACCTGCCAATATGCTTCCGTTATAGAAATATTCGGTCTTTACGCCGTTTACGGTTTTGCTTAATCTGGTTAATAAAGATGTTACGTATCAGCACAAATATAGTTAATATATATCTAAAATGTCCCGACACGTAACAAGGGTGAAAAACGTTGTCAAACTATGGCTTTTTCAATACTATTTCAGTACCGTTTACAGTTAAGCTGTATGACGAATCAAAGTTGGGAATATGAGCATAGTAAGTAGTATACGTCTGTCCGAGAGAATCTTCGCCACTTATAAGAGGTTCAAATTCGCTATTGTACTTATCGGAAATAATCAAGTCTTTGTCGGTTTTATTAAGGATAGTTATAAAATAATCTTTTGTGCCTTTGCTCTGATAAACATCTAAAAAACAGAAATCATAATTTTGTACAATTATTCTTTTGGCATTGATATTTTTAGTTACTTTCCATCCGTCGGCGGTTTTGGGTATAAATGCATACGTTACCTTGTATTTGTCTTTTTGACTGCCGACAACAAAATCGCAATCGTCTCCTTCAACAACAAGTTTCATGTCAGATTTGCCGTAAACATAATGATAAGCCGAGTCGAGAGATTTAAATGTTATAAAACTGTTTTCAAACGGTATAAACGATAAAACCGTCGGCAATAATCCCGACAAACATAAAAAAACAATATACAGAGTTTTATTATGAGAGTGTTTAGATCTTTTTATCAATATGTAAGAACATATTAAAAATATACATCCGATTAGCAGTCTGATAAAGCTATACATTTTTATAATACCTCTCGATTAGTATATATGCGAATTGGTGTTTTTTGTGCCTGCGTCCGTTTTCAGTTTGACTGTATTCTCACTATTTTACCGTCAAACAGTTCTTCGAACTGCTCGATTGTGCCGATATAGTTTATAAATTATTAAACTTGCTTTCTGCCATTTTAAATACATCGTTGCTTTTAAGAAAAATACATATAAGCAATAATTCTATAAAAACAGACACGACAAATAATAATTTAACTGTAAATTCTTTGGCAGAGGTTCCATATAAAACATTTTTGTTTTTATCAATAATTTTATATCGCCCGAAATTATTTTTTAAAAAATATTCATTGTCAGATGTCACGAAATGTTTTTTTGACTTCTCTATATCGGTATATGTTTTTGAATTAACATCTTCACTTTTTTTAATTACATTACCTTTCAAATCAATTTCATACACGAATTCTGCCGTAGATAATACAATGGTATCATCGGTTACAGTAAAAGCATATGACCGCGAAGTTTGAGGATTTATCTCTAAAATCTTCTCTGTTCCGCTATAAACCTCTATTGCATTATCTCTTCCTACGTATAATAATTTTTGACTGTCAAGGGCAAATCCGCAAAAAGAAAAAGTGTGAAAAGCGCCAAGAAAGACTGAAAGAACAGTTAGGAAACCAAATAATACGAAGCAAAAAATAAGTTTAGTATTCTTCACATTCATCACCATTCCATTATCCTATTGTAAATATTATTCATTTCATCGTAAATATTAAATCCATACACCCACGAATAACCTATCTCTCCATGTATTTCTGCCGGAATGCATGAAACGCCAAAACCGGTAGAAATAGTTGTCCCTTGATAAACATCGTTAGTTGTTGAATCGGGAAAGACTACATATTCCAGTCCTAAAGATGCTCCTATATCTATACTACCACCAATTTGTGCCGAAGTCCCTTTTTGATGATAAATTGTCGGGGCGTTAGTTTTGCTTTTATATTTAGAAAGTGAGGCAGATGGTGTTCCTCCTCCGGTATTAGCCGATACAATAATGCCAACATTTACTTTCCTATCTTTCGTCACACAGAACCGCCCACCGTGTTAATTTTTCTGTTATTTTATTCGTTAAGGGTGATCAACGATATTAGCATAATCGCTATAAACAATAACATTTGCGTAATATAATGCTTGGCGTTCGTAATAATTATTTAAAATATCATCCGCATAACACCATTCATCATGATGTTTTATCCATTGAAAATAATGAGTTAATTCATGAGTTATTGATACAAGAATTACAGCTAATGCATCATCTTTGCCACTCCTATTTAGCAAATCATAATAGTCGCCAACAGCAACTCTGATAAAAGGTTCGTTCTTTATATCAAATGGGCCAAAAAAAGAAGCACTGGCTTTCTCTCCGGCACAGCTTATAATTTCACAACTGGATTTTAAATATATTGGCACTCGAATTGGGAAGTAGTATTGCGTACGTAGCCAATTAACATATTGCTTACATGCACGTTTCACTTCAGGGTCTACATTCTTATCAAATTTCAGTCGAATTCCGGGTCTTGATTTTTCGCAAATATATTCATTCCAATTGTTTGACGTCCATAATTTTCTCATTATTTATCAAGATAATTCTTATAATATATTCCGAGAATTATTACTATTATAATAACAACAGGTGACACAAACAAGCCTACTGTCAAAACCTTTTGAAAAGCCATCGGCATACTCAAACTTACAAAAGAAAGGATTAAAAATATAACATTCGGTATCATAGAAAAAGTATATATATGGTCTAATTAATCATACAATTTGGGGTCGGGAGCATTACTCCTCATCCATGCACGAAAACTATTTTGCAAGTTTTGCCTGCCCGTAGACTGTTGCATAAGCTTGCCTCTTTTTTCTCTAACACCCTCAGGGGTTGTTCCACCGGCTTTACATACCGAATTCCATAATATTTTGCGGCTTAATGAAGTTATCACCTGCATAACAATAAAAAATACAAGATAAAAAATTACTCTGTTTTCAATATTCATAATTATTCCTCCAAACTAATCTCCTACATAGCCTAATTTTGAGGCCATTTTCAATACTTCGCTTTCTCTGTCTACTGTTGATATAGCATAGAATAATGTGTTGTCACCGTCGGTTATGCGCTCAAGCTGCCTGCCGCACCACTCAAACAACTTGCTGCCGAAAGTGAAGGGATTGCCGATTTCGTCATAGGTTACAACCTGACCGTTAAATTATGTGTTACGTACATTTCCAAACACTTATGTTTTTAGTTTGACTGTTTTCTCACTATTTTACCGTCAAACAGTTCTTCAAACTGCTCGATTGTGCCATTTGTTAAAAGGTCTTTTTCGCATATAATTTGCGAAAAATTTCCAGAGTCACGAAAAATCAACACGTAATACTCGCCGAAGTCGCGCACTCCCTTTATTCCCTCCATGGCAATGTTACTAGGGCAGTAACATAATAAGATTTCATAACAGTTTTAGTTATTCCTGTTCCATTATTTTTTTTGCTATAGAGACACATTCATCTACGCTTTTAGTAAAAGTCATTCCGAATGCTTTCGAGAAAACCTCGTAGATTACCATACCGTTTTGTTCTATGCTATGTTGAAATTTTAATAAAATTTCCCAACTCTCAATATCATATTCATCCGGCGGAGCATGGTCCAACAAGTCTATTGGGTCCCACTTGTCAATTACTTTTTTTATAATCTCAAAATTCATTTTATTTCCCATAGAATTGTCCTTTCATAGCGGCATCAAAAAACTTTGATGAATAGGCTGTTACCACCTCACCAGCCTTGTTAAGAACAACTATGGTCTGACATTCTCACTATTTTACCGTCAAACAATTCTTCAAATGCTCGATTGTGCCATTTATTAAAAGGTCTTTTTGGCAATTTAATTCTGTCACGGGTGCTCTCTGGTTGTGGCGTACTCATCTATTATATAACGTGCATATCTGCTTGCCTGTCGCTCTCTGCCCATTGATGTTAGTTGAAGATTATTTATCCACTGATAGTAGTGAGTCAATTCATGAGCCAATGAAATAAGAATTGAAGCAAGCGCATTGTCTTTTCCGTTCTTGCTTAGCAATTCCTCATAATCGCCTGTTGCAATTCTGATATATGGTTCATCATAGTATGAATAGGACTCAAAAAAGGTTCCAACTACATGATCGCCGTCTTTTGCTCGAATCCTTTCTGCCTCTTTAACATAAACAACAATCCTTACCGGAAAGTAATACTCTGCACGCAACCATTTTCCGAATTGTAAGCATGCACGTTTAACTTCCGGGTCAACATTTTTGTCACATCGAAACCGTAACCCAGTTCGCCCGGAGCCGTCTTTCGGCAAAATCTTTTCCCAGTTATCTAATCTCCAAATATGCATATTATTTATACTTCCTATGTCCTCTGCCGGGTGTATGTTTCTTTTGCGGTTCCGATGGACTTTACTGTTGTCGAAGTTCTGTTGCCGACAATTATCAAAAACTAAAAAAAAACGGACAATATCATAGATATTATCCGTGCTTAAATTTAAAGTTTTTTAATTTGCCGCACGTTTTTTATCAAGCCGTGAAATTTTACCGCATGGGGCTTGCACTCCCGTTCAGTTGTATTTTAAACGTTGTTTACTGTAACGGCATGTTATCATATTAACAGAATGTATTAAAAAAGTCAATAAATGTTCGTATTATCAAAACCGATATCAAAAAGCGTTGTCAAACAGAATCATATAAATTATTGAATTTGCAAGCATTTTTTGATAAAATATCTATAAAGGAGGTCTTTTGATGATACTCAAATTAAAACCCGCGTTCAAAGATTATATTTGGGGAGGAACAAAACTTCGTGATGATTTCGGATTTAAAAGCGACTTAAAAAAAATCGCTGAGGGCTGGATGCTGTCTTGTCATAAAGACGGCGAAAATGTTATTGACGGCGGAAAATTTGACGGTAAAACATTGTCCGAAGTCATTAAAGAAACAGGAAAAGATATACTCGGAACAAAGGCACAAAAATATGACTTTTTCCCTATTCTCATAAAACTGATTGACGCTAAAGATAATTTATCCGTACAGGTGCATCCAAATGATGATTATGCGCTTCGAGTTGAAGGCGAATACGGAAAAACCGAATGCTGGTATGTGATTGATTGTGACGAAGGCGCTGAACTGATATACGGATTCAAGAAAAAAATTTCAAATGAAGAATTCAGAAAACGCATTGAAGACAATACATTTTTAGACGTAGTAAATCATGTGAAGGTTAAAAAGGGTGAATTTTTCTTTATCGAATCCGGCACACTACATGCAATCGGAAAAGGAATTCTTCTTGCGGAAATTCAGCAAAATTCCAATACGACATATCGCGTATACGATTACAACCGTTTAGGAGCTGACGGAAAGCCAAGAGAGCTACACACCGAAAAAGCCCTCGACGTTACAAAATGCGAACCACCGAAAAATAACGGTGTAATGCCACCTGTTGTTAAGAAAGATGGCTATGACGAAAAACACCTTACTTCGTGCGAACTGTTCTCGGTCAAAGACATTACCGTAAACAAAAGCTATTCCTCCGTAGCCGACAGCAATTCGTTTGTATCCATTCTCGTTATCGATGGCAACGGCTCTTTGATTTGCGAAAACGAAACATTTCCGTTGTGCAAAGGCGACAGTTATTTTATAAGTGCCGATAGCGGAGAATTCAAAATATGCGGAAATGTCAATTTAATTGAAACAAGAGTATGACTTTTTAAATTGACATATTGACAATATATCTGTACCGTCATATAATGTTAATGCAAAATATTGCTGTCTTCGAGGCGGGGTGAAATTCCCCACCGGTGGTAAAAGTCCACAAGCTTCGGCTGATCGGGTGAAACTCCCGAACCGACGGTACAGTCCGGATGAAAGAAGATGTACTTAAGCTACACTTTCACCTCGCAGGTTATATCTGCGAGGTTTTTATTTTGTTTGGCAGCATATTTCAGCAAAAATATGAAAGGTCTGATACCATGTCAAACAACAAAAATGAAAAGAAAAAAATAATGTCGGGATTTCAAATCAGAAAAATGACTGTAACAGCCATTTTAGCGGCTGTTTCAACCGTCCTTATGTTTCTGAGCTTTAATGTTCCGTTTATGCCGAGCTTTATCAAAATGGATTTTTCAGAGCTTCCGGCGCTGATTGCTGCGTTTGCATACGGCCCGTTAAGCGGTGTTATTGTTTGTCTGATTAAAAATCTGATTAATCTTTTAAGTACACAAACCGGCGGAGTCGGTGAACTATCCAACTTTATTTTGGGATGTGCATTTGTGCTTCCCGCGGGACTGATTTATAAGCACAAGAAAACCAAAAAAAGTGCTGTTCTCGGAGCACTTCTCGGAGCCGTAATAATGGCAGCATTCAGTATGGTTTCAAACTATTATATTGTTTATCCGATTTATACCAAGTTTATGCCGATGGACGTTATAATTGCTGCATACAGTTCTATTTTGCCTTCGATTAAAAATCTTTGGCAGGCTTTATTTGTATTTAATTTACCGTTCACTTTTGCTAAAGGTCTTGTAAATGTTCTGATAGCAACGCTTATTTATAAGCCGCTGTCCCCTATTTTAAAAGGCAAGAATATTTGAGTTGATTTCATTGACAAACGTTGACAAAAATAGTAGAATATAATCAAATAAATAACAATCCTTATAAAGAGTGGCGGAGGGATCGGCCCTGTGAAGCCCGGCAACCTGCACTTAGATGCAAGGTGCTAAATCCCGCAGCATTTTGTGCTGAGAGATAAGGTGAGTTCTATGGGACGCCTTATGCGGATTCAGCACGGGCGTTCTTTTTTTGATTGTTAAACATAAAGGAGTAATTTTAAAAATGGCGAAACATCTTTTTACATCAGAATCGGTTACAGAAGGACATCCTGATAAAATATGCGATAATATATCCGATGCCGTTCTTGATGCTATTCTCGCACAAGATCCTGACGGCAGAGTTGCTTGCGAAACAACTTGTATAACCGACCAAATAATGGTTATGGGTGAAATAACCACGAAGGCAAAAATCGATATTGAGAAAATTGCAAGAGATGTTGTTTGTGAGATAGGCTACGACTCACCTGAAAAAGGCTTTGACGGACATACCTGTAAAGTTCAAATCGCTATTGACAAGCAGTCCCCGGACATAGCTCTCGGCGTAGATAAATCATACGAGCTGAAAGAAGGGTATGATGACAGTTATAATCTTCACGGTGCCGGTGATCAGGGTATGATGTTTGGTTACGCCTGCGACGAAACCGAAGAGCTTATGCCGCTGTCAATTTCACTTTCACATAAGCTTGCAAAGCAACTTACAAACGTCAGAAAAGACGGTACACTCCCCTATCTCCGTCCGGACGGCAAAACACAGGTTACCGTTGAATACGATGAAAGCGGTGCACCCAAAAGAGTTGACACTATTGTTATTTCCTCTCAGCACAGTGCTGATGTCTCTCTTGATCAAATCAGAAGTGACATAGTAAAATATGTTATCAAGCCCATTGTTCCCGAAAATCTTTTAGATGACGATACAATTATTTATGTGAATCCTACGGGCAGATTTGTCACAGGCGGCCCTGCAGGTGACAGCGGTCTTACAGGAAGAAAAATTATTGTTGACACATACGGCGGTATCGGTCGTCACGGCGGCGGTTGCTTCTCAGGAAAGGACCCCACAAAAGTAGACCGTTCTGCTGCTTATGCTGCGCGATATGTCGCCAAAAATATTGTTGCGGCAGGTCTTGCAAAAAAATGTGAAATTCAAATTGCTTACGCAATCGGCGTAGCACATCCTGTTTCTGTTATGATTGATACATTCGGAACAGGCATAATTTCCGACGATACTTTAAGTGAAATTGTCACCGAAACATTTGATTTGCGTCCGGCGGCTATAATTGACAGCCTCGACTTACGCAGACCTATTTATCGTCAGCTCGCTGCATATGGTCACATGGGCAGAACCGACCTTGATCTTCCGTGGGAAAAGACCGATAAAGCCGTTGAGTTGAAGCAAGCGGCCGGAATTTAAGAAACTGTATAAAACTCTTTTTTTGGTTCATAATAACAATGAACTATTTAAAGGAGTTGAAAACTGATGTTAGACAGAATTGCGTTAATCCTTGTTATCATCGGCGGTATCAATTGGGGTTCAATCGGACTTTTCAAGTTTGATATTGTCGGATGGATATGCGGCGGTCAAGATGCAGTTATCAGCAGAATAATATACACTCTTGTTGCGTTGGCGGCAGTATGGTGTATATCATTGCTATTCAAGCAAAATGAAATTCTATCCTCCGATAACGGCGAAAAAAGAGCATAAAACTAAAAGTCCGGCTCAGCCGGACTTTTTTTCTGTAATCTTTGTTTTATCTGCAATGACGTAAATCATATTGTTTGTGTAATACACGACTTTACCGGGTAGTGCTCCCGACGGCTTTTTAACATTTTTTACTAATGTATAATCAACCGGTACCTTAGTATTTTCCTTTGCAGAACTATTACAAGCCGCTATAATCGCAGCCTCCGAAATTGCAAGGTCTGTAAATTCACGTTTATCGGAAACAAGTATTGTATGTGAACCCGGAACACCTTTGGTGTGAAACCACATATCATAATTTTTGGCTGTTTTAAATGTAAGTTTATCGTTTTGCAAATTATTCCTACCGACAAGAACCCTGAAGCCCTCACTTGTTACATATTCAAGCGGAGGAAGTTCTCGAGGCTGTTTTTGCTTTGCGATTTTATGCTTCTTTATAAAACCGCCTAAAACAAGCTCATTTCGTATACTTGCAATTTCACTCTCTGTTTCGGCACGCATAAGGCTGTCTTTTACCGAGTCAATATAAGATAATTCCTGTTCCCCGGATTCAATTAAATCGGCGAGCATTTTTTCTGCAGTATGCGCTTTTTTATAATCCTTGTAGTATTTCTGTGAGTTTTTTGCGGGAGATAAAGCCGGATTTACAGGTATTCTAACAAGACGATTGTTGTCATAATAATTTTCAACCTCATAATACGAACAGCCGGAGCTTAATTTATATTGGTTAGCACTTATAAGCTCTGCATATGTTTTCAACGTGTCTTTATCATCACACTTTTGCAATTCCGCCCTTTGGTTAGCTATTTTACGGACAAGGCGCTCTGTCGTATTATTCAGAATTTTTATTATATCCCTAGCCTTCACCTTCATACGCAACGCAAGGTCTCGTTCATAATAAAAAACATCAAGAGCTTCCGAAACCGACGCAAAAGTCTTTTTGCTAAAGAGCCTACCGTATTGCTTGATATCAATTATCGAAAAATCATATGGTTTACCGTCAACATCAAACAATACGGTAACACCGACTTTATCGCTCGCCAAATATACCTTTAATTCGGATACAGCTTTTTTGAGTATATCGCTGTCGCACTCCGAAACCGCAAGATCTTCTTCAAAAGCTTCGTACGCAATTTCACGACACATAAGAGGCGAAGAACCCTCAATTGAAAACAACAAAGACTTGCTCATTTTCAAATGAGAATACAACAGTACCGAAGTACAAATATCTTCGACTTCGTCCTTGAGAATATTGCATTTTTTCTGCTGCGGCGGCAACACATATGTTACGGAAGGCAATATTTCTCTGACGGATGATTTATTTTCGTCAACCCTTTTTACCGCATCGATTATTTTCCTGTCATTACCTATAAGTATAATGTTACTGTGTTGAGCCATTATCTCGACACAAACCGAGAGATTAACCTTATCTCCTATTTCGTTAACTGCGTCAAAATCAAAAAACAGTATTCTGTCAAGGCCCGATTGACGAATGTTTCGGAGAATTGATCCTGTAAGTTTTTTTCTAAAAAGCATACAAAGCATTGGCGGTTTTTGCGGGTTTTCAAGCGAATGAGAGGTCAAATGCACCCTTGCCGAGCTCGGTTCTGCCGACATAAGCAGTTTATATGCACCGTTTCTTGTTCGCATATTAAAGACCAATTCAAGCCTTGACGGCTGATTGACCCGTTCAACTCTCGCTCCTATTAACTTTTCGGCTATTTCGTCTTTAATAAAATGTAATGTAATACCGTCAAGAGCCATAATGATATATCCTCAAATATTCTTAATCGGAGTTTTTTGTTCCGCAACTTTAAATTGTATATCTTTAAACTTATCCTCAAGCAATTTACACAAGCTCACTACAGCCGGAAACTCAGTCTCATAATGCCCGGCAGAAACAAGTAATATTTCTTCATCGGTTGCATCCAGAAACTCATGATATTTTCCGTCTCCCGTAACAAGTGCATCAGCGCCGGCTTTTTTTGCGTCCGATGCAAAATCCGAGCCTGCACCGCCGCAAACAGCAACAGTCTTTATTTCTTTTGTACAGTCATTATATCTAAGGTGCGCCGAAAGACATTTGCCCACATATTCCGAGAACATATCCGAGGTCATCGGATTATCAAGCTCACCTATCATAAAGCAGCTGTCATTACTTGAAACAACATTATGCAAATTAAGTTTTTGTGCCAGAACCTTATTTACACCAATAGGCGATAAATCGTAGTTAGTGTGGGCGGAAATAACAGATATACCGTTTTCAAAGCAAATTGCTGCCGGTGTTTTTTCTGTAAGTGCAGACAAAGAACCGAAAATTACCGGATGGTGGGAAACAATAAGGTCATACTTTCCGTCAATCGCTTCATTCAAAACATCTGCAGTAATATCAAGCGTAACCAAAGCCTTTGAAATAACACAGTTACCGCAATTTACCAAAATACCGCTGTTATCCCATTCAAGTTGTAAAGAAAACGGTGCAAAACTGTCAATATAATCATATATTTCGTTTAGCCTGCTCATATTTAATTCCCTCCAAAATTTCACCTATTTTGTTTGCATCATAACCGGAATTTTTAAGCGCCGTATACTTTTTTTCAAGCCTGCTTACAATTCTATTACAAAATTCAATTTCATCCGGATTATTGCTGTAAATCAGATTTCCGACATAGAAGTACCACTCGCCAAAATCAGCCTCTTCTTCGGTATATTCGGCTGACAGTGCAAGATACAGTCTTTTACCTTCTCTTACAACTGTTTCCTTTGTAATTTTATAACCGTTATCGCACAAAAAAGCCCTCAAATCTTCAAAATGAGTCATTGGCTGCATAATAATCTGTTTATTATTTTTAAGCCATGTTGCGTCACCGATTATTTTAGCTATAAGCTCACCGCCCATACCTGCTATAACAACGGCGTCGGCTTCGGTTTCTTCAATATTTTCAAGTCCGTCGGAAAGCCGTAAAACCACTCTATCTTCAAAACCGTATTGTTTAACGGTTTTTGCCGCATTATTTAAAGGTCCTTCGTTTATATCAGAGGCCACAACAGTTTCAGCAAGATCATTTTGTAATGCGTAGACCGGTATGTATGCGTGATCGGTTCCGATGTCGGCAAGCTTTTTGCACGGAGTAATCAATTCTGCTGTTTTCAGCAAACGAGGAGTTAAGTTAATCATAATTACCGTAATTTAAAGGCTGTGTTTTGAGCACAGCCTTTTTAAGTCAGTTATTTTTTCCTTTTAAAAATTCGTTGATATTCTCAACAAGCACGTCCGGGTCAACACCGTGAACCATACAAGCCTGCTCTACTGTTTCGCCGCGCGAAGCCGGGCAACCCAAGCAATGCATACCCATTTCAAGGAAAAAAGGAGCTGTATCTCTCTCGGCATCAAGAATGTCGCCGATTGTCATATCTTTATTGATTTCTGTCATAAATAAAACCTCCGATTATGCTTTTGCGACCGCTAATTTGACTTTACCGTCGCCTATCTCTACTTCTTTGGTAAGATCCGCGTCAGAAAGAGTTCCGCCGAGGATAAGTTCATCGGCAAGAAGCTCCGACTTAATGTATTCGGTCTTTTCTTTGAGAGCACCAATAACGGCTGTGTCAAGAGACTCAATTGCCATTTTAACTCTCTGCTCTACCTCATACCCTGCTTCTTTTCTTATAAGCTGACACTGTCTTACCGTATCACGTACTAAGCCCTCTTTAATGAGTTCATCGGTAAGCACGGTATCCAACGCCACAACGCCCTTATCATTCTGAAGCTCGGCAGATACAATACCCTCTTTAGTTTTGGTCTGGACACTGAATATATCAGCGGCAAATTTATCGTCCCAACCGGGAACGGAAACTTCATCTCCCTGTTCAACTGCAGAAACAAGTTTCGTCATAACATCCTTTGAAAGTGTTTCAAGGGTTTGCTTCATCTTGTTGACATTCTGCTTAAGAACAGCACCGGCTACCTTAAAGTTTACGGTCAGATATTTATCCTCAAGAACATTAACATCATCAATATATTTAATATTCTTAATGTTAAGCTCATCAAGTATTATCTTTTCAAATACACCTATTTTATTTGCCGTTTCGCTGTCACAACAAACATAAAGTGTTGAAAGAGGCTGGCGAACCTTGAGCTGCTGCTCATTGCGAAGTCTCATTGCGGTAGCTATTATCTCTCTTGAGACAGCCGTTTTTTCAACAATTCCGTCATCCTCAAATCCCTTTATCGGCTTCGGCCAATCGCAGAGATGTACGGAGATCGGTGACGAAGGCATAACTTTTCTCGTAAAGTTCTGCCAAATATGCTCTGTCATAAACGGAATAACAGGTGACATAACAAGAGTTGCAGTATTAAGTGCATAATAAAGCACCCAATAAGCAGTCATCTTATCTTTTTCATCGCCGGTTTTCCAGAAGCGACGACGATTTGTCCTTATATACCAATTTGATATATCGTCAACAAATACCTCAAATTCTTTTACAAGCATATAAACTTTATAGTCATCATAAAGCGCTTTAGCTTTTTTTAGGAATTCATTGGTACGAACAACAAGCCATATATCCGTAGGAGTCATCGCAGACTTGTCCGGTGTGTAATTTTCAAAATTAGGCTTATCGATTTTTGCATATGTCTCAAAAAACGTATAAATATTCCAATATGAAAGAAGCTTTCTTCTCGCCTCATCGCCGAGATTATAACCAAAACGAACATCGTTTGACACAGGAGCACCTGCATATAAATAGCGGACTGTGTCAGCACCTATTTTTTCAGCCGCCTCATCGAATTTAATCATAAATCCGGTTTTCGAGAACTTTCTGCCGTCTTCGGCTATTACGGCACTATTAGTGAGAACTCTCTCATAAGGAGCTTTACCCTCAAGCACAACACTCATAAAGAGCTGTGAATAGAACCAAAGTCTAACCTGCTCGTGCATTTCGGTAACCCACTCTGCAGGGAAGTTCTTTTTCCATTCTTCCTTATCACGGAAATAGCCGAATGTTGAGTAAGGAACAATGCCGGCATCAAGCCAAACATCACCGATTTCAGATATACGCGAAACCTCTTTGCCGCAATGCGGGCATTTAATTTTAATCTTATCCACCCAAGGTCTGTGAAGCTCGGGCAGTTCATCAACAAGTTTAGGGTCAACCGCAAGAGAACGAAGCTCTTCCTTAGAACCTACAACGGTTACATGACCGCAATCGCAAGGATAAAACGGAAGCGGCATACCGTAATAACGCTTACGGGATATGTTCCAGTCTCCCATATTATTTAACCAATCGTTCATACGTTTGCCGTTTGATGCAGGCTCCCACTTAACGGTATTGGCAGCTTCAATAAGCTTCGGACGTAATTCATCTGTTCTGATGTACCAAGCCGGTACAAGTCTGAACACAACCTCCGATTTACATCTCCAGCATACGGGATAGCTATGCTCATGCGGTTCAACCTTATAGAGCTTATCATCAGCTTTAAGGTGCTCAAACACCTCATTTGCAACGGTATGGCTTTCTTTTCCGGTCATCCAGCCGAAGCCGTCAAGATATATACCCATATCATCAATGGGCATTACTTTTGCGAGACCGAGTTTTTCACCAAGCTCAAAGTCTTCGACGCCGCAACCTGGAGCTATATGCACTATGCCGGTACCTTCGTCTGCGGCAACATCCTCCCAAGCAACGATTTTATGGTCAATACCGCTTTGGGCGGGAATATCCGGGAAGCATGTTTCATAATGATAGCCTACAAGCTCAGATCCCTTAAACGCACGAAGCACTTCGACTTTATCGTCGCCGAGATGACCTATTGCATTCTTAGCGAGAATCAGAGTTTTTTCATCGCTTTTAACCTTTACTTCAACATAATCAATTTCGGGATTGACTGCAAGCGCAACATTAGATGAAAGCGTCCATGGAGTTGTTGTCCAAACAAGCATTTTGGACGGTATTTCTTTAATCGGGAGCTTAAAATATACCGAATTGTGCGTCATCATTTTGTATGAGCCTGTCATTTCATGCTCGGATAGCGATGTTCCGCATCTAGGACACCAAGGCATAGGCTTATACTCACGCTGAATCCATCCGTGCTCATCACATTTTTTAAGGAAATACCAAATACCGCCTATATTTTCATCGGTGTTAGTATAGTAGGAATGGTCCCAATCCATCCATTGGCCGAGTCGTTTGGACTGTTCGGTAATAATCCCCGAAAAATGCTTGACACGGTCTTTACAAGCTTTTGTAAACTTGTCCATACCGTAGTTTTCAATATCCTTTTTAGTCTTAAAACCAAGGGCTTTTTCAACTTCTACTTCAACCCATAGTCCCTGTGAGTCAAATCCGTTTTGGTAACGGCAATCACATCCTTGCATTGCATGATAGCGAATAAAAATATCTTTTATACTTCTGCCCCAAGCGTGGTGAATACCCATAGGGTTATTAGCTGTTATAGGACCGTCAAGGAATCGGAACATTTTGTGACCACGATTTTTTTCGCGGAGCTTTTCAAAGCACTTTTCCTTTTCCCAAAAATCCATGACTTCATGTTCCATATCTACGAACATATTTTTTTCATCTGCCACTTTATTTTTTCCCCTTTCAGAGCACAATTATTAAAGCCATAATATTTAGATTATATCTAAAAAAGTCAATATTTACAAGGCTTTTTACTTATTTTTTTCATTAAATTTCGGAATGATGTTAGTTTCATCGACAATATATATAGGGCGGTTTTTCACTTCAAGATAAATTCGAGAAATATACTCGCCCGCTACGCCGAGAGACAGCAATATGAGGCCCCCTATAACAAACACGGCACATATCAATGAAGGATACCCGGGTACGTCAGAACCATAGATTAAAGTTCGTATAAAAATATAAATCGCATAAACTATTCCGATCAAGCTGAATGCAGACCCTATATACAGAGAAATCTTTAAGGGTGCAGTCGAAAATCCTATAATACCGTCAAGCGCGTATCGCAGCAATTTCCAAAATGACCATTTCGTCTCACCTGCCACGCGGCTGTTATTCTCATGTTCAAACCATTTCGTCTTAAATCCTACCCAACTGAATATCCCTTTGGAAAATCTGTTATATTCCGGCATAGAAATTATTGCATCGACGACCTTACGCTTCATTATTCTGAAATCCTGCGCGCCGTCCTCAATACCCGTGTCCGAAATTTTATTGATAAGTTTATAAAACTGCTTTGAGAAAACACTTTTAAGCTTTGCCTCGCCTTTTCTGTCTATGCGCCTTGCGGCTGCTATATCGTAATCTTCGTTAATAAGCACATTCATCATATCCGGAATCAAATTCGGTGAGTGCTGCAAATCGGCGTCCAAAATTCCGACATATTCTGCGTCCGACATCTTCATACCGGCAAGCATGGCGGCTTCTTTGCCAAAATTGCGCGAAAAAGAAATATATTTTACATAATCATATTTTTCCGCATAATCACGCAGTAAACCGAGTGTATTATCGCGGCTGCCGTCGTTAACAAAAATAAACCTTACCGAAACATCATTCATTTTATCTTTGACATCTTTTAACGCTTCAAAAAAAAGAGGTAAAGACTCCTGCTCGTTAAAGCAAGGAATCACAAGATCAAGCTTTCTCAAAGATATGCACATCCTTTAATTGGTCTTATGATAGTATAACATATTATACGTTAAAAAAAAACAAAAATATAAGCGGTATAAAAACCGCTTAAAATTTTAGTTTTATTGTTTTTTCTCGGATAAGTATTTTTGCTTTGTTGCCTGGCCGCCTCTTATATGTCGTTCAGCTTTATTAACCTCCAAAACCTCTCTGACTTCTGTATACAAACCCGGATTTATCCTCCTAAGTCGCTCGGCAACATCCATATGTACTGTTGATTTGCTCACCGAAAACACCTTAGCTGCCGCTCTTACGGTGGCTCTGTTTTCAACAATATATTCTCCCAAGATCACAGCGCGTTCTTCAACAGTATCGTTCAAAACAAATCCCTCCTTAGTCTATCAATAATTGATATGACAAAGGAGGGACAAATATTCTTAAATTATTTTAGGCGTAAATTACTTTGTGCCGAATATTCTGTCACCGGCATCACCGAGACCGGGAATAATGTAGCTGTGCTCATTAAGTCTCTCATCAAGAGCAGCGCAGAAAATATCAACATCGGGATGAGCCGTCGTAAGAGCTTCAAGGCCCTCGGGAGCGGCGATAATACCCATAAATTTAATTGATTTCGGATGGAAAGTCTTTATCTGATCTATTGCATCAATAGCGGAACCGCCTGTTGCAAGCATAGGATCAAGCACGATTACTTCACGCTCCGAAATATCAGACGGTAACTTGCAATAATACGGAACGGGCTTTACCGTAACCGGATCACGATACATGCCGATGTGGCCAACCTTTGCCGAGGGAACAAGCGCCAAGACGCCGTCAAGCATTCCGGTTCCGGCTCTGAGTATCGGAACGAATGCGAGTTTTTTACCCGAAATAACTTTAGCTTTAGCAATAGCAATAGGAGTTTCGATTTCGACTTCCTCAAGAGGAAGATCGCGAGTAGCCTCGTAGCACATAAGCGTTGCTATCTCTGAAACAAGTGCTCTGAATTCTTTAGAACCGGTATTTTTATCTCGGAGCAACGTCAGTTTGTGCTGAATAAGCGGATGGTTGGTAATAGTAACCTTACCCATAATTAGCCTCCAATAATTTAAATTTCTAAAATATTATATAACAGCCGTCAATAAAAGACAAGATATTTTTATTTGTTTTCGATTTCGGTTATTTGGTCTATTCTTCTTTGATGGCGGCCGCCCTCAAATTCGGTTTTCAAAAAGACATCAGCCAGTTCTGCAGCAAGGCCGGCACCGACTACCCTGCCGCCGAGGCAAAGAATATTAGCATTATTGTGAAGTCTTGTATATTTAGCACTGAAATAGTCGGAACAACAAGCTGCGCGTATACCCTTGACTTTATTTGCCGCCATGGACATACCTATACCGGTTCCGCAACACAGAATTCCGAGGCTGCCCTCATCCGATAAAACACTTAAGCAAGTTTTTTCGGCAATTGGCGCATAATCCACCGATTGTGTAGAATCAGTTCCGCAGTCTATTACTTTATAGCCTTCTGCATCAAGATGCACCTTCAATGCCTCTTTCAATTCAAATCCGCCGTGATCTGCTCCTAAATAAACCGTCATTTCTTAAGCTCCTTTTTCTTTTTTAATTCTCGCTCTGCCTGAGGCAGTCTTAAATAAACCGGTAAAAGCTCGTTGGCGCTAACCGGTAATTTACCTGAATTGATATATTTTTCAGTAAGAAATGCAACGCTTGATGCGCGCTGATACCTGTTTTGTGCATCCGCCAATATGATATTGTCAAAGCTGTCCGAAAGCTTTTCATAAGTTACTGCGGCACCGTCGCCTGCAAATATAATAGGCTTGTCTATGCTTTTTAAGCTGTCAGCCAACTCCGATATGAGCATCGCGCTGTCGGGAGTCAATCTTTTGCCGTTTTCAAAAAGTGCCGTATACACCTGAGAACATCTTGCGTCCATAAGAGAACAAACAACACAGTTTCGGTCAAAAAAGGGATACGCTATTGTCTCAAGAGTAGAAATACCACAGCACGGCTTGCCGACTCCATCGGCCATTCCTTTTACGGCAGCCACGGCTATTCTGACACCCGTAAATGAACCCGGTCCGTTTGAAACAGAAAATACATCTACCGTGCCTATATCGGTTTTAGTATTATCAAGTATATTTTTCACCATCGGCATAAGGGTTTCGCTGTGTGTCAGTTTAACGTTTGTGAACTCTTCACCTATAAGTACCCCATTATCCGAAAGCGCAACACTGCAAGAAGAAGCTGAGCTTTCAACAGAGAGAATTTTCATCTTTAACACCATCTATTCTAATAATACGAGCATTATCGGAACCGCCTTTTTCCATATATACCCTCACAGTATTCTCAGGCAATGCGTTTTCAACATTTTCACTCCACTCAACACACAAAACCGAGCCCATATCTATATAGTCAAAAAAGCCGGTAGAATAAAGATCGTCCCAGCTCTCAACACGGTACATATCAAAATGACAAAGCTCATTATGCTCACCGTAAACATTTACAATTGCAAATGTCGGGCTTGAAACATTACAAGTGAGCCCCATACCCTTTGCAATACCGCTGATAAGAGTCGTCTTGCCCATTCCGAGACCGCCGTAAAAAGCCACAACCGTTCCGCCGTCAAGGTTTTTGGCCAGTTTTTCGCCTAAGGCAATTGTTTCCTTGGCGGATTTACTTGAAAACTCTATCATTTAATCACCTTAGTTATTTTAGCATTAAATTTATTATCAGTAAATACTTTTTTGCTTGAAAATATCAGCTCACCATAATATAATATTAAATAATGAATTCGGAGGTAAAAAAATGAAAAAGGTTTTTTCGACAATAAAAAGCTTTTTGAAGGAAACTGATATTTTGTTGTTTTCTCTTTGTGTGATTACCTCCGCATTTGGATTGTTAATGGTTTACAGCGCCACCCGATACACTCTTAAAGACGGAGCTCATTTTTCGAGAGAATTTATAATAATGCTGCTTGCGATTTTCCTCGGAATCATTGCTGCGTTGTTCTTATCATATTTCGATTACCAAGTATATACCAAGTTTTGGCCGGTTATAGCTGTTTTCTGTGTTATCATAATGCTTGTTCTCTTCAAATGGGGCACAGGGCCGTCTTCAAGACCGGACGCCAGAACATGGCTTTCAATAGGACCTATAAATTTTCAACCGTCAGAACTTGTAAAAATCGGATTTATTATAACGTTCGGTGTGCATTTGGATAAAGTGAAAGAAAAAATCAACAACATTTTCAGTATCCTTCAACTCGGTGCACACGCTGCCGTACCGATAGTTCTTGTTGCGGCAACCGGCGATATGGGTTCTGCACTCGTATTTATGGTTATTGCCATTGTCATGATGTTTGTAGCAGGCGTTCATTGGGGATATTTTCTCGGCGGTATAGCTTTAGTCGGAGCGGCAACTCCTCTTATTTGGACTTATGTTTTAAAGCAGCTCCAAAAAGACAGATTTTTAGCTCTTATTTATCCAGATTTATATCCTGATATTATATATCAGCAGCAACGCGGTCTTAACGCCATCGGTGCCGGCGGTATTACGGGGCAAGGCTTGTTTAAGGGAGCTTACACACAGGCAGGAGCTGTCCCCGAGAGCCAAAATGATATGATTTTTTCCGTTGTCGGTGAAGAATTGGGATTTATCGGCTGTATAACCGCACTGCTTCTTATAGTTTTAATAACTGTGAGAATTATTTATGTCGGAAAAAAGTCAAGCGAGCAATCCACCAATCTGATTTGTACGGGAATGGCTGCAATGATAATCGGGCAAATGATTATAAACGTCGGCATGTGCTTAATGCTGTTGCCAGTCATCGGTATAACGCTTCCGTTTTTCAGTGCCGGCGGTTCTTCCAACCTTTGTGTCTATTTAGGTATAGGTATAGTTATGAGCATTTACAGACACAACTGCGATACGGGTGCCGTAAATATAAGAGTATATGATTCATTAAAAAAATAGTCTGCTGTTTATACAGCACCAAATAAAACTAAATAAAGCAAAAGAGCACGGACAAACTCATGTTTTGTCCGTGCTCTTTTGAGTGAGCGCAAAAAACAACCAGTCCAGCCCCTCAAAAACTAAATGCTGTCTTTTGCGCAAAATGCGGACTACCGTTTTTCAGGTAGCAAGCTTATTATAATCCATTAAAAAGAAAAGGTCAATATTTTTTCGACAAAAAAGCCTCTTTTTCGCAACTAAAATATTTTTACACCTTTTGAAGCTTTGCAAGACGTGCCATAATTTTCTTCGTGCCGGATTTAACGAAGGCAATTTCGAGCAGCAAATCGTTTCCCATAGATGTTGTTTTTGTAATAACGCCTTCCCCGAACACCTTGTGAATAACCGTGTCGCCGACTTTATAATCAATATCTCCCGTTGTGACTTTCGGAGAAGCTTTTCCGGAACCGCTGAAGCCGCGATCTATATGGTGTTCTCTTGCAGAAGCAACATACGGCGAGTGTTTTGCGGCTCTATCGAGTCCCGCCATTGCTCTGAATCCCGTCTCCTGCTTGATATTCAGTAAATTCTCGGGGATTTCGGAGATAAATCTGGATTGACGGAAATAGTTAGTAGAGCCGTACAACATTCTGCTTTTAGCCTTCGTAATATAAAGTTTTTCTTTAGCCCTCGTTATTCCTACGTATGCAAGCCTGCGTTCTTCTTCAACTTCATTTTCATTATACATACTCTGTATCCCGGGGAATATTCCCTCTTCAAGTCCGGGCATAAATACCACCGGAAACTCAAGCCCCTTTGCCGAATGAAGCGTCATTAGAACGACGGCATCCTCACCCGCGTTATAATTGTCAATATCGGTAAGTAAAGCTATTTCTTCGAGATAATCGTTGAGGGTTGCATCTTCATTATCTTCTTCGTATCTGACAAGGTTTGATTTAAGCTCGTTTATATTTTGCATACGGTCGTCGAACTTTTCGGGATTGGACCGAAGATAGCCTACATAACCGGTTTCTTCTATAATACTGTCATATAGCTCCGGCAAGCCCTCTGTTTCGGAGAGAGACATCAGTCTATCCATCATTGCAGTAAATTGAATCAGCTTTCCAGAGGTACGCTTTAACACCTCGTACTGATCGGCGGTTTTTAAAACCTCATATAGCGTAATACCGAGAGTTTCGGCTATTTCGCCGGCTTTGGCAACCGTTGAGTCTCCTATACCGCGTTTCGGAATATTTATTATTCGTCTCAATCTTACAGAATCGGACGGATTGTTTATAACGTTAAGATAGGCATGTATGTCTTTGATTTCGGCTCTGTCATAGAACTTATGGCCGCCTATAATCCTGTACGGAATGGCATTTTTTACAAGTGCGCGCTCAATAGAGTTTGACATTGCGTTCATCCTGTAAAGAACAGCATGATCGCTCCACTTTCTGCCCTTCGCCACAGAATTTAAAATTTGCTCGGCAATATAACGCGCCTCATCTGTCTCATCCGCAGCGGTGCTCAGTTCAATTTTTTCTCCGCTGCCGTTTGCCGTCCATAAATTTTTACCCTTACGTTCGGTATTGTTGGCTATAACCGCATTTGCGGCATCAAGAATGTTCTGCGTGGATCTGTAATTCTGCTCAAGTCGTATTACAACTGCATCTTCATATCTATTTTCAAAGCTCAAAATGTTTTCAATAGTAGCGCCCCTGAAACGATAAATGCTCTGATCGTCATCACCGACAACACAGATATTTTTATATTTGTCCGCGAGCAGAGATGTAAGTACATATTGAGCATGGTTCGTATCTTGATACTCGTCTACCATTATGTATTTAAATCTGTTTTGGTAATAGTCAAGAACATCGGGTTCGTTTTGTAAAAGCGCAACTGTATTGGCTATAATATCATCAAAGTCCATAGCATCGGCATTTTTTAAAAGTTGCTGATACTTTTTATAGCACTCGCCCATTTTGCGAAGTCTGACATCATTACCTGCCGCTTTTAAATAATCGTCGGGAGATATTAACGAATCCTTAGCCTTGCTGATTTCATTAAGTATAGTCTTGTGTGACAGAAATTTATCGTCAACACCGAGCAATTTCTGACATTCTTTCATTACGCGCTTGCTGTCGTCGGTGTCATAGATTGTAAAATGAGATGAAAAACCGAGTTTGTCGCCGTTTCTTCTCAGAATACGCAAACAAGCAGAATGAAACGTGCATGCCCAAATATCCGCAGCATTATCCCCTAACATTTTAACGAGGCGTTCTTTAAGCTCATTAGCGGCTTTATTGGTAAATGTTATAGCGAGAATTTGCCACGGCATGGGTGCGTCATATGATAACACATCACGTATTTCATGGTACACAGAGCTGTCACCTGCAAGATAGCGCTGCATTAGCTCAACATCGTACTCATCCGGAGTCCTTGAAGATTTTTCCGTATTGTAAGCATCGCCGTATTTGAGCAGATTTGAAATTCGATTAACAAGCACGGTTGTTTTTCCCGAACCTGCGCCTGCGAGAATTAAAAGCGGTCCTTTTACTCTAAAGACCGCTTTTTTTTGCATATCATTCATTCGAGAAAACTCTTTCTCGATTATATTTTTTCTTATATTCAAAAAGTTGTTATAATCCATCTGTTTTATATCTCCGATATTATTGTTTAAAAAGATTTCCTCCATGACAGTCAATGGCAACGGTAAGCGGAAACTCGCAGAATTCAAGCTTTTTGACAGATTCGCAGCCAAGCTCCGAAAATGCAATAACTTCACAACTCTTTATGCATTTTGACGCAAGTGCGCCGGCACCGCCTACGGCGCAAAAGTATACAGAGCCGTTGCGTACGATAGCTTTGCAAACCTCGTCGGAGCGCGGTCCTTTGCCTATCATCGCTCCAAGGCCCATATCTAAAAGTTTTGGAGAAAAAACATCCATTCTGCTTGAAGTCGTAGGTCCGCAGCTGCCTATTGCCAATCCCTCCGGAGTCGGAGTAGGACCTGCAAAATACTGTACAGCCCCATTTACATCATAAGGAAGAGCTGCTCCTTTATTTATAAGTTCAAATATCCTTTTGTGGGCAGCGTCACGCGACGTATACACGATTCCGCTCAAATATACCGTATCGCCGGCGTTAAGGGTTTGCGCAGCCGCTTTGATATTCTTTGTATTAATGTGGTAAAGAGCCAACCTTATCCCTCTTTATGTTTGTTAAAATTAAAAACCGTTGAGGAATCGAGATTAAACCCGTCCTCTATTTTCTTTGAATTATCATCTACTGTATTTTGCAGCGTTATATTGTTTTCATCATCGATTTTAATTGATACATCCGGCACAAAGGAAGGTGCATTTTTTCTCTTGGAAAGCTCATTTGCAGAAACGGACATTTTATTGGCAAGCGCAGCGATGCTTGAATGCAATTCATCAATAGAGCGATTAAATCTTTCGGATATCGCATTGACCTCTGCCGTGAGCTTACTTATCTCAACAGCTTGTTCCGATATTTCAGCCGAAGCCTTTGCCGAAATATCAGAGGCTTTAACATTGGCAGCCGATACAATTTCATCGGAATACTTGCGCGCATCCAAAAATGCCGCACCGAGTTGAGCCTCTGCGGTTTTAATTTTTTGCTCTTTAAGCTCAAATTCGCTGACGGACTCATCATACTTATCAGAAATACTCTGCAATTCGGAGACCTTGTTATTCAGCTCAACGTTTTCATTTTTCAAAGCTTCAACAGTATCGCACTGAACATTGTATTTCTCTTGCAGATCATTTAAAGACGCGCATTTCTCGGTTAAATCGCCGACTTTATCTTCAAGCTCATTAATCTTTGTTTCCTTATCGGCATACTTCCTTTGAAGATCACTTATCTCATTTCTCAGGTCCTCAATATAAGAAATAACATCTGAGCGATTAAATCCGCCGAATACGGCAGAACGAAATATTTTTTCGGATGCCATCAAAATTCCTCCAATTTAATATTACACAAAATATTTTATCAGATTTCTACGACAAAAACAACACATATTTTGATTTCAGCATTTGATTTTAATAGACTTTTGTTGTATAATAAAAAACAGTTAATGATTTAGAGGTGAGACTATGGCAAACACAACCGGCAAAAAAATAAAAGACGCTGCGATAATCGGTGGATGCGCATCACTGATATACCTCACAATCGGAGATATTTCTTACAGACTTTCACTTTCAAGAGGAGGCCTAAACAGCAAACTTATTACCGATATGGTGGCTAAAAGTGCCGCAAAAAAGCCAAAGAACGAATACAAGGAAAAGCTTGACAGTATGATTGATGACGGTGCCGACTGGTTTATGCATCAAGATACAGAAAAAATTATAATCGAAAAAAAGCATAGGCAGTCTCTTTATGCCGATCTTATTCGTCCTGATAAGCCCAGTAACGTATACATTATATGCATTCACGGCTACACTTCTTCACCTGCAAATATGGGTATTTATGCAAAAAAATACCATGAATTGGGTTATAATGTTTTACTGCCGAGCCTTCGCGGACACGGAGATTCGGAGCAGGATTTCATAACAATGGGCTGGAACGACCGCCTCGATGTAATTGAATGGATAAACTACATTGCTGAGCGTAATCCAGAATCAAAAATAATTCTGCACGGAGTGTCAATGGGTGCTGCAACCACCATGATGGCAACCGGAGAAAAGCTGCCTGAAAATGTAAAAGCGGCAATAGAAGATTGTGGGTACACCTCCGCTTGGGATATATTAGGCATAAGGCTTACCAAGAGCATTAAACTACCGAGATTCCCGTTTTTATATAGTGCTAACATTGTAAATCTTCTCAGAGAAAACTTTAATCTGAGAAACGCTTCGTCTGTAAAACAGGTTAAGAAAAGCGTTACGCCTACTTTGTTCATTCACGGTGAAGCCGATACCTTTGTTCCGTATGAAATGCTCGACAAGGTTTATTCTGCTGCCGCTTGCGAAAAGGAAATGCTGTCTGTTCCCGATGCTCCTCACGCAAGAAGCGTTTGTGCTCATCCGGAACTCTATTGGAAAGCTGTAACCGGCTTTATCAATAAACATATTTAATCATTCTTTGATATTTCAACAAAAACAGCTCTGTTACAAAAAACAGAGCTGTTTTTTCTGTTAAATTGTTAAATCGTAGCTTAAATCAAGTAAATCACATATTTCGTTCTTTGGAACCGTACCGTCAAGAAAAATCGTAATCCATTTTTCCTTATTCATATGGTACGCCGGAAAGAAGCCCTCTTTAAGTCTTAACGAACCGATTAAAATGGGATCACTTTTAAGATTTAATATATCAACCGCATTATCGCTCTTAATGCCGAATTTGCTTTTTGACACTCTCATAACAAGTGCAAACCACTTTCTGTTTTCCGGATGCCTCAGCACCGCACTTGCATCGTCACTAAACGGGTAATCCGGCTCAATTCCGTAGTGCTCATTTACAAAACTAAATAAAGCGTCTTTCCCGAAAATCTCACTCATTTAAGTTTGATTGCCTCTTTTGCTTTTTCTTCAATGTGAGCGGCATCAAGGCCATAAATATGCAAAAGCTCAACAGCGGGACCGGATCTGCCGAAAACATCTTCAACACCTACTCTGAGGACAGGGGCAGGACACTTTTCGCATACGACTTCAGTTACGGCACTTCCGAGGCCACCGATAATATTGTGTTCTTCGGCAGTAACAACAGCACCGGTCTTTTTAACACTGTCAACTATAATATCGCTGTCAATCGGCTTAATGGTTGCCATATTTACAACTCTGGCGGATATGCCGTCAGCCTTTAAATTCTCAGCGGCAATGAGAGCCTCGTTTACCATAAGGCCGGTTGCGATAATGGTAACATCGGTTCCGTCGACAAGCACATTGCCCTTACCGATTTCGAAGTTATAATTATCATCAAAAACTCTCGGAACCGCAAGTCTTCCGAATCTCATATAAACAGGTCCGTCATGCTCTGCCGCAGCAAGCACACAAAGGCGAGCTTCAACGTCATCGGCAGGATTTAAAATAACCATATTGGGTATGGAACGCATAAGTGCAATATCCTCACAGCACTGATGGCTTGCACCATCCTCGCCAACCGAAATACCGGCGTGAGTAGCGCCGATTTTAACATTGAGATTAGGATAAGCAATAGAGTTTCTGATTTGCTCAAAGGCTCTCCCGGCAGCGAACATTGCAAACGAACTTGCAAATACGGTATGACCTGTCGCAGCTAAACCGGCAGCAATACACATCATATCACATTCAGCTATGCCGGAGTCAAAAAATCTATCGGGGAATTCCTTCTTAAACTTTCCGGTTCTTGTAGCTTCTGCAAGATCGGAATCCATAACAATAACATTTTTATCCTTATGCCCAAGCTCAATAAGAGCTTTGCCGTAAGCGTCTCTTGTAGCAGTTTTAATTATATCAGCCATTGTTTACGCCTCCAATTCTGCCAAAGCGGATTTAAGTTCATCCATGGCTTTGTTATACAATTCTTCGTTAGGAGCTGCTCCGTGCCAATTCACGGCATTTTCCATATAGGAAACTCCTTTACCTTTAACAGTTTTCATAATAACGGCAGTAGGCATTCCCTTGCAGGCTTTAGCATCATCAACAGCCTTTTTTATAGCATCGAAGTCGTGGCCGTCAATTTCAATGGTATTCCACTTGAAAGCAGCAAACTTTTCGGCTATCGGATAAGCCGAGTTAACTTCATCAATGGTACCGTCAATCTGAAGTCCGTTATAGTCAACAAATGCGGTGAGATTATCAAGATGGTGGTTGCCGGCAAACATAGCAGCTTCCCAAACCTGACCTTCTTCAATTTCTCCGTCGCCGAGAATTGTGTATACTCTGTAATTCTCTTTGTCTATTTTTCCGCCGAGAGCCATACCAACAGCGCACGATATACCCTGTCCGAGAGAACCGGTGCTCATATCAACTCCCGGCACCTTATTCATATTGGGGTGTCCCTGTAAATACGAATCGGACTTGCGGAGGGTTTTGAGGTCCTCTACCGGAAAATAACCTTTAAGTGCAAGAGTAGCATAAAGAGCCGGAGCTGCATGACCCTTTGACAAGACAAGTCTGTCTCTTTTGGGGTCTTGCGGATTTTTAGGATCTACATTCATTTCGACATTATAAAGATATGAAAGCAGATCGCATATCGACAAAGAGCCGCCCGGATGCCCTGCTTTAGCACAATAAATGCCGTCTATGGCACCTATACGAGCTTTACAGGCAAAAATTTTCAACTGTTTTTTTAAGTTTTCGTCCATAACATTAGTCCTCCTTATAATTATACATAATATAGTTTAACAAGTCTGCAACAGCGCCGTTATTACAATGACAAGCTTCAAATTTCACTATGTCATGTATTGCCTTGGGTGCTTGCCCGCAGCAAGCGGATAAATATACACTTTTAAGCATTTCATAATCATTGAAATAGTCCCCGATGGCTGCGGTGTGTTTGTACTGAATTCCGTAAAGTTCTGCAATTTTCTTAACACCTACGCCCTTGTGAACACCTTTATCAAGCATTTCAAAAGAAGATATGCTCGATGCCATAAAATTAACTTGAGGGTTTTCAATTGAAAGCAGGTATTTTTTTACGGAAGCGATTATTGTCGGTAGACCTAAGAATATAACCTTGCCCCACTCTTCCGGCGGAACTTGACTGATTTTCGAAAATCTTTTATGCGGCAACAATCTGTCGGCATGCAGCATTACATTTGCAAACACATGTGCATTAACAGCATATGCTTTGTCCTTAGTTAATATTTCAACCTCCACCGAAGGAAATTTTTTCATAACAGCACTGACGATTTCATAGCCTGCGGGATTTATCTCTTGAAACCAAAGCATTTTTTCATGCTCGTAGTCATAAACTCCCGCGCCGTTTAATATAACAGCCGGTGTTGATGTAATCGGCAGTCCCATAAAAGGGCCTCGCATTGTTGCAACATTTCTGCCGGACGCCAAAGTGAAATGCCCCTTTTTATTGACAACAAACTCTTTTATTGCATCGTAATTTCGCTGCGGAAGTTTTCTGAATTTATTATTAAGGGTCCCGTCAATATCAGAAGCTACAAGCCACTCTGAAAAATCGGTTTTAGTTTCATTCGTCAACAGTCAAGCCCCCTATAAACTTTTTAAAGTACAATGGCAAATCAGATGTAAACTCCACATATTCATTTGTTCTCGGATGAATAAAACCGATAAGCCCGGCGTGCAGGCATTGTCCGTTAAGAGCAAGCTCTTCTTTTGTTCTCGGAGTTCCATAAACAAAGTCGCCTGCTATCGGATGGCCTAAATAAGCCATATGTACGCGTATCTGGTGCGTCCTACCTGTTTCAAGCCTAAGCTTTAACAGAGAATATCCCCTGTATTCTCGCAAAACCTCATAATTAGTGACGGCATTCTTTGAATTCTTATCAGTTACCGCCATTTTTTTGCGATCCCTCGGATTTCTTCCGATTGGTGCCACAACTCTGCCGGACGACTCTTTTAAATGGCCTATTGTAACAGCTCTATACTCACGCGTAAAACTGTGAGCCTTAATTTGCTCCGCCAAAGCCCTGTGAGAAAAATCATTTTTTGCAACTATAAGCAATCCGCTTGTATCTTTATCGATTCTATGAACAATACCCGGTCTTAAAACGCCGTTAATTCCCGAAAGGCTGTCTTTGCAATGAAAAATCAAAGCATTGACAAGTGTATTCTCATAATTCCCCGGTGCCGGATGTACAACCATACCTTTTGGCTTGTTTACCACAAGCAAATCATCATCTTCATATACAATATCAAGAGGTATGTTTTGAGCTTTAACTTCAAGCTTTACAGGCTCTAACGGAATATATTCAATTCTTTCGTCGGTTTTAAGCTTATAATTCTTGGCTACACTCTTTCCGTTTACACTTACATTTCCACAGTCAATGGCTTTTTGAATAAAAGAGCGAGACAAATCGGGAAACACCACGGATAAGTATTTATCAATACGTACACCGTCAAATTCACTGTCGGCAAAAATACTGATGCTATTCATCTTTTTTTCCTTTTGAAGACCCGGTTTTTGATTCTTTGGCAGTATCATATATCAAATAAACTATGAGAATTGCGGCACCGACAGTAACAAGAATATCGGCAAAATTGAAAACCGCGAAATTCACAAACAAAGGCTCAATATAATCTATAACATACCCTCTGAATACTCTGTCAATAAGATTGCCGAGACCTCCGGAAACTATTAAAGTAATCGCCGAATACGCAACTCCGAATTTAAGCCTTTTGGAGAGCAAGAAAACTATAAGTGCCGCCAAAATAACAGCTGTAAATACTGATAAAACAGCAGTATATTTACCAAAAGAACCGAAAGCTGCTCCGGTATTTTCAAGATATGAAAGCTGAATCACTTTCGGAATGACCGTTAAGCTGCCAATCGGTTCTAAGTATTTTAATACAGCGAGCTTTATCAACTGATCAATTACCACCAAAACAGCAATTATGAATACGGTGAGAAATTGAATCATCAGTTCACCTCAACTATTTATTTCTTATTTCTTTTTAAAGAAGCTTTTGAACGATACGGGCTCGTCGTCCTCGTCATCATCAGCCTCACCGCTGTCATCGTCGGACAAATCGTTTTCCGCTACAGAGTTGTTCTCTGCCGAATCATCTTCATCATCGAACTCAGCATCCGAAACATTCAGAGAAAAACCTGAATCTGAATCATCATCGAGGCGTGAATCGGACGAAATGTCATCATATTCATCAGCGGGGCCTATATCTGAAAGTGAAAACCGCTCCAATCCTGAATCGTCATCTTCTTTTTCGTCAGCTTCCTCCTGAATTACCTCGGGTTCCGTATTCTCAGCAGGCTCATCGGGTTCATCAATTTTTTCCTGTTCAGGCTCGACCTCCGGCTTTTCATCCTCTTTAGGAGCGAGAGCAGCTTCCTTCTTTTCAATTTCCGCAAGCTTTTCTTCAGCTAAGGCAGGAAGATCGTTTATAAGATTTAAGTGTTCCTTGTACATCGAGATAAGCTTTGAGCGAAAATCCGAGGACTCCTTCTGCAGCATATCAAACGCGAGGCTTTCCTGAGTTACTTTTCTGTTAACCGTTCCGAGAATTTCGTCGGCTTGTTTTTTAGCCTGAAGAATTGTTCCGTCGGCTTCGTTTTTAGCCTTTGCCACTATATCGGCAGCCTCACCCTTCGCGGACGAAAGCATACCGTCAACTTTATCCTGTGCATCGGCAAGATCGCTTTTAATTTTCTCTTTAGCATCGGCAACAATCTTATCGGCAAGCTTTTGAGCCGCTAAAAGTGCTTCCTTCAAAGAATTCTCGTCCTTTTTATATTCTTCCACTTTATTGGCGAGAAGGCTTATCTTCTTAACAAGCTCTCCGTTCTCTTTAAACATCTGTTCGTATGAAGAGCTCACTTCAGCCAAAAAGCTATCAACATCGTCGGCTCTGTAAGAACCGCGACCTGTCGTTTGAAATTCTTTTTCTTTGATTTTATCAGGATTGAGCATAGTTTTACCCCTTATTAAATTTATTTAAATTCAAATTAAAAAAACATACCGTTGTTCTCGAGTTCATCCAAAAGATCACCCATAACATCAACGTTGTACGGTGTGATTATAAACGTACTGTTTGCAACACGTTTAAACTGACCGCCGTTGGCATATGCAACGCCGCTCAAAAAGTCTACAAGACGTCTTGCTACATCTCTGTTTGCAGATTCAAGGTTTAAAACCACGGTTCTCTTCTCGTTAAGGTTATCCGCAACAGCCTTGGCCTCTTCAAAACTCTCGGGCTTTGCAAGAACAACCTGAAGCTGAGCCGTAGTATTAATGTTTACAACTTTATTGGGATCATTTCTGTCTCTATCTCTGTCTCTTGAAAAAGAACGTGATGAACGCGGTGCGGGAACATCGTCGTCATCGTCCCTGTCTTTTGATGAGTAATCGCCGGAGTCCAGATCATCATAATATTCCTCTTCAGATACATTGACCATATTTTTGACTTTGTCCAAAAAACTCATTTTTTCAGTCCTCCGCTTAATATATTCTCGGTCCGAATATCTTTGAACCGATTCTTACGTGATTTGAACCTTCAAGGATTGCGGTTTTATAATCGCCCGACATACCCATTGAAAGCACATTCATACATACATTATCTATTTTTTTGCTCTTAATGTCAACATACATATTGTAGATATTCTCAAAAAATTTACAAAGTTCAGTATTTTCTTCGCAAATAGGCGGTATTGTCATAAGTCCGCATATATGAATACCGTTAATTTCTGCAGCTTCATAAAGTACACCGTCAAGCTCCTCCGGCATTATTCCTGTTTTGCTCTCCTCGCGGCCGATATTGACCTCGAGTAAAACATCGGTAACCAGACCCTTTTTAACAGACTGCTTTCCTATTTCCTTGGCTATCTTAATCGAGTCAACAGACTCAATCATGTCAACCTCGCCTACTATTTGAGACGCCTTGTTTGTTTGTAAATGTCCGATAAGATTTTTTCTGACACCGGTAAGCTTAAGGTTTGGCTTTTTACGAAGCATTTCTTGCACCTTGTTTTCACCGATAAGCGTAATTCCGCAGTCGATGGCATGATTTATGTACATCTCATCCACGGTTTTTGTTACCGCCATAAAATCGATATCCTCGGGACGCCTGCCGCTCTTTATCGCCGCCTCGGCTATATCCTCTCGGATCGCTTTAAGATTGTATTCAATATCGGAAAATTTCTCGTCAATCAAGGATTTTTCCGTCATAAAGATCAGTCCCTTCTACTATAATTTCATCATATTGCTTTAAATATCCGCTCTCACCGTCGGGAACGGAACAAATTGAATACTCAGAGTCGGAATAAACAATGTTTATCTTTTTGAATTTTACTATATTACCGTTTAAAACATAAACACCTTTTTGCCCGTTTATTTCACGAACAGCCTTATTGTTTACCTGATATCCCGTATATGTATTAAAAATAAGTTTAACGGGATTTTTACGTAAAACCGCATATTTTTTGTTCATGAGATTGCATTTAAGAATAATTGACGTTCTTCCGTCCGCAGCGTCATTGATTTTTACAACATCAGCCGACAGCGGTTCGGCAGTCGTTCCCGTAAATTCAACGGTTATCTTTCCTCCGACCTTTAATGATGCGGCATCCTTATAATCTATAACACAGAGGATATACCAGTTAAAAGCGTCAACAAGCTTACCCATATAACTTGAATTGTCGGCGTTCGGCAATGTACTGCCGTCAATCAATGCATCGATTTTGTCGGTGGTCAGATTTAAAACACCTGTATAAGATACTGCATTTTCGTACCCGTCAACAGTGCTTATATAATACCCGGGGTTGTTTGCCTGTATTTTTGTATAGCCTCCCTCATTCTTTTGGAGCTCGTTTAGTCTTGTGTTTAATTCACTCAGTTTTTGCGTTGGGTCTATAACTGTTCCTGTTGATAATTGACGTGAAGTAATGGCGTCTCTCAGCGTGCTTTCCTTTTCCGAGTAATTATCAACTTCTCCGGTATTTATCGCCGAAACCAAATCATCGCAAGCGGAATAAATCCTGTTATCAAGCGTTTCAACATCATTTGTCTGAACGCCGACTTTGTTTTGAAGCGATGAGTAATACGCAATATCCTCTTTTACTTTTTTCAGTTCATTATAATTTCTTGCAGCATTTTCGGAATCGAACACAACTGCAACGTCGTCACCGTTTGCCACACGCTTACCGTCTTCGACAAGCGGAACCAAAGTTCCCGTAACATTCGCCTTTATAGGTGTTTCGTCGCGCACCACAAATGCCGAAGTAGATACCGAATTTGACACAGTTTTTTCAAGGGCTATTTCGGTCTTTACAGGGCTGTAATTGATTTTATACACCTGATACATAAATATGCCGACAATAATCAAAGCAAATGCCGCATATAAAAACGGCAGATATTTTTTCTTCTTTTTTTGTCCGCCGAGCTTTACGACTTTTTCATCGCTCAAGAATACCCGCCCTTTCTATAATTTCATAAACCTTGTTCAGCATTTTATCACTTGTATCATACTCATCGGGATAAATCCAATTGATATTTTGATTTCTGCGAAACCATGTTAATTGCCGTTTAGCATAATTGCGCGTTGCACGTTTTAGGTTTTCAACGCACTGAGAAAGCTCGGCTTCACCCGAAAGATAAGGCTTTAGCTCCTTATATCCTATTGCCTGAACAGCTGTACTACCCATATTACCCAAATACGTCTCTGCTTCTTTTAAAAGACCCTTGTCAAGCATTAAATCAACACGTTTATCAATGCGTTCATACAACTTTGCCCTGTCTCTGTAATTTATCCCGATAAAAACCGGTTCATATTGAGACGGCTCCGATATTGATTTTTTCAATGCAGAGCTCATATTTTCTCCCGTAGAATAATAAATTTCCAAAGCCCTGATTATTCTTTTGACATTGTTGGGGTGTAGCGAAGCGGCATAATCCGGGTCAATCGCACGAAGCTTTGACAGCATAGCTTCGCTCCCCTTTTCTTCACATTCCGTTTGTAATTTTACACGTAATTCATTGTCGGTAGGCGACTGTGTAAATTTTATATTATTTACAAGACTGTCAATATAAAGTCCGGTACCTCCGACGATTATAGGCAATTTCCCACGCACATGAATATCTTTAATATACTTATCTGCATCACAGACATAATCTGCTACGCTGTATGTTTTATCGGCAGGCAAAAAGCCTATCATATAATGCTTTATGCCGTGCATTTCATCTGCGGTCGGCTTAGCAGTAGCTATATCCAAGCCCTCATATATTTGCATTGAGTCCGCAGATACAATTTCGCCGCCAAACTTTTCGGCGCAGGATATCGAAAGTGCCGTCTTTCCCGAAGCGGTCGGACCGACAATTACCAATATTTTAATTTTATCCATTACTGGATTCTCCCGAATTGCTTATCTAATTCATACTTTGTCATTTCAACAATAACAGGTCTGCCGTGAGGGCAATACCGGACATCTTTGTCGGTAAGCAATTTTTTTACAAAACGCATTAGCTCATAGTCGCTGTTATCGTTGCCTGCTTTAATAGCAGCTCGGCACGCAATTGAGTGATAAATCCAATCGAGTTTTTCAGGCAAAATATCTCTTTGATTTTTGAGCAAATATCCTGCTATTTCAGTAATCAAAGAAACAATATTTTCCTTTTCGAGATTTAAAGGACAAGCCCTGACAATCACAGTTCCTTCACCGAAATCGTCAATTTCAAACCCGCTCTCTCTCACGGTGTCTATATTCTCCAATATTGCAGCATACTCTTCTTTACTCAAAGTAACGCTTATAGGAGACAAAAGCATTTGGCTGCCGTTTTTTCCGTTTTCTTTTTTCAGCTTGTTAAACAACATTCTTTCATGAGCCGCATGCTTATCTATTATTATAAGCTTTCCGTCAAATTCGGCAAATATATATGTCTTAAATGCTTCGCCGATATAACGTATATCCACAGCCTTTTCATTGTCATCAACAATTTTAACTCCGAACTCTTCGGATATTTCCGTTTTGTTTTCGCTTATCGGAGGCTTAACAGACTGAGTCGGTACAGCTGTTCTTACCGACAAATCTATTGTGTCGTCATCATTGCTTTTATTGTAATCCGTTTTTCCGCTGTCGTAAAAAATTTGTTGCGGTTTATTCGGAATATAAGCATTCCGGTGTTTCTCCGCGAAAGAATTATAACCGATATCGGAACTAGATGCGACAGGCGAAGTCTCATCAATTATAAGTCTTTCCTGTACTGGCTCTGATTTTGCAGGCTCAAGCAATTCATTGCGTTTAAAGCTTGCCTGCGGCCTTGAATCATCACAGTTCAACGCATTTTTCGCCGCATAATAAATTACGTCAAAAATCGCTTTTTCATTTGAAAAGCGAACCTCGGTTTTGGCGGGATGGACATTAACATCAACAGCCTGGGGAGGCGTTGTAATAAACAAAACACAAGCAGGATATCGCCCTACCATAACGGAGTTTTTGTATGCCTCGTTAAGCGCGGCGCACGCAGTTCTGCTTTTTATAAATCTGTCGTTTACAAAAAAAGTCTGCATTGAATTTGAGCCGCGTGAATTAAAAGGTTTGGATATATAACCGCGAACGGCTATTCCGTTTATGTCATATGATGCAGGAATCAATGTTTCGGCAAACTCTTTACCGAATACCGAATATATCGCTGAATAGAGCTCACCGTTTCCGGAAGTGCATAAAAGTTGCTTACCGTCTTTAATAAATCTAAAAGATATTTCGGGATGTGAAAGTGCGATTTTATCCACGATTCCCGCAACAGCCATTCCCTCCGAACGATCTGTTTTTAAAAATTTCATTCTTGCGGGAGTGTTGTAAAAAAGGTCTCTTATAACTATTGTTGTACCGACAGGACAGCCTGCATCCTCACATTTTGAAAATTCACCGCCTGATACGGTCATTCTTGTGCCTATATTACTATCATTTGTCCTTGTGAGCATTTCGGTATGCGAAACAGCCGAAATTGAGGCAAGCGCCTCACCTCTAAAGCCAAGTGTACCTATTGAAAAAAGGTCCTCTTCCCTTGATATTTTACTTGTCGCATGACTTGTAAATGCAAGCGGTACATCCTCGCGAGAAATTCCGCAGCCGTTGTCGGTTATACGTATGTACTTGATTCCGCCGTTTTGTATTTCGACCGTAATGTCTTTTGCGCCTGCGTCGATTGAATTTTCAACAAGCTCTTTGACAACCGAAGCCGGTCGTTCAACAACCTCTCCGGCGGCAATCAGTTCATATATACTTTTGGGTAATCGGTTAATTTTCGGCATAATAACACCTATTGCTTTGCTTTATTTGAAAGTTCGTATAATTTTGACATAGCTTCAATCGGAGTAAGAGTATTGACATCCAACGCTTTAAGTTCGTCCAGGATTTCATCGTTATTGTTTTGCTCGAACGAAAGCTGAAAATCACTGCCGGATTCAGACTTATTATCATCACGGAATTCTTTTTTCGGAATTCCCTCTGCCTCAAGTGATTTAAGAATAGCTCGCGCTCTTCTTACAACGCTTTCCGGTACGCCGGCAAGCTTTGCCACGTCTATACCGTAGCTGCCGTCGGCACCGCCGCGTACAATTCTGCGTAAAAATGTTATGTCATCGCCGCGCTTTTTAACGGCAATATTGTAATTTTTAACGCCATCAAGAGTATTTTCGAGCTCTGTCAGTTCGTGATAATGCGTTGCAAACAAAGTTTTTGCACCGATTTTATGCTTGTCCGTAACATATTCAAGAACAGCCTTTGCTATACTCATTCCATCATATGTCGATGTACCTCTGCCGATTTCGTCGAGTATAATCAAACTCTTCTTTGTGGCATTCTCAAGGATTTCGGCAACCTCATTCATTTCAACCATAAAAGTCGATTGCCCCGACGCCAAATCATCTGATGCGCCTACACGTGTGAAAATGCTGTCAACAAGCCCTATTTCGGCACTCTCGGCAGGAACAAAGCTTCCCATTTGAGACATAAGAACAATTATGGCAACCTGACGCATATAGGTAGACTTACCTGCCATATTCGGTCCGGTTATTATAAGCGTTCGATTATCTGTACAATCAAGAGTCGTGTCATTCGGTACAAATGGCGCACCGCCGAGCATTTTTTCTATGACAGGATGTCTTCCGTTAACTATGCTTATACGATCTCCTGCATTGACTGTAGGGCGAGAATAATTATTTGAAACAGCAACAAAAGCGAGACTGCAAAGCGCATCAAGGGTCGCTATTGCCTTTGAAGTGCGCTGAGTGCGCTCATACTGCTCACCGATTTTTTTACGCACAGAGCTGAATACTTCATATTCAAGGCTGACTATTCGTTCCTGAGCTCCGAGGACTTTGGTTTCAAGTGCTTTTAGTTCCTCCGATATGTATCTTTCACAATTTGTCAGAGTTTGCTTTCTTATGTATTCATCGGGAACAAGCTCTTTGAAAGCATTAGGTACTTCATAAAAATAACCGAACACCCGGTTGTATCCGATTTTAAGCTTCTTAATGCCGGTTTTTTCCTGCTCATTTTTTTCAAGCTCGGCAAGATAAGTCTTTCCGCCGTTTACTATATCGCGAAGCTCGTCAAGCTCGGCATTGAAATTATCCTTAATCATACCGCCCTCTCTTACGGAAAACGGTGCATCCTCACTTATCGCGTCATTGACAAGATTATAAACGTCTTCGAGAAGGTCAATATTATCATAGACAGATTTCAGCATAGAAGATGTACAGCCGGAGAGCAACCCTCTGATTTTAGGCAACGGAGACAGCGTAGACTTCAGCGACAAAAGCTCCTTCGCATTTGCCGTATTATAAAGGACGCGGGTCATAAGCCTTTCCATATCATATATTCCGCCCATAAGTGACATAAGTTCTTCACGTAACGGCGTGTTTCCGTAAAGCTCATCGACCGCATTTTGCCGCCTTATTATTGCGGCACAGTCATACAACGGACATTCCGTCCAATTGCGAATAAGCCTTTTGCCCATAGCTGTTTTGGTTTTATCCAATACCCACAGAAGAGACCCCTTTTTCTCGCGGTCACGCATAGTTTCGGTGATTTCAAGGTTGCGTCTTGTGGAAAGACCGATTTTCATAAACCTCGAATCGGAGTAGAAATTTATACTTTTTATGTTATTGAGGTCATTTCTCTGAGCGTTATATAAGTATGAAAGTGCAGCGCCCAAAGCGCAAACGGCACTTTTCTTATTTTCAAGATCAAGTGAATCAAGACTGCTCTTCTCAAAATGGGAAAGAACGATATTTTTACATTTTTCAAAGTCGAATTCGGATGATGATAATGTTTCGGCGGTGGCCTCCGTCTTTTTGCTGACAAAGGTACAAAATCTTTTAAGAGTTGAGGTTTCTTTATTCATAAGTATCTCGCTCGGCATAAACCTCGCGAGTTCATCTACCGCTTTTTCATCATAATTTTCGGAAAACTCAGTTAAATACAGTTCGCCTGTTGAAACATCAACAAAACAAAGCCCTAAGCCGTCAAACAAAAGACAGCAAGAGCAAAGATAGTTGTTTTTTGTTTCATCGAGCATACTGCTTTCGATAACAGTACCTGCAGTAATAACACGTATTACATCTCGTTTTACTATACCTTTAGCCGTTTTAGGGTCCTCAAGCTGTTCACATACGGCAACCTTGTACCCCTTACTGACAAGCTTAGCAATATACCCGTCAGCACTGTGAAAAGGAACGCCGCACATGGGCGCGCGTTCCTCCTGGCCACAGTCACGACCCGTTAAAACAAGGTCAAGTTCTTTGGACGCCGTTTTGGCATCATCAAAAAACATTTCATAAAAATCGCCGAGACGAAACATAAGGATAGTATCGCCGTAATCCTTTTTTATTTCAAAATATTGTTTCATCATAGGTGATAATTCAGCCATTTTTTTACCTCGGTAAAATCAAATTTATCAATGATCGCAGCCGCTGCACGAAGAGCATTCGCCGCCGCAATCATGCTGATGAGCTCTCGGATCGCAAGTCTCGGGATCCTCACCGTTTACGCAAAGGCCGAGAATACCGGTAATATAATTCATCATATCGTCAACAGCCTGTCTCGCTTTTTCGTATTCCTGCATATTCTTGTTAGCCATTATCTGAGAATAAACACCCTGAAATTCCTGGTTAAAACCATTCATTTTATCCTCATCGGGCTCATCCTTGGCAGCCTCAACCTGATAAGACATCTGTATAAGTCTTATTTTGCCCATAAGGTCGTTGAGCTCCTCGTCAGCCTCATTTGCAAGTCTTGCTTTTTCAAAATTAAGATAAGCCTCGTCCTGCTGAATAGCAGCGCCGAGCTGCCTTGCCATTTTTTCAAGTTCCATTTTTAACTCCTTTAAAAGATGTTTTTAAATAACCCTCACGGGATAATTTACTGTTGCAATTCGCCCTTTAATATCCAATTAAGCGGTTCGGTAACTTTAACATTTCTGAATGAACCTATCAAACTGCTGTCACCGGAAAATTCGATAATAATATTTCCTTCGGTCCTGCCCGAAAGCATACCGGGATGATTTTTAGATTCGGATTCGACAAGAACTTTATATATATTGTCTTTCATCTTAGCGGTTCTTTTTGACGCAATTGACTCCTGTAGGTCACAAAGTTCCTTAAACCATCTTGATTTTTCATCTTTTGTTACAGGGTCTTCCATCGACGCCGCTTTTGTACCCTCACGCGGAGAATAAATGAACGTAAAAAGTGATGTAAATTCCACTTCTTTTATAAGCGACAACGTGTCTTTGAACTCCTCGTAAGTTTCACCCGGAAATCCGACAATAACATCGCTTGTAAGCGATAAATCAGGAATTTTTTCTTTTGCATAATTTATCAGTTCAAGATATTTTTTACGGTCATAATGCCTGTTCATCGCTTTTAAAACACGATCGTTTCCCGATTGGAAAGGTAAGTGTAAATGCTTGGCAATCTTGTCGTTCTCCGCCATTACATCTATAAGCTCTTTTGTACAATCCTTTGGGTGTGAAGTCATAAACCTTACCCAAAAATCGCCGTCAAGGTTAGCTACTTCACGGAGAAGTCCCGCAAAATTCATATCGGAAACATTGTTTTTTCCGTACGAGTTAACATTCTGCCCCAAAAGCGTTATATCTTTATATCCATTTGCGATGATATCCTCTGCTTCGTTCAGAACTGCCTGAGGTTCTCTGCTTCTCTCTCGGCCGCGAACATACGGCACTATGCAGTATGTGCAAAAATTATCGCAGCCATACATTATAGGTAACCAAGCTTTAATACCTCTGTCACGGTAAATCGGTATGTCCTCCGCAATTTCGCCGTGACTATCCGGTGCATAAAAAACGCGTTTACTTCCCGAAAGCGTCCTGTAAAGCAATTCAGGGAGCGATGTAACCGCGTGTGTACCGAATACAAGGTCGACAAACGGATAACTGCTGTATATCTTATTTCTTATATGCTCCTGCTGCATCATACAACCGCAAAGAGCAATAATAAGATGCGGATTGTCCTTTTTATATTTCTTTACTGCTCCGACGTTTCCGAAGACTCTGTCCTCGGCGTGTTCGCGCACGGCACAGGTATTATAAAGGATTAAATCGGCCTTTGACGCATCATTTGTAAACTCATAGCCCATCTCTTTAAGCATACCCATTATGCGTTCGCTGTCGGAAACATTTCCTTGACAACCGTATGTATGGATAAATGCTTTAGGAGAGCACTCGTAAAACTCAGCCGCCAAGACTGTCTTAACTTTATCCGCAAACTCTGCCTGTCTTATTTTTTCTTCTTTTGAAACATTATACTTTTCTGACAATTAAACAACCTCATTTGGCAACATATTGTGAATCGAGCCAAGCTAAAACGTCATGGTACACAACGTCCTTATCGCTTTCCATAAGTATTTCATGCCTGTCGCCGGGGTACAGAACCACCGTAGGCTCTTTTCCGGCTAAAACCAAATTATCCGAAACAGCCATAACGCCCTTGCCGTTAAGACCCACAGGATCAAGCGCGCCGGAAATAATTAAAATCGGAAGATCAAGAGGAACCTCAGACGCCCACTCCTTGCGTGATGCATCATTGGCAATCGCAAAAAGGTCTCTGTAACCGCCGAGTGTGAACGTAAATCCGCAAAGCGGGTCATCCTTATATGCTTCAATATTATCTGCATTTGCACTGATCCATGATAACGGCGAAGTTTTATCGGGAACCATCACATTAAAAAAAGCATTCATAGCACTGCCCATAATCTCATATTTAGTGTGTGGGCCGAGCTTTTCACAAAGCTTGTTTATCGGTTCCTGTAAAGCGGCGGCAACTGCCGGAAGCTCCCCGGTTCCGCAAAAAACAGCTCCGTTCAGCTCATCGCCGAAATGGGCTGTATAAACTCTTGCACAAAAAGAACCCATGCTGTGACCAAAAAGGAAATACGGTAAGTCCGGATATTTCTTTTTCATAATCTTAGTAAGTATATGCATATCGTCTACAAGCCGCTTATCACCGTTCTTTTCGGCAATAAATCCGAGTTCGGAAACATCGTTTACCGATTTACCGTGGCCTAAATGGTCATTTCCGCATACAACAAATCCGTTAGAAGCAATATACTTAGCAAACTCATCGTAGCGTCCTATGTGCTCAGCCATTCCGTGCGCTATCTGGAATACGCCGCGCGGAGTGAGTTCATCATCTTTCCAAATAAGCGTTCTTATTTTGTTAATTCCGTTCGAAGAATTAAAATATGCTTCGGTACGAACAATCGCCATGGCATTTTCCTCCACTTTATATACATTTTCATATTAAAGTATTATACATTATTTTCAGCCGTTTGTCATCATTTTTTAATTGCAAAAGATAAATTAATAGAAGTGTCTGTTTACTCGGCTTTTCTGTCGTCAATAATCGACATATTAAGCATTTTGTATATTTTTTGAATAAAATCTTAGTAATAATATATATAAAAAACGTCTGTTTGACGATTAAATAAACTTGCATACCATTTATTAAAGTGATAAAATTATAATAACAAATTAAAAAGGAGTTAATATTTATGACTTACGAACAAATCGTATCAAAAGTTAAAGCGAAATATGCAGATGCAGATGCTTCTTCTCTTAGCGGAACCGTTGCTATTCAGATAAATCTTACAGGCAAAAATGTGGAAGGTATTTTCTACATAGAAGCAAAAGACGGCAAGGTTAATGTTGAGCCTTACGATTATCATGACAACAAAGCTATCGTAACCGTAGCACCTACCAATCTCTTAAAGATACTCGACGGTAAGCTTAAACCCGCTATCGCTTATACAACCGGCAGAGTTTCGGTTGACGGTGATGTAAATGCCGTACTTCAGCTTATAGACCTTGCAGTAAAATAATAAATACAAATTCAACAAAAAGCACCACACGATTTCAAAAATCTGCGGTGCTTTTTTTGTGTTAAGAATCTGACGTGTTAATATTTTTTGTGATTTTATCGTTTATTATTACCTTATCGCCCGTCCTGACTGTAGGACCGTCATTCCTTACCGTAACTCCGTTATAATCCACAATCTTTACCGAGTTGGAGATATTTTTGTATGCGGAATATATGTTTCCGGCGGTTTCTGTATCTTTGCAAAACAGCGTTTCGCTATCATAGTTATAAACATTAATAAACCCGCTGTATGACAGACTGCCTCTTGATGCACCGTCGGTACCGTATGACTTACCGGATATTTTAATTTGCGGGCGCACATCGGATTTTAATATTTTAAGCTCAACTCTCATAACCGCACCGTTTACATTAAGGGCGTTATAACTGTCAACAGAGCCGGCAAACCTAACGATGTTACCGCCGGAAAGCACAGTTGATGAATTATAATTAAACCTGAGACCCGCAACAAATGTTCTCGCCGAAACAAATTCCAGAGCAGTATTGTCATATTCAAGGTCAATATAAACAGAACCGATATCTTTACCGCTTAAATACACATCAACATTTATTATATCGCCGGCGGCTCCACTCTCGCTTACCGCAAATGCGGAATCATTGTTTGAAGCCGCGAAAGCTACCGAACAAAGTACACATAAAAGTGCGGCTGACAAAGCCAATATTGAAACTGTTTTTCGCAAATGCTTCACGTCGTCAACTCCTTTGTGTTTTTTATATAATAACATACTTTTCTCGTAGAAACAATTTTATTTTTCACATTATGACTTTATTTTACAAAAAGATTGATGTATAATCCATTTAAAATATTTAAGGAGGTCTGTTTCGTGCGTAATCAGCCTATCACAGCCGTTATTGTGGGAGCCGGTCACAGGGCTTTTGTATATTCAAAGCTTGCCCTTACCGATCCGGACAAATTAAAAATTGTAGGCGTTGCCGACCCGGACAAAATTCGACAAAAAAAGGCAATGGAAATGTTCGGTTTCCCGAAAGAGAACTGCTTTGACTCGGCACTTGAGCTCTCAAGAGTTCCTAAATTTGCAGACGCCGTAATCAACGGTACAATGGATGAACAGCATGTTGAAACTTCTATTCCCCTGCTGAAAAAGGGATATGATATGCTTCTCGAAAAGCCCTTTGCAACAAATGAAAAAGAGATGCGCGAGCTTGTATCGTGTGTAAAAGAAAACGGCAACAAAGTTATGATATGCCACGTACTGAGATATACGCCGTTTTATCTGTCAATTAAAGAAAGAGTAGCTTCAGGAGAAATCGGCGACATTATAAACATACAAACCTGCGAACACGTGAGCTATCATCACTTGTCAACATCGTATGTAAGAGGAAAATGGGCTAACTCCGATGTTTGCCACACATCTATGCTACTTGCAAAATGCTGCCACGATATAGACCTGATGATGTGGATGATGTCCGACACACAGCCGAGTATGATATCAAGTTTCGGCAGCAAGTTCCAATTTAAGCCGGAAAATGCACCGAAAGAAGCCGGCACAAAATGTCTTGTAGACTGCCCGCTTGTTGACACATGCCGATATTCAGCAAAAAGACTCTACCTTGATCAGCCTAAGCGTTGGGCATTCTACATTTGGGATAAACTTGAGGGAATTGAGAACCCCACAGATGAAGACAGAATAAATCTACTTAAGGGCGACAGCAACTACGGCAGATGTATATACAAATGCGACAACAATGTTGTGGACCACCAGTCGGTACTCGTGAACTTCAAAAACGGAGCAACCGGTACGCATAATATGGTCGGCGGTTCGGCAGGACCGATGAGAAGAATACATATTATAGGCACAAAAGGCGAAATCTACGGTGATTTTGAAGAATCTAAATTCACCGTGGCTAAAATTCATCCTACTAAAACGGATGAAAAAACGGTCGAAGTTGTTGATCTAAATGTAAACGGTGATATGGTAGGCGCTTACGGAGGTCACGGCGGCGGCGACGAAAAGCTTGCGGCCGATTTCGTCGAGTTTTTAAGAGGAGGTAAACCCTCTCTCGCCTGCACCTCAATATTTGATTCGGTGGCAGGTCATCTGTGCGTTTATCTTGCAGATAAATCACGCGAAGAAAACGGTATGCCGCAAAAAGTGAATTTGTAATATAAAACTGTAGCAAAATAACCCTCGGTCAACTCCGAGGGTTATTTTTATTGTAATCTCTTTAACGCATCATATTATTTTTTATTTTTAATACAGAGTGCCGCACCCAACGCTACTGCCGCAACGCCTCCTGCAATTGCGCCTTTTTTTATAAGCGGTAATACGGATTCAAAACTCGGCGGAGCAAATTTGTAATAAGCATATTTCAGTTTATCATGTAAGTCCTTTGATGTGTAAAAGTCCTTATACATTACCGTATGTGTTTTGAACTCTCGCACATTGTTTTCGTCTAAGTCAATTACACGCACGCCTCTGTTTAAATCGGGACCGTAAACATTAAATCCGCAGCCCTGTGTATAACCGAGAATAACATTTTTATAGTGGGCAATAAAGCTGTTATTATGGTCATGACCGAAAAACATGGCAAGTACATCGCCCTTTTCCGCCGTCGCATTAAATTCGCCGCTGTTTTTCTCAGGTGTAGCCGGAGTTTCAAGCAAGAAATCGCAGTTACCCGGGATAAGATATTTCTCATCCATCCAATAGTATTTTCCGTAATGAGACCTATATCCGACAGCGTGCGGCTTATGTGATTTCGGAACTTCTTTCAGCACGTTCCACATTTCGGGAACCGGTATATGCTGGAACAATAAAGACGGCACGTAATTCCCTGTTTCATCTTTTAAATAATCTCTGACGCTCTTGTACCAAGCAATCTGCTCCTCGGAAACCGCACTGCAATGGCCGTCAAGACTTGCGGAAAGTGAATCTATAAGATATATATTAAACAGTATTTTTTTACCGTCCGAGCTTAAGATATTTATGTAATGGTTACCGTATCCGCTGATAGAAGGATCGCCGGGTTCTGCAAAACAGGTAGGAAAGCTCTTGTATACTATCATCTGCTTTTCCTTGGAAATACCGAAAGCCTGATCATCATGATTACCGAATACAAATGTAAACGGAATATTTCTTTCGGCAACCGGTGTTACGATATTACGTATTGCTTCGGCAACCTTTTTGTCGCGATTACCCGTGGCAAAACTGAGACCGTAGCCTTTTATCTGGTCACCCGTAAACACTACAAGGTCGGGGTTTTCGCTGTCAAGCGCTTTACCGATAAATTCCACAGTGTTTTTTGACGTGATGTTTGTATCTTGAGTATCGGCTATCTGCATAATGCGGAAAGTGCCGTCTTTCTTAAATTTTAAGCTTTTCGCTTTGCCTATCGGAGAAGCCATAACGCACCAACTTTCTTTTTTATGTCAAAAGTATAACACATAATCGCGCAAAATAAAAGTCAAAACTCACAGCAGAACACACTTTATCTATATGAACATAAAAATCACCGCACAGCAATAACTGTGCGGTGGTTGAAAAATTTTAACTTATTTAAGGTTTGCCTTAAGAGTTTCGAGACTCTCTTTAAGCTCCTTGGGAAGCTTGTCGCCAAACTTCTTGAAGAACTCTTCAATACCGTTTGCTTCCTCTTCCCAAAGATTCTTATCAACATCAAGAATCTTTTCAAGCGATTCGAGTGAAACTTCACCTTCAAGGCCTTCAATGTTAATGTCTTTTGCATAAGGAATATAGCCGATAGCTGTTTCCTGAGCATCAACTTTACCTTCGCAGCGTTTAATGATCCATTCAAGGACACGAAGGTTATCACCGAATCCGGGCCACATAAAGTTACCTTCGTCATCTTTTCTGAACCAGTTAACATTAAATATCTTCGGAGCCTTATCAGGGTCAAGAGTAGCACCGATATCAATCCAATGCTGCCAATAATCAGCCATATTGTAACCGCAGAACGGAAGCATAGCCATAGGATCACGACGAACTACACCGACAGCACCTGCAGCTGCAGCCGTTGTCTCCGAAGCCATGGTGGCACCTACAAATACGCCGTGGTTCCAGTCTCTTGACTGATATACCAGCGGAGCGAGCTTAGCACGTCTGCCGCCGAATACAAATGCGGAAATCGGAACACCGTTCGGATTGTCAAACTCTTTGCTGAGGCACGGGCAGTTTCTTGCGGGAGCGGTAAAACGGCTGTTCGGATGAGCAAGGTTTTTGCCCTCAGCCTTCCACTCTACGCCGTTAACCTTTTTACCTGTCCATTCTTCTGCATTAACGGGCGGATTCTTGTCAAGACCTTCCCACCAAACGGTGTTATCGTCAAGATTTAATGCTACGTTCGTAAAAATTGCGCCTTTCTTTGTTGAAGCAAGTGCGTTCGGGTTTGATTTATCATTAGTTCCGGGTGCAACACCAAAGAAACCGTTCTCAGGGTTAATTGCATAAAGACGTCCGTCCGCACCCTTCTTAATCCAAGAAATGTCGTCGCCGACAGTCCAAACCTTGTAGCCTTTTTTACGATATCCCTCCGGAGGAATAAGCATTGCAAGATTGGTCTTGCCGCAAGCCGACGGGAAAGCCGCACAGATATATTTAACTTCGCCCTTCGGATTTTCAATGCCGAGGATAAGCATATGCTCTGCCTGCCAGCCTTCGTTCTTGCCCTGGTAAGAAGCTATACGAAGTGCAAAGCACTTTTTGCCGAGAAGAACGTTTCCGCCGTAAGCCGAGTTAACTGAAATAATTGTATTGTCCTCGGGGAACTGGCAAATCCATCTCTTTTCGGGATCCACATTGCATTTGCAATGAAGTCCGCGAACCCAGTCATTGCTGTCACCGAGAACGTCAAGAACCTTCTTGCCGACTCTGGTCATAATTGACATATTAAGAACGACATAAATTGAATCGGTAAGCTCAATGCCTGCCTTAGCGAGCGGTGAACCTACGGGACCCATCGAATAAGGGATTACATACATTGTTCTGCCCTTATAGCTGTCTTTTGCGATAGCATAGAGCATTTCATAAGCTTTGCCGGGCTCCATCCAATGGTTTGTGGGACCGGCATCTTCCTCTTTCTTTGAGCAAATAAGAGTTCTGTCTTCAACACGAGCAACATCGTTGGGAGCCGTTCTGTGGTACAGACATCCCGGAAGTAAATCCTCATTTAATTTACGCATCTCACCTGACTTGCAAGCTTCCTCGCGAAGCTTTTCAAGTTGCTCTTCGCTACCGTCAATCCAAACGATTTCGTCGGGCTTAACAAGAGCTGCTTTTTCGTCAATCCATGACAAAATGCTTTTGTTAGTTGTAAGTGCTGCCATAGTATTATCTCCTTTTTAACTAATTCGGCACAGCCGAAATATTTAACTGATTCAGACGAATTTTCAGGGTTTTCCCAACCTCCGCCATTATGAATTATTATAGTCTAAAACTTTCATTTTGGCAAGCAAAAAAGTGTTAAATAGTTGTCAATATTTATCGTATTTTTGATGAACAATAAACAAATAGAAATGATATGACAAATATCACATAATGATATAGCAAAAGTTATTGAACACTGTCGATATCAAGCGTTGCTCTGGCGTTTAGTGTCATATCGCCGCGAGTGCCGGAAACATACTCAAAATACCCTTGTGCCCCGACCATTGCCGCGTTGTCTCCACACAGTGAAAGCTCGGGAAAATAGATTTCGACGTTTTTCTCTTTTGCAAGAGAGAGCATACGTTCTCTCAAAACAGAATTAGCGGAAACACCGCCTGCCAAAACAAGCTTGTCGTATCCGGTAGAGTCAAGGGCTTTTCTGACGTTGTCTTCCAAAGAATCCACAACGGCCTTTAAAAACGATGCCCCGACATCGGGCACACTGACAGTCTCCCCTTTTTGTTCTGCATTATGTATCAGGTTAATCACCGAAGTCTTAAGCCCCGAAAAGCTGAAATCAAGCGGAGAACCGTCAACGTGCGGTCTTGGAAATTTATATGAGTCGGAATTCCCGTTCTTTGCAATTTTATCAAGATTCACACCGCCCGGATAATCAAGTCCCAATGTACGCGCAGCCTTATCGAGTGCCTCTCCCGCCGCATCGTCTCGTGTTCTGCCGAGAATTTTAAAGTCCGTATAATCCTTAACTTCTGTTATCAGTGTATTCCCGCCGGAGACTACAAGGCACAAAAACGGAGGCTTCAAATTTTCATAAGATAAATAGTTAGCGGCAATATGAGAACGAAGATGATGCACGGGAACCAACGGTACTCCGGATGAAAGAGACAAGCCCTTTGCGTAATTTACACCGACAAGTAATGCGCCTATCAGACCCGGTGCATAGGTTACAGCTATGGCATCAATATCGGACATTTTGCAATTTGCGTCGGATAACGCTTGTTTTGTAACCGCACATATTGCTTCCGTGTGCATTCTTGAAGCTATTTCAGGTACTACGCCGCCGAATATTTTATGTTTTTCAATCTGTGTCGCCACTACAGATGAAACTATTTTTCTGCCGTTTTCTACAACGGCAGCCGCAGTTTCGTCGCAGGAGCTTTCTATTCCGAGAATTAACATTAAACCACCACATTCCATTAAAAAGACTGACGTTCAGTTGCTTCTTATAAATATTTTGTCATTATCAACGCATCTTCGCGCGGATTTTCGTAAAAGTTTTTCCTGATACCTATTTTTCCAAAACCCAGCTTACCGTAGAGCGATATTGCCGGTGTATTTGAACACCTGACTTCAAGAGAAACAAATTCGGATTCGGCCTCTTTTGCCAAATCGATAAGCTCCGAGAGCAAACCCACAGCTACACCCTTTCTCCTGTATTTGTTTTTTACGGCAACATTAGTTATATACACTTCGCCGGAAAGAAAATATGAACCGACATATCCCGCCGTTTCTCCGTTTATTTCAGCCAAAAGAAATCGCGCATTTGCATTTTGGAGTTCTTCGGAAATTGATTTTATACTCCACGGCACGCTAAAGCACTCTCTTTCAAGCTCATACACGGACATCACATCTTTATCCGTCATAGAATGAAATGACAAAACATCATCATGCTTTAGCATCATACCAACTCTCTCCCGAATGTGCGTCGCTTTTAAGCAAAACTTTCATTTTACATGCGTTTTCCATTTCTTCCTTAACAATCAGCTCGGCTTTTGTTTTTTCATTCTCCGGTGCCTCTACTATAAGTTCATCGTGAATCTGCAATATCAGACGAGCATTGAGATTTTCTTCTTTAAGCCTTGTATATACCCTTATCATGGCAATTTTAATAATATCGGCAGCAGTTCCCTGTATCGGCATATTCCTTGCCACCCTCTCTCCAAACGCTCTCAACATACCGTTTGAGTAAGACAACTCAGGAAGATATCTGCGTCTTCCAAACAAAGTTTTGACATAACCGTTTTTCTTTGCTTCTTCAACCACTTCGTTCATATATCGGTCAACACCGGAGTAATGATGTAGATAATCCTTAATATATCTGTCTGCTTCGGCTCTGCTGACGCCGATATCCTTTGCCAAAGAGAACGCACCTATGCCATATACTATCCCGAAATTGACCGCTTTGGCACGACTTCTCATAAGCGGCGTCACCATTTGCAAAGGCATTTTAAATACCTGCGACGCTGTAATAGCGTGAATATCATCACCATTATTAAAAGCGTCAATCATAGCTTTGTCATCGGCTATATCAGAGAGAACCCTTAACTCTATTTGCGAATAATCCGCATCGACAAGCACTTTGCCGTCATCAGCAATGAAGAACTTTCGCATTTCTCTGCCCAGTTCTGTCCTGACGGGAATATTCTGAAGGTTCGGTTCGGTAGACGAAATACGACCGGTTCTTGTCTCGGTCTGATTAAATGTCGAGTGGATTCGTCCGTCGGCGGCTATTTCTTTGAGCAAACCGTCACAATAAGTAGACTTCAGCTTTGTGTAGGTTCTATACTCTAAAATAAACTTAACTATTTCATATTCATCGGCAAGCTTTTCCAAAACTTCGGCATTTGTGGAAAATCCGCTTTTTGTTTTCTTTTTAGTCGGTATGGCAAGCTTAACGAAAAGGATTTCTCCGAGCTGTTTCGGAGAATTTATATTAAATTCTTCACCTGCAAGTTCATATATGCGGCTTTGAAGCCCTTTTATTCTCTCACCGAGCATATCTCCGAAAGCTTCAATGCCGCTTTTATCTACTTTTACACCGATTTTTTCCATGGAGGCAAGGACCTCTGCCAACGGCAATTCAATATTGCTTAAAAGTTCCGTTTGGTCCCGTTCCTCCAACAAAGCCGAAAGCTTCACCGTAAGAGGATATACGGTTTCGGAAAGTGCCGAAAAGCCGCCATCAGCTTCATAGTACACATTGTACTCTGCCGCCAATTTTTCAATGTCATAATCCTTAGCCGACGGATTAAGCAAATACGCCGCGAGCATTAAATCCATTTTTACATTTTTAATCTCAAATCCGTGAGAAAATGCATACGCATACAGCGGCTTTATATTAAATGTATATTTCTCTGTATTTTCATCCTCGAGAATGTTTATAAAAGCTTCGACTTCGCTGTCATTCTCGGTATTTACTTCACATATGTCATCACCGTTGCAAGCGGCAAGACTTTCAAATCTACCGCCTTTAACAGAGTATACAAAGTAAAGCTTATTCGCTTTTAACAAAAAGTCATTTAAGCTGTTTACCCTTTTATATTCCTTTACAGTCGTATTTTCCGGCTTAGTGTCATACGTGACGGTATTTAAGCCGATTTTGTCTATCAGCTTATACATTTCAAGAGAACGCAAAATAGACAAAGCCTCACCCTTGTCACCTTCATCCGGAACATAAAAAGAGTAATCGGTCTCAATTGGAACACTTTTGCAAATCTCGCCGAGCTTGTAGCTCATAAAAGCCGAGTCTTTATCGTTTTTCAACTTATTGCGTAAAGTTTCCCTTATGTCAATAGTATCAATGTTATCATAAATATTTTGTATTGAGCCAAGCTCGGAAATGAGACTCTGAGCTGTTTTTTGCCCAACGCCCGATACTCCCGGAATATTATCGGAGCTGTCACCCATAAGAGCCTTAATGTCTATCAATTGATGAGGAGTAACACCGTAATCATCTTTAATTCTTTTAACATCATAAATATTGGTTTCAGGTCTGCCCATTTTCGTTGACGCAAGCAATACATTTACATTATCTCCGACAAGCTGTAAGCTGTCACGGTCTCCGGTGGCAATATAACATTCATCGCCGTCCTTACAGGAAAAAGCAAGAGTACCGAGAATATCGTCTGCCTCATACCCCTCTTTTGTTACTATCTTATATCCGAGCGCCCTGAGCAGGTCTTTAAGGACCGGCATCTGTTCCGCAAGTTCGGGAGGCATGGGCTTACGTCCCGCCTTATACTCATCATACATTTTGTGCCTGAATGTGGGTGCCTTTAAATCGAAAGCGAATGCAACGCTGTCGGGATGAAGCTCGTCGCACAGCTTATAAAATATATTCATAAATCCATAAATGGCATTGGTATATCTACCATCCTTGGTTGTCAGAAGCTTTATACCGTAAAAAGCACGGTTAATAATACTGTTCCCGTCCAAAACCAGCAGTTTCATTTGTCATTCTCCTAATAAATTTTCAATATATTGTATCATAAAACACATACGAATGCACTATATTTTTAAGTTGTTAATATTTTTAGTATGTGATATACTTTATAAAAAACTATTGAAAGCTGTTATTATGAATATCGGAAATTTACACATAGATGGATTTGCGGCATTGGCTCCTATGGCAGGCGTTGCCGACAGAGCATTCAGAGAAATTTGCAGAGGTTACGGTGCCGCTTTTACAGAGAGCGAAATGATAAGTGCCAAAGCACTTTCCATGGGCGACAAAAAATCATACGAACTTATGCATATAACAAACGGTGAACGCCCGACAGGTATACAATTATTCGGAAATTCACCGGAAGTTATAGAAAAAGCGGTGAAATCGGTTGAAACCGAAAATCCGGATTTTATTGATTTTAACTTCGGATGTCCCGCGCCTAAAATAGCCGGTAACGGCTCCGGCTCGGCTCTTTTGAAAACGCCTGATGTAATCGGAGAAATACTGAAAAGTGCCTACTCTGTTGCAGATAAACCAATAACCGCTAAAATCAGAATCGGTTGGGATAACGAAACGAAAAATGCTGTTAAAACGGCAACAACGATTGAGAAAAACGGTGCGGTCGCAATAACAGTACACGGAAGAACGCGCGCACAAATGTATGCTCCCCCCGTTGATACGGAAGCAATTCGCGAAGTAAAGAATGCCGTTTCAATACCTGTAATAGGCAATGGTGACATTACAGACGGTCAAAGTGCTGCGCTTATGTTTGAAAAAACGAACTGCGACTTCCTGATGGTCGGCAGAGGTGCTCTCGGCAGACCGTGGGTTTTCGCACAAATAAACGCTTATATGACAGATGGCAGAATTTTACCGGAGCCGCCCGTTTCAGAACGTATGCGCGTTATGGTAAACCATGTAAAAAAAATATGCGAATATAAGGGCGAAAAAATCGGCATAAAGGAAGCCCGTAAACACGCCGCATGGTACATAAAAGGCATAAGAAATGCCGCCGAATACCGCCAAAACGTAGGACTCCTTGAGAGCATTGAGCAGCTTGAAGAAATTGCATATAAAATATCAATATCAAATTAAAGCTTTTACATCAAAACAGCCGCCATAAGGCGGCTGTTTTCTCATATACAATGTTGCTTCTAAATAATTATCATCTTAATATGCCTATGGTGATAATTTCAAACGGCTTATAATCAATTTCATCTGTCAAATACAGTTTATCTTCGAGCATATTAAGGACATAAACCTGCTGTGGGAATTTCATTTTGCCGCGTCTGCCGTTCTGTTCGGATAAACGAACAACAACCATTTCGCCGTCTTCGGAAAGTTTCATCGCCTGCAAGAACATTCCGTCAAATGTATTTTGGCATGAAACATCAGCCCTTGTCAGCGGGATATTAAATTCAAATGCGATGTCATTTATATGAGCGTCAACCGCCGAACCGGAATGCGGATAAATAAGGTAAGCGAAGCTGTGCTTGCCTATGTCGCTTTCAGGGTCAGGTCGCTCGGTAGCGCGAAGCAAGCTAAGCGATAAAGTGTTTTCCGAAATACCTATTCCGTATTTTGAGTCGTTTATCACAGCTATACCGCCGTCAGTTTCCGAAATATCAAACCACTTGTGATGGCAACATTCAAAGCGGGCACTTTGCCAAGATGTGTTTTTGTGAGTTTCACGCGCAATAAATCCCGCACCGGTATCACAAAGAACCTCACGGCTTAAAACATTCGGAGAAAACAGTACCTTAGCGAGCTTATGTTTTTCGTGCCAATCAACATTGTTTTCGACTTCGATTTTTGGAGAACGTCTGAATATCCTGATTATTCTCTCCCATTTGCTGTTTTCGGTGCCGAGTGTTACTCTAAAGGAACAAGCCTCTCCGCTTTTTTCCGTAAGCTTCAGCGGTGAAACTACCTTTAGCGGAATTATTTTATCGGTATAATTCGGTAAAATATCCCATGCATCATATACACCCGGATTATCCTCATATATTTCAAGGCGATTAAATGCTCCGTTTACCCATTCCCTGTCAAGTTTCTTATCATACAGCCCGGTGATAGAACCGTCAGAAGCAAATTTGATTTTATAAAACGGTGTTTCTGCCGAATTACCGTTAACAATACACCATTCGTCGCTGAATTCTTCGTCAGGCTTTTCAATAACTGTACAGTCAAGAGGAGCTATATTGGGTACGCTCCAAAAGCCCTTTTTTCCGAATCTCGTCTCGCTTCCGTCCTCATCTTCAAAGAAAGTCAATTCTTTACGCTTAAAGTTAAGCGAATTAAAATAAGCTTCGCCGTAGCCGATAATTCCGCTCAGAGTTTTATCAACGTATACGTAATCTGCCAAGGCGTCATTATAAACAGGGTTTATATGGCTGCCGGGTAAGATATCGTGAAATTGATTGATAAGAAGCTTTTTATAGCATTCCTTGAGTTTTTCTCCGGGATAATCAAAGCCCGACATTGCACGTAACGTAGAAATGATTTCCGCCTCGCGTATTTTATACTCAAGCCTTCTGTTTAATTTTTTTAAGTTCGCCTTTGTTGTGAATGTCCCCCTGTGCATTTCAAGGTACAGTTCACCGTCCCACTTAGCGAGTGAAGTATTGCCTTTAAGATTTTTTCCCAAAAATTCGGCGCCACCCATATGCTTTGTCTTAGGCATAACGGAAATTTTATCAAAACGCCTCATAACCTCAAGCATTTCTTCGGTAACACCGCTTCCGCCGTCGCCGTAGCCAAACATAGACATTGTTTGTCCGCCTGAATTTTTATCCTGATACGCCTCCCAATTTTCCTGTATTTGGCTCGGCATATTCCAAGTAATGAAATGTGTGGGCGGAACGCATGCATAAATTTCGCTGCCGTCTATTCCTTTCCATATAAAATTATTGTGAGGAAAACGGTTAGTATCGTTCCAAGTGGACATTTTATTAGAGACAAAATAGTCCACTCCGCATTTTTTCAGTATTTGAGGAAGTATCCAACTGTTACCGAAAACATCAGGCAGCCAGCAATTGTTTATGGTTTTTCCGAAATTCTCCCTGAAAAACAGCTGCCCGTAAAAACACTGCCTTATTAAGCTCTCGGCTGACGGAATATTACAATCAGGCTCGATATACATAGCTCCTACAGGTTCAAATCTTCCTTCTTTAACTCTTTTTTTGAGTTCTTCAAAGACTTCGGGATAATACTGCTTTAAGGATTCATAAGTATATGCCTGAGTATGCGTATATTTAAATTCGGGGTATCTGTCCATAAGGCGAAGCTGAATCAAAACAGTGCGCAAATTCTTTTGAACAGCATGAATTCTGCGCCAATAATACGCTATATCAAGATGTGAATGTGCTACAAGTGCAACATCGCCGCTACCCTTATAGTCTTTATTTGCAAAAATGACATCATTGACATATTTTTTTGCTTCTTTTATCCCTGTAGGTCTGCTGTCCGTGTCAAAATCAATCAGATTAAGCGCATTGTTCAGCTCGGCATTTACAAATTTTCGATAGTCCTCGTTGAACAATTCCGATTTTGCTATGTCCAAAAGTGTTTCAATATCGTATACAAGGCTTTGTACATCTCGGTCAATTGTTACGAGGTACGCGCCGTTAAAAATCTGCCTGCAACCGCGAACCGCTAACGACTCCGGATTTCTTTCATCGTCGGGTTTGGAACGGTTGTATCCCTGCATTTCAAATTTAATTTTATCCGGAGTACCAATATACGGGGTAAGAAGCACTCTGTCTCGGTTTGGGTCTATACCTCCAACGAATTTACCGTTAGCCTTGACGATAATTTCGGCAGCCGTTTTGAGGTAAAGCCAAAGTTCTTTGTTTTTTAAACTGTCGGGCACTTCCGTTTCTGCTTTTATAAATGCTGTGCCGTCCGGAGTAAAATACAAGTCTCCTTTTTTCAGCGGTCTGAATTCGTCGGAATAAAACTCATAGTTGTTTTCCGTAACCTGACGAGCATCTTTAATAACTATATTATCTATCGGTAATTTGTCATTTATAATATATCTTTTGAGCCAACCGAATCTGAGATCATTCCATTCTTCGGGACGCATACTGCGCCTGACGACTTTAATATGTGCCATAATTACTCCTCTCAGTTATCCCAAAAATACGGTTTTTTACGAACTGCCTTTATTTTTACAAGCTTACCTGTATTTTTCAGCACTTCCTCCGCTATCCAGTCAACACATCTGTTCAAGATAAGGCATTTAGAACATTCTCCTCTGAAAATCAAAGTTAACGTCCCGTCCTCAGACAATGACTCAAATTCAACCTCACCGCCGTCGCCCTGAATTTTAGGTCTTATTATTTTTTTTATATATGTTTCAATATCCATACCCATTATTCCGTTTATAATTGTTCGGATATTCTGAAGCGAACGCTCGCACGTTGAAGAGTCAATACCCCTTACGGAATAATACATTTTTAATTTCGGCTCGGTTCCCGATGGTCTGACGGCAATCCAAGAACCGCCTTTAAGGAAAAACTTTAAAACATTTGATTTCGGTAAATCGCCGATGCCCGTACTATAGTCCTTAACATCTGTAATGTTTGGAAAAACGGTTGCTTTATTAGCCCTGAAATAAGACATAATATTCTTTATACGCGAGGCACCGTCTTTCCCTTTTAGAACAAAAGAATCAAGCGCATCAAGATAAAACCCGTATTCCGAATAAAGAACATTTAAAGCGTCTACCAACGTCATTTTATTTTTCTTATAATATGCCGCCATCTCGCATATTAGCATTGAAGCGACAACCGCATCTTTGTCTCGCGCATATGTTCCGACGAGGTAGCCATAGCTCTCTTCATACCCTATCAAGAACTCGTTCTCGCCTGTTTTTTCATACTTGGTAATCTGATCACCGATATATTTAAATCCGGTCAAAGTCTCAACAACATTCAAGCCGTTTTTCCGTACAATTTCCGCACCCAAATCATTTGTAACAATCGTTTTAACAAGTGTTGACTTCGAATTTAAGCTTTGTTTCTTAAAATTGAGATAAAAGTCCACAAGCAATGCTCCGGTTTGATTGCCGGTAAGCAAAGTATATTCCCCGTTATGTAAAACACCTACACCAACTCGATCACAATCCGGATCGGTTCCTATAACCAAATCGGCATTTGCTCTTTTGGCCTGTTCAAGTGCCATATTAAGCGCATCCTTCTCTTCCGGGTTCGGTGATCTGACTGTTGTGAAATTACCGTCGGCAACAGTCTGCTCCTTGACAACAGAGACGTCAAACGACATATCGGACAATACTTTCCTGACGGGAATATTGCCTGTTCCGTGCAAAGGGGTATAAACTATCTTTAAGTTGGACGCTTCTTTGTAAACAGCCATTTTTTCGACTTCCGAAATATAGCTGTTAAGCACTTCATCTCCTATATAGGTCAAATAACCGTTTGACAGTGCCATATTTAAATTCATATGCTTTACGGACTTTATATCTTTAACATTGTTGATATACGATATAACCTTATCGGCATATTGCGGAACAAGCTGACAACCGTATTTATCATACACTTTATACCCGTTGTATTCTTTCGGATTATGACTTGCGGTAATAACTATTCCGGCATTACAATTTAAGTATCTTACTGAAAAAGAAAGTACGGGAGTGGGCATAATCTCCTCAAAAAGAAAGGTCTTAATCCCGTTATAGCACAGAACCTCTGCGGCGCATTCCGCAAAAGCCTTCGAATTATTGCGTGAATCATAAGCAATAACAACGCTTTTTTCTCCTGCAAACTCGTTTTTTAAATACTCACAAAGACCTTTTGTAGCTTTGCCGACAGTATACTTGTTCATTCTGTTGGCACCTGCTCCCATAATGCCTCTCAAGCCACCGGTACCAAATTCCAAATCCTTATAGAATATATCCTCAATCTCTTTTTTATCTGTTATTGATTCCAGTTCATTTTTGGTATTGTCATCAAACGTCAGCCAATACTCGTATTTTTCGTGAATATCCAATGTTGCTCATCTCCGATAGCTTTTTATTGATTTTAACACAAGGACTTTTCCTCGTCAAACAAATTAAAAAAATGATGAATATTATTTTTTGTTATGCTATAATAAAAAAGGTTTAGCATAAGCCGAGCGAGACTATTAAAATTCTCACGGAACACAAAGGAGGAACCCATGGAAAAATTCAAGCTCAATTTGAAATATAAGGTAGGAAAAGCTGTTTTTTCCACCAATCTTTTTGAAACCGAACATTTCAAAATTACTTATAAAGCAACCAAAAGCCATATTTCACTTAAAATGGCAGCTTTTGTCCCATTGGAAATTTTAAATCTGACAGCAAGCATTCCATACAACTTCAAAGCTGACAGCAGAGTTTTTGCCAATGGGTATCAGTCTTGGACTGAATGTCGTGAAATGTTTAAAGATGAGAGACAGTCACACACATTCGGACCTATAAGCTTTGCTTACAGGCGCACCCTCCTCGGAGCGGCGGGAGCTTATACATTCGATGACAATGTAAGTCGTCGCGGCGTCTTTCAGGGCTTTTCTTATATGTATGTAAGGAACGGTGAAGAATACGATCTTTTTGCCTCATTGACTGAGAGAACCGGATATACAATATTTACCGCCGATTTCAACAGCAATATGATAACCGTACAAAAAGACCTTGAAGGAGTAATTGTTGACGGTGAATATGAAGTTTTAAATTTCGCAGAATATGTGGGCGACGAGGATTCCGTTTTCGATAATTGGTTTGACGAGCTTAATATACCCAAGCCTTCTGTGACCCCCAAAAACGGATATACCACATGGTATAACTATTACAGCAAAATTAATGAAAAAATAGTATCTGACGATCTCGAGGCGTTATCAAAGGTGAAATCCGATATCGATATATTTCAGATAGACGACGGATATCAATCGGCAACCGGTGATTGGCTCACTATAGACAATAAGAAATTCCCTAACGGTATGAAATCTGTTGCCGACAAGATTCATTCAAAAGGAATGCTTGCAGGCCTTTGGCTGGCTCCTTTCGGCGCAGAGTTCACTTCCAAAACCGCTACGCAGCACCACGATTGGCTCATTCGCAAGAAAAACGGTCATCCGGTAACTTGCGGAATTAACTGGGGAGGCTTTTACGCCCTTGACATTGAAGTTCCGGAGGTTAAAAACTATATCAAACACTTTTTCGATGTCATTCTGAATGATTGGGGATTTGACTTAGTTAAGCTTGACTTTTTATATGCTGCCGCAATTATACCGAATCACGGCAAAAGCCGCGGCCAGCTTATGTGTGAGGCTATGGATTTTCTGCGCGAATGTGTCGGCGAAAAAATGATACTCGGTTGCGGCGTTCCATTGATGCCGGCATTCGGCAAAGTAGATTATTGCCGTATCGGTGCGGATATGGGGCTTAGTTGGAAAGTTCCGTTCTTTTCTAACAGAGAATTCATCTCAACGTACCACACACTCGGCAATTCCATATTCCGCCGACAGCTTGACGGCAGAGCATTTCTCAACGACCCGGACGTTTTCCTCTTGAGAGATGAAAACATCCATTGCACGTTTGAGCAGCGCAAGATAATAGCAACTGTAAACAAGGTTTTCGGCAGCGTTTTATTTACATCTGATAATGTCGGAAAATATAGCGATGAGCAAATGTCAGTACTTCTCGACACATTTAAAAAGAGCAAAATCGATGTTAAAAGCGCCGAGTTTTTAAACGAGAACAAACGAATAATGAAATTCGTATACACACAGGACGGTATTGAACACACCTTTAAGTTTAATATTGATAAAGGCACAATAGTATAAAAAGGAATCCGCAGAGCCAAGGCTCTGCGGATTTTAAGTAATCATCTAAATTATTTATATTTTTAAACTGTGGTATTCTTCTCCGTCAAGTGTTTTCCAAATAAACTCTTCATTTTCAAGAAGCATATATCCGTGAGCACTGTTTTCTTTCGGAATTGAAACCGAACCGGGATTTAAATAAAGATTATTTTCTCCGAATTCTTCCCATGCTGGAATATGAGTGTGTCCGTGGAGCAAAATATCACCACTGCAAAGCGGCGGAAGGTTATTCAAATTAAAATTATGACCGTGAGTTGCATAAACAAGCCTATCGCCTACCGGTATTATACAGTAATCGGCAAGTATCGGGAAGTTAAGAACCATTTGGTCTACTTCGGTATCGCAGTTGCCGCGCACACAAAAAAGCCTGTCTCTCACATCGTTAAGCATAGAAATCACCTTTTTCGGTGCATACTCTTCCGGCAAATCGTTTCTCGGTCCGTGATATAAAATATCGCCGAGCAAAAGAAGACGGTCAGCCTTTTCGCGGTCAAACGCTTCCATTAAATTTTTGCAATACATCGCCGAGCCGTGTATGTCGGAGGCTATCATAAGTTTCATTTTACCACATCCGTTTAAATAAGCGGCAGGCTGCCACCTGCCACTTATTTTTTATTATTTTGTTTCGAGGATAACCTCATCGCCGTCTGCAGACAAGTTAATAGACTTCAACGGTTTATCATAATTGTCAACTAAATAATTAGATATTTTATCCTCAACATTACGTCGAATAACATTTCTGAGATCTCTAGCACCTCTTACGGTACCATCCATTTTTGAAACCAAAAGAGCCGGAACATCGTCGCTGTATCCGAACGATATACTTTTTTCCTTTAGAGAGTCGGAAAGCTCCGAAAGCATCAGCTTCGCAATATCTTTATAGTTATCCACAGTCAACTCATTAAATACAACTATTTCGTCAACTCTGCCAATAAATTCCGGCCTTAAAAATTCTCTAAGCCCCTTAATGGCATTTTCTTTTTTTATATCTGACGGAGCTTTAGCAAAGCCGAGTGCGCTTTCTCTTCTTTCGCTGCCGGCATTGGAGGTCATAATAATAACGGTATTTGCAAAGCTTACGGTTCTTCCGTGAGCGTCATTTGTCTTTCCTTCGTCAAGGATTTGCAAAAGTATATTCATAACATCAGGATGAGCTTTTTCAATCTCATCAAACAGAATAATGGAATACGGCTTTCTTCTGACCTTTTCGGTTAACTGACCTGCCTCGTCGTATCCCACATATCCCGGAGGAGATCCGATAAGTCTTGATACGGAATGCTTTTCCATAAACTCTGACATATCAAGCCTGATAAGAGTTTCAGGCGTGTCAAAAAGTTCTTTCGAGAGCAGTTTAACAAGTTCGGTCTTTCCGACACCGGTAGGACCGACAAAAATAAACGAAGCGGGTCTTCTCTGGACGGATAATTGCACCCTGTTGCGCTTAATAGCCGCAACAACAAGGTCCACTGCCTCATCCTGACCGATGAGATGTGCTTTAAGTCTATCCTCAAGCCCGGCAAGGCGCTTTATGTCGCCCTCCATAACTTTGGTAACGGGAATACCTGTCCAAAGATTTATAACCTTTGCCAAGTCTTCCTCTTTTACATCGTTGAGAGAGGCTTTTTCTTTTAATTCTTCTTCTTTTCCGTCATACGACAGTAATTCGGTTTTAACCGTTGCCAAGTCCTTATACACCTTATCGCGTTCGGCATCCTCTGTGGTTGTTTCAGCCTTAGACGTAAGCTCTTCCTCTTCGCTCTTTAATTCATCACGCTTTTTAAGGAATAACTCATAGTCACTTATAGCCTTGTTTCTAAGGTTCGCACAAGTGCAAGCTTCGTCGAGCAAATCTATGGCTTTATCCGGCAAAAATCTGTCGGTAATATATCTTTCGGACAAAGTAACGGCTCGATAAACCAAATCATCAGAGATTTTCACCTTATGATAATCCTCGTAATACTTCTTAATTCCAAGGAGCATATCATACGTATCGTTGATTGACGGTTCTTCTACCTTAACAGGCTGAAAACGGCGTTCCAACGCTGCATCTTTTTCGATATTGTTACGGTACTCATTAAAGGTTGTTGCACCGATGACCTGTATTTCGCCACGTGAAAGAGCAGGCTTTAAAATATTAGCGGCATTCATTGTTCCTTCGCTGTCGCCTGTCCCGACAAGATTGTGAACCTCATCGATAAAGAGGATAATATTACCCTCGTTTTTAACCTCCTCTATAAGTCCTTTAATACGGCTCTCAAACTGACCGCGGAATTGTGTTCCGGCAACTAACGCGGTAAGGTCTAACAAATGAATTTCCTTGTCGGCTATTTTTGCAGGAACATCGCCTGCTGCAATTTTAAGAGCGAGCCCTTCGGCAATGGCAGTCTTGCCGACACCGGGTTCACCTATAAGACAAGGGTTGTTCTTTGTTCTGCGGCACAGTATTTGAATCGTTCTGTAAATTTCCTTATCTCTGCCGATAATTCTATCAAGCTTACCCTCTCTTGCGCGTTCCGTAAGATCGGTACAATAAAGATTTAAATACTTTCTTTTCTTGTTTTTTGTACCTTTCCTCTTTTTGCCTTTTGTATTATCCCCATCGTTTGATGTATCTTCCGGCTCCGAGCCGTCGGAACCGTCTTCGGTATCATCGCTTTTCTCCGGAAACATTCCTTGTAAAAATGATAACGGCAAAGCACCGCCGGGTTGAAACCCTTCAATACCGTCCGGATTTTCCATCATCTGATTCATCTGCTCGGCAACGTCGTTCATCTCATCTTCCGAGATACCCATTTGATCCATTATTTGCTTTACGGGACCGATGTTCAGCTCCATAGCACATTTTATACAAAGGCCCTCATTGGTGGTTTTGTCGCCGTCTATTTTTGAGATGAAAAATACAGCAGGATTTTTATGGCATCTGCTGCACAGCATATTTTTGTTCATCTGATTGTTAATCCTCTTTCTTAGTTTGCTTTTTTAATTTTTTCTCTTTAAATTGCTGCATGGTATTAGGTACATAACTGAGAAGAGCGGCAAATGTCAAAAGAGCGGCAATTATTACAAGAGCTATCATAACAGGATCAGGAAGCGTAAAATACGCTCTGAGAGCTCCGACTTCCGGTCCGAATGCAATAACAAGAATCATAACACCGTAAAATGCCGTTGTCGCAACCTTGCCCCACATTACCGCTGCGCTCGGGCGAAGACCGATGCCTATCATAATTGCACCGACAAGCACCATAAGCAATTCTTTTGCAATAAAGAAAAGAAATACCCATTTGAACCATTTCATAGTAGGATTGGTTGATTTGTTAAACTCAAGGAAAAGCACAACAGCTATAGTCATCTGTGTCAGCTTATCTGCTATGGGATCAAGTATTTTTCCAAGCTCACTGACCTGATTAAAGCGACGGGCAATCTTACCGTCGAACAAATCTGTAAGTCCTGACACTGCCAAAACTATTACCGCTGCCAATACATGGTCATGATAAAATAACACCCCGAATACGGGAATTAATATTATTCTGATAAGTGACAAAAGATTTGGAACGGTAAGACAGCCTGTAAACAGTCTTTTTAAATTTTCTTTCATAAGTTTACCCCTTAAATTGTTATTTTAATACTTAATTATGTAGTATCTCACCCGATGGGTACAATACTGTGGTTCTGTATAATTGTAATAATAGCAGAATTATTTACAGCTTCATAAAAAGAAGTATTTTGCTTGCTGTTCGCGGATAAAAGCAACAGAATAATACCGATAAAATATACCGCGATAAGCCCTTTAAGTATTCCGAAAACACCTCCTAAAACAGTATTTGCAGTCCCTATAAGGGGCAACTTGCATATTTTATTGAGCCATTTTGCCACTACACTTAAAAGCAAAGACAAAACAATGCTCAAAAGCAGAAAAATAACAGGCGACAGTACCGTTACCGCTATCGGTTTTGCAATATCACTGCTCAATTTTTCAGCAGCGTCGGTGCCGGAAAAATCCCCGTTCAATATTTCGCTCGTAATGTTGTTTTCATCAGGATCTGTTCGTAAGATATAATCCTTTATAATCTTCGGTAAATTATCTACCACAGCAGATGCTTTGCCGGCAGATGACATAATATCAGAGTTTTCCGAAAGAGATGCAGATACTTTTTCGGTGATATTAGGGCCTATAAAAGTGTCATAAATACTATTCGCCGCGGGCTTGCACAAATTTGCAGCTGAAATAACGGCAATCGCAAAAACAAGCACCTCCAAAAGAGTAACCAAGAAGCCTCTTTTTGCCGAAACAATAAGAAAAATCAACATAATTGCTAAAAACGCCAAATCTATATAAATGCCCAAATTATCACCGCCGTAACAAATATTATACTACCATACAACAGCCCAAAAGACAAATTAACAAAATGTTAACTATCATCAGAGACTGTTGCCGTGTCATCCTCGGAATTGCTGTTTGTACTATATGCGGAAATCTTAGACGTAGAATATACATACGTATAAGTACCGTCAGAAAAACAGCGTATACCATCACTTTCAACCGAATGTCTGCTGACTTCGTTTCCCTTCATATCAAAACAAATCAATTCCGAATCGGTCAACACACTCACTCGTTGATTATCACACGAAACCGATTTAACGGCACTCGTTATATCAACAGTAAACAGCTTTTCCCCATTTCTGTTATACACATTTAAAATTTTGGCTGAAGAACTGCCGTATTTTGAGAGCACAGCCGCGACCACATTGTTATCCGAAACAGAAATACGCGAAAGAGAATTTAAAGAAAGGTCTTCATCTTGCTTGTCTGTCTTGTTTTTCACTATAGAAAAAACATTCTCGCCGGTTATAAGAAGTGTATTTCCTTTTAAGAAGTTCACTCCTGAGACAATATCAGAACCAAAATCAAATTCGCTTACTGCCTCTTCGTATGAAAAATCAAAAATAAGTACTCTCGAATAAAGCTCTCCGTTCTCAGCACCGACAACGGATACTGCAGCAAGCTTTCCGTTATCAGATATGTCAATTGCTACAATATTTTCTTTTGCACACTTCCAACTGAATATCACTCTTTGATTTTTATTATAAACGGTTAAATCCGACTGTGAATTTGTTCCGCGCGTAGCAATTGCCGCAGTACCGTTTTTACCTATTGCAGCCGATATTATTTTCTTATCCGTTGTCCCTTCGTAAAGAGTTTTGGTCTTGGACATAATTTTAAATGTATTGCCTCCGATATCGGCAAGCAAAACTCTACCCGAGTTCCCATAACACAAAGGGGACGAATATGTATGCTGTATTTCACTTACCTTACGAGCTGTAGAATCAAGCACCACAGTCGAAGAATCATTGATGAGTATAAGGTCTGAGCCTATCGCTTTAACGTCCTTCACCTGCAAGCTGTCAAATAAATACGGGTAACCGTCTCCGCGTTTTGTCCCCGAAACTGCGGACGATATATAGTCGCCAACCGAAGAAAAAGTGATATTACCGAATTTATCAGCCATAATAAACAGCAAAATCAGTATTACCAACACAGTCGAAACAGATTTTATCAGTTTGACAATATGCTCCTGTCCCTTGTTCTTTTTTCTTGCAGACGCTTTTCTTTCGCCGTCTTTCATAATGCACCTCGTGTTCAGTCGTAATTTACACGATTAAGATAAAGCCCTTCCGGTGCCGCCGTGGCTCCGGCTTGGTTTCTGTCTTTACTTTCTATTATTTGCGGAATACTGCCTGGTACTATTTTCCCACGATTTATATCAAGAAGAGTTCCTACCATTATTCTCACCATATTATAGAGAAAGCCATCCGCCTCAAAAGTAACCTCAATGATTTCATTATTTCTGATTACAGAAGCATTTTTAACAGTGCGTATTTTATCTTCAACGCTGCTTCCTGCGGCACAAAAAGCTGAAAAGTCATGCGTACCGATAAAATCCTGAGCTTCACTATTCAGCATATCCGTATCAATATAATAAGGATAATACAGCGCACGCTTAAACAAAAACGGATTTCTGTAATCACTGTTTAAAATCAAATATTTATATTCTTTTGATGTACAGTCATACCTGGCATGGAAAGAGTACGGTACTTCGCCGCAGTTCTTAACGGATATACTCGATGGAAGTAATGCATTCAGCGCCTTTTTCAGTTTTTCCGGAGAGATGTCCGAATCGGTTCTCATATTACAACAAAACATATTTGCGTGAACACCGCTGTCAGTTCTGCTGCAGCCTATGATGTTCTCTCTTTTACCGAGTATTTTTTCAATTGTGTTCTGTAATGTCTGCTGAATAGTAACGGCATTATCTTGTACCTGCCAACCGTGAAAGTCGGCTCCGTCAAACATCAATGTAATTAAAATATTTCTCATTGAGAAAAACATTCCTTTCGGAAGCTAAACTAAATCAGATAACGGCAGGGAGAATTTTATTTACAACTATAATTCCGGCGGTAAGCAAAATAATAACGGCAACCGCCACATAATCTCTGCCCTCAAGACGCATAACCTTAAGTCTTGTTCTGCCCTCTCCGCCTCTGTAGCAACGGCACTCCATTGCAAACGCAAGTTCATATGCCCTTCTGAACGAATTTATAAATAAGGGAATGAATATGGGAACAAGTGCTTTTCCGCGCTTGATAATTCCGCCGCTCTCTATATCGGCACCTCTCGCCTTTTGAGCTGACATTATCTTATCAACTTCGTCAATAAGAGTTGGTATAAATCTTAAGGCTATCGTCATCATCATAGCTATTGAGTGAACGTTTATTTTAATAACCTTTAGCGGCGAAAACAGACGTTCCATAGCGTCGGTAAGCATAGTGGGAGACGTAGTGTAAGTAAGCATAGAGCTAGCTATAACAAGACATATAATTCGTACCGTAGTAAAAATAGCCATATAAAGCCCGCCGGTATATAACGAAAATTTACCGATTGTAAAAAGCACAGTTCCGTCTTTATTGTAGAAAATCTGTAAAAGCGACGTAATAGCAATAATAATAAATATCGGTTTTACACTTTTCCAAATCAGCTTCGGTGAAATCTTAGATAAAAGTATTACCACTGTTAACGCTACTACAATGGAAGCAAGTGAAACAAAGTTTTTGCACAGAAAAACAATAACAATATATACGAAAGTTAAAACAAGTTTTATTCTCGGATCAAGCTTGTGGATAACTGAATTACCCGGAAAAAACTGTCCTATTGTTATATCCTTAATCACGATAAAACGCCCTCCTCTCGCAAAAGGCGCAACAGCTCGGCCTCGGCATTTTTAATAGTATATATATCTGTACGGACAGCCATACCGTTATGCTTTAAGTTTAAAAATATTTGTGTTAACTGCGGAACGTTAAGTCCTATATCCGCAAGGCGCTCAACCTTGGAGAATACCTCGTTTACAGTGCCGAACATCTCAACCTCGGATTTATTCATAACGAGCACCTTATCAGCACTTTTCGCAACATCTTCCATACTGTGAGAAACAATAATAACCGTGCTTCCGGTAGTCTTACGATAGCTTGAAATCATTTCAGCTATCATATCGCGGCCGCGCGGATCGAGTCCCGCCGACGGCTCATCAAGAATCAAAATTTCGGGTTCCATAGCCATGACACCGGCTATGGCTACACGTCTTTTTTCTCCGCCGGACAAATCAAAAGGAGACTTATTTAACATATCCGGCTTTAATCCGACAAAATCAGCGGCTTTTTTCACACGATTATCAATTTCATCTTCAGACAATCCCATATTTTTGGGTCCAAAAGAGATATCTTTATATACGGTACTCTCGAATAATTGATATTCAGGATATTGGAAACACAGACCTACTTTAAATCTTGCCTGTCTACGTGTTATTTTTGATTCGTTTATATTTTTCCCGTCAAGCAAAACCTCACCCGAGGATGGCGTTAAAAGCCCGTTCAAATGCTGAACCAATGTACTTTTTCCCGAACCTGTGTGCCCTATTATGCCGACAAATTCGCCTTTTTCAATAGATATATTTACATTATTTATTGCAGTTACGCGAAAAGGCGTTCCGTCCGAATAAACATATGAAAGGTTTTTTGTTTCTAAAATGGGCATTATTTTCTCCTAAGTAGTTTTAATATTTCATCAGAAAATTCATCAGCCGAAAGTATGTCTTCAGGAAGAGGAGCTCCGCTCTCTCGCAAGTCATTAGCAAGCTTCGCAGTCTCCGGAACGTCAAGACCGACTTTTTTGAGAAGCTCCGAATTATGAAAAACCTGTTTCGGTGTTCCGTCCAAAATTATTTTTGCATCATCCATTACAATAACACGGTTTGCTAAAACTGCTTCTTCCATAAAATGAGTTATAAACACAACGGTCATACCCATCTCTCTGTTAAGCTTTATGCAAGTATCCATTACTTCTTTTCTGCCGCGCGGATCAAGCATTGCGGTAGGCTCGTCCAAAACAATACACTCCGGCAGCATTGCTATTATTCCGGCTATGGCAACTCGTTGTTTTTGCCCGCCTGAAAGCTTATGCGGCTCATGGCCACGGTATTCATACATACCTACAGCTTTTAAAGCATTGTCAACACGTTTTCTTATTTCCCCCGGAGGCACTCCGAGGTTTTCGGGCCCGAACGCAACATCCTCCTCGACTATTGTGGCAACAATTTGGTTATCCGGGTTTTGAAAGACTACACCTACCGTGCGCCTAATGTCATACGACAAATCCTCGTCTGCGGTATCCATTCCGTTAACGAGCACCTTGCCACTCTCCGGAATCAAAATCGAATTGGAAAGCTTGGCAAGTGTTGATTTACCGGACCCATTGTGGCCGAGAATTGCGATAAAATCGCCTTTTTTAAAATTTAAACTAATATTATTTACAACAAGCGGCAGTTTTTCTTCACCATCATCCGCCTCATATCGATAAGACACATTTTGAAATTCTATTATGTTATCGTTTTGCATCTTGACATCCTTAAACCGTTTTTTTATTTGTCCAAATAGCTGATGCTCCGCACGGAAGCACCATTCCTGTACTTTTTACAGGCAACCCTATTTCATCACTTGATACGGTTCCGCCGAATTTTTTCGCTACAGCGGAGCCTAAAATATACTGCATAACAGACGGTGAAAGTCCCGTAGTGTATGAATTTATCAACATCAAAAGAGGATCGTCCGACAATACGTCTTTACACAAATCCACAAATCCGTATACTTCATTCTCAAGTTTCCAGACTTCTCCGCCGGGGCCTCTGCCGTATGACGGGGGATCCATTATGATAATGTCATATCGATTACCTCGACGTATTTCTCTCTTTACGAATTTAATACAATCGTCAACTATCCAGCGCACGGATTTATCCGCAACAGCACTTGAGGCAGCGTTTTCTTTTGCCCACTGCACCATTCCCTTGGAAGCATCAACGTGCACCACCGAAGCACCTGCCTTTAATGCAGCCACTGTGGCAGCACCTGTATATGCAAAAAGATTAAGTACTTTTACTTCTCTGTTTTGGGCTTTAATAAGCTTACTTACCATATCCCAATTGACGGCTTGCTCAGGAAAAATACCCGTATGCTTAAAGCCCATGGTTTTTACATTAAACGTAAGGTCCTTATAAGCAATTTTCCAACTTTGCGGAAGTGCTCCGTTAACCTGCCAATGACCGCCGCCGGTGTTTGACCTATGATACACAGCGTCTGCCCTGCTCCAAAGGTGCATATCCTTAGGCGTATTCCAAATAACCTGCGGATCGGGTCTTATCAGAATTTTATCGCCCCATCTTTCGAGTCTCTCTCCGGAGGAGCAATCTATAAGCTCGTAATCTTTCCAAGCGGATGAATAACGCATTAAACTAAACTAACCTTTCTCTTACAACATCGGCTATTGCTTCGCCGAGCGACTGTATTTTAGCCTTATTTTTGCCCTCAAGCATTACGCGCACAAGAGGTTCCGTACCGGAAACTCTAACAAGCACGCGCCCGTCATTACCAAGCTCATTTTCCGCGCGCTTAATAGCATTCTTTATTTCCATATCGCTTGTGAAACGGACTCTGCCGTATTTTGACACCTTAACATTTATAAGAACCTGCGGGAATATTTCCATTTCTCCTGCAAGCTCCTTGAGAGTTTTGCCGGTGTTTTTAATTACTTTTAAAACCTGGAGTGCCGAAACCTGACCGTCTCCGGTTGTAGCGTAATCAAGGAAAATAACATGGCCCGACTGCTCGCCGCCTATTGAATATCCGTTTTCGAGCATATTTTCAAGCACATATCTGTCGCCGACTTTAGTCTTTTCACAATACATACCGTTATCATCGCAAAATTTGAAAAAGCCCATATTACTCATCACGGTCACAACCGCAGTATCTTTTTTGAGAGTACCGACGGACTTCATATATTTGGCGCAGAGCGCAATAACCTGATCGCCGTCAACAACATTACCTTCGTTGTCAACAGCCAACATTCTGTCAGCGTCGCCGTCAAATGCAAAACCGAGATCACAGTGGTTATCGATTACACATTTTCTCAATCCGTCCATATGCGTCGAACCGCAATCGGCATTTATGTTTACACCGTTGGGCTCGGCGTTTATAATTATGCAATCCGCTCCGAGGGATTCAAATATACGTTTTGCGGAAACGCTTGAAGAACCATTTGCGCAGTCTATGGCTATTTTAAGGTTTTCACATCTTACGTCAATAGTAGAAAGTACATGTTTAATATAGTCATCTGCCGCCGTATCGGAGCGTGTTATTCTTCCGACATCTCCGCCAATCATAACAGGCGGAACCTTTGCGTCATCAAGGATAATACTCTCTATTTCGTTTTCAAGTTCATCCGGCAATTTATAACCCGTGGACTGGAAAATTTTTATACCGTTATATTCGCATGGGTTATGCGATGCGGAAATCATAACACCCGCATCGTACCCGTATTCCTTAACCAAAAAAGCAACAGCCGGAGTCGGCACAACACCTAAAAGAAGTACGTCCGCACCGACAGAGCAAAGACCTGCCGCTATTGAAGCCTCGAGCATCTCCGAAGAAGCCCTTGTATCCATACCTATCATAACTTTAGGTCTGTGAGAAAGATTTTCCGTAAGCACCATTGCTGCAGCTCTTCCTATCTGCATTGATAATTCACATGTAAGTTCACTGTTCGCAACGCCTCTTGCGCCGTCAGTTCCGAATAATCTGCCCATTTTACATTCTCCTATCCGTATAATTAAATATCGAGTTTTTGCTGACCGTTCATCGGCAGCTTTAAATGCTCATAAGCTTTTACCGTAACAACCCTGCCGCGCGGGGTCTTTGAAAGAAATCCTATCTGCATAAGGTAAGGCTCGTATACATCTTCGATGGTTACCGCTTCTTCGCCTATGGTTGCTGCGATTGTTTCAAGACCTACAGGTCCGCCGTTATAGTTTTTTATCATTGAAGTCAAAAGAAGTCGGTCGATAAGGTCAAGACCCAATTCGTCTATTTCCATTCTGCCGAGTGCTATTTTAGCAGTATCGCCTGTTATAACTCCGTTACCCATAACTTCCGCAAAGTCTCTGGCGCGTTTTAAAAGACGGTTGGCAATACGCGGAGTGCCTCTTGATCTTGACGCTATTTCTCTTGCTCCGTCCTCGTCTATGGGTATTTCAAGTATTCCCGCACTTCTCTTTACTATAAGAGACAACTGTTCGGGCGTGTACATTTCAAGTCTCAATATCACTCCGAATCTGTCACGCAAAGGAGCGGTAAGCTGCCCTGCACGCGTTGTGGCACCGACTAACGTGAATCTCGGCAAATCAAGTCTTATTGAGCGCGCCGAAGGTCCTTTGCCGATAATAATATCAAGTGCATGATCTTCCATTGCGGGATAGAGCACTTCCTCTACGCTCTTTGAGAGACGGTGTATTTCATCAATAAATAAAACGTCTCCGTCGCCGAGGTTTGTAAGAAGTGCCGCAAGGTCGCCCGGTTTTTCTATTGCCGGACCCGACGTCACTCTTATTTGTACGCCCATCTCGTTGGCAATAATACCTGCAAGCGTTGTTTTACCGAGCCCGGGAGGTCCGTAAAGCAATACATGATCGAGTACGTCGCCTCGAGTTTTTGCTGCTTCAATATATATTTTCAGATTCTCTTTTGCTTTTTCCTGACCGATATACTCGTTAAGAGTGTGCGGACGAAGCGATAATTCAATATCCTTATCGGTTTCCTCAAGGTCCGGAGATATTATTCTGTTTTCGTTATCAAAATCCATTTATTATACCTGCCTTGAGAGAATTTTTAACGCCTGTTTTATTATTTCCTCTACCGATAAATTTTCATCGATTTTCGCAACGGCAACCGACGCTTCGCTTTGTGTATAGCCTAACATAGTAAGAGCACTCACCGCTTCGGCTTGATTGCCGGAGGAGCTTACGGAATTCACCGCGGACACATCAATTGTATTCACCGATAAATCAAGACCTTTAGCAAGCTTATCTTTAAGCTCAAGTACAATTCTCTGTGCAATTTTGGGTCCTACCCCCTGCGCTCTTGTAATTGCCTTATTGTCACCCGAAGCTATACAAATTACAAGCTTTTCCGGTGTAAGCTCTGAGAGTATGGCAATTCCGGCTTTAGGTCCCACACCGGAAACCGAAATCAACGCTTTAAAACCCTCGAGCTCCTGCTCTGTCGAAAATCCATATAAATCAAGCGCATCTTCCTTTACGCTCAAATATGTATAAAGAGTAGCCTTGGCGCCCTTTTCACCGATTTGTTTTAAAGTATTAAGACTTGTAAAGCATCTAAAAGCTACTCCGTTGCAATCCAATGCAACACTTACCGAATCGACATAGCATATAGTGCCTGTGATAGAATAGAACATTATCTTATCCCCATACTGTTAAGTTTACCCATAAGCGAGCCGCTCGCGTGAGCGTGGCAAATAGCCATTGCGAGAGCGTCGGCTGTATCATCCGGTTTCGGTATTTTAGCAAGCTTCAAAATAATACGCGTCATTTCCTGAACCTGTTTTTTCTCCGCTCTGCCGTAGCCGACAACACTCTGTTTAACCTGAAGCGGCGTATATTCAAATATGGGTATATTATTTTTTTTTGCCGCAAGAACAGTTACCCCTCTTGCCTGAGCAACGTCGATAACCGTCTTGGCATTTGTGTTATAAAAGAGCTTTTCTATTGACATAGCCTCCGGATGGAACTTTCCCATAAGAAGATTTAAGTCATCATAAATCAGCTCAAGTCGTCTTTCGAAAGGCGTGCCGGCGTTTGTTGTTATCGCACCGTAATCAACGACCGAAAAGCGATTTGATTTGAATTCAATTACGCCGTAACCGACAATCGCATAACCCGGATCAATACCCAATATAATCATAACAGCCCTATTTCACCTAATAAAAATATTTTAAAAATTTTACCATACTTCAGCTGAAATATCAAGGAAAATACCTATAAATAAAAACATTCCGCCTTTGAAGCAAGTCAAAGGCAGAATGCAACGGTAATTTTTCTTAATCAGCAATATTTATCAAGCTCTGTTTCACATTTTTCATATTTTTTAACAAGTTTTTCTTTATAAACCTTCCCTCTCGCCACTACCATATAAGGAACCGCCATATTTTTGAAATCGTCGAGAGGATTTTTGTCTGCTACTAAAATATCAGCGGATTTTCCTATCTCAATGCTGCCGGTTATCGCATCAAGCCCGGCTATTTGGGCGTTGCCGAGCGTGGCGGTATAGAGCGCAAATTCGGGAGTAACACCGACATATTTGGTGAAATATTTAAGCTCACGCCACATATTGTAATGTGTTGTGTAAGGACATCCCGTATCGGTTCCCAGCCCTACCTTAACTCCGTTTTCCAATGCAGCTTTTGTGCCGGCTACCATATTATTGAACACAACATTTGAATTATACTGAACAACGTCGGTAATACCCAATATCTCGCGCGGGAACTTTGCCATCGGCAGTGCCGGTGACAAAGTGCAAACCAATGATGCATTTTTTTCTTTGAACGCATCAATTTCATGCGAAGTTAAAACAGAACCGTGCTCTATGGTATCTACACCGTTTCGAACGGCAGCTCTTACTCCGTCGGGGCTTTGCACATGAGCCGCAACGGGCAGATTATGTTTATGTGCGGCGTCACAGCAAGCCTTTATCATATCGGGCTTCATCATAAGTATGCCGGGCTCACCCTTAACCTTGGCATCCATAACGCCTCCGGTTATCATTAACTTTATCAAATCAACATTGTGAGATGCAAGGTCTTCAACCATCGCTACGGCTTCATCAACCGAAGAAGCAACTCTTGATACCGAACCTGCCATATGACCGTTCGGCACACAGATTGCATAATCGGCAGCAAGTATGCGCGGTCCATCCAACCCCTCTTCAATTTTATCTCTCAGACGAGTATCAAGATCTCCGAGACCTCCGACAGCCCTTACGGTAGTTACACCGGAGAGCAAATCCTGCATAGCATATGCGTGGCACATTTTCAGCACAACAGATTTTATCAATTCGTTTGAAAGAGCAAATTTCGCAAGTTTTTCAGCCTTCAGCGGCTTATTTTTCGGCTTACCGCCCGCAGGTAAGTGAACGTGAAGATTGATAAGACCCGGCATAACATATTTACCGTTAAGGTCATAGCAAACATCGCCTTTTTTCGCATTAACCTTGCCGATTTCCGTAATCTTTCCGTTTTCAAACGCAATATCCATATCGTTTTGAATCAGCATATCTTTTGTACCATCAAGTAAAGTACAATTTTTTAAAACAGTGCGCATACTATAACTCCCATCCAAAAAAACAGCTGAATACACAAGACGAAAATCCCACGTATTCAGCTGTTTAATCACTTCGTATCCTTTTTGCCGTTGCGCTTTTCACGCTCTCTTACGACGTATCTTGTGGGCGTTCCCTCAAGCCCGAAGACCTCACGTATTTGGTTGTCAATATATCTTTGATAACTGTAATGGAACAGGTCTTTGCTGTTGACAAAGCATACAAATGTTGGCGGTCTTGTGGAGGCCTGCGTCATATAATATATTTTCAGTCTTCTGCCTTTATCCGTAGGCGGCTGAACTCGGGTAGTTGCGGCGGACAAAACATCGTTCAGTTTACCGGTGGAAATACGCATTGCATTCTGCGTATCAACAAACTTGATAAGCTCAAAAAGCCTGTCAAGTCGCTGGCCCGTTTTGGCGGAGATGAATATAATCGGCGCATAGCTCATAAATGAAAAGTCATTCATAAGCTTTTTGCGTTGAACGTCCATTGTAGTACCGGTTTTCTCTACGGCGTCCCATTTATTGACGGCAATAATACAAGCCTTGCCGAGATCATGGGCGATTCCCGCGACTTTTGAATCCTGTTCGGTAAAGCCCTCATTCGCGTCAATCATAATTACACAGACGTCAGCTCTTTCGACAGCCATTCTGGCTCTGATTACAGAATATTTTTCGATTTGATCCTCTACCTTGCTTTTGCGTCTCAGACCTGCGGTGTCAATAAACACAAAATCTCCGTGAGAATTGTGTATAACCGTATCGGTAGCATCGCGAGTAGTGCCTGCAATATCGGATACAATTGCTCGCTCTTCACCCGAAATTTTGTTTATAAGCGAGGATTTGCCGACATTTGGCTTACCAATAACCGCAACTTTAACAATATCTTCATCCGTGTCGTCAAAGCTGCCCTCAGGGATATTTTTGATGACCTCATCAAGAAGGTCCCCTGTTCCGTGTCCGTGAACAGAAGATACCGCTATCGGATCGCCGAGTCCCAAATTATAGAATTCATAAAATTCCGGCGGAAGAGCACCTATATTATCAACCTTATTTACGCAGAGAATTATCGGCTTACCGCTCTTTTGCAGCATTGAAGCAACTTCGCTGTCGGCGGCTACAACGCCGGAGCGTATATCGGTTACGAATATTATTACATCTGCACTCGTTATGGCGAGCTCAGCCTGTCTTCTCATCTGAGAAAGTATAACGTCATCGGAAAACGGTTCTATACCGCCGGTGTCAACAAGAAGCATATTGTGCCCGAGCCATTCGCAATTCCCGTATATGCGGTCACGCGTTACGCCAGGTGTATTGTCGACGATTGAAAGACGTTTTCCGATAAGCTTATTAAAGAGTGTACTTTTACCTACGTTAGGTCTGCCCACAATTGCAACAACCGGTCTTGCCATTCTATTTCACTCCCAATATATTATAAAGTAAATCCTGCCCGTTATTTTTTACGGGAATAATTTTAACATTCAGTGCTTTTTCCGCTTCTTTCAGCGTTATATCGTCAAGAAACTTATTGTTCTCTGTTGAATGAGACGTATAATCTATAGTCATAACAATAGGAATCAGTAGAAGTTCGCCTCGTATTTTACCCCTCATCTGTTCAATAAGGTCAGTTCCCGTAAGAAGCCCAGCAACCGTAATATTTTCTCCGAAAAAATTATTGATTATTTTTTCGGTCTGTACATCAATACCGTACTTTTCATGCGCCGCGTCGCAAAGCTCTTTTATAAGTGGATAAGCCGCAACACCGGTTATAACGGTAACGCTTTTATGCGTCGGTGCCTTTTCACAGACGGATAATTCGTAAAAGAACTCGTCACGAAGCGATGTCCAAAGGCCAACGCCGTTGTCAATCTGCGGATAGTCATCGTAATACTCCTCGGATGGCATCGGGCGTTCCGCTTTTAAGAAGAACTCGTCCGACGGGTAACAAACACGTGCTCCGTACTGCTTTTTAAATTTTTCCGAATACTCCTCGATGATGTCAATGACCTCTCCCGCAGTCTTTTTTGTATACGGCTGCATCGGGAAAAGCCCGTCTCTGTATTTTGTAAGGCCTACCGGCACACAGGCTATGCTTTGAACCGTAGGCATATATTTTGACAATTCTTCAATACTGTAACGAAGCTCGTCTCCGTCGTTTATACCCGGGCACAAAACAAGCTGAGCGTTCATTTTTATTCCCGCATCGGACAATCGTTTAATAATCGATAAACACTTACCCGCGTTTTTGTTTTTCATCATCTTTACGCGAAGCTCCGGATTCATGGTGTGAACCGAAATGTTTATCGGGCTTATATGCATACGTATAATACGGTCAACCTCATGCTCGGTAATGTTTGTAAGTGTTACGTAATTGCCAAACAAAAACGATAATCTGCTGTCATCATCCTTAAAATAAAGACTCTCGCGCATTCCTTTCGGCAGCTGGTCTATAAAGCAAAAGATACAGCCGTTTTTACAGTGATGCTGCTGGTCCATAAGATAAGTGCGGAACTTCAGACCCGTATCGTCGTTTTTAAACGGAATATCTATAAGCTTACCGGAGGCGGTTCTGAAATTCAAAACCACGGGTGGGAAGCTCAAATAGAAATCGTAGTCAAGGATGTCGGTAACTTCCTTGCCGTCTACGGACAAAAGCTCGTCGCCGCTTTTAATACCGTGAAACCAGCATTTTGAAAACGGCTTAACACTGCTTATTTTAACCGACAACAAAGTCACCTCCCATTTTTAAAGACGACAAAAAGGCGGGGAAGAAAACCTTCTCCACCTTTTAACACTCAAACAAAGGTATAAGATAAATTATGCTTCTTCCTTTTTAGAGAGGACCTGTCTGCCGTTATACATACCACATGCCGGGCAAACTCTGTGAGCTCTCTTATATTCGCCGCAGTTAGGGCACTTCTGAAGCTCGGGAGCCTCCATTTTCCAAACGTTTGAACGTCTCTTATCTCTTCTTGCTGATGAAACTCTTCTCTTCGGTACTGCCATTTTTAGCTCTCCTTATGTTAAAATAAATAATTTATTCATCTATCAGCAGATCTGCCAGTGCCTGAAGCCTTGGGTCAATCGGCTTTTTGCACGAACAGCTGCCGAGATTAAGATTTTTACCGCAATACTGACACAAGCCCTTGCAATCGTCACGGCACAAAATCTTAGCCGGCAAGGCTAAAATCATATCTTCTCGAACAAGCGAATCAAGGTCAAGCTTCATATCCTCGACCAAAATAAACTCATCATTATCTTCATCATTAAGATGAGAAATAAGGATGTGCTCAATCGGGACCTCAGTTTTCCTTTCAACCGGAGCACCGCATCTGTCGCAATTTGTTTTCAGAACATACTTTGCAACAGCCTTAACGGAGACAATATCCGTATTGTTAACGACTTCGCCTTCTACCGAAACATTATCGGTAAAATCAATTCCGTCGGGAACAAAGCTGTAAGAAAACTTTTTTGAGCTGCCTACATTATTAAAAATCGGCTCTAATTCGATAAACATAACATACCTCGTCAAACTTACGCAAAGGATATTATATATTTAAAGGCGCATTTTGTCAATAAAAATTTATATTTAGCCTTTAAACGGCGTCAATCTTCGCCTTCTATCAGGATATCCCCGTCCTGAGACGAAACAGCGGTTTCCGTAAGACTGTCATAAATCGTTGTTAGCTGCTGTTTAACCGACAAATCCGGATTATAATATTTCCCGTCAACACAAATAAATGCATCGGAAAATAAATAACTGTGACCGTCATAAGTAACCGTTATATCCGTATCTCCGGAAGTATAATCTGTTTTATCGTGCGACGCCGCCGAATATGAACAAGCTTCAACGATGCCTTTAATCTTAGCAGAATCGTCATTGTTGCTTACATTTTTATATTCGTTATTGCCCTTACCTATCACCAACGATACCGACGGCGTGTTTTCAGCTTCACTTCCGTCATCAGTAACATTTAAAGAAACTTTAAGCTTGTCTGATATGTCGGAAGCGTTTACCTGCACCAAGAAAAGCCTCAAGCTCTTTTCTGCATTTCCGCCGCTGCGTAATTCGGCATTTATGATTCCGCCGGTTTTACCGACCGAAAAGCTGTCAATGATCATTTCCGAATCGGTAGCAAAGTTTTTTCTTACAATTATAAGACTTTTATTTTCAAAAAAGCTTGTATTGTAAACCGATAGTTTTTGAGAAACAGTTGCGGTACCGTCACCCTGAACGCCCTTTTCGGTATCAACGGTAGAGGCAAGCTTTGTTTTATACTTATTGAGGTCGTCCACAGAGCTTACAACCGTTATATCGTCGGAGGTTTCATACATAACGCTGTCGGTACATTTCACACAGGAATAAGTAAACACTATATCTCTTTCGGAACTGCCCGCTTCAGACACGGAATTGTCTTTTTTCGGCGTACAACCGAAAAATGCCGTAAGCATAAAAATTATTAAAAACAGAGATAAAACTTTTTTCATAAATAATACCGCAAAATATATGCCGCTGTGTTTTCGGCACAGCGGCAAGGAATTTCAGACTGTTGTCAATTTACCTTTTCGCAATACTCGAATATTCTTTCGGGAAGATTTTCAAGATCGGTTGAAACGGTAAATGTAAACGCTGTATCGGTAATCTTAGAAAGCTCATCAACCTTCTTAAGAAAGTCTGCAAAAGCTTCATAATCTCTGCCGCCTATTCTAAAGGTAGCGTCAACAAAGACGTCTGTAATATCATGGTCACCGGCGCAAAGACCGCTAAGGAAACCATAAAGCGAGTCAAACCCGGAAACAGAAAAACTGTCAGCTGCGACAAGTCTTGCACGATAGTTTACATCGTATGTAAGTTTAGTCTCTTTTTCGACACAGATAACATTGCCGTTTGACTTTTCAACGGCTGCATTAACTCTGTCAACCAAAAGTTTTGTTTTTCCTGAGCCCTTGTGGCCAATTATAAGAGATACCATAGAATCTCCTCCTGTTTATTAATATCCGCCCTTGCGGGATTTAACTGAATTTATTTGCCGAGGCGAGCCTCAAGCTCTGCTTTTTGATCTTCATAGCCCGGTTTACCGAGAAGAGCAAACATATTTTTCTTGTAGCTTTCTACACCCGGCTGATTAAACGGATTCACACCGAGAGTGTACCCTGATACGGCACAAGCCTTTTCAAGGAAGTAAACAAGGTAACCGAAGTTATACTCATCCATTTTGGGAAGCTCCAAAATGATATTCGGAACGCCTCCGTCAACGTGAGCCAACACAGTCCCTTCAAACGCTTTACGGTTTACATAGCTCATGGTTTTGCCTGCAAGGAAGTTCAAACCGTCAGAATTTGATTTTTCCTCTTTAATTGTTACTTCGTGCTTCGGTTCGTCAAATACAACCGCGGTCTCAAACATAAGTCTAGTACCGTCCTGTATAAATTGGCCCATTGAATGAAGGTCGGTGGAAAATACCGCAGACGCCGGGAATATTCCCTTATGGTCCTTACCTTCGCTTTCTCCGAAGAGCTGCTTGAACCACTCGTTCATCATTGTATAATCAGGCTCGTATGAGACCATCATTTCAACCGACTTGCCTTTTCTGTAAAGAATGTTGCGTAATGCAGCATACTTATAGCAGTCGTTTTTATCTAAATCTTCGTCACAGTAAGCTTTTCTCGCATCTGCTGCGCCCTGCATCATCTTATCAATGTCACAGCCGGAAACCGCTATCGGGAGAAGACCCACCGCTGTAAGAACCGAATATCTGCCTCCGACATCATCGGGAACAACAAAGGTCTCATATCCGACTTTATTCGAAAGCTCCTTTAATGTTCCTTTACATTTATCGGTAGTTACATAAATTCGCTTTGCAGCCTCTTCTTCGCCGTACTTGCTCTCAAGCAGCTCTCTGAAAATTCTAAATGCAACGGCCGGCTCGGTAGTTGTGCCCGATTTTGATATAACATTAATAGAAAAGTCCTTATTCTCGCAAAGAGAAACAATATCGGAAAGAGCCGAAGAGCTTATACTGTTTCCGGTGAAGAATATCTGCGGCGTATCTTTGCATACCAAATTGTAATTCTGTGATTTACAAAATTCAACAGCCGCTCTTGCGCCGAGATAGCTTCCTCCTATACCTATAACAATAAGAACCTGCGAGTCCGAACGTATTTTTTCGGCTGCTTTTTTTATTCTTTCAAATTCCTCTTTATCATAATTCTCCGGAAGATCCACCCATCCGAGGAAATCATTTCCCGCACCTGATTTTTCAGTGAGAGTCTTGTGAGCTTTTTTGATTTCGGGTGCGATGCTCTCAAGATCGGATTTAGACACAAAATCTTCAGTGTATTTTGCGTTCAGTTTAATAGACATTGCTGATTGTTACCCCTTTTAATGTTTCAACATCTTGTATAATTTGCTTTTATTTTACCCTAATCCCGGCAATATTTCAATATCATTTTGTTAATTTTCTAAAAATAAAAGTGTTTTTATAAGATATTAAACAATTCGGTCTTAAAAGGACTTTTAACAAGGATTATTCAAAGCGGAAAACAATCTTAAAACAACATCTCTCAATGACAGCTTTTCAACTCTTATCGGGCTTGTAAGCGGTATTTCACATTGTTTTTCTCCATCAAGCGACAGCACAACAGCACCGAGTTTTTGCCCTTTTTCAACAGGCGCGGAAACATCTTCCGAAAGAACAACTTCGTTGCTTAGCTTACTCATATCTTCTTTTTTCAGCACCACGGTCATTTCCTTTGACAAAAACGGCGTAATATAATCCTCGGTTCCCCCCAGTACTCTGACACTCGTAATTTTGTCGCAATCTACGGATACAGTCACTTTGGAGTAATTGGCAAAGCCCCAATCAAGCATTGCTCTTGCGGCGGAAAAGCGGTCTTTGCTGTTATCACTTCCGAGGACTACCGCTATCAGCGACATTCCGTCGCGTTCCGCCGTCGCCGACACACAGCATCCGGCTTTATCTGTTGTTCCGGTTTTAAGACCTGTTGCACCGTTATAGAAGCGAATGAGCTTATTAGTGTTGACAAGCTGCGTTTTACCGCCGCGAAGAGTGTCCATCCATATTGTCGTATAATTCGTTATCATTTTGTGCTTTAACAATTCCCGTGACATCAAAGCTATATCATAACAGCTTGTGTAATGCTGTGTTACCGTGTCATCCAAGCCGGTGCAATTTTCAAAATTTGTGTCGTTCATTCCGAGCTCTTTTGCTCTTTCATTCATCATTCGCACAAAAGCGGATGTGCTTCCGCCGACGTATTCCGAAAGTGCCGTGCAGGCATCGTTGGCACTGTATACCGCCGTCGCCTTTAACAAGTCGTCAACGGTCATAACCTCGTTCTCTTTAAGCCAAATTTGCGAGCCGCCCATTTTGGAGGCCTCTGTGCTCACGGTGACCTCATCCGCAAGTGATATTTTTCCATCATCAATCGCCTCTGCCACTAACAGCAGAGACATAATTTTAGTAACGGACGCCGGAGGCAGTTTTTCGTGCGGATCAGAAGCCATTAAAACCTTACCGGTCTCAGCCTCCATTAGTAAAGCGGCCTTGGCATTTATTTCAACCTGCATAGGTGGAAAATCTTCGGCAGACGTATTTGCCGCAAACGCGCCTACCGAAAAAATCAAAATAAAAATTACGGTTGCCGTCATTATAGATACTGCCCTTTTCATAGTTTACACCATACCCCTTTCAAGCGGTTACTTACCCATAGTAAAAAATTCCTTGCTTATATTTCGCCGCACGATGTTTTTCGGAAAATTTAATTTATTTTCCTGAAAAACATTCAATAATAAATATGAAAGCGGAATTGAAATAATTATATTTTATGTTACAATATCTGTAAACTGTTTTCGGAGGGCACAAATGAATTACGAAGATACGGTAAAGAGAGCCGAAAAGCTCAGAAAAGATTTAAATTATTACAGCTATCGCTACTATGTTGACAATGAAAATGACATTGACGACTATGAATACGATATGATGATGCGCGAATTAAAAGCGATAGAGGAAGAATATCCGGAGCTTATAACACCGGACTCCCCCACACGCAGAGTCGGCGGCGAAGCGACAAATATGTTTGAAAGCGTAGCCCATACCGTAAAAATGGAAAGCCTGCAGGATGCCTTTTCTTTTGACGAAATAAGAGATTTTGACAGAAGAGTTAAAGACGCTGTAACAAACGCAACCTATGTTGTTGAACCTAAAATCGACGGGCTGTCTGTTTCTCTCGAATACCGCGACGGTGTATTTGTTCGAGGGTCTACAAGGGGCGACGGCTCTGTGGGCGAAGATATAACCGCCAACCTCAGAACTGTACGTTCAATACCGCTTCGTCTGAAGACAGATTTGCCATTTATAGAAGTGCGCGGCGAAGTGTATATGCCTCACAGCGTTTTTCACAAATTAGTTGAAGAACAGGAATTAAATGAAGAAAAGCCTTTTAAAAATCCGCGCAATGCCGCAGCGGGAAGCCTAAGGCAAAAAAACCCGAAAATTACAGCAAAAAGAAAGCTTGACATTTTTGTCTTTAATGTGCAGCAAATAGACGGTCACTCATTAAGCAACCACAAGCAGTCTCTTGATTATCTCAAAGAGCTTGGATTCAAAACGATTCCGTTCTATACCGAATTTAAAAATATTGACGGTGCAATAGATGAACTGAAACGCATAGCAGATGTTCGTTATACTCTCCCCTTTGACATCGACGGAGCGGTTATAAAGGTAAACGACTTTGAGAAACGGAGAATTCTCGGCAGCACAGCTAAATTTCCAAAGTGGGCCATTGCTTTTAAGTATCCGCCTGAAGAAAAAGAGACAAAGCTATTAAGCATTGAGGTAAATGTAGGCAGAACCGGCGTTCTGACTCCGACAGCGGTATTTTCGCCTGTGCTTATAGCAGGATCAACCGTAAGCAGAGCGACACTTCACAATGAAGATTTCATTAAGGAAAAAGGTATTTGCATAGGCGATACAATAATTATACGCAAAGCCGGAGATGTCATACCGGAGGTCGTATCGGTAAAAGAGCACATTCCCGACGCAGTTCCGTACAGAATGCCGGAAATATGTCCGTCGTGCGGAGCAAAAGCCGTCAGAGAAGACGGCGAAGCTGCGATACGTTGCAATAACCCCGACTGTCCGGCACAGCTTCTGCGTATGCTCATTCATTTTTGTTCTCGCGACGCTATGGATATAGAAGGTCTCGGTGACGCTTTACTTAATAAGCTTGTAGAGAAAAATATGATAAAAACCGCCGCAGATATCTATTCGCTTGACTTCGGCAAAATTGCCGAAATGGATAAAATGGGCAAAAAAAGCGCCGAAAATTTAAAGAAGGCCATTGAGAAATCAAAGGAAAACGATTTGAGCAAGCTGGTATTTGCACTCGGTATACGTCATGTCGGTGCAAAAGCCGCCAAGCTTTTATCCGATAATTTCAGAGATATAGACAGCATAATGAATTCGTCGGCAGAAGATATTTCAAAGATAGACGGCTTCGGCCTTGTAATGGCTCAATCCGTGGTTGATTTTATGTCTATGCCTCAATCACAAAAGCTTATTGCGGACCTTAAAGCTGCCGGGGTTAATATGAAAGCCGAGGATACTCATATTGACAACAGATTTTCGGGGAAAACATTTGTCCTTACCGGCACACTTACAAAATACACAAGAAGCGAAGCGAGCCGGATAATAGAAAACTACGGCGGCAAAGCCTCATCCTCGGTATCTAAAAAAACAGATTATGTTTTAGCCGGAGAAGCAGCAGGCAGCAAGCTTGCAAAAGCAACTGAACTTGGAATTAAGATCATAAATGAAGATGAATTTGCCGAAATGATACAATGATATTTCTATTTATTCAAGCTTAATAAACAACATAAAAGAGCGAGCAGATTTTTTAATAAAATCTGCTCGCTTTTTTCAAATGGATTTATGCGTTACTGTCGGAGTTTGGAGTTGCGCCGAAATTTGAGTTGTCATTCAAAACCGCACCGTCTGTCTGTTGTTTGATATCCTCAGGCAACATTGATCCCGAAATGCACATGGCATATGCTGTTTTTTCATTTTCTTCTCCGACAATCTCAAAGGTCACTAAATAATCATCCTGAATACTAACTATATGACGCATTACCGAAACAGAATAGAGCTTGTCTATCACATTTTTATCGGTCGATTTATATTGATATTCGCCGCCCGGATATACAGACTGACCAAGTGCCTCTTTGCCCATTGATAATTTCGATACATATCTTGTGTAGTTGTTACTGTTATAAAGATCTGATATTTTAGAAACATACACAGCTTTAATATTATTTTTTGTGTTGAGTGCAGCATCCAAAAAGCCGAGTTCTTTTAAATATGCAACGGTTTCTTTCATATCGGGAGTGATATATATAACAGGTGTGGATTGTGAAGGAGTATCAACCTGGGCTACTCCGGTGGCATAGGCAAGGCCGCCTGAATAATATTCGCTTGACATATTAGAATCCTGTGCTTCAAAGGAATTCGGTGCTGCGGCAAAAGCCAGCGCGCCGTATGTCTCGGTAGGATTATAGAGCTTTGCAGGAGACAAGGTTGATATATCATTGTAAATATGAGCCAGAAGTTTTTTCCTTTCCTCGGAAGAAATTTCGAGCTCGGTACCAAACGCAGACTTGTTATAAAACGTAATTGTACTGCTGTCGTCCTGTAGTGCCCTTTTATAGGTATTAAAGTTGTATTGAGAGATATATTCAAGATCGCGCTTTTCCACGGCATTTTTATAAGCTTTTATATCATCCTTTGAATATTGATCTTCGGTTTTATATTTACCGAAAAAGGCATCATAAAGACGGGCAGTACGATAATCGGATTTGTCAAGGTCTAAAAGCATATTATAGATATCCTGATTCACTCCGTAATATGCGCGCTTAACCTGCTTTCCGTCATTTAGCGTATACACAATTTTGATGTACATGGGATGAATATCGCTGTTGTAGGTATCCGCAACCGTTAGCAAGCCGCATTTTGCGAGTGCATTATGAATATCCAGTATTTTTTGTTTATCGGCAGCCGATTCAAATTCGCCGCTCGGATAAAAGCATCCGCTAAAGCTGAAATTGTTAAGTCCGTAATAGCTGCTGTCAGACTCTGCATCATCAGAGTAGCTTGTGTACCCAGATGTTATTTTTATATTGCTTATTTTTTCAATTTTCGGTGTTTTGCTCGCTGCTCCGAAATATCCGGTAGCAAAGAATGCAAATATCAACAGAGCCGCTGCAAGATGTATCGGAAGCTTATATAGACCTTTGGCAAAAAGCTTTAGGTTTCTTATAAATATAATATCCAACACAAAATATATAACTGCAAATACCAAGCAAGAGATTGCAAGCGACGGCCATTTGCCGATATATGTCGACGAAAAGCTATATGCCAATACAAATCCGTAAAATCCGATTGTAAAGGTGCACAGGAAATTAAGCACATTGTTTTTGCCGATAAAGCCGCCTATTTCCGCTTTACGTTTTTTGTAAACAATCATAGCGCAGAAAAACAATACAACCGTTATTCCGAACCATAATAATATGCTTCTGAAATCCGGAGTGGTCCAATCAACTAATTTCCCTGTTTCGTATCCGGCTATTTTCCCCTTTGCATTGGCATACATATTTTGATATAAGCCTTTGGATAGATAGGTAAACGGTGTACACCACGGAAGCTTATTAAATATTGATTCTTCGCTGCCCGAATATCCCGACAGCGAAAAAACCACACCAAACGGCGTTCCCGGCACAAGTCTTATGATAAAAGACTGAACGCAATAAAGAATAATAGCGGGCATAGACACTATAATACCGGAAAATACCGCACCCTCAAAGACAGTTCCGACTGCGCTGAAAACCATCGCCGTAAGCGAATATGAAAGGGCTGACAAAGAAAATAAACCCAAGAAATAAAAAAGTGCGGAAAACAAGAGTTTAGATGACATTCCGAGCTTTACGGTATTCATTATTACATCTGCCAATATCGGCAAAAAAATTGCAACCGCCATAAGCGTAAGTCCGGAAAGATACTTGGCTGTAAAAAGATGTGTCCGCTTTATGCCGAGACTGTAATAAACATTCATAGTCTTCTTTCCGGTCATAAACTTAAACGTCACTATTCCCATTATAATGCCAAGTATCAAAAAAGCAGCAATAAGTAAATAACGAAGATACTGCATATTATCGGTCAAATAAAAAGAGTAATCGTTTTTTACGTTATAGCTTTCAATTTTGCCTGACGCAGAGTCAGCGGCGACCTTTTTAAACAGCGCCTTAGCCGGTACATATACAAATGCCAACGCACCTATAAAAAACTGTATAAGTGCTACGGCAATGTTGCTTTTAAGACCTGTGCGATATGCAAAGCCGAAATTGTTTTTAAAAGATTTTTGAGAAGTCATAATTTGTTCCCTCCATTTCATCGAGAAATACCTCTTCAAGTGAAAGCGGCATAGGTTCAACCATTATCGGCGAAAGAGTATTAAGCTTCGCAGCGGTTTCTTTTTCACTGCCCTTAACTGTTATAAAAATGATTCTGCCGTCACGCTTGAACGACTTCACATTGATTCCGATGCTCTTTATATCTTCCTCTGTAACATCATCCTTAAAAACAATACGAAATTTCGCTCTTCCCTCGCTCAATTCTTTTATAGACGAATCAAGCACAAGCTTTTTGCCGTTGATAAGGCCGAAATGGTCACAAAGCCCTTCAAGTTCATGAAGGTCATGTGAAGAAACGATAACAGAAGCATTTGTATCTGCCATATATTCATTAAGCAAATTCTTGATAAGCGCTCGCTTAGCAGGGTCAAGTCCGTCAAAGGTTTCATCAAAAAGAATAAAATCTGGCTTTGTGGAAATACCGAGTACTATCTCCGCCTGCCTTTGCATGCCCTTCGAAAATCCGTTGATGCGTGCTTTTGTGTCAAGACCGAACACCTCCGATAGCCTTCGGAATGTGTCAAAGCTGAAGTCAGGATAAAAGCCGTTATAAAACTTAGCCATTTTTTCCATATTAGCATACGGAGCGAAATAAATGTCATCAGGCACATAAAACATATGCTGCTTCATTTTTGCATTGTCAAAAGCATTTTCTCCGTCGAGACGAACCTCTCCGCCGTCAGGCTTGTAAACTCCCGTTATAGTTTTTAAAAGAGTCGTTTTTCCGGCACCGTTATATCCGATAAGACCGTAAATAGAACCGTCACTGACCTTAAAATTTAAATCTTGTATAGCTGTGAAGTCTCCGAATTTTTTTGTAACATTAACAACCTCAATCAAGAGTTATTCCTCCTTTTGGTTTGGTTTACAAGCTCAATATATCATTATATATTTGTATCGTCAATTATAAACGCCGTTTTGTTATCATTTTTTAACAAAACGGCGTTTTATGAAAAAAATCTTAATATGATTGTAATAATTAAGCGATAAAAAGGTTATGCATAACTCATACCGATTTTGCATAACAGTAATCCTTGTCGCTGTCGGTAATTTTAACAAGTACTGTTTTGCCTATTGTATCTTTGCACACCTTAGCCATAACCGGAGTATAGTTTTCGGTATATCCGAATACAAAACCTTCCTTTCCGTGAGTTTCCGGAATGATACTTACGGTTTTACCGATTTGCGAGCGAAGAAAAGCACTTCTGATTTTTTCGGCTGTAACGGCAAGCGCGGCAGCTCTTTCCTCTTTAACGTGCTTTTCGATTTGCGGTTTCATAAGAGCCGCCCGTGTTCCCGTGCGCACCGAATAAGGGAAAATGTGTATCTTCTCGAACCCGACTTTTTCTGCAAAAGCCACAGTCTCCTCAAAATCTTTTTCCGTTTCGGTCGGAAAGCCCACCATTATATCGGTAGTAAGAGTACAATTTTTAAAAGTGTTGCGAAGCTTCATTGCCAACTCGTAATATTCTTCGGCGGTATAATGTCTGTTCATTGCTTTAAGGGTAGAATTGCTTCCGCTCTGAAGAGAGATATGAAATTGAGGACAAAGCTTATCTATTTTGGCAAGATTACAGAGAATCTCATCGGTAAGGTGGTCAGGTTCGAGTGAACCGAGACGGACTCTCTTTATGCCATCAACATCGGCGGCAGCCTTAACGGCGTCATAAAATCTATCTCCCGTATCCTTACCGTACGCAGAAAGATTGATTCCCACAAGTACAACCTCCGTAAAGCCGGAAGCCGATAAAGTCTCGGTCTCTTTAACAATATCTTCAATCGGCTTTGAGCGAACCCTGCCCCTTGCCTTCGGTATAATACAATACGAACAAAACCTGTCGCAGCCGTCTTCTATTTTTACTATTGCTCTTGTACGTTCGGAAAAAGCATTTATACTCGTTTTGTAAAACTTTTCTCCGGTACAATGCTGCTCAATATCAATCATTCTTTCATGTGAAGATAAGTAGCGGCGGAGCTTCGGAAGTATCTCTGCATTGTTTTTATTGCCGATAACTATATCAGCTTCCTCAAGACCCTGAGCCATTTCCGGAAACGCCTGCGGCATACAGCCGGTAAGTATAACAATGCTGTTCGGATGATTATGTTTCAGTCTGCGAACAGTTTGGCGCGTTTTACGGTCGCTTTCTGATGTAACCGTACAGGAATTAACCACAAATATGTCGGCATCGTCATCAGATAAAGTTATTTCATATCCGTTTTTTAAAAAATCCTCGGTTATCGATTCGGTTTCATACTGATTAACCTTGCAGCCGAGAGTGTGCATTTTGACTTTCATTTTAGCTCCTAAAAATCCAATTTAAGCTAGTAACGTACTGTATTTTATTATTGTAACATAATAGTAAGTTTTTTTCCATACTCACGGTATATAAAACGCCTAAGCTCACAAAATATTTTCGGTGATTTTAATGGCAAAGACACGTGAATATGCATTTGTCTACCTGATCGGCGGTATTATGTACGGCCTTATGGAAGTAATATGGCGCGGACACACGCACTGGACAATGACTCTGACAGGAGGTACAGCTCTTTTAATACTGTATATAATCAATATCAAGATGAGTAACTGCAATATTTTTTTGAAATGCCTGATAGGTGCATCTGCAATAACATTGCTGGAGTTTACGGTAGGCGTTATTATAAATATTATATTAAAATGGAATGTTTGGGATTATTCAAATAGGTCATTGAATATTTTGGGACAGGTATGCCCTCTTTTTTTCTTTTTTTGGTACTTACTGTGTTTTCCGGGATTTACTATCTGCCGCCTTGTCAAAAAAGAAAACAGAAACAGATGTCGCAACAACCCGGTTTTTTATAATGAGTCTTTTTCGAAGGGATAACTATCAACATAACAACAAAATTCCCCACGAATAACGACGATGCATATTCGCGGGGAATTTAGCGTTGTTAAACTAATTAAAAAGTATTGTGTCAAATAGATTTGACTCTGTAAACCTTAACACCGTGAGACGGTACATCTGCCGTTATCTTATCGTTGGTAACGGATATTTCATTATCCCAGAGCTCTGTGTACTGATAATTGCCGCTGTTATTAAGGTCTACAAACGCCTCATCGGCAATAGACTTTAAGGAAACGGTCATATTCAAAGTTGATGGAGATTTATTAAAAAGACACACAGCAACTTCGCCGCCTTCAAGAGGCTTTACCAAAACATCGGAAATTACATTTGTTTTTACTCTGCGGCATTGGCAGCCTTTTTTATCCTGGTCTATTGCAATAAGCTCTTTATTTTTGAGGATTGAAAGAACTTTATTGCTCTCATCAACTTTGCCGTCGGAATTGATAAAAGTTCTTATATCATTTCCCAAAATCAACGGAGAAGCCATCATACACCACAAAGAAAAATGGGATTTATTCTCTTCGTACGTAAGCTTGCCGTTCCCGACTTCAAGCATATCGGGATCATTCCACGCACCGACACTTGCATACTTATAAAGCCTGACATTTGCTTCATAAATAGCTAAGACCGATGGCCATATAGGTTTTATGTCTGGTGTAGTTCTCCAAAGATTACCGGCTTCCGCTCCCCATTTCCACGGCTGATTTGTGCCCCATTCGCAAATAGAATAAACAATAGGTTTCTCCGGCACATTATGCTTTTCGGCATAAAGTTTTGTCGCACGTTTAAGCTCTTTTCCCATATTTTTGTATTGTGTCGCAGCACTGTCCATAGGCGAACCAATCGGATTTTTTAACTCTATCGTGTTATCGCCCTTATTAAGAGAAATAAGCGTCTGAGTACGTCCTTCACGCGACCATGCCTTTGTCTCCGGAAATTCCATAGGATAGCTTTCGTCGGCGTTCACGGTAATTTCAAGATATTTCTTCTTTTTATTTGCCGATTTCACAAACACAACCGTGAGAACATACTCACCGTCTTCAGGAACATTAACAAAGCTGAATCTGACAGAGCCGTTACCGCTGTCAAGATGCGAAATATATGAGCCTTTTTCATCGGTTATAACCTTTGCTGTTCCGTAAAGCTCACCGTTTTCGGCTTCAAGAACAATGTCCTCTGTAAGCTTATCTCCCGAAATGATTATTTTATCTATGTTAGGAGCAAGAGAAGAGATCAGCTTATGATGGCAATAATCATATTTAAAATATTCTATTCCCCAATCAGCAAACGTCTCGGCGTCAATTCTTTCATTTCCGAGAGACGCCGGCAAATCCTCACACGTAAGAGTACCGTTTGACGAATAAATACCGGCTTTAAAACCTTTTTCGTTTAATTGCTGCACAAGCGACTTAATACCCGAGGAAAATAACTTAAGATCGCCTTGAAGCCTGCCGTCTTTGTCGCGTACCGAGCTGTGCCAACAATCGTCAAGGTTCACATATTGATAGCCTGCATCAAGCAAGCCGCTTTTTTTCATAGCATCGGCAGTATCAAGAATCAGCTGCTCATTTATATTGTTCCTAAAAGTATTCCAGCTCGACCAGCCCATGGGAGGTGTAAGAGCAGCATTATTTCCGTATTCTCCCGCGGCTTTAATATGCACACCGCATTTTGATATAAGTTTTTTTACCTCGCATACGGGGCAAATGTTCTTCTTTTTCATAGCTGTTACGCCTGCAGCCGCAGTAAAAACAGCAGCGGCAGAAATAATCTTTCCTATCATTTTGTTCCTCCGTTATTCCTTTTTATACACAAAAAGGGAGTCAGCTAAAGCCGACTCCCCAAAATCGCAATAATTATTCTTCGGTCTTTTCTTCCTCTGCGGGAGCTTCATCGGCAACCGGAGCATCAAGCAAAGCTTTTCTTGAAAGGCTGACACGTTTTTTGTCAAAATCGACATCAAGAATTTTAACCTTAACGGTGTCGCCGACTTTAAGAACCTCAGCAGGATTTGCTATATGCTCATGAGCAATTTCAGAAATGTGGATAAGGCCGTCAATTCCGGGAAGAATGTTGGCAAACGCGCCGAATGTAGTGAGTCCGACAATCTTAGCTTCACATTCGGTTCCGACGGGATAATCACGCTTGAGAATCTCCCAAGGATTGTCCTCAACCTTTTTATAACCGAGAGAAATCTTCTTATTCTCTCTGTCAAGAGCCTTTATGTATACTTCAACGGTATCGCCGACTTTAACTACATCAGACGGATGCTTAATTCTTGTCCAAGAAAGCTCTGAGATGTGAATCATACCGTCTACGCCGCCAAGGTCTACAAATGCGCCGTAAGAAGTAAGTGAACGAACTACACCGTGATAAACCTGGCCTTCTTCAGCCTGTGCCCAGAATTTTTCTTCGGCAGCCTTTCTCTCTTCTTTAGCAACAGCTCTGATAGAACCTACAACGCGCTTTCTTTTTTTATCTACCTCGATAATCTTGAACTTAACAGTCGTTTTAACCATGTCTTCAAGGGAATCGCTGCGATTAGCCTTTGCAAGTGAAGCGGGTATAAATACTCTTATTCCGCCGTACTGTACAAAGAGACCCTTGCCGTCTCCTACAACACCTGTAACCGTTCCTTCTACGACCTGATCGCTCTCTTCGGAAAGCTCATCCCAAGCCTTAGCCGCGTCGTAACGCCTCTTGGAAAGCATCATAGTGCCTTCTTGATCGTTAGTCTTCATAATTATAAGATCAAGCTTGTCACCGACTTTAACTTCCTTCTGAGGATCGGCATTCGGGTCGGCACTGTATTCGTCAAGCGGGATATAGCCTGCGTGTTTTCTGCCGGCAATCTCAACCTGAATCTCGGTAGGTGTAACGCCTACTACATAACCGACAACTTTTTGGTCTGAGCTTGAATCTATATATTCGTCAACCAAATCAGCGAAACTCTCACCGGACGGCTTCTCTTGCTCCTCCTTTTCGACTGATGTTGATGCGTTTTTGATTTCTTCGTTTTCGGACATTGTTTTCAGTACCTCCTTAATAATACTGTCGGGAGTTGAAGCTCCGGCAGTAACGCCAACTGAATGAAACCGCGACAAATCAATATCTTGCAGCTCTGCGGCAGTCTCAATTAAAAAAGTCGGACAATTGGATTCGCAAACAGATTTAAGCTTCGCGGTATTGCTGCTCTGCCTTCCGCCAATTATGACCATTGCATCATTGGTCAGCGAAAGTGCCGCAGCTTCCTTTTGTCTTTCTTCAGTCGCACAACATATTGTATCAAAAATTACGGCATTTGTATATACCATTTTTATTTTTTTTACACATTTTTCAAAAATTTTTGTACTGAAAGTGGTCTGAGAAACCAAAATCAAGCCGTTTTTTGATAAATCCGGATGATTTTCAATGATTTGGTCAAGTTCTTTTTCACTGTTAAACACAAAGGAACGACCGTTACAGTAGCTTCTGATTCCGATAACCTCCGGATGCGATTTATCACCCGCTATCAAGGTTACATTCTCTTTCAATGAATTTTCGCTTACTATTTTATGTATTTTTGTAACGAAAGGACATGTGGCGTTGCAATAATTCGGAGAAATACTCTTCACCTTTTCCATCATATCCTTGGGTATACCGTGCGTTCTGACAACGATTAAGTCGCCTTCTTTGCACTCGTCCGGACTGTCGATAATACGTACGCCCTTATTCTCAAAATGCTTTATAACCTGAGGATTGTGAATTATAGGACCCAATGTAAAAACATTTTGATTCTTTTTTACAAGCTCTTCAAGCAATTTTACGGCACGATTGACTCCGAAACAAAAGCCTGCGCTTTCAGCTAAAGTTATTCTTTGCAATTCTCTTCCTCCCAGAGCGCGGTAATTTCCTCCATAATCTTTTCAGAGGCTTTTGTTACCTCTTCATGAGAATCACTGTCGGTAAACCCAAACTCCTCATTTTTAATGACCTTACCGAAACGCACGGTAAGCAGCGTTCCGCTCTTGTAATTATTATCACTGTAAATGCTACAGGGAAGAACGTCAGCATGGGTCACCTTTGCTATCAAAGCCGCTCCGGCTTTCGGCTTGCCCGGTTTTCCGTCGTGATTACGTGTACCTTCCGGAAAAATTCCGAGCACCCATCCGTTTTTTATAAGCCGCTCCGCATAACCAATAGCCGTCTTATCGTTATGACCTCGCTTAATCGGAAATGCATTAAGATGAGTTAAAAACCATGCGGAAAACGGATTTTTAAACAACTCCGATTTTGACATAAAATGTATCGGTCTGACATTAGAGCCGCCGAGTGCTATCGGATCAAAATTGCTTGAATGATTGCAAGCAAGAATAAAGCCGCCTTCCTTCGGAACATTTTCCTTGCCTATGTACTGAACCTTCATTTTTGTTTTACATACCGCAAGGCAAATCGGCATTAAAATATGATACATTTTATATTCTTTCAGCTTATCGAAATTGAACTTCATGGTTCACATATGCTCCCTAATAATATCTGTTATTTTTTTTATTGACTCCTCAAGCGTAAAAAGCGTCGTATCCACCGTAATGCTGTCTTTTGCAGGCTTCAACGGGGCAATTTTCCTATGTGAATCATTGTAATCTCGTTCTTTAAGGTCTGCTAAAACCTCATCATAACCAACCGAAGCACCTTTTTCCTTAAGCTCCTTATAACGTCTCATGGCACGTGACTCCGGCGATGCGGTTAAGAATATTTTAACATCTGCATTAGGCAATACGACTGTTCCTATATCCCTGCCGTCCATAATACAATTATTCTTTACCGCTATATCTCTTTGCAAATCAAAAAGAAAGCTTCTGACCTCCGGCACGGCAGAAACGTCGGAAGCCGCCATAGAAGCTTTTGGTGTACGTATTTCTTCTGAAACATCCTCGCCGTTTAAATAAACGTGCTGGACGCCGTCTTTAAAGACGAGCTCAACCTTTATATCGGGTAATGCCTTTTTAAGCTGTTCGCCTGATTTTGTGTTTATTCCGTTCCTCAACGCATAAACACCTACAGAGCGATACAACGCTCCGGTATCCACATATATAAAGCCCAGCTTGTCGGCAGCAGCTCTTGAAATAGTGCTTTTCCCGGCACCTGCAGGACCGTCAATAGCGACATTTATCATATTTTTATCTCCTGTATACATTATTGCGCGTTGCCTGCGGCAAATCCGGTGGAAAAGGCGATTTGGAGGTTGAATCCCCCTGTATATGCATCAACATCAATAACCTCACCGGCAAAATACAAATTACGGCACAGCTTACTCTCCATAGTTTTGGGAGAAAGCTCATTAACATCGACTCCGCCCGAGGTTATAACAGCCTCGCTGATAGGTCTGAATCTAAGGACAGTCAGCTTTAAATTCTTAATTGTGTGAGCAAGCCTTTTTCTCTCTTCCTTTGTGAGTTGATTGCACTTTGTTGAGTTTTTAATTCCGGAAAGGCGCACAACGGGATTGATTATGGCTCTCGGTAACAAAAGCCCCACGAGATTTGAAATAGCCTTATTGCTGTTTTCCGACATCTCACGTAAAATGCGAGCATCCAGCTTTTCGTCATCGAGTGCCGGTTTCATATCAACATATATTTCATAGCGGCAGGGCTCCATATTTCGCATATGTGCGCTTGCAGATAAAATCATTGGGCCGGACACGCCGAAATGTGTAAAAAGCATTTCTCCGAAATCAGAGTAAACCTGCCTTCCTGTTTTGGTGTCAATAATCTTCAAGGCGCAGTTACGAAGCGACAAGCCCATTGCCTCTCCGCAAAATCCCTCTCGGCATTCCAGGGCAACAAGCGAAGGCAGACAGGCGGTTACCGTGTGACCGGCTTGCTTTGCAAAAGAATACCCATCTCCGGTAGAACCTGTTTTCGGATAAGACAGGCCGCCTGTTGCGACTATAACGGAGTCTGCATAATGTATAAGCCCATCTTCGGTTTTTACGCCTCTTACCTCTCCGTCGGAAATCAGCAAAGATTTAACGCGCGATGTTTTTCGCTTAACTCCGTTTATGGTTACAAACTTATTGAGCGCATCGACTATATCCACCGCTTTATCCGAAACCGGGAAGACTCTGTTTCCTCTTTCAACTTTAAGAGGCACCCCAAGCTCTTCGAAGAAATCCATTGTATCTCTTGCGGAAAACTCAGAAAAAGCGCTGTATAAAAATCTGCCGTTCCGCGGAACATTATCAATGAGACTTTTAGTATCAAAGGTGGCATTTGTGACGTTACAACGTCCTTTACCGGTTATCATTATTTTTCTGCCGACCTTATCGTTTCGTTCAAAAAGAATTACGTCGTTACCGTTTTTTGCCGCTGTGCCGGCAGCCATAAGTCCCGAGGCTCCGGCTCCTACAACTATAACTTTTTTATTCATTTTCGGAAATATCCTCTGCTTTTTCGTATACCTGGTATTCGTCCCAAATACTCTCGAGCTTGTTGAAATTGTTGATTACCTCTTCACGCTTACTGAGCGTTACAGCAACAATAAGCGCATTTATAAGACTAAGCGGTGCAACAAGAGAATCAACTACGGATGCCATATCGGAGCGTGCTACAAGCAGGCAATCGGCATATGACGCTATAGGAGACGTGTCCGAATCGGTTATCGCCACTATTTTGGCTCCTCTGTCCGATACAAATCTTATTGCATTTACAGTCTGCTTTGAATATCTCGGAAAGCTTATGGCTATGCACACGTCCTCTTTATCTATTCTGAACATCTGTTCAAACATTTCGGACGCGCTTGATGTATCTATAAGCTCAACCGAATCAAAGACAAGATTAAAATAAAAACCGAGAAAACTTGCAAGTGCCGCAGAAGAACGGACGCCGAGAATATATATTTTGCGAGCCTTATTTATGGTAGATACGGCTTTTGCAAAATCCTCCCTTGATGTCTTCTCGTAGGTTTCGCGAATCAAATCAATATCCCCGTTAAGAACGGTTCTGACAATATCGTTGTCACCTATAAGGCTTTCCGAAACCTCCATTCTTTGAACTGCGGTCAGCTTTGATTTTATCATCTGCTGAAGCTCTTTTTGAAGCTCCGGATAACCCTTAAATCCAAGTTCCGTTGCAAACCGCACGACGGTACTCTCACTGACCCCGACTTTTCGGCCGAGGGCAGAAGCTGTCATAAATGCGGCTTTATCATAGTTTTCTTTAATATACGAGGCGATCTTCTTATGCCCCTTAGAGAGCTTTCTAACGTTTGAATCAAGCTTTGAAAGAAAAGAACTCTTCACTTGTACAGCGCTTCCTTATCTTACATAATAATGCCGCATTCGATGCAGCAACACTATTATTATAATGTCTATTATACAAAAATCAAGCAAAAATGCAGGATTTGCTGCAAAATTATTCAATCCTGACTAAATTATCCGTCATATCAGTTCCGCTTTGCCTAATTTTAGGCAATGTCATATTGAAAATATCCGTAGTTCTGCATTCAAGCGAATATAATCTTTCAGAAAAACCTCCTGACTTTTTGACGTCGCCGACAGTCATAACAATCGGTAAGGATGCGTTTTTCCTCGCAATTCGCAATATGTCTTTGCCCTTGTGTGTAAATCCGAGCACACGAATATACGGAGGGTCTGACAAGGTGATATCGTTTGTTATACCGAAAAACGAATTTAGAACGACGCGCCGAATACGCGAATGAGTAAAGCGCTTTGTTTTTGCAAAATCATAAAGCTCCGTTAGGTTTCGCGCGGATGCGGCTGCTGAGAGCAGACGGTTTTCTATTCCCTCGCCGATGCCGTAAATATTATTAAAATCAGACGGAGTTTTAAGCTTTAAGGACGCTATTACGGCGTTTCCTATTCTGTTCATATCGGACGGTGCCGCTCCGATTGCGATTTCGTTAGTTAAAACAGCTTGAGAGTCAGACGGCAAAAACAAGCCGGTATGCGCGTTGCTGCGTATCAGCTCTCTGATTTTAGAAGCGGAGGCGATATTACCGACGTATTCGTCCGAATCATGCGACGCACCGGTTCGCTTTACGGTATGAGGTTTCATATCCGAAGATAACGCTTTAAGCGCTTTTATATACTCTACCGCCAAAATGTTGTTAGGCTCCGAAAGGACTGCAGCTGTTTCCGCTCCGAACACGTCTCTTACCGCGGCAAACCTCGCCGCCGGATAGCTTACACCGTTTTTAAGTTCGGCTTTCAGCTTTAAATTGACATTTTCATCGTATAAAGCCTCAACCGCTTTTTGTAAAAGGCTTATACTGCCGCATTCACTGCCGAATGAAATATCAGTAACCGCTCCGAGGGAATTTAAAATATGCACGGAAGAATAGGCAAAACGCTCAGCAGATGATATGGCATACGGCATCGGAAGCTCAAGCACAAGGTCAACTCCGCCGAGTAGGGCGGCTTTTGCCCTCGCGTACTTTGACATCACAGCCGTTTCGGCTCTCTGAACGTAATTACCGCTCATCACCGAAACTATCGCGCAGTCCCCGGCCTTTTTGCGTATTTCGTCTATCTGGAATTTATGTCCGTTATGGAACGGATTATACTCTGCCACAATACCGTAAATCTTCATAGATAATCTCCGTCAAATCAAGTACTGTACCGGTCAAGCCGGCAAAACTTCAAATTAAACATATTTTATAATATCGGCGTAATTTAGTCAAATCTCTTCAGCATATATTATTTCTTGAAAAATCTGTCGAAACAGTATATAATATCTTCGATAACTTTATTAGCTATTTGGGAGGTATTATTTTTGAAAATTCTTGTTATCAATGCAGGCAGTTCATCGCTTAAATATCAGCTTATCGATATGGACGACGAGAGTGTTATTGCAAAAGGCATCTGCGAAAGAATAGGCAATGAGGGATCTTGCATCAGCGGTAAGATTCACGGTAAATCGGAAAAGTTTGAAAAGACCGTTGTAATGAAAAATCACACCGAAGCTTTCAACGAAGTTAAGAAAGCTCTTACCGAAGGTGAATACAAGGTTATAAACGACATTTCGGAAATAGCTGCTGTCGGCCACAGAATAGTACAGGGCGGTGCTCTTTTCAACCACAGCGTTTTAGTAGATGACGACGTTATTAAGGGCATTGAGAGTCTTTGCGACCTTGCTCCGCTTCACAACGCAGCGCATATTCAAGGTATTAAAGCAAGTATCGAGCTGTTCGGCAAAGATGTTCCGCAGGTAGTTGTGTTTGATAACGCATTCCACAGCACCATGCCGCCGGAAGCATATATGTTCGGCCTCCCCTATGAATATTATGAAAAATACGCACTCAGAAAATACGGTTTCCACGGCACTTCGCACCGTTTTGTAAGTGCTCGCTGCGCAGATGTTATGGGCGAAGATATCAAAAAGCTTAAAATCGTTACATGCCATCTCGGAAACGGTTCTTCAATTACGGCTGTTAAATACGGTAAATGCATAGATACATCTATGGGTCTTACCCCACTCGACGGCGAAATAATGGGAACAAGAACAGGCAGCATAGACCCGTCTGCCGTTCTTTACATTATGAAAAAAGAGGGTAAGACTCCCGATGAAATGAGCAACCTTCTCAACAAAAAGTCCGGTATTCTCGGTGTATCAGGTCTCTCTTCCGATGACAGAGACGTTAAAGTAGCTGCCGCCGAGGGCAACAAGAGAGCCAAGCTCGCAAGAGATATGCAGATATACGAAATAAAGAAATATATCGGTTCTTACACCGCTGCCATGGATGGCGTTGACGCAATAGTTTTCACAGGCGGTATCGGTGAAAATGCCGACGATATGAGAGCTACCGTATGTGACGGTCTCACCTTCCTCGGCATTAAAATCGACAAAGAATACAACAAGACTCTTGTAAAGGGCAAAGAGGGAGAAATTTCCACACCCGACTCAAAGGTTCGCGTTTTCGTTCTTCCGACAAACGAAGAGCTTGTTATAGCAAGAGACACGAAAGAGATTGTTACAAATCTTAAAAAATAATCTTCTTAAATAGATTGCAGTTATTCATTATATTTCAAGAAGCACCTCAGGCTTATACTTGAGGTGCTTCTTTCTTATTTAAGTATCTTTTTAAGATACATTCCGGTATACGATTTTTTGCAGGCGGCAACCTTTTCCGGCGTTCCGCAAACAACAATTTTACCGCCGTTATCGCCGCCCTCCGGTCCTAAATCTATAATATGGTCGGCAACCTTTATCACATCGAGATTATGCTCGATTACAACAACCGTATTACCTGCGTCAACAAGCTTCTGGAGAACGTCAATCAGCTTGTGAACATCGGCTGTGTGAAGTCCGGTGGTAGGCTCATCGAGAATATATATAGTTCTGCCGGTCGGCCTTTTTGAAAGCTCGGTAGCAAGCTTCACGCGCTGTGCTTCACCGCCTGAAAGAGTGGTTGCAGGCTGACCGAGCTTAATATAGCCTAAGCCGACATCATACAGGGTTTGCAGTTTACGCGCAATTTTCGGCATATTACGGAAGAACTCAAGGCCCTCCTCAACCGTCATCTCGAGGACATCATATATGGATTTACCCTTGTACTTTACCTCGAGAGTTTCATGGTTGTATCTTGCGCCCTTGCATATTTCACACGGCACATACACATCCGCCAAAAAATGCATTTCTATTTTTACTATGCCGTCGCCCTGACACGCCTCACATCTGCCGCCTTTTACATTGAATGAAAATCTGCTCGACGTAAATCCGCGAATTTTAGCGTCTTGTGTTTGCGCAAACAGTGTTCTTATATCCGTAAAAACACCCGTATAGGTAGCCGGATTCGAACGCGGAGTTCTGCCTATCGGCGATTGGTCAATATTTATTACCTTATCTAAAAACTCAAGCCCCTCAATCGACTTATGCTTGCCTGCCGGCTTTTTTGCGCCGTTTAAATCATTCGCAAGCTGTTTATAAAGTATTTCATTTATAAGTGAAGATTTGCCCGAACCCGATACTCCGGTTACGCAAATAAATTCGCCGAGAGGAAAAGAGACGTTTATATTTTTCAGGTTATTTTCGGCAGCTCCGATTACCTTCAGTACATTGCCGTTTCCGCTGCGTCTCTTTTCGGGGACCTCGATTTTTCGCTTACCGCTTAAATACTGGCCTGTAAGCGAACGGTCACATTTCAAAATATCATCAAGCGAGCCCGCGCAAACCACCTCGCCGCCATGAACGCCCGCTCCGGGGCCGATATCGACTATATAATCGGCCGCGCGCATGGTGTCTTCATCGTGTTCAACAACTATGAGCGTATTACCGAGGTCACGCATACGCTTAAGCGTTCCGATAAGCTTATCGTTATCGCGCTGATGAAGTCCTATGCTCGGCTCGTCAAGAATATACAACACTCCCATAAGAGACGAGCCTATTTGAGTAGCAAGTCTTATACGCTGGCTCTCCCCTCCGGAAAGCGTACCTGCAGAACGAGACAGCGTAAGATAATCAAGACCGACATTTTGAAGAAAGCTCAGACGGCTTTTAATTTCTTTCAAAATCAACGACGCAATCATCTGCTCACGGTCTGTCAAAACCAAAGTGTTTATAAAATCAAGTTCCTTTGTCACCGACAGCTTTGTAAGCTCGTAGATATTAAGTCCGCCCACCGTAACGGAAAGGGACTCTTTTTTTAATCTCGCGCCCTTACAGTCGGGGCAATCGCAGGCTGTCATAACCTGCTCTATCTCCCAACGCGCCCAATCGCTTGTACTCTCTTTATAGCGGCGTTCCATATTGTTTACGATGCCCTCAAACTCGGTATTGTAGGTACCTGTGCCGTAAACGTTTTTACGCTGCATTTTCAGCTTTTTGCCGCCGGTTCCGTAGAGAAGCGCATTATACGCTTCCTTGGAGAAGTCGCAAATGGGTGTGTCGAGAGTAAAACCGTATTCCTTACCGAGTGCCTGATAGTACATTTCGGCTATTGTGCCGCTGTCGGCATTTGACCATCCGCTTGCCCTTATAGCGCCTTCTCTTATGGAAAGCTTTTTATTCGGAATTATAAGATTAGGGTCTACCTTGAGAAAAATGCCGAGCCCGGTACAAGTCGGACACGCACCGAAAGGATTATTGAACGAGAACATACGCGGCGACAACTCATCAATACAAGCACCATGTTCGGGGCACGCGAAATTCTGTGAAAACAGCAATTCATCTCCGCCGATAACATCAACAATGACATTTCCGCCCGTAAGAGTTGATGACATCTCTATCGCCTCGGCAAGACGACTGCGTATATCATCGTTTATAACAAGCCTGTCAACTACTATTTCAATGTTATGCTTTATATTTTTTTCAAGCTTAATATCCTCGGAAAGGTCATACAAATTACCGTCTATACGCACACGTACAAATCCCGACTTTCTTGCTGAATCAAGCTCTTTTTGATGCTCGCCCTTTCGTCCTTTTACCACAGGTGCCAAAATCTGTATTTTTGTGCCGCCATCAAGCGCCATAACCTTATCGACTATAACGTCTACACTCTGCTTTGATATTTCCCTACCGCAAATCGGACAATGCGGAATACCTATACGGGCATATAAAAGCCTTAGGTAATCATAAATCTCCGTAACCGTGCCGACTGTTGAGCGCGGGTTTTTTGAGGTGGTTTTTTGGTCTATGGATATAGCCGGAGAAAGACCGTCTATATAATCGACATTTGGTTTTTCCATCTGTCCCAAAAACATACGCGCATATGAAGAAAGTGATTCAACGTATCTGCGCTGACCCTCGGCATAAATTGTGTCAAACGCAAGCGAGGACTTGCCCGATCCCGAAAGCCCCGTAAATACCACAAGCTTGTCTCGCGGTATTTCAAGGTCAATATTTTTTAAGTTGTGCTCTTTTGCACCTTTAATAATGATTTTATTACTTGCCATTATTTACCTTCTCTTAATTTTTGTATCTTATCGCGCAGCATAGCGGCGTGTTCAAACTCAAGAATTTTTGCAGCTGCTTTCATCTCTGCCGTCAATTTAACTATAAGAGCCTCACGTTCACGCGCGCTGAGACGCTTTTTGGGTTTATCGTCAGCGTGAGTTGATATTTCAATAATATCGCGCACGTCTTTTTTAATCGTTTTAGGCGTTATATGATGTTCCTTATTATAAGCCGTTTGTATCTCACGCCTGCGATACGTTTCTGATATTGCTTTTTCCATAGACGGAGTTACGGAATCGGCATACATTATTACCTGCCCGTCGGCATTTCGCGCGGCACGGCCTATGGTTTGTATAAGAGACGTTTCCGAACGTAAAAATCCTTCTTTATCGGCGTCTAGTATCGCCACAAGCGAAACCTCGGGAATATCAAGTCCCTCACGCAAAAGGTTTATTCCCACGAGCACGTCAAATTCGCCGAGACGAAGATCACGAATTATCTCCATTCTCTCAATTGTATCGACATCGTAATGCATATAGCGAACCTTTATACCGTGTGTATCCAAAAACTCAGTCAGGCTCTCAGCCATTTTTTTGGTCAAGGTTGTTACAAGCACACACTCCTTACGCTCGATACGGATATTTATTTCTGAAATCAAGTCCTCTATTTGACCGTCGGTAGGCTTGACAATAATTTCGGGGTCTAAAAGCCCTGTCGGTCTTATAACCTGCTCAACTATCTGCGAACTCTTTTCCCGTTCAAAATCACCCGGTGTGGCGCTTACAAAAATCTTTTGACCGACACGGGAATAAAATTCATCGAAGGTCAGCGGTCGGTTGTCGTATGCGGATGGGAGACGGAAGCCGAAATCAATAAGCGCGTCTTTGCGCGAACGGTCACCGCCGTACATTGCTCTGACTTGAGGCAAGGTTACGTGCGATTCATCAACAAAAAGCACAAAGTCCTTGGGGAAATAATCAAGGAGCGTAAACGGCGCCGAACCAGGTGCTCTGCCCGACATAATACGGGAGTAATTTTCAATGCCCTTACAAAAGCCCGTTTCTTTGAGCATCTCCATATCGTATTCGGTGCGCTGTTTTATTCGCTGTGCCTCCAACAGCTTTCCCTGTTTTGTGAACTCCTCTACCCGCTCTTCCATTTCCTTTAAGATTTCATCAATGGCGCGCTCAAGCTTTTCGGGTGCAACAACATAGTGCGAAGCCGGATATATCGCAACATGGGACACGGTATTTTTAACCTGCCCCGTCAGAGCATTTATTTCACAAATTCGGTCAATCTCATCACCGAAAAATTCAACTCTTATTGCCGTATCATTTGAATATACCGGGAAAATATCCACAACATCGCCGTGAACACGGAATTTATTACGGATAAAGTTAATATCATTGCGCTCGTATTGTATATCAACAAGCTTAGCAAGCAGCTCATCACGGGACTTCGTCATACCCTGCCTAAGCGAAATTACCATATTTCGATAATCTATCGGGTCACCGAGCGAATATATGCATGAAACACTTGCGACTATAATGACATCTCTCCGCTCCGAAAGTGACGATGTTGCCGAATGGCGAAGCTTGTCTATTTCATCGTTAATAGCGGAATCTTTTTCGATATAGGTATCGGTAGTAGGAATATACGCTTCGGGCTGATAATAGTCATAATATGATACGAAATACTCTACCGCATTTTCCGGGAAAAACTCGCGAAATTCAGAACAAAGCTGTGCAGCTAAGGTTTTATTGTGAGCGAGTACAAGCGTAGGACGGTTTATGTTTGCAATGATATTTGCCATTGTAAAGGTTTTGCCGGAACCCGTAACGCCGAGTAATGTTTGCTCCTTGTAACCGGCATTTATCCCCTCGGTTAATTTTTCAATCGCTTCCGGCTGATCTCCTGTCGGTTTATATTTTGAATGTAACACAAAACGATCCATACGCACCTCGTATTTACCAAACAAATGTTTACCGAAATTATATCATATACAATAATTATTGTAAACCAAATTATTTAAAATAAGGCGGCCAAAATAAGGCTGTGAATCGGTCACAAAATAAGCACCATCGGCAAATCGGCTCTCATCAGAGCCATAATACCGTTGATGCTGTAAAATAAATCGTCAGCCGCACTCGCTTGTATTGAAGCTGCATTTTCAAGCACTATTTACACCGCGATTTTGCATAATCAGAAAAAAATCCAAGCATATCGGAAATTGTTTTCTTACCCGGGACGGAAAACGGGTCTATAACCGAAAAGACGTGAGGCAAATTTTTTCCGTTATATTTATCGCGGTTTTCAAGCTTACACTTAACGCCCTCTCCGCACAATAAATTATACATCTTAATTGTAGGCAGTCTGCCGATTGTATCGCCCGCGCTCGTCACAAGGAATGTCGGCGGCATTGAACCCATATTTATAACGGCATCAAAATTCTCAAATCCGCGCAGCGTACTCTCCGAAAACTCCTTTCCCTTAACACGGCTGTAATACACATCCTGAAAAGTGTGTGTATTCATAAAACAAACAGGCGAAGTTAAACCACACGCTCTGAACTCAAGGCCGCTTTCGGTGACTCCGAATACTTTTCTAAGCTTATCAGACGAATTCAGCAATGCGGAATATGCCGCCAAAAATCCACCGGCCGAATCACCGGTAACAAAGACATTGTTTAGATCACCGCCGTATTTCTCTATGTTTGTGCTTACCCATTTAAAGGCTGAGAAACAATCTCTCAGTTGGTCGGCCACTGAAAAATCCGGAGCTAATCTGTAATTAATATTGACAACAACATAATCGTTTTGTGCAAGGACAAGACAATAATTTTTATTTATTTCTTTCGTCCCGTACATCCACCCACCGCCGTGAATGTCAATTATGACAGGACGATGTGAGAGCTTACCGGATTTAGAGTAAACATCAAGTCTGTGCTGCCATAACCCGTCGTCTATGTATTGAATATCGCAGAATTGTTCGATTTCGGTAGGCGGGGTTTGAGAATTGATCCTTCTCGCATCCTTCCTTTCGACAGTTTTCCAAAAAAGCTTGAAAATCTCAGACAGCATAAAAGATCACTCCATTTATAATATATCAAGTAATTCATTAAGGGAATTCACAATAAAATCCGGGATGCAACCGAATTTCTCGGGGCTTTGCAAGCCACCGTACCCTTGCCTTATCCAAACAGTATTTATACCGAGAGATTTAGCAGGCGCAATATCATTATCAATTCTGTCGCCTATCATAAAGGCCTCGCAGGCGTAGCAACCGGCTTTTTCGAGTGCCGATTCAAATATAACCGGATTAGGTTTTGAAACGCCTACATCGCTTGAGGCGAGGACAAATTTGAAATCGTCATATATACCAAAATTCTTTAATCTTTTATCCGTCCCCGCGAACTGATTAGCTATAACCGCCAAATCATATTTGTTTTTGAGTGCCGACAGCACAGGTACTGTGTCGTCATAGAGTACTTCAAATTCCGCAGGATACGGTATGAAAACATCATCATGAGAAAATTTTGAAAATGCCGTAATAAAAGGAGACTTAAAATTTCGCGAAGCATTTTGCACTTCATGATAAAATTGCTCGTATGTAACACTTACACTTACAGAATTTAAATACGAAACAGCATTCTCTATGCGTTTACGCTGCGACACATCCTCATTGACCAATGTATGACCGAGATCAAAAAACAACCACTTAATATTTTTCATATCTAACAAAAATCAGAACATATACCCGTCATATCCCCATTTATCGGAGAATTCAAATTTAACGTAAGATCTGTCGGACGGTACACTTGCATCTTCACTCAAAATGTCGCAAACAGCCGCCGTAAGATTTTCACAATCGGACTTTGCGGCAGAACCGAAAATACTGACGTCGGTAAATGCAGTCGGTTTGTCGTTTGTCCCTTTAAAATACAGCTTGCAATTATCCTGAATATTCACCATAAGCCAAGCTTCGCTTTTTCCCGGGATAAGAGAAATGGCTTCGCCGAGCCTTGATTTAATACTATCGACTTGGGTATCGGATAAATTCTCGGAAATCTTGACATTTATAAACGGCATAAAAACACTCCCAAAATTTAATAATATATAATAATTAAGATAACACAAAATAAAAAAATATACAAGAAAAAAGGACCTGCAAATGCAGATCCTTTTTGAATTACACCCTAAAAACTGAACAAAGGAAAGAGAGAAAGGAGAAGAGGAAGAAACAAAAGATTCGACCAAAGGTGACGTAGCTGTCACAAAAGGTCAAGCCCTCGACCTATTAGTACTGCCAAGCTAAATACGTCGCCGTACTTACACACGCAGCCTATCAACCTCATAGTCTTTGAGGGGTCTTACTAGCTTATGCTATGGGATATCTTATCTTAGAGATGGCTTCACGCTTAGATGCTTTCAGCGTTTATCCAAACCGCACATAGTTGCTCGGCCGTGCCATTGGCATGACAACCGATGCGCCAGCGGTGCGTCCATCCCGGTCCTCTCGTACTAGGGACAGCGCTCTTCAAATATCCTACGCCCACGACAGATAGGGACCGAACTGTCTCACGACGTTCTGAACCCAGCTCGCGTACCACTTTAATCGGCGAACAGCCGAACCCTTGGGACCGAATTCAGCCCCAGGATGTGATGAGCCGACATCGAGGTGCCAAACCTCCCCGTCGATGTGGACTCTTGGGGGAGATCAGCCTGTTATCCCCAGGGTAGCTTTTATCCGTTGAGCGACGGCATTTCCATTCACATACCGCCGGATCACTAACTCCAACTTTCGTTACTGCTCGGCCCGTCAGCCTCGCAGTTAGGCTCGCTTTTGCGTTTACACTCTAAGGCATGGTTTCCGACCATGCTGAGCGAACCTTTGAGCGCCTCCGTTACTCTTTTGGAGGCGACCGCCCCAGTCAAACTGCCCGCCTGACAATGTCCCCCGACCGGATTCACGGCCGCAGGTTAGAATTTCAGTACTTTAAGAGTGGTATCCCAAGGGCGACTCCGCTAAGGCTGGCGCCTTAGTTTCATAGTCTCCCACCTATCCTGTACATAAAATACCGAAACCCAATATCAGGTTACAGTAAAGCTCCATGGGGTCTCTCCGTCTTGCCGCGGGTAACCGGCATCTTCACCGGTACTACAATTTCGCCGGGTGGGTAGTTGAGACAGTGTCCAGATCGTTACACCATTCGTGCGGGTCGGAACTTACCCGACAAGGAATTTCGCTACCTTAGGACCGTTATAGTTACGGCCGCCGTTTACTGGGGCTTCAATTCAGAGCTTGCACCCTTCCTCTTAACCTTCCAGCACCGGGCAGGTGTCACCCCCTATACGTCATCTTTCGATTTAGCAGAGAGCTGTGTTTTTGATAAACAGTCGCCTGGACCTATTCACTGCGGCTCACTCTCGTGAGCACCCCTTATTCCGAAGTTACGGGGTCAATTTGCCGAGTTCCTTAACTACCCTTCTCCCGTTGGCCTTAGAATTCTCTTCCTGACTACCTGTGTCGGTTTGCGGTACGGGCGCCATCTTCTATACACAGAGCTTTTCTCGCCTTCCTTAAAGCATGCTTCCCTACTAATCTTCGGTCCCTTACGCCCGGGTCTACCAACGCCCGGGTCATGCCCCTTGAAAGTGTCCCTCTGTTTAAATTAATGGCGGCTACGGAATCTCCACCGTATGTGCATCGACTACGCCTTTCGGCCTCGCCTTAGCTCCCGGCTGACTAGAAGCGGACGAACCTTCCTTCTAAAACCTTAGTCTTTCGGCCATTATGATTCTCACATAATTCTCGCTACTCATTCCGGCATTCTCACTTGTATACAGTCCACCAGCGCTTCCGCTCTGACTTCACCCCGTATACAACGCTCTCCTACCATACATTAGATGTATCCCAAGCTTCGGTGTACAGTTTAGCCCCGTTAAATTTTCGGCGCAGAATCACTCGACCAGTGAGCTATTACGCACTCTTTTAATGAGTGGCTGCTTCTAAGCCAACATCCTGGTTGTCTATGCAATTCCACATCCTTCACCACTTAACTGTACTTTGGGACCTTAGCTGTGGGTCTGGGCTGTTTCCCTTTTGACAATGAAACTTATCTCACACTGTCTGACTCCCGATTATCATTATCCGGCATTCTTAGTTTGATAGGGTTCAGTAACCTCTCGGCCCCTAGCCCATTCAGTGCTTTACCTCCGGTAATGTTAAATCGAGGCTAGCCCTAAAGCTATTTCGGAGAGAACCAGCTATCTCCGAGTTCGATTGGAATTTCTCCGCTAGCCACAAGTCATCCCCTACCATTTCAACGGGAGTGGGTTCGGCCCTCCATGGAGTTTTACCTCCACTTCAGCCTGCTCATGGCTAGGTCACACGGTTTCGGGTCGAATACAACTGACTTGACGCCCTATTAAGACTTGCTTTCGCTTCGGCTCCACACCTTAAGTGCTTAACCTTGCCAGTTACATTCACTCGCCGGACCATTCTACAAAAGGTACCCGATCACCCTTTGATGGGCTCTCGGTGCTTGTAAGCATAAGGTTTCAGGTTCTTTTCACTCCCCTCCCGGGGTTCTTTTCACCTTTCCTTCACAGTACTGTTCTCTATCGGTCACCAGGGAGTATTTAGGCTTGGAGGATGGTCCCCCCATGTTCCCACCGGGTTTCACGTGTCCGGCGGTACTCTGGATACAGTTGGCTGCCTTCTCTTTTCGCTTACGAGACTATCACTCTCTATGGTGTGCCGTCCCATGCACTTCTGCTAAGATACCGCAATGCCGTTTACTGTCCGTACCCCGAAGATATTGCTACCTTCGGTTTGGCCTCTTCCGTGTTCGCTCGCCACTACTTACGGAATCTCGGTTGATTTCTTTTCCTCGTCCTACTTAGATGTTTCAGTTCAGACGGTTCCCGACGCATACCTATTTATTCAGTATACGTCGCATGGCTATTAACCATGCGGGTTTCCCCATTCGGATATCCACGGATCAAAGCCTGCTTTCGGCTCCCCGTGGCTTTTCGCAGATCGCTGCGTCCTTCGTCGGCTCCTGGTGCCAAGGCATTCCCCTTACGCTCTTTGTAGCTTGACCAAATTTGCTCGAATCTTTTTTTGGTTCTTCTTTGGGTTGTTTCTCGACGATAATTAATATTGTAGTTATTACCCTAAAATATTTTTCTTATCACTTTACCTTTTTCTTTGTTCAGTTTTCAAGGTGCAATTTCGATTACGGCTTTCCGTAATCTGGTGGGCTCAAGTGGACTCGAACCACCGACCTCACGCTTATCAGGCGTGCGCTCTAACCACCTGAGCTATGAGCCCGTAAACGGTTTCATCGCTCTTTCTTGCCAGAGCGTGGTGGAGATGAACGGGATCGAACCGATGACCCCCTGCTTGCAAAGCAGGTGCTCTCCCAGCTGAGCTACACCCCCATTTTTCACACGGGGTCCGTTCTCCACTTGCTTTTTGAAGTTCTTTTTGAACCTCAAAAATTAAACAACGACTTCTTCCAAGAAATCCTCTGACCTTGGATTTTGCCTTTCGGCTTTTCTCCATAGAAAGGAGGTGATCCAGCCGCAGGTTCTCCTACGGCTACCTTGTTACGACTTCACCCCAGTCGCTTATCCCACCTTCGGCAGCTCCCTCCTTGCGGTTGGGTCACTGACTTCGGGTGTTACAAACTCCCATGGTGTGACGGGCGGTGTGTACAAGGCCCGGGAACGTATTCACCGCGGCATGCTG